>Ga0160445_100019_pt1 | contig 214840 bp, 194 predicted proteins | sample HID1972M_E1MG_FD_108215 | JGI IMG/M metagenome (GOLD analysis project Ga0160445, IMG submission 108215) | Enriched pill bug-associated microbial communities from UW Madison campus, WI, USA - HID1972M_E1 MG | ecosystem: Host-associated > Arthropoda: Insects > Digestive system > Unclassified ... | reverse complement strand
CTCGGAAGTGAAACGTACATGCGCCGATGGTAGTGTGCATCCAGCATGCGAGAGTAGGTCATCGCCAGGGTTTTTACCCAAAACCCCCGCCGGATTTCCGGCGGGGGTTTTTCTTTGCAGGGGGTTCTGGCTAGAAGCGGGCAGAAAGTCAGAAAGCCAGGTGCCGGCGCACGACACAGCCTGGAGATTTACTCGGCACGCGCCGGGGAATGTCGACCGGCCATGATCTGGGTGGAATGGAGGCGCGAGCGGCATCTCGGCGGTTTGGGAATAGCTGGCTCGGCAGCGGGGTGCTTACTCGCAGCACGCGCCAGCACGCAAGGCTTCCATTGGGACGTGGGTGCCGGCGCTGGGTGATGGGTTCCGCTTCGCTCTACCCATCCTGCAGCGGCGGGGTTTCGCGCCCCGGGTTGGCGATTCCCGTGATCGGGCGCGCCCGCCCGAAGGCGGAGGTCGTCGGTTCGCTATTTCCGAAGATCGTGCAAGTGGACGAGATCGTCGGCGATCGAGGCGGCGCTGCGGTCCTGCATTCGGCGGTAAGTCGAGAGAATGTCTTCGCCCAGCGCGGTGAGCTCTGCACCGCCGCCGCCACGACCGCCGGTCAGCGTCGCGACCACCGGGGCACCGAAGTGCAGGTTGAGCTGTTCGACGAGCTGCCAGGCGCGGCGATAACTCATGGACATGCGACGACCTGCTGCGGAGATCGAGCCGGTTTCGCGGATGCCATCGAGCAGGTCGGCTTTACCCGGCCCGAGCATCACGTCGCCGAGGCGGATACGCAGCTGGAAATCATCTGGAGCGCTCATGGCGGCAGCTTAGACGAGGGGATCGATGCGTTGAAGCCGCGCGCGTTGATCGGAGTCGTGGACGACACGGTTGTGTATTGAGGCAATGCTGAAGATCGTCCGTCATTTCCGCCTACGCCGGAATGACGGGCAAAGATGGACTTGATCGGCGTAGCCTTGGATCGAGGCTTGGATCGGGGAGCCGTGTGCAACCGGAGCGTGTCGAGCGGCGTGCTTCCGGACCCGCGAGTCCGATGACGCCTCCGGATCTCTTGTGGGACGCGACCGGCGTGTCGTCCGGGATAGCTCCCGTGTTCTCTACTCATCCTATCGAGGCGTCTTCAGGCCTGGCGCTGCAGTGCTTGGCGCAGCGATCACGACGGCACACAAGCGGAACCGCATACAGACCCTCGTGTATCGTCTGCGCTCGTCTCGAATGACCGCGCATGCCGCGATGAGTACCTACGCACTGCAGTCCGTGTTCAATCCCGCGTCGGTAGCGGTCGTCGGCGCGAGTCCGCGCGCGCGGTCGTTGGGACGCCTTGTACTGCAGCAGCTGCGCGCCGGTGGGTTTGAGGGCGCGATCGGTCTGGTCAATCCGCGCCATGCGTCGATCGACGGGATCGAAGCGTCGCCCTCGCTCGCGGCGCTGCCGTTCGTTCCGGAGCTGGTGGTGATTGCGGTACCGCCGGCAGACGTGGCGGGCATCGCGGATGCTGCGGCGAGCGCGGGCGCCAAGGCTGCGATCGTGCTGACGCGCGACATGGGCGAAGGCGTGGGTTCGCACAATGCCGCTCTGGCCGAAGTCGCGCGGGCGCGCGGGCTGCGCATCGTCGGGCCGAACTGCCTCGGCGTGATCGCACCACATGCGAAGTTGTTCGCGAGTTTCGCCGCGCACGCGCCGGCCCCTGGCGATCTCGCACTGATCTCGCAGTCCGGCGCCGTGGCTGCCGGCATGATCGAGTGGAGCCGATCGCGTGGCATCGGATTCTCCGCCGTGGCCTCGCTGGGCGATGCGCTGGATGTCGATTTCGCCGATCTGCTCGACTACTTCGCGACCGACCGGCATACCCGCGCGATCCTGCTGTATGTGGAGCGTGTGCGCGATGCGCGCAAGTTCCTCTCCGCGGCGCGTGCGGCGGCGCGCGCCAAGCCGGTGGTCGTGGTCAAACCCGGTCGGCATGCGCGGCGCGACACGGCAGCGCTGACCCACGCCGCAGCGCTGGCAGCGCCGGATGCGGTCTACGACGCGGCCTTCCGACGTGCGGGCCTGCTGCGCGTGCATGCGCTCGACGAACTGTTCGCCGCCGCCGAAACCCTGTCGCATCTCGGCGGCGTGCCAGGCAACCGGCTCGCGGTGATGACCAATGGCATCGGGGTGGGCATGCTTGCGCTCGATCGCCTGGTCGACCTTGGTGGTACGCGCGCCTCGTTGTCGGAGGCGACGATCGAGACACTCGATAGCGCATTCCCGCGAGGCTGGTCGCGGCGCAATGCCGTGGACATGCTCGGCGATGCCGACGGCAGTCGGTACGCGGCCGCGCTGGAGGCGCTGCTCGACGATCGCGAAAACGATGCGGTGCTGGTGATGCAGGTGCCCACCGTGCTGTCGGACCCCGACGAAGTGGCGGACGCCGTGGTGCGCACCTTGCAGCCGCGTCCGCGCACCGGCACACCCAAGCCGGTGCTCGCGGTCTGGCACGGCGAGCAGCCGGAAGCCCGCAAGACACTCGGCGATGCCGGCATTCCGGTCTACGACAGCGAGGCCGACGCGGTGCGCGGCTTCATGTATCTCGCGCGCCATCACGAGGCGCAGCGTGCGCTGATGGAAACGCCGCCGAGCCTGCCGGATGATTTCGTCGTCGATCTGCCGGCTGCACGCGCCGTCGTCGATGCGGTGCTGGCATCGGAGCGCCGTCTGCTCGACCCGGTCGCGACCGCGCGTCTGCTCGACGCCTACGGGATTCCGGTTGCCGAGGTCTCGCGTGCACGCGACGCCGATACAGCGGTCGTCGCCGCGGAACCGTTGTTCGCGCGTGGTGTCGCGGTCGCGGTGAAGATCGACGCGGCCGACATCCCGCACAAATCCGATGTCGACGGCGTGCGCCTGAATCTCACGACGCCACAGGCCGTGCGTCAGGCCGCCGAGGACATTCTTCAGCGCGCACGCACCTTGCAACCTGACGCGCAGATCGACGGCGTGACCGTGCACGCGATGGCCGTGCGGCCCAAGGCGCGCGAACTCATCGCTGGTATCGCCGACGATCCGACGTTCGGCCCGGTGATCGTATTCGGCCGTGGCGGCACGGCCGTCGACGTCATCGACGACAAGGCGCTGATGCTGCCACCGCTGGACCTGCGCCTCGCGCACGAGCTGATTGGGCGCACGCGCGCGTCGCGCATTCTCAAGGCGTACCGCGATGTGCCGGCTGCCGACGAACGCGCCGTCGCGCTGGTGTTGGTGAAGCTCGCGCAGATGGCGGCCGACATTCCCGAGCTGCTGGAACTCGACATCAACCCGCTGCTCGCCGATCGCGATGGCGTGATCGCGGTGGACGCGCGCATCGCGCTCGCGCCGGTCAAGCGCCTGCACAAAGGCCGCGGACATCCGCGCTTCGCGATCTTCCCGTATCCGGTCGAGTGGGAACGCACGATCACGTTGTCGAACGGCCACACGGCCTTCGTGCGCCCGGTGCGCCCGGAAGACGAGGCGATGTTCCGGCGCTTCTTCGAACAGGTCAGCACCGAAGACCTGCGACTGCGCTTCTTCAGCGCGGTGCGGCATTTCAGCCACGAGTTCATCGCACGGCTCACCCAGCTCGACTACGCGCGCTCGATCGCGTTGGCGGCGATCGATCCCGACACCGGCGAGATGCTGGGCGCGGTGCGCCTGCTCGCCGATGCGAACTACGACACCGGCGAGTACGGGATCATGGTGCGCTCCGACCTCAAGGGCGCCGGTCTCGGCTGGCGGCTGATGCGGATCATGATCGAGTACGCCCGCTGGCAGGGGCTGCGCGTGGTCGAAGGCCAGGTGCTGCGTGAGAACACCACGATGCTGGCGATGTGCCGTCAGCTGGGGTTCTCGGTCACCACCGATCCGGACGATGCCACGGTCGCGATCGTGCGTTTGCCCGTCGAGAGCATGGACGCCTGATTCGCGTCAGCTGCGTTTGCGGCCCGAGCCGGACTGCTTGCCGCCGCCGTCCTGTTTGTTGACCGTGGCCCAGGCGATGCGCTCGGCATCGGCCTTCGAGCGGCCCTTGTCGCGCTCCGACGCTTCCACGTGTTCAGCCTGCCGCTTCTGCTTGTCGGTGTAGGACGATTTGTCGCCGCGGCTCATGACGCTGCTCCATCGATGGGAGCGGAAAGCCTGCGCCTGCCATCGTGAGCGACAGGTCGACGCCGCGTGCAGGAATCGTGGATCGGGCGCAGCCAGTGCGACCGGAACGACGATAATGCAGCCGTGCGCAAGATCCTCCACATCGACATGGACGCGTTCTACGCTTCGGTCGAACAGCGCGACGACCCAAAGCTGCGAGGGCGGCCGGTGGTCGTGGCCTGGCGCGGCGCGCGTTCGGTGGTCTGCGCGGCGTCGTATGAAGCCCGTCCGTTCGGGGTGCGTTCGGCAATGCCGGCCGTCACCGCCGAACGCCTGTGCCCGGACGCGGTGTTCGTGCCACCGGATTTCGCCCGCTACAAGGCGGTGTCCAGGCAGGTGCGCGAGATCTTCCATGCGCATACCGACCTCGTGCAGCCCTTGTCGCTCGACGAGGCGTATCTGGATGTCACTGATCCGAAGCTCGCATCCCCGAGTGCCACCGCCACCGCACAGGCGATCCGCGCACAGATCCGCGAGGCGACCCGGCTCACGGCATCTGCCGGCGTGGCGCCGAACAAGTTCATCGCCAAGATCGCCTCGGACTGGAACAAGCCCGATGGCCTGTTCGTGGTGAAGCCGGGCCAGGTCGACGCGTTCCTGTTGCCACTCAAGGTGGGCCTGATTCCCGGGGTGGGCAAAGTCATGGAGAAGAAGCTGGCCGAGCTCGGTGTCGCCACGGTGGGTGACCTGCGCGGGCTGTCGCGCGAGACGCTCGAACGACGGTTCGGGACCTTCGGTGCGCGCTTGCACCAGCGTGCGCTCGGCATCGACGATCGACCGGTGGAACCGGACCAGCCGGTGCAGTCGATCTCGTCTGAGGACACCTTCGAAACCGATCTGCCGCTCGAGGACCTGGTGCCGATGATCGAGCGTCTCGCGGAAAAGACCTGGGCGGCGACACGCAAGACCGCACGCGTCGGCCGCACCGTGGTGCTGAAGCTCAAGACCTCGCAGTTCCGCATCCTCACGCGCAGTTTCACGCCGGATGTGCCCCCCGCGTCGCAGGCGGAACTGACGCGGATCGCGCTGGCGTTGCGTGAGCGTGTGGAGCTGCCGGCGTCGACGCGGTATCGGCTGGTCGGAGTGGGTATCGGGGGCTTTCGTGAGCCGGATGAATTTCCCGTGCAGGCGGGGTTGTTCGAGGAGTGAGTGCGATAGCTGGAGTTTTTCAGCGACCTGCCGCCCTCACCCGACGCGCATTGCGCGTCGACCCCGGATCGAGTCCGGGGCAGGCTCTCTCCCGGAGGGAGAGGTGCCAATCAAAGGCAGAATGCGCGCCTCGGCACGGATCGACGAAGCACCGACATCCGTCGCATCGCTGGTCGGGTCAGCCGATCACACGCTCGAACGGCGGCAGTGCATCGAGGATGCGTTTGCCGTAGCGACGGCTGAGCAGGCGCGAGTCGAGGATCACCACGCGCCCGGTATCGGTCGAGGTGCGGATCAGGCGACCGGCGAACTGGGTCAGCGTGCGCAGCGCGTGCGGAATCGCGATCAGGTTGAACGGGTTCTGGCCGCGCGCCTCGAGCCATTCGCCGAGGGTCGCGGTCTGCGGATCGGTCGGCACCGCGAACGGCACCTGGGTGATCACCACCGTCGTGCAGGCTTCACCCGGCAGATCGAGACCTTCGCCGAACGAGTTGAGGCCGAACAGCACCGAGCCCTTGCCGGCGGCGACGCGCTCGAGATGCGCGGCGACGACCTGGGATTTGTTGCCGCTGCTCTGCACCTGGATCGCGCCACGGCGCGAGGCCGGCATCAGTTCGGCGACCTTCTCCATCTTCCAGCGCGAAGTGAAGAGCACCATGCTGCCCTTGTGCCAGTCGAGCTCGCGCGCCAGCCATTCGGCGACGGCCTTCGGGTGCCCTTCGCGATCGTCGGGCGCCACCGGGAACTGCGGCACCACCAGCTGCGCCTGGTTCGGCAGGTCGAACGGCGACGGCAGCGAGGCCGTCTCGGCGTGGTCGGGCAGGCCGGTGTCGATCGCGAACGACTGGAAATCGCCCCCGCCGGTCAGCGTCGCCGAGGTCATCACGACCGAATCGATCTCCTTCCACAGCAGCGTGCGCAGCACGTGCGCGGCCGAGACCGGCGAGCAGTGCAGGGCGAGATCGCCATCGCGCGTGGCGGTGATCCAGCGTGCCATCGGCGGCGCGCCTTCGCGGTCCTCGCGGCGCCAGCCGGCCCACAGCTCATGCTGCTGCTCGACCATTTCCAGCGCCATGCCGAGGCTGCGCTGCAGCTTTTCGCGTGCCGGATCTTCCTGCTTGGTACGCGCGACGGCCTGTTGCGCGGCGTGCACCCAGTTGAACAGGGCGCGCGTGTCTTCGCCGAGGGTTTCGATCGCATGCGCCCAGTCGTCGGGCAGGCGACCGAGCGGTGCGCGCCACATCGGGTCGCGATCGCCGGGCTCGGGCTGCCAGATGCGGTCGACGTCGAGCTGGAACGCCTTGAGCCCCTTCGACACGCGCGACGCGAGTTCGATCGCCTCGTTCGGCAGCAAGGTGCCGATGCGTTCCTTGTCGACCAGCCGATAGCTGCCGGCGATCAGGATCTGCATGCGGCTGGTGCGCTTGGCCATGTCGGCCAGCGGCAGCCGCGCCGCGCCCTGGTCGATGGCGACGCTCGCCACATGGTGGCCTTCGTCGAGCACCAGCAGCATCTCGCCCGGCGGCGCCAGCAGCGGCTGGCCGTTCTCGATGTCGCCCATCGCCAGCGACGACAGCAGCAACGCGTGATTGGTCACGACGATCTGCGCTTCGCGCACCGTGGTGCGCACCTTCAGCACCGGACACTGCTGGGCGAAGCCGCAGCGACGCCCGGCGCAGCTCGAGGCGGGCGTGGTGATGCGTGTGCGCAGTGCGGGCGAAACAGGTTCGGGCGCGGTGTCGATGTCGCCGTCCCATTGCCGGTCCGCATGCGCTTCGAGCAGGCGCCGTGCGGCGTCCACTTCATGCGGCGCAAGCGGGCGGTCGTAGAGCTGGCGCTCGTAATCGCCGCCCTCGTCGGGCCCCGCGCCATCGAGCAGCATCGTGCCCTGGCTGTGCTCGGCATGCAGTTCGGCAGCATTGCGCGTGCACAGGTAACGCGTGCGGCCCTTGGCCAGCGCGACGCGCGCTTCGAGCCCGGTCGCGGCGAGGAATGCCGGAATGTCGCGTTCGACCAGCTGCGACTGCAGCGCCACCGTGCCGGTGCTGATCACCAGCTTCTTCTTCGTCGCCAGCGCGATCGGCACGCCCGCGGTCAGATAGGCGAGCGACTTGCCGACGCCGGTCGGCGCCTCGGCCACGCCGATGCCGCCCGAGGTCGCGAGCGCGCGCGACACCAGCCCGATCATCGCGCTCTGCGAACGGCGCGTACTGAAGCCCGGCGTGTTGGCCTGGAGCTTCGCGTACGCCGCACGGATGTCGGCCTTGAGCGCGTCGTTGAGCGCGCGCGGCGGCGCGTCGGCCGCGGTCGTGGCCGGCGAGTTGGAGTCGGAATCGCCCATGCGCCCATTGTCCCACGCCGCGTCGCGTGGACCGAGACCGGGATGCTGAACGTAGTGGGCGTCGTTGCCGGCGATGCGCGTACGCCGACGCGTCGCGCAGTGCGATCAGGGCGTCGCCCGTTCCGTGGAGACCGATGCCTCGCCATCGCTGCGCGGCGCATCCTCCAGCATCACCAGTCGCTGACCATCGAGGCGGTACTCGAGCGAAGCCTGGATCGACTGCAGTTCGCGCACATGCGTGCACAGGGCATCGGCTTGCGCCTCCAGCGCTGCGCTGCGGGCTTCGATCTTCCGGTCGAGATCGGCTTCCATGCGTTCGGCGCGTGCCTCCATGCGGCTGGCGCGGCCGGTGAACACCTGCCACATCACGCTGCGGCCGAGGCTGCCGGTCATGCGTTCGGCTGCCGCCTCGATGTGTGACTCGAAACCGTCGCCGAACACATCTTGGTCCCAGCGTCCGGTGCCGAGCGTGGTGTCGATGTAGCCGAGCGTGTCGCTGCGGAAGCGCTCGACCTGGCGCACCTTGCGCGCGCTGCCGGTCATCACTTCGACCACGCCGGCCAGCGCATCGAACGCGATGCCGGTGCTCTCGCGCGCCACGTCGGTGACCTGTGGCATCAGCGTACGCGCGCCCGATTCCAGTCTGCGCAGGCGCGCGGCGTCGGCGCCGCTGACGATCTGCACTGCGCGGTCCACGCTGAGCGTGCCGTCGTGGAAGAAGATCTCCTTCGGCACGCCGCTGTCGCGGTAGAGCCAGACACCGCCGGTGTCGACGAGCACGTTGTACGGCGTCGAGATCTCGCACTGGTCGGAGGACAGCCGGGGTGTGGTGTCGTCTTCGGAAGCCAGCGCCGGCATCGATGCGATGGCGAGGGCGGCGGCGAGCGCGGTGTGATGGAAGGACATGGACAGCGTTCCCGGTGGCATGTACACGAGCATCGGGCCAACGCGGCCGTGCATCGCGTGCTTGAAGTCACGGCAGCGTTTGGCACGGCGCATCGGCGTGTCAGCGTGCGCCGCGTCGACGTCCGCCGGCGGCCAGACGCTTCTGGAAGTCGGCTGCGATGTCGGCCAGTGTCACCGCGGCCAGTCGCGCGCGCAGCAGAGCTTCGGCATCGGCCATCGCATCGGTGAGATGGGCGTTGACGGCTTTTTCGACGAGGCAGTCCGGATCGTCGTTGGCCAGGCCGAACGCGAACAGGGCGGGCGATCCCAGCGCTTCGTGGATGTCGAGCAGACGGATGTCGGCAAGCGGCGTCGCCAGCGACCAGCCGCCGCCGTGGCCCTTTTCCGACTGCACGTAACCGTGATCGCGCAGTCCGGCCATGGTCCGGCGTACGACGACGGGATTGGTGCCCAGCATCGCCGCGATCTCGTCCGAGGTCGCGCGGCCGTCGGCCTCCGCCAGATGGATGAGGACGTGGAGCATGCGGCTGAGGCGGCTGTCGGGGCGCATGGGGGAGGGGGCGGGACGGGCGGTCACGATACCCCAGTCTTCTCTCGACACCTACAGAGTTGCATGATGTGGTTTCCCGGAGTATCTTGAAACAATCGAAGTGTCGTGAGGTGTGCGATGCGGTATGACGCAGTGATCGTGGGCGGCGGCAGCGCCGGGTTGTCGACGGCGCAGGCATTGGCGCGGGCGCGGCGCCGGGTGCTGGTGGTGGATGCGGGCCAGCCGCGCAACCGGTTCGCGGCGGCCGTGCACAACGTCTTCGGGCATGACGACACACCGCCTGCCGCGCTGTTGGCGAAGGGCCGCGCGGAGCTGCTGCGCTATCCGACTGCGACGATCGTCGCGGGCGAAGCCATCACGGCTGAAGCCGACGCGGCCGGGTTCTCGCTCGCCCTGGCGGACGGCCGGACGTTCCATAGCCGCACGCTGATCCTGGCGGGCGGCGTGCGCGATGTGTTGCCGCCGCTGGATGGGCTGCAGGCACGCTGGGGTCGCAGTGTGCTGCATTGCCCGTACTGCCACGGCTTCGAAGTGGCGGGGCGTGCACTCGGCGTGCTGGCCGGCGATGCGATGGGCCTGCATCGCGCCTTGATGTTGCCCGACTGGGGGCCGACGACGTGTTTTCTCGAGAGCGGTTTCGAGCCCGATGCGGAGGAGGTGCGCAAGCTGGCGAACCGCGGCGTGACGGTGGAACGCGTGCCGGTCGTCGAACTGCTCGGCACCGCGCCCGCGCTCGACGGCGTGCGTCTGGCCGACGGCCGCTGCGTGGTCATCGAGGCGCTGTTCGTCGGCTCGCGTGTCGAGCTGGTTGGCGGTCTGGCCGAGATGCTCGGCTGCGCGCAGGACATGGGGCCGCTGGGCCAGCATCTGCGCGTGGATGCGTTCAAGCAGACCACCGTGCCGGGCGTATTTGCAGCCGGCGATGCGGGCCAGCCGATGCACAGCGTGCCGCTCGCGGTCGCCTCGGGCCTGCTCGCGGGCGTGGGTGCGCATCAGGCACTGATTTCGGCCGACGCGTCCTGAGCGCAGGTTTCATCGCAGGTTGCGGTGTCACATCGATACTCGAACGATGCATCGCATCTTCTCCCTGTTGCTCGCTTCGCTGCTGGTCGGTGCCGTGAGCGCCACGCCCGCATCCGCGCAAACGCCGGACGCTGCGCGCGACACTACGCTCGACGCCGTGCTGGATGATGCTCGCGCGATGGCCCCGCTGCGCACGGTGCTGGTCGCCCGTGACGGCGTCATGCTGGCCGAGCGTGGCTACCACGGCGCGTCGACCGCGCGCCCGGCGAACATCAAGTCCGCATCGAAGACGGTGATGTCGGCGCTGGTCGGCATCGCCATCGAGCGTGGTCTGCTCGAAGGGGTGGACCAGCCCATCGCGCCGCTGCTGGCCGATCGCCTGCCGCGCGATCCCGATCCGCGTCTGGCCCGGGTCACCATCGGTCACCTGCTGTCGATGCAGGCCGGCCTGCAGTCCACCTCGGGTCGCGGCTACGGGCGCTGGGTCGCGCAGCGCGACTGGGTACGGGACGCGCTCGCGCAGCCGTTCGTCGATGCACCGGGCGGCGGCATGATCTATTCCACCGGGTCCACGCATCTGCTCTCGGCAATACTCGCCAAGGTCGGTGGCAAGCCGGTGCGCACCCTCGCGCGCGAATGGCTGGGCCCGCAGGCCGGCTTCGCGATCGCATCCTGGGATACCGATCCGCAAGGGCTGCACTTCGGCGGCAACCAGATGGCGATGACGCCGCGATCCTTGCTGGCGTTCGGCGAGCTGTATCGCAACCACGGCCGCGCCGCATCGGGTGCGCAACTGGTTCCCGCGAGCTGGATCGCGCAGTCGTGGGTCACGCGCACGCGTTCGGTCTATACCGGCGACGGTTACGGCTACGGCTGGTTCGCGCGTCGGATCAGCGGGCACGACGTGCGCTTCGCATGGGGCCACGGCGGACAGATGCTCTTCATCGTGCCGTCGCTGAACCTGACGGTGGCGATGACCTCCGACGAGACCGCCGCCGCGGGCTCGGGCCACCTCTTGCAGTTGCACGACCTGATGGGGCGGATCATCGCGACACAGACCGGTTGACCGGCCGTGGATGTCCTCAGGCAGGCGACTGGATCGACGCGTTCGCCGATTCGACGCTCGCCACGAGTTCGTGCTGGCGGAACGGCTTGCCGAGGATCGTCAGGCCGGGATCGAAGTCGGCCATGCCGGTGTAGCCGGACACGATGACGATCGCCGTGTCCGGCAACCGCGCGCGCACCGTACGCGCAAGCTCCGCGCCGGTCATCCCCGGCATCAGGTGGTCGGTGACCAGCACTGCGGGCAACAGGCCGTCGTCGAGCGCACGCAGTGCGTCTTCGGCGGAGCTGGCCTCGACGATGCGATAGCCCATGTCCTCCAGTGCATCGGAGGTGCACATGCGCACCGAATCCTCGTCGTCGACCACGAGCGCCGTGCCACGGGGAGGGTGGGTGATGTCCACGATGGAGTCCTCATGTCCGGAGGCGACGCCGGAGTGCGTACCCACCGGCAGCCAGAGATGGATGGTGGTGCCCGCGCCGGGCGTGCTGTCGATGGTCAGGCGGCCGCCGAGCTGCGAGGCCAGGCCATGCGCCATCGACAGGCCCAGGCCGGTGCCCTTGCCGATGCCCTTGGTCGAGAAGAACGGCTCGATCGCGCGCAGGCGCGTCTGCGCGTCCATGCCGACGCCGGTGTCGGCGACCGACACCACGACGTAACGCCCCGGCGCAATGCCGTCGTCGCCGGACACGCGGGCGTTGCGCGCGGTCAGCGTCAGCGTGCCGCCCTCGGGCATCGCGTCGCAGGCGTTGACGCTGAGATTGAGGATGGCCATTTCCAGCTGGTTCGGATCGGCCACCGCGGGCAGCAGTCTGTCGGCGATATCGAGCACCAGGCGCACGCGCGGGCTGCTGGAACTGTCGATCAGCTCCGCCATGCCCGAGACCAGTGTGGCGACGTCGACATCGAGCGTCTGCAGCGGCTGGCGGCGCGCGAACGACAGCAGGCGCTGCACCAGTGTGGCGGCGCGATCGGCGGACTGGCGGGCGACGCCGAGCATGCGCGTGCGGCGCTCGGCGCGCGCGTCGGGATCGGCGGCGAGATCGAGCGCGGTGACGATCGGCGTGAGCAGGTTGTTGAAATCGTGTGCGACCCCACCGGTCAGCTGGCCGATCGCTTCGAGCTTCTGCGACTGGCGCAGCGCTTCCTCGGCGTTGCGCCGGTCGGTGGTGTCGATCGCTTCCGGCACGACCGCGATGATGCGGTCGTTGTCATGGATCGGCCGCAGCGACAGGTCGTGGCTGCGCGTGCCGCCGCGCAGCGTGAGTTGAACCTCGTCACGCACCGTGTCGCCGGCGGCCGCGCGTTCGAACATCGCGCGGATCCGCGCCGGCATGCCGGGCGTGCCGCTGAACCACGGCGTCTCCCACAGCGGGAGGCCGACGAGATCCTCGAAACGTGCGCCGATCGCCTGCAGCACCGGGCGGTTCGCATCGGTGACGATGCCGTCGGGCGTGCACATGCCCTGCAACTGGTAGCTGGTCTCGAACAGCGTGCGCAGCTGCGCCTGCGAACGGGCGAGCGCATCGGCAGCGGCCTTGATGTCGGTGACGTCGCGCGCGCTGCAATAGAAGCGTCCGCCTTCGGGAGTCGCCACCCAGGACAGGGTGCGCAACCCGCCGGCGCGCGTGTGCCAGCGGTTCTCGAAATGCAGCACCGGCTTGCCTTCGCGCAGGGTGCCGAGCACGTCGCGCGTGACCGCATGGTCGTCCGCGCTGACGTGATCCATCCAGCCATGACCCACCAGCGCATCGTCCGGCCATCCCAGCAGCTGTTCCCAGGCGGGATTGACGGACTCGATGACGCCATCGGGATCGACGACGGCCAGCAGATCGGGCGTGACCTGCCAGGTCAGCGATCGATCGCGTGCGCGTTCGATGACCAGGCGCTCCAGGTCGCTGTTGAGGCTGCGCAGCTCGGCTTCGCGTGCCTGCAGTGCGAGATCCGACAGGTGCCGCGCCGTCACGTCGACGCCCTGCACGAAGATGCCCACCACCTCGTGGCCATCCTTGATCGGCTGGAACACGAAATCGACATAGCGCTCGGCCGATGCACCGCCGGGCGTGGCCTGCACGACGTAGCGCGCGCCATCCGCGGAGAACGCCTGACCGCTGCGATAGACCTCGTCGAGCAGCGTGAGATATCCCTGGCGTACCGCGTCGGGCAATACATCCACCACACGTTGTCCGAGCACGTCGCCGCGCTCGCCGATCAGGCTCATGTAGGCCGGGTTGACGTGGTCGAACACGTGCTGCGGCCCGGTCAGCATCGCCATGAACGCCGGTGCCTGTTCGAACATGCGGCCAAGCTGGGCGACATCGGCTTTCAGGCGACGCTCGTTCTTCACCTTGCGGGTGACATCGGTGGTGATGTTGAGGAAGCCGGCCACTTCCCCCTCATCGCCCCGGACGGGCGTGTAGGAGAACGTCCAGAACGTTTCTTCGGGATAGCCGTTGCGCAACATGGTCAGCGGCAGGTCTTCGTGCCAGGTCGCCACGCCGGACATGGCGCTCTGGATCAGCGGATGGATCTCCGGCCAGACATCGGACCAGACCGCTTCCATCGGTCGGCCGAGCGCAGTCGGCTCCTTGGCGCCCAGGAACGGGGCGTAGGCGTCGTTGTAGAAGAACACCAGATCCTTGCCCCAGGCGAGATTCATCGCGAAGCGCGAATCGAGCATCAGCGCAAGCGTCGTCCGCAGCGACTGCGGCCAGTGCGCCATTGCCCCGAGCGACGTCGTCGACCAGTCGAACACGGAAATCCGCCCTGCCATCGCACTGTGAGATGGCAGGAAAGCGGGCGGATCGGCAGGTGTGCGAGCGATCAAGACAGCGGCAGTACTTCAGGACGGCGCATCCTGCCACAGGGCGTCGTGGTGGCAGGATGAGGACATCCCGGCCAGACACCGGCGCGCGTCGCCGGATGGGCGGCGCGTCGGGCGAAGCGGGCGTCGGTCCTGTGTCGCCGCAGTGTCGCGACGCGGGCGCGGATCAATCATTCGCGCGCCGGGGCTCCGGGTAGGGCTGCGCCTGCAGCGCACGGGCGAGATGCACCGCGTTCGACGCGATCGTGGCGATGGTCGCGGCGACCTTGTCCGGCGTCTTCTGCAGATCCTGGTAGTCGACCGAGCCCATCGCCTCGCCCACCCAGTACGGCGGGCTGCCGCCGGGAATCGTGAAACCGACATCGGTCAGGCCCTGGTAGAGCTGCGCGCAGACGTGGTGGGCGCCGTCTTCGTTGCCGACCACAGCGGCCACGGCGACCTTGCCGAAGGTCGGATACACGCCGTCGTCGTCGATCTCGCCGAGCACCGCGTCCAGCCGTTCGAGCACGCGCTGGGCGATGCTCGACGGGTGCCCCATCCAGATCGGCGTCGCCACAACCAGGATCTCCGCCTCCATGATCCGCTTGCGCAGCGCGGGCCACTGGTCGCCATCGCCTTCGTCGGCGGTCACGCCCGGCTTGACGTCGTAGTCGGCGACACGCGCGCTGCCGGTCTTCGCGCCGTGCCCGGCGATCGCTTCGAGCAACTGGTCGAGCAGCTTCTGCGTCGATGACGGCGCGTTGCCGGATTTGAGGGTGCAGTTCAGGCCGAAGGCGGTGATGGACATGCGCAGGCTCGCAGTGGACAGGCGAGGGGGACTGTCCGCGGCGCGGCGTCCAGCGACCGTCATCGCGTCGCGTTCAGGCCGTCGCCGCTGAACGATGGCGTCGTTGCAACGCTGTGGTCGACGCATGTCGGGTGACGTCGATGTTGCAATGCACAATAATGGCCGGTCCCGTTCCAGAGACCGGCCATGGCCATCGCTCCGGTGATTCCCGATCGCCGCACCCGCACGCTGATCCTGTTCGCGCTGGCGATGGGCGGCTTTGCGATCGGCACCAGCGAATTCGCGATGATGGGGCTGATGCCGAACCTGACGCGCGGCTTCGGCGTCGACGAGCCTGCGGTCGGCCATCTGATCAGCAGCTACGCGATCGGCGTCGTCGTCGGCGCGCCGCTGCTCGCGATCCTCGGCGCGCGTCTGCCGCGACGCAGGCTGCTGCTGGCGCTGATGGGGTTCTACGCGCTCGGCAATCTGGCGAGCGCGCTGGCGCCGAACTACGCGACGATGCTGGGCGCCCGCTTCGTCGCCGGCCTGCCGCATGGCGCCTACTTCGGCGTGGCGATGCTCGTGGCCGCGTCGATCAGTCCGCCCGCGCAACGCGGCGCCGCGGTGAGCCGCGTGCTGCTGGGCCTGTCGATCGCGATCCTCGTCGGCAATCCGATGGCGACCTGGCTCGGCCAGCAGCTGAGCTGGCGCTGGACGTTCGCGCTGGTGTCAGTGCTGTCGATGCTGACCGTGGTGCTGGTCGCGCGCCTCCTCGCGCCCGATCCCGCCGAGCCGGCGCAGACGCCGATGCGTGAGCTGCGCGCGTTCAACACCTCGCAGGTCTGGTACGCGTTGCTGATCGGCGCGGTCGGATTCGCCGGCATGTTCTGCGTCTTCAGTTATCTCGCGCCGACGCTGGTCAACGTGACCCGCGTCGCCGAGTCTTGGATTCCGGTCGCGCTGGCGGCGTTCGGTGTCGGCGCGATCCTCGGCAACATCGCCGGTGGCTGGCTGGTGGATCGCCTGCAGTTCCGCGCGGTGCCGGTGATCCTCGGCTGGTCGTTGCTGGTGCTGCTGCTGTTCCCGCTCGCGACCGCGGCGCCGTGGTCGATCCTGCCGGCGATCGTCGCGGTCGGCACGATGGGCGCGCTGGCGCCGGTGCTGCAGACGCGCCTGATGGACGTTGCCGGCGAAGCGCAGACGCTTGCCGCTGCATCCAACCACGCCGCGTTCAATACCGCGAACGCGCTCGGCCCGTGGCTCGGCGGCATCGCGATCAGTGCAGGACTGGGCTGGACCTCGACCGGTTACGTCGGCGCCGCGACCGCGGCCGCGGGTCTGCTGATCTACGCCTGGGCGCGTCGTGCCGAACGTCGCCGCCCGGTCGATGCGCCGTCGACCTGCTGACCCGCGACCGCGTCGTCTTCACGTCCGTCGCCCGCCGCGCTGCCGACACTGCGCGTGGATGTCCGACGGGAGTGCGACATGGCAACACGCAGCAGCAAGGGCGCGAAGGACGCGCAGACGATCGCGAAACTGATCGAGGACATCGACATCACGATGTTCACCACCGTGGGTCCGGGCGGCTATCTGGTCAGCCGCCCGCTGTCGACGCAGAAGGCGCAGTTCGACGGTGAGCGCGTGTGGTTCTTCGTCGCCTCCGACAGCCCGAAGGTCGCCGAGATCGCGCGCAATTCGAAGGTCAATCTGGCGTACGCGTCCAAGGGCCGCAACACCTACGTGTCGATCACCGGCGATGCCTGCGTCAACGAGGATCCGGCGAAGATCGAAGCGTTCTGGAGCGATGCGCTCAAGGCCTACTTCCCGCGCGGGGTCAACGATCCGAAACTGACCCTGATCGAAGTCCAGGCGCACACCGCCGAGTACTGGGACGGTCCCGGCTCGCTGATCGGCAAGGCCATCGCATTCGCCGTCGCGCGCGTGACCAGGCGCGAGGAAGTGATGGGCGAGAACCGCATCGTCAACCTGCGCGGCCCGGACAAGACCGCGAAGCTGCCGCCATCGCACGCCGATGCCCGCGGTGGTGCGAAGAAGGCCGCGAAGAAGATCACGAAGAAGGCGGCTGGCAAGAGCGCGACACCGAAGCCGGCTGCGAAGACGGCGACGGCCGCGAAGCCGGCCACGGCCCGGCGCACCGCCGGGACCGGCAAGCGCGCAGTGAAGAAGACCGCCGCGCGAAGCTGAGTCGCAGACCCGCGCCGATCGCGATCCGGTGTGCCGCGGCCCTGTTGCCGCGGCACACTACGCCGCCCGATCTTCCGAGTCCTGTCATGGCCGCGCATGAACACGAGTTCGATCCAGACGACAACTTCGCCTTCGGCGCGCCCGAGCGTGACGATGGCGAAGACGACGCCCATGACGGCGATCTCGAAGCGATCGCCTGGCAGTGGCTGCTGCGCATCAATCCCGGTGACGAAGACGCCGCGACCCAGCAGTTCCAGGCGTTCCGCGAAGCGCTGGGCGGCGACGACGCATTCGAATCCGTGCGCGCCGCGCTCGAATCGGCGACCGACTGGCGCGCGAGCTTCCGCGTCCCCGAGGACGAGCGCGCCACGCTGATCGACGCCATCGACACGCTGGCCGAACGCTTCCGCGTCGAGCTCGACTGGGGCGTCGAAGATCCGACTGACGACGTCGCGCTGGGTAGCGCCTCCACCCACGCCCTGCTCGACACCGCTTATGACCAGCTGCGCGTGGCCGGTTACACCCTGTGGACCTGGGATACGGGCGACGACAGCGTCGCCGGCGTCATGGCGCCGCGCGACGACGACGAGGGCATGCGCGTCATCGGCCATGCGCTGGGACTGGACGTGCGCCCCGGCGCGGGCTGAACCGCTGGCTGAACGCGCAGTTTGAACACGCCGTTCGCGGATTCCCTGCTACGGTGCCGCTGTCCGTCACCGCATGGGAGGGTGCGATGGACAGCCGAACCGCCTACATCGCATGTGGCTGCGCCGTATCGCTGGTTGCTGCCTGCATGGTGCCGGCATGGGCCACGGGGACGGAAGCGAACGCCGAACCGCCGCAGGTGGTGGCCGATGGGGATCGGCGGGCTGCATGGCTGGAGCCGATCCGCACCGATCGCCCGATCCGGCGCATGTCGGCGCTGAAGACCGAGTACCGCCGCATCCGCGAACTGCGTCGTCAACAGATGCAGCCCGAGTACGAACGTCGGGTGGCAATGTCGGGCGAGGACGCGGCGGAGGCCTGGCGCGAAGACATGCTCAAGAACGTGGCCCGGCGCGATCTGCGCGATCTGCGGGCCCGGCTGGAGCGCTGACGCGCTGCGGTCGCCCGGTCAGGGCGACGTCGCAATCTCACACCTCAGCGCTGGATATCCGGCGCCGCGTCCGTGGCACCCGACTGCGCAACCGCTTCGTTCGCATCCGCGTGATCATCGGCGTCCGCGTCGAGACCGGCGTCGGCATCGTTCTCGCCCGGCGACAGCGCCAGTTCGACCAGAATCGGAAAATGGTCCGAGCCGATGTCCGGCAGCCGCTGCATGCTCACCAGGGTGAAATGCCGGCTGTGGAACAGATGGTCCAGCGGCCAGCGCAGGCCCGGCAGCTTCGCGTGGAAGGTGTTGTACATGCCGCGGCCGATGCGCGGGTCGAGCAGGCCGCTGAGCTTGCGGAACAGACGCGTGGTACGCGACCACGCCACGTCGTTGAGATCGCCGGCGACGATCACCGGCAACGCGGCGTCGCGCGCGGCGCGGCCGACGATCACCAGCTCCGCATCGCGGTCCACCGAACTGTCGGATTCGGTCGGACTGGGCGGGCGCGGATGCAATGCATGCAGGGCGATGCGGCGGCCGCCGTCGAGTGCCAGCGTTGCGTGGATCGACGGGATGTCGTCCTCGACCAGGTAGCGGATCTCCGCATCGTGCAGCGGCAGGCGCGAATACACGTGCATGCCGTAGAGATTGTCGAGCGGGCAACGCATCACGTGCGGCAACGCGTCGGTCAGTACGTCGAGCTGCGCCTCCCACCAGGCGTCGGTCTCGACCGCGATCAGCACGTCCGGCGTCTGCGCGCGCACCACCGCGAGCAGCGGATCCGCGTTGCGGTTGCTGGTCAGCACGTTGCTTGCCATCAACCGGATGCGGGTCTGCGCATCCGCCGGCGCGTCCTGCACCTCGACGCGCGCGATGCGCGTGTACGGAATGATCCACCACGCCTGCCACAGCATGCAGGCCGCATTGACGATGACGATCGCGAGCGTCCAGGGATCGTCGATCGGATGGATGCCGAGTTGCAGGCCCAGGACCAGCGCCGAGAGCAGCAGCAGCTGCAGGCGCGGAAAATCGAAGCCGCGGATCCACCATGCGCCACTGCGGATGGTCGGCATCAGGGTCGCGACGGCCAGCAGTACGGTCACCGCGGCGAAGGTAAGGGTCAGCATCGTGGGTGGAGCGGCGTGGGGAGCCGCACTATGAGCAGGCACACGCTGCCATCGTGTGAACCCGGGACACGTCGTTGCGCCGCGGCCGCTGGTCCGGCCCGGCGGTGGCTGCGACCATGTCGGCCCGCCGCGCCGCAGCCGGCGGCATCCGCCGTTGGAGTCCGTGCATGTCCCTGCGTTCGCGAATCGATCCGTTCACCTTGATGCTGCTCGCCACGGTGGTGCTGGCCTCGCTGCTGCCGGTGCAGGGCCGCGCCGCGGCGGTCATGGACGTGGTGACGAATGGCGCGATTGCCGCGTTGTTCTTCCTGCACGGTGCGCGCCTGTCGCGCGCGGCGATCGTTGCCGGCGCGTTGCACTGGCGGCTGCACCTGACGATTCTCGCCTGCACGTTCGCACTGTTCCCGCTGATCGGCCTGCTGGGCAGACCGCTGTCGGGCTGGCTGCTGACGCCCGAGCTCTACGTCGGCGTGCTGTTCCTGTGCGCGCTGCCGTCGACGGTGCAGTCGTCGATCGCGTTCACGTCGATGGCCGGCGGCAATGTGCCGGCCGCGGTCTGCAGCGCGTCGCTGTCGAGCCTGCTCGGCGTGGCGCTGACGCCGCTGCTGATGGCGCTGCTGGTCGGCAGCGCGGAAGGGGCGATGGCGCATCCGCTCACTGCGGTCGGCAAGATCATGCTGCTCCTGTTGCTGCCGTTCATCGCCGGGCATCTGTTGCGGCCGGTGGTCGGTGGCTGGGTCGAACGCCGCCGCGCGCTGCTGCGCTGGACCGACCAGGGCACGATCCTGCTGGTGGTCTACACCGCTTTCAGCGCATCGGTGATCGAAGGCCTGTGGCGCGAGACGCCGGTGTGGACGCTGGTCGCGGTGGCCGTGGCCTGCGCGCTGCTGCTGGGCATCGCGATGCCGCTGATCGCGTGGATTGCCCGGCGGCTCGGCTTCAATCGCGCCGACGAGATCGCGATCGTGTTCTGCGGATCGAAGAAGAGTCTGGCGACGGGTCTGCCGATGGCGAAGCTCATGTTCGCCAGCGGCGGTCTCGGCGCGATCGTGCTGCCGGTGATGATCTACCACCAGATCCAGCTGATCGTCTGCGCGGTGGTGGCGCGGCGCTACGCGGAAGGTGCGGCGAAGGCTGCCGCGCGCTGAGTCGCTGTCTTGAAGCCGGACGCGCCCTGTGGCGCGCGCCCGGCTCGATCACCGCATCAACGGTTCAGCGCGCCCATGCCGGCGGCGGGGTAGCGCGTCCCCGCCGCCGCATCCGGCGGGAAGATCGCATCGATGCGCGCCAGATCGTCCTCGGTCAGATGGATGTCGAGCGCGGCGATGTTCTCGTCGAGGAAGCCGATGCGTTTGGTGCCCGGAATCGGCACCAGATCGTCGCCCTGCGACAGCACCCAGGCGAGTGCGAGCTGGCCCGGGGTAACGCCGTAATCCTGCGCGATCGCCTGCACCGATTCGACCAGCGCGAGATTGCGGTCGAAGTTCTCGCCCTGGAAGCGCGGCGAATGGCGGCGGTAATCGTCCTCGTCGAAGTCCTCGATGTTGCGGATCGTGCCGGTCAGGAATCCACGCCCCAGCGGCGAATACGGCACGAAGCCCACGCCGAGTTCGCGACACGCCGTCAGCGTGCCGTTGGTCTCGGGATCGCGCGACCACAACGAGTACTCGCTCTGCAGCGCCGCGATCGCGTGCACCCTGGCGGCGCGTCGCAGCGTGTCGGCCGAGGCTTCGGACAGGCCCAGATGCCGCACCTTGCCCTGTTCGACCAGCCGCGCCATCGCGCCGACGGTGTCTTCGATCGGCACTTCGGGGTCCACGCGATGCTGGTAGTACAGATCGATCGTCTCGATGTTGAGCCGCTTCAGGCTGGCCTCGCAGGCCTGCTGCACGTACTCGGGCCGGCCGTTGATGCCGCGCGCCTGCGGATCGGACGGATCGAGCCGGATCCCGAACTTGGTCGCGATGAAGACATCGTCGCGACGGCCGTCTATGGCGCGGCCGACCAGCGTTTCGTTGGTGTGCGGACCGTACATGTCGGCGGTGTCGAGCAGGGTGATGCCCTGGTCCAGCGCATGCTTGATGACGGTGATCGCTTCGGCGTCACTGCCGCGGCCGCCATAGAACGCGCTCATGCCCATGCAGCCGAGTCCGATGGCCGAGACGGTGGGGCCGCCGGGTCCGAGGGTGCGGGTTTTCATCGCGGGTCTCCGTCTTGAATGCGAAGGCTCACTGTGCCGGTTGCGATGGCAAGCCGGTGTCGACGTCGGATCCATCTGGAGTCGCGGCCGTACCGACGACACCGGCAACGCGTCAGCGCATCCATGCCGCCGCAAGTGCGACGAGGACGAGTAACGCAGCGGCGATCACGCCTGCGCGGCGCAGGTGGCGATGCATCATCGGGTCGCGTCTCCGTGTGCGCTCATACGAGATCGAAGCGTTCCGAGTACAGCCGGTCCGACGGCACGCCGCGCGCGGCGAGCTCGGGTTCGACCGCATTCGCCAGCGCATCCGGTCCGCAGACATAGACCGGCAACGACGCGAGATGCGCCGGCAGCCGGCGATCGATGAGATCGCCGTCGACATGGCCGGTTTCGTCGTCCCAGTCGTCGGGTGCGTGTTCGAGGACGTGGATCACGGTCAACGGCAGCTCTTCCGCAAGCGCGGCGAGCGCGTCGCGATACAGCACCGCGTCCCAGTCCGGGTTGCCGTAGACCAGCCACAGCGGCGCGGTCGCGCCGCGATCGCGTGCGGTGCGCAGCATGCTGATGATCGGGGTGATGCCGACGCCGCCGGCAATGAACACCGCACCATCCGGACATTGCTCCGGCAGGTAAATGAATTCGCCGTACGGCCCTTCGACGAAGGCGCGCATGCCCGGCGACAACGTGCCCACGCGTGCGGTGAAGTCGCCGAGCGGTTTGATCGTGAATTCCAGCGACGCATCGTCGGCGCTGGAACTGATCGAGAACGGATGCTGCTGCAACCGCCACGGCGTGTCGCCGATCGTGAGCCACGCGTACTGGCCGGGACGGAAGTCGAGTCCGTCGTGACCGGCCGGCAGCAGACGCAGCATGTGGCTGCCGTCGCGCGCGGTGTCGACCGACTGCACCGTCCACGGTTGCCTGGCAAGACGGCGCGGGCGCAGCACGCGGTTCTCGAGCACCGCATGGATCGACGCACCGACCACCAGCGCCAGCGCGGCCTTCTTCCACAGCGGCGCGGTGTAGTGGTCGACCATCAGCGCATGGCCAAGGCCGATCGCGACCACCGCCAGCGCGAGCACGCCATGCAATGCGCGCCAGTGCTCGTACTGCAGGCCGAACGACCGCCGCCACAGGGAGGTCATCGCCAGCCACGTCACCGCGAGCAGCGCGCCCCACAGCGGTGTCGCACGCAGCCAGTCCTCGCGTGGATCCAGATAGTCGAGAAAGCGTGCATCGCCGACGCACATCGTCAGCGGATGCGCCAGCACCAGTCCCCAGCCGAGCAGGCCGGTCTGGCGATGGAACTGCAGCACGTCATCCTGGCCGAGCCCTTTCGCGAACCAGCGCTGGCGGCCCGAGGTCAGCGCCTGCGCCGACAGCACGCCGAGTCCGAGCAGGCCTAGCATCGCACCGGTCTCGACGATGCGGTCGCGCACCGCAGGTGGATTGCCGCTCAATGCGATCGCCATCGGCAGCAACGCGAGCGCCATCCAGGCGAGCAGCCACAGCAGCAGCCGGCGCCAGCGGGTGTTCATGCGGTGGGACCATCGGCAGCGCTTCGCTGCACGTTGCGCAGCAGGGCGATAACGAGACGCATGCCGACGAGCAGATACGGCAGCCCGCCCGGCACCCACATCAGCAGACCCGCGAGTTGCTGGTCGCGCAGCGCATCGAGGCCGGCGAGCAGGGCGCGATCGGTGTACGCCGGAACCAGCAGCCGCGGCGAGAACGTGAGCAGCGCGCCGAGAAAGCCCATCAGCATCATCGCGGTGACCAGCGCCACGAGTGCGCCGGTCGCGCCGCCATCGCGCGTGCGCAACCGATGCAGCACCGCGCTCCAGAACCACAGGCCGGCGAGCAGCACGCTGGCGAGCATCGTCCGGTGCAGGGGTTCGCTGGCGAGCGCGGCCGAGGTCGCCGCGGGCAGATGCCACAGCCACATCGTGCCGACATGCACGAGCGTCGCGGCGCCAAGCTGCGCATGCGCGAACCTGCCGGCCGGCCCGAGCACGTGTGCGAGCCGGGATGCGGCCGCCGTCGGCAGCGCATGGGCCGCGACCGCGCAGGGCCGCGCGATCAACAGCAACGGCGGCGCCCACGTGAGCAGGGCCATGTGCTGGGCGACATGCGCCGACAGCGCATAGGCCGCGAACGAGTCCAGCGGCCATACCAGGGCGAGGCCCAGCGCGAGCATGCCGGTCGTGAAGGCGAGCGGACCGCGCCACCCGAGCGAGGCTCCGGGGCCGACAGATGCAGGGTCCATGCGTACCAGGCCTGCGACGTACAGGATCGCCGTGGCCACCAGCGGCAGCAGCGACCACACCGACAGCGTCCACGCATCGCCGAGCGGCGGTGGGGGACCCTCCGGCATCGCCGCGCCGGCTGTCGATGCGACCAGCAGGGCCGCCAGGCCGGCGGTGACCGGGACGTAGGAAGCGACACGCGACATGCGACCGACCCTAGCAGCCGGCGTCTGGAGGGTGCGTCGAGAACAGTGCCCGTCGTTGCGCGACGCCACATGGACTTGATGCGCCTGCGCGTAGGCTGCGCGCTTCGACGATCCGTGGAGCGCCGGTGTACTTCTGGCTCAAGGTCCTGCACATCCTGGCGATGACGGTCTGGTTCACCGGCCTGTTCTTCCTGCCCCGCCTGTTCATTGCCCGGCATCGCCGCGAGATCGACGCCGATCCCGCGTACTGGAACCCGGTCACCAACACCCTGTTCTTCCGGATCATGACCCCGGCCGCGCTGCTGACGATCACCTTCGGCGGCATCCTGATCGCCTGGAATCCCAGCGGCGCGTGGCTGGTACTCAAGCTCGTCGTCGTGGCGGGCGCGGTGCTGCTGCATCTGTACTACGGGCTGCTGCTGTACGAACTGGGCCACAACCGCAGCAAGCATGGCGCGACGTTCTTCCGCGTCATCGGCTGGGTGCCGCTGGTGTTGCTGCTCATGATCGCCGGGCTGACCGGCGCGAAGCCGCAGACGCTGGGGGATCTGCCGGCGCCGCCGTCGCGGGCGGTGGACAAGGCGGATGTGGTGCCGGGGCTGGACGACTGAATTCGTTGGCGCAGGTCCGGTCCGGACAGAGGGTGGCCCGGGTTTCCCCCAGCTTGTGCCGCCTCGGTGCGCGTCGGAGCATCGATGTATCCCGCTATCGAGCCAAGACCATGCAGATCGGAAGTGCCGCTGTTTCGCCCACGTCCATTCCTGCCCTGGCATCGCGAGACGCTGCCCCCGCGGAAGCGGTCTCCCCGTCCGCGCAACAACAGGCGCATACCGCATCGTCGCCAGCACTGTCCGATGACCTGATCGCGGCGAGCTTCGGGCTCGACCGCGCGCGTCAGCCGGGCTGCGATGAGGGCGGGATCCTGGGGCAGTTCGTCTGCACCGTGCGGGAAGCGGTCAGCCGCGCAGTCGAGGCGGTCTCGGCCGTGGTGCCGTCGGGCCCGTTCGCGTCGGCGGACGCCGCGGCAACGGCCGCGCTGGATCGCGCCAATCCGGTATCGATCTCGGAGAACCGCGAGTATGGCGGCCTGATCTACAAGGATGCGTCAGGACAGTATTGGGCGACGGCGCCAGCACCGGGAACGGGGACGTCATTCGATCCCTATGCGATCGAGATTCCCGAAGGCACCGCCAAGGTTGGCGATTACCACACCCATGGTGATTACTCCCTCGCCGGTCCGGACGGAAACCCGCAACGCACCAGCGACCCCAATCGTGACGACTACAACAGCGACGCATTCTCTGCCAGCGACCTGCGTGGAATCGCCGCGGATGCGCAGGGTGTGGACGAGTACACCGGCTATCTGGGCACGCCTGGCGGCACGTATCTGCGCTTCGATCCCGGTACCAATGACATCTCGCCTCTGGAGCGCTGAGGTGGGGCTGTCGTCTTTCGGGCATGACGGACGCGGTGCGGCGCGCAAGGCCGGCGTTCGCCCTGCTCTCGCCATGGCCGCGATGTTGATGGCAGTCTCACCGATCAATGCCACGGAGACACCGATGATGCAGGCAGGACAAAGCCTCGAAGCCACACAGGCGCGGGCGATCGCGGTCGCCTACGCAGGATTCAACGCGGCGCTTCCCGAGGCGCGACCCGAACACTACGAGGTGTTGATACGGCAGGACGACGCGCATTACGTGGTCACGTTCCTGCCGAAGCTGGCGGAAGGCGAGCGACCGGTACGCGGCGGCCGGACGTCCCAGGGGCAGGAATGGAGCGCCTGGGTCTCGAGCGACACGTTCGAACTCGCGCGGCAGGCATTCGCACGCTGAGCCGACCCTACTCCGCGGGCGGCTTCTCCGCCTCGTCGCGCCCCCCCGCCGCATCGGTTTCCTCGTCGCCATACACGCCGATCCCGTGCCGGAAGCTCAAGGTGCCGCCCAACCAGCCGGCGACCATCACCAGCAACGCCATCGTCGCCGACGAAAGCAGTCCCCAGGGCCACACCGCTTCGGCATGCCCGGGCAGTCGCAGCCACACACCGAGCGCGGCCATCGCCAGCACCATGACCGCGACGATGAAGTGGTTCCATGCCGAGACATGCCGGCGCACGACGCGGATCGACAGCATGTCGATCGTGCCGACGATGCCGGCCAGTACGCCGAAGCCCAGACCGCCGACGTTGAGCCAGAACGAGAGTTCGGCCCAGAACGTCGCGCCGAGCCACAGGTAGAGCACGTCGGTGACGACGACCATCGTCAGGAACGCGATGGGGAAGGTCACCAGCATCGGATGGATCGGGTGCTTGGCGATCGCCAGCACGCTTTCGACGGTGTGGCTCTGCGTGCGGGGAACGGGTTGTTTCAGGCTCTTGCGCATCGGAGGTCCGGATCAGGCGCAGGTCGGCAGCAGCGCGACCGGCAGGGCGGTGAAGACGACGCCGATGGCGGCGATCAGCGCGACAAGCGCCGACAGTGCGGTGAGGAAGCGCAGGCGCGTGGTCTCGTTGCGACCATCGGTCTGCGCGCGTGCGATGCGCCAGGTGCGCAATGCACGCGTGCCGAACAATGCGATGACACCGAGCGCGAGCACGGTCAGCGCCCACAGCACCCAGGTCATCGTCTCCAGACCCGCGACCGGCGCGCGCCACAACGCGCGTGCGCAGGCGAGGCCCTGCAGGCTGTAGACCACGACGAAGTGCAGCGCCCACGCCACCAGCGGCATGGACATGCGGGTCAGGCCGATCGGCAGCACCCCGCTCATGCGAACCTCGGGAACAGGTGCAGCAACGCCCAGACGATCAGCCCCTGCGCGACGACGTAACGCCAGAAGCCGGTCGCGATGCGCGCTTCGAGACTGCGCACCGCGTCGACGTGACCACGGTGGATACGCAGCGCGACGAAGCCGGCGATCAGCACCGCCACTGCGATGTGCAGTGCCTGGAAGCCGGCCAGTGTCCACACGACCGAGCCGTAGGCATGGCGTTGCGGTGCGCCGACGGCATCCCTGATCGCCGGCAGTTGCAGCGCGAGACAGGCGAGGGCGGACAGGATCGCGAACACGCTCCACATCACCGCCGCGCGCGCATGGCCGGCGCGCAATGCGAACGGCATGCGCCAGGCGCCGACGCCGGACGCCAGCAATGCGCCGAGCGCGGCGAGCATCGGCGTCGACGCGGTCAGGGTAGCGCCGCCACCGGGCCAGGCCGGGGCGTTGAGCCAGAGGTAGAAGTAGGCGAACACCAGGGATGCGAACAGCGAGCCGACGATCAGCAGCGTGCCGACCAGTCCCCACCAGCCCGGCGCATTGCGCGCCGCCGCCTGGGTGGGCAGGCGCAGGCCCGGCGCGACGTCGATCTCCAGCGGCGTCTCGCGTCCGTTGACCGTCCACAGCCAGCGCAGCAACAGCCCGACCAGCGGCAGCAGCATCAGCACCGACAGCCAGTACTGCGAGGTGATGAAACCGCCGAGCATCACCGCGATGCTCAGCGCCGCCAGCAGCGGGAGCCAGGTCGAACCCGACAGCCGGATCGCCTGCTCGGGCTGCGCCGACTGGATGCCGGTGCCGAGGATCCAGCGGCGGCCTTCGACGGCTTCGCCGAGCAGGCCGTCGGTGCGCCGCGTCGCCTCGACGAGGCCCGGGTCGTGCCACAGCGGATCGCGGTCGCCGACGACCGGAATCGACGCGAAGTTGTACTTCGGCGCCGGGTGCGGCAATGCCCATTCCAGCGTGCCGGCCTGCCAGGGATTCTCGGTGCCGCGGCGACCGAGGCGGAAGCACAGCGCGACGTCGATCAGGATCGCGATGATGCCGACCGCGAGCACGAAGCCCGCCGCCGTCGACAGCAGGTTGAGCCACTGCACGCCGAGTTCCATCGCGTAGCTGTCCACACGCCGCGGCATGCCGACGAGCCCCGTGATGTGCATCGGCAGGAAGGCCAGGTGGAAGCCGATGAAGACCAGCCAGAAGCCGCTGCGGCTCAACGATTCGGACGGCATGCGCCCGCTCGCCAGCGGCAGCCAGTAGTACAGCCCGGCGAACATCGGGAACATCATCCCGCCGATCAGCACGTAGTGCAGATGCGCGACGACGAAGTGGGTGTCGTGCGCCTGCCAGTCGAACGGCACGAAGGCCAGCATCACGCCGGTCAGACCGCCGCAGACGAAGGTGATGAAGAAGCCGATGATGTAGAGCATCGGCACGCGCAGCCAGGGTTTGCCGGCCCACAGTGTGGCGATCCACGCGAAGACCTGGATGCCGGTCGGGATCGCCACCGCCATGCTCGCCGCGCTGAAGAAGGCGAGAGCCAGCAGCGGAATGCCGACCGCGAACATGTGGTGCACCCACAGTCCGAAACTCAGGAAGCCGGTCGCGACCAGCGCCAGCACGATCCAGGTGTAGCCGACGATCGGACGGCGCGCGAAGGTCGGCACGATCGTCGACACCACGCCCGCCGCCGGCAGGAAGATGATGTAGACCTCGGGATGGCCGAACAGCCAGAACAGGTGCTGCCACAGCAGCGGATCGCCGCCGCGCGCGACTTCGAAGAACGCGAAGTCGAACGCGCGCTGGATCTCCAGCAGCAGGCTGGCGAGGATCAACGGCGGAAAGCCGAACGCGATCATGAAGGCCATCACCAGCACCGCCCAGGCGAACAGCGGCATGCGGGTGAGATCCATGCCCGGCGCGCGGGTGATCAGGATCGCGACGATCAGTTCGACTGCCGCGGTCACCGCCGCGATCTCGGCGAAGGTCACGCCGATCAGCCAGAAATCCGCACCCTTGCCCGGCGAATACGTCGAATCGGTCAGCGGCGTGTACATGAACCAGCCGCCATCGGGCACGCTGCCGAAGATGAAACTCGAGTACAGGAAGATGCCGCCGAACAGGTAGCACCACCAGCCGAACGCCGACAGCCGCGGGAACGGCAGATCGCGCGTACCGAGCATCTTCGGGATGAGATACATCGCGAAGCCTTCCATGATCGGCACCGCGAACAGGAACATCATCGTCGTGCCGTGCATGGTCACGAACTGCGCGTAGCGCTCGGGGTCGAGCACGTTCAGACCCGGCCATGCGAGCTGCAGGCGGATGAACATCGACAGCATGCCGCCGATCAGCAGGAACGCGAGACCGGTGACGATGAAGCGCAGCGCGATCGTCGTGTGGTTGACCGCGGTCAGCTGGCCGACGAGGCCGCGGCCATTGGCCCACACGCGTTCGAGCAGAGCGATGCGCTCGGCGTGACGCAGGTGGTCGCCGGGCGTGGGAATCGTGTGGTCGGGGGGCGGTGTACTCACAGCACATCCTCCGAAGCACCGTGACGCGGCGGTGCGCGGCCGGCGGGATGGCCGGGCGCGGGGGCTTCGATGGCGGGCGCGGGCTCGCGCGCGGCCAACCAGCCGGTGATCGCATCGGCGTCCATCACGCGCACCGGAAACACCATGCGCGCGTGTTCCAGACCGCAGAATTCCGCGCACTGGCCGCGCATCGGCGTGGCCTGATCGGCGCGCAGGCGCAGGGTGTTCACGCGGCCGGGGATCGCATCCATCTTGCCGCCGAGGCGCGGGATCCAGAAGCTGTGGATCACATCGCTGCTGGTGATGCGGTACTCGACCATCGCACCGAGTGGAACCGCCAGTTCGTCGACGCTTTCGCCGATCACCTGTCCGTCCGCGTCGCGATAGCGGAAATGCCACTGCCATTGCCGGGCGGTGACTTCGACCACGGCATCGGGTTCGACGCCCACGCCGGTCACGCGCGCGCTGGTCAGGCTGCCGTAGACCAGCAGCGCGGCGAGCACGACGGTGGGAAAGGCGAGGCCGCCCCAGATGACCAGACGCTCGGGCCGGTGCAGGGCGCCATCTGCGTCGCGACGTCGCAACGCCCGCCACAGCAACACCAGCACCAGCGCCCAGACGCCGGTGAACGCGCCGGCCATCAGCCACCAGCCGCGCGCGATTTCGGCGGCGGCCGGCCCGGCGGGATCGAGCGCGGATTGCGGACCCGCGCAAGCAGTGACGAGCGCCGCGAGTGCGACGCCGGGCAGGAGGCCGACAGTGCGGCGGACACGGTTCTTGATGTCGATTGCTGCGGCCCCGTCGTCCACGTACTGGGCCTGCCGGTCGACAGGCCCCCCGGCACGCTAGCGATCCGCGCGGCCACGCTCCGTGAATGCGTCAACGCGACGCGGACATTGCGAAGCGTTCACGGCGATGCCGTCGTCTCATGGATTGAGACACCTGGCGGGCACCGTAGGCGCGTGAACCTGACCGACAAGCTCGCGATCCTCGCCGATGCCGCCAAGTACGACGCCTCCTGTGCGTCGAGCGGCGCGAACAAACGCGACTCGTCGAAGATCGGCGGCATTGGCAGTACCGAGGGCATGGGCATCTGCCATTCGTACACGCCCGACGGGCGCTGCGTTTCGTTGCTGAAGATCCTGCTGACCAACTTCTGCGTGTTCGACTGCGCGTACTGCGTCAACCGCGTGTCGAGCAACGTGCGCCGCGCGCGCTTCACGCCCGAGGAGGTCGTGACGCTGACGCTGGATTTCTACAAGCGCAACTACATCGAAGGTCTGTTCCTCTCCAGCGGCATCATCCGCAGCGGCGACTACACGATGGAGCAGATGGTCGAGGTCGCGCGCAGCCTGCGCGAGGACCATCGCTTCGCCGGCTACATCCATCTCAAGACGATTCCCGACGCCGCGCCGGAACTGCTGGCCGCCGCCGGGCGCTATGCCGATCGCCTGAGCATCAACATCGAACTGCCCACCGAGGCCGGCATGACCGCGCTGGCGCCGGAGAAGACCCATGCCGGCATCCACGGCGCGATGGGCGAACTCAAGTGGCGCATCGACGAGGACAAGGACGCGCGCCGGGTCAAGCGCCAGGCGGTGACGGTGCGCCGCGCCAAGGCGCCGCGCTTTGCGCCTGCCGGGCAGAGCACGCAGATGATCGTCGGTGCCGATTCGGCCAACGATCGCAGCATCCTCGAAACCAGCAACCGCATGTACGGCACCTACCGGATGCGGCGCGTCTATTACTCGGCCTTCAGCCCGATTCCCGATGCGTCGAAGAACCTGCCGCTGCAATCGCCGCCGCTGCTGCGCGAGCACCGGCTGTATCAGGCCGACTGGCTGCTGCGTTTCTACGGCTTCGACGTCGAGGAGATCGCACCGGAGCCGGTGACGGATTCGGCCGATGTTTCGGCCGGCATGCTCGATCTCGACGTGGATCCCAAACTGGCCTGGGCGCTGCGCAATCCGACGCGCTTTCCTGTCGACATCAACAGCGCGCCGCGCGAGATGCTGCTGCGCGTGCCGGGTCTGGGCACGCGCAATGTCGAGCGCATCATCACCGCGCGCCCGCACGGTGCCCTGCGCCTCGACGACCTCGCCCGCCTGCGCGTGCCGCTGAAGAAGATCATGCCGTTCGTGATCACGCCCGGCCATCACCCGCGGCAGCGCCTCGACGACCCCTCGCGCCTGCGCAACGAACTTGCCCCGCAGCCGCGGCAGGCGAGTCTGTTCTGAGTCTCATCGCTGCCATGACGGATCGCGCGGAACTTTCGAACGCTGAGCTTCCGTGAGCACTGCACCCGCCCACGCGCGCGTCACCGCGAAGATCGACCCGCCCTGGGACGCCGCCGCCTGGCGTGCCGCCGCGCGCGCCGCGCTGTGCGCAGGCCTGCCACCGGAACGACTCGACTGGAGTGGCGGTGCGCAGGGCTCGTTGCTGGGCGGACTCGATCTGTCGATGCTGCCGGCGCAGCGCACGGCCCCTCGCGTGCCCTCCAGATTCCTGGCCATTGCCGATGCCGTGCTCTGCCATCGCGCCGAAGACCGTCACGGCCTGCTGTATCGGATGCTGTGGCGTATCGCCGAGGGCGAGCGCGCATTGCTGCAGCGTGCGTCCGATCGCGACGTGCATCGCGCCACCACGATGGCGCAGGCGGTGCGCCGCGACAGTCACAAGATGAAGGCCTTCGTGCGCTTCCGCGAAGTGCCCGGCGATACCGACCGCTACATCGCCTGGTTCGAGCCCGATCACCACATCGTCGATCGCGTCGCGCCGTTCTTCGCACGCCGCTTCGCCGGCATGCGCTGGGCGATCGTGACGCCGTACCGCACCGCGATCTGGGATGGCGAAGCGCTCGCGTTCGCCGGTGGCGGCGTGCGCGCCGACGCGCCGTCGGAAGATGCGCGCGAGGATCTGTGGCGCACCTACTACGCCAACATCTTCAATCCGGCGCGGCTCAACACCACGATGATGCGCGCCGAGATGCCGCAGAAATACTGGAAGCATCTGCCGGAAGCGGCGCTGCTACCCGATCTCGTCCGCGACGCCGGCCTGCGCGTGCGCGAGATGGCCGAACGCGAACACGAGGCGCCGCGTCGTCGCATTCCGGCAGCGCCGGCGCCTGCGCCGGTGGTGGCCGGCACGCTCGAGGCACTGCGCGAATCCGCACGTGATTGCCGGCGATGCCCGCTGTGGCAGCCGGCGACGCAGACCGTGTTCGGCGAAGGCCCGTCCAACGCTCGCACGATGATCATCGGCGAGCAGCCGGGCGACGAAGAGGATCTGGCCGGGCGTCCGTTCGTCGGACCCGCAGGGCGACTGTTATCGCGCGCGCTGGACGAGCTCGGCATCGACCGCAGCACGCTGTACCTGACCAATGCGGTCAAGCATTTCCGTTTCGAACCGCGCGGCAAGCGCCGTCTGCACAAGCGGCCGGATATCGCCCACATCGAGGTCTGCAACGGCTGGCTGCGTGCGGAGATCGCACAGGTCAAGCCCGAGCGCATCGTCTGCCTCGGCGTGAGCGCGGCGCGCGCGGTGTTGGGCCCCGACGTGCGTCTGGCCGAGGCGCGCGGCATCTGGCGCACGCGCGAGGACGGCGTGCGCGCGTTCGCGACCGTGCATCCCTCGTGGGTCCTGCGCCAGGGCGACCGCCAAGCGCAGGCCGATGCCTATGCCGGTTTCGTCGACGACCTGCGCCAGTTGCTGGCGGCCTGATGGTTCATCCAGGCGAACCGCGTCATCGCGCGGCTCGATCAACATGCGTGAACGAATCCCGGACGACGCCTTGCCCCGTTCACCTGCACTTCGCGGTCCTCGCCGAACACTCCGCCCACCCCAACCGCAGGAGCGTCACGATGCAGCACACCACCGTCATCCGTGGCCTTGTACTGGCCCTCTCCCTCGCCGCTGCCGGCGCGGCCGTTGCCCAGGACGCCATGACCAGCACCCAGGTGCGCGCCGCATTGACCGAAGGCGGCTACACCGATATCCACGACGTCGAGTTCAAGGACGGCGTGTGGAAGGCCGACGTCACCGACGCCAATGGCACCAAGATCGACGTACGTCTGGACCCGGCCACCGGCCGCATCTATCCGGAAACCGCCGGCGCGACCAATCTCGGCGAAGCCGATATCCGCGCCCAACTGACCGCCGCCGGCTATACCCGCATCGAGGACGTCAAGTTCGACGACGGCATGTGGGAAGCCGAAGCGGACAACCCGCAGGGCCAGCGCATGGATCTGAAGCTCGACCCGGAAGACGGTCGCATCGTCAGCCAGTCGCGCGACTGATCATCCGCATCGCGATACAGGAACGCCCGGCTTCGGTCGGGCGTTCTGCTGTCTGGACGCTGCTGCCGGCGCGTCAGTCGCGGGCGTGATCCGGAATCGGCACGTCGTGCGGCATCTCGTCGCGCACGCAGTTCGCCGCGTCCTTGGGTGCTTCCACATTCGCGTCCACGCAGCGGGCGGCGATCATCGCCCAGCGCGAGACCGCGTCTTCGCGTGCCGACAGTGCATCGGTCGCGACCATCCAGCGGGCGATCCCGACCAGCCGCGCGCGTTCGTCGAGCGACGACACCGCATCGATCGCCGCGGTGCTGACGATGAAGCTGTGGGCAAAGGCCGCAGTCGTGCGCTCGGTCGAGATGTCCGGCGCAGCGATGCCGTCGGGCGACTCGAGCAACGCATGCAGGCCGGTCGCCTCGCGCGCCTTGAGGTCGCCGGCCGAGCCGATGCTCATGCGCAGCAGCACGGTCGCGCTGAGCGCGCCGATGAAGATGCCGATCATCAGTACGAAGATGGCGCCGACCAGCAGCGGGCCGCGCGGACGCGGCGTATCGGTATCGTCCTGGGGAATCCGGTTCACGCAAACACTCCATCGCCGACCGGTTGCCGGTGGCGGCATAGGCTAGCGCAGCGGCGTCGCAATGCGGCGTCTTCGGGTGCGACCGATCAGCGCAGCCAGCCGGCGAGTTCCTCGCGGCTCAGGCGGCCGTCACGGTTGCTGTCGATCGCGTTGAACTCCGCGTCGAGCGTCGGATGCGCCTTGGCTTCGGCGCGGCTGACATAGCCGTCGCCATCCACATCGAGTGCGGCGAAGTCGACCCGGTACTGGTCGCCAAGCGCCGAACGCGGCTCGTAGGAGCGGACGATGATCTGCGGACCGTCGTCGCGATCCATCGTGACCACGCCGGTCTGGCGGCCGGACTGCGACGACAGTTCAGGTTGCGCGTCGACCTGTTGCAGCGGCGAGGTCGTGACCTGGGCGAAGCCGGGCGCCGCGGCGAGCGTGAGCAGGCCGGCGGCAACGGATGAGCGGATCATGGAACCCCCTGTGATGCGTCCTGGGGCCACAGGGTCGCAACGCGTGCCCGCATGCCGCATGAACGCGCCGGCGCCGGGCTCAGCGCAGGCGCAGGCGCAGCAGGACGGTCTGGATCGTCAGCACCACGCCGATGCCCAGCGCGACCCAGGCGGAGGTCACCGCGCCGGCCAGCGGCCATTCGGTCTGCTTGAACCAGACCGCGAACAGGCCCCACAGCGCGATCGCCAGATAGGCGATGTTGCCGCGCATGCGCAGGTTGAGCACCAGCAGCACGACCGCCGAGATCGCCCACAGTGCAAGGCTCCAGCCGAGCATGCGGCTGGTCGACAGCAGCTCGTAGGCGACGATCGTCTGCGCCACGTTGAGGAAGGCCGCCAGCGACAGCCAGCCGGCATGGATCGACAGTGCCAGCCACGCCAGCCGGTCGCGCTTCGCATTGCCCGGGCGCGACAGCTGCACCGCGCACCAGGCGAGGCTCATCAACGCACCGAAGATCACCACCACGCAGGCCCAGAACAGGCCGGCGGAGAACAGCGGCATCCAGATCGCGGTGAGGAAGAAGCCGAGCGCCGCGACGGGGGCGATGCGGCCGAGCAGCGGGTCGAGTCGACGCGTGCCGGTCGTCTGCCAGATCGCGTAGAGCAGATCGAGCAGGAAGATCAGACCCCAGACCGAGAACGCGTAGCCGGCCGCGACCAGCAGCGTGGGATAGCGGTCGGAGATCGTGCCCTGGTCCGGCCCGAAGACACCGGTTTGCGACAGCCACGCGATGACCGGCATCGCGATGGCACACAACAGGACGAGCAGGCGCATGGCGGTGTTTTCCGGCGGGAACCGGCGCGGATGCTCGCACCGGGGGCGTGAGGGTCTCGTGGGATCGTGCATTCGAGCCCCTCTCCCCTCGGGAGAGGGGTTGGGGTGAGGGTGCTGTTCGCGAGGGCCAACACGATTGCGCGGATACGCACTCATCGTTCGCGAGGTCGAACGCTAGGACGAAAAAGCGATGCTTCGGCGAAGCTTGCTGTGAGCGTCGACCCCTCACCCCACCACCTGCTCTGCAGGTCTCCCCTCTCCCAGAGGAGAGGGGCGTCGGTGCTTTCCGCCGCAGGCGGAAAGACCATTACATGCCACTGTGCCGCAGCAACGCCGCGATATCCGGATCGCGCCCGCGGAACGCGCGGAAGTTCTCGATCGCATCCCGGCTGCCGCCACGCGACAGCACTTCGTCACGGAAGCGCCGGCCGGTTTCCGACAACTGATCGGTCGCTTCCTCGAACGCCGCATACGCATCCGCGCTCAGCACTTCGGCCCATTTGTAGCTGTAGTAGCCGGCCGCATAACCGCCGGCGAAGATGTGGCTGAACTGGTTGGGGAAACGATGCCAAGCCGGCGTGCGGTTGACCGCGACCTCGTCGCGCACGCGCTCGAGCAGCGCCAGCACGTCGTCACGACCCGATTCGAAATCCGAATGCAGCAGCATGTCGAACAGCGAGAACTCGATCTGCCGCAGTGTCTGCAGGCCGCTCTGGAAATTGCGCGCGGCGCGCATGCGGTCGAACAGTTCACGCGGCAGCGGCTCGCCGGTGTCGACGTGCGCGGTCATCGCCTGCACGCGGTCCCATTCCCAGCAGAAGTTCTCCATGAACTGGCTCGGCAGCTCCACCGCGTCCCATTCCACGCCGTTGATGCCGGCAATCGGCAGCGTGTCCACCTGCGTCAGCAACTGGTGCAGGCCGTGGCCCATCTCGTGGAACAGCGTGGTGACTTCGCCGTGGGTGAAGGTGGCCGGGCGGCCACCGGTACCGCGGCCGAAATTGCAGACCAGATAGACCAGCGGCGTCTGCACGCCGTCGGCGGTCGCGCGGCGGTTGCGGCAATCGTCCATCCACGCGCCGCCGCGCTTGCCTTCGCGGGCGTAGAGGTCGAGATAGAACTGCCCGACCAGCGCGCCATCGGTATCGGTCAGCCGATAGAAGCGCGCATCCTCGTGCCACACCGGCGCCTCGTCGCGCTCGACATGCAGGCCGTACAGCGACTGGATGACGTCGAACAGGCCGGCCAGCACGCGGTCCTCGGTGAAATAACGCTTCACCGTCTGCGCCGAGTAGTCGTAGCGCGCCTGGCGCAGGCGGTCGCTGGCGAACGACATGTCCCAGGGTTCCAGTGACGGGATGTCGAGCTGCTCACGCGCGAATGCCGCCAGTTGTTCGCGGTCCTTTTCGGCATGCGGGCGTGCGCGCGTGGCGAGATCGCGCAGGAACGCCAGCACCGCGTCAGGGGCGGTGGCCATCTTGGTCGCGAGCGACAGTTCGGCGTAGTTCGCATGGCCGAGCAGGCGCGCTTTTTCCTCGCGCAGCGCCAGGATGCGCGTGATCAGCGGTCCGTTGTCGAGCGCTTCGGGCCCGGACTCGGATGCGCGCAGGCCGTAGGCGCGATAGAAGCGCTCGCGCAGTGCGCGATTGGTCGCATAGGTCTGGATCGGCAGGTAGGTCGGCATCTGCAGCGTCAGCTTCCAGCCTTCGCGCCCGTCGCGTTCGGCCGCAGCGCGCGCGGCAGCGAGCGTTTCCTCGGGCAGGCCGTCGAGTTCGGCGAGGTCTTCGACGTACACCGCGAATGCGTCCGTTGCATCGAGCACGTGCTCGGAGAACTCGGACGACAGCTGCGCCAGCGCCTGCTGGATGTCGGAAAAGCGCGCGCGGTCGGCGTCATCGAGCGCGGCGCCACCAAGCCGGAAGTCGCGCAACGCATGCGCGAGCACGCGGCGCTGCAGCGCGTCCAGACCCAGTGCGTCGGCCTGGTCGGACAGTGACTGGTAGGCCGCGAACAGGGCCTGGTCCTGTTCCAGTGCGCTGAAGAAGCGCGTCACCTTCGGCAGCGCGGCGTTGTAGGCCTCGCGCATCATCGGCGTGTTGACCACGGCGTTGAGATGGCCGACCTGGTTCCAGGCCCGGCCCAGGCGCTCGGTCGCATCCTCCAGTGGCGCGACCACGCTGTCCCAGGTGACCGGTTGCGCGCGGCCGGCCAGCGCCAGCGCGGCTTCGGCCTCGGCGACCAGTGCGTCGATCGCAGGCTGCACGTGCGCCGGCTCGATCTCGTCGAAACGCGGCAGGCCGGATTGATCCAGCAGCGGGTTGTCCATCGTGCGAGCCATTGTGCGGAAAAGGGAGGCCGATTCTAGGCACGTGCGGATGCACGGGTCGTGTGGGCGCGCCGCGTTGCGGCTTCGGCGCTATCGTGGCGGCTTCGCCCCCACGCTGCGCCCGTTCCGACATGCATTCGATCGAAGTCGTCCTGGTGATGCTGCTGGCGGTAGTCGCCAGCGGTTATCTGACCCGCGTGTTGCCGCGCTGGCTGCCGCTGCCGTTGCCGCTGGTGCAGATCGCGCTGGGCGCGACGATTGCAGGCGTGTTCGGCCAGGGTGTGACGCTCGATCCGCACCTGTTCTTCGTGCTGTTCCTGCCGCCGCTGCTGTTTCTCGACGGCTGGCGGATTCCCAAGAGCGGCCTGTTCCGCGACCGCGGGCTGATCCTGCAGCTGGCGCTTGGCCTGGTGGTGTTCACGGTCATCGGCGCGGGCCTGCTGATCCACTGGATGATCCCGGTGATGCCACTGGCGGTGGCGTTCGCGCTGGCGGCGATCCTGTCGCCGACCGACCCGGTGGCGGTGTCGTCGATCGCCGCGCGCGCGCCGATCCCGAAGCGCGTGATGCACATCCTCGAAGGCGAGTCGCTGCTCAACGACGCATCCGGCCTGGTATGTTTCCGTTTCGCCGTCGCCGCGGCGCTGACCGGCACGTTCTCGTTGATGTCGGCGTCGCTGACCTTCCTGTGGCTGGCGCTGGCGGGCGTCGCGGTGGGCGTGGTGCTGACGATCGGCATCAACCGCGGCCACGCACTGGTCTCGCGCGTGTTCGGCGAGGAAGCCGGCACGCCGATCCTGATCAGCCTGCTCACGCCGTTCGGCGCCTATCTGCTGGCCGAACATGTCGGCGCCTCGGGGATCCTCGCCGCGGTCGCCGCCGGCGTGACGATGAGCTACGTCGAACTCAGCGGCCGCGCGCTGGCGACCACCCGCGTGCAGCGCGCCGCGGTCTGGGACACGGTGCAGTTCTCGCTCAACGGCATCATCTTCGTGCTGCTCGGCGAACAGTTGCCGTGGATCCTCGAACGTGCGGTGCGCTCGGTGCGCGAGGCCGGGCATGTCGATCCGTGGTGGCTGGCGGTCTACGTCTTCGCGATCTACGGCGGCCTGTTCGCGCTGCGCTTCGCCTGGGTGTGGGTGTCGCTGCGGATCGGCCTGCATCGCAGCGGGCGTCATGGCCGGCGGCCGAGCGTGCGCCTGGTCGCGGCGATGTCGCTGGCCGGCGTGCGCGGCGCGATCACATTGGCTGGCGTGCTGACGCTGCCGCTACTGCTCGACGATGGCTCGCCGTTCCCCACGCGCGACCTCGCGATCTTCCTCGCCGCGGCGGTGATCATCCTGTCGCTGCTGCTCGGCAGTTTCGTACTGCCGAAGCTGCTGAAGGGGCTGAAGGTGCCGGAGGAAGACGAGGACGACCGCGAGCTCGATCGCGCGCGCCACGAGGCGGCCGTGGCCGCCGTCGCTGCGGTCGAACGTGCCCAGCATGCGCTGCCGGCCGCGCAGGCCAACCCCGACCTCTACGCCAGCGCCGCGGTGCGGGTGATGGCCTTGTATGAGGAACGCCTGCGTCGCGACGGTGCCCTGGGCGTCGATGCCGCGGAGTTGCGTCGCGCCGACGAGGCCGAGCGCGCGCTGCGTCTGGCGGGCGTACATGCGGAGCGCGAGCGGATCTATGCACTGGCGCGTCACCGCGAAATCTCCGACGAAGTCGCCCGCAAGCTGGTGCGCGATCTGGATCTGATGGAGGCGCGTTACCGCTAGATCGAGCCTTCCCCCCGTGTGCGGGGGGAAGCCTTCAAAGCACACTCAACCCGGCTGCCAATCGAACGCCAGGGTCTCGTCGCGCGCGAAACGGTTGAGATGGTTCTCGATGACCGTCTGGTAGCGCTCGATCTCCTCGGCCGTGGGCTGGGTCAGCACGATGCGCAGCGTGCCGTCTTCCACGAAGAAGTCCGCGCCGTTGTCCTCGCCCTGGAACGGGATGAAGGCGTGGCCTTCCTCGTCGTCGCGGGTGATTTCGAACTTGTGCCGCCAGTGGTTGCACAGCGTGCGCAGCAGGCGCGGCGCGTCGTTGGACGCGGTGGTCGCGGTGGTGGTGATCGACATCGTGGGGCTCCGTGCGAGCGGCGCGTCGCCGCGGCCGCGAGCATAGGCGGCCGCGGCGGCGCCGTGAACCCCGGCGCGCCAACGCAGCGTTGCAAGGCTGATGCCGCACACTGTGCTGCCCCGTTCAAGCAGGTGTTCCATGATCGATGCCGCCGCGGCGCACACGTTTCCCTGGCCGGTCGTGCTGTTCGATCTCGACGGCACCCTCGTCGACAGCGCGTCCGATATCGCCGCGGCGGTCAACCGCCTGCTGGCCGAGCTCGGCCATGCGCAGGTCGACGAGGCCAGGGTGCGCAGCTGGATCGGCGACGGCGCGCGCCAGCTGATCACCTCGGCGCTGCAGCACGCCGGCGAGACGCAGACGGTCGATGCGGTGATGCCGCGTTTCATGCGTCACTACGAGGACTGTCTGCTGCTCGATCCACGGCTGTACCCGGGCGTGGAAGCGACGCTGCAGGCACTGCAGGCCAGCGGTGTGCGCATGGCGGTGTGCACCAACAAGCCGGCGCAGTTCGTGCCGCCGCTGCTCGCGGCGCTGGGGATCGACGGTTACTTCGACGCGGTGCTCGGCGCCGGCGATCTGCCCGAGCGCAAGCCGCATCCGTTGCCGTTGCTGCATCTGGCCGAGGGATTCGGTGTCGACATCACGCAGTGCCTGATGGTCGGCGATTCGGCGGCCGATGCCGGCGCGGCGATCGCGGCCGGCGCGCCGCTGGTGCTGGTCGGCTACGGCTATCGCCGCGATTTCGACCTGCATGGCTGCGGCGCGGTGGCGGTGATCGAGCGTTTCGACGCGTTGCCCGAACTGCGCTGACGGCGTCCGCACCTACAGGAGCAACTCCTGGATGTCAGCGCCCCAGCCGCGCACGCACCGCGGCCGCGATCCGCGCGGTCTCGCGCAAAGGCGTGACTTCGAACGCAGGCAGCGCGCCCTCGAAGACGCGCGCACGTCCATCCGTCAGCACGCCTTCGACGAAGCGCTGCGGCGCGCCATCGAGCGGGCCCGGCGCGAACACGAACACCGGCGCGCGCGTCGCGCAGGCTTCCGACAGCATATTGACCGAGTCCGACGAACAGACGATGCGATCGGCCCAGCCGAGCATGCCGGCATAGGGATTCGGACCATCGCGGTCGTCGATCCAGACCCGTGCCGCGCGCCCGGCGTAACGCGCACGCATCGCTTCGCGAACATCGGTCGACGTGCGGCGCGATGCTGTCAGCAGCAGGCTGCCGCCATCGCGCGCGACGATCGCATCGAGCCGGTCGGCGAGCGCGCTGAATGCGGCGACATCGAAACGCCCATGGCGCGAATCGCCGCCGAGCAGTACCGCGGTGCGCGGGCCGGGGAGGGCGCCGAGTGCGGGATGCGCATCGCGCGCGTCGGCCAGCCACGCGTCGTCGACCGGGTGCAGGCTGCCGCGGGCGACCAGCACGTTGTCGCCGCGCAGCGCGTCGTGTTCGGGCACCACGACAAGATCCCAACGCCGCGGATCGGTGCGCGGATCGAGAATCTGCACCGTGCGTGCGCCACGCTGCCCGGCCAGTCGCGTCGCGAGCGCGGCCTGGCGGCCGCAACCGATCGCGATGGCCGGGGCTGCGTCGAGACGCGAGGCGTAGTCGCTGCCGAAGGCGTGGGCTGCGAATGGCAGACGCCGCGGCGCCGCCCAGCGCCAAGGCGCGCGTGGATCGAGATGCAGCGCTTCGGCCTGCGCGGACAACGCAGCGGCCAGCGCCTCGGCCTGGCGCGCGTTGCCGGCGCGCCCATCGCTCAGCGCCCAGATCCGTCCGCAATCCCGCTCTTCGCCTGGCTTACGTTCCACGTATGTGATCATCCGTTCCGGCCGGCGCACGCGTCGCGCCGCCGCAGGACTCTACACTGCGGCCCTGCCTGGCCCCATCCGACCGAGGTTGCCTGATGACCGATGTTCTGCCCGATGCCGCGCTCGACCAGCTGTTCCGCACCGCCCGCACCTACAACGGGTTCAGCGGCGAGATCAGCGACGACACGCTGCGCCAGCTCTACGATCTGCTGAAGTTCGCGCCGACGTCGGCCAATTCATCGCCCGCGCGCTTCGTGTTCGTGAAGTCGGCCGAGGGCAAGGCGAAGCTCGGGCCGGCCTTGAGCGAAGGCAATTACGAGAAGACGATGGCCGCGCCGGTCACCGTGATCGTCGCCCACGACGAGGACTTCCACGAGAAGCTGCCGTTCCTGTTCCCGCACACCGATGCCAAGAGCTGGTTCGACGGTCCGCGCGAGAACCGCGAAGTGCCGGCGTTCCGCAACGGCAGCCTGCAGGGTGCCTACCTGATCCTGGCCGCGCGCGCGCTGGGCCTGGATACCGGTGCGATGTCCGGCTTCGACAACGCCAAGGTCGACGCGGCGTTCTTCGCCGGCACGGCGATCAAGTCGAACTTCCTCGTCAATCTCGGCACCGGCGATCCGTCGACGATTTTCCCGCGCTCCCCGCGTCTGCCGTTCGACGAAGCCGCGCGTATCGTCTGAGTGTTTCTCCCGCACGGTCGAAATCCGGCCCTGCGGGCTTCGATTCTGTCCGCACCACCACCACCCGTTCGAGGATCCGTCCATGCGTACCGCCCACCTGCTGCTCCCGCTTGCCGCCGCCCTTGCCCTCGCCGCCTGCGCCCAGCAGGACCAGGCGCCGGCGGATGCGACCCCGCCCGCCGCCTCCGCGCCCGCACAGCCGTCGTCCGAGGCGCTGGCCGAAACCGAACCGACCGCCGAAGCCATCGTCGGCGTGTCGGGTACCTACATCCTCGACCCGGCCCACACCGACGTGATCGCGCAGTGGAGCCACTTCGGCTTCTCCAACCCGGTTGCGCACTTCGGTGAAGTCGACGGCCGGATCGTCTACGACGCCGAGAACGTCGGCGCCTCGTCGGTCGAGGTGACCCTGCCGCTGTCGGGCCTGAACTCGCACGTCGCCAAGTTCGACGAGCACCTGCGCAGCGCCGATTTCTTCGACGCGGCCAAGTTCCCCAACGTCACGTTCAAGAGCACGTCGGTCGAAGCGGCCGGCACCAACCAGCTCAAGGTCACCGGCGACCTGACGATCAAGGACATCACCAGGCCGGTGGTCCTCGACGTGACCATCAACAAGTTCGGCGAGCAGCCGATGGCCAAGCGCGCCGCCGCCGGATTCGACGCCGTCGCCCAGCTCAAGCGCAGCGATTTCGGTCTCGACATGGCCGCGCCGAACGTCAGCGACGAAGTCGAGCTGCGCATCACCACCGAGGCCATCGTTGCCGAGGGTGACGCGCCGGCCGGCGCGTCCGCGCAGTAAGATTCCGCGTCACGACGCCGGCGCACGGGTCTCCCGAGCGCCGGCGTTTTCGTTTCCGCGTTCCGGATCTGCCGTCATGAAAGTCCATCGTCCCGCCGATCAGCGCGGCCGCACCACACACGGCGTACGCACGCGCCTGTGCACGTTTTCCAGCGGCGATTTCCATGATCCCGACTGGCTGGGTTTCGGCGCGCTGCGCCAGCTCAACGAGGAGCACCTGCCGGCCGGCACCCGGGTCGCATCGCAGCGCGCGGCCAACATGGAGCTGCTGACCCTCGTGCTCGACGGCATGCTGGTTTGCGACGATGTCGTGCTGGAAACCGGCGCACTGGCCTGGACCGGCGCTGGGCACGCCAGCGACACGCCGGCCGAAACCGCAGGTGATGCCGGTGCGCGCGTGTTGCGCATCGCGTTGCAGCCCGATCGCGTGAACCTGCCGCCTGCGCGGGGCGTGTTGCGTCTGGCCGCCGACGCCACGGGCGCCTGGGCGCTGCTGGCGTCACCTGATGCGAGCGACGCGCTGCCGGTCCGCCAGCAGGTGTGGCTGCGCCATGCGCGACTCGCGCCGGGCGGACGCGTGGAACTCGCGCTCGAGCCATCGCAACGTCACTGGCTGCACGTCCTGCGGGGCTCCATCACCATCGACGGATCGGTACTGGGCGCTGGCGATGCGCTGGGTTGGCAGGCCGAAGCCGTGACCACCGCGATCGTGGCGACGGATGCGGGCGCCGGGCTGCTGCTGTTCACCCTCCCGGGCTGAGCCGCTTCCACGGCCGCGCGCTAGAATGGCGGCCTCCACACGATGAACTCCGCCGTCATGACCGCAGCCAACGTCCAGCCGACGCAAGCCAACGCCGCCCAGCGCTACGAAGTGCGCCGCGCCGACCTGCCGCTGAGCTGCCCGCTGCCGTCGATGGCGCTGTGGAACTCGCATCCGCGCGTCTATCTGCCGATCGAAGCCGAGAACGGCGAGTCCGACTGCCCGTACTGCGGCGCGCATTTCGTCCTCGTCGACTGACTCCGGCGCGCTGCGCGCCTGCATGCGTCGACCGCTGACCGTCGTCCAGTTGCTGCCCGCGTTGTCGTCGGGCGGCGTCGAGCGCTCCACGATCGAAATCGCGCAGGCGCTGGTCGGTGCCGGCCATCGCGCGATCGTCGTCTCTGCCGGTGGACGCCTCGTGCCCGCGCTGGAGGCCACCGGTGCCACCCACATCACGCTCGACATCGGGGCGAAATCGCTCCGGGTGCTGCGCCATGTGCGCGCCCTGCGACGGCTGTTCGCCGACACCGGTGCCGACATCGTCCATGCCCGCTCGCGACTGCCGGCCTGGATCGGCTGGTGGGCCCTGCGCGGCATACCCGAGGCGCGTCGCCCGCATTTCGTCACCACGATGCACGGGCTCAATTCGCCGTCGCGCTACAGCGCGATCATGGCCCGTGGCGAACGGGTGATCTGCGTATCGGACACCGTGCGCGACTATCTGCTGCAGCACTACCCGGCGACACCGCGTGCGCGCCTGCGGGTGATCCCGCGCGGTATCGATCCCACGCGGTTTCCGGCCACGCCGCATCCCGACGCGGATGCGCGTGCCGAGGTCGCCGCGCGCTGGCCGGCGCTCGGCGGCAATGGCCCGCTGCTGTTGTTGCCGGGACGCGGCACGCGGCTCAAGGGCCATCACGATGCGATCGCGCTGCTGGCCGACCTGCGCGCCGGTGGTCTCGATGCGCGCCTGTGGATGCCCGGCGCACGCGAGGCGGGGCGCGAGGCCTATCTCGACGAACTGGCGCGCGCGGCGCAGACCGCCGGCTGCGGTGATGCGCTGGCGATGACCGCGCCCACCGATGCGATTGCGCATGCCTATGCCGCAAGCGATCTCGTCCTGCAGCTCTCGCGCAAGCCCGAAGCCTTCGGCCGCACCGTGCTCGAGGCGTTGTCGTGCGCGCGGCCGGTCGTCGGCTGGGCGCATGGCGGCGTCGGCGAACTGCTCGCGCAACTGCAGCCCGAAGGCGCGGTGACGCCGTTCGATCGCGTCGCATTGGCGAACGCCGCGCGCACACTGGTCACGCGTGCGCCGGTGCGAGCCGGTACGATGCCCGACACGCTGCGTGCGATGCAGGAGGCGACCCTCGCGGTTTATGACGAGTTCGACGACGACAACTGAGCCGACGACCGGCGCGCGCTCACCGCGGCCCGTCGGCTGGCGCTGGGCGCCGCACTGGGTGCTGGCCTTCGTGATCCTGTGGCCGGCGCCCGGTTACGCCGAGGGCGTGATGGTGCTGGGCGCGCTGGCCGCGATCATCCATCTGGTCGGCGCGCGTTTCCGCGGCGGCGCGCAACTGCTCAGCGCGCCGGCATGGGCGCTGACCAGTGTGCTGTTCTTCGCCTACTGGTTGCCGCAGTTGCTGTCGGCGGTGGATTCGGTCGATGTCGGACGCGCACTGCGCGAGGCATTGGTCGACCTGCGCTATCTGCCGTTCCTGTGGCTGGTGGCGTCCGCGGTCGCGACGCGGCGGGGGCGGCGCATCACCCTCGGCGGGCTGGCGGTGATCGTTGCGGTGTGGACGATCGACGGCCTGTGCGAGGTCGTGTTCGGCACCAGCCCACTGTTCTTCGGCATCGACCAGCTCAAGCAGCTGATCAGCAGCCGGCCGATGTGCACGCTCGAACAGGTTGCCGCCGCGGACCGCCTCGGTGGCGTGCTCGGTCCCTGCAATCTCAAGCTCGGCGTGGTGCTGGCGAGCCTGTCGCCGTTCGGCCTGTACTGGGCCGGTCGCCGCTTCGGTGCCAGCGGCTGGGTGATCGCGAGTGCGGCGATCGGCATCGTGCTGCTGTTCGCCGGCTCGCGTGCGTCGTGGCTGACCTATGTGCTGGTGTTGCTGCTGTCGGGCTGGCGCCTGCTCGGCTGGCGACGGCTGCTGGCGGTGTTTGCAGCGGGTGTCGTCATCGCGGTGGCGGCAGCGCTGATCTCGCCACAGGTCCGCGAACGCGTCGAGCGCACGGCGATGGGGCTCTCCGCCGATGAAGCGGGCGTCGACAACGCGCTGTCCGGCCGTGCCCGCATCTGGGACGCGGCGCTGTGCATGGTCCGCGAGAACCCGATCAACGGCGTGGGCGCGCGCGGCTTCCGTGAAGCCTTTCCCGGCTGCGATCCGCGACCGGACGAGTTGGCGGCCTGGGGCGAAGGCCCTGCGTTCCACGCGCACCAGATCGTGCTCGAGATCGCCAGCGAAACCGGACTCATCGGCCTGCTGATGTGGCTGGCCGGGGTCGCGATGGCCTGGCGCGCCTGGCGCTTCGCGTCGCCCGAGGCACGCGAACAGGCGCGGCCGGCGATGCTTGCATTGGCGGTCACCGTGTTCCCGCTCAACACGCACCTGGCGTTCTATTCGACGTTCTGGGGGGGCTTCACGCTGCTGCTGTCCGCCCTGTACGCCGGCAGCCTGCTGGCGCGCGTGGAGCCGGCGCAGCCCGAGGACGGTGTGCTGCGCTGAGCGCGACGTGCTGCAGACTCGCTTCAGTACAGCGATTCACCATCCGGCTGGCGCTTGAAGCGCCGGTGGATCCACAGGTACTGGTCGGGTGCGGCGCGGGCCATGTCTTCGATGCCGGCCATCACCGTCGCGGTATCCGCGGCCGCGTCGCTGGTGGGATAGGGCTCGGGCGCCGGGGACAGCGTCAGCGTGTAGCCGCCATCGTCGCGGCGCACGTGCCGGTAGAACACCACCGCCGCGCCGGACAGGCGCGCGAGCGAATGGGTCGAGGTCAGGCTGTGCGCGGGGCGGCCGAAGAACGGCACGTAGACCGCGTCGCCGCCGCTGGGATCCTGGTCGGGCGCATACCACAGCAGACCGCCGCGCTTGAGATGCCGCACCACGCCGCGCACGTCGCGTTTGGGGAACATCGCCGCGGCATAACGCGCACGGCCGCGGCGCACGGCCCACTCCATCGCAGCTTCCGAATGCGGGCGGTACATGCCGGCCAGCGGCATGTAGTCGCACATCAGGCGGCCGCAGACTTCGAGCGTGGTGAAGTGCCCGGACACCACGATCACGCCGCGCCCTGCCGCGCGCGCGGCTTCGACATGCTCGACACCTTCGACGATCAGCCCGCGCTGCAGCGGCGCGATCGAGCCCCACCACGCACGCCCGAACTCGAACAGGCCGATGCCCAGCGCATGGAAATGCCGACGCAGCAGCGCATCGCGCGCAGACGCGTCGAGTTCCGGAAAGCACAGTTCGAGATTGCGCGCGGCGACCTTGCGACGGCTCGCCAATGCGATGCGCAAGGTATTGCCGAGCCCGCGACCGAGTACGCGCTGCAGCGGCCACGGAATCCGCGCCGCGAGCGCCATCGCAGCGATGCCGATCCACGCCGGCCAGTGACGGGGCGCAAGCGGGGGGCGGGGCAGGGGCGTTGTCGACATCGGTCCATTGTAGAAGGTGGCGCCGTGCGGGCATCCGCTATCCTGTGCGGATGCGGGCCGACACCACAGAACGACTGCTGCGCGGCCTCTATTCGGCCCTGCTCGTCGTGCTTGCGCCGATCACCGTCTACCACCTGATCTGGCGCGGCTTCCGCCAGTCGGCATATCTGCTGCGCTGGGACGAACGCTACGGCATCTACCGCACGCCGCCACTGACGACGCCGGTCTGGGTGCACGCGGTGTCGGTCGGCGAGGTCAACGCGGCCGCGCCCCTGATCAACGCCTTGCTCGCGCGCGATCCGGCGCGTCGTCTGCTGGTCACCACGATCACCCCGACCGGTTCGGAACGCGTGCGCGCGCTGTGGGGCGAACGCGTCGAACACGTCTACCTGCCCTACGACCTGTCAGGCGCGGTACGGCGTTTCCTGCGCCATTTCCGCCCGCAGATCGGCCTGATCGTCGAGACCGAACTGTGGCCGAACCTGCTGTTCTGCTGCCGCGATGCCGGCGTACCCACTGTGATCGTCAACGCGCGGCTGTCGGCGCGTTCGCTGCGCGGCTATCGCGTGCTGCGGCCGCTGGTCGGACGCGCGCTGCGCACCGTGCGCCGGGTCGCCACGCAGTCCGCCGATGACGGCAAGCGCTTCGTGAAACTCGGCGCACTGCGCGAAGCGGTGATCGACACCGGCAACCTGAAGTTCGACATCACGCCCGACGAGGCCAAGATCGCAGCGCTGGTCCGTGACTTTCGCGCTCATGCGGGCGCGCGGCCGGTGTGGATCGCGGCCAGCACGCATCCCGACGAAGAAGCGGCGGTCATCGACATCCACCGCCGCCTGCGCACGCGCTGGCCGGACCTGCTGCTGATCTGGGCGCCGCGCCATCCCGAACGGTTCCGCAGCGCGATGCAGCTGGGCGTCGACGCCGGCTGGCGCGTGGCCACGCGCGCGCTGACCACCTGGCCCGATGCCGGCGACGATGTCTTCGTGCTCGATACGCTCGGCGAACTCGGCCTGTTCTTCGCCTGCGCCGATGTCGCCTTCGTCGGCGGCAGCCTGCAGGACATCGGCGGCCACAATCTGCTGGAACCCGCCGCGGTCGGCACGCCGGTGGTCACCGGGCCGCACCTGCAGAATTTCACCGACATCGCCAAACAGCTCGGGCGCGCGGATGCGCTGCGCATCGGCGCGGACGCCGATGCGGTGCACGATCACATCGCCGCGTTGCTGGCGGATGCGGGTGCGCGCGATGCGATGGCCGAGGCCGGCCGCGCGCTCGTCGCCAACGGCCGCGGCGCATTGGCACGCACGCTGGCGTTGATCGAGCCCGACCTGCCGGTGCCGGAACCAGAAACGGCGCGGATCCTGCGATCCGCGCCGTCGTCGATCTGACCGGACCGCTTACTGCGGCGGCGGAGTCACCGCGCCGGCGCCGGTGGACGCGCCGACACTGTTGACGTCGACGGTCAGCTGGCGGTTCAGATCCTGCAGGTTGCCGATGTCCAGTGTCCCCGCGGCCTGTTCGAGCAGCAGGCGACTCTGCAGGAAGTTGTACTTGGCGAAGGCATATTCCTGACGCGCCGAGAACAGGTTCTGCTGGTTGATCAACACGTCGATGACCGTACGCGTACCCACTTCCAGGCCGACCTGCGAGGCTTCGTACGCGCTGTTGGCGGACACCAGTGCCAGGCGACGCGCCTCGACCTCGGTGATACCGGCGACGAGGTTCTGGTAGGCGCTGCGCGTGTTGCGCTCGATCGCGCGACGCTGCGCTTCGTACTGGTCACTGGCGATGTCACGCTGTGCGATTGACTGGCGCACCAGCGATTGCGTGCGTCCGCCGCTGAAAATCGGCACGGTCAGCGTCAGATTGAGACTGTTTGTCTCGCTTTCCCGGGCGGCGCTCAGTTCGTTCGTGCGGCCCCAGTTCGCGTTCTTGCCATAGCTGGCGCCGAGGTCGAGCGTTGGCAGGTGGGCCGACTTCGCCGCGGTCACGCCGTGCTCGGACGCCGTCACCTGGTAACGCAGCGCCTGCAGCTGCGGATTCTGCTCGATCGCAGTGGCGACCCAGGCTTCCGCGTCACGGCCTTCGGGCAGCTGCGGGGTGAAATCGTCGGGCAGGCCGCGCAGGTCGCGGATCTCCGAACCGGTGATCTCGGCCAGTGCCTGGTAGGCATCCTGCAGCGCGTTGCGGCGGACGATCGTGTTCGCGCGGGCGCCGTCGTACTGGGCGCGCGCTTCGTGCACGTCGGTGATCGGTGCCAGGCCCACTTCGAGGCGCTTGTCGGCGAAGTCGAACTGGCGCTTGAACGCCGTCTCGGCGGCTTCCGCAGCAGCCAGCGTTTCGGTCGCGACCAGCACGTCGAAGTACGCCGCGGCGGTGCGCGTGATCAGCGAATCGTTGTCGGCGTCGAGCTGGAAGTCGGCCGCCGTGCTCAGGGCGCGCTGCGAGCGCAGCGTCGAGATCTGGCCCCAGTCGAACAGCGTCTGGCTGGCGTTGACGCCGTAGGTGCGCGAGCGTGCGCTACCGGACAGGCCCGCAACGCGGCCTTGGCTGAGCTGCGCGCTGCCGTTGATCTGCGGCAGCAGCGCGCCACGCGCCTGGACCGCGCCTTCCTTGGTCGACAGGCGCTGCGATTCGGCGATCGACAGCGTCGGGTCATTGGTGCGGGCCAGTTCGTAGGTCTGGACGAGGTCGGCGGCCAGCAGCGGGCTGGACGTCAGCGCGAGTGCGAGCGACAGGAACAGGGGGCGGCGGAACATGGAGGATCCTTGGACGATCAGAGAGAGAACTGCGGCACCGGCGCGGCGCCTGCGAGGTAGGCGAGCCCGGTCTCGAACAACGATTCGATGCGCGTCGCGTTGACAGCGTCGCCTTCGCGATGGACCAGCACCGCCTCCATCGCGGGCGCGTGGCCGCGGACGATGAACATGCGGCCGCCGGGACGCAACCACTGCACGAACCGCTCGGGAATCACATCGACAGCGCCACCGACGCAGATCGCGTCGAAGCGGCGGTCGGTGTTCCATGCGAACGCATCGGCGGTGATCACCTCGATGTTGGCGATGCCCTGCGCCTGCAGACGGCCGCGGGCGGCGTCGGCGAGGTCGTCGTGGCGCTCGAGACTGAGGACGTCGCGGGCCAGCCAGCCCATGCACGCGGCGAGATAGCCGCTGCCGGTGCCGATCTGCAGCACTTCGTCGCCCTGTTCGAGCTTGAGCGCCTGCAGCGCGCGGCCTTCGACCACGGGCTTGAGCATCCGCTCGCCGTGGCCGAGCGGGAGTTCGAGGTCGGCGTAGGCCAGTGCGCGGTGCGCGTCGGCCACGAACGCTTCGCGCGGCAGGCGCGAGATCGTTTCCAGCACGCGCGCATCGAGCACGTCCCAGGGCCGGACCTGTTGTTCCACCATCGCCACACGGGCCTTGGCGTAGTCGATCGTCATTGTTGCGGGTTCCTTCGTTCGCCAGCGCGCAATTCTAACGGTGCGGGCGCAGGTTCATCATCGCGGGGGCGGGGTGGTCGACGCAGTGCCGGAAGTCACCGGTCCAGACGGCACGCGGGGCAGGGATGTGACGCGTTCAGCGACGCCCGTAGGCGCGCAGGAACATGTCCACCGACGCGTCCAGGTGTGCGCGCCGCATCCGGGCGCAGGCGCCCGCATCGTCGCAGTCGAACACCAGACGCTGGTGCAGGTCGCCCTTGAGCAGAGAGAAGAACTGCGCGGCCGCCGTCGGCACCAGGGCGTCCTCGATCTCGAGATCGCCGGTCTCGACCCGGCGTCGCAGCATCGCGGCGAATGCGGACTGCACGCGCTCCGGGCCGCCCTTCCAGAACCGCTGCGTCAGCCGCTTCTCCACCATCTGCGGCGTACACAGCAACCGATGGCCGGCCACGGCCTCGGGCGAAGAGATCATCGAGAAGAAGGCCTCGGCGACCTCCATGAGCCGCACGCGCACCGGTGTGTCCGGCGAGGGCTCGAACACCGAGGCGGGCATCTGCTGCTCGCAGTAGCGCTCGACGGCCTCGGTGAACAGGGTGTCCTTGTCGCCGAAGTGGCTGTAGACGGTCAGCTTGGACACGCCTGCCTCGGCCGCGATCTGGTCCATGCTGACGCCTTCGTAGCCGCCCTGCTTGAGGAACATGCGCTCCGCCGCTTCGAGGATCGCCGCACGCTTGACCAGATCCTTGGGGCGACCGGGACCGGCCGGCGCCTTGTCGGGCGTCGGAACAGGGGTCAGCGTGGACGGACGCGTCGACATGGCCGGTAATACTATACCAATGAGTTCTGAAAATATACGATACGGCTCCGTATCCCCTCTCTCTGGACGGTCGCCATGCGCCGCCTGACCCTGATTCGTTCCGTGCCTCCGACCCTGCCGATACTCGCCGCATGTGCGCTGGCGCTGGCTGGCTGCAGTGATCGCAATGCGCCCGATCCGCCGGCGCGCCCGGTCCTCGTGGTCACACCCGCAGCGGCCGCCGACAGCGGCGCGTCCGCATTCCCCGGCGAAATCCGCGCCCGCGAGGAAAGCACGCTGTCGTTCCAGGTCGGTGGCCAGCTGCTGCGACGCGATGTCGACGCCGGCGCGCATGTGCGCCGCGGCCAGGTGCTGGCCGAGATCGATCCGGGCGATCTGCGGCTGCAGCAGCAATCGGCGCAGGCGCAGGTCGCGTCTGCCGAGGCGGAATATGCGCGCACCCGCACCGATCGCGCGCGCTACGCCGCGCTCGTCGACCAGCAACTGGTCAGCCGCTCGCAGATGGACGCGCAGGACGCGGCCTACACCGCGGCGCAGGCGCAATTGCGCGCTGCACGTGCGCAGGCGGATGTGGCCGGCAACCAGGCGGGCTACACGCAACTGCGCGCGCCACGAGACGGCGTCATCGCCAGCCGCGAGGCCGAAGCCGGGCAGGTGGTCGCCGCGGGCCAGGCGATCTTCATGCTCGCCGGCGACGACGGTCGCGAAGTCGCGATCGCGTTGCCGGAATCGCGCATCGGCGGATTCGCGATCGGCCAGCCGGCGCAGATCGAACTGTGGAACCGGCCGGGCGTGCGCGTGCCGGGCACGATCCGCGAGATCGCCGCGGCCGCCGATCCGCAGGCCCGCACCTACGCCGCGCGCGTGGCGATCGCCGACGATGCGGTCGAAGGCCTCGAACTCGGGCAGAGCGCCCGCGTGTATCTCGCCGCGACGACATCGGACGCCGATCTGCAGGTGCCGCTGGCCGCGATCCAACCGGGCGCCGGTGGCGGCAAGGCGGTCTGGGTGGTCGATCGCGCCGAGGGCACACTGCGTTCGGTGCCGGTCGAAACCGGTGCCTACGGCGCCCGCAGCGTGCCGGTGCTGTCAGGTCTCGCGCCCGATGCGCTGGTCGTCGCGGCCGGCGGCCATCTGCTGCGCGAGGGCCAGCGGGTGACGCCGGTGGATCGCGAGAACCGCCCTGTGCAGTTGCAGGCGGCGCAGCCGGCGGCAGCCGAATGAACCGGCGAACGCTGACAGGGCACGTGACGCGTGCGCAGGCGGTGCCGCGATGAGCCGCTTCAACCTCTCCGAGTGGGCGCTCGGCAATCGCACGCTGGTGCTCTACATGATGCTGGTCGTCGCGGTGGCCGGCATCTTCTCCTACGGCCGGCTCGGCCAGTCCGAGGATCCGCCCTTCACCTTCAAGGCGATGGTGATCCAGACCCAGTGGCCGGGCGCGACCGCCGACCAGGTCTCGCAGCAGGTCACCGAGCGCATCGAGCGCAAGCTGATGGAGACCGGCGACTACGAATTCGTGCGCTCGTACTCGCGGCCCGGCGAATCGCAGGTGATCTTCTTCGCCCGCGATTCGATGCGTTCGAGCGAAATTCCCGATCTCTGGTACCAGGTGCGCAAGAAGGTCGCCGATCTGCGGCCGTCGCTGCCGCAGGACATCGTCGGCCCGTTCTTCAACGACGAATTCGGCGACACCTTCGGCAACATCTACGCGCTGACCGGCGAGGGCTTCGACTACGCGATCAAGAAGGACTACGCCGACCGGATCCAGCGCGAGCTGCAGCGGGTCGACGATGTCGGCAAGGTCGAACTGGTCGGTCTGCAGGATGAGAAAGTCTGGATCGAAGTCAGCAATACGCGGCTGGCGACGCTCGGCATTCCGATCGCGGCCGTGCAGCAGGCGCTGGCGGAACAGAACGCGCTGGTGCCGGCGGGCTTCTTCGAAACCGACAGCGCGCGCGTGCAGTTGCGCGTCGATGGCGCATTCGAATCGGTCGATGCGATCCGCGACTTCCCGATCCGTGCGGGCGATCGCACCGTGCGCCTGGGCGACATCGCGACCGTCGAGCGCGGCTTCGCCGACCCGGCCGCGCCGCGGATGCGCTTCATGGGCGAGGACGCGATCGGCATTGCCGTGGCGATGCACGACGGCGGCGACATTCTCAAGCTCGGCACGCGACTGGAATCGGAGTTCGCGCGGCTGCAGGAAACGCTGCCGGCCGGCATGGAGTTGCGCCAGGTCTCCGACCAGCCGCGCGCGGTGCGCGATTCGGTCGGCGAATTCGTCAAGGTGCTGGCCGAGGCGGTGATCATCGTGCTGCTGGTGAGCTTCGTGTCGCTGGGCTTCCGCACCGGTCTCGTGGTCGCGGTGTCGATTCCGCTGGTGCTGGCGATGACCTTCATCGCGATGGACCAGTTCGACATCGGCCTGCACAAGATTTCGCTCGGCGCGCTGGTGCTCGCGCTGGGCTTGATGGTCGACGACGCGATCATCGCGGTGGAGATGATGGCCATCCGCATGGAACAGGGCGACAGCCGGCTCGCGGCGGCGAGTTACGCGTGGACGCACACTGCATTCCCGATGCTGACCGGCACCCTGGTCACCGCGGCCGGCTTCCTGCCGATCGCAACCGCTGCATCGAGCACCGGCGAGTACACGCGCTCGCTGTTCGAGGTGGTGACGATCGCGCTGGTGGTGTCGTGGATCGCCGCGGTGCTGTTCATTCCGCTGCTCGGCGAGAAGATGCTGCCCGATCTCGCCAATCCGCAGCCGCCGCGCCCCGGTTCGCTGCCCGCGCGCTGGCGCGACACGCGCAGCCGCATGGCGACGCGCTGGCCGCGGTTCGCGTTCGCACTGGCGCCGAAGGATCCCCAGGCGCACGACCATGACCCGTATCAGCGTCCCTTCTACCGGCGCTTCCGCGGGCTGCTGGACTGGTCGCTGACCCATCGCTGGATCGTCATCGGTGCGACGGTCGTGCTGTTCGTCGCGTCGCTGCTGTTGTTCCGCTTCGTGCCGCAGCAGTTCTTCCCCGATTCGACGCGACTGGAACTGATGGTCGATGTCGAACTCGCCGAAGGCAGTTCGCTGCGCGCGACCGAAGCAGCAGCTGCGCGTCTCGATGCACTGCTCGCGACCCGCGAGGGCGTCGACAACCGTGTCGCCTACATCGGCACCGGTTCACCGCGTTTCTATCTGCCGCTCGACCAGCAGCTGCCGCAGGCGAACTTCGCCCAGTTCGTCGTGACCACGACCGGTGTCGAGGCGCGCGAACAGATCCGTGCCTGGCTGACGGACGAAGTCGCGCCGGCGTTTCCCGAACTGCAGCTGCGCGTGACGCGGCTCGAGACCGGGCCGCCGGTCGGGTATCCGGTGCAGCTGCGAGTCTCCGGCGAACACGTCGAGCGCGTGCGCGGCATCGCCGATGCAATTGCCGAACAGGTGCGTGCGAATCCGCATGTCACCAACGTCAATCTCGACTGGGACGAGCCCAGCCGCATCGTGCGCCTGGTCGTCGACCAGGAACGCGCACGCGTGCTCGGCGTGAGTTCGCAGAATCTCTCGCAGTTCCTGTCGAGTTCGCTGTCGGGTCTGCAGGTCAGCACGTATCGCGAAGGCAACGAACTGATCGGCATCGTGATGCGCGGGCCGGACGACGAACGCGGCCAGCTCGACATGCTCGAAAGTCTTGCGATTCCGACCTCGAACGGACAGTCGGTGCCGCTGGGCCAGGTGGCGCGCCTGGAGTCGACGTTCGAGGACGGCATCATCTGGCATCGCGACCGGCTGCCGACGATCACCGTGCGCGCCGACATCCGCGGCGACATGACGCCGCCGACGGTGGTCGCGCAGATCCTGCCGACGCTCGACGCCATCCGCGACGCGATGCCCGACGGTTACCGCCTGGAGACCGGTGGCACGGTCGAGGATTCCGGCAAGGGCCAGGACTCGATCAAGGCTGGCCTGCCGCTGTTCCTGCTCGTCGTGGTGACGCTGCTGATGCTGCAGCTGCGCAGCTTCTCGCGCACCGCGCTGGTGCTGCTGACCGCGCCGCTGGGCATGATCGGCGTGACCCTGTTCCTGCTGGTGTTCCGCGTGCCGTTCGGCTTCGTCGCGATGCTCGGTACGATCGCGCTGGCCGGCATGATCATGCGCAACTCGATCATTCTCGTGGACCAGATCGAACAGGACATCGCCGCCGGCCACACCCGCTGGGATGCGGTGATCGACGCGACGGTGCGCCGTTTCCGCCCGATCGTGCTGACCGCGCTCGCTGCGATCCTCGCGATGATCCCGCTGTCGCGCAGCGTGTTCTTCGGTCCGATGGCGGTCGCGATCATGGGTGGTCTCACCGTGGCCACGCTGCTGACGCTGACGTTCCTGCCGGCGCTGTATGCGGCGTGGTTCAAGGTAAAGCGGGACGAAGACACGCGCGCCTGACCGGCGCGCGCGCGTCTCACATGGGTCGTGCGTGCTCGCGCAGCCATCCGGCAAGTATGACTTCGTCCAGCTCGCCGGCGGCCAATGCCATCCAAGTCAGATAGCGATCTTCCTGTGATGCGGCGAGATCGAAACCGTTGAGTCGCAGGAACAGCAGCGCGGCGACGAGCGACGTGCGCTTGTTGCCGTCGACGAACAGATGCAGATGCGCGATGCCGTGCGCGTACGCCGCCGCGAGTGCATGGATATCCGGGGGAGGATCGCCGTAGCTCGCGAGCTGCTGGGGCTTCGCCAGCGCCGTCTCGAACAGACCACGGTCGCGGATGCCGCTGGCGCCGCCGTGTTCCGACAGCTGCGCGAGATGGATGGCCTCGACGACCAGTGGCTGCAGCCAGACGACCACCTTCACTTGGCGAGCTGGCGCAGCACGTCCCGGTTCTCGCGCATGACCTTGCGCGCGACTTCCATCTGCCGCTCGAACTCCGCGTCATATGCGGAGATGAGATAGCCGCCCGGTGCCTCGCTCAGATGCAGCGAATCTCCCGCCTCCAGACGCAGGTTCGACAGGATTTCCTTCGGCAGCACGACGCCGACCGAATTGCCGATGCGGGTGAGCTTGAGAGCAGTCATGCGGGGACTCCGGCGCTATTACGGATGTAATCACGCGCCGACCCGCACGCCCTGTCAAGCCGGACCGCTTGCCTGGTTCAGTCGCCGAGCATCGCCAGGTTCCGCACCGCGCCCTTGTCGGCGCTGGTCGCGAGCAACGCATAGGCCTTCAGCGCGGCCGTGACCTTGCGCGGACGCGCCTGCGCAGGTTTCCAGCCGAGTGCGTCCTGCGTGCTGCGGCGCATCGCCAGTTCGGCGTCGTCGACCAGCAGTTCGATGCGCCGTTGCGGAATGTCGATCCGGATGCGGTCGCCGTCGCGCACCAGTCCGATCGTGCCGCCGGCTGCGGCTTCGGGTGATGCGTGGCCGATCGACAGGCCTGAGGTGCCGCCGGAAAAACGGCCGTCGGTCAGCAGCGCGCATTGCTTGCCGAGGCCTTTCGACTTCAGGTAACTCGTCGGATACAGCATTTCCTGCATGCCCGGCCCGCCCTTGGGGCCTTCGTAGCGGATCACCACCACGTCGCCGGCCCGCACCTCGTCGGCGAGGATGCCCTTCACCGCGGCGTCCTGGCTTTCAAACACTTTCGCGCTCCCTTCGAAGACGTGGATCGAGGCATCCACGCCCGCGGTCTTGACCACGCAGCCATCGGGCGCGAGGTTGCCGCGCAGCACGGCGAGGCCGCCTTCCTCCGAATACGCATGCGCGACATCGCGGATGCAGCCGCCCGCGCGGTCGTCGTCGAGCGTCTCCCAGCGCGTCGCCTGGCTGAAGGCGGTCTGCGTCGGAATGCCGGCAGGGCCGGCCTTGAAGAACGTGCGCACCGCATCGTCTGCGGTGACGGTGATGTCCCAGCGCGCGATGGCATCGGCCAGCGTGCGGCTGTGCACCGTCGGCTGGTCGACATGCAGCAGCCCGCCGCGTGCGAGTTCGCCGAGGATCGAGACGATGCCGCCGGCGCGGTGCACGTCTTCCATGTGATAGGTCTGGATGTTCGGTGCGACCTTGCACAGTTGCGGCACGCGACGCGACAGGCGATCGATGTCGTGCAGATCGAAGGCGACTTCGGCCTCCTGCGCGGCGGCGAGCAGATGCAGGATCGTATTGGTCGAGCCGCCCATCGCGATGTCGAGCGTCATCGCATTCTCGAACGCCTCGAACGTCGCGATGCCACGCGGCAATGCGGTCGGATCTTCGGCGCCGTACCAGCGATGACACAGTTCGACGACGGTGCGCGCGGCCTGCAGGAACAGCTGTTCGCGATCGGCATGCGTCGCCAGCATCGAGCCGTTGCCGGGCAGTGCGAGGCCCAGCGCTTCGGTCAGGCAGTTCATCGAGTTGGCAGTGAACATGCCGCTGCACGAACCACAGGTCGGGCAGGCGCTGCGCTCGTAGGCGGCGACCTTCTCGTCGGACGCGTTCGGGTCGGCGGCGACGACCATCGCGTCGACAAGATCGAGTCCGTGCTCGGCGAGCTTCGTCTTGCCCGCCTCCATCGGCCCGCCGGACACGAACACCACCGGGATGTTCAAGCGCAGCGCGGCCATCAGCATGCCGGGCGTGATCTTGTCGCAATTGGAGATGCACACCAGCGCGTCGGCGCAGTGCGCGTTGACCATGTATTCGACGGAGTCGGCGATGATCTCGCGGCTCGGCAGCGAGTACAGCATGCCGTCGTGGCCCATCGCGATGCCGTCGTCGACGGCGATGGTGTTGAACTCCTTCGCCACGCCGCCGACGCGCTCGATCTCGCGCGCGACCAGTTGGCCGATGTCCTTGAGATGCACATGCCCCGGCACGAACTGGGTGAACGAGTTCGCGACCGCGATGATCGGCTTGTGGAAATCGTCATCCTGCATGCCGGTCGCGCGCCACAGGGCGCGTGCGCCGGCCATGTTGCGGCCGTGGGTGGAAGTGCGTGAACGATAGTCGGGCATAGGAGGCGGCCGGAGCCGGCGCATGCCGGCGGAGGTGGCTGGGAAGGCGTCAGTAGACGCCCTGGGCGAGCATCGCGTCGGCAACCTTGATGAAACCGGCGATGTTGGCACCGGCGACATAGTCGACGCTGCCGTCGTCGCGACGGCCGTGGCGGACGCAATTGCGATGGATGTCCTTCATGATCGCGTGCAGGCGCTCGTCGACTTCGGCGTGGTGCCACGACAGCCGCGAAGCGTTCTGCGACATCTCCAGTCCCGACGTCGCCACGCCGCCGGCGTTGCTGGCCTTGCCCGGCGCGTACAGCGTACCTGCGTCCTGGAAGACCTCGACAGCCTCCAGTGTGCAAGGCATGTTGGCGCCTTCAGCCACAAGCTGGATGCCGTTGTCGACCAGCCTGCGCGCGTCGTCCACGTCGAGTTCGTTCTGCGTGGCACAGGGCAGGGCGATCTGCGCGGGAACATGCCACGGGCGTTTGCCCTCCAGATAGTCGAAGCGGCTGTCGTCGGCCAACTCGGACAGCCGGCCCCGCCGCTCGTTCTTCAGTGCCATCAACTCGGCGACCGCATCACCGTCGAATCCGTCCTTCGCGTACAACGTGCCGCCGGAATCGGAGAACGTCAGCACTTTTCCACCGAGTTCGATCACCTTCAGCGCCGCGTACTGGGCGACATTGCCCGCGCCCGACAGCAGTACGGGCGCACCATCGGTCTCACGACGGGCGTGGTGCAGCATCTGTTCGACGAAGTAGACCGTGCCGAAGCCGGTGGCTTCCGGACGCATCAGGCTGCCGCCGTAGGCCAGCCCCTTGCCGGTGAACACGCAGCCGGCGTGGTTGCCGAGCTTCTTCAGATATCCGGCCATGTAGCCGATCTCGCGCGCACCAACGCCAATGTCGCCGGCCGGCACGTCGGTGTCCGGACCGAGGTGGCGATGCAGCTCGGCGATCAAGGCCTGGCAGAAGCGCATCACTTCACCGTCGCTCCTGCCCTTGGGGTCGAAATCCGAGCCGCCCTTGCCACCGCCCATCGGCAGCGTGGTCAGGGCGTTCTTGAAGGTCTGCTCGAACGCGAGGAACTTCAGGATCGACAGGTCCACCGACGGGTGGAAGCGCATGCCGCCCTTGAACGGGCCGATCGCCGAGCTGTGCTGCACGCGCCAGCCGCGGTTGACCTGCACATGGCCGTGGTCGTCGACCCAGGCGACGCGGAACTGCACGACCCGCTCCGGCTCGACCAGACGCTCGAGCAGTGCCTGGTCGCGATAGCGCGGGTGGTCGGCGAGGAACGGCCACAGGCTGGTCATGACCTCGCGGACCGCCTGGAGGAACTCGGGCTGGTGCGGGTCGCGTTTCGCGACCTGTCGCAGGAACTGCTCGACTTCCTCGTGCGCGCCGTTCCCCACCGTCACGCGGCCTGCCCGCTGACGATGGCGAGACGTTCCAGCACCGCTGCGGTCGCCTCGCGCGTCGAAACTGCAGCGCCTTCCGATGCGAGGTCGACGGTGAACACGCCGGCATCGAGCGCCGAGTCGACCGCCGCTTCGATGCACGCGGCTTCCTGTGACAGGCCCAGCGAGTAGCGCAGCAGCAGCGCGGCGCTGAGGATCGTGCCATAGGGATTGGCGATGCCCTGGCCGGCAATGTCGGGCGCGGAGCCGTGGATCGGTTCGTACATGCCCACGCAGCCTTCGCCCAGCGACGCAGATGGCAGCAGGCCCAGCGAGCCCGCCAGCATCGAGGCCTCGTCGGTGAGGATGTCGCCGAACATGTTCTCGGTCACGATCACGTCGTAGGCACGCGGCTTCGACAGCAGATGCATCGCCATCGAATCGACGAGCTGGTGTTCGATCGTGATGTCGGGAAACTCATCGCGCGCGATGCGGCTGGCGACATCGCGCCACAGCCGCGAGGTCTCGAGCACGTTGGCCTTGTCGACCGAGGTCACGTGGCCACGACGGCCGCGCGCCAGCAGACAGGCGCGACGCACGACGCGCTCGATCTCGGTCACCGAATAGCGGCAGAGGTCACTGGCGCCGTCGGCATCGCGAGTCTTGTCGCCGAAGTAGATGCCGCCGGTCAGTTCGCGCACCACCAGCAGGTCGACACCGGCCAGCAGGTGCGGCTTGATCGGCGAGGCGCCCATCGCGGCCGGATGCGGCCTGGTGGGGCGCAGATTCGCGTACAGGCCCAGCGCCTTGCGGATCGCCAGCAGGCCCTGCTCCGGGCGCACGCTCGCGTTGGGATCGGACCACTTCGGACCGCCCACCGCGCCCAGCAGCACCGCATCGGCGTCGCGCGCGGCGGCCAGCGTGGCGTCGGGAAGCGGCTTGCCGGTGGCGTCGATCGCGGCGCCGCCGATCAGGTGTTCCTGCAGCGAGAAGCGATGGCCGAAACGCTGCGCGACGGCCTGCAGCACGTCGACCGCGGCCGCGGTCACTTCGGGGCCGATGCCGTCTCCGGGCAGAACGACGATGTCAGCGTGCATGGTGCGTGTCCTCGTAAGTCTGGATGTCGGCGCCGCGCGCCAGCAGAAAGCCCATTTCGTCGACGCCTTCGAGCAGGCAGGTGCGTGCGAACGCCTCGAGCGGGAAGGCGTGGACGGTGCCGTCGGGTGTGCGCAGTTCGCGGGCGACGATGTCGAACGTCAGCACGTCGTCGGGACGCGTCATCAGATCCTGCACCACGGCCTCGGGCAGCACCACCGGCAGCACGCCGTTCTTCAGCGCGTTGTTGCGGAAGATGTCGGCGATCTCGCTGCTGACCACGACCTGCAGGCCGAGATCGCGCAGTGCCCACGGCGCGTGTTCGCGCGAGGACCCGCAGCCGAAATTGCGCCCGGCCAGCAGCACCGCGCGCCCATTGTTGTGTGGCTGGTTGAAAGCGAACTCCGGGTTCGCGCTGCCGTCCTCGCGCCAGCGCCAGTCGTTGAATGCATGCTTGCCCAAACCCTTGCGCTCGGTCGTCGACAGGAAGCGCGCAGGAATGATCTGGTCGGTGTCGATATTGCTTTGCGCCAGCACCACGCTGGCCGAGCGCACCGGAAACTCCGGGATATGAGCGGCGGACATCAGGCCACCTCCCGGCGGTCGTCGAACAGCTCGCGTGGATCGGCCACGACGCCGCGCACCGCAGCCCAGGCCGCCGTGGTCGGCGAGGCCAGCAGCGTGCGCGCCCCCGGGCCCTGGCGGCCTTCGAAATTGCGATTGCTGGTGCTCACGGCCAGCTGGCCCGGCGCGACCAGATCGCCGTTCATCGCGATGCACATCGAACACCCCGGCTCGCGCCATTCGGCACCGGCCTCGCGGACGATCGCGTCGATGCCTTCGGCCTCGGCCTCGCGCTTGACGATCTCCGAGCCCGGCACGACCAGCATGCGCACGCCTGCCGCGACACGGCGGCCACGCAGCACGTCCGCCACCTCGCGCATGTCGCGCAGGCGGCCGTTGGTGCACGAGCCGACGAACACCACGTCGACCGGCATGCCGGCCAGCGACTGTCCGGCGACGACGCGCATGTAGTCCTGTCCCTTCTGCTCCGCCGCATCGGTCGCGGCCGGCACCGGCACGTCGACGCCGATCGCGGTGCCCGGATGCGTGCCCCAGGTCAGCGTCGGGCGGATGTTGGCGGCATCGATGCGGACTTCGGCATCGAAACGCGCGCCGTCGTCCGTGCGCAGGTCGCGCCAGCGCGCGACCGCGGCGTCGAAGTCGGCGCCCTTGGGACCACGCGGCGTGCGCGCGATCCAGGCGAACGTGGTGTCGTCCGGTGCGACCATGCCGGCGCGCGCGCCGGCCTCGATCGACATGTTGCACAGGGTCATGCGCTGCTCCATGTCCATCGCCTCGATGGTGGAACCGCGGTACTCGATGACGTGGCCGGTGCCGCCGTTGACGCCGATGACGCCGATCGCGTGCAGGGTCACGTCCTTGGCGCCGACGCCGGGTGCGAGCGGGCCGTCGACGGTGATCGACATCGTCTTCGGACGTCGCTGCAGCAGGCACTGCGTCGCCAGCACATTGCCGACTTCGCTGGTACCGATGCCGAACGCCAGCGCGCCGAACGCGCCGTGCGTGGAGGTGTGGCTGTCGCCGCAGACGATGGTCATGCCGGGCAGGGTGAAGCCCTGCTCGGGCGCGATGACGTGGACGATGCCGCGCTGGTCGGAGCTCATGTCGAACAGTTCGATTCCGAACGCGGCGCAGTTGTCGGCGAGCGTCTGCACCTGCTTCTCGGAGGCGGCGCTGGCGTAGGGCAGGCGGCCGTCGGGGCCGGCGGGCAGCGTCGGCGTGGAGTGGTCCATCGTCGCCTTGGTGCGGTCCGGGCGGCGCGGGACGAGGCCACGCGCGCGCAGTTCGGTGAAGGCCTGTGGCGAGGTGACTTCGTGGATCAGGTGCAGATCGATGTACAGCACGGCGGGCGCGGCGTCGGACTCGGGGGTCACGATGTGCGCGTCCCACAGCTTGTCGAACAGGGTGCGTGGCGGTCTGGCAGTCATTGCTGGCGGTGTGTCCGGAATGCGAAAGGGAATGCGTGACGCGTCAGGCGTGCGCGGCCTGCGGCGCCGGCGCGGCGCGTGCGCTGCGCAGGATACGGTTGGCGACGTCCAGCCAGGCGAGCGCGCTGGCCTCGATGATGTCCCGGCTGGTACCGCTGCCCTCGTGGATATCCTCGCCATGACGCACGCTGACGCTGGCTTCGCCGCGCGCATCGCGGCCCATGCCGACGCTGTGGACCTGGTAGCTCTCCAGCGCCAGCTCGACGCCGGTCGCAGTGGCCAGTGCGGCGAACAGCGCGTCGACCGGGCCATCGCCCAGCGCGCTTTCGCTGACCTTGCCACCGTCGGGGTCGGACAGTTCGACCTGCGCGCTTGCGCGCTGGCCGCGGTCGCTGACGGTCATCGAGGCCAGACGCCAGCCCTGGCCGTCGACCTCGCCGTGCATCAGCGCTTCCAGATCGTCGTCCTCGACCACGCGCTGGCGCTCGCACAGATCCTTGAACGCAGCGAAGACCTGTTCCAGCTGCGCCTCTTCCAGCGTGTAACCCAGGGCGCGCAGGCGATGACCCACCGCGGCGCGACCACTGTGGCGGCCCAGCACCAGCTTCGAATCGGGCCAGCCCACGTCGGACGGATTCATGATCTCGTAGGTGCCGCGGTGGCGCAGCATGCCGTGCTGGTGGATGCCGGATTCGTGCGCGAACGCGTTCTCGCCGACGATGGCCTTGTTGCGTTGCACGGCCATGCCGGTCAGGCGACGCAGGAGCTGCGAGGTCGGGACCAGGCGGCGCGTGTCGATCTGCGTGTCCAGGGTGTAGAACGCGTTGCGGACCTTCAGCGCCATCGCCAGTTCTTCGACCGCGCAGTTGCCGGCGCGCTCGCCGATGCCGTTGATCGTGCACTCGACCTGGCGCGCGCCGCCTTCGACCGCGGCCAGCGAATTGGCGACCGCCAGACCCAGATCGTTGTGGCAGTGCGCGCTGAAGATCACGTCGCGTGCGCCGGGAATCGTCTCGATCAGACGCTGGAACAATGCGCGGGTTTCCTCCGGCGTCGCATAGCCCAGCGTGTCGGGCACGTTGATCGTGGTCGCGCCGTTGGCGATCGCGACGGCGATCACCTCGGCCAGGAAATCGTCTTCGGTGCGGGTCGCGTCCTCGGCCGAGAACTCGACATCGCCGACCAGCCGGCGCGCGTGGGCGACGCTGGTCGCGGTCATGTCCAGCACCTGCTGCCGGCTCATGCGCAGCTTGTGCTCGCGGTGCAGCGGGCTGGTGGAGATGAAGACGTGCAGGCGCGGATTCGCGGTGCCCTCCAGGGCGCGGGCCGAGGCCTCGATGTCGGCCGGCAGGCAGCGCGACAGCACCGCCAGCGTCGGCCGGCGGACCTCGCGCGCGATCAGCCGTGCGGCCTCGCGATCGGACTCGGAGCTGGCCGGAAAGCCGGTTTCGATGATGTCGACGCCCAGCGCGTCGAGCGCGCGCGCCATCACCACCTTCTGTTGCGGGGTCATGCTGCAACCGGGCGACTGTTCGCCGTCGCGCAGGGTGGTGTCGAAAATTCGGATGGTGTCGGAAGCGGTCATGCGGGGAGGTCCTCGGGAATTTCGTGTGGCGTGCGTTCGATGCGGGCGGCGGTCGCGCGTCGAAGTCGCGGTTCGCCGCCTCCGGACGGCGCGGATGCAGCGAGGTCGTTGCGGCGACGCGGCGTCGCCATGTGCGCGGCGGGTGCGAAGGCCGCAATGGCCGGCACCTCGGTCGCGGTTTCGCGCAGCCGACGGCGCGGCTTGCGCGGCGGGCGCGGACGCACGTCCGACAGCAGCTGCGCCAGCACGCCGGCATCGACGTTGCCGCCCGACACCACGGCGACCTTGCGCTTGCCGGCGACGCGGCGCCCGGCGGCCAGTGCCAGCGCACCGGCACCTTCGGCGATCACGTGTTCCTCCAGCGCCAGACGCACCAGCGTCTCGCGCAGCTCGGCCTCGCGCACGATGACCACGTCATCGAGCAGATCGGCCAGCAGCGCGCGCGTCAGCAGGCCGGGATCCTTGACCCGCACGCCGTCGGCCAGCGTCGCGACGGGCGAAAACGGCGAATGATCGCCGCGCAGCACGCGCGCCATCGCATCCACGCCTTCGACCTGCGCGCCGACGATGCGCACGCCCTGCGATTTCAGCGCCAGCGCGACGCCCGATGCCAGGCCACCACCACCGATCGGCACGATGACCACGTCCGGCATCAGCACCGACGCGATCTCCAGCCCGACCGTGCCCTGGCCGGCGATCACGTCGACATCGTCGAACGCCGACAGCAGGCGGAAACCGTTCTGCGCGGCCAGTTCGGCGGCGAAGGCCTTGGCTTCGTCGTAGGTCTCGCCGTGCAGGCGCACGGTCGCGCCCCAGTGGGCGACGCCGGCGACCTTGGTCGCGGGTGCGTTCTTCGGCATCACCGTGATCGCCGGCACGCCCAGACGATACGCCGCCCACGCCATGCCCTGCGCGTGGTTGCCTGCCGAGGCGGTGATCACCGTGCGGTCGTCGCCGCGCTCGCGCGCGGCCATCAATGCGTTCAAGGCGCCGCGCACCTTGTAGGACCCGGTGCGCTGCAGGTTCTCGAGCTTCAGCCAGCAGCCGAAGCGTTCGGCGTAATGCATCGGCGTCACGTCGAGATGCCGACGCAGCCGCGCCTGCGCCGCCAGCACATCACTGGCGGTCGCGCGCGGGGCGCGGCCTACGTCGGGCTCGGACATGCTCAGACTGCCGTCAGCCAGCCGCGCTGGCGCTCGGCATCGCCGCGCACGACGCGTGCATACAGCGCGGCCAGTTCGCGGGTGACCGGGTTGTCGCCGTAGCTGCGGTCCTCGACGCCGTGCACCGGCGCCACTTCGGCCGCGGTGCCGCAGGCGAAGACTTCGTCGGCGTCGTACAGCTCCTCGACGCTGACGGCGCGCGACTCGGCACCGCTCAGACGGATGAGCGTGTCGCGGGTGATACCGGGCAGCGCGTCGCGATGCTGGACCGCGGTGACGCGACCGGTCTTGACGATGAAGACGTTGGCGCCGGTGCATTCGACGACGTAGCCGTCGGCATCGGTGAACAGCGCTTCGTCGAAGCCGCGCGACTTGCTCTCGCGCTTGGCCAGAATGGAATTGACGTAGGCACCGCACAGCTTCAGCGGCGGCAGCGAGTCGGCGGGATTGCGCCGCCACTTGCTGATGCCCAGTCGCGCGCGGGTGCCGTTGAGATGCACCTGGGTCGCCGTCGTCGCGACCATCAGATGTTCGGTGTGGCCTTCGACGTCCAGGCCGAAACCGCCTTCGCCGAACCAGGCCAGTGGGCGGATGTAGGCATCGCGATGGCCATTCGCGCGCAGCGTCGCCAGCACGGCATCGGTGGCCTGCGCGGGATCGAAGTGCATGCCCAGCAGCGCCGCGCCCTCGCGCATGCGCGCCATGTGTTCGGGCAGGCGGAACACCGCGGCGCCGTCGGCGGTCGCGTAGCTGCGGATGCCCTCGAACACGCCACTGCCGTAGTGCATCGCATGCGTGGTCAGGCCGGCCTGGAGCGCGTCGATGTCGTGCAGCGCGCCATCGAACCAGACCTGCGGACGTGCGGACGATGCGGCTTCGGCGATCGACGGCGCCTGTGCCGGCGCCGCTTCGGCGGTCGCGTTCAACGACACGGCGAGACCTCCACCGACAGGCAGTCGTAGAGCTTGGCCAGCTGGCCCTGCAGCGCGGTCGCGGCGCGATCGCCCTCGACGGTCATGCGCAGGTTCCAGCGGTCGCTGTCCTCGCGCGCGGCGCCCTCGAACGCGACCGGACGGAAGCCGCGGCGTTCGGTCGTGCCCAGCACGCGCACCAATGCGCCTTCGGCGCGGCGCAGGGTCATTTCAAACTGGTAACGCATGGCTCGATTCCTTGGCGGACGTGGCGGCAGCGGGGTCGGTGGCAGGCGCGACAGAGGCACCAATGTCGAGCGAAGTGGCCTCGTCGGCATCGAGCATCTGCGCGTTGTTGTGGTTGGGCGGCACCAGCGGCCAGACGTTGGCGGCGGTGTCGATGGCGACGTGCAGCAGCGCCGGACCGTCCGCGGCCAGCAGCGCGGCCAGGGCAGCTTCGACGTCGGCGGCCTTGTCGACCGACAGCGCCTGGATGCCGAACGCGCGCGCGACCTGCGCGAAGTCCGGGTTGTCGGACAGGTCGATTTCGGAATAGCGGCGCTCGAAGAACAGCTCCTGCCACTGGCGCACCATGCCCAGCGCCGAGTTGTCGAGCAGGATGATCTTCACCGGCACGCGGTAGCGCTTGAGCGTCGCCAGCTCCTGCACGTTCATCATGAAAGAACCGTCCCCGCTGACGCAGACCACGCGCCGCGACGGGTCATCCATCTGCGCGCCGATCGCGGCCGGCAGGCCGAAGCCCATCGCCCCCAGCGCACCGCTGGTCAGGTGCTTGCGCGGATGGTCGAAGCGCCAGTGCTGCGCCACCCACATCTGGTGCTGGCCGACATCGCAGGCGACGAAGGCGTCGGGCGCCAGTTCGCTCATGCGCTTCAGCAGCGCGGGGGCGAACACCTTGTCGCCGGGTGCGTCGTAGCGCGCGGCGAATTTCTCGCGGCGCTGCGCGCACAGATCACGCCACGCGGTGCGCGCGGCCGCATGCCGGCCCTGCATCTGCGCCGCGCACGGCGCGCCCAGGCGCGACAGGCTGGTGGCGACATCGCCGCACACCGACACGTCCGCCGCGCGCAGCTTGCCGACCTCGCAGCTGTCGCCATCCAGATGCACGATGCGCGCCAGCGGCGCGAACTCGGCCAGCTTGCCGGTCGCACGATCGTCGAAGCGCGCACCGACGACGATCAGCAGATCCGACTCCTGCACTGCCAGATTCGCCGCGCGCGAGCCGTGCATGCCCAGCATGCCGAGATTGGCCGGATGCGCCGGCGGCAGCGCGCCCAGTGCGCGCAGCGTCAGCACGGTCGGGATCCGGGTCAGATCGGCGAACTCGCGGAACGCCTCCAGCGCATCGCCCAGGATGATGCCGCCGCCGCCGTAGACCACAGGCCGCTCGGCCTGCGAGATCAGCGCGGCCGCTTCGTGCAGCGCATGGTCGGCGCAAGCCGGCATGACGTCGGCGGTCGAGGGAATGTGCGCGCCCAGATGCGCGGCGTCACCGATCTGCACGTCTTTCGGCAGATCGATCAGCACCGGGCCGGGGCGGCCGGAACGCGCGATGCGGAAGGCTTCGGCGACGACGTTGGGCAGCTCGTCGACGCTGCGCAGCAGGAAGCTGTGCTTGACGATCGGCAGGGTCATGCCGAACACGTCCAGCTCCTGGAAGGCATCGGTGCCCATCAGCGGTGTCGCCACCTGGCCGGTAATGATGACCATCGGCACCGAGTCCAGCATCGCGTCGGCGATGCCCGTCACCAGGTTCGAGGCGCCCGGGCCGGAGGTCGCCACGCACACACCGGTGCGCCCGCTGGCCCGCGCGAACCCGTTCGCGGCAAACGCCGCGCCCTGTTCGTGGCGCACCAGCACGTGCTTCAACGATGCGCCGTGCAGCGCGTCGTAGAACGGCATGATCGCGCCGCCCGGATAGCCGAAGATCGTGTCGACCCCCTCGGCTTCCAGCGCCTGCACCAGCCAGCGGGCGCCGTTCATCAGGCGGCCTCGCTCTGCTTCGCCGGTGCCGGCGCGGTCTGCTCGCCCAGCCAGGTCATCTTGGCGCGCAGCTGCCTGCCGACCTGCTCGATCGGATGGTCCTTGTCAGCCTGCTGGAACTTCCTGTAGTTCGGCAGGCCGGCGTCGTACTCGGCCTGCCAGTTGCGGGTGAAGGTGCCGTTCTGGATGTCGGTCAGCACATCCTTCATGCGCGCCTTCACCGACGCGTCGATCACCCGCGGGCCGCTGACGAAATCGCCGTACTGCGCGGTCTCGGAGATGAATTCCAGCATCCGGGTGATGCCGCCTTCGTAGAACAGATCGACGATCAGCTTCAGCTCGTGCAGCACTTCGTAGTACGCGATCTCGGGCTGGTAACCGGCCTCGACCAGCGTTTCGAAACCGGCCTGCACCAGCGACGACGCACCACCGCACAGCACGGCCTGTTCGCCGAACAGATCGGTCTCGGTTTCTTCCTTGAACGTCGTTTTGATGATGTTGGCGCGCGCGCCGCCCAGGCCCGCGGCGTAGGTCAGTGCCAGCTGTTCGGCCTTGCCGGTGGGATCCTGGTGCACGGCGTAGATGCACGGCACGCCGCGGCCGATCTCGTACTCGCGGCGCACCAGTGCGCCCGGGCCCTTGGGCGCGACCAGCACGACGTCCAGATCCGCACGCGGCGCGATCATGTCGAAATGCACGTTGAGGCCGTGCGCGAACAGCAGGCAGGCGCCCTGTTTCATGTGCGGTGCCAGCACGTCAGCGTAGAGCTGCTTCTGCACCATGTCGGGGGTCAGCACGGCGACCAGGTCGGCATCGGCGACCGCGTCGGCAGGCGTCTTGACGGTGAAGCCGTCGGCCTTCGCCTTCTGCTCGGTCGGGCCGCCGGGACGCAGGCCGACGACGACGTCGAAGCCGGAGTCGCGCAGGTTCAGCGCGTGCGCGCGGCCCTGGCTGCCGTAGCCGACGATGGCGATGGAGGGATTGGCATTGCTCATGGGTGGTGGTGTCCGATCTGCGGGTGGAAAGGGGCGGGCGGCTCACGCGGTGACGCGTGAGGCCCGGATGTGGAAACGGCCGGCGGGCGAGGGCATCGCCCCGTCCCGACCGGCCGTCCGAAACACCGCGTCGGCGGTGGAGGAGGCGGTGTCGCCGCATGCATCCGGACACGCGGCTGACGCACGCGCTGCGCCTTGCGACGCGGCGTGCCGGGTGGTGGGGGCGTTGGCGGGATGGCTGTGCATGGCGGGCTGGCTCGGGTGCGGGAGGTTTGCGAGGGGCCAAACAAAAACCCCGCGCCTTTCGGCGCGGGGTTCAGGTTCTTTCGACCTTCTGGAGTTTCGTCTTGCTACACGAACCCCATCCCCGCGCCATTCCGGACGGTAATAAGGAGTACGAGTACAAGGAGAATGGCCGAGGTGAGCGCGACCGGCAGGCGCACGTCGCGCACGCGGAGGCGTGCGGCGATGGCGGTCTGGCGATGGTTGTTGCGCTGCGTCATGGGTCGAGAAAAACACGCCCGTGCAGGACGTGTCAACAGTTACTTGGCGAACGATTGCGCGCCGGTCGTCAACCTCGTTTCGCGACGCGATGTTGTTTCCGTAGCAACTTCAGGCAGGCCTGCTCCCACTGGCGCGCACCACGCGCGTTGCCCGCCGCGCGCTGCAGGCTGCCGTCGCGCCAGGCGGCATAGAGCACCGGATCGATGTAGGCCTTGCGGCACACCGACACCGTATTGCCAAGCGCATCGGCGACGTCGGCGATGACGATCTTTTCCTGCGTCGCCAGTGCACGCTCGCTGGGATCGCCACCGCGCCTGCCCTCGGGCAACGGCATTGCGGCGAACCGTCGGAATGCCATCAGCGTGCCGCCCCAGGTGCGGAAATCCTTGGCGGTGAACGGGCCGCCCATCGCCTCGCGCAGATAGTCGTTGACCATGCCCGAATCGATGCCATGGCGCTCTCCGTCGTCGTCCATGTACTGGAACAACGCCTGGCCGGGCAACTGCTGCACCTTGCGCACCAGCTTCGACAGTTTCGCGTCGTCGAGTTCGATCTCCTGTTCCTGCCCGCTCTTGCCGCGGAACTTCAGCAAGGCGCGTCCGCCGCGTACGAGTTCGAAATGCCGGTTGCGCAGTGTCGTCAGGCCGAACGAGCCGTTGCTGCGCGTGTAGCTGTCATTGCCGACACGTACGAAGGTCTGCGCCATCAGCGAGACGACGATCGCGAGCACCTGGTCGCGCTGCAGCCCCGGCAGTCCGAGATCCCGTGTCAACGCGCGGCGCAGGCGCGGGAGTGCGTCCGCGAACGCGACGATGCGGTCGAACTTGCCGTCCCCGCGTACCGCGCTCCAGTCGGCGTGATAGCGGTACTGCTTGCGGCCACGCGCATCGCGACCCGTCGCCTGCAGGTGGCCGTTCGCGCGCGCGCAGATCCACACGTCGCGATACGCAGGCGGGATCGCGAGCATCCTCACGCGATCAAGCGTGGCGCGGTCGCGCACCACGCGGCCATCCGCATCGCGATAGCTGAAGCCCTTGCCGGCGCGGCGTCGGCTCAGCCCCGGCTGGTCGTCGCTGACCCAGCGCAGGCCGGCTTCGCGTGCGGCCAGCACACTGTCGGGATCCGCGGTCGATGCACGCGAGGATTCGGCTTTCGATTTCATGAGCGGCTGATAACAAGCGCGCGATCAGCGGATCGTGAACAGGATCCGCTTCACTCCGCAGGCACGGCGCACTTCGCACACTCGTCCCACACCTCAATGCAAGGACACCCCGCCATGAAGATGCACACGACCCTTCTGGGCGCCGTCATCGCCGGCTCGATGCTGATCGCTGGCGCCGCCGTTGCACAGGAAACGCAGGAGCGCGCCGACCAGACGGTTGCCGCCCAGTCCGACTCCGACCAGCCGGTGTCCGACACGTGGATCACCACCAAGGTCAAGGCCGATCTGCTCGCCTCCAGCGATGTCGCCGGCCTCGACATCAGCGTCGAGACCACCAACGGCACCGTGAGCCTGTCCGGCGATGTCGAGTCGCAGGCGCAGATCGATCGCGCCGAGGCGATCGCCAGCGGGATCGAAGGCGTCAAGCGCGTCGACAGCGCCCAGCTGAAGGTCGGTCCGGCGAACTGACGCCGCAGCGATTCGGGTGACATCGAGGCCTCCCGCATGTGCGGGAGGCCTTTTCATTTGCGGATCTCGCAGCGGATCCCGGCACTACGTGGAGAGCAACACCTGTTCCAGTGCCTCGTGCGCATTCGCCAACGGCGTGCCTGACGCGGGCCGCGACAGGCAGTCGGCGAGCGCGTCGGGCAGCGCCACCGTGTGGCCGACCAGCGGTTCGACGATGGTGTCGAACTTCGCAGGATGGGCGGTTGCCACCACGGCCCAGTCGCGCGTGTCGCCACCCGCGCGCAGGGCTTCGAGCAGATGCAGACCGGTCGCCGTGTGCGGGCAGGGCGCGATGCCGTGACGCGTCGGTGCATCGCGGATCGTCGTGCGGATGGTCGCATCGTCGACCGAGCGCGCAACGAACGCGGCGCGCAATGCAGTGTCGTCGGCATGCCAGTGATGCAGGCGTTCGAAGTTGCTGGGTGCGCCGACATCCATCGCGTTCGCGAGCGTGGCGCGCGTCGGCTGAACCTCGTAATCCGCGCCAGCGAAGAAGCGCGGCAGCGTGTCGTTGGCGTTGCAGGCCAGATGGATATCGCCGAGCGGCGCACCCATCGCGCGGGCGAGCCAGGCTGCGCTGGCATTGCCGAGGTTGCCGGTCGGCACGATGACCTGCAGCAGGTGGCCGGTTGCCGCGAAGTGCCGCGCGGCCGCGTGCGCGTAGTACGCGGCCTGCGGAAGCAGTCGGCCGAGACTGATGCTGTTCGCAGTACCCAGCATCACACGCGCGCGCAGTTCGGGATCCGACAGTGCCTGCTTCGCAAGCCGCTGGCAGTCGTCGAAACTGCCGTCGATGCGGTACGCATGCACGTTGTCGCCCCAGCACTCCAGCCCGTGCGCCTGTCGCGGCGACACGCGCCCGTCCGGATACAGGATGACGACGGAGAAACCGGGTCGGCGATGGAACGCGCCGGCGACCGCTGCACCTGTGTCGCCCGAGGTCGCCACGAGGATCGTCGTGGGGGACGCCGAGGGATCGCGCAATGCGCCGAGCGCGCCCGCGAGGAACCGGGCGGCGTAATCCTTGAACGCCGCGGTGGGGCCGTGGAACAGCTCGAGCAGATAGTCGCCAGGGCCCGCGAGCGGACGCAGCGGCGCGTCGAACGCGAATGCCGATGCGCAGAGATCGGCGAGTTGCGATTCGATGCGCGAACCGGTGAACCACGGTGCGAGTGTTGCCACGGCAGTGTCGACCAGCGTGTCGAGCGGGGTGACGAGATCGATGGATGGAATCGACTCGGGCACGTAGAGGCCGCCATCCGGTGCGAGACCGGCGACCAGCGCCTCGTCGATGCCGACGGCGGGCGCATTGCCGCGGGTGCTGACGAACTTCATGCGGCGTCTCCATCGAGCAGGTCGGCGCGTGGACCGGCGACCGCCGAGACATAAGCCTGCGCAGTGGTGCCGGTATCGGTGAAGCCTGCGCGCATCGCCGGCGCCGCGCGTTCGGCTGCCGCGCGCGAATCGAACCATGCGAATACGCTGGGCCCGCCGCCGGAAATGCTGGCGCCGAGCGCGCCGTTCGCAAGCGCCGCGGCCTTGACCGCCTCGAAGCCGGGAATCAGCGGCGCGCGTCGCGGTTCGACCAGCACATCATGCAGGCCGCCCCGGATCAGCTCACGATCGCCGCGCTGCAGGCCGGTCAGGAACAGGGCGAGATGGGTACTGTGCGTCACCACATCGCGCAACGCGTACGGTTCTGCAAGTACGGCGCGAGAGCGACGCGTCTCGAGCACCTGGTCCGGATGCGCGACCACAGCGTGCAGCCAGCCGGGCACATCGAGTGCGATCAGGCGATCAGCCGTCGACAGCGTCACGCCGCCGAGCAGCATCGGCGCGACGTTGTCGCCGTGGCGCGCGCCGGATGCGACCGATTCGCCATCGAGTGCGAACGGATACAGCGCCTCGCGCGACAGCGGCGCATCGAGCAATGCGTTCGCCGCGACCAGTGCCGCGACGCATGATGCAGCCGAGCCGCCCAGTCCTGATCCGAGCGGAATCCCCTTCTCCAGCGTCAACGCGAAGCCGAACGGCAACGACAACGCCGCATGCAGCGACAGCAGGGCGCGCCCGGCGGTGTTGTCGGCCGCCATCAGCGGCAGACGGTCAGCACCTTCGATCGCGCCGCCGATGGATTCGATGCGCACCTCGGGCGTGTCGATGCGGCGGACGCGGGCGATGTCGCGCGGACCATCGATGACGTGGCCGAGCACGTCGAAGCCGACCCCGATGTTGCCGACGCTCGCAGGCGCGAATGCGGATGCGGAAACGGGTGCGGCGCTCATGCGTGGCGCCAGCCGGTGCGTGCGCCGAGCGCGCGGGTGATGCTCAGCACGTCGCCGAACACACCGGCGGCGGTGACCTGCGGGCCGGCGCCCGGCCCCTGGACGACCAGCGGATTCTCGGCGTAGCGGGCGGTGGTGAACTGGACGAGGTTGTCGGTCAGGCGGGTGTGCATGCACGCATGATCGGCGGGAAGTGCGCGTACGCCAACACTCGCGTCGCCGCCGGCGCCGAGCCGCGCGATGTGGCGCAGGCCATGCCCCTGGGCGCGTGCGGCATCCAGGCGCGCCTGCATCGGTGCATCGAGTTCGGACAGGCGCTCGAGGAACGCATCGAGGGGGACGTCGCGCAGCGCCTCCGGCACGAGGCTCTGCACGTCGACATCCGCCAGCGACAGTGGGCGATCCGCTTCGCGCGCAAGGATCACCAGCTTGCGCGCGACGTCCAGCCCGGACAGGTCGTCGCGCGGATCGGGTTCGGTGTAGCCGAGTGCGCGCGCTTCGCGGACGAGCTCGGAGAATGGACGGCTGCCGTCGAAGCTGTTGAACAGCCACGCCAGCGTGCCCGACAGCATGCCGTCGATCGCGTGCAGGGTGTCGCCGGTATCGAGGAGGTTGCGCAGGGTCGCGATCACCGGCAGGCCGGCGCCGACCGTCGCCTCGTACATGAACCGGCTGCTTCCCTGCATGCGCGCCTCCGCGATCCGGGCATACCGTTGCCAGTCGCCGCTGCCGGCATGCTTGTTGGGGGTGACGACGTGGATGCCGGCGGCGAGCCAGTCGGCGTACTTCGCCGCGACTGCGTCGCTCGCGCTGCAGTCGATGATCAGCGCATGTGGCAGGTGGTCGGCACGGACGTGCGCGGCGAAGGCGTCGAGATCGCAGGCTTCGGCATGCGCATCGAGCACTGCGCTTGCGGTATCGGGATCGAGTACGGCGTCGGCGAGATGCATGCCGCGGCTGCTGGCGACCGCACGCAGCCGCAGGTCGACACCGGCACGCGCACGCAGTGTGGGAATCACCTCGCCCAGTTGCGCCAGCAGTGCGCGGCCGACATTGCCCGGGCCGATCACGCCGACCGACACCGTCTGCGGCGACAGCCAGAACGCGGCGTGCGCAGCGCGCAGGGCGCGGGTGGCGTCGTCCTGCGCGATCGCGACCGAGATGTTGCGTTCACTCGCGCCCTGGGCGATCGCGCGGATGTTGACGCGGGCCTGCGCCAGTCCATCGAACAGGCGCGCCGCGACGCCCTGGCTGCCGACCATGCCGTCGCCGACCGCTGCGAGCACGCACAGATCCATCGTCACTGCGACGCCCTGTGCCTGGCCTTCGGCGATCGCATCGGCGAAGGCTGCATTGATCGCGTCATGGCCGCGCGCCGCCTGTTCGGCGCGCACCACGCAGCAGATCGAATGTTCGGACGAGCCCTGCGAGATCATCGTCACCGACACCCCGGCACCATGCAGCGCGGCGAACATGCGCTCGGCCATGCCGGGCACGCCGACGAGGCCATTGCCGACGAGTTCGAGCACCGCGACATCGCGCACCAGGCTCAGGCCCTTGACCGGCGACGCCGCGGGCGCTGCGTCGAGTGCGATCAAGGTGCCGGGCGCGGCCGGGTTGCGGCTGTTGCGGATGCGCACCGGCGTGCCGCGCGACTGCACTGGCGCCAGCGTCTGCGGGTGCAGCACCTTGGCGCCGAAGTAGGCGAGTTCGCAGGCTTCCGCATAGGACATCGCATCGAGACACACGGCGTCGGGGACGAGGCGCGGATCGGCGGACAGCACGCCGTCCACGTCGGTCCAGATCGTCAGCGCATCGGCATCGAAGAGGTTGGCGAAGATCGCCGCGGAATAGTCACTGCCGTTGCGGCCCAGCGTGGTGTCGAGGCCGTCGGCATCGCGCGCGACGAAGCCGGTGATCACGACATCGCGTGCGCCGTGGGCGAGGCGCCAGGTGGCGAGCCGCGCGCGGCTGGCATCCCAGTCGACGACCGCGCCCATCTCGGCGGCGTGGACGACCAGCACCTCGCGCGCGTCGAGGCGGTGCCAATCCTCTCCAAGCGCGGTCTGCACGAGTCGCGACGCGAGTTGTTCGCCGCAGCCGTGGATGCGCGCGAGACGAGGGTCGCACGATTGCGGATCGACATCGGATGCGTGCTCCTGCAGCTCGCGCGCCAACGCGGCGAACTCCGCTTCGAGCGCGACGTGCAGCGGACCGTCCGCTTCGGATTCGAACGCATCCGCCGTTTCGAGATGGCGCTGGCGCAGCGCCTCCCAGCCCGGCTTCCAGTCCTCACCTGCAGCGGCCGCATCGCCGAGCGCGACCAGCGCGTTGGTGGTGCCGGCCATTGCCGACACCACGACCGGCCGCAGGTGTGCATCGGCAGGCACGAGACCGGCGAGTCTGCCGATATGCGCGGCATCGGCGAGGCTGCTGCCGCCGAATTTGTGGACGTGACAGGCGAGCGCGGGTAAGGCTGCGGGGGTGGGTGACGCGAATGGCGCAACAGCGGACATCGGAGAACTCCTCATGGAGCTCCGCAGCCGGCAGGGCAGGACGAGATGTCCGCACCCCGGGTCGGGATGCGGAGCGGGCGGTCAGATCAACTGGCGGCGCGCGTCCACATCCCGTGGTGGCCGGTGGTACCGGTGCCGGTAATGGTGACGATCGTGGTCATGGACGCCGCATCCGCGCGCAGGCCGATGCACGCCGGGACGGCGATCGGGTCTGCATCGTGGTGGTTGGTGCGGTGCGTCATTTCCGCAGGGAATCACGCCGCCACGCAGGGTGTCAACGGTTTTCGAGGTAACGATCGTCGTGTCGACGTCGGACACACGAAAAAGGGGCCGCACGGTCGCGGCCCCTCCCCCTGATGCAAGCGCTGGTTGGCTCAGTAGTCGTAACGCACCTGGAGACGCAGCGAACGCGGCGACTGGAAGCTCAGGGGCTGGTGGGCATAGGCATAGACCTGCCCGGCGCCCGGCCACTCCCAGTACTCGGTGACGTTCTGTGTGGTCTGGCTGTCGAACACGTTGAACACGTCGCCGCGCACCTGCAGCTTTCCGCCGGCGAAGGTGGGCTTCCACGACATGCCCAGATCGAGCTTGTAGTTCCACGGCAGCGTGCCGGCGCTGCCACGCGGCGAGGGTTCGCCGTCGACGAAGAAGTAGTAGGGCCCGTTGTAGTAGATGTAGTCGTAGAAGTAGGGATCGTCGGCGGAGACGTCGTCCGGCAGGCGCCCCAGCTTGTTCAACGGCCGACCCGATGCCGCAGTGAACGTGGCCGAGACCTGCCATTGGGGCGAGATCTCCCAGGTGCCGTAGGTCTTGAGGTAGTGGCGACGGTCGTTCGGCAGGTTGCCGTTGGAGTAGAGGCCGAGCTCCGGGAAGTCGAAAGTCTGCGTTGCCGAGACGTCGCCCTGGCCGAGGTCGGACAACAGTTGCCCTTCCGCATTGCCGTAGTTGTGCGACCAGGTGTAGTCGACGCGCCCCTGGATACGTTCGCCGAGGCGGAAGTCCGCGAACAGGTTCACACCGAGGTAGCGGCGCTTGAGCTTCGGGAAACCGAGCTGCGCGGCGGTCAGCGGCACTTCGGTCACGGTGCCGTTGTCGTCGGTGATCAGGAAGGTGTTGTCCTCGCCCGGGTTGAACAGGCGGCAGTTGTAGAAGCTGTCGGCGATGCCCCCCGAGACCCAGGGATCGATGCCGTTGGCTTCGGCCCAGGCGACACCCGGTCGGAAATCGCAGAAGTCCTCGATCGCGTGCTTGAGATCGCGGTAGACGAAGCGCGTACCGATGTTGAGCTGGTCGTTGATGCGCTGCTCGAAGCCGACGATGAACTCGTCCTGGTAGTGCGATTTGATGTCGCGCGCGGCGATCGAGGTGGGATCCTTGGCCTGTCCGAACTCGTTGTTCGGCGAGTGCGGACCATTCCCCAGCGGTGTGATGCCCAACGGCACGCCGGTCACCGGGTCGATGCCGGTGAACGCGAAGTACTCCGAGTAGTTCGTCGACGGCAGCGCCTGTCGATAGGCGGTGCGGTTGGGCAGTGCAAGGTGGTAGCGGCCGGCGTTGGCGAAGAACTTCAGCGAGGAATCGTCGTGCACGTCCCAGGCGACGCCCAGCCGCGGCGCAAGCTGGTTGCGCTGCGAGATGAAGGCCTGGCGTTCGGTGTTGTAGTTGGTGAACTGCTCGTTGCGCAGACCCAGCGACAGCAACCAGTTGTCGCTGACCTGCCAGCGGTCCTCGATGTACTGCGCAGACTGTTCGACGCTGAAGGTGCCGCCCAGGCGCGTCACGCCACGCGTCACGTACTCGCCACTTGCGGGGATGACCGCGCCGCCGCCGATCTGCGCACCAGGCGTGCCGCTGCTGTAGGCCCAGGTGTAGCCGGGACCAGTGGGGTTCGTGCCGCGACGCACTTCGAGATCCTGATGGTCCAGGCCCACGCGGATGTCGTGGTCTCCGACCCGCCATTCGAGATCGAAGCGATAGCCTTCGGTCTTGTCGTAGGCATCCGCCCACGGCGTGGATGCGAAGGGCTGCACGCCGGTCACGCGCTGCGCCGCCGGAATGTTCTGGCGACCATCGCTGACGTAGACGGCGTTCGGATTCGGATTGAGTCCGAACTGGATCGAGCTGTGGTCGAGCTTCTGGCTGCCGTAAAGCGCGGTCAGGGTGAGATTGTCGGTCAGATAGCCGGTGTACTTGCCGATGTACAGCTCGCCGCCGTCCTCGTAGTCGTAACCGGAGACCTGGTTGTAGTTCACCGTGCCGGACGCGTAGTCGTAGCCGTAATAAGTGTCGGTCTGCCTGGTGACGTCGGAGATGGCGGTCAGTTCGAACAGATGGTCGTCGGTGATGTTCCAGTCGACCTTGGCCAGCCAGCGCGGGATCTCGTAGTCGTACTGGCGGTAGCCGGTCTGGCTGGTCGTCGCAGCGCTGGCGGCGAGGGTATCGTAATTGCGTTCGGTGACCTCGCCCGAGACGTAGAAGAACAGCTTGTCCCTGACGATCGGGCCGCCGACGTAGGCGGCGTAGGTCAGCGCGTCGTCCTCGTGCAGGGTCTGGCGGTCATGGTAGAGCAGGCCCGCATTGGGGCTCGACGTGCTGTCGGGGAAGTAAATGTTGCGGCGCTTCGCGCTGCCGTTGTCCGGGTTCCAGACCGCCTGCGCGCCGAACTTCCAGTCGTTGGTGCCACGCTGTGTGACGATGTTGACCACGCCGCCCGTCGCACGGCCGAACTCGGCACCGTAGCCGCCTGTGATCGCTTGGTATTGCGCGATGCCGCCGAAGGGCAGGGTGCTCGAACCGATCGCGGTATACGGATTGGTGACCGCATAGCCGTTGATGTAGTACGCGTTCTCCGATGCCGACGAGCCACCAAACGACGCGGTGCCACCGTAGCGCGAGTCGCCGGCGACTACGCTCGGCGTGAGCAGCGCAAGTGCCTGGATGTTGCGCGCGACCGTAATGCGCTCGATATCCTCGGCCGTGAAAACGTGCCGCGTGTCGACCTGCGAAACGTCGATGGTCGGGCCTGCGATGCCGGTGACCTGCACGCGATCGAGATTGGTCGCGTCATCTGTACCGAACGACACATCGATGCCACTGCCAAGCCGCACAGTGACGTCTTCGCGGGTGGCGACGATTGCACCGTCGCGCCGCGCGCTGACCGAGTAGCGGCCAACCGGCAGCGAGGCCGCACGAAAGCGACCGGACGCGTCGCTCGTGATCGTGCGCGTGGCGCCGCTGTCGAGACTGCGCAGGACGATCGTGTCGCCGGGGGCAGATATGGTGCCGAAGATGGTGCCTGTCGCGTTGGATTGGGCGGCGACGTCGAGTGTCAGCAGCGACAGGCTGATGCCGAGTGCGGCTGCGAGTGCCGTGCGTGGCAGGACATTGCGCTTGGCGCGATGCTGTAATGGATTGCGCATGGATTCCCCGTTGGATTGATCAAGCCCCTTCCCTGCATCGAGGTATAGCGACGCGCGCAAGCGCTGGGAAACCCGGAATCCGCATGACGTCAGTCGCCTGGCTCATGTCGGCGATGCGGCGTCCCGGATACCTCCGTACTGGCGCGTCCCCGCCTTTCCCGGTCTAATGCAGTCTGAAGCGGGGGTACCGGCGTCGCCGGTTGAGACAGTCCCTTCGAACCTGATCCGGCTCATACCGGCGTAGGGAAGCTTCGCAGGACCTGCCGCAGGACCGTCTTCCGCACGCATGTGCGCGGGCGTGTGCCGCGCAGGCACCGCGCCGCCGCTTCGTCCCGTTCCCAGCGAACCGCCACAGGACGAATGCCATGAATGCCGTGCCTTCCACGCTGCTGCAGCAGACCGACCAGCTCTCCGAATCGGTGACGCGCCCGATCCCGGGGTCCCGCAAGATCCATGTCGAGGGCTCGCGCCCGGACCTGCGTGTGGCGATGCGCGAGATCGTGCAGACGCGCACGCCGACGTTGTTCGGCGGCGAGGAGAATCCGCCGGTCACGGTCTACGATCCGTCGGGCCCCTACACCGATCCCGACGTGACGATCGACCTCGCCGCGGGTCTCGCCCCGCTGCGTGCGCGCTGGATCGAGGAGCGCGGCGATACCGAGGCGCTGGCTGCATTGAGTTCGGCGTTCGGCCGCGGCCGCGAACACGACCCGAAGCTGGCGCACGTGCGTTTCCCATCGCGCACGCTGCCGCGCGTGGCCAAGGCCGGCGCCAACGTCACCCAGATGCACTACGCGCGCCGCGGCATCGTGACGCCGGAGATGGAGTACGTCGCGATCCGCGAGAACCAGCGCCTCGAACTGGTGCGCGACGCGCTGCTGCGCCAGCAGCATCCGGGCGAGGCCTTCGGCGCCAACATCCAGCAGGTGATCACGCCGGAATTCGTGCGCGACGAGATCGCCCGCGGCCGCGCGATCCTGCCCAACAACATCAACCATCCGGAAAGCGAGCCGATGATCATCGGCCGCAACTTCCTGACCAAGATCAACGCCAACATCGGCAACAGCGCGGTGAGTTCCGGCATTGCCGAGGAAGTGGAGAAGCTGGTCTGGTCGATCCGCTGGGGCGGCGACACGGTGATGGACCTGTCGACCGGCAAGCACATCCACGAGACGCGCGAGTGGATCATCCGCAACTCGCCGGTGCCGATCGGCACGGTGCCGATCTACCAGGCGCTGGAGAAGGTGGACGGCCGCGCCGAGGAACTGACCTGGGAGATCTTCCGCGACACGCTGATCGAGCAGGCCGAGCAGGGCGTCGACTACTTCACGATCCACGCCGGCGTGCTGCTGCGTTATGTGCCGCTGACCGCCAAGCGCGTGACCGGCATCGTCTCGCGCGGTGGTTCGATCATGGCCAAGTGGTGCCTCGCGCACCATCGCGAGAGCTTCCTTTACGAACACTTCGAGGACATCTGCGAGATCATGAAGGCCTACGACGTGGCCTTCTCGCTCGGCGACGGCCTGCGTCCGGGCTGCATCGCCGACGCCAACGACGCCGCGCAGTTCGGCGAGCTGGAGACGCTGGGCGAGCTGACGAAGATCGCGTGGAAGCACGACATCCAGACCATGATCGAAGGCCCCGGCCACGTGCCGATGCAGCTGATCAAGGAGAACATGGACAAGCAGTTGCGCGAGTGCGGCGAGGCGCCGTTCTACACCCTCGGCCCGCTGACGACCGACATCGCGCCCGGCTACGATCACATCACCAGCGCGATCGGCGCGGCGATGATCGGCTGGTACGGCACCGCGATGCTCTGCTACGTGACGCCCAAGGAGCACCTCGGCCTGCCGAACCGCGAGGACGTGCGCGACGGGATCATGGCCTACAAGATCGCCGCGCATGCATCCGATCTGGCGAAGGGCCATCCCGGCGCGCAGGTGCGCGACAACGCGCTCAGCAAGGCGCGTTTCGAGTTCCGCTGGCAGGACCAGTTCCACCTCGGCCTCGATCCGGAAAAGGCAGAAGCCTTCCACGATGAGACCCTGCCCAAGGACGCGCACAAGGCCGCGCACTTCTGCTCGATGTGCGGCCCGCACTTCTGTTCGATGAAGATCACCCAGGACGTGCGCGAGTACGCGGCCGAACATGGGGTCGACGCCGCAGAGGCCCTGGCGGCTGGCATGGCCGAGAAGTCGGCGGAGTTCCGCGCGCACGGTGCGGAGGTCTATCGTCCGCAATGAGCGGCTGGCGGCCGGATGAACCGTTCCGCGGGCCGTCGCATCCGCTCGACGCCGCGCCGCGTATGTTCAGGACCGGTATCGAGACCTCCGGGCAAGATCCGATCGATCACAGGGAGATCCGTTCATGAAGACTTCGACGTCCCGCGTCGCCGGCTGGCTCGTGGCACTGTGCGGTATCGCGCTGCTTGCGGGCTGTGCCACCGGCCCGCGCATCACCACCGAGGCCGATCCGCGCGCGGATTTCTCGGCCTACCGCACGTGGTCCTTCTACACGCCGCTGGCGATCGAGAAGGAAGGCTACGAAACCCAGACCAGCGAGATCACCAAGGCGGCTGTGCGCGCCGAAATGGAGCGTCGTGGTTATCGCTACACCGAGAGCAACCCGGACCTGTGGGTCAACATCAATGCCTACATGGAACGCCGCACCGACGTCAGCAGCATTCCGACCGTCGACTACGCGTACTACTACAGCTATCGCCATCGCGGTTACTTCGCGGTGCCGTACTGGAACGAGCGCACCAGTGTGTACCGCTACACCGAGGGCACGATGAACGTGGATCTGGTGGACGCGCGCGAGAAGCGTCTGGTGTGGGAAGGCATCGCGGTCGGTCGCGTCGCCAACCTCAAGCCCGAACAGCGTGCGCAGCGGATCAATTCGACGATCGCGGAGATCTTCGCCAACTATCCGCACCAGGCCGGCGCCCGCGCGCAGACGATGTAAGCGTCAGACGCGTTAACTGGAAAGCGGAAAAGCGGGCCAGGTGGCCCGCTTTTTTTCGTGTGCGAGGTGGCGGATCAATCGGCTTCGGTGCGATCCGCGCCCAGATCCTGTGCAAGACGCTGCAGCCAGCCACGCCAGGTGGCGCCGTCGCGTGTCGGGTCGTATTCGCTGCCGAGCGCGACAATCCGGTTGCCCAATGCGTCTTCGTCGAGTCCTTCGCCCAGCAACGCCTCGGCCTCGGCGCGCGTGCGCGAGACCTGCTCCGGCGCCTCGCTGCCGCGGTAATAGGCGACCACATCGTCCGGTGTGGTGTGTTCCATCGCCCAGTCCTGGTGGAAATAGGCGGCAAAGAAGTTTTCCAACGTCGGATAGGCGCTCATCGGTGCGGGCACTCGTCAGGGCTTGTTCGGATAGCCGGTCACGATTCTATAGCCGATGTCGAGCTGGTTCGAACGCTCCAGGACAAGGCGCACCGAGAACACATCCACTGCACTGTTGTCGCCACGGCTGACCGAAATGCCGGTGCTGGCGTCGAAGCTGGTGTCGATCACGAGACGGTTGCCGCCACTGCCATCGGCCCAGGCATCGACGCGTGCCTGGTGGTCGGCGATCGTTGCGGAGACGAAATGTTCGGCCTCGGACAGGTCGCGGAAGCTCGACGCGGCGCTGATGTTCTCGCGGCTCACCCGGTCGAGCAGCCATTGCTCGCTCTTGCCGACATGGCGCTCGATCAGATGTCCGCCGACGTCTTCGTGGGCTTCGAGTCCGCCGCCGGGCACCTCGGCGCTGCCGTCCGGGCCTTCAGGCGAATCGACGCTGTCGAGGTAACTCTCGATCCGCCCGATCGTCGCTTCGACCGCGTCCCGCTCCACGCGGGACAGGGACTGCGACGGCAAGGCATTCAGTGCGTCCCGGATATCGCCGAGCAGCGGCGTGAGTTCGTCGGCGAATACCGGGCTGCGCTCGGCCAGAGTGACCGCGTCCTCGGTTTCGGTGAGGAAGCCGGTCAGCTCGCCTGCCTCGAGGCGGGCTGCGATGTGGCTGTCGAGGAGCTCGCGGGACAGCGCCTGCGTACCTTGGGGTCGAAGCCCCGCTTCTGCGGACGCGGGCCAGTCGGAAAGTGCTGTGGTGAACGGGGTCGAGGTGACGTCCATCGGGACCGGTGTCCTGTCATGGGATGACGTGACACTAGGGCCTGGCGACGCGTGAGGCAGCCTCGGGCTGACCCGAGGCTCGACGGCACAGTCCATGACGAGGGGCACGCGTCATGTGCGGAATCTGGCCTCATCCTGCACTTCATTCAGCCGGCCTTGGCTAACCTCTTGCCCCCGCTTGGTGGTGTTCCGATGCACGAACCGATGTCTTCCGACGCGCTGGCGCCCGCGCGTCTTCGCTTGGGCGACGGCGTCGTCGATCTCGCCACGCGCGAGATCCTGATGCCCGGTGCACGCGGCGCCCGCCGCGTCACGCCCAAGGCGATCGGCGTACTGCGGATGCTGGCGCGGGCGCAAGGCGCCGTCGTCGGACGTCACGATCTGCTGGCAGAGGTGTGGCCCGATACATTGCCGACGGACGATGTGCTGACGCAGGCGATCACCCAGCTGCGCAAGGCGTTTGGCGCGGGATCGGTCGGCGCCGAGGCGGGCAAGCGCTATATCGAAACGATCGCCAAGGGCGGTTACCGGCTCACGGTGCCGGTCGAAGCGCTGGCGCCGGATCCCTCGCAGGGCGTGCCGCCTGAGGGCGCATGGGTGACCGATCCGGCATTCGTTGCGGTGCCTGTACCGGTCCCGCACGAGGCTCCGGCCCCGCATCGCGGCGTCGCATTGCGTCGAGGGGTCTGGCTGCTCGCAACCGCAGCGCTGGCGCTGGTTGCGGTCGTCATCGGCGGGCTCTGGGCGACGCTCGAGTCGAACCACCTGGCGAGCGATGCCGTCGCGGCGCTGCCCGGGCCGGCGCCGGTCAATCGCCCGTATCGCCTCATCACCAGCGCGGTCGGTTTCGCGCTGTCTCCGTCGCTGTCGCCGGATGCCTCGATGGTGGCCTACGCCGCCTCGGATGAGACCGATGCGACCCATCAATCGGCGATCCTGGTGCAGACGACTTCGAGTGCGGTGCCCCGGGCGCTGTCCCGTCCGCCGCCAGGCGCGCGCGATGATCTTCCGGCCTGGTCGCCCGATGGTCGCGAGATCGCGTTCGCGCGCTGGGAGGTCGATGGTGCCTGCCGCGTGCTGCTGGTCGCCGCGACCGGCGTGGGCGACGAGCGCGAGATCGCGCGCTGCGACGGCAGCGACCTGCTGAGCTTCGACTGGCTGCCCGATGGCAGCGGCCTGCTGTTCGGCACCATGACCGGTGTCGAAGAAGACGCGCGCCTGCGGATCCTGGACCCCGTCGGTGGGCATTGGCGCGACGTCGACTATGCCGGCGCGCCGGGGGATATCGACTTCTCGCCGCAGGTGTCGCCGGACGGTCGCTGGATCGGCTTCATCCGCAATCCGCAGATGGGCGATCTGTGGCGCGTGCCCGTCGCCGGCGGCGCACCGCAACAGGTGACCCGGCTGGGCGCCGAACTCCGCGGATGGGCCTGGGCCCCCGACGGCCAGGCGATGATCTTCGGCCTGCGCGTGGACAGCGAGTCGCGCCTGTATCGCGCCGACATCGACAGCGGCGCCGTCGTCGATCTGGGCATCGAGGATGCGCAGATGCCGTCGATTTCCCCGTCCACCGGCATGATGGCGTTCGTGCATCGGCGTCCGCAGTTCGGGATCTTCCAGGTGGAGTCGACCAGTGGTGAATGGAGTCGCCTGTTCTCTTCCTCCGGTCGCGATTCCCAGCCGACCCTCTCGCCCGATGGCGGGCAGATGGTGTTCACCTCGGACCGGGCCGGTCGTTTCGAGTTGTGGTGGGCGAGGCTGGACTCGGACGCATCGTTGCGTCCGATCGAGGGGGTGCGGCCCGACACCCGGCAAGCACCTGCGTGGTCGGCGGACGGGCGCCATCTGCTGATCAGCGCGCTCGACGATGGCAACGCACCCATGATCCTCGAAGTGGAGCCGGTCAGCGGTCGCATCTCGCGACTGCCGGTGCCGGGCGCCCGGCCCGCGCAGGCGGTCTATGGGCCCGACGGCGTCCTGTTTGTCCTCGAAGAGGATCGCGAGGGGGGGACCTCGCTGGTCGCATACGAGCGTGCGACATGGCAACCGCGCGGACGCCTCGATGGCGTCTCGCAGGTCCGCTTCGATGCCGCGCGCAACCGGGTGCTTTACACACGGCTCGATGCGAGTGGGCTCTGGGAAGCCCCGTCATCGCTGGAAGCCGACGGAATCGTACGCCTGAGCGCGGCGGTGCCTTCAAGGTGGCGCTACCGCAACTGGACGTTGGCCGCGGACGGGCGTGTCGCCTATCTCGACGCGAGTCCTGCCTGCTGGTCGCGGCTGTCGCACTACCGTATCGAAGATGGTGTGCTGAATGCGGACGCAGCGGAGTGCATCGACCCCATGTTGCGAAGCGCAACGAACGGCTTTTCAGTCAACGCCCGGTCTTCTTATGTCTCGCTGGCGAGCGAGGATGGCAGCGGCATCGGGTTCATGCCGCTTCCGAGCGCGCGTCATGCGCAGTGGGGATTTTTCAAGTGGCTGATATCCATGAAAAATAAGGCCTCGTAACTTCTTCGGAAGTCGATTCGCAACGATTTCGGCAAACTCTAGGGACCGCTTCAGGCAATGTCCCTGCGAACTCGGCACAAGGGTCACCTTCAAATGGTGAGCAGGGTGTCGGAATGTCGAATTGTCTATGGGCCGCACGTGGTCAGATGCTTGCATTCGAAAGCCTCGAACAGGCCGCGCAGTGCCTCGGTACTTCGCGGCTGGGCGGCGTGCAGGTGTCGGCCCCCGTGTTCAACCTGTGGATCCAGGTCCGGGGCGACGGTTGGATCGAGTCGCGTGAGGGCCGGTTCCGGATGCGTCGCGGGGACTGGATGGCGTTCGAAAAGGAATCCACGCCCCTGGTCCAGAGCGGTCCGCAGGGTTTGTGCATCGGACTCGCTGTCGACGCCGCTGCGCTCGATGCGCTCCAGGCACTGAGCGACGGCAGTCTGTATGCAGGTCGCGGGCGTCTGCCGGGCCGGGATGTCCGCGTGCTGTTTCGGCTCTGGCGCGAGGCTGCGCGCGCGGGCGGCGACGCGTTGTCGGTGCGCCCCCTGCTGCTCCAGCTTGCACATGTCCAGCGCGACCTCGCCGCCCGCGTACGACGCTGCCCCGGCCGCTCCCGCAGCCGCAAGCGCCAGGTGTTCGGGCGCATGCAGCGGGCGCGCCTCTATCTGGAGGGCAATGCGGACCGTGTGGTCAGGATCAGCGAGCTGGCCGATCTCACCAGCTTCTCGAGCTGGTACTTCTCGAAGGCGTTCCACGCACTCTATGACGAGAGTCCCCAGACGTTGTCTGTCCGGCTGCGTCTGGAGCGCGCGGCCATGTTGCTGCAGACCACGTCGATGATGGTGGGCGAGGTCGCCGCGGCCAGCGGTTTCGACAACTGCTGCAGCTTCGCGCGGGCGTTCAAGAACCATCATGGTGTGCCCGCGAGTCGCTACCGCAGCAACCTGCGTCGCGTTGCCACTGCGAAGGCCAACGAGGCCCATGCATCGGCTTAACACACGCATGTGACCCGCATCGCGGCCTCGGGCGGCGCGATGCGGAAACGCCAGACTCGGCAAACAAAGCGAGTGACAGCGGCAAGGCAGTCGAAGTGGTTCCAGACGTAACGTGCGAATGGCGTCTTAACGCCTCAGTAACGCACACCCTCTGGAGAGAGCACTTTGAAGAACCATCGCACCTCCGCATTGCGGAAGGGCCTGCTGCCGGCCGCGATCCTCGCCGCCGTTGCGCCGACGATCACGTTCGCGCAGGAACAGTCCGCGAGCGGCACCACTGAACTCGACCGCATCCAGGTCACCGGCTCGCGCATCCGTGGCGTCGAGATCGAGAACCAGCAGCCGATCCTCACCGTTTCGCGTGAAGACATCGCACGTTCGGGCCAAGCGACCATCGCTGACCTGCTGCAGAACATCTCTTCGGCAGGTTCGCCGTCCATCTCGCGTGCAGACGCCCTCGCGTCCGGCGAGAACGTCGGCGGTTACTACATCGACATCCGTAACCTGGGTGCCAACCGCACCCTGGTACTCGTCAACGGCATCCGTCTGGGCGCAACCACCGGCGGCTATCAGGACCTGAGCCAGATCCCGATGGCGGCCATCGAACGTATCGACATCCTCAAGGATGGCGCCTCTTCGATCTACGGCTCCGACGCGATCGCAGCAGTGGTGAACGTGGTTACGCGTTCGCGCTTCGATGGCGCCGAGGCCTCGGTCCAGTACGGCCAGTACACCGATGGCGACGGCGGTGAGACCATTTACTCGGCGACCTTCGGTACCGGAAACGAGCGCGGCGGTATCACGATCTCAGCCGAGTTCATGGAGAATGATCCGGTTCTCGCCAGCAACCGCAGCTTCAGCGCGTTCGGCAGCGCGGGTCCGGAAAATCCCGGCGTGGGCTGGAGCCCGATCAGCCAGAACGGCTCGTGGTGCAACCCGCTGCTGACCGATTGTGCCGACCCCGAGGAAGCGCGTTGGCTGACGCTGCGTCCGGGCGGCGACCCGTCCAACGCGGCGGACTATGTCGAACACACCGACGCGGACAATGCCAACGCGAACGAGCAGATGTTTCTGCAGACGGGTCTGGAGCGCAAGTCGGTGTTCGCGAACATCAACTACGACCTGACCGATCGCATCACGTTCAACAGCGATATCCTCTACAACAAGCGTTCGACCGACCAGATGATCGCGGGCTACCCGTACCAGTCGGGCGCCTTTGGTACGCCGCTGTCGGGCGACAGCGTGTTCAATCCCATCGGTCAGGACATCGATTTCCGCCGTCGCCTGTGGGAGGTGCCACGCACCACGCGCAGCGAACTGACCACGTTCCGCGTCGTCGCCGGCCTCAGCGGCTATTTCGACGTCAACGAGCGTCCGTGGGACTGGAACGTCAGCTACGCCAATAACCGTAACGAAGTCACCAAGACCGGTCATGGCGACGCCAGCCTGCTGGCGACCGAGCAGGCGCTGGGTCCTTCCTTCCTGGACGCCAACGGCGTAGCGCGCTGCGGTACCGCGGCCGATCCGATCGACGGCTGTACGCCGTGGAACCCGTTGCTTCCGTTCGGCGTCGCGGGCCAGGGTTCGCTCGCCAACAGTGACGTTCGCAACTTCCTCTTCCCGACCTACACCGACACCGGCGAGACGAGCAGCAAGATCTACTCGGCGAGCCTGACTGGCGGTCTGTTCGCATTGCCGGCCGGCGACCTGTCCTTTGCGGCCGGTGTCGAGCGCCGTGAGGAGACTGGCCGGTTCGTGCCGGACGCATTCAACCAGAGCGGTAATTCGACCGGCCTGCCGGCGGCGACCACGCAGGGCGAATACGAAGTCAACGAAGCCTACCTTGAGCTCAACATTCCGGTGCTGGCCGATATGGCTTTTGCCCAGGAGCTGACCTTCAACGTGGCGTCGCGTTACTCCGACTACAGCAACTTCGGCGAAACGACCAACTCGAAGGCGAGCTTCCTGTGGCGTCCGATCGAGTCGCTGGCACTGCGCGGTACATGGGCGCAGGGCTTCCGTGCGCCGTCGATCGACAATCTGTTCGGCGGTGTAGGCGGTACCTTCGTCCAGTACACCGACCCGTGTTCGGTCGGCGTGTCCGGCAGTGTCGCAGGCAACGCCGCATGTACGGCTGCTGGCGTGGCTCCGGACTACGTGCAGTTGGGTCAGGGTCTGGTGCCCTGTACCTCTTGGCCGTGTGCGACCCCCGACCAGTTCCTGTCGGGCTCGAATCCGGATCTCGGACCGGAAGAGTCGATCAGCAAGACCGCGGGCATCGTGTGGAGCCCGGGCTTCGCTGACGGTCTGACCCTGAGCCTGGACTGGTACAACTACAAGCTGTCCAACGCGATCATTTCCGACAGCGTGGGCCGCATCCTCCGTGACTGCTACGTGCTTGGCGATGCCAGCCGTTGCGACGGCGTGGTGCGTGCTCCGGACGGCCACATCACCAGCATGTTCTTCGGCCTCACCAACCTCGGCCAGCTCGAGACGGAAGGCTGGGACCTCGGTGCACGCTATCGCCTTGCCGAAACCTCGGTCGGCGCCTTCACGTTCGACTGGCAGACCAGCTATGTCTCCAAGTTCGACGAGGTCGGTCAGAACTCCGCTGGTGAGAACATCATCATCGGCGTCGTCGGCACCCCGGGCTACTTCCGTATCCGTTCGACTCTCAGCACCAACTGGGAGATCAACGACGAGTGGAATGTCACCTGGAACATGCGCTACTACTCCGGCATCAACGACAACTGCGTGACCTTCGGTGGCTGCACGGATCCCGATCGTTACCAGAACGGGGAGTCTGACCCGCAGAACCGTCGTGGTTCCAACACGTTCCACAATCTGCAGGTGGCCTACAACACCCCGTGGAACGCGACCGTGTCGCTGGGCGTGGACAATGTGTTCGACAAGGAAGCGGGCATCCTGTACGGCGGCGGCAACGTGAGCACCGGCTTCCCGTACTACCCCGAGTTCGATATCGGCCGTTTCACCTACATGCGTTACACCCAGCGTTTCTGATCCATCGAAGCCCTGTGTGATCCGCTACGGCCCCGAAAGGGGCCGTAGTTCTTTGTGGGCAGACCCGGCGGCTCGGCCTGACCCGCCGGAAGAAAGCCGCCCAAAGGGCGGCTTCTCACCTGTCAGAGTTTCATGGACTTGCGCGACGTCATCGTCGCGGGTCATCGCATTGCCTTCTTGGCAGTGCCTGAAGCGGGCTATTTTCCCGGTCGAGCGGGTTGAAGACATGGGGCCGCGCGCGGCAAGGCGATGCGAAGACGTGTTCCCGGCATCATTGAACCCGGGTCGCCAGAACGTCGCTTCGATGCGAACCGTGCGGGTTGCGCATCGTGCGGTCGGGCGTGTCTGATCGCGAGCGGTCAGGTTGCTTCGAGCCCCGGCAGACGCGGAAAGCCCTCCTTGCCCATCTCGATCGCGTGTGACGCGGTGCTTTGCGCGCAACGCGTCGGGAGCAGGCCGCCGTCAGGCGGCCGGCGCCCCTTCGACCCCGCGCAGGCGGTCGGCATGTGCGCGCCAGTCGGCGAGTCTGTCATGAACGCCGGTGCGCTGCAGGTAATCCTCACGAACGGACTCGTCCGCGGCGAGCGCGGTCGCGACGTGGACTGCGCCAGTGACCCAGAAGCTGCGTGCCCCGGCCCGGGCGGGATCACGCTGGAACGCCACGGCCTCGATAATCGGCATCGGCAGGCCCCACAGGCCCAGCAGGTAAGCGCCGGCTTCGGTATGGCCCGGCGCATCGCCCGGCTGACCTTCGACGGGCGAACGCTCATCACGCACGCCGGGCAGCAGTAAGCCGATGTCGGCCAACAACGCGGCTGTGGCACCGAGTTCAGCACTGGAGTCGGGCAGCATGCGGCGGGCGAGCTGAGATGCCACCAGCGCGCGTTGCTGCATGGCTGGGCGGTCGAGATCGTTGCGGGCCGGATGGGCGAAAATTTCGCTGGCCAATACCAGGTCGCGCATTGTTCCCATGCCCAGGCGGGTCACGGCGGCGCGCAGATCCGTGATCGTGCGACCGGCGGAAAAATACGCCGAGTTGCAAAGCTGCAGAACCTTGGCCGCAATTGCCGGGTCTCGCGAAATCAGCTGCGCGATGTCGTTGGCGCTGGTGTCGTCGTCAGCCTCAAGCGCTTGCGCCAGCGCGAGATAGGTCTGTGGCGGTGACGGCAGTTTTTCAATCTGGCCGATGCATTCGCGCAGGATCGGGTTATCGAGCAGCTCGCGGAGTTCCTCGAGGCTGCCGATGGCTTCCAGTAACTGGGCCTCGCCGATCGGCAACGGCAGGAAGCGGTGCGCAAGCGACAGCACGCGTGCCTGTGGCCGGCCACCAAAGACGGCAATGCGCGAGGTCTCGGGACGCAGCGTGCGTATCTGTCCGAGCAGCGTTGCGACCGGCATGTCCGGGAGGGTCGGCGCGACGACCACGACATCTTGCGGGCCATCGGCGATCAGTGCGGTAGCGGCGCTGCCGTCGGCGGCGCGCTGCACCTGCCAGCCGTCGTCCATATCGCGCACGAGGTCAACGAGATCGGACGGCAGGCTGTCTTCGCCGCCCACGAACAAGATACGCACGATGGAAATCCCCTGATCGCCGCGTCACCCAGCGGGTGACGTCGACTGGCAGTGATGGTAGCAATCAGGCCGCCTCGACATCGGCGACGTGTCGCAAACTGTGACGGCGGAAACGCCGTCGCAGTGATTACTCGGCCGCGTAGGCGGCGATGGCGTCGTTGAGCAGTGCCTTGGCCTCCGCCGCATCGCCCCAGCCGCTGATCTTGACCCACTTGCCCTTCTCGAGATCCTTGTAGTGCTCGAAGAAGTGGCCGATGCGCTCGAGCCAGTGGGCCGACACCTTGTCGAGGTCGTCGACGTGGCCGTAACCACCGAACACCTTGTCGATCGGCACGGCGAGGATCTTCTCGTCGCTGCCGGCCTCGTCGGTCATCTTCAGCACGCCGACCGGGCGGCAGCGGATCACCGAGCCGGGGATCAGCGGCAGCGGCAGCACGACCAGCACATCGGCCGGGTCGCCGTCGCCGCAGACGGTGTTGGGCACGTAGCCGTAGTTGCAGGGGTAGCGCATCGGCGTGGACAGGATGCGGTCGACGAAGATCGCGCCGCTTTCCTTGTCCACCTCGTACTTGACAGGCTCGGCGTCCTTCGGGATTTCGATGATCACGTTGATTTCGTCCGGCGGATTCTTGCCGGTGGAGACGGAGCCAAGGCCCATAGCGATGCACTTCCAGTGGTCGATAAGAACGCCCATTTTACGGCCAACGATGTTGCGGCGCAGCGCCGATCGTGGGGAGACGGTTTCCGATGCAACGTCAGACGCGGCGGCGGACCAAGGGTACGCCCCAGTATGGTCAGGCCATACGGCGGCGTACATATGGAGTCCGACTTCCGCTGACCCAGGCCGTCCCGATGACCACGCTCGACTCGCTGTCCCCGACCGCCACTGCCACGCAAGGCTATTGGCAGAATCCGCTGGCTCCGAACGACACGCACACACACGACGGCCCGGCCGCCGGTGGTGTCGACGACCATGCCGACATCGAGGGGCTGGGCGACGGTCCGGAGGTGTCGACGCTCGATGCGCCCGACCGCACGCCCAATGGCGCGATCGGCATCGATGGCGGCAGCAACAACACCACAGGCCGTACCACCGGCAGCACGCCGGACGGCAAGCCGATCGCGATCGATCCGCTGCACAGCGACGGCCAGGTCGACGTGACCCGCGAGCGCACCCAGGCGCAGGGCTACATCAGCCGCGACCAGGTCGTTTTCACCACCGGCACCGGCGACGACAGCGTCGGTGTGACCCAGCGCGACGACGGCACGCTGGACGTGTCGGTCAATGGCGAAAGCTACGAAGTGCGTCTGGCCGAAGGCCAGGAACTCACCCTGCGCACCGGCGCCGGCAACGACACCATCCAGGTCGCGCCCAACGTCAAGGTCAACGTCATCGTCGATGCCGGCGACGGCAACAACGACATCAACGTCGAAGGCGACGGCGACAACCGCATCACCAGCGGCGATGGCGACGACACCATTCGCGCCACCGGCGCCGGCCGCAACGACATCCACACCACCGGCGGTACCAACGAGATCTTCGGTGGCAGTGGCGTCAACGTGATCTATGGCGGTGACGGCAGCGACACCATCCATGCCGGCAGCGGCACCAACTACATCGAAGGCGGTCGCGGCGACGACGTGATCCATGGCGGGGGCGAGTTCGACATCATTTCCGCCGGTGGCGGCGACGATGTGGTCAACGTCGGCGAGGGCCGCACGACGGTCTACGCCGGCGCGGGCAGCGACACGATCGAGGGCGCGAACGCGCAGACCACGATCTATTCCGAGGTCAGCGACATCGTCAACGCGGCAACGGGTGCGACGCCGACGGTCGTCAACGTCGAGATCGACAACACCGTTGGTGATCGCGGCGTGCGCGTGCAGGGCTCCGATGCCTTCGTGCAGCGCATGCAGTCCGAACTGGACTTCCTGCGCGCCTCGCCGAACGGCCAGCAGATGATGGCCGAGTTCGACAAGGCAGCCGAGGCCAAGGGCAACACCGTGACCATCCAGGAACTGTCGAACGAGGACAACGGCTACGCCCAGACCTTCAGCAATGACGCCGACATCGTCAACGGCCGTCCGGGTGCCGGCGGCGACGTGACCATCAGCTACAACCCGTCCTTCCACATGGACGCGTTCCCGGCGCCGTCGGTGGTGCTGTTCCATGAGATGTCGCATGCCTACAACGGTGTCAACGGCACCTTCCTGCAGGGCACCTATCGCGGCGAAGGTCCGGACAGTGGGCGGGTGCCCAATGCCGAGCGACAGGCCGTGGGACTGGAGACCAGCGCCACGCCTTACGATTTCGACGGCAGCGGTGCGATCACCCACAACCCGATCCATCTGACCGAGAACGGCATCCGTCGCGAACTGGGCCTGCCGGACCGTCCGAGCTACGCGCTCTGACCGGCAGCCATGACCCGGGGCGGCGCATGCGTGCGTCGCCCCGTTCTGTTGTGATGCCCGCATCGGGCATCGCGAGACACATCCCGGAGTCAACGTGCCGATGACGCCTTCGCACCCTGTCTCCAGTGCACCGTCCTCACGCCTGCGCGGCCATGCTGCCTTCCGCAGCGTCGTCGCCGCCTCATGCCTCGCATGCGCACTGCTGCCGGCACCGGCGGTCTCCGCCGATCCCACCCGTCACGTTCCGAGGTCCGCAATGCCGCCCAGCGACTCCGCACGCGCACACGTCGATGCCGAAGGTGTTGTGCTGGAAGCCGTCTTCGCACGCGAAGGATCAGGCGTGCGCTTCGACTACCGCATCCGCAATACCGGCGCGATTCCGCTGGTGGTATTCGACCGCGGCGATCGTCATGCGGTGCTGACCCGGCGCCAGGTATCCGGTGCCGTCGGGGTGCCGGCGTTGCGCGAGGAGGGCGGTGCGCGTGCCACGCTCTCGCATGTGGCGCGGGCACTCCCGACACCTGCGCCCACCCTGCCGCCGACGCCGCTCGCGCGTCGCATCGAGCCGGGGCAAAGCGTCGACAGCACTTTCAGTTTTTCCAGCTGGCTGGGCTCGACGCCTGCGCGGGTGCAGTGGTGCGTCGGCATCGGTGTGGCCGATGACGCGCGTCTGTTCTCACCCGACGACAGCGGTGATGTCGAAGTCTGGCAGGCCGATTTCGGCTATGCCGAAGACCAGCAGGTGTTGTGTACGCCGTGGTTCGATATGACGAGCGGAACGTTCGAGACGTAGGTGCGCGTCGAGCAATGTCGATGTAGCGTCCGCGACGTGCATCACCTGTGCGCATTGCCGCCGATCGCTGGCGCTGATTCCGTGATCAGGCTTCCAGGTGGGCAGAGCGCAGCGAAGCCCCACAGCGCGTCGATCGATCGATGGAAGTCTCGGAACTACGCGCGCTTGTCCGGCTCCGCGTCTGCGGCAGCCCTCACCGCAACCCCTCTCCCAGAGGGAGAGGGGCGGAGGCGCCGAGCGGGTTCGGCTTCGACTAGAGCAGCGGTACCAAAAGCAACGCGACGATATTGATGATCTTGATCAGCGGATTGATCGCCGGCCCCGCGGTGTCCTTGTAGGGATCGCCGACGGTATCGCCGGTCACGGCGGCCTTGTGCGCTTCACTGCCCTTGCCGCCGAAGTGGCCGTCCTCGATGTGCTTCTTGGCGTTGTCCCAGGCGCCGCCGCCGGTGGTCATCGAGATCGCGACGAACAGGCCGGTGACGATCGTGCCGATCAGCAGGCCGCCGAGCGCGCGGATACCGGCGCCCGGGCCCATCAGTGCGTTCATGCCGAGCGCGACGATGACCGGCACCAGCACCGGCAGCAGCGAGGGCACGATCATTTCCTTGATTGCCGACTTCGTCAGCATGTCGACGGCGCGCGAGTAGTCGGGCTTCGCGGTGCCGGCCATGATGCCGGGGATCTCGCGGAACTGCCGGCGCACCTCCTCGACCACCGCGCCCGCCGCACGGCCGACCGCTTCCATCGCCATCGCGCCGAACAGGTACGGAATCAGGCCGCCGATGAACAGGCCGATGATCACCGCCGGATCGGCGAGGTCGAAGCGGAACTCGGTGCCCGGATACTTCGCCTCGAGGTTGTGGGTGAAGTCGGCAAACAGCACCAGCGCCGCGAGTGCGGCCGAGCCGATCGCATAGCCCTTGGTCACCGCCTTGGTGGTGTTGCCGACCGCATCCAGCGGATCGGTGATGTCGCGGATCTCCGAGGGCAGCTCCGCCATCTCGGCGATGCCGCCGGCGTTGTCGGTGATCGGCCCGTAGGCGTCGAGCGCGACGATCATGCCGGCCATCGACAGCATCGCCGTCGCCGCGATCGCGATGCCATACAGACCCGCGAACGAGAAGCACGCCCAGATCGCGAAGCACACCGCGATCACCGGCATCGCGGTCGACTTCATCGACACGCCGAGGCCCGCGATGATGTTGGTGCCGTGGCCGGTCGTCGATGCCTGCGCGATGTGCTTGACCGGCGCGTACTGGGTGCCGGTGTAGTACTCGGTGATCCAGACGATCGCACCGGTCAGCACCAGGCCGATCAGCGCGCACCAGTAGAGGTTGGTCGCGCCGTGCGCGTTGTCGGCCATCAGTTGCTGGGTGATCGGCCAGAACAGCGCGGCGGCAATGACGCCCGAGACGATCACGCCCTTGTACAGCGCGCCCATGATCGAACCGCCGGCCTGGACCTTGACGAAGAACGTGCCGACGATCGACGCGAGAATCGACGCGCCGCCGAGCACCAGTGGATACAGCACGCCGTTCGCGCCGACTGATCCCGACATCAGAAAGCCCAGCAGCATCGTCGCGATCACGGTGACCGCGTAGGTCTCGAACAGGTCGGCCGCCATGCCCGCGCAGTCACCGACGTTGTCGCCGACGTTGTCGGCGATCACCGCCGGATTGCGCGGGTCGTCCTCAGGTATTCCGGCTTCGACCTTGCCCACCAGGTCCGCGCCGACGTCGGCGCCCTTGGTGAAGATGCCACCGCCCAGGCGCGCGAAGATCGAGATCAGTGAACTGCCGAACGCCAGACCCACCAGCGCATGCAACGCGGCTTCGCCTGCGATGCCGAAGCGCGGCAGCAGCATCCAGTAACCGGCCACGCCGAGCAGGCCGAGACCGACGACGAGCATGCCGGTGATCGCACCACCGCGGAATGCGACGTCCATCGCCGGTCCGATGCCGCGGCGCGCGGCTTCTGCCGTACGCACGTTCGCCTTCACCGACACGTTCATGCCGATGTAGCCCGCCGCACCCGACAGCACCGCGCCGAGCAGGAAGCCGATGCCGGTGGCCCAGCCCAGGAACACGCCGATCAGCACGAACAGCACGGCGCCGACGATCGAGATCGTCAGGTATTGCCGGTTGAGATACGCGCGTGCGCCTTCCTGGATCGCGCCTGCGATCTCCTGCATCCGTGCGTTGCCGGCAGGTTGCCGGTTGATCCAGCCGGCGGAAACCACGCCGTAGAGAATCGCGATGGCGGCACAACCCAGTGCCAGCCACAAACCGTGTTGCTCGAGCATGGAAACCCCTCCCAGAGTCGGTATGCCAAGACGGACAGCGGTGATGCGTTGATGCGCGCCGACTATCGCACAGGCCGGGGAGGGCGGCATGCTGCAGGCGCGCGCTGCCGCGAACGTGATGGAGGCGGCTTACACTGCGCGCGTCCACGACCGGGGAGCGGTGCGATGCGGCGGATGGTCCAGGTGTGCGGTGTTCTGTTCGCGGGACTGGCCGGGTCTGCGGCGGCCGCCGAGCGTTGCGAACGCAGCGTGCTCGCATCGCATCCGCCAGCGGTGAACTTCCGCGTCGACAACGACCTGTTCGGCGGCAAGCGCCAGGACCAGGGTTACACCAATGGCGCGGCGCTGAGTTTCGTCTCACCCAACCTCGTCGACTTCACCGGCGACCCCTGTCTGCCGCGCCTCGCGCGCTGGGTCAACCGGCACATCGAGCGTCTGCAGCCCGGAGGATTCGATCAGCAGAACATGGTGTTCGCGGTCGGGCAGGGTCTGTACACGCCGTCCGATCCCACCCGCAGCGATCGGGTGCTCGATGACCGCCCCTATGCCGCGGTGCTGCTGGCGAGCTTCGGCTACAACGCACGCAACGACGCGCACCTGCGCACGACCCAACTGCAGGTCGGCGTCGTCGGTCCGGCTGCGCTCGGCGAGCAGGTGCAGAACGCGGTGCACAAGATCATCGACAGCACGCAGTTCCAGGGCTGGGACCACCAGCTCCGCAACGAGCCGGTGTTCGCGCTGGTGCACGAGCGCATGCGCCGCTGGCCCGGCGATGCCAGCTTCGACAGCGACGGCTGGGGCATGGATGCGATCACCCACTGGGGCGGCGCGGTCGGCAATCTCGCCACGCACGGCACGGTGGGCGCGGAAGTGCGCGTCGGCTATCGCGTGCCCGACGACTTCGGCACCTCGCCGGTGCGGCCGGCGGGCGAGAATACCGCGCCCACCCGTGGCGGCGTCCGCCATGCGGGTTGGGCCATGCACGTGTTCGCATCGCTCGAGGGCCGACTGGTGCTGCGCGACATCACCCTGGACGGCAATACCTTCCGCGACAGCCACAGCGTCGACAAGCGGATGCTGGTCGGCGACGCCGGCTATGGTTTCGCGGTGACGCGCGGGCGCTGGAAATTCGCACTCGCGCGCTACCACCGCAGCCGCGAATTCGATGGCCAGGCCGAACTGCCGGTGTTCGGCAGTTTCACCGTCAGCCGCAGTCTCTGAGCGCGCCGGCCCGCAGCGCCAGATCGGATGCGGCGTCAGCCGGCCATTGTCAGCGCCAGCGTGCCGTCGGCGTCTGTCCGTATGCGCACCGGCGCACCGAAGGCCTGCGACAGCAGTGCGTCGGTGAGCACGGCATCGCGGGGGCCGTCGGCGAAGATGCGACCGCCCCGCAGCAGCACCACATGCCCGATTTCCGGGATCAGCTCTTCGAGGTGATGGGTCACCAGCACCACGCTGGTACCGGCGCGCGCGATCGCGCCGATCTGCCCCATCAACCGCGCGCGGGCGACGACGTCGAGGCCGGTCGAGGGCTCGTCGAGCAGCAGCGCGTCGGGCGCGTGGAACAGGGCACGCGCCAGTAGTACGCGCCGGCCCTCGCCGGCTGACAGCGTGGCGTAGCGACGGTCCGCCAGATGTGCGGCCTGCATGCGCTGCAGGGCATCGATGGCGCGGCTGCGGTGCGCGGGATCGCCGGCGGCGGCATCGGCGATGGCGCCGAGGGTGGCACCGGCGACCACGGCCGTCGCGGTCAGGTCCGGCAAGGTGTGCAGATCCTCGTGCAGGCGCTGGCTCACGATGCCGAGGCGGCCGCGCAGGGCACGCACGTTCCAGCGGTGTTCGCCGAGCACGCGCACCGGCGCGCGGCCGTCGTCGTGCGCCAGTGCGTGCAGTTCGCGCGTCAACAACTGGATCAGCGTCGACTTGCCGCTGCCGTTCGCGCCGAGGATCGCGGTATGCCGGCCGAGCGGGATCGTCAGATCGAGCGCATCCAGGGCGACATGCGTGTCGCGACGCACGGTGGCGCGATCGAGTTGCAACAGGTGGGCAGCACTTCGATTCATGCGCAGGTGCGCCGCGCCGGCGCATGAATGCGACGCGTAGGGCGAGTCTGAATCGCAGGGTCTTCCATACGTGCTCGGAGGGATGGAAAGGGGGCAGGGATGTCGCCATGATGCATGGGTTCACGTCATCCCGATGCGCCCATGACTTCCACGATTCTCGAGTTCCTGTCCGGTGGCCTGCTGCAGTTCGGCTGGGGGGCGATGCTCGTCTACCTGCTGGTGGTCACGCAGCTGACGATCTTCGCCGTCACCCTGTATCTGCATCGCAGCCAGGCGCATCGCGGTGTCGATTTCCATCCGGTCATCGCGCATTTCTTCCGCTACTGGACGTGGCTCACCACGTCGATGATCACGCGCGAATGGGTGGCGATCCATCGCAAGCACCACGCCAGGTGCGAAACCGAAGACGACCCGCACAGCCCGCGCTTCAAGGGCATCAGGACCGTGTTCTGGCAGGGCGTGGAGCTGTACCGCGAAGCGCGCGCGCAGCGTGCCGACATCGAGCAGTACGGCAAGGGCGCGCCCAGCGACTGGATCGAACGCAGGCTCTACACGCCGCACGCCAATCTCGGCCCGACCTTCCTGTTGCTGCTGAGCTTCGTCCTGTTCGGCTTCAAGGGTGTTGCGGTGTGGGCGATCCAGATGGCGTGGATTCCGTTCTGGGCGGCGGGCGTGGTCAACGGCCTCGGACACTGGTGGGGCTACCGCAACTTCGAGACCACCGATACCGCGACCAATCTGACGCCGTGGGGCGTGTGGATCGGCGGCGAGGAACTGCACAACAATCACCATGCGTTCCCCAGCTCGGCGAAGTTCGCGCTGCGCAAGTGGGAATTCGACATCGGCTGGGCGGTCATCAAGGGGTTGGAATCGGTGCGCCTGGCCAAGGTGCTGCGTGTTGCGCCAAGCCTCGACGTGCGGCCGAACATCCATGTGCCCGATACCGACACGATCAGGGCGCTGCTGGCACACCGCTTCCATGCGATGACCGACTACCAGCGCAATGTGCTCAAGCCGGCGCTGCGCGAGGAAGCGCAGGCCGCGGGGGCGAAGCTGCGTGCCCTGCTGCCACGCCAGCTGCGCAAGGGACTCGTCGACGACGGCCGCTGGCTCAAACCCGATGCCCGCGTGCAACTGCAGCAGTGGGTCGCCCAGCGGCCGCGCATCCGCACCCTGGTCGAACATCGCGCGCGCCTGTCGGCCTTGCTCGAAGCGCGCTCGCAGAACGCCGGCGAAACGCTGCAGAACCTGCAGGCCTGGTGCCGCGAGGCCGAAGCCAGCGGCATCCGTGCGCTGCAGGAGTATTCGGCGCGCCTGAAGGGCTACTCGCTGCAGGGCGTACGCGCCTGAAGATGCGGCTGTCTCCGCGGAACGCAGCACGCGCGATCGCCTGCGCGTGGTGCGTGGTGCTGCTCGTCGCCAGTGCGTCGGCGCAGGTCACGCAGACCAGCGAGTACCTGCAACGCATGGACAGCGATGGCGACGGCCGCGTCTCGCTGACCGAATACCAGGCGTGGATGAGCTACGCCTTCGATCGGATGGACCGCAACGGCGACGGCGTGCTGACACCCGAGGAGCTGCCGGGCGGTAAAGGTCGCGCGATCACCCGGACCGAGCACATGGCCAAGCTCGCTGCGACGTTCAACCGGCAGGACACCAATCGCGACGGTTATCTCGACGCGCGCGAACTGTCGGCACCGCCGCAGAAGTAGGCATTCGGGACTACCGCCGCAGGAGTGGTGCGCAGCGACACCCATCATTGCCTGCACGCGTGGCGCCCATCATCGAGCAATCGGCGCTTCCGTAGATCGGTCGCGACGGTTTCCGCTGCGCTCTACCGGTTCGACGGACTGATGCACGCGATGTCTGCGTGGCGTCCACGTGGTCTGAAACGGCATTGATATCCTCGGGCGTGATCGATCGGATCCGCTTCAAGGAAGAGCACATGACGCATCTCGTGCATCTGCGCCGTGCCGTCGGCTGGTTGCTGGTCGCGCTGCTCGCCACGGTGGTGCTGGTGAACCTGATCGGATTCTTCAGTCCGTTCTGGGGGCATTGGCTGCATCCCGGCGACGCCGCGCAGTCGCGCGCACTGCTGGATGCGGTGGCGCCGTGGACGACCGTGTTGTCGCTGCTGTTCCTGCTGCCGGCCTGGCATCTGTCGCGCACGCTCGCATCACCGCTTGCGCGCGGCGTCGTGCTGGCAATGGGTGCACTGGTCGTCGTCGCGGATGTGATGGTGCTGCTGGCTGCGCAGGTGGGCGACGATCCTGTCGTGGCGCAGCTGGTATCAAGCCTCGCGGCGGGATATCCGTTCGCCGCGTTCCTCGTCTTTCTCTGCCTGGTCTGGCGCGCACTGCGCATCGACGCACCGCAGCGGCCCGTGCCGGATGCACTCTGATCGCGCCCGGTCGCGCCGGTTTCAGTCCAGCGGCATTTCCGTTTCGATCCAGTGCGTGACCGAGTCGTGGCGTGGCGCCCAGCCGAGTTCGCGGCGTGCCCGCTTGCCGCGGACGCGGCTGTTGGAGCCGAACGAATAGCGCGCGTGGCCTTCGCCCCACACGTTGGCGGCCTCGTCGACGGTCCAGGATTCGACCGGGCCAAGGCCGAGCCGCGTCGCGATCGCCGCGCCCAGTTCCGCGTACGAGGCTTCGCCGTTCTCGACGAAGTAGAACGCGCCCGCCGGCGCATCCGCGAGCGCGAGGCGATACAGCGCGACGACATCCTCGATGTGCACGTTCGACCAGCGGTTGATGCCCCGTCCGACGATGCGGACCACGCCACTGCCCTGCGCCTGCCGCACCAGCGGCGGAATCTGCACGCTGTCGCGTGCCAGGCCCGTGCCGCTGCCGTAGATCATCGTGTTGCACAGTACGATGCTGCGCACGCCGTCATCGGCTGCGGCGACGATCAGATTGTCGACCGCATGGCGGGCCTGCTTGCCGGCCTCGACGATCAGCGGCGTGTCCTCGTCGAAGATGTGCGGCGAGAGCGCATTGCCGGCGACATCGTCGCCGATGACGCTGGATCCGCTGGTGTGCAGGAATGCCTTGCCGGACCCGCGCAGGCCATCGAGCAACGCCTCTACCGCGCCGCGGTGGTCGCTGCTGGCGGCATTGATCACCGCGTCGGCGCGTTGCGCCTCGGCGGTCAGCAGGTCGCGGTCTTCGAGTGAGCCGAGCACCGGCACGATCCCGAGCGCTTCGGCCCGCGCGGCCGCTTCCGGTGAGCGGACCAGACCGCGGACCGTGTGGCCGTCCTGCAGCAGGGCGGTGGCGAGCGAGCCGCCGATGAAACCGGTGACGCCGGTGATGAAGAGGTCCATGGAGGGTCTCGGTGCGGGAGGGACGGCCAGTCTGCGCCGATCGATTCCCGGCAGAAACCGCCCATCCGGGAGATGTCTTTTGATTTCTGGTCAATAATCCAGGCTCGATCCGTCACAGAATCCATGCCCATGAAGACCACGCTCGACGAACTGCAGGCCTTCGTGTCCGTCGTCGACAGTGGTTCGATCACCGCCGCGGCGCGCCAGCTCGAGCAGACGGTGTCAGGCATCAGCCGCGCGCTGGGCCGGCTCGAAGACAAGCTCGGCACAACGCTGCTGCAGCGGACCACGCGCCGCATCGCCCTGACAGAAGAAGGCAGTGCGTTTCTTGTCGACGCGCGTGAAGTGCTCGCACGCATGGACGCCGCCGAGGACCGCATGCGCGGATTGCGCGACGGGCCATCGGGTGTGCTGCGCGTCGATGCGGCGACGTCCTTCCTGCTGCATGTGCTGGTGCCGCGCGTCGCCGCGTTCCGCGCCGCGTATCCGAAGATCACGCTGGAGCTCACCAGTAGTGATCGCACCATCGATCTGCTCGAACACCGTACTGACGTCGCGATCCGCGTCGGCCCACTGAAGGATTCGAGTCTGGTCGCGCGGCATCTGATGGACAGCCGGCTGCGCGTGCTGGCGTCGCCGGCGTATCTGGACGTGCACGGCATGCCGGCCTCGGTCGCCGCGCTCGCCGATCATGCATTGCTGGGATTCACCGGCCTGCCGCACCTCAACGTCTGGCCGCTGCCGGACGTTGACGGCGAGTCGCTGACGATCAGGCCGACGGTCGCCGGTTCCAGTGGCGAGACCGTGCGCGCACTCGCGGTGTCAGGCGCCGGCATTGCCTGTCTGTCCGACTTCACCACCGCGCACGACTGCCGTGCAGGGCGGCTGGTCGAACTGCTCGCAGGCGAAACGCGCGACGTGCGCCAACCGGTGCATGCGGTCTATTACCGCAACTCCGGCGTGTCGTCGCGGATCCGCGCGTATGTCGATCATCTCGCCGCATCGCTGGCCAGCGACATCCCGGCCGCCTGAAACGAAGAACGCCGGCCCTCGCGGGCCGGCGTCCGGTGGAACTGCGCGGGGGACGTGGCCCCGCGCATGGGGCGCACTTACTTGGTGATGTCGACGTCCTTCGTCTCGCGCAGGAAGATCGTGCCGATCACCAGCGACATCAGCGCGATGCCGATCGGGTACCACAGGCCGTAGTAGATGTTGCCGGTGGCCGCGACCAGTGCGAACGAGATCGCCGGCAGGAACCCGCCGAACCAGCCGTTACCGATGTGGTAGGGCAGCGACATCGAGGTGTAGCGGATCCGGGTCGGGAACAGCTCGACCAGATATGCGGCGATCGGGCCGTAGACCATCGTCACGAAGATCACCAGGATCCACAGCAGGAAGATCGTCATCGGAATGTTGATCCGATCCGTGTCCGCCTTCTCCGGGTAACCCGCGGCATTGAGCGCGCCGCGCAGGTCGGTGCCGAAGGTGCCCTGCTGGGTCTTGAGCGCATCGCCGGCCAGGCCTTCGGCCTCGTACGACGCGACGCTGTTGCTGCCCACGCGCACTTCGGCCAGCGAACCCGCCGGTGCCGGCTCGACGCTGTACGGCACGCCGGCACGAGCGAGCGCGGCGGTCGCCACGTCACAGGAGCTGGTGAACTTGCGCGTGCCCACCGGATCGAACTGGAAGCTGCAGGTGTTCGGATCGGCCACGACCACGGCCGGCGAACTGGACACGGCTTCTTCAATCGCCGGATTGGCGAAGTGGGTCAGGCCCTTGAAGATCGGGAAGTAGGAGATCGCGGCGATCAGACAGCCCGCCATGATGATCTTCTTGCGGCCGATCTTGTCCGACAGCCAGCCGAAGAACAGGAAGAACGGCGTACCGAGCAACAGCGCCGCTGCGATCAGCAGGTAGGACACCGTCAGATCGACTTTCAGCATGCTCTGCAGATAGAACAGGGCATAGAACTGGCCGGCGTACCAGACCACGGCCTGACCGGCGGTCGCGCCGAACAGCACCAGCAGCATCAGCTTCAGGTTGCCGCCCTTGACCGAATCACGGAACGGGGTCTTCGAACCCTTGCCTTCGGCCTTCATCTGCTGGAACAGCGGCGATTCGCTCAGCTGCAGGCGGATCCACACCGACACGCCGAGCAGGATGATCGAACCCAGGAACGGAATGCGCCAGCCCCAGGCCTCGAAGGCCTCGACACCGAGGAGCCAGCGGCACAGCAGGATCACCGCCAGCGACAGGAACAGGCCGAGCGTCGCCGTGGTCTGGATGAAGGCGGTGTACAGACCGCGCTTGCCCTTCGGTGCGTGCTCGGCCACGTAGGTGGCCGCGCCGCCGTACTCGCCGCCCATTGCCAGGCCCTGGGCCAGACGCAGCACGATGAGGATGATCGGTGCGGCGATGCCGATCGTGGCGTAGTTGGGCAACACGCCGACGAGGAAGGTCGACACGCCCATGATGATGATCGTGACCAGGAACGTGTATTTGCGGCCGATGCGGTCGCCGAGGCTGCCGAAGAAGGCGGCGCCGAACGGACGCACGAAGAAGCCGGCCGCGAACGCGAGCAGCGTGAAGATCATGCCCGTCGTCGGATTGACGCCACTGAAGAACTGGCGCGACAGGATGAGTGCGAGCGAGCCGTACAGATAGAAGTCGTACCACTCGAAGACGGTGCCGAGACTGGATGCGAAGATGACCTTCTTGTGGCCCTTCGTCAGCTCGCCCTTTGGTGCATTGGCGGTCGTGCTGGACATGGAAGCTTCCCCTCCGAAGCGTTCTTGATGCGTGCGGTGCCGGCGGATGCCGGCGCCCGGTCAGATGTGCTGCATGCGGTGCGGAACAGGTGTTGGTGCGGGTGGGGGCCGCTCGCACGCGGCGGTGAAACACAGCAGGGACGGCGTGTGGCCGTCCCTGCCGGATGGATCAGAACGAGTAGCGGGCCATCGTGTGCAGGCGCATCAGCTCGCCGTCGGCACCCGATTCGAGCGTGCGCTCGCCCCAGATCGCCTCGACGCCGAAGTCGAGCTTCGGCACCGGCGACCAGATCATGTTCGCGTGCACCGAGTGCACCTTGCGGGTTACGCCCATGCCGGTCCACGCCGCGTTGTTGTCCCACTGCGAGCGCGAATAGAACAGGTTGCCGCGGACCTTCGGGCTGAACACCTGGCGCAGGCCGACATAGCCGGCCCAGCCGCCGAGTGCATCGATGTCGCCGGCCGCATCCACCATCGCGTCCTGCTGGATCGTCGCCAGGCCGATGTAACGGCCGATGCCGTCGCCGCCACTGACCTGGTAGCGGATGTCGGTGCTGTCGCCGAGCTTGACCAGGCCGCTGACCTGCGCGCCGAAGCCGGTGTCGGTGCTCTCGGAGCCGACGACGGGTTCGTACTTCAGCTGACGCGCCATGCCGGCGAAGCTGACGTGGCCCCAGTCACCCTTGTGGGTGTAGCGCGCGATGACATCGGGAATCGCGGAGTTGTCGCCGGCGATCACGCGGGGCGCGCCGCCGAAGGGCTGCACGGTGGTCTCGGGGCTTTCGACCGAAACCGTCCACGCGCCACTGGTGTAGCGCAGCTGCGGCTGACGCACGAAGGCCACGCCGTCGGTCGGGCCCACGAAGTCGACCGCGTCGATCAGCGCGTTGGTGTCCATGAAGTTCGACCACGTCTGACCGACCAGCCAGTTGTTGTAGGTCAGGTAGGCGTGGCGCAGCGTGGCGCCGTAGGTGTTGGTGGCCGCCGAGTTGCCGAGCGCGCCGCCGAAGAAGTCGAGTTCGACGCGCGCGCCGAGCTTGTCGCCGGAATCGAGCACCGTGCTGGCATCGAACCACAGGCGCGAGAACTTCAGGTGCGCATCGGAATAGGTGTCGGGCGCATCGCCGCCGACCGGAATCGCGCCGGGCACGTAGAAATCGCGGCCGGCGGTGCCCTTGGCGATGTCGCCGTCGGTGGTCTTGGTGACCATGGCATCGGTGCGGATCATGCCGCCGACGGTGAACTTGGTGCGGGGGTTTGCGGTGGGCGTGATCGTCGTCGCCTGGATCGGCGCCGCGGCGCCGGTACCGGTGGCCACGGCGGCAGGCGCGGGTTGCGCGGCCTGGGCCGTGCGGACCTCGGTCACGACGGTCTCGGTCTGCTGCTGTTGCGTGACCAGCTGCTGGACCATCGCCTCGAGCTGGGCGACGCGCGCCTCGAGTTCGCGCTCCTTGGCGGTCTGCGCGAACGCGACACCGGGCAGAGTGAGCGCAGCGAGCACGGCGGCGGCCAGAAGGCGCGGACGTGCCGGTTTGATCTGTGTCATCGGGTCTCCCCTCCCAAGGGATGGACATGGCAATGAAGCAAGGCGGAACGGCTGCGGCACGCCCATGCATGGACGCTGTTTTCACGCAGACTGCATGTTGCGAACGCCCGCGCCCATTCGCCATTGGTCGATACCCGCCCCGCCGGTTAGACCAAGGTCTAGCGTGGCGGGATGGCGAATCCGGCACACTGGCCGAACGTGTTCGAAGGGAGGTCCCCACGATGTCCAACCCCGCAGAAATCCACCCGGCGCCGGCCGGTTTCGCCGGTCCGGGCACCATCACCGCCGAGGCCTACGCGCGCGATTACGCGCGCTCGGTGCAGGACCCGGACGCCTTCTGGGGCGAGGCTGCCAAGCGCCTCGACTGGTTCAAGCCGCCGACGAAGATCCGCAACGTCAGCTACGACCTGCAGGACTTCCGCATCCGCTGGTTCGAGGACGGCGAGCTCAACGTCAGCGTCAACTGCCTCGACCGGCACCTGGCGACCAGGGGCGACAAGACCGCGCTGATCTGGGAGGCCGACGGCCCCGACACCGGATCGCTGCACGTCAGCTACCGCGATCTGCATGCGCGCGTGTGCAAGCTCGCCAATGCGCTGCGCAATCTCGGCGTCGGCAAGGGCGACCGGGTCACCATCTACCTGCCGATGATCGTCGAGGCGGCGGTGGCGATGCTCGCGTGCGCGCGCATCGGCGCGGTGCATTGCGTGGTCTTCGGCGGCTTCTCGCCGAACTCGATCGCCGACCGCGTCTCCGACTGCGGCAGCAAGCTCATCATCACCGCCGATGAAGGCCTGCGCGGCAGCAAGAGTGTGCCGCTGAAGGCAAATGTCGATGCGGCGCTGAAACTGCCGGGTACGAACACCGTGGAGATGGTGCTGGTCGTGCGCCACACCGGCGGCGCGGTCGACATGCAGATGCCGCGTGATCGCTGGTACGACGCCGTCGTCGACGACCAGCCCGACACCTGCGAACCCGAGCGCATGAACGCGGAAGACCCGCTGTTCATCCTCTACACCTCGGGTTCCACCGGCAAGCCGAAGGGCGTGCTGCACACCACCGGTGGCTATCTGCTGTTCGCCAGCTACACGCACGAGGCGATCTTCGACCTGCGCGACAGTGATGTGTACTGGTGCACGGCCGATGTCGGCTGGGTCACCGGCCACAGCTACATCGTCTATGGCCCGCTGGCGAACGCCGCGACCTCGCTGATCTTCGAAGGCGTGCCGAACTATCCGGACGTCTCGCGCTTCTGGAACGTCATCGACAAGCACCAGGTCACGATCTTCTACACCGCGCCCACCGCGATCCGCGCGCTGATGCGCGAGGGCGAAGCGCCGGTCAAGAAGACCTCGCGCAAGTCGCTGCGCCTGCTCGGCAGCGTCGGCGAGCCGATCAATCCCGAAGCCTGGCGCTGGTATTACGAAGTCGTCGGCGACAGCCGCTGCCCGATCGTCGACACCTGGTGGCAGACCGAGACCGGCGGCATCCTCATCTCGCCGCTGCCCGGCGCGATCGACGCCAAGCCCGGTTCCGCGACCAAGCCGTTCTTCGGCGTGCAGCCGGCGCTTGTCGATGCCAATGGCGTCTTCCTCGAAGGCGCGGCCGAAGGCAACCTCGTCATCACCGATTCCTGGCCCGGCCAGATGCGCAGCGTCTACGGCGACCACCAGCGCTTCATCGACACCTATTTCAAGGCGTATCCCGGCACCTACTTCACCGGTGACGGCTGCCGTCGCGACGAGGACGGGTACTACTGGATCACCGGTCGCGTCGACGACGTCATCAACGTCTCGGGTCACCGCATCGGCACCGCGGAACTGGAAAGCGCGCTGGTGGCGCATCCGAAGGTCGCCGAGGCCGCGGTCGTCGGCTTCCCGCACGACATCAAGGGCCAGGGCATCTACGCCTACGTGACCCTCAAGGCCGGCGAGGAATACAGCGAAGACCTGCGCAAGGAACTGGTCAAACACGTGCGCAGCGAGATCGGCCCGACCGCATCGCCGGATCACATCCAGTGGGCACCCGGTCTGCCGAAGACGCGTTCGGGCAAGATCATGCGCCGCATCCTGCGCAAGATCGCCGAGAACGCACCCGACCAGCTCGGTGACACCAGCACGCTGGCCGATCCGTCGGTCGTCGACTCCCTGGTCAAGGAGCGGTACATCCCGGGCGGCTGACACTGCAGGGCGCGTCTGCGACTGCAGTACGCGCCCGCCGGTGCCCGCAATGCCGGCAGTGCGACCCCACCTCGATGATGGAACGACCCCGGCAACCATGACCACCCTGCTGATCGCCGACGATCACCCCCTGTTCCGCGAAGCCCTGCGCGGCGCGATCGCCCGCGCCGTGCCGGACGCGCGCTTGCGCGAGGCGCACAACGTCGATGCGCTGTACGCGATGGTCGAATCCGAACCGGATGCCGACCTGCTGATGCTCGATCTCAACATGCCCGGCGTGCACGGTTTCAGCGCGCTGGTGCACCTGCGTGCGCAGTTCCCGCAACTGCCGGTGCTGATGGTTTCCGCGCGCGAGGAGCCGGCAGTGATGCGCCGCGCACTCGATCACGGCGCATCGGGCTTCGTACCGAAATCCGCCGATGCCGAAACGCTGGCACGCGCCGTCGCCCAGGTCCTCGATGGCGACCGCTTCGTTCCGGAAGCGGCCGCGTCCGCGACTGGCGTGTCGGCCGGCGAGCACGACGTCGCCGCGCGCCTGCGCGATCTCACCCCGCAACAGTTCCGCGTGCTGCAGATGCTCGGCGACGGCATGCTCAACAAGCAGATCGCCTACGAACTCGGCGTGTCGGAGGCGACCGTCAAGGCGCACATGACCGCGGTGCTGCGCAAGCTGGGCGCGTCGAACCGCACGCAGGCGGTATTGATCGCCGGCAAGCTGGCGGTGGACCCGGATCCGGACGAGATCCCGGTGGACGCGCGGTGAGTCGATTGGTGCGCTAGACCGGACGCTCGCGAATTACTCGAACTCCGTCATCCCAGCGAAAGCTGGGATCCATTTTCGCGGATATGCATGAGGCCCTCGCCGCTTGGTCCGCATGATGCCGGCCGAATCGCGAAGATCAAAATGGGCCCCAGCTTGACCGGACATTCGTCCGTTGAAAGTCGCTGGGGCGACGAGCAAAGGCAGCGCTCCCGAGAGGGAGCGCTCCAGACATCACCGCTTCTGATACGCCCGCGGCAACCCGCCCTCGTTCGCCGGGGTCGCCGGACGCAGGTAGCGATCCCGCAGCTCCGTCTGCCGCGAGCGCATTTCGATCGCGCGACCATCGAACCACACTTGATCCGCAGTGCTGGTGACATCGAGCGGATCGCCCGACCACAGCACCAGATCCGCGGTACGACCGACCGCGATCGTGCCGATGGAATCGCCGACGCCGAACGTCTCCGCCGGTACGCGCGTCAGACCCGCGAGACCCGCATCCCACGGCAGGCCGTGCGCGACGGCGTTGCCGGCCAGCTGACGCAGCTTGCGTGCGTTGTGCGAGGCATCGCTGGCCTGGGCGAAGCCCACGCGCACGCCGGCGGCCTGCAGGCGTGCGGCGTTCTCCATCGTCGCGCCGATCTGGTCGAAGTCCGACGGCAGGTTCACCAGCGGATCGACGAACACCGGCACGTTGGCGGCAGCGAGTTCCGATGCGACACGCCAGCCTTCGGCGCCGCCGCGGATCGCGATGCGCAGGCCGTGGCGCTTCGACCAGCGCAGCAGCTGACGGATGTCGGCCGCGCGGTTCACGCCGACGACGATCGTGCCGTGACCATCGAGATACGGCGCCAGTGCGCGCTTGCCGGCCGGGGTGAGCGCGGCGACGTGCGAATCGGCCGGCAGGCGGCCGCGCGCTTCGTCGATCAGCTGGTCGAGCAGCATCCACTGCGCCGCGCGCGAGGATCCGCTCTGTTCCGCACCGCCCGCGCCGAGCGACAGATACAGCACCTTCGGGCCGGCGGGATCGACGCTGCCGTCGAGACGCATCACCGCGCCCTGGCCACCGATGATCGAACTCGCGCTGCCGGCCGAGATCAGCGTGAAGCCGATGCCTTCCACGCGCGCGACCGGAATCACGATCGAATCGGGATTGAACGCCAGCGTGACGTCGAATTCGGGACGCACGGCCATGTCGCTGGCCTCGCCGAGTGACAGACGGTCGTCGCGCGTACCGCGCTCGCCGGACACTTCCTCGATGCCGATGCCGGTCACGCCGCCGAACAATGTCGGTGTCAGCGGCCGGCCCGCCGCGTCGATCTCGGGCACGCCCGGCGCTTCGATTGCGCGGCCGATCGCCGCGATGCGACCGTCACGCACCAGAACATCGGTGCCCTCGTAGGTCCCGTTGGCGGTTGCGGTGTGCACGGTCGCGTCGCGGATCAGCACGTCCTGCGCAGTGGCAGCGCCGCCGCAGGCCGCCAGGCCCAGGATCAGCAGGCGCGTCATCGCGCGTGGCAGACGGCGGCTCATCGGGCACCTCCATTGGCGGCGGCGCCCTGGCCGAGCATGAAATCCGAGACCGGCTGACGCGCCGGATCGAAGCGGTCGTAGACGTGTGCGCCGTCGATCCATACCTGTTCGGCGAGTGCGTACACGGTGAACGGGTTGCCGTTCCACAGCACCGCGTCGCCCATCTTGCCGGGGGTCAGCGTGCCGGTCTGTTCGAGCACGCCGAGTGACTTCGCCGCGTTTTCGGTGAGCCAGCGGATCGCGTGTTCGGGCGTGATCTCGATGCCCGCGCGGTGTGCGCTGGCGATGACCTTGGCCGCTTCCTGGTTGAGGCGCTGGATGCCTTCGTCGGAATCGGAATGCACGATCGCGCAGCCACCGGGCGCGCGGTCGACGATCGCGATGTTCTCCTGGATGCCGTCGAAGGCTTCCATCTTGAAGCCCCACCAGTCGGCCCACAGCGCACCGCAGACGCCTTCGGCAGCGAGACGGTCGGCGATCTTGTAGGCCTCCACGCCGTGGTGGAACGCGGTGACCTGGAAGTCGAACTCGTTCGCCAGATCCAGCATCTGCGCCATCTCGTCGGCGCGGTAGCAGTGGATGTGCACGAGGATGTCGCCGTCCATCGCGCCGGCCATCGTCTCGACCTTGAGGTCGCGCTTGCCCGGCGAATCGCCGGCCTGCTTGCGGCGGTATTCGGCCGCGTCGATCAGCGCCGCGCGATAGCCGGCGACGTTGCCCATGCGCGTCGCCGGGCCGCCCTTCTGGCCGTAGACGCGCTTCGGGTTCTCGCCGCAGGCCATCTTCAGGCCGTAGGGCGCGCCGGGAAACTTCATGTCGGTGACCGTCGTCGCGGCGACGTTCTTCAGGGTCACGCCGCGGCCGCCGATGAGGTTCGCCGAGCCGGGCAGGATCTGCAGTGAAGTCACGCCGCCGGCCAGCGCCGCGCCGAAGCCGGGATCCTGCGGCCACACCGAATGCTCGGCCCAGACCTGCGCGGTATTGGGCGCGGTCATTTCGTTGCCGTCGCTGTGCGCGCTGGCGCCCGGGCTGGGATACACGCCCAGATGCGAGTGCACATCGATGATGCCCGGCGTGAGCCACTTGCCGGTGCCGTCGACGCGCTGCGCGTTCGCGGGTGCTTCGAGGCCGACGCCGACCGCACTGACGCGCCCGTCCTGCAGCAGCACGTCGGCGCTTTCGAGGCGCTGGCCGTCACCGATCAGCACGGTGGCGTTGGTGATCAGCACGGGGGCCGATGCGATCGGCACATAGGTGCTGGCATAGGCGGTGGCACCGACATGCGAGGCGTTGGTCGAGGCGACCGGTGTGCCGGACGTGGACGTGGTGGCGCAGCCACCGAACAGGGCGACCGCGAGCGCGGCAGACAACAGGCGGGACATCGACAACTCCCCGAAAACGTGTGGATGGATGGGTTCCCCGGCACGGCGGCGAGGCGACGTGCGACAGCGTCCGAGTGTACCTGCGACCGCGCGGCGCACGCTGCGACCGGCGGGATGTGCCGTCGAGCCTCGCCGGCCGCATGCGAGAATCGCCATGTACCGAGGAGAAGAAGACGATGAAAGAAAAAGAACAGATCGTCGAGAACTGGTTGCCACGCTACACCGGCGTGCCGCTGGACCAGTTCGGCGAACACATCCTGCTGACCAATTTCGGCGGCTACCTGCATCATTTCGCCCGCCTGACCGGCGCCGAAGTTGTCGGGCTCGATCGGCCGATGCCCAGCGCCACCGCCGACGGCATCACGATGATCAACTTCGGCATGGGCAGTCCCAATGCCGCGACGATGATGGATCTGCTGTCGGCGATCATGCCCAAGGCCGTGCTGTTTCTCGGCAAGTGCGGCGGCCTCAAGCGCAAGAACCAGCTCGGTGATCTGGTGCTGCCGATCGCGGCGATCCGCGGCGAAGGCACCAGCAGCGACTATCTGCTGCCCGAAGTGCCGGCGCTGCCCGCGTTCGCCCTGCAGCGTGCGGTCTCGACGATGATCCGCGACCTCGGCCACGACTACTGGACCGGCACCGTCTACACGACCAACCGCCGCGTCTGGGAACACGACGAGGCCTTCAAGGAACGTCTGCGGATGATGCGCTGCATGGCCATCGACATGGAAACCGCCACGGTGTTCGCCGCCGGCTTCGCCAACCGCATTCCGTCGGGTGCGCTGCTGCTGGTCAGCGACCAGCCGATGATTCCGGAGGGCGTCAAGACCGAAGCGTCCGATGCACTGGTGAGCGCGGACTTCGTCGAGCGGCACATCAGCATCGGCATCGAAGCGTTGAAGCTGATCCGCCGGCATGGCAAGTCGGTGCGGCATTTGCGGTTCGACGAGTAGGGCCGCGGAGCGTCGTTCCTCCCGCTGCGATCGCTGAGCTCTGGACACCTCTCGCTCCGGGAGAGGTCGACGCGCGAAGCGCGTCGGGTGAGGGCCGGTAGTGAGACGCATCAAGAAGCCCCCTCACCCAACCCTGTTCCGAAGGGAGAGGGGCGCAACAATGATCGAAAGCACCATAAAAAAAGCCCGGCATCCGCCGGGCTTTGTCCATGCCACCACCGCAGCGAATTCAGTTCGCCGCTGGGCGCTTCACCACGTAGATCAGGCCATCGGCATGCGCCTGGGTCAGGTCGGCCTTGCCGATCTGGATCTGCTCGCTCTCGTCGAACTCGATCGTCGACAGATCACCCTTGATGTCGCTGCGCGATACCGACTTGTCGGCCGATGCGGCGTTCTCGGTGATCACCACCACGCCAGCGGTGTCGGCAGAGATGACCTTCATCAGGCCGTAGGCCGGATCGATCGGCTTCGCATTTTCGTCGGTGAACTCGTAATCGGAGAACGCGCTGAGCTGCGCGGCGTAGAGGTCACCGACGGCCGGCGCTTCGAGCAGCGCCTTGTCGGCGTCTCCACGCTGGCAGGCGGCCAACAGCATCACACCGGACAGGACGAGCAGTGCAGGCAACAGCAGGCGGATCGGGCGACGCGTCATGAAGCACTCCGGACGAATGTGGGAATCGCGCCGAGTATAGGACGCCGAGGGGACGAAACCACACGTGGTGCGCAGGCCGCCCGGCCACGCTAGGCTGCCCGCCATGGACACGATCACACCCGAAGATGTCGTCGCCTTCTGGCGCGACGCCGGCATGCAGAAATGGTTCCGCGGCGGCGATGCGTTCGACCGCGAATGCGACGAGCGCTTCCGCGATGCGCATCTCGAAGCGGGCCGCCGCGAACTGGAGCACTGGCTGGAGACCGCCGAAGGCGGACTCGCGCTGCTGATCCTGCTCGACCAGATTCCGCGCAACATCTTCCGCGACAGCGGACACGCGTTCGCGACCGACAGCCTCGCGCGGCATTACGCGCAACGCATGATCGACGCCGGCCATGACCGCAGCTTCGATGCCGATCTGCGCGGCTTCGTCTATCTGCCGTTCGAGCATTCGGAAGACATCGCCGACCAGCTGCACTCGGTCGCGCTGTTCGCCGACGTCGACAATGCGCAGTACCGCACGTATGCGCAGGCGCATCTCGACGTCATCCAACGCTTCGGCCGCTTCCCGCATCGCAACCGCGCGCTGGGTCGTGTCAATACGCCCGAAGAACAGGCCTGGCTCGACGAGGGCGGCGGCTTCTAGCGCGCTCCCACCTTCAGAGAAACGAATCGGCCAACCGCGCGATACCTTCGACGCTGCGCCGCCAGGTGGGCCGCCCCCGCCACGTGTCTGCATCCAGGACGTCCGATTCGCGCAGATAGTCCTGCTCGATCTCGCGCAGCCGCGCCACCACGCCCGCGTCGAAGCACAGCAGGCCGGCCTCGGCATTGAGCATGAAGCTGCGGATGTCGAGATTGCTCGAGCCGACCAGCGCGATGTCGTCGTCGATGCTCAGATGCTTGGCGTGCAGGAAGTGCGGCCGGTACAGGGCGATCCGCACGCCGGCTGCCAGCAGCTCGTCGTAGAAGCCGGCCTGCGCCCACGCGGTCAGGCGCTGGTTGTTGGTCGCCGACAGGATCAGCTGTACCGACACGCCCGACAGCGCGGCGACGCGCAGCGCGCCGAGTGTCGCCTCGTCGGGCACGAAGTAGGGCGTCACCAGCACCGCGCGCCGACGTGCCCGCTGCACGAGCGCGACGAACACATCGCGGGCGTTCTCGAACGGATACGCCGGGCCGCTCGGCAACAACTGCGCGGGCACGTGTCCGCTCGGTGCGATCGGCGGCGCATCGACTTCCAGCACCTCGCCGGTCTCGATGTACCAGTCGCTTGCGAACAAGGCCTGCAGCTGCGCGACCACCGGTCCGCGCACGCGCGCGACGACCTCGCGGTTGGGGTGGCCCGGCACGAATTCCGCATCGGCGAGGTTCTGCGAACCCGTCAGCGCGAGACGGCCATCGATCACCGCGATCTTGCGATGGTTGCGCAGATCCATCCGCGCACTGCGCCGCCATGCGAGGCCTCCGGCCAGCGTGGCCTGCACGCTGACGCCGGCATCGCGCAGCGGACGCCGGAACGCACGCAGACCACGCTTGGCACCCACTGCATCGAGCAGCAAGCGACAGCGCACACCGCGCCGCGCCGCACGTTCGAGCGCATCGGCCACGCTGCGGCCAGCCGTGTCGTCGAGCATCAGGTAATAAAGCAGATGCACCTCGCGCGTCGCCGCGTCGATGTCGTCGATCAGGCATTGCAGTGAGCCCGCGTAGCCGTCGAGCAGCTCGACCGCATTGCCATTGGTCGGCATGAAATCACCGAGCCGTTCCACCAGCCGCGCTGCATCCGCGGGCGCGGAGAACGCATCGGGCGGACACCAGCGCAGCGCGGTCAACGGTGCCTGCCGCTGCCGGATCAGACGCGAGGCCCGCGCCTGCCGTTCGCGCCGCAGCTTCGACAGCCACGGATGTCCGAGCAGCAGATAGGCCGGGAGTCCGAGCAAGGGCACGAAGCCGATCAGCAATAGCCAGCTACGCGCGGCCGATGAGCGCGTGCGCGCCGGAATCCACAGCAGGGCCGCGATCCGGATCAGCCAGTCGGCCACGAGGATCCACAGGCCGATGTGCAGGTCGTGATTCGACATGCGTTCGAGTGTGGCATGCGGGTGCGGCGGGGATGGGTGAACCGGTTTCTTCAGGTCTGCAGTTCGCGACTCGCGCTAGCGCCATGAGCCCCTCTCCCTATGGGGTGAAGAGGCATGCTTGCGGGCCACTGGCCCGCGTGCCGATGAACGCCCCCGCAGCGATGCGGGGGCCGGGGCGCGGAGCGGGGGTTGGGGTGAGAGGCGCGCGCTGCGCGGGCGTATGCCTTTTGAAAACTCCCCAATCCCAGAAACACCAAACCCGCCTCGCGGCGGGTTCTGTAGGTAGGCACTGGATCCCCGCCTGACCAGACATTCGTCTGTTGAAAGCCCCGGGGATGACCTTCCGGCAGCCACGCGCTTTGCGCGTCGGCTCCACAAACACAAAACCCGCCTTGCGGCGGGTTTTGCTTGAAGACACTGGATGACCAGCCATCCGGCTGTTGAACAGCGCTTCCGGCTTTCGCCGGGATGACGCAACGTCAGCCGCGCTGAAGCGCGGGTCGTTGCATCACTTGATCTTGCCTTCCTTGTAGATCACGTGCTTCCGGACGACGGGGTCGTACTTCTTGAACTCCATCTTGCCGGGGGTGTTCTTCTTGTTCTTGTCCGTGGTGTAGAAATGCCCGGTGTTGGCCGAGGAAATCAGACGGATCTTGTCGCGCTTGCCTGCCATGTTCTAACTCCTCAGACCTTTTCGCCGCGGGCACGGAGCTCGGCGAGGACGACGTCGATGCCGTTCTTGTCGATGGTGCGCAGGGCCTTGGTGGAAACACGCAGCTTGATCCAGCGGTTCTCGCTGGCCACCCAGAAACGACGCTCATGCAGGTTGGGCATGAAGCGGCGGCGGGTCTTGTTCATGGCGTGCGACACATTGTTGCCATGCGTCGTACGCTTGCCGGTGACTTGGCATACTCGGGACATTGCGCACCTCGAAGTGTGTTTGATATCGCCCTTAGCCAGGGAGATGGCGGCCCCGATGGCCTGGACCATCGCGCGATACGGGTGGGAACCTCATCCGCTGCAGCACCGCCCGGGAATCGCGCTTCCGCGGGGCAGGTCGGCCATGTCGCCATGGTCCGGACGCAGCGAGCCGGCCATTCTGCTGAAATTCCCCTGTCCGCGCAAGCAGTTGGCGTACGTCGGCCGGCCCGAGGGGCGCGACCGGCTGCAACCGGCGTGTAGCAATGCATGTTTTTGCGCGTTATTGCACAATTTATTTAATCGCGCATAATCGTGCAATGCGCAGCCTCTATCGCCACGACGCCTTCGCTTCGTTCTCCGCCGTACCGTCGCCTGTGCCGCGTGCGGACATCGACGCCGTGGTGTTCGATCTCGGCGGCGTGCTGATCGACTGGAATCCCCGTCATCTCTACCGGCGGATGTTCGACGTCGACGCGGAGATGGAGCGGTTCCTCGCCGAAGTGTGTTCGCCTGCCTGGAACGATGCGCAGGATCGGGGACGCAGCTGGCGCGAGGCGGTGGACGGACTGTCGGCCCTCCACCCGCAGGAGCGCGCGCGGATCGAGGCCTTCGACACGCGCTGGGCGGAAACGCTCGGCGATGCGCTGCAGGGCAGTGTGGACGTGCTGGCCGCCTTGCGCCGCGAAACCGGCTTGCGGCTGTTCGCGCTGACGAACTGGTCGCAGGAGAAGTTTCCGCTCGCGCGGGCACGCTTCGAGTTCCTGCAGTGGTTCGAGGACATCGTCGTCTCCGGCGAGGAAGGCATGGCCAAGCCGGACGCTGCGATTTTCGAACGCACGCGCCAGCGTTTCGGGCTGGACCCGGCACTCACGCTCTTCATCGACGATTCGGTGCGCAACGTCGACGCGGCACGCGCGTTGGGCTGGCAGGTCGAACAGTTCCAGTCGCCATCACAACTGGCCGCCGCGCTGCGCGCGCGTGGTCTGCCCGGGAGCTGACACATGGTGCGGATCGTGCACGACGTCCTGCCGCAGGAGCGGCAGCAGAAGATCCTCGCGCGGCTGCAGCGCGACGGCCGCGTGGTCGCGAACGAACTCGCGGCCGAGTTCGGCGTCTCGGAGGATTCGCTGCGTCGTGACCTGCGCGACATGGCGGCCGCCGGGCTGTGCCGTCGCGTCTACGGTGGCGCGTTGCTGCCGACACCCGGGTTTCCCCCGCTGGCCGAGCGCGCGTCCCGGCCCGATGCACAGCGCACGGCGCTGGCGCGCCATGCCGCCGGCCTCGTGCAGACGGGGCAGTCGGTGCTGCTGGATGCAGGCACGACCAACATCGAGATCGCCCGCGCGCTCGCCGGCCGGCAGGTTCGCGTCATCACCAACGCGCCCGCGGTGGCGGTCGCACTCGCCGGCGATGCAGCGGTCGAACTGGTCGTGATCGGCGGGCGCATCACGCCGGCCTGCGGCGGCGCAATCGGCGCGGTGGCGATCCAGCAGCTGGCCGCGCTGCAGGCCGATGTCTGCATCCCGGGCACCTGCGCGATCGAGCCCGACACCGGTGCCTGGAGCATCGATGCCGAAGAGGCCGCGTTCAAGCAGGCGATGGCGCGTGCGAGCGGTGCGACGATCGTCGTCGCCACGGATGCCAAGGTCGGTGCGCGTGGACACAGCCATCTGCTCGGCATGGACGCCATCGAACATCTGGTGCTCGGGGGCCGCATCGATGCGGGTCTGGTCGAGCGCTTCGCCGCAGCCGGCACGCAGGTGCATCGCGTCGCCTCGGCCTGAGCGCCGATCTATTCCGCATCTGAAGAGCATGTCCATGACCGTATCGAGCGCGCGCGTCCAGCAGCACGCCACCCGCGCCGCGTTCTTCGTGCCCGGCTTCGTCGTCGCCAGCTGGGCGCCGCTGGTGCCCTTCGCGAAGACGCGCGTCGGCGTCGACGACGGCATGCTCGGCGTGCTGCTGCTGTGCCTGGGCCTCGGTTCGATCGTGGCGATGCCGCTGTCGGGCATGCTCGCCGCGCGTCATGGTTGCCGTGCAGTGATGCTGGCGACGGCCGCGCTGATGCTGCTCGCGCTGCCGCTGCTCACGATCGCATCCACGCCGCTGTCGCTCGGCATCGTCCTGCTGGTGTTCGGCGCCGCGATCGGGGCGATGGATTGCGTGATGAACATCCAGGCAGTCGCGGTGGAGCGCGATGCCGACCGGCCGATGATGTCGGGATTCCACGCCTTCTACAGCATCGGCAGTCTGGTCGGCGCCACCTGCGTGACGCTGCTGTTGACGGCCGGGGCGAGCGCGTTGGCGGCGACGCTGGCAGCGGTCGGCATCGCACTGGTCATCGTCGCCATGGCCGCACGCGCGTGGCGCATCGATCGCGCGCCGCAGGATGCGCCGAGCTTCGCGTTGCCGCGCGGCATCGTCGTCGTGATCGGCATCGTCTGCTTCGTGTCGTTTCTTGCCGAAGGGTCCATGCTCGACTGGAGCGCGGTGTTCCTGCACGAGGTGCGCGGCGTGGCCCTGCAGCACGCAGGCTGGGGATTCGTCGCGTTCAACCTCGCGATGACGGTCACCCGGCTGGTCGGCGATGCGGTGATCGCCAGGATCGGACGCGCCGCCGCCGTGCTTGCGGGTGGACTGATCGCGAGCGCCGGCCTGCTGCTCGCCACACTGGTGCCGGTGTTCGGCGTGGCGCTGCTCGGCTACGCACTGGTCGGCATCGGCTGCGCCAACATCGTGCCGGTGATGTTCACGATGGCCGGTCGCCAGACCGTGATGCCGGAAAGCGTCGCGATTCCCGCCGTCACCACGATGGCCTACGCCGGCGTGCTGGCCGGGCCCGCGCTGATCGGATTTCTCGCGCAGGCCTGGTCGTTGCCGGCGGCCTTCGTGCTGGTCGCGATCGCGCTGGGGGTGGTGGCGGTGCTGGGGAGGCGGTTGACGCGTCCTTGAGTCGATCGTTGTGCGCCGAGTCGTCCTGAAGCTTGCCAACGCGGACTTCTGAAGCCCTCCCCCGCATGCGGGGGAGGTTGGGTCGGCGCGAACCGTCAGGTCGCATGAATCCCCAGCCCAGGAGCGCGACTCGACTGCAATCAAGCTGGTCTTCGGTCTGGCCGTTTGCCCCCATCCCACGCGGGGGATGGGGCGAAACACCGGCGGCGTTGCTTCTTCTGGCATCGACACGCGCCGACGCGCCCCATCAACTCTTCTTGCGCGCCTTCGGCTTCGCACGCGGTTTCGCGCCCACCGGCGATGCCGTCTCCCTGCCGGTCAGCACACCTGCGTCCTGCAGCGTTTCCAGCCACGACAGCGTGTCGACGTAGGACAGGAAGTGCTGCAGATATCCGGGCGACAGGCCGCGCATCAGTGTCAGCGATCGATGGGCGAGGGCGGCGGAATTCAACGGGCCGGCGCCGGTCGGCGCCTGCGCCAGCGACTTGCGGACCTGTGTGCGCGTGCGCAGTGTCGACCACAGTCGACGGAAGTCGTCGACGGCAGGCAGTTCGGGATAGGCCGCGTCGTCGCGTGCGCGCGACGTCATGTCGTCCGCCAGCACGCCGAGATCGCCGCGCGCACGCACGGTGCCCTTGGCGTCATCCGTCCGTGCGACCTCAAGCGCATACGCCTCGACCAGATCCGCAAGTTTCGCATCGAGCTGACGACGCGCGTCGCCGTCGCGCTGCAGCGCACGCGCATGCAACGCCGCGATGCGATGGAAGCGCAGCGGCGCGACGCGGTCGGCGCCCTGCGTGCGCCAGTCGTCGATCACCTGCGCAATGGCGTCGATGTCAGGGAGCATCGGTCTGGGCGGCGGCCTGCTGCCGCGGCACCGGCGCCATCTCGACGCGGCGGTTCTGCGCGCGGCCTTCGGCATCGTCGTTGGAACCGACCGGCTGCTGCGCGCCGAACGCCGCAGCGAACACCGACCCGGCCGGCACGCCATCGCCGATCAGGGCACGGGTGACATTGAGCGCGCGCTGCGCCGACAGCTCCCAGTTGTCCGAGAACCGGTTGCCGTCGCGCACGAGCCGGTCGTCGGTGAAGCCGCTGACCATCAGGATCTCGTCGCGCGAAGCCAGATACTCGGTCAACGGACCGGCCAGGCTGCGCAACAGGTCGCGGCCTTCGGGCTGCAACTGGTCGGATGCGTCGGCGAACAGCACGCTGCCGCGGATGCCGATGCGGCCGTCGACGAGCGTGATGCGCCCGGCCGCGAGCGGTGCGGCCAGGGCCTGTTCCAGCGTCTGCCGACGCTGCGTCTCCGCTTCGCGCTGGGCGATCTCCGCGTCCAGCTTGAGTTCGAGCTGCAGCTGCACGCCGATCACGCCGACCAGGATCAGCACGAATGCGCCCAGCAGCACCGACATCAGGTCGCCGAACGCGGCCCAGATCGGCGCCGACGATTCGTGATCGCCTTCCAGCTCGACGCTCATGCCGAAGCGGCGCGTGATGCGCCGAGCTGCTGCAGGTCTTCGATGATCTGCTTCTGCGCCAGCACGCTGAGGTCGACGACTTCACGCGCCTGCGCGACGTAGTAGGCGAGCTGCTCGTCGCTGCGTGCCAGCGACTTCTCCAGAGCGTCCTCGATGCCGGCCAGGCGTGCGGCCAATGCATCGTTGGATTCGCCGAACACCGTGACCGCTGCGCCGAACGCCTCGCCGAGGCTGGCGACTTCGGCCGCGCCCACGCTGAGCGTGGTCGCGACGCCGTCGAGCTTGCCGGTCTCGGACTCGATGTGATCGGTGAAGCGTGTGCCCACGCGTTCCAGCAGATCGGCCGAGGTCGCGACCAGCGCATCGATCGCCCCGCGCTGCTCGGTCGAGGCGTGGTTCACCGCGCTCAGCAGGGTGTCGAGCGTCGACAGCATCTGCGTGCGCTCCTCGAGCATCGCGGTGTCGCGGACCATGCTCTCGGACAGCGACTGGCGCAGTTCGGCGATGACCTCGGCGGCCGCGCGCGGCGCTTCCGAGGCGGTATCGACCAGGCGCGAGATCTCGGCGATCGTCGCGCTGGCATGCGCTTGCGTCTGCGCGGCGATGGTGTCGGCGGTCGTCGCCAGCGTGTCGCCGATCGCCTGCTGCTGGCGCGTGGTCTCGGCACCGGCCTGCGCCCAGTCCTCGCGCAACGCGGCGGACATCGCGGCCAGGCTGTCGGTCCAGGCGGTCAGGCGCTGCGCGTCCTGCGCGGCGAGCGCGGTCTGCAGTTCGCCGTGCGAGGTGTCGATGGTCTTCAGCAGCGACGCCGAATGCGTTTCGAAGGTCGCCGCGGCAGCGCTCAGCGCCTGCTCATGGCGTGCGCTCATCGCCGCGTTGCGCTCTGCCTGCTGCGACAGTGCCGCGTTCCAGACCTCGGACACGTTGTCGACCGTCGCCTCGAGGCGCGAGCCCACACCGTCGACCAGCGCGGTCGCACGCGTCTCGAAGCTTGCGCCGATGCCGTCCAGCGCCGCGCGCAGGTCGTCGGTCAGCGCGGCGTGCGCCGCCTGCTGCGCGTCGAGCGCCTGCTGCCAGCGTTCGGCCACGGCGGCGGTGGACGCGTCGAGGCCGCTGGTCAGCGCCTGCAGTTGCGTGTCGACCGCGCCGGTCACGGTGTCGTGCAGCGCGCTGCTGCGATCGGCCGCCGCATCGAGACGCACGACCACGGTGTCGAGCAGGCCGCTCGCGCGCTGTTCGAATGTGGTGTTGAAGCCGTCGAGTGCGCCGCGCAGATCGCGCGCCAGGGTTTCGTTCGAAGCGGTCTGGCCGTCGAGCGCGGCCTGCCAGCGGGCGGCGACGGTCGCGGTCGAGGTCTCGAAGCCGCTCGACAGGGTCTGCAATTGCCGTTCGACTGCATCGCGCACGGTGGTCTGCAGCGCGGCGGTTTCCTGCGACAGCGCGGCCATCGTGGTCTCGAACACCGGTTGCAGGGCTGCGGTCGCGGCGCGCGCGCTCTCGGCGACGCTGGTCTGCAGGGCGCGCTCGACCGATGCGGCCAGCTGCATGTAGACCGCTTCTGTGCGGTCGTGGAAGGCGGTCTGGCTGGCCGCGTGGCGCTCGCCGGACGCGGCACTCTGCTGTTCGATCGTCGCCATCATCGCGCCGAGGCGCTCGACCAGCGCCGGCATCACCTCGGTCTGCTGCTGCAGCAGGCGCAGGGTCTCAGCGCGCTGGTGCGCCTGCGAATGCACGTGCAGCGTGGTCGCGCTGGCGGCATCGAGCAGTTGCACCGTGCGGGCGCGCTCGCGACGCAGCAGCGCCGAGGCCAGACCCAGCATCGCCGAGGTCGCGATGCCGGCGATCGAGGTGCCGAACGCGAAACCCAGGCCCTTGACCGGCGCGGCCAGCGAATCGCGGATCGCCTGCAGGTCGGTCGCCGTTTCCAGCGCCATGCCGGTGCCACGCAGCATCACCATCATGCCCAGCAGTGTGCCCAGCATGCCCAGCAGCACCAGCATGCCGACCAGATACGGCGTGAGCGCCGGCACCGGCAACGCGACGCGCTCGCCTTCCACGCGCAGGCGCACGGCGGTGCGCAGGCCCGGGTCGAGCGTGTCGAGCCACGGGCCGAGCGATTCGGGCGGCGTCGCCAGACCATCCACCGCATCGGCCAGCGATACCGTGGCGCGGCGATAGCGCAGCAGTTCCAGACCGCCGACGACGTAGCAGGCGCCGATCAGCAGGGTGACGGCGAGCGCCAGCGTATTGCTGCCGATGTAGCCGATGGCGATCCACGCCACCACGGCCAGGCCGAGGGCGAGAACGAGGGCGGGCACGAATGCGTTGGAGCGGTTGCTTGGGGACATGGGCACTGCGTCAGTGGGTGCGAAGCGCTGCGAGCAGCCCTTCGACCGGTTGGAAACGGACATCCAGCTCGGCGATCAGCACGCCCTGCATGTCTCTGCGAAAACCATCGAGCCAGGCCGCGGACGGATCCGTGGCCGCATCGCCGGCGGCGGCGCGCAGCCGCTCGAAATGCGTTTCGAGCAGCGCCGGCACCGCGCCGAACAGCGTGTGCTCGCGCGGGCTCAGCGCGCCCTCCATCACCGCGTCGACCTCGGCCAGACGCGCCATACCGGCCGACCGCTGCGCCAGCCGCTCGCGCAACTCGCCGCGCAGTCGACCGGTCGCCGCCTGCATCGAACGCTGCAGGGTGATATGGCGCTGGCGGAACGGGGCGAAGTCGATGGCGACCGCCGTCATGTCTGCCTCTGCGTCCGGCGTATCGGACTGCGGCTGCGGCACGACCAGTTCCGGCGCGGAGGCGATCGCCGCCAGCAACGTCGACCGGGCCCGCGTGCAGGCCTCGGCATCGTCCCGATCAAGCACTTGCGCGCCCGGTTCAGCCTCGGCGCCCTTGGCGTCCAGCACCTTCGACAGCACTACCGCCCGCGTCCAGTCGATCCACTGGCTCAGCCGCTCGGCCGGCGCCGGGCCGCCTTGCGGCAGCGCATCGTCGGTCAGTCGGGCCAGCAGCCGGACGAAGGTCGGGCCGTGGAAGGCGGGGCGGGGTGGGGCGTCCAAGGGCGAAGCGCGCAAAAGACGGCGATTTTACAGTGCTGCGACGTCCGGAGGCCGGTGATCCCGGCGCGGTGCTGGTTCCGGTACACGTCGCGGTCGAAGTCAAACGTGCCAACCGGGTCGTACGGGCGCGCCGCATGTATTTCTGCCCGGCGGCGCTTGCATGCCTCGGCTACGCCAGCGCCCGGGCGAACGCGTTCAGTCGGCTGCGTCCACCCAGGCGTGGATGTCCTCGCGGGTGATCAGAACCTGCTGCTCGCCGGCGGCATCGGTGACGAGCAGCGTGGTCAGAGACGGCATCCGGCGCAACGGTGAGCGGTCGCGCAGATGCAGGTGCTGGAGGTCCAGCAGTTCCAATGCCGGCAGCTCGGCCAAGGGCGCGAGATCCTGCACGGCGGAACCGCCGAGAATCAGGCTCTGCAGGGATGTGAGCGAGGCAAGTGGCGCGAGATCGGAAACGCGTGTCTGCCCCAGCTCGAGTTCGGTCAGTGTGGTCAGCTGCGACAGCGGACTGATGTCGGCGATCGGCGTTTCATTGAGATTGAGGCGTTCCAGTGCGTGCATCCCCGATAGCGCGGCGACTGAATCGACTGCGGTGAAAGCGAGCTTGAGACGGGTCAGCCCGGTGAGGGTGGCCAGATGCCCGGTGTCGTCGAAGGCGTCGTCATCGATCGAGAGCACCTCCAGCCAGGGCATCTCGCGGAAGAGGGCGGGATCATGGACGGGCATGGCGGACAGGTACAGACGGCGGAGTTGCGGCATGCGTGCCAACGGCGCGATGGTCGGCGTGCGCACGCCGAAGAAACTCACCTCGTCCACGTGGGGCAGCGCGGTCAGCGGTGTCAGATCCGGCAGGTCGAAGACGTGGAAGTGCACTGCGCGCAATCGTGGCATGGCGTGCAATGCGGCCCAGTCGACCTCCGCGCCGTCGCCGCTCATCAGCCGGAGCGACTCGATGCCCGGTAGCCGGGAGAGGGTCTGGTAATCGGCCTGTTGCGGGCTCGCCAGTGTGAGATTGCGCCGGTCCGGATCCGCGCAGGTGCCGGCGATGAGGATGCCGTCGCATGCCGTGACGGGCAGGCTTGCCCAGGACAGCGTGGTGGCGATCAGAAGCTGGAGCGTGTGCCTGACGAGGGGCATTGTTTCAAGGTGCTCCGGTGCGCCGGGGTGGGCATCATGCGGTTGCACCATGCGTACGGATACCGCATCGCGGATCCATCCATCCGCCCCGGGGGGACAACGCGGGTATCTGCATTCGCTTGGCGCTTGACGGACGCATGTTTGCGCAGGCGGGGCCCGAGGGCAATGCCGGGAAACTCGGCATTCCTGTGGAGGCGGGAGTCCTGTGGCTTGCAAGGCATTGAAAGCAGAGATGCTGGATGACCAGCCATTCGCTGTTGAAGCGCGCTTCCCGCGTATGCAGGCGTGACGAGCACGCCCGGACCATTTCAGCATTGCTTTAGCATTCCCGGTGTCCGTCGAACTGGCGGCGTGGCCCTGGAGTCTGGAAATGGTTCGAGCCTTGCTGTCGTTCCTGTTGTTGCTGTGTGCCCTGCCGTTGCTCGCCCAGGAACGCATCCTGTCCTACGACAGCGACCTGCAGCTCAATGCCGACGGCAGTCTCGATGTCACCGAGCGCATCCGGGTTCGGGCGGAGGGCGAGAACATCCGGCGCGGGATCTATCGCGATTTCCCGACGCGCTACCAGGATCGCCACGGCAACCGGGTCGTCGTGGATTTCGAGATGGTCGGGCTGCAGCGCGATGGACGCAGCGAGCCGTACTTCATCGAGCAGCTCGGCAACGGCGTGCGGGTGAACTTCGGCAACGACGATTTCCTGCCGGTGCCGGGCGAGTTCACCTACGAGCTGCGCTATCGCACGACGCGGCAGATCGGGTTCTTCGACAGGCACGACGAGCTGTACTGGAACGCGATCGGGCACGGCTGGATGTTCGGGATCGAACGCGGATCGGCCGCATTGCGCCTGCCGGAGCCGGTGCCGACCGATGACCTGCTGCCGGAGTGCTTCACCGGCGCACAGGGCGCACGTTCGCGGGCGTGCACGGCCGAAGTCACCGGGCCGGGCGCGGCACGCTGGACACTGTCCGCGCCGCTCGCGCCGCAGGAAGGTCTGACCACGGTGCTGGCATTTCCCAAGGGCCTGTTCGTCGAGCCGACGACGGCGCAGAAATTGCAATGGCTGCTGCGCGACAATCGCGCGCCGCTGATCGCGCTGGTGGGTCTGATCACGCTGCTGGTGTTCGCGTTCTGGCGCTGGCATGCGGTGGGCCGTGACCCCAAGCCGGGCACGGTCGTGGTGACCTATGACCCGCCGGACGATCTGTCGCCGGGCATGCTGCGGCACATCGAGCAGAACCACACCGACACGCGCGCGTTCTCGGCCGACGTGCTCACGCTCGCGGTCGCCGGCGATCTGTCGATCCATCGCGACAAGACCCGGGTCAAGGAAAACTGGCGGATCGAGCGTCTGGACGAGGGCGGCAAGACGCTGCCTGCGGATCGCGCGGCGCTGCTGGCCGACCTGTTCGAAGGTGGTCCGGTGCTGAAGCTCGACGGCAAGCACCCTGATTACATGCAGAAGGTGGTCGCCGCGCATCAGGCGCGCAACAAGACCGCGATCGCCGCGATGTTCAAGCGTGGGCTGTACCGTTACAACGGCGGCAGCCTGGCCGGCATCACCCTGATCACCGGCTTGTTCGCAATCGCGACCTTCGTCTTCAGCGGTGGCACCGGTCTGCTGTTCGCGCTGCCGGTGCTGGCGGCGATGGTGGTCGCGTTCTTCGTGTTCCTGTTCCTGCTGCCGGCGATCACGCCGGAGGGTCGCGCGATGCGCGACCGCATCGAGGGCTTCAAGCGCTATCTGACGGTGGCCGACAAGCAGGACCTGGCGCGGCTCAAGGGGCCGGGACATGAGGAACCCACGCTGGACGCCGAACGTTTCGAGTTCCTGCTGCCGTATGCCGTGGCGCTGGATGTCGAGGATGCGTGGACCGCAAGGTTCACCGCGGCTGTGGGCGCTTCGGCCGTGGCCGCGGCAACGGCATCGATGGCCTGGTTCCACGCGAACGGACGCACGGGTCTTGCGGACTTCACGGATGCATCGAGTTTCGGCAAGGCGATCGGCGGTGGTTTCGCCGGGCAGATCGCGTCGAGTGCGTCGCCGCCGGGGAGTTCGTCGGGCAGTTCGATGGGCGGTGGTGGTGGATTCTCGGGGGGAGGAGGTGGCGGCGGAGGAGGTGGCGGGCGGTAGTAACGACTTCGCGGGAAGCGCCCCTCACCCCAACCCCTCTCTCGGGGGGAGAGGGGTTGGGGTGAGGGGCGCTCCGGCCGTCAGTCGCGCTCGACCTTCCGGTGCACCCACCGGTACAGAACCGGCAACACCAGCAGCGTCAACAGCGTCGAAGACACGATGCCGCCGATGACGACCGTCGCCAGCGGTCGCTGCACTTCCGCGCCCGCGCCGACGTTGAATGCCATCGGCACGAAGCCCAGTGACGCGACCAGCGCGGTCATCAACACCGGGCGCAGGCGGCCGAGCGCGCCGTCGACGATCGCGGTCCGCAGGTCGGCACCGTCTTCGCGCAACTTGCGGATGAAGCTCAGCATCACCAGCCCGTTGAGCACGGCCACGCCGGACAGCGCGATGAAGCCGACGCCTGCCGAGATCGACAGCGGAATGCCACGCGCCACGAGTGCGAGCACGCCACCGGTCAGTGCCAGCGGCACGCCGCTGAACACCACCAGCGCATCGCGCAGCGAGCCGAAGGCCATGAACAGCAGCGCCAGGATCACCAGCAGCGTCAGCGGCACCACCAGTGACAGGCGCTGGCTGGCCGACTGCAGTTGCTCGAACGTGCCGCCGTAGGCGATCCAGTAACCGGGCGGCAATGCGACCGACGACGCCACCGCGGCTTCCAGTTCGCCGACGAAGCTGCCGAGATCGCGGCCGCGTACGTTGGCGGTCACGACGATGCGACGCTTGCCGTTCTCGCGCGCGATCTGGTTCGGCGCGAGTTGTGTGCCGATCGTCGCGACCTCGCGCAACGGCACCGTGCGCGGCACGCCGCTGGCCCAGGTGCCGCTGCGGTCGGACTCGTCGACACCCGCTTCGCCTCCGGCGCCCAGAGGTACGGGAAGATCGGCCAGCGCGGCCGGGTCGCTACGCATGCGCTCGGGCAATCGGACGATGATGTCGAACCGCCGGTCGCCTTCGAACAGCTGTCCGGCCGTTTCGCCGCCGATGGCCGCAGCCACCACCCGCTGCACGTCACCGGGGTTGAGGCCGTAACGCGCCATCGCCCGTGGGTCGGGCGCGATCTCCAGCAGCGGCAGGCCGTCGACCGCTTCCACGCGCACATCGGCCGCGCCGTCGATGCCCTGCAACACGCGTTCGACATCGGCGGCCAGGGCCTGCAGCTGTTCGAGATCGTCGCCCTGGATCTTCACCGCCACATCGCTGCGCACGCCGGAGATCAGTTCGTTGAAGCGCATCTGGATCGGCTGGGTGAACTCGTAATTGTTGCCGGGCAGGGTCTCCGCGACGGCTTCGAGTTCGGCGACCAGCACCGCGCGTGTCTTGCGGGGATCGGGCCAGTCGCTGCGCGGATGCAGGATCACGAAGGTGTCGGCGACCGACGGCGGCATCGGATCGTTGGCGACCTCGGCGGTGCCGATGCGCGAGAACACATGCGCAACTTCGGGCGCGGTCAGCAGGCGTCGTTCGAGCGCGCGCTGCATGGCCACCGATTGTTCGATGCCGGTGCCGGGGATGCGCATCGCATGCAGCGCGATGTCGCCTTCGTCGAGACCCGGAATGAACTCGCTGCCCATCCGGGTCGCCAGCCAACCGCAGGCCAGCACCAGCACCAGCGCGCCACCCACCAGCCAGCGGCCGTGGCGCAGCGCCCAGTCGAGCGCCGGCGCATAACCGCGACGTGCGGCGCGCATCACCCGGTTGTCGTGCTCGGCCACGCGGCCGCGCAGCAGCAGGGCGATCGTCGCCGGCACGAAGGTCAGCGAGAGGATCATCGCGCCGGTCAGTGCCAGCACCACGGTGATCGCCATCGGGTGGAACATCTTGCCTTCCACGCCTTCGAGCGCGAACACCGGCAGGTACACCGCGGCGATGATGCCCAGGCCGAACAGGCTCGGGCGGATCACTTCCGCACTCGCCGATGCGGCGACCGCGTGCCGCTCCTTCGTATCGAGCAGGCGGCCGAGCCGCTGCTGGGCTTCGCCGAAACGGCGCAGGCAGTTCTCGACGATGATCACCGCGCCGTCGACGATCAGGCCGAAGTCCAGCGCGCCCATGCTCATCAGATTCCCGGACACGCCGCCCTGGCGCATGCCGATCACGGTGAACAGCATGGTCAGCGGAATCACCAGCGCGGTGAGCAATGCGGCGCGCACGTTGCCGAGCAGCAGGAACAGCACCACGATCACCAGCAACGCGCCTTCGATCAGGTTCTTCGCCACGGTGCGGATCGTCCGGTCGACCAGCGCGGTGCGGTCGTACACCGCGGTCGCGCGCACCCCGTCGGGGAGGCTGGCATTGGCGCTCTCGAGACGCGCGGCCGCGGCCCGGGCGACGGTGCGGCTGTTCTCGCCGACCAGCATGAAGACCGTGCCCAGCACGACTTCCTGGCCGTCCTGCGTGGCCGCGCCGGTGCGCAGTTCGCGGCCCTCGCCGACGGTCGCCACGTCGTGCACGTGGATCGGTACGCCATCGCGACGCGCGAGCACGATGTTGCCGATCGCCTCGATGTCGGCGACCTGCCCCGGCACGCGCACCAGCAACTGCTGGCCATTGCGTTCGATGTAACCGGCACCGACGTTGCGGGTGTTGCTGGCGACAGCGGTGACCACATCCTCGAAGGTGAAATCGAGTGCGACCAGCATCGCCGGGTCCGGCGTGATGTGCAGCTGCCGCGCGAAGCCGCCGATGGTGTTGACCTCGGTGACGCCCGGCACGGTGCGCAGCTGCGGTCGCAGCACCCAGTCCTGCAGCGTGCGCAGATCGGTCGCGGTATAGGGCGTGCCGTCGGGCTTGCGCGCATCGGGCGCCGCTTCGACGGTGTACATGAAGATCTCGCCGAGCCCCGTCGCGGCCGGACCGAGCGAAGCGTCGACATCGTCCGGCAACTGGCCGCGGATCTCCTGCACGCGCTCGGCGACCTGCTGCCGCGCGAAGTACAGGTCGGTGCCGTCCTCGAACACCACGGTGACCTGTGACAGCCCATAGGCCGACAGCGAGCGCGTGTACGACAGCCGCGGCAGGCCGGCGAGCGCGGTCTCGACCGGGAAGGTCACACGCTGTTCGGTTTCCAGTGGCGAGTAGCCCGGGGCCGACGTGTTGATCTGCACCTGCACGTTGGTGATGTCGGGGGTGGCGTCGATCGGGAGTTTCGTGAAACTCCATCCGCCGATGGCGATCAGCAGCAGCGTGGCCGCGAGGACGAGCCAGCGGTGGCGGATGGAGGCGTGGATGAGGGACTCAAGCATGCGGGCGGGCCCCGCGTGTGGTCAGCTGGGATTGCCCTGTACACCATCCGCTCCCGGCCCCGTCATTCCAGCGGAAGCTGGAATCCATTCTGACGTTGGCGGGACTGCTTGAAGACCGGCTTCGGGTGGTTCGCGGCGAAGATGGATTCCGGCTTGACCAGACATGCGTCTGTTGAAAGCCGCCGGAATGACGGGGATCAGGATCTGCGGAATGCCATGTATCAATGCGCATGTTCCGCCCCCGCCTTCTCCAGATCCGCCTTGATCGTGTAGCTCTGCTCGACCACCACTGCTTCGCCCGCGCGGATGCCGCCCGTGATCTCCACCTGCCGCGCATCGCGTCGGCCCAGCGTCACCACGCGCTTTTCGTAGCGCTCGCCCTCACGCACGAACACCACATCGCGTCCTTCCATCTGCTGCAGCGCCGTCAGCGGCACCACGAGATCCGCCGGCTGCGTCGACACGGTCACCATCGCCCGCACCGCCGAACCCGGACGCCACTGGCCATCACTGTTGTCGAGCGTCGCGCGGGCGATCGTGCTCTGGCTGGCGGTCGCGGTGCCGGGCAGCACGCGGTCGATGCGGGTGTCGGCGGTGGCGCCGTCGCCGAGCCGGGTGATCGTGACGGGTGAACCCGCAGCCAGATGTTCGGCATCGCGGCCGAACACGTGCAGGTCCACCCACAGCTTCGACAGGTCGGCCAGTTCGTAGAGCACCGCGCCTTCCACGGCGCTTTCGCCGACGGACGCGTTGCGCGCAAGTACGGTGCCGGCGATCGGCGCGGTGACGGTGTAGCTCGACAGGCTGAGGTTGCTGTCGATCGTCGCCAGTACCTGACCCGCGCGCACGCGGTCGCCGACTTCGACATGCAGGCGGCGCACCGGGCCGGGGAAGCGTGCGGTGATGCGCGCGTTGCCGGTTTCCAGCGTGGTCAGCAGGCCTTGCACTTCATGCTGGTCGGCGAGGGTGCCGGCGGTCGCGGGTACGACGCGGATGCCGACTTCTTCGGCGACGTCGGCAGCAATGACGGTGGCCGCGTCTCCGTGGTCGTCGTGCTCGTCCTGGTCCGCATGGCCATCCTCGCCGTGGCCGGCGTCGGCATGGTCGTCGTGTGCATGCGCCGCGTCTCCGGCGGCCGCTGCAGTCGGGCTGCCGTCGCAGGCCGACTGCGACAGCAGCAAGGCGAGCGCCAGGGATGCGGTGAAGCGGGTATCGAACGTCCTCATCGGGCGTCTCCATCATTCAATGTGGGCGTCGCGCGCGCGACGACGAGCGATTGGCCGGTCAGGCGCTGCAGTTCGATCAGGGCGATCTGCGCGGCTTCCGCGGCATCGAGCTGCTGGCGCAGCGCATCGTTGTGCGCGTCCTGCAGTTGCGACCACTCCAGGTAGGAGACCGCGCCGGCACGCCATGCGCGCTCGGTCGCGCTTGCGGCGCGGTTCAGGCGCGGCAACACGTCGCGTTGCAACAGTCCGACTTCGGCCTGGGCGACCCGATAGCGGCCGTGCGCCTCGGCCAGCGTGGCCTGCAGCGCACGGTCACCGGCCTCGCGTTCGATCGAGACGAGGGCCAGTTCTGCCGCCGCGGCGCGGATGCCGGGCTGTGCACGCGCGCGACTGCCGAGCGGGACGACGAAGCCACCGACCACCGAGGTGTCGCCGCTATCGCGCTGGTGACGGATGCCGGCCTGCCAGCCGATGTCGGGCGCGGCATCGCTGCGTGCGAGCTGCAGTCGCGCTTCGGCGATGCGGGCGCTGTCGTTGAACTGCAGCAGTTCCGGCGACCGCGCAAGTACGGCGCGCAGCGTGTCGAAATCGGCGATGTCGGGGAGTGCCAGCGGATCGCTGTCGGCGATGGCGAACCCGGTATCCGGATCGCCCCACAACATCGACAGACTGCGCCGCGCGGTGTCGGCCTCCAGGCCGGCACGCGCGAGATCGAGTTCCGCCTGGGCCTGCGCGGCCTGTGCGGTCAGCACTACGGCCTCGGGCGATGCGCCGGCGGCGAAACGCCGGCGCGCGGCATCGACGAAGCGCGCGCGGTGCGCGACATCGCTGCGTGCAATGGTCTGTCGACGCGTGGCGATGACGACCGCGAGATGCCGCCGCGCGGTGTCGGCCAGCAGATCGACACGCGCGGTTTCGCGCTGCAGGGCGAGGGCATCGATGCGGGTCTGCGCGAGCGCGCGCCGTGCATCGGGCTTGCCGCCGCGCTCGAACACGCCCGCCAGCGTCAGCGTGGTTTCGAAGCTGCGCGTGCCTGCATCGAGGCCGAGGTTTTCGATCTCGACGCCGGCTTCGAGCGCGGGCCGCAGCAGCGCGGTGTCACGTTCGGCATCGAGGATGTCGCGCTGGCCGTCGAACAGGCGCAGCGTGGGATGGGCGTCGGCGACGCGCGTGAATGCAGCGTCGAGGGTCAGCACCTGTGCGCTGTCGCGCACGGGCAAGGGCGCCGCCTGCGCGTGCACGAGGCACGGCACAGCGGCGAGGGCGGCCAGGGCCGCCAATCGCAACAACATGGGATGTCTCCGGATTCGTGACGAACGGATGCCGGTGTCAGGCCGGCGCGGGCGTCATGCGGAGATCGGGGGACGCAGCAGGGTGTCTGGCGCGCGAGGCGGCGCCGCATCGCTCAGGACGATGTCGGGCTGCGCTGCAGGGAGGGACGCGAATATCGCGGCGATCGGCGGCAGGCCCGGTGTGTGCGCACCACAGGTGGCGCAATGCGCGACGGCGTGCAGCAGGTCGCCGCCGTCGTCGTGCGCATCGGGCGCATGATCGTGCTGCTCGGCGGTTTCGCCGTGCGCAGCCTCGTAGGTGTTGCCCATCGCCACCAGTACCGGTGCGGCGATCAACCCCAGCACCAGCAGCGCCAGCAGCAGCGGGCGCGACCAGAAGGACATGGCGGGGTGAGGGGACATCGCCACAGCGTAGGCGGCGGGATGCGCGTTACACAATTCCAGCAGGGCGTGCGGTGCAGAGTGCCCCTCACCCCAACCCCTCTCCTGGAGGGAGGGGGGCTCGATCAACGCGCGTTTCGGCTCTGAAGTCCCTCTCCCTCCAGGAGAGGGGTTGGGGTGAGGGCAACCGGAAAGACGGGCGAACCCGCATCAACCGCGCTGCGCGCGCAGTCGCTCCAGCACGCCGTCGAGGGCTTCGAGGTTGCCGTAATGGATCACCAGCCGGCCCTTGTTGCCGCGGCCGTTGGCGATCGACACGCGCGTGCCCAGGGTTTCCGACAGTTCGTTCTCCAGCGAGACGATGTCGGCCTGTGGGCGCGCTTTGTTGCGCGCGACGGTGCGGGTGTCGCCACCCGGCACACGGCCGGCGGCGAACTGCTGGGCGCGGTGCTCGACCTCGCGCACTGACCAGCCATGCTCGACGGCATCGGCGGCGAGCTTGCTGGCCAGTTCCGGCGACAGCGTCAGCAGCGCGCGGGCATGGCCCATCTCCAGCTGTCTGGATTCGACCAGGATGCGGATCGCGTTGGGCAGTTCCAGCAGACGCAGCAGATTGGACACCGCGGCGCGTGAACGGCCGACGGCCTCGGCGGCCTGCGCGTGGGTGAGATCGAATTCGTCGATCAGCCGCTGCAGCGCCTGCGCTTCTTCCAGCGGGTTGAGGTCTTCGCGCTGGATGTTCTCGATCAGCGCCATCGCGACGACCGTGCGGTCCTCGACGTTGCGCACCACGGCCGGCACTTCGCTCAGGCCGGCCTGCTTGGACGCGCGCCAGCGGCGCTCGCCGGCGATGATCTCGAAGGTGCGGTCGGGGCGCTCGCGCACGACCAGCGGCTGGATCACGCCCTGCGCCTTGATCGATTCGGCCAGTTCGGTGAGTTTGGATTCGTCCCAGTGCTTGCGCGGCTGGTACTTGCCGGCGCTCAGCGCATCGATCGGCAGCACGCGCAACGTGTCCTGCTCGGTTGCTTCCAGACTCGCCGGCGCCTCGGCGGCAGCCTTGGGGCCGAGCAGGGCTTCGAGGCCCCGTCCCAGGCCACGCTTCTTGGCGGGCGTCTTCGCAGCGGTCATGCCGGCGTCTCCATGGCAGTGGCGTCCTGATGGCGTGTCTTTGCGTCGCGCTCGCGCTGGCGGCGGATCACTTCGCCGGCCAGGCCGAGATAGGCGATCGCGCCGCGCGAGCCCTTGTCGTAACCGACGATGCTCTGGCCGTGGCTGGGCGCTTCGGCCACGCGCACGTTGCGCGGCACGATGGTACGGAACACCTTGTCGCCGAAGTGGTTGGTCAGTTCGGCCGACACCGCATTGGCGAGGTTGTTGCGCACGTCGAACATCGTGCGCAGCACGCCCTCGACCTCGAGCTCCGGGTTGAGGTTCTGCCTGATCGCCTCGATCGTCTGCAGCAGCGCGGTGAGACCCTCGAGCGCGTAGTACTCGCACTGCATCGGCACGAGCACCGAATCGGCGGCGGTCAGCGCATTGAGCGTCAGCAGCGACAGCGCCGGCGGACAGTCGATGAGGATGTAGTCGTAACGCGCGCGCAGCGGTTCGAGCGCGCGCTTGAGGCGCTGCTCGCGATCGTCGGCGCCCATCAGTTCGAGTTCGGCGGCGGTGAGATCGGTGTTGCCGGGAATCAGGTCGACCTCTTCCTCGGTCTGCACGATCGCGTCGCCGGCTTCGATCTCGCCCAGCAGCACGTCGCAGGTCGAGACCGGCACCGCGCCCTTGTCGATGCCGCAGCCCATCGTCGCGTTGCCTTGCGAGTCAAGGTCGACCAGCAGCACGCGCTTGGGCGTGCGCGCCAGCGCCGCGGCGAGGTTCACGGCCGTCGTCGTCTTTCCGACGCCGCCCTTCTGGTTGGCGATGGCGATGATGCGGGCCATGGGCTCCGTGCAAGGTTCAGGAAGGGAGCCGGCCGCCGCGGGCAGCGGCCGGACCGGGGATTATGCCCCCCGGAAGTCGCTTGGGGACACCGATCCGATCAGGTGCCGGGCGCGCAGCGGCGACAGCTTGCAGCTGAACCGGGGATGCGGGGCCGGATACCGGGCGTGTCCCGCACGCGCTGGGGGGCAGCGGCTCAGGCGCGTGCGACGACGACCAGATGCCGTTCGGCATCGAGGCCGGGCACCTTGAGCGGCGTCACCGTGTCGAGCCGCCAGCCGGCCGGCAGCGCCGCGATCTCGTCGACCGGATTCACGCCCTTCATCGCGAGCAGACGCCCGCCGTCGGCCTTCGGCAGATGGCCGCCGACGGCGAGGATGTCGGGCAGCGTGGCCAGCGCACGCGCGGTGATCGCATCGAACGCGCCGGGCTTTTCGACGGCTTCGATGCGCGACTCGGCGACGTCGGCATTGGTCAACTTGAGCTGGCGCACCGCCTCGCGCAGGAAGCGCGCCTTCTTGCCGTTCGACTCGACCAGGGTGACGTGCAGGCCGGGCAGGGCGATCGCCAGCGGAATGCCGGGCAGACCGGGACCAGTGCCCAGATCGGCGAGCGTGGCGAGGCCATCGACGTGCGGCACCATCGCCAGCGAATCGAGCAGATGGCGCACGACCATCTCGCGCGGATCGCGCACGGCGGTCAGGTTGTAGGTTCTGTTCCAGCGCAGCAGCAGGGCGAGATAGGCGAGCAGCGGATCGGCGAGGTCGGTGGACAGGCCGAGGGCGCGCAGGCCTGCTTCGAGCTCGGTGCGCAGCGCGGTGTCGAGAGAGGCGTTCATGGCGGCATTGTAGAAGCTGTGGGTCGTTGCATCAGTCGATTGGCTGGGCCCGATCGAGGACTGCCGCGCGTACGCAGAAGCCGCGCTTCGACGCGTCGATAATTCCCGCTCGAACATGGACCCCAGCGAAAGCCGGGGCCCATCTCGATTTCGCGCTTCAACCAGTCCGCCACGCCACCGTCGCCAGGTACCCCGGCAACGGCGCGAACGCATGCAGATGCCAGTCGCCCGGCGTGCCGAGCGCGGGATCGCAGGCGACCAGCGCCCAACCATCGTCGCGCGCCGCGAACTCCAGGCGATCCAGCCCGAACGACAACCCATGTCCATGCGCCTTGAGCACCGCTTCCTTCGCGCACCACAACTGCACGAATGCGGTTTCAGCCTCATCCGGTGCACGTTTCGCAAGTGCGGTCGCCTCGCCGGCAGTGAAGAAGCGCTGCGCCAGTGCCATCGCCTGCGGGCGCGGGCGCAACCACTCGATGTCGACCCCCACTGCCACGCCGTCGCCCAGCGCGACCAGCAGCGCGTCGCCGCTGTGGCTCCAGTTCGCATCGAGGCCGGGCCGGCCCGGCACCCGCAGTTGCGGGCGGCCACGGGCATCGCGTTCGAGGTGGAAGCCGTCGCTGCCGAGCGTGCCGGCGAGCCACGGGCGCACGAGCGCTTCGGCGGACTGGCCGCGCCGGTAATCGCGCCATGCGCACCGCACCGGGCCGGCGCGCAGGCTGTGTGGTTCGCTGAACATCCGCACTTGGCATCCCGCAGGGTGTCCAGCGTAAGCTAAACCGCTGTTCTGCGGGCCGGATGCGGCATCCGCGGCACATTTTTCTTGGAGTGGCAGCACGATGTCGGCAGCGGTACAGGAACAGGGGACAGGTCTGGCGGGTCTCGCGCAGGCAGCAGGTGCGATGCGCGCGCTGGTCGAGGGCGATCCGTCGCGCGCGATCGCGTTCGATGCCAATGGCGCAGTGCCGCTGTCGACCTTCCTCGCTCATGTGCGCGGCGTGGCCGCCGGTCTACCCGACGCACCGTTCGCGCTGAACCTGTGCGAAGACCGCTATCGCTTCCTCGTCGCCTTCTGCGCCGTCGCGCTGCGCGGCCAGACCACGCTGCTGCCACCGTCGCGCACCCGCGGTGCGATCGACGACGTCCGCGCGCGCCATCCGCACAGCTACTGCATCGGCGATCGCGACGACTGCGGCTGCGATGCCCCGCACGAGGTCACCCACGCACCTGCGCCGCCGCATTACGTGCGCCTGCCGGACACGCTGCCGATGGGCGACGGCGAGATGCCCCGGATCGCCGCGGACGCGCTGGTGGCCATCGGTTTCACCTCCGGCAGCACCGGCGTGCCGGGCGCCAATCCCAAGGATTGGGCGACGTTCCGCCAGGGCACGCTGCAGAACCTCGCCGCGCTCGCCGACCTGCACGGCGAGGCGACGCTGCCGGTGGTCGCCACCGTGCCGCCGCAGCACATGTACGGCATGGAGATGTCGGTGCTGCTGCCGCTGCTGGGCAATGTCGCCGTGCATGGGGCGCGGCCGTTCTTCCCCGGCGACATCGCCGACGCGCTGCGCGACGCACCGCGTCCAGCCCTGCTGGTGACCACGCCGGTGCACCTGCGCTCGCTGGTCGAATCGGGCATCGCGCTGCCGCCTGTCGCTGCCATCGTCACCGCCACCGCGCCGTTGTCGCGCGAACTCGCCGCGGCCGCGGAAGCACGCTTCGGCTGCGAAGTCCGCGAACTGTTCGGTTCGACCGAGACCCTGATCTTCGCCCGCCGCCGCACCGCGCAGGTCGATGCGTGGACGCCTTACGACGGCGTGCGCCTGCAGCCGGTGCCGGACGGCACGCTCGTGCATGCGCCGCACCTGGCCGAGCCGCGACTGCTCGCCGACCTGGTCGAACTCGACGAGGCTGGGCGCTTCGTGCTGCGCGGCCGCCAGGCCGACATGATCGAGATCGCCGGCAAGCGCGCCTCGCTCGGCGATCTGACCCGGCGCCTGCTGGCGATCGACGGCGTGCGCGACGGCGTGGTGCTGCAGTCGGCGGTGGCCGATGCCTATGGCGTGCGGCGCATCGAAGCGGTGGTCGTCGCCGACGCGGCACTCACCGACGCGGCATTGCTCGACGCGTTGCGCGAAAGTCTCGACCCGGTGTTCCTGCCGCGTCGCCTGCGCCGGGTCGACGCACTGCCGCGCAACGAGACCGGAAAACTGCCGCGTGCGGCGCTGGATGCCCTCCTCGCCGGGCAGTGATGTCCGCGTATCCCGCGGCCTGCCCGATGCGCGAGCCGGCGTGTGCCCGGCGATATTGACTTCACTGCAGCCGCACCCCAGAGTGCCGCGCGCCCCGATGGGCGCTCAATCTCCAGGATGGATTTCATGAAGCAAGCAGTTCTGTTGGCCGCCGCGATCGCGCTGGCCGGTGTGTCCGCGCAGGCCAGTGCCAGCGGTGCCTTCATCCGCGGTGAAGTCGGCCGTGCGGACGCGGACGCCTCCGGGCGCGGTCTGGCGCTGAGCGAATCGGATACCTCCGCGCTGTTCTCGGGCGGCTACTGGTTCACGCCCAACTTCGGCGTCGAAGGCCATGCGGCCTCGCTGTACACCGAGGATCTCGGCCACGACACCGACTTCGACCTGGTGTCGTTCGGTGCCGGCGTGGTGGCGAAGAAGAATTTCGGTGCCGACGGCAACGGCTTCTTCATCGGCGCACGCGCGGGTATCGCACGCATGGTCGCGCAGCTCCGCGAAGACACCTTCGACGTCGTCGACGACGAAGGCTCGACCAAGGCCTACTACGGCGCCACGCTGGGTTACGACTTCAGCCGTCGCTGGGGCCTGAGCGTGAACTACACCCGTCACCAGGGCGAGTTCTCGGGCGTCGATGTCGATGTCGACAACTTCACCCTCGGCGGCGAGTTCCGCTTCTGAGATCGTTTCGCGCCTCTGCGGAAACGTGAAGAACGGCAGGCCGGGTGACCGGTCTGCCGTTTCGGTATGCGAGGGATGGCGATCGCGACGATTGCGTCAGTCGCGCAGTTCCACCCACGCCGGTGCGTGGTCGCTCGGCCGGTCCCAGGTCCGCGGTTCGCGATCGACGCCGGACGCGACAGCCGCCTCACGCAATGCATCCGACACCAGGGTCAGGTCGATCCGCAGGCCGAGGTCACGCCGGAAACCGGCCTGGCGGTAATCCCACCAGCTGAAGATGCCGGCCTCGTCGTGGTGCAGGCGGAACGCGTCGTGCAGGCCGAGCGCCAGCAGGCCACGCAGCGCGTCGCGTTCGGCGGTCGAGGTCAGGATGTGGGTGTCGTTCCACACCGCCGGGTCGTGCACGTCGCGGTCGTCGGGGGCGATGTTGAAGTCGCCGAGCACGACGAGCTTCGGGTGCGCGGCGAGTTCGCGCTGCACCCAGTCGTGTACGGCGGCCAGCCAGCGCAGCTTGTAGGCGTACTTGTCGGTGCCGACATCCTGGCCGTTGACGACGTAGAGGTTGATGACGCGCACGCCGTCGATGGTCGCGGCGATCACGCGCTGCTGCACGTCTTCGAAACCGGGAATGCCGATCTGCACCTCGTCGAGGGCGCGGTTGCGGGCGAGCAGGGCGACGCCGTTGTAGGTCTTCTGTCCCGCGAACACGCTGCGGTAGCCAAGCGCGGCGAGGGCGGAGTCGGGGAATCTCGCGTCTTCGAGCTTGGTTTCCTGGATGCCGACGACGTCCGGTTGCGCGTCGCGCAGCCACTGCTCGAGGTGCGGCAGGCGGACGTTGAGCGAGTTGACGTTCCAGCTGGCGATCTTCATGGACATGGGCGCGGCGGACAGGACGCACGATTGTACGTGGACGCACTGCGCATGCCCCGGGTCGCCGCCGTCAGCGCGCCAGAAAATCCACCAGCTTCGCGATCCGCGCATACGGCGGTCGCAGCCAGTCGGTCACCGCGAAGCGTGACTGCCACAGCACCGGCAGCGCCTTGGTCATCGCGTCGAACCCGGCGCGACCGTGATACGCGCCCATCCCGCTGGGACCGACGCCGCCGAACGGCAACCGGTTCGCGGCGAAGTGCAGCAGGGTGTCGTTGACGGTCACGCCGCCGGCGACGGTGCGGGCGAGGATGCCTTCCGCCTGGGCGCGATCGCCGAAGGGGTACAGCGCCAGCGGGCGGTCGCGCGCTTCGACGAAGGCGATGGCGTCGTCGAGCGAGCTGTAGGAAATCACCGGCAGGATCGGCCCGAAGATCTCCTCGCGCATCACCTCGCTGTCGTCGCCGGGTTCGACGACGAGCGTCGGCGCGAGCGCGCGTGCGCCTTCGACGTCGAGCAGCGGCAGCACGGTCAGGCCGCGTGCGCGTGCATCGTCGAGCAGGCCGGTCAGACGCGCGTGCTGCGCATCGCTGACGATGTGCGTGTAATCCGATGCCCGGGTGCCGGCATCGGCGTAGCGCGCCTGCACCTCGAAGCGCAGCGCCTCGAGCAGCGCGTCGCGGCGCGCGGCATCGACCAGCACGTAATCGGGCGCGATGCAGGTCTGGCCGGCGTTGAACAGCTTGCCGGTGACCAGCCGCGACGCCGCCTTGTCGAGCGGATAGCCGGGACAGACGATCGCCGGCGACTTGCCGCCGAGTTCCAGCGTCAGTGGCGTGAGGTTCGGCGCTGCCGCAGCCATGACCTTGCGGCCGACCGCGGTGGAACCGGTGAACACCAGATGGTCGAACGGCAGGCCGGCGAAGGCGGCGCCGATCTCGGCATCGCCCAGCGCGACGGCGACGCGGTCGGCGGGAAACACGTCAGCCAGCAGCGAGCGCAGGAACGCGCTGCTGCGCGGCGTGTGTTCGGATGGCTTGAGGTAGACGTGGTTACCGGCGGCGATCGCGGTCGCCAGCGGAATCAGCGCCAGATTCACCGGGTAGTTCCACGGCGCGATCACGCCGACCACGCCCAGTGGCACGGGCCGCACTTCGGCGCGCGCCGGCCACAGCCTCCAGCCGGCACCGACGCGGCGCGGCCGCATCCAGCCATGCAGATGGCGGCGCAGCGCATCGATCTCCGACAGCACGGTCATGCCGTCGGCGATCAGCGATTCGGAACGCGCGCGATGGCCGAAGTCGGCCGAGATCGCATCGGCCATCTCGGGCAGGCGTCGCGCGAACGCGGCGCGCAGGCGTGCGAGATCGTCGCGGCGCTGCGCGGCATCCGGTCGACGGCTGCGCCAGGCCGCGCGCAGTGCATCGAGGGTCGGCCGCAGATCGGCGACCGGCGTCGCGGCGGATGTCGAATCGGTCGGGGCGGCGTCCATCGCCGCAGTGTAGCGCCGGCGTCGCGGCATTCCGGCAGGCCCGCAGGTAGACTCCGGCGATGGACTTGAGACCCTATCGGAACACCGCCCCGCGTCTCGGCGCACGCGTCTATGTGGACCCGGCGGCGACGGTGATCGGCGATGTCGTGCTCGGCGACGACGTATCGGTATGGCCGGCGACGGTGATCCGCGGCGACGTGAACTTTGTTCGCATCGGCGCGCGCACCAGCGTGCAGGACGGCAGCGTGATCCATGTCAGCCACGCCGGCCCGCATGCGAAGCGCGGTGGCTTCCCGACGCTGATCGGCAGCGACGTGACCATCGGCCACAAGGCGGTGATCCACGCCTGCACGATCGAGGACGCGGCGCTGATCGGCATGGGCGCGCTGGTACTCGACGGCGCGGTGGTGAAGAAGCACGCCTTCGTCGCCGCGGGCGCGGTGGTGTCGCCGGGCAAGGTCGTGGGCGAGGGCGAACTGTGGGTCGGCAATCCGGCGCGCTGCGTGCGCAGGCTCGACGATGCGCAGATCGAAGGCCTGTACTACAGCGCCGCGCACTATGTGCGTCTCAAGGACGAATACCTCGCCGCGCTGGCGGGTTGAGCCGCGCAGGTGCAGGGACGACGCATGACGCACAGCGACGACGCCCACGCGCGCATGACCGCACGGAGCCGCGGCGCCTGATGCTCGATACGGTGCGCGAAGTCCACACGCCCGAGGGCGTCGCATTGCGCCTGCCGGCCGCCGGCCCGGTGCCGCGTGCGGTGGCGTGGCTGATCGATCTGGCGATCCGCGGCGCGCTGCTGATGGCGATCTCGATCGTGCTCGGCATGCTCGGCAAGTTCGGCTCGGGCGTCTACATGATCGTGCTGTTCGTCGTGTTCTGGGGCTATCCGGTGGTGTTCGAGGCGCTGTACGGCGGGCAGACGCCGGGCAAGCGCGCGCTGAGCCTGCGGGTGGTGTCGGCCGACGGCGCGCCGATCGGCTGGATGGCGAGCTTCGTACGCAATCTGATGCGCACCGTCGACATGCTGCCCTTCGGCTACGGCGCGGGCCTGGTCGCCAGCCTCGCCGATCCCTGGAGCCGGCGGCTGGGCGACATGGTGGCCGGTACGCTGGTGATCCACGCGCCTCGCGAGCGCACGGGCATCGACGCACTGCAGATCGCGCCGCTGGCGCCGGCCGCGCCGTTGCAGGCGCACGAGCAGCTGGCGGTGATCGCATTCGCCGAACGCGCGCACGCGCTGACCGGCGAGCGCCAGCAGGAACTGGCCGACATCGCCACGCCGGTGACCGGCGCACGCGGGGAGACCGGCGTGATGCGCCTGCTGGGCGTGGCCAACTGGCTGCTGGGGCGGCGGGCATGAGGCAGGACGCCTTCGTCGCCCGCCACGAGTCCGAGTGGGATGCGTTCGAGCGCTGGCTCGATGCGCGCGAGGGCAGTCCGCGGCGCGCGCGCGCGACGCGACGCGAGTGGGATGGACTGGTCGACGAGGACGTGCCCTCGCGCTATCGCCGCCTGTGCCAGCAACAGGCGCTCGCGCGCCGGCGCGGCTACAGCCCGCAGGTCACCGCGCGGCTGCAGGCGCTGATGCAGCGCGGCCACAACGTGCTCTATCGCCCGCCACCGCCGCCGTGGCGACGCGCGCTGCGCTTCCTGCTCGCCGATTTCCCGCGTCTGGTGCGCGCGCAACGCGGTTGCCTGTGGGCGTCGCTGGTACTGTTCGCGGTGCCGCTGGTGCTGATGTTCGTGCTGATCCAGCAGTGGCCGGAACTCGCCTACGGGGTGATGTCGCCCGAGCAGCTGGCGCAGATGGAAGGCATGTACGATCCGGCGCGCGCGGCCGAGCGTTTCGCACGCGAGAGCCAGAGCGACATGGAGATGTTCGGCTACTACATCTGGAACAACGTCAGCATCGGCTTCCGGACCTTCGCCAGCGGTCTGCTCGCCGGCGTCGGCACGATCTTCGTGCTGATCTTCAACGGAATTTTCATCGGCACGGTCGCCGGACATCTGCAGGCGATCGGCCATGGCGGCCCCTTCTGGCGCTTCGTCGTCGGCCATTCGGCGCCCGAGCTCACCGCGATCGTCATCGCCGGCGCCGGTGGTCTGCGGCTGGGCCTGGCGCTGATCGCGCCGGGCCAACTGCGCCGCGTCGATGCGCTGGTACAGGCGGGACGCGATGGTGGCCGGCTGTGTCTGGGCATCCTCTTCATGCTGGTGTTCGCGGCGTTCGTCGAAGCGTTCTGGTCCTCGACCGGCGCGATTCCCGATCCGGTCAAATTCGGCGTCGGCGGTGGCCTGTGGCTGGTGACGCTGCTGTGGCTGTGGCGCGGTGGACGCGGAGTGGCCGATGCGCGTTGAGACCGTGCAGGTGGAACTGCGACCGCGCACCGCCTGGGAGGCGATGGAGCTCGGCAACGCGCTGGTGCGCCGCCACGCGCTCGCGATCTGGGGGCCGTCGCTGCTGCTCGGGCTGCCGGTGTTCGTGGTGCTCAACGCGCTGGGCTGGGCGATCGACCAGTTGTGGTTGTCCGCGTTGCTGCTGTGGTGGCTCAAGCCGCTGTTCGATCGCGTGCCGCTGTTCGTGCTGTCGCGCGCGGTATTCGGCGCGGCGCCGGGCATGCGCGCGACGCTCGATGCGCAGTGGCGCTGGGGCTGGCGGCCGCTGATCGGGCACCTGACCTGGCGCCGGTTCAGTCCCTGGCGCGCGGCGACGCTGCCGGTGGATCTGCTCGAAGGCCTGTCCGGCGCGCCACTCGCGCAGCGGCGACGTCTGCTCGCCGACGGCATCGGCGGACACGCGCTGCTGCTGACCGTGATCTGCCAGTTGTTCGTGGCCGCGCTGCTGCTGTCGCTGACGACGCTGGTGCTGATGTTCGTGCCGACCGAGCTGCTGTCGGAATCGGCACGCGCGATGTGGGCACTGATTTCCGAACAGCCGCCGCGCTGGGTGCAGGTGCTGGGCAATCTCGCGTTCTGGATGGCGATCGGGCTGGTCGAGCCGTTCTACATCGGCGCCGGGTTCGGCCTGTATCTCAACCGGCGTACGCAGCTGGAAGCCTGGGATCTGGAGATCGCGTTCCGGCGCCTGCGCGCACGCCTGGCGCCGGCGGCGACGCTGGTGCTCGGCCTGCTGCTTGCCGGCCTGATGCTGGCGCCGGTGTCCGGACATGCGCAGGACCCGGCGACCGTCGGCGGCGACGGTACGCGCGAGATCAATCCGACCAAGACCTGGCGCCCCGCTGAGCGCAAGCAGGATGCAGCCGACGCCGAAGCCGAAGCCGAAGCACCTCAGGTGCCGACGCTGCCGCAGGTGTTCGGGCAGGTCGAGGATGGCGCCTCGTTCGGCCGCGCGATCGAACGTGCCTATGCCGATCCGCTGCTCGACAACAAGCGCGAGGTGATGCGTTGGCAGCGCAAGGACGCGGATGACAAGAAGGAAGATGAGAAGACGCGCCCGACGCCGAACACCGGTCTGCTGGCCGCGATCGGACAGGTCTTCGCGCTGATCGCCGAGTACGGCCTGTGGCTCGTGCTCGCGATCGTCGTCGGCGTGCTGGCCTGGACCGCGCGCCGCTGGTGGCCGTGGATGCGCGACACGCTGGGACCGGTACGCGAGCCGAGCGAGATCGTGGTCGAAGCCGCGCCGCCACCGCCGGAGGCATTGCCCGCGGATCTGGTCTCCGAAGTGCGCCGCCTGTGGGCCGAGGGGCGGCATCGTCGCGCGCTGGCGCTGCTGTATCGCGGCGGCGTCGAAGCGATGGTCACGCGCGCCGGCGTGACCCTGGTGCCGGGCGCGACCGAGGCGCAGGTCCTGCGCGCGTCGCGACGCCTGCCCGATGCCGAGGACCGCGATGCGTTCGCCGAGATGGTGCGCGTGTGGCAGCGCGCCGCCTACGGCCAGCGACTGCCGGATGATGCCGGCCTCGACGCGTTGCTGACGCGTCTCGCGCCGCGTTTCGGATGGTCCGCCTGATGCGCTGGCCCACCCGCATCGCACTCGCCGCACTGGGCGCGCTGATCATTGCGCTGGGCGTCGCCTGGTTCCTGCACACGCACGAGCGCGTGTCCGACACCGTCGATCTGCCACCGCGTGGCGAGGCCGCCTACAACCCGCTGTACGCGTTGCGCGAAACGCTGCGCGCCGATGGTGTGGAGGCGCGCTCGCGCCAGCGTCTGCAACTCTCCAGCGTGCCGCTGGGACAGCGCGACACCGTGCTGCTCTACAGCGAACCGCGCACGCTGCTGCCGTCCGAGGTCGAAGCGCTGCTCGGCTGGGTCGAGGGCGGCGGCCATCTGCTGGTGCGCACGCCGTTGCCACGCCGCCGTGCGGACGCCGCGCGTCCCTGGGATCTGCTGGAACGGCTCGGTGTGCACAGCGTCGACGGGCGCACGCGTTGCGAACCGCTGCTGGTGACCGGGCAGGGCGGCCATGTCGAGTTCTGCAACGGGCGCCGGTTCCTCGTCGATGCAGAACCGCTGCTCGAATGGGGCGACAGCGGCGAGGACGGTCTGGTGTTCGCACGACTGGCGCACGGCGCCGGCACCATCGACGTACTCGCGGACTTCGACTTCATGCGCAACGCCGATCTGCGCGAAGTGCCGCATGCGCTGCTGACCCGGCAACTGCTCGCGCCGAACTGGGGCGCCGGCACCGTGCATCTGGTCTACGCCGCCAGCGTGCCGCCGCTGTGGTACCAGATCCTCACCCGCGGCTGGATGGCGTGGGGGCCGTTGTTGCTCGCCCTGCTCGCATGGCTGTGGATGCGCACGCAGCGGCTCGGTCCGGTGTTGCCGGCGCCCCCGGTCGCACGGCGTGCGCTGCTCGAACACGTCGCCGCGAGTGGCGAGCATCTCGCGCGCTACGGCCGCGCGCCGCTGCTGTACGACGCGGTGCGCACCACGTTCCTCGACCGCCTGCGCCGGCGCGATCCCCTCGCCGCCGCGCTCGAGGGCGAGGCCGGCATCGAGGCCATCGCCGCGCGCACCGGTCTGTCGCCGCGCGATGTCCGCCAGGCGCTGCAGGCGCCCCGACCCGATGATGCGACGGCGTTCCGCCAGCGCATCGCCCGATTGATCCAGATGCGCAACCACCTGTGAGCCCGACCATGACCGAACTGCCCGTGCCCCCGTCCGCACCGATCACCGGCGACGCCCTCGCCGCGCGCGTCGCCGTCGTCCGGGACGAAGTCTCCAAGGCCTTCATCGGCCAGCCCGAGGTGCTCGACCAGATCCTGGTCGCACTGCTCGCCGGTGGCCACGTGCTGATCGAAGGCGTGCCCGGCCTCGGCAAGACACTGCTGGTGCGCGCGCTGTCGGCGGTGCTGGGCTGCAACTTCGCGCGCGTGCAGTTCACGCCCGACCTGATGCCCAGCGACGTCAGCGGCCACGCGGTATGGGACACCAAGAGCGAGACCTTCGTGGTCCGCCGCGGGCCGATCTTCACCAACCTGCTGCTGGCCGACGAGATCAACCGCGCGCCGGCCAAGACCCAGTCCGCGCTGCTCGAAGCGATGCAGGAACAGCAGGTCACGATCGAGGGCCACAGCTTCGAACTGCCGCCGCCGTTCATGACGCTGGCGACGCAGAACCCGGTCGAACAGGAAGGCACGTATCCGCTGCCCGAAGCGCAACTCGACCGTTTCCTGCTCAAGGTGCTGATCGACTATCCCGAACACGCCGATGAAGTGGCGATGGTCACCGCGATCAGCAGCGGCAAGGTCGCCGCCGATTTCGACCTGTCGCAACTCGAGACGGTGCTGCAGCCGGGCGAAATCGTCGCGCTGCAGCAGGGCACCGCGGCAACGGTGGTCGATGCGGCGGTGATCGATTACGCGGTGCGCATCGCCGCGGCCACGCGCAAATGGCCGGGCATCGCACTCGGCGCCGGCCCGCGCGGCAGTCTGGCGCTGGTGCGCGCGGCGCGTGCGCAGGCGGTGCTGTCGGGCCGTGATTTCGTCACCCCCGACGACATCCGCGAGATCGCGACGCCGGCGCTGCGCCATCGCATCGCACTGGCGCCGGAGCTGCAGATCGAAGGCCAGGATGCCGACCAGGTGCTGCAGGCGCTGCTCGCGCGCGTGGAAGCGCCGCGCAAGTGAGCCCGTCGCGAAGTCCGCACATGAGCCGCTCTACATGAGGCCGACGATCACCCTCGTCGTGCTGCTCGTCGTCTGGGGACTGGGCGGCGTCGCCGCATCGCTGTGGCCTGTGGCGGTGCTGCCGTGGAACGTGTTCGGCACGGCATTGCTGCTGCTGTCGATCCTCGATCTCGTACTGCTGCTGCGTCGCCCGACACCGGATGTCGTGCGCACGATGGCCGAGGCCTGGCCGATCGGCATCGCGCGGCCGGTATCGCTGCAGATCGAGGGTGGCCCGCAGCCCCAGCATCTCGAGGTCTTCGATCTGCATCCGCCGGGCTGGCGCGTCGATGGCCTGCCGCGACGCCTGCGACTGACGCCCGGCACCGTGTCGCGCGTCGATTACACCCTGCAGCCGGACATGCGCGGCGCGGCAACGTTCGAAGGCGTGCAACTGCGGCTGCGTTCGCCGCTCGCGCTGTGGCGGCAGCGCCGCGACGCCGGCACGCGCCACCAGGTGCGCGTGTTTCCGAACTTCGCACCGTTGACGCGTTTCGCCCTGCTCAGCGCGGATCGCGCATCGCGGCTTGTCGGTGCGCACATCAAGCGCCGCCGCGGCGAGGGCACCGATTTCCACCAGATGCGCGAGTACCGCGTCGGCGACAGCCTGCGCCAGATCGACTGGAAGGCGAGCTCGCGCGTCGCCAAGCTGATCTCGCGCGAGTACCAGGACGAGAAGAACCAGCAGCTCGTCGTCGTGCTCGACACCGGCCGCCGCATGCTCGCCCAGGATGGCGCGCTGTCGCATTTCGACCACGCGCTCGATGCCGCACTCGTCGTGTCCTATCTCGCACTGCGCCAGGGTGACGCGGTGGGCCTGTTCGCGACCGGCGGCGAGAGCCGCTGGATGGCCCCGCAGCGCGGCATGGGCGCGGTCGACACCCTGCTGCGCGTCAGCCACGACCTGCAGCCGCAGCCGGTCGCCACCGACTATCTGGCCGCCGCGACCGAGCTGTCGCTGCGCCAGCGCCGTCGCGGCCTGCTGATGCTGGTGACCAATCTGCGCGACGAGGACATCGAGGACGTGCTGGCCGCGGTACGCATGCTGCAGAAGCGGCATCTGGTGATCGTCGCGTCCCTGCGCGAACGCGCACTCGATGACGTGCTGTCGACCGAAGTCCGCGACCACGACGACGCGATCCGCGCCGGCGCCACCGCCCGCTATCTCGCCCAGCGCAAGGCCGCGCACGATGCGTTGCGCAACCATCGCATCGCCGTGCTCGACGTCACCGGCGAGGAACTGCCATCGGCGCTGGTCGAGCGGTATCTGGCGGTGAAGCGGGATGGGTTGCTGTAGGGAGTGTCCTGCTGCGGGACTGACCGGTCTCCACGAACGGGGCCGAGGTTCCTGGGGGGGCGCGAAGGTCGCGCGAGGAATGGCCGGAGCCAACTTCACGAAACCCGAATGCTTCAGCGCTAGGCTGCGGGCGCGCGCACCGGACGCTGCGCAGGGGGAGCGTCCGGTGTGCGTATGACCGCCATCCGACGAGGCCCGACATGCACGCCAACACCCCTGCAGCATCTTCTTCCCGCGCTTTGCGCGCGTTCCGCTCCCTCTCCCTGCTCGCCGCCGCGGCCCTGCTGTCCGCCTGTGCCGCTACCGTGCAGCGCCCGGCCGCCGCGCCGGTCGATCCGGTCGCGATCAATGGCGACGTGCGCCAGGTCGTGCTGGTCGTCGAGGGCAGCGACACCGCCCGTGCGCAGGAGGACTGGGCGGATTTCCGCGCGCTGTGGAACGACGCGATCCGCACCTCGGCCACTGCGGCCGGCATCCAGGGCAGCGTGCGCGACAGCCGGCCGTCGTCGCTGGATCCATCGGGCGTGGTCGTGGTCGTGCGTGTCGACAGCTACCGCTACGTGTCCACCGGCGCGCGCTACGGTCTCGGCGTGATGACCGGCAACGCGCACATCAAGGCCAGTGCGCAGTTCATCGAAGTGCCCGGCGGCAGGGTGGCCGCAACCCGTACCTACGACACCACCTCGAGCGCCTGGCAGGGCATCTTCGCGCCGATGACGACCAAGCAGGTGCAGGCGATCACCGACCAGATCGTCGCCGAAACGCGCGGCGGTTGAGTTCTCACAACCGGAGGTCCGCAGCGCGGTCCTCCGGCGCACGCAGGCCGCGGCTTCAGGCGCCGACGCGGGCCCGCACCTGAGCGACGTCGCGCACGGGTCGTACTTCGATGCTGCCGGTGCGCGCCCACGGGAACTCGCCGGCGATGCGCAGTGCCTCTTCCTCGCTGTCGGCTTCGATCAGATTGAAGCCCGCCAGCATTTCCTTGGTCTCGGAGAACGGACCATCGAACACCTGCGTGCGACCGCCGCGCGCGCGCACGGTCTTCGCGGTGGTCGCGTGTTCGAGCTGCTGGAAACCGAGCAGCGTGCCCTCGGCCTGCAGCGCATCGGCATGCTGCAGGCAGTCGCGCATCATCGTGTCGTACTCGCCCTCGGCCAGCCCGTCGAGCAGGGTGTCGTCGGTGTAGATCAGCAGCAGGTACTGCATCGCGCGCGTCCTCGGATGGGCGGGTCAGGCGTCCAGATGGAAGTAGGGTTCCACGGTGCCGCGCAGCTTGACCGTCAAAGGCTGCCCCCGGCGATCGAGTGCACGGCCGGCGGCGACGCGGATCCAGCCTTCGCTGACGCAATATTCCTCGACGTCGCGACGCTCGTTGCCGTTGAAGCGGATGCCGATGCCGCGATTCATCGCCGCCTCGTTGTAGTGCGGGCTGCGGGGATCGTTGGAGAGATGGTCGGGCGGTGTATCGGTCATGGCGTCGGAATGCGGTGTGGAAACTGCGCGCAGGATACCGCCGCTGCGTGCAGGCTTCACCTACGGCGCTTCGCCGCGTCCCTGTCGGCGCGCGTTCGCGATCACGGCATGCATGAGCGCGCGATCGCGGTGGCGCGAGATCGGCCGTGCACCCAGCGCGATCGCACGTTCACGCATCGCCGCGGTCACGTCGTAATGCGCGCCGCTGGTGCGGTCCTGGAATGCGCGTCGCGGCATGCCGAGCAGGGCGGCGAAGGCATGCAGTTCGTCGAGTGTGTCGGCGAGCAGATGCGCCCAGCGCTCGCCGCGCCAGGGGTGCACCGCATCGTCGACATAGACGGTCATGAACGGCCCTGCACATCGGCGTCATCGCCGTTCATGAATCATAGCCGCCGCATGTGGCAACGCATGCATCGGACTGTGCGCCCGGCCATCGCACTCTTTTCTCCGCTGTCCCTGTGTCTGCAGACGTGTCGTCCGGTGAATGCAGGCGCGTGCGCGTTGCATATTCATGGGCGCCTGAAAACCCCTGTTTTCAAGCCGTTTTCTGCGGTTTTGAAACTTCGTGGATTTGGGGGTTCGTGCAGAAATCGTTAAGATTGCCGGTCTGCATTGGATTGACGAGTAAATCGAGGAGGGCAGACCCGTCGTGATATCGCGCGGTTTCAAGTGGTTGTTGTGTGGTGTGCTGGTCGCTGCGGCGCCCGCAGTGTCGGCTGAAGACGATGCCGATGACACACCCGGTTTCGAACTCGGCGGTGCGGTCCGCTTCAATTACGGGTGGCTCGATTACGGGCCCAGCAGCGGCTTCGAGCCCGAGCTCGCCCGCATCGATGCACGCGGCAATGCCGGCCCAGCCTTCTTCTCGCTGCAATACCGCTGGTACGACGGTTTCGACGCCGTGCACCACGCCTACGCCGGCTGGAAACTGGAGGACGGCAGCGACGGCGCCACGTCCGACATCCGCGCCGGCATCCAGCAGGTGCCGTTCGGTCTGTTGCCCACCGCCTCGCACAGTTTCTGGTTCGGCTCGGGCTACTACCTGGGCATCGAGGACGATTACGACCTCGGTGTGGTGTGGCAGCGCCAGTCCGGCGCGCACCAGTGGCATGCCGGCGTGTTCGCCGGCGACGAGTACGGCACCGGCGCGAACTTCGACCGCTATTCGTTCGATGTCGCGACGACCGACGATCTGCCCTACCGCGAGCGCGAGCGCGGCATCGTGCGCTACGCGCACACCAGCGAAGCCGACGGTTGGGAAACCACCTGGGGCGCCTCGGCGTTCGCCGGACGCATCGAGAACCGGATCGAAGGCGGCAAGCACGACCACACCGGCGCCGCCGTGCACGGGCAGTGGGTCCGCGGCCCGCTGACGTTGCAGGCGCAGTGGGCGCGTTACCGCTACGGCAATCCGGAATCGCGCATTGCGATGTCGGCCTTCATGTTCCCGTTCGAGATCGCGTCGCAGGCCGACGTGCCGACGTTCAACGTCGCCTACGACGTGCAGCGCACCGGCTGGTTCGACAGCATCACCTGCTACAACAACGCCAGTGCGACCTTGCCGGTCGGCAACGATCCCGGCCTGCGCGATTCGATCCAGAACGTCACCGGCTGCAGCTTCGGCAAGGGCGTGATGCTGACCTACGTCGACTGGATCGCCGGCAAGAACATGTGGTTCGCCGGCGGCCCCGGCATCGGCGTGCGCGAGCCGGCCAACGATGGCTGGCACTCGCGGCTCAACGTCAACGTCGGCTTCTATTTCTGATCTTCCGTCGGGCCTGCGGGTCCGGCGGCCCCGTTGCATCGCCGGCGTATCCGGCGGTTTCACCCGGACGCGGCGGCATCCGTTCCACGCTGTCATCGCGCTGTCGCGTCCTGCCATGAGGGCTTTCCATGAACGATCCCACCGTGCGTCCGGAACCAGATCCGACCGCACCGCCAGAACGCTGGCACTCGCGCATCCTCGGTCCCGTGTTCTACCCGTCGGCACTGATCGTGCTGGCGCTGATCGTGATGTCCTTCCTCGCCCCCGAGGCGATGGAGACGCTGTTCGGTCACGCCAAGAGCTGGGTCGCCGATGAAGCGGGCTGGTTCACCGTGCTCACGGTCGCCGGCTTCCTGGTCTTCATCGTCGGCATCGCGGTCAGCGGTTTCGGCCGGCTGAAGCTCGGCCCCGATCACAGCAGTCCCGATTACAGCTATGCGACCTGGTTCGCGATGCTGTTCGCCGCCGGCATGGGCATCGGCCTGATGTTCTTCGGCGTCGCCGAACCGATCATGCATTACGCCGAACCGCCGGTCGGCGATGCGCAGACGGTCGCCGCCGCGCGACAGGCGATGCGTATCACGTTCTTCCACTGGGGCATCCACGCGTGGGCGATCTACGCGGTGGTCGCGCTGTCGCTGGCGTACTTCGCGTATCGCCACGGCCTGCCGCTGCGCATCCGCTCGTCGCTGTATCCGCTGATCGGCGATCGCATCCATGGCCCGATCGGCCACGCGGTCGACACCTTCGCCGTGCTCGGCACGATCTTCGGTCTGGCCACGTCGCTGGGTCTGGGCGTGATCCAGATCAATGCCGGTCTGAACTATCTGTTCGACACGCCCGTCGGCACGACGACACAGGTGATCCTGATCAGCGTGATCACGCTGATCGCGACCGGTTCGGTGGTCAGCGGTCTGGACAAGGGCGTGCGCCGGCTGTCCGAGCTCAACATGATCATGGCGGTGGCGCTGCTGGCCTTCGTGCTGATCGCCGGCCCGACGGTCTATCTGATGCAGACCTTCGTGCAGAACACCGGCATGTACATCTCGAACGTGTTCGCGATGACGTTCAATCTGTACGCCTACGAATCCCGCGGTACCTGGCTGGGCGGCTGGACGCTGTTCTACTGGGGCTGGTGGATCGCGTGGTCGCCGTTCGTCGGCATGTTCATCGCGCGCATCTCGCGTGGCCGCACGATCCGCGAGTTCGTCGTCGGCGTGCTGCTGGTGCCGCTGGGCTTCACCTTCCTGTGGATGACGATCTACGGCAATACCGCGCTGCACATGGTCATGGTCGACGGGGCGACGCAACTCGTCGATGCGGTGGCGGCCGACAGTTCGGTCGCGCTGTTCCAGTTCCTCGAAAACCTGCCGTTCTCGACGATCACCTCGGGTCTGGCGACCGCGCTGGTGGTGATCTTCTTCGTCACCTCGTCGGACTCCGGCTCGCTGGTGATCGACATGCTCACGACCAAGGGCGAAGAGGAATCGCCGGTGTGGCAGCGCATCTTCTGGGCGCTGGCCGAGGGCATCGTCGCGATCGCGCTGCTGCTGGCCGGCGGCCTGGCCGCGCTGCAGGCGGCGACGATCGCCTCGGCGCTGCCGTTCACCGTGGTCATGATCCTGATGTGCTGGGGCATGGTGCGTGCGATGCGCCTGGAAGTGGTCAAGCGCGACAGCCTGCGCGATGCGCGCATCGCACCGGTCGGCATCGGCGGTGGAGGCGACTGGAAGGCACGTCTGCGCGCGCTCGCCCACCATCCGATGCAGAAGGAAGTGCTCGCGTTCCTGCAGACCCAGGTCAAGCCGGCGTTCGAGGACGTGGCTGCGGAACTGCGCAAGCAGAACCTCGAGGTCATGGTCGACGAGGGTGAGGGCGGTCGCATCTGGCTGCAGGTCGGCCACGGCGAGGAAATGGACTTCTTCTACTCCGTGCGCCCGGCGTCCTACGAGCCGCCGAGCTTCATGTTCGAGGACCCGCGCCGTCGCCGGAAGGACGACGACCGCTTCTATCGTGCCGAGGTCCACCTGCGCGAAGGCGGCCAGGACTACGACGTGATGGGCTGGCGCAAGGACGAGTTGATCCACGACGTGCTCGACCAGTACCAGCGCCATATCCACTTCCTCAACGTGGTGCGCTGAGGCAGCGCGGCCTCCGGTGCGGATGCATCGGGGGCCGAGGCCGGCGGGGTGCAATCACACGCCGGTTGATCCGGATCGAGAGAGGCCACGTGTTCGTACGTGGCCTTTCCTTTGCGCCGTGTTCGATGGTTGTCGCTGCGCTCTACCCATCTCGCGGCCTAGAGTCGCCACAACAGTGAAGGGCTTTGCCGTTGGTAGGTGGGAGAGCAGCGATGAAACCCATCGTCGTCATGCCGACACCGTTCCGCGTGTGCAAAAAAAAGCCGCGCAACTGCGCGGCTTCTTCGATGCGGTGAAATCCTCAGCGCTGCGCGATCGCAGGCCGCAGATCGCGCCGCAACCAGTCGTCGATCAGCTGCTTCTCGTAGCGCAGCGCATCGCTGTTCATCGCGGCGCCCGCGCGGTTGAGGAATCCCATGTCGCGCAGTTCGCGCGGGCCTTCGGCCACCACGGTGCCGGATGCGTCACGCAGCACGAAGTCGAGATCGATCCGCGGCGGGTAGTGATCCTTGATGATCCGCACGTGATCCATCTGCGGACCGCGCCACGGCTCGTACATGCCGGCGCGGCGGATGTCGCGGATGGTCACGTCGAGCGTGGAACCGGCCGGCAGTTCGCGCTCCGCGCGCTGGCGCACGTAGCGCGCGATCTGTTCGACCCAGTCGCCGCGACGCGCCTCCCAGCGATTGCCGCTGTTGCGGATGTCGGAGAAGGCTTCGGGATCGGTCCATTCCACAGCGACCGGGCTGTCGCCGGTCAGGCTGCGCGGCAGTTCTGGATCGGTGACGTTGCGGGCGGCCAGCGCGGGCGCGGCAATCGCGCTGAGCGCGGCGGCGAGCAGCAGGGGCAGGGAACGGCGATGCATGCGGATTCTCCCGGGCGGGCGACGTGCGGACGGTGTCTGCACGCCATGTGGCTGGGTTTCGATGATGCGCCGGGTGGGCTTAACCCGCAATCAAGCCGCTGTCGCGGTTCAGTCGATGACGAACGCATGCGCGCGTGCGCGGAATTTCGACAATGGATGGCGCGCGCCGGCGAGGTAGGCCGCGGTCAGCACCGCCCAGGTCGCGCCCCAGGCCCAGAGGTGTCCCTCGATCGGAATCCGGATCGCCACGACCATCAGGCTCGCGGCCGACGCGACCATCAGCGGCAGCATCACCAGGCCCATGCGGATCGTCCGCAGCCACGTCCCGGACAAGGCGACCAGGCACATCAGCACGCTGCCCGCGCCGACGCCTGAGAGCATGGCGACGAGCAGGGCGAGATGCGGCCATGGCGTCTCCCGGACCCAGGCGACCAGCAGCAGCGCGCCGAGTGCGACCAGCATCAGCTGGGCAAGGCGGCGCATCACGCCCTGCAGCAGTCGTGCGCTGGCCGCATGCGTGTCGCCCAGGCCCGGCAGCAACGCGAGTTCCACGAACTCGCCCGATTGCCGTTGGCGCTGTCGATCGAGCCGCATCGCCAACGTCCAGCCGGCGGCGAGCAGGCCGACAAGACCGCCGATCAGCAGGCCGTCGCGGATCAGCAGCGAATCGCCGCGGAAGGGAATGACCAGCACTGCAGCCACCAGCAATGCCACCAGACTCCATTGCCTGACTGCGTCGCGCGGCGCGACCCGTCCCATGGCGCCACCGAGCGCGGCGCCGATCGCCGCCCCTGGATCGTGTGGTCCGGCGTTGTCGGCGCGGGTCGCGGGCGCCAGCCAGCCGGCGGCGCCGTGCAGGTTCTGTGCGCTGGTGTCGGAATGGCTGGCGCCGAAGTCCATCGGGTTGTCGGGATTGAACATCACCATCGGGCGGCGCCATCGCGGAACGGATTCCGGATCCGCGATCTGCGATGCGCGCGTCCACAACCAGATCGCGGCCAGACTGCCGATCGCGACCAGCAGCGGCAGTTTCGCCGCCGAAAGCAGCGCGATACCCGGCATATCGTGCAGCGGTGCGACCACAGCCTGTGGCATGAGATTGACCAGGGCCGGCAGCATGAACAGAGCACCCACGACCAGGGGGGGTGCCAGCACGAACAGCAGACCCGCCAGCGCGCCGAGCGCGGGAATCGTGAATGCCCGCACTGGTTCGACGCCGGCTGCGAGCAGCAGGACGCCCGGCAGCAGGACAGTGCCTGCCACACCCGCGGACATCGCGAGGCGGGTGGCGGCGAGGACCCCCGGGATGCATCCGTGCGTGGATTGGCTGCGCAACAGGACCAGGCGTCCGAACAGGCCCGACCACAGCACGAAATTGGCCAGCATGGCGAACAGGGTGATGATGTCGGCGCGGTTGGTGCTTTCGCTCACGAACGTGGCAACCGCCGCCGCCATCAACAGCATCGCCGCCGACACGATCAGCATCCAGGCGCGGTGACGGACGGAGGTCGAGGCCTTCAGGCTGGCGAAGGCATCGGCCAGCGCGACGGCCCGTGTTGCCGGCGCCGCGACGGCGTTCATGCCGACACCTCGATGAACAGATCCTCCAGCGGCAATGCTTCGGCGCGCACGCCGGGCACCTGCACCAGATCCGGCCACGGCGCGCCTTCTACGCGCAGCACGGTGATCGACAGGCCGCCATAGGGATGCGGGCGTCGTGACACTTCACCGGGCACGTCCTCGCGCAGTTGCGCGGCGACCGGCTCGGGCACGTGCAGGCGCAGGTTGCGCTCCTTGAGGCTGTCGAGCTCGCTGTGCAGCAGCAGGCGGCCGTCGTGCATGAAGGCGACGTGCGAGGCGACGCGTTCGAGGTCGGAGACGATATGCGTGGAGAACAGCACCGTGGTGCCCGATTCGCCGGCGCGCGAGGCGATCTCGCGCAGCAGTTCGCGGCGACCCACCGGATCCAGCGCCGAAGCCGGTTCGTCGAGCACCAGCAGTTCCGGCTGCGGAGCGAGCGCGCGCACGATCGCCACGCGCTGGCGTTCGCCGGGCGACAGTTTCGCGAGCAGACGGTTGCGCGGCAGTTGCCAGCGCTCGAGCGTGGCGTCGACGTAGCCGCCGTCCCAGCGCGGATAGAAGCGGCCGACGAAATCCAGCATTTCGCCGACCTTGAGCCACGCCATCGCCTCGGGCTGCTGCGGCACATAGCCCAGGCGCTGCTTGATCGCGTCGGTCAGGCGCAGCGCCGGTGTGCCCCAGACCATCGCGTGGCCGGCGTCGGGTTCGATCAGGCCGAGCATCGCGCGGATCAGCGTGCTCTTGCCGGCGCCGTTGCGGCCGATCAGGCCGAGCACCGCGCCGGGTTCGACCGACAGCGAGACGCCCTTGAGCACGCTCCGGTGTTCGTACTGTTTGATCAGGCCGTCGGTGAACAGCGGCGCGGTGGCGGCGTCGGCCGTGGGATTGGAAACGGCGAAGACGGAATGGTCGAGCATCGCGTTCATTGCGGTTCCTCCGTGAGTCGGGTCTTGAGGCGGTCGAGCAGGGCGTCGGCCGGCAGTTCGAGTTCGCGCGCCTGGCGCGCCAGCGCATCGAGCACGGGGTCGATCAATGCCCAGCGCGCGGCGAGATCGGGCGGCGCCGCAAGATCGGCGACGACCATGCCCTTGCCGCGCAGCCGCAGCAGCACACCTTCGGCTTCGAGCTGGCTGTAGGCCTTGGAGACGGTCATCGGATTGATCGCGTGCAGCCCGGCCACGTCGCGCACCGAGGGCAGCGCTTCGCCGGGTCGCAGCACACCGCCCGCGACCAGCCGCCGGATCTGACCGGTGATCTGCCGGTACAGCGGCTCGGCGGCGTTGGGCTGGATCGAGAGCAGGGTTGCGTCCATGTGTATCAATACAACAATACACTCGGGCCCGAGTCAAGCGATTCTTGTGGGAGCGGCCCATCGCCGCGAAGGGCGCTGCCGGCACAGTCCCATCGCAGCCATGGGCCGCGCCTGCACGAGGCGCGTAGGCTTGCGCCTGCACGAGGCGCGTAGGCTTGCGCCTGCACGAGGCGCGTAGGCTTGCGCCTGTGCATCGCCTCCTGCTCATCCTGTTGTTGCTCACGCCTTCGCTGGCACAGGCCGACGACCTGCTTGCACGCCTGTCCGCACTCGCGCCGAAGCTCGACGGAAAGGTGTTGTCGATGGCGCTCGAGGCCCGCGCCTGCGCCGCGCGCGAGCGCGATGTCGGCCGTCGCCTCGCGGTGATCGACTACTCGATGCCGTCGACCGAGGTGCGCATGTGGGTGTTCGACATCAATGCGCGCCGTCTCCTGCACGCCGAGCACGTCGCGCACGGGCGCGGCAGCGGTGGCAACGTGCCGACCGTGTTCTCCGATGTCGAAGGCAGTTACCAGACCAGTCTCGGTCTGTTCGCGATGGCCGAAACCTACACCGGCCAGAACGGTTACTCGCTGCGCATGGACGGACTGGAGCCCGGCATCAACGGCCGCGCACGCGAACGCCTGATCGTCATGCATGGCGCCGGCTACGTGGATCCGGCGCAGGGCCGACTTCAGGGCCGGCTCGGTCGCAGCTGGGGGTGCCCCGCGGTGCGCAGCGCGGTGGCGCAGGCGGTCATCGACGATCTCAAGGATGGCCAGCTGCTGTTCGCATACGCGGACGATGCGACATGGCTGCGCGACTCCACTCTGCTGCACTGCCCGTCACGCTGAACACTTCGCGCGCGGCTTCACGCGACCGGCGCATGCACGCCGGGAGCATGCGGCGCAGACGAGCCGAAGGAGTGATGCGATGACCGTCCAGATGCCGAAAACCCTTGCGCTGTGCTGCGCGCTCGCCCTGGGCGCGATCGCGACGCCGGGGTTCGCGCAGACAGCCGCCACCGGGGCCGAGCCTGCGGCTGCCGAGTCGAACGATGTGGCCGCGGCGCTGACTGTCGAGTCGGTCAACGACGCCGACGTGGATGCCGGCGACGCCGCGCTGCTGCGCGCGCAGGTGCTGCTCGATCGCATGCACTTCTCACCGGGCGAAATCGACGCGCGCGGCGGCGCCAATACGAACCGGGCGGTCGCCGCGTTCCAGCGCTTCCGCGGCATCGAGGCGAGCGGCGAACTCGACGCTGCCACCTGGAACGCACTGACGGGTGATGGCGCCCGCGCGCTGGTCGCACACACCCTGGCCGCCGACGATGTTGCCGGCCCGTTCACCGCGGTGCCGGACGACATGATGGCGCAGTCGAAGCAGCAGGCACTCGGCTTCGAGGACGTCGTCGAAGCGCTCGGCGAACGCTTCCATGCATCGCCCGCGCTGTTGCGCCGGCTCAATCCCGGCAGCGACTTCAAGGCCGGTACACGCATCGTGGTGCCGAACGTCGCCGAGGCCGCGCCGCTGGCAGAACCCGCGCGCGTGGTCGTGAGCAAGTCGGATTCGGTCGTGCGTCTGGTCGATGGTGGCGGCAAGGTCTATGCGCAGTTCCCCGCGTCCACCGGCACCGAGCGCGATCCGCTGCCGATCGGCGAGTGGAAGATTGAAGGCGTCGCGTCGGATCCGACCTTCCACTACAACCCGGACCTGTTCTGGGATGCCGATCCTTCGCACGCGAAGGCCGCGTTGCCGGCCGGTCCGAACAACCCGGTCGGCGTGGTGTGGATCGATCTGTCGAAGCCGCATTACGGCATCCACGGCACGCCCGAGCCGCAGAACATCGGCAAGACCCAGTCGCACGGCTGCATCCGCATGACCAACTGGAGCGCGCGCCGCGTTGCCGATGTGGTCAAGCCGGGCATGACCGCCGTGCTGGAGGAATAGGCGATGCAGCGGCCGGGAGTGTGGATCGCGCTGATCGCGGTGTTGCTGCTCGCCAACGTCGCCTGGTTCGTCTGGCAGGGCGGACCGCTGGTCCAGCGCACGACGGGCGCTGGTCCCGTCGTCCAGCCGGTTGCGCCGGCGACGGCCACCTTTGCGGCCGATGCGGTCGCGGTGAGGATGTCGGCAAGCACCTCGCCAGCCGATGCCCCGGCATCCGCGCCGTCCAGGTCGCCTGCCCCCGTCACGATGCCGACCGCTGCTAGCACGAACACGGCACCGTCCGGACTGCTGCTGCCGGTGCAGGGCGTCGACATCGCCGATGTGCACGACACCTTCGGCGATGCGCGCGGCAGCGAGCGCCAGCACGAAGCACTCGACATCATGGCGCCGGCCGGCACACCGGTGCTGGCCGTCGCCGACGGCACGATCGAGAAGCTCTTCACCAGCGACCGCGGCGGACTGACGATCTACCAGTTCGAACCGACCGGGCAGTTCGCGTACTACTACGCGCATCTGCAAGCCTATGCGCCGGGCCTCAGCGAGGGTGCAACGGTGAAGCGCGGCGACGTGCTCGGCACCGTCGGCAGCACCGGCAATGCAGACCCCGCTGCGCCGCATCTGCACTTTGCAATTTTCCGGCTGACGCCGGAGAAGCAGTGGTGGGCCGGCGAGCCGGTCAATCCGTATCCGTTGCTGCAGCGTCGCTGAAAAGCATCCTGCAGGAGCGGCCCATGGCCGCGATGGGACTTGCCGGCAATGTCCTTCGCACGCAAGCGCGCTCCCACGGAAAAGCCGAGGCCATCGCGCCGCTCGGGCGCTGCCCGGCTCAATCCGCCAGCAACGGCCTCAACGCCGGCCACACGTGATCGAGGATCTTCGGCTGCGCTTCCACCGTCGGGTGCAGGTTGTCGTCCTGGAAATTCGCCCGGTCCTCCGCGACCGGCGCCAGCAGGAACGGCAGCAGCGCGGTATCGAAGGTTTCCGCCAGCAGGCGGTAGTTGTCCTCGAAGCCGCGGGTGTAATCGGCCCCCAGGTTCGGCGGCATACGCATGCCGACCAGCAGTACCTGCGCGCCGACGTGCTGGGACGCGCCGATCATGCGCGCCAGATTGCGGCGCGCATCGGCCAGCGGCAGGCCGCGCAGGCCGTCGTTGGCGCCGAGCGCGATGATCACCACGTCCGGCTGTTCGCGCACCACGGCCTGGGCGATACGTGAGGCGCCACCGGCGCTGGTCTCGCCGGAGATGCTCGCATTGACCACGCGCCAGCCCGGCGCCTCGCGCCGCAGGCGCTGCTGCAACAGCGCGACCCAACCTTCGGCGGCGGACATGCCGTAGCCCGCCGACAGTGAATCACCCATGACCAGAATCGTCTTCGCATCGCCCGCGGTCGCCGGCGCAGGCGATGCGCCTTGCGCCTGTGCTAGAACGGGCAGGGCCAGCAGGCACGCCAGCATCCAGCGCGCGACATGCGCTTGCATCCGGCGGCGCGCGGCCGCAGTTCCCTCAATCATTCCCACATCTCCGGTCGGTCCGGCGACGCTGCTGTCTGGCGACGTGCGCGGCGCTGGTTGAAACATCGAAGGATACCTATGCACGACGGCACCCCCATGCAAGATGAAACCGCACGCGCCGGTCATGCACTCGATGTCGCAGGACTGGGCAAGCGCGTCGCCCTGCCGTCGGGCGAACTGACCATCCTGCAGGACGTCGCGTTCCGCATCGGCCACGGCGATACGGTGGCGATCGTCGGCGCGTCGGGTTCGGGCAAGAGCACGCTGCTGTCGCTGCTCGCAGGCCTCGATACGCCGAGCACCGGTGCCGTGGTGCTCGACGGCGCGCCGATCTCGACACTCGACGAGGACGGCCGCGCCAAGGTGCGCGGCGAGAAGGTCGGCTTCGTGTTCCAGAGCTTCCAGCTGCTGCCGTCGTTGACCGCGCTGGAGAACGTGATGCTGCCGCTGGAGCTGCGCGGCGATCGCGAGGTGGACGGTCCGGCGCGCGACGTGCTTGCGCGCGTGGGCCTGGCCGAGCGCCTCGGCCATTATCCGCGCCAGCTCTCCGGCGGCGAGCAACAGCGCGTGGCGCTGGCGCGTGCGTTCGTGACCCGGCCGTCGCTGCTGTTCGCCGACGAGCCCACCGGCAACCTCGACACCGCGACCGGCCAGTCGATCATCGAACTGCTGCTCGCGCTCAATGCCGACGCCGGCACCACGCTGGTGCTGGTCACCCACGACGACCATCTGGCGCAGCGCTGCAAGCGCCGCCTGCGCATCGACAGCGGCCGTCTCGTCGCCGACGAGGCGATGACCGCATGAGGGCCGCCGCGCTCGCGTGGCGCCAGTTGCGCCGCGATTTCAAGGCCGGTGACATCCGCATCCTGTTCGCCGCGCTGGTGCTCGCGGTGGTCGCGGTGACCGCGGTCGGCTTCGTCACCGATCGCGCCGAGCGTGCGCTGGCGATCGAAGCCAACCGTCTGCTCGGCGGCGATGCGGTCGTGCGCGGCGATGCGCCGATCGACGGCGCGATCCGCCAGGCGTCCAATGCAGCGGGTCTTGAAGCCGTCGACACGATCGAACTCGACAGCATGATCCGCGTTGGTGCGGGCGACACCGCGACCCTGCAACTGGGCGACGTGCGTGCGCTGGGCGATGGATTTCCGTTGCGGGGCAGTTTCCGCATCGCCGGCGCCGATGGCATCGAGCGCGATGCCGGGGCCGTGCCCGAGGCCGGTACCGCGTGGATGAGCCGCGCCGGTGCCGACACCCTGGGCGCGTCGGTCGGCGACACCGTGTTCCTCGGCGACCGCAGCTTCCGTCTGACCGCGCTGGTGCTGCAGGAACCGGATGCGTCGATCGACTATTTCAACGTCGCGCCGAAGGTCTTCCTGCATCTGTCCGATCTCGAGGCGACGGGTCTGATCCAGCCGGGCAGCCGCATCCGCTATCGCCTGGTCATCGCCGGTGACGCGAATGCGGTCGACGGTTTCGCCACGGCCGCGCGCGCGAACATCGGTCGTGGCCAGCGCGTGGAAACCATCGGCGATGCGCGTCCGGAAGTGCGCTCCTCGCTCGATCGCGCCGGTCGCTTCCTCGGCCTCGCCGCGCTGGTGTCGGTGATCCTCGCGGCGGTCGCCGTGGCGATGGCCGCGCGCCAGCATTCGGCGCGGCATCTGACCTCCGTCGCGGTGATGCGCTGCATGGGCGCGCAGCAGCGCACGCTGGTCGGCATCCATGTCGGTGAACTGCTGCTGCTCGGCGTGATCGCCTGCACGCTGGGCGTGGTCATCGCGTTCGGTCTGCAGTGGGGCATCGGCCGCTGGCTGGAATCGCTGCTGGGTCTGTCGATTCCGTCTGCGGGGCTGATGCCGGCGCTGCAGGGGTACGGCGTCGGCATCGTCGTGCTGATGGCCTTCGGCGCGCCTCCGGTGCTCGCGCTGCGTCGCGTGCCGGCGCTGCGCGTGCTGCGGCGCGACCTCGGCGGTTTCGAGCCGAGTGCGTGGCTGGTCGGCGGCGCCGGTTTCGTCGGCCTCGCCGCGCTGCTGTGGTGGAAGGCCGGTTCGGCGACGCTCGGTGGCGCGATGCTCGCGGGTATCGCAGCGACATTTGCCGTGCTCGCGCTATTGGCGTGGGGCCTGATCCTGCTGGTGCGTGCGCTGCGCACGCGGCTGCGCGGCAGCCTGCGCTACGGCCTCGCCAACGTGAGCCGGCGCGCGGGCACCAGCGTCGCCCAGGTCACCGCGCTCGGTCTCGGCCTGATGGCGCTGTTGCTGCTGACCTTCGTGCGCACCGATCTGCTCGACCGCTGGCAGCTCGCGCTCGGCCAGGAGGCGCCGAACCGCTTCATCATCAACGTGCAGCCCGACCAGCTCGATCCGGTGCGCGCCTTCATCGCCGATCAGGGCATCGATGCGCCGGTGCTGTTCCCGATGATCCGCGCGCGTCTGGTCGAACGGAACGGCGAGCCGGTGCGCGGCGAGGACTATGCCGGCCGCAGCGGCGACGAGGCGCAGGACCGTCAGGCGCAACGTCGCGCCGAGCGCGAGTTCAATCTCTCGATGCAGAGCGATCTGCGCGACGACAACCGGGTCACCGCCGGCACGTTCTGGGGCGAGACCGCGCCGGCGACGCCGGAGATCTCGGTCGAGGAAGGCTTCGCCAGGGATCTGGGCTGGCAGCTCGGCGACCGCATCGTCTTCGATATCGCCGGCCAGCGGTTCGAAGCGCCGATCACGAGTTTCCGCAGCATCGAGTGGGAGAGCTTCCGGCCGAACTTCTTCGTCGTCGCCTCACCGGGCGCGCTGGACGCGTATCCGGCCAGCCACATCACCGCGGTCCGCGTGCCCACCGACAAGCCGCGTTTCACCGCTGATCTCGTGCAGCAGTTCCCGAACCTGTCGGTGGTCGACATCGACGCGGTGCTGACCCAGGTGCGCAGCACCGCCGACCAGGTGTCGACGGTGGTGCAGGTGGTGTTCTGGTTCTCGCTCGCGGCCGGCGTGCTGGTGCTGCTGGCCGCGGTCAGTGCCAGTCAGGACGAGCGCCTGCTCGAAGGCGGCGTGATGCGCGTGCTCGGCGGCAAGCGGGCGCAGTTGCGACTCGCGCAGGCATCGGAGTTCGCGGCGATCGGCCTGCTGTCGGGACTGGTCGCGGCGATCGCGGCCTCGGTGCTGGCCGGCGTGATCGCAGTGCAGGTATTCGATCTGCCATGGACGCCGAACTGGGCGATGGCCGCCGTGGGTGCTGGTATCGGCGTGTTGATGACCTTGCTCGCTGGCCTGTGGGCGACGCGCAAGGTGCTGGATGCGCCGCCGTCGGTGACGCTGCGCGCACTGCAGGAGTGATCGAAGGCGCGCCGCGCGATCAGCGCGGCGCGCGCATCGGCACGAGCCAAAGCGCCAGCGCGCCGAGCAGCGTGCCGGCGACGACATCGAGAATGTCGTGCTGCCAGGTCGTCAGCGTCGACAACAGGATCAACGCGCACCACGCATGCCAGGCCATCCGGCCTGCGCGATGCGCGTGCAACGCGGCCACACCCGCGCGCCAGACCAGCACCAGCACCGCGGCGTGCAGTGACGGCGCCATGTTCACCGGCGCTTCGAAGGCGCGCAGTTGCGCGAACAATACGCCGGTCACGCCGTCGGGCACCGGCAGTGCGCGGGTGTTGGTCGTCGGCCACACGGTGAAGGCAACGAAGCAGACGCCCTGCACCAGGGCGATGCGCGCTGCGTGCCGGCGCAGCGCGTGCACATCGACGAACGTGAAGAACGCGCAGGGATACAGCAGGTTGAGGCTGAGGTAGGGCCAGATCGTCCAGGCGAAGAACGGCACGTATGCATCCCAGTGCCCATACAGCGAATGCGGGTCGGGATGCGCGGCGGCCCACTGGTTCGTCAGGGTGTAGCCGCCGACGAAGAACGCACCGAGCAGCACGGCCCACAGCAGGGCCTCGCGCCAGGGAGGGATGTCGATGACGGGGGAAGACGCGCTCGGCATCGCGTCACGCTAGCAGGTCGTCATGCGGGCCAGCCGGTATCCTCGATGCCCCGGAACCGGATCGGAGACACGGTGCAGGACGACACCGCGATGTGGGCAGGCTGGCGCAACAGTCCCGCCTGGATGCTCTCCGCGCAGACGCGCGACGACGTGACGCTGCTGCTGGTGTCCGGCGGCGCCGACGCACTGTATGTCGTCGACGAAGCGCCGGACGCCGATGCGATCGGACGCATCCTCGACGCCTGGCAGCACGACACGCTGGCCGCACTGGTCGACGATACCCGTTGTGGCGCCGCAGTCCGGCAGCTTGCGCGCCTCGGCGTGCTGACGCCGCCGCGGGCGCATGTGCCCCTGTTGCGTATCGCGTTCACGTGGCTCGGAACGCCGTGGCGCGCGCTGGACGCAGCGCTCACGACGATGGGCGACGTGCGTGTCGACGCCGCCGACGCGACGCTGCAGCTCGTGGTGCGCACCGACGCGTCATGGCCGGATGCACTGGGGGCGTATCGCGATGCACCGCCTGCCGTCCCGCACCTCTTCGTCGATGTCGCCTACCAGCGGACGCTTGGCGTCGGCCCCTACGTCGTGCCCGGCGACACCGCCTGCGTGTACTGCCTGGGCAATCGTGTGCTGCGGCGCTGGGGCGATCCGCCGATGCCGCGCCGGCCCGCAGTCGCCGATGACGCCACCCGGGTGGCCGCACTGGTCGCCCCCCTGTTGGCCGACGCGACCACGCTGCTGCCGTTCCTCGAACACAGCGTGGCCTTGGATCTGTCCACGCTCGCCAGCACGCGCGAGCGCGTGGTGCGCGTGCCGGGATGCCCCGCATGCCGTTCGGACACGCGCGCGCCGGGGCCGTTGGCGCTCCCCTGGGCGGCAACGGCCGGCTAGTATCGACGCAGCGCATCCATGCGATGCGACCGACACGGAGTCCCGATGTACCGCCTGCCGTCCCAGTTCGATCCCGCCGCCCGCCATGACGGCATGTCCGCCGCCGGTGGCGGTTCGACATCGACCACCTGCAGCTCCTGCGTCGTCACACTGGGCGCGGCATCGGTGCTGACCGCGCGCCTGTTCGCGGCGCGCGTACCCGGCGTCGTGGCGGTACCCGGTGCGACGACTGTGGATCGCGTCGCGCCCGCGTCGGCGGACAGCGTGGTCCCGCCGCCTCCTGGGAGCGAGCCGCTGATCGATGCACAGTCGCGGCCGGTGATCGCGCGTGGCGGCCTGATCCTGCTCGGCCTGTTCGCGCTGCCGATCGCGGCCGTGGCCGCGCTGGTGGCCGGGACCATGCAGTTCGGATTCGGCGCCATCGTCGGCATCGCCGTTTTCATCGGCCTTTACTGCTGGGCCTATGAACGCAGCGGGCGCAGCGTCGGGCGCGGCGCCGCCGTCGCGATCGCGATGCTCGTCGGCATCGTGCTGGCCAGCGCGGCGGAAATGGCCGTATGGCTCGGCGCGATCGGATGACGAGGGATCGCAGCCGCCCACCACGTCGGGCTGGCTGAGTGCAACCCCTGTCGGAACACCTGCTGCACAGCGTGGCAGGCGCGCGCTGCGGCGTGGCCCTGCCGGCGCATGCACTGCCGCCAGAACCCTGCGACGACACCGGTCCGCTGTTCGAAGGCCGGCGCGTGCACAACGCCGCGACCCAGGCCGATCCCGCGAATCCCTGGCAGACGGTGTCCGGCGCGGTCGCGCTCGATGCACGCGGCGCCGCGAATGGCGCGCTCGCCGAAGCGCTGGAGCGTATCGCCGCCGCGCAGGCCACGTTCGAGGTGCGCCCGCGCGGTGCGATTCCGGCCGACCGGCGCCTGGACGACGCCAGCTTCTCGTTGTTCTCGGAGGCGCAGCGCGCCACGCCCGGTTTTCCGTGGCCGATGCCGCAGTCGGACAACGACCTGCTGGCCGAGGTGTACGCGCTCGACGACAACCGCGGCGTGTGGGTGCCGCAGGAACTGGTCGGCCTGGGGCCGCGCATCGGCGACGCGCGGATGCCGTCGACCTCCAGCGGCCTTGCAGCGTGGCGCGATGCCACCGGCGGGCCCTGGCTCGCGCTCCTGCGCGCCGCGCAGGAACTGCTGGAGCGCGATGCGCTGGCCGTGACCTGGTCGAACGGGCTGGGTGGTCGCAGCGTCGAGCTGCCCGCGCAATGGCGGACCTTCGTGACCGCGCGCGGCGGCACGCTGACCGCGTTCGATCTGACCCAGCAGTGGAATCCGCATCCGGTGATCGCGGTTGCCGGCAGCCTGCCGTTCGAAGGCCGGCCGCGGCATGTGCTCGGCATCGCCTGCCGTGCGCTGCGCGGTGAAGCGCTGCACAAGGCGCTGCTGGAATGGGTGCAGGCGCTGACATTCGCGGCGTATCTGGTCGGCACGCACGGCGACACGCTGCCGCGCACGCCGTCCGACCTGCGGCGCTTCGACGAGCACGCCGCGTTCTACACCTTGCGCCCCGAACTGTGGGCGCAGACCGCACTGCAACGACATGCCGCCCCGTCGGGTCTGCGCATCGCAGCGGATGAGGTCGGTGCGCAAGACACGGACGCCGATGCGGCCGCCGCGCAGCTGCAGGTGATGCGGACGGCGCTCGGCGCGGCCGGGATCGCACTGCTGTATCGCGAACTGACCACGCGCGACGTGGCTGCCGCTGGCCTGCGTGTCATGCGCGTGCTGTCGCCGCAGTTGACGGGCCTGCACGCCGACGAACGCGCACCGTTCCTGGGTGGCCGCGCCCGTGATGCCGCTTGGCGCTATCCCGAACGCACGTCGCACGGCGCATGGCCCAACCCGTTGCCGCATCCACTCGGATGACCGGAGCCCCGCCGCAGATGTCGTCTTCCGATCCGTCTCCGTTCGACGATGCACCGCTGTTCCACCAGTTCTGGGACAACGGCGTGCTCAATCCGTCACGCGCGCTGGCCATGCGCGAGCGCATCGCGCACGACGCCGCGCGGATGTACACGCCGCCGCGTCCGGTGCATGCGGCCGCCGGCATCGGACTGCCGGCACCCTCGGCCGCGCGCAATGCGGCCTGGCACGACCGGCGCAGTACGCGCTGCTTCGGGCCGCAGCCCTGGTCGCTGTCCGAACTCACCCATCTGCTGGCGCCGTTGCGCGCACGCGATGCATCCAGCGATGCCATGCAGACGCGTCTGCTGCCATCGGGTGGCGGCAAGTATCCGGTGCAGGCCTATGTCGCGCTGTGCCGAATCGATGGCCCGTCGGCGCTGCACAATCGCATCGCCTGGTATGACCCGGCGCGCCACGCGCTCACGCCGGTCGCACCCTGTCCGGAGTGGCCGACGCTCGCACGCACCCTCGGCGTCGACTGGTCCGACACGCCGGCCGTCGTCGTCCTGCTCGTTGCCGAAAGCGCCGGCACGCTGGTCAAGTACGGCGAGCGCGGCGGTCGTTTCCTGCTGATCGAAGCGGGCGTGCATCTGGGCGCGCTCGGCTATCAGGCCGCCGAGGCCGGCTGGGCCGGCTCGGCGATCGCATCCTTCGACGACGGGGCAGTGCTCGCGCTGCTGGGCCTGTCGGCACCGCGTCATCTGGCGATGCTGGCGTATGCCTGTGGGCCGGCAGCTGACTGACGGTGCGAAGCGCGCTGCCCAAGGCGTGCTGTCCGGTGCCCAGGGTGTGCTGTCCGGTGGTGCATGCGGGCCCGGCGCGCAAACCGCGACGCGTCGGGCATCGCCTCGAAGATCGCCTGTGGCAGCGAGGGTCAGGTGGGCGCCGGTGTCGAGTTGCGCTTGGAAAACCCAGTCGCCGATCGCTACCGGCATCCGGAACGGCCGCTGATACGCGAGCGCGCCACGCCCGGCACGCAGGCCGGGCGTGCGACGCGATCAGCGGACGCGGCGCGCCAGCACGAACGCGACGAGATTGCCGATGCCGGTCGCACCGAGCAGTAGGGCGAACACGCCTGGGCTCGCTTCGGTCCAGCCGAAGGCTTCGATACCGGCGAAGCCCAACGCCAGCGCGACGAGGATCGTGCCCCAGCGCAGCGAGGCCTGCCGGCGCCGGGTCTCTTCGCCTTCGAGGCTGTGCATCTGGAACGCGCGGCGGACGATCGCGCGGATCAACTGCTGCTGCGTGCGCTCGCCGTCACCATGACGGCATCTTCTGCCTCGCGCGCCGGCCAGTGCACGTCCGGCTGATGACACTCAGCCGACAATGGTCTCGCTGGCTTCGAAACGACGCGCGTAGTCCCGCTCTTCGCTGATGCGCTGCACATCTTCATGCGCGATGTCCGGGCCGCCGTACACCGCGTAGACGATCTCGTCGTCGCGGCGCCCGACCGCATGCAGGCGGTAGCGTGAATGGCCGCCGCCGGTGTCGGGTGGATAGCGCGCAGGCGGCCCGGCGCCGTCGAGGTCGAGTTCGCTGTTGTCGATGGTGCCGCCGACGAACAGGGCATGGATGGGCATCGCGGTCTCCTGCTGTGAAAAGAAACGGTCGGGCCATCCTGCAACCGTGCGTGTTCGTACGACATCAATCTCCCGTTGTTTCGCGCATCGCGGTCTGCGAGCCGGCGCGCAAGTTGGGGCGCGCCCCCGCGGCGGGGTTCGGCGCGACCGGTAGAATCGCGGCCAGTCCCGCCATCGCGTACCTCATGTCCGATCCTGCTCTCGACGCCCTGTTCCTGCCACTCGAGCACCGCCAGATCGCCTGGCCGGACGAGGGCGCGCTGTTCCTGCGCGCGCGTCCGGGTGTGCCGACCACCGGCGGGCGTTGGTCGGGCCTGGTCTGCGAACAGAGCCTCAAGCCGCTGCATGTGGCCCTGCAGCGCGCCGGCCTCGAGGTGTTGCCCGGCGACGACGGCGATGTCGCATTGCCGCGCAAACCGCTCGTGCTGGTGCTGCCGCCGCGCCAGCGCGACGAATCGCGCGCGGTGCTGGCGCGCGCGCTGCAGGCGGTGACGCCGGACGGCTGGGTGCTGGCCAGCGTGGCCAACGACGAGGGCGCGAAGTCCGCGCAGGACGATCTCGCCAGGCTCGCCGGCAACATCGGCGCGCTGTCGAAGCACAAATGCCGCGTGTTCTGGGCGCAGGCCGGCGACACCGTCGACGCCGCGCTGGTCGAGACCTGGGCCGCGCTGGACCGTCCACGCGACGTGCTCGGCGGACGTTTCCAGAGCCGTCCCGGTGTGTTCGCCTGGGACCGCATCGATCCCGCGTCCGCGCTGCTGGCCTCGCATCTGCCGGGCACGCTGGCCGGGCGCGGCGCCGATCTGGGTGCCGGCTACGGCTATCTGTCCGCCGAACTGCTGCAGCGTTGCAAGGGCATCACCGCGCTGGATGTCTTCGAAGCCGAAGGTCGCGCGCTTCACCTGGCCCGCCAGAACCTGGCCGCTCTCGGCGCGGGCGCGGCCTTGGCTTATCACTGGCACGACGTCACCACCGGCGTGCCGCAGGGCTATGACTTCATCGTCAGCAATCCGCCATTCCATGCGCACGGCCGCGAGGGCCGGCCCGACATCGGTCGCGCGTTTATCGGCGCTGCCGCGGTCGCGCTGAAGCCGGGCGGCGCGTTGTGGCTGGTCGCGAACCGCCATCTTCCGTATGAGGAAGTGCTCGATGCGCGTTTCGGCGAGGTCAACGAGATCGCCTCCAGCGGCGCGTTCAAGGTGATCCACGCGGTGCGCGCACGCGCGACGCCGGCGGGGCACCGCGCATGAAACTGGTCAAACTGCTCGCCAATCTGGGCTACGGCAGCCGCAAGCAGGTCGCGTGGATGTTCCGCGAAGGCCGGGTCACCGATGCGGCGGGCGAGGTGTTGTATGCCGACGACCAGGTCAGCCATGCCGACGTGCGCGTCGACGGCGAACCGCTGGATCCGCCGCCGGGTCTGACGCTGCTGCTGCACAAGCCGCCCGGCTACACCTGTTCGACCAAGGACACCGGGCGTCTGGTCTACGACCTGTTGCCGCCGCGTTTCCGGCTGCGATCGCCGGTGCTGTCGACGGTCGGTCGTCTCGACCGCGGGACCAGCGGCCTGCTGCTGTTCACCGACGATGGCCAGCTGCTGCACCGGATCATCTCGCCGAAGGCCGCGTTGCCGAAGGTCTACGAGGCCACGCTCGCCGAGCCGTTGCGCGGCAACGAGGCGGTGCTGTTCGCCAGCGGCGCGATGCTGCTGGAGGCGGACAACACGCCGCTCAAACCCGCGGTGCTCGAAGTGCTGTCGCCGACACAGGCGAGGCTCACGATCACCGAAGGCCGCTATCACCAGGTGCGGCGCATGTTCGCCGCGGTCGGCAACCACGTCGTCGCGCTGCATCGCAGCCGCGTCGGGGGTCTGGATCTGACGGATCTCGAGGTCGGCCAGTGGCGCGAGCTGGGCGCGCCCGACCTCGAAGCCCTGTCCGGCGGGTAAGGCCCCGCCTCAGCCCGCCTGCGCGGTGATCCATTCCTCCACCGCGCTTTCGAGCACCGCCAGCGGCAGGGCGCCATTGCCCAGCACCAGGTCGTGGAATGCGCGGATGTCGAACCCGTCGCCCAACGCAGCACGGGCACGCTCGCGCAGTTCGACCATGCGCAGATGGCCGATCTTGTACGAAGACGCTTGGCCAGGCTGGACCAGGTAGCGGTCGATCTCGATGCGCACATCGTTGTCGGACAGCCCGGTCGCGGCGGCCATGTAGTCCATGGCGCGTTCGCGGCTCCAGCGTTTGCGGTGCAGGCCGGTGTCGACCACCAGGCGTACGGCGCGGAACATTTCCGCCTGCAGCCGGCCCAGGTCACCGAGGGGGTCGTCCTGGTAGACGCCCATTTCCGCGGCCAGCTGCTCGGTGTACAGCGCCCAGCCCTCGGTGAAGGCGCTGGGATTGAGCGTGCGCCGCATCAGTGGCAGGCCAGTCAGTGACTGGCCCAGCGCGATCTGGAAGTGATGCCCGGGTGCGCCCTCGTGGTAGGCGAGGGTGGGTAGCGCCCAGCGCGCGTGGTCCAGCGTGCCCAGGTTGATGTAGAACACGCCGGGTCGGCTGCCATCGAGTGCGGGCGGCGCGTAGTAGCCGCCGGGCGCGCTGTCCTGCGTATATTCGGGTACCGGCTGGACCTGCAGCGGTGCGTCCGGGCGTAGCCCGAACCAGGCGTCGAGGTGCGGCTCGATGCGCGCCAGTGCGGTGCGGATATCGGCGATCACCTCGGCGCGGCCGGCGTCATCATCGCTGTAGGTGTGGGCCGGATCGGCCTGCAGGACCCGCACGCGCTCGGCGACGCTGCCGGTATCCCGACCTTGTGCACGCAGGATCGTGTCCATCTCGCCGTCGATGCGCGCGACCTCGGCCAGCCCGATGTCATGGATCGTATCGGCGTCGAGATCTGTACTCGTGTTCCAGCGCAGCGCGGCGTCGTACCACGCGTCGCCGCCCGGCAGCGCCCACACACCGTGGTTGCCCGGGCGCGCGGCCAGCAGTCCGTCGACGCGCGCCAGCAGGCGGGTGTATCCCGGATTCAACGACGTTGTGACCGCTTCAGTAGCCCGCGCGAGCAACGAGTCACGGTCATCATCGGAGGCCAGATCTTCGACTCCGTCCAGCCGGCGCGCCATCGAGGTCACGAACAGGCTTCTGCCCGCATCGGGTTCAAGCAGCGTGCGCAGCTGCGTGGCGAGGCTCTCCAGTGCCACTTGTGGCGGTACCACGCCCTGGGCGGTCTGCAGGTCGAGGTTGTCGATCACTTGGTCAAGTTGGGTGCCGACTGCCTGCAGTCGCGAGAGGTAGGCCTCGGCGTCGGCGACATTGCCGATCGCGTGCTGCTCGCTGAGGAACTGCGGCAGCGTGGTAGGAATGCCGAACAGATGGTCAACCGCGTAAATGCCAGACAGCGGCATCCAGGACACCGCCCAGGCGGGCGCGGCGAGTTCCGCCTGGCGTTCGTACATCCACACCGCGGTGTCGTAGGACCAGCGCTGCTGGCCGGTCATCGCCGCGCGGTCGATCGCCTGCAGCTGGGCGAGGTTGCCGGCCAGCACGTCGCGCAGTGGCTGGCGCCGGGACAGCGATACGTCGTTGAGGTGGTGCGCGGCATCCGCCGCACCCGGCAGGCCGAGCAGACTGATGACCTGTGGCATGTCCTGCAGCATCAGGGTGTATTGGCGCTCCAGCAGCGCGTCGACGTCGCGGGGCGCAGCGATGGCAGGCGCGAGACCGAGGGCGATCGCCCCAGTGAAGGCGGTGAGCAGGGCTTGGCGGATCATCGAACGTCTCCTTCTCGGATATGCGTCCAGTGTCCGGATTCCACGGTCCCGCGCATGGGCCGAGAGTCACCGGCTCCCGTCAGGCCGCTTCGCCGGTGTGGTCGAGCATGTCGCGCAGCATGTCCCTCACGTGCGCATCATTGGCCTCGTACAGCACCTGGCGCGCCTGACGTTCACCACGCACCAGCCGTGCGCCGCGCAGCAGTCGAAGGTGATGGCTGACCAGCGGCTGCGAGGCACCGGTGCGGCGCGCGATCTCGCCGACAGCGACCGGGCCGTCGAGACAGGTCAGCAGCACGCGCAGCCGCGTGGGATCGCCGAGCAGCTTGAAGGTCTCGGCGAGGACCGCCAGCCGTGCATCGTCGACAACGGTCATCGCGCGTGCCCGGATGTATGCGGAATTTCGTGCGAATGCGCGTGATCGTGGTGATGCGCGTGATCGTGCGGGTGCGTGTCTTCGCCACGCGATTGCTCCAGCGCGCACTGCGCCTGCGGCACGTGCACGACTTCGACGGTGGCATGCCCGATCGCGAACCGCTCGGCGAGCGCGCGTTTGACCGCAGGCACCACCTGCGCCGGCTGCGCGTCGTCGGCCAGCGTGAGTTCCAGCGTCGCCAGCACCTTGCCTGACGTGATCGACCACACATGCACGTGGTCGACGTCGGCAACGCCCGGCACGGTGTCGCGCACGTGGTCCTGCAGCACGGTGATGTCGATGTCCGGCGGCACCGCCTCCATCAGGATGTCGAACGCGCTGCGCAGCAATGCCCAGGCGCTGCGCAGGATCAGCAGGCACACCAGCACCGACAGGATCGGATCGATCGGCATCCAGCCGGTGAAGTGGATCACCAGCGCCGCGACGATCGCCGCGACCGAGCCGAGCAGATCGCCGAGCACGTGAATCGTCGCGCCCTTGATGTTGACGTGCGACTGGTCGCCGCGGTGCAGGATCCAGAACACCAGACAGTTCACCAGCAGGCCGACCACCGCGACCGCGAGCATCGGCCCGGCCAGCACTTCACCGGGACTGCGCAGCCGCTGGATCGCCTCCCAGACGATCCAGATCACCAGCGCGAACAGCGTGACCGCATTGACCAGACCGGCCAGCACCTCGAAGCGCATGTAACCGAAGGTGCGCCGCGCATCGGATGCGCGGCGCCCGATGCGGAAGCCCACCCAGGCCAGCAGCAACGCGGCGGCATCGGTCAGCATGTGGCCGGCATCGGCGATCAGTGCCAGCGACCCCGACAGCACACCGCCGACGACCTCGACCAGCATGAAGCCCGCGGTCAGCGCGAAGCCGGTCAACACCACCCGTTCGTTGGCGGCGGAGACCGACGGCGCATGGCTGTGGTCGTGTTCGTGGGTGTGATCGTGGTCGTGCGACATGGGGGAGCGGGGCGGGCGGGGCGGGTCGCCATTATATAAATATATTTTTATGCGTTGATAGCAGGCGCTGTCGGGGCCGGTCAGCTGGCGCTGGTGTCAGGAATTCCCTGCGGCGTTGCGGGCAGCGCCCGTTACCGCGGCTGCGCTACCCTCGGCACGATCGCGTATGGAAGCGCCGAGGTCGGAATGGACACGATGGATCCGTCAGGTCGCCACGCCCGCATGTCGCAGTGGCGCGACCTGTGCACGAAATGGTCGTTTGCCCTGTGCCTGGCGGCGTTGATCGTCGCATTGTCCGGCTGCGTCCTGGCCTTGCCACCCGCCGACCCCACGGGCGAACGTACCGCGGCCGAGCGTGTGTTCGAAGATCCGAAACTGCAGGCGCTGGCATTCGCGGCCGGCAGCGGGGATGCGGTTGCGGTCCGTCGCCTGATGCGCGACGAAGGCGTCGATCCCGACGGCGTCTTCTGGGGACGCGACGGCGGGATTCCGATGCTCGCGTGGCCGATCTATCGCGGCAATCCTGATGGTCTGCGCGCAATGCTGGAAAGCGGCGCGGATCCGAATGTCTTCAAGACTTACGAGACGAAGGATCGCGGTACCCGGCGTCACAACAATGCGATGGTCTGGGCGGCCCGACAGAAGGATCCCATCTATCTGCAGATTCTGCTGGAACACGGCGGAGATCCAGACACGCGCAATTCCAACCGCGAAGCGCTGTTGTTCCAGGCTTTCGTCCAAGGCAACCAGTGGCAGAACGTGCAACTGCTGGTCGAGCGGGGCGCTGACGTCAATGTGCAGGCCTCACCCGGCAGCACGATCCTCGCAACCTATACCGGTCTCGGCGGGTTTCGAATGGCGCATTGGCTCCTGGAGCACGGCGCCGACCCGTCATTGCAGTTCTCGTTCAGCATGCCGGTGCAGCGTGCCGACTCGCACGCGATCGAAGCGATCTTCTGGCACCCAGGAAATCCGGGTGACCCGGATTGGCAGCGCAAATGCCAGCGCTGGTTGTTGGCGAATGGCTTCGAGCGTCCGCCGATGCCGGAGCACTTCCGGAAAATGCGGTCGACGTTCGGATTTCCTGATAGCGAGGATCAGATTCCCCTTCCAGACATGGATGACGACGGAGGCGAGACATGACGACGCAACATGCGGAACGGCAGCGTCTGCTTGAAGCGTTGCGCTCCAGTGGATTGAACGACGCAACAGACGAAGCGGACAGAATCGAGGCGGCCTATCACGCGCAGGAGATGGCTGGTCTGTCCCATGACGGCTACGACGCGGCAAAAGGTGCCGGTGAGCCACCGTCGGGCTGGATGCGCGTCAGTGCGACGCCTGCTCTGCTGCGCGAGATGCTTCCCGGGCTTCAACTGGACGATGGGCACATCCTGGATCTGCTGCACCCTGAGAAATCCGGATTTCGCGCAGAGATCTATGTTCCAGACCCTGCTGTAATAGGCCGAGGCTTCAAACCGACGCTCGTCTTCAAGGGGTCGAGAGGCCATGTCCTCGAGAACGGCGAACTGCGAGACACCTCGCTCGAGGATTTCGTCGGCAACAACCTGCCGCAGTCGATCGGACTGGAAACCGATTACTACACCCGATCCATGGCACTGGCAGAAATGCTCAAGCGCGCAGGGCTCGATTTCGATATCACGGGTCACAGCCTGGGCGGCGGCATGGCGTCGGCGGCATCTGCAGTGACAGGCATGCGAGCGGTGACCTTCAACGCGGCCGGGCTGCATCCGGACACCGCGCCCAGCTTCCTGAAGGACAAGCCGGGAGCGCAGCTCTTCGACACCAGCGACACCGTCACCGCCTGGCAGGTGCAAGGCGAAATCCTCAACGACGGCGTGCAGCAGGACATCCGTGGCATGAGCGATCTGCAACGCGCGCGGATTGCAACGGTCTTCACCAATGGCGTCGCCGCCGTGCAAAGCACGCCGGCTGGCCGTGACTACCTCGAGCACCGGCTGCTCCCGGGCATCCCCGAATCGTCGCATCCCGCCGTGCGCGCACTGCTCGAAGCGCTCGAGCGCGGCGAGACCGCGTCCATGATCCAGGACATGCCCGAGGCCGCCGGCAAACGCCTGCCGCCACTGGTGGCGATGACGCATCACGAGCAGGCGCTCGTCGCGCGCGAAGACCGTGCCTCGATGGCCGAACTGCATCAGCTGGGCGGACCGCTTTTGACCGTGCTGGCGAGGGGCGCGCGCGGTGCGAACGCCGGCGCACAGGCGGGCGACGTGATCGCCAACGGAGGCCGCGCGCTGGGCGATGGACTCGCGAACACCGGTGATGCGGTGCGCACCGGAACGGCGCTCGCCGGCGCCCACATCGACCGGGCCTGGCAAGGCGCCGGCGTCGTGTTGTCGCAGGGCACACAGGGAATAGGGGAGTTCACCGCGCAGGCGCGGATGGTGGGCGCGCATGGCGCGGCGGCCATCGACCATACGCAAGGCTGGGCACACGCAGGTGTTGCGAGCGCGCGCAGCGGTCTCCTGCGCACTGCAGGAAATGCGGTGGGCATATTTTCCGACACATGGCGCGAGGATCTGTATGCGCGCGCGGAGCGCATCGAGGTGGAGGGAGATGCCTCGATGCAACGCAACCGAAGCGAGGCCGCGGCCGCGATCGAGCAGGGGCGCGCTGCGGCGCAGGGCCGGCGCGATGTGGCTGGCGCCATCGCAGATGGCGTCCAGGCAGGCACTGGCGTCGTCGGCGCCCAGGCGCGTCACCAGCTGGTCTACGTCGGCGAGCGCCTCGATGCCGGCTTCGAAGTCGCAGGCGCGCGACTCACGCAGGTGACGGCGCATGCGCCGACGGCTGGGGCGGGCCTCGGCGGTCTGAGCGGCGTGATCGTCGGCGGCGCACTCAGTTTCGACCCACGCACGCCGCAAGGTATCCAGGGCTGGTCCGGTGCAATCGAACTGGTGCGCGAGGCCGGCCCGGCGTTGTCCGAGGCGGTGGAGCGCCACGGCATGGCGTCGGCCGTGTTGCCGAGTCTGCAGCGTCACGTCGCCGAACAGGAAGCGGCCGCGCGGGACATGCTGCGCGAACATGACCGGAAGGTCGAAGCGCCGACGTTGCAGGCGCAGTCCGCGCTGCTGTCAGGCGAAACCGGCGCCGCGCTGGAGCGTCTGTTCTCGGCGGTCAGGCAGGGCGATACGGAGGCTGCGCAACAGGCGTCGTCTGCACTGATGGAGACCGCAGGCGCGCAGGCATGGCTGGCCGAAGGTCAGGCGCGACTCAGCGCGCTCGATCAGGCTGCGACGCTGGCGCCTGAAGTGGAGCGACAGCAGGTGCCGCATCTGCATGAACTGCAGCGTCCTGCCGAGCAGGCAGCGCCGGCGCATTGACCTGGCGTCTCCACGTTGGCCGGGCGCGCGAAGCGGTGACGCGCCGCGCTGCCCTCAGTTCGCCTCGGTGAACAGCCGCGTCCAGCCGGCGTGTCCCAGCGTTTCGAGCGTCGCGAGATTGCGGTCGATGATGCTGTCCGGCTCGGGATATGCATCCACCGCGCGCGCCACGCTGTCTTCGCGCAGCAGGTGCAGCGTCGGATACGGCGCGCGATTGGTGTAGTTGCCGATGTCGTCGGGTGCGGTGCCGGCGAACTGGTAGTCGGGATGGAAGCTGGCGACCTGCAGATCGCCGTCGAGTTCCAGCGCTTCGATCAGTCCGTCCGCCTCGTCGAGGAAATCGTTGTACTCGAGGAAATCACCCAGCACCTGCGGGTGCACGATCAGCGTCGTGTCGACCTCGGCGGCCGACGTGTCACGCAGACGCAGCAGTTCCTCGCCGAGCTCTTCGAGCAGGGCTTCGGGCGTGGTCGCATTGCTCAGCACGAAACGCACCTGGTCCTTGACCACGACCGCCTTCGCGAACGGGCACAGGTTCAGCCCGATCACCGCGCGCTCCAGCCACAGGCGGGTGTCGGCGATCGGGTCGGCGCTCGGCAACATGCGGATCAGTCGCGGAAGTTGTCGAACTGCAGCGGCAGCTCGAAATCGGCGCCGCGCAACAGGGCCATCGCGGCCTGCAGATCGTCGCGCTTCTTGCCGTTCACGCGCAGCTTGTCGCCGTTGATCTGGCTGTCGACCTTGAGCTTGGCCTCCTTGAGCGTGTTCTGGATCTTCTTCGCCAGATCGCGCTCGATGCCCTGCTTGACGGTCACGGTCTGACGCGCGCCGGCGAGGTTGGTCTCGATGTCGCCGAACTCCAGGCACTTCACGTCGATCTTCCGCGCGGCCAGGCGCTGACGCAGGATCTCGGTCATCTGCTGGACCTGGAAGTCGCTCGGCGCCGACTGCTTGATGGTCGACTCGTCGAGTTCGTAGGACGCCTCGACGCCTTTGAAGTCGAAGCGCGTGGTCAGTTCGCGGTTGGCTTGGTCGACGGCGTTGGTGAGCTCGTGGGTGTCGACTTCGGAGACGATATCGAAGGAAGGCATGGGGCACCTGCAGGTGGGACGAAGGCGCGCAGATTACCGCACCGGCGGTATGGGCTGTTCCGCCATTGCCACGCCAACGACGCCCGGCGAAGCGCAGAATGGGCGCCCCCCGACTGCCCGGAACGAGGCCTCCGCCATGTTCGAGACACCTGCCTACGCCGCTGCCGACGCCACCACGCCACTGGCGCCGACCACGATCCAGCGCCGCGCCCCGCGCGCGCATGAAGTCCTGATCGATATCGCCTTCTGCGGCGTCTGTCATTCCGATCTGCACCAGGTCCGCGACGAGTGGGGCGGTTCGATCTTCCCGATGGTCCCCGGCCACGAGATCGTCGGCCATGTCGCCGAAGTCGGTACCGGCGTCACGAAGTTCAAGGTCGGCGATGCCGTGGGCGTCGGCTGTTTCGTCGACTCCTGCCGGTCCTGCGCGCAGTGCCAGGCGGGCGAGGAGCAGTTCTGCGAGCAGGGCATGACCGGCACCTACAACGCGATGGAACGCGACGGCAGCGCGCCGACCTACGGTGGTTACTCGACCCGCATCACCGTCGACCAGGACTATGTGCTGCGCGTGCCCGAGTCCCTGCCGCTCGACGCCGCGGCGCCGCTGCTGTGCGCCGGCATCACCACGTACTCGCCGCTGCGCCACTTCGGGGTCAAGGCCGGCGATGCGGTCGCGGTGGTCGGCCTTGGCGGCCTCGGCCACATGGCGGTGAAGTTCGCCGTGGCGATGGGCGCGCGCGTGACCGTGCTCAGCACGTCCGAATCCAAGCGCGACGACGCGTTGAAACTTGGCGCGCACGATTTCGCCGCCACGCGTGACGGAAACACCTTCAAGACCCTGGCCAAGACCTTCGACTTCATCGTCGACAGCGTCTCCGCGCCGCACGACTACAACGCCTATCTGTCGCTGTTGAAGGTCGACGGCACGATGATTCTGCTCGGCGTGCCCGACCAGCCGGCCCCGGTCGCCGCCGGCGCACTGATCATGCAGCGCCGTCGCCTGACCGGTTCGCTGATCGGCGGCATCCGCGAGACCCAGGAGATGCTCGACTTCTGCGCCGAGCACGGCATCGTGTCCGACATCGAGCGCATCGGCATCGCCGACATCAACACCGCCTTTGATCGGATGCTCAAGGGCGACGTGCGCTACCGCTTCGTCATCGACACGGCCACGCTCGAAGGCTGATCCGGAACGCGCGCGCCGGATGCCCGGCGCGCGCGTCCATGCGAGGATGCGCGGCCCGTCCGCCGAGTCGCCCCATGTCCCGCCCCGCTGCCGCCCCCCGGACCGATGCCCGCGCCGCCGCGATGTGGATGCTGTTCGCCGTGCTCGCGTTCGCCGGCATGGACGCGGGGATGAAGTGGATCGCGAACGACTATTCCGCGTTCCAGGTCGCGACGTTCCGCAGTCTGGCGACGCTGCCGCTGATCGTCGGCTGGCTGCTGCTGCGCGGGCGCGCGGGCAGTCTGTTGCGCATCCACTGGCCGCTGCATCTGCTGCGCGGGATCCTGGGCGTCGGCATGATCGCCGGCTTCGTCTACGGCCTGGCGCGGATGCCGCTGTCGACGGCCTACGCGATCGTGTTCGTATCGCCGCTGATGGTGACCGCGCTGGCGGTGCCCTTGCTCGGCGAGAAGGTCGGGCCGCGGCGCTGGACGGCGATCGCGCTCGGCGTGGTCGGTGTGCTGGTCGTACTGCGGCCGACCGGCGAGGGCATGGCGACGCTGGCCGGGCTGTCGGTCGTCGGGGGCGCGCTGTGCTACGCGATCGCGTCGATCACCGTGCGCAAGCTCGCGCAGCGCGACAGCCCCGAGGCGCTGGTGTTCTGGTTTCTCGTGCTGATGGCGGTGTTCGCCGGCGTGCTGGCGTGGCCGGACTGGCAGCCGCTGCAGCGCGAGCACTGGTGGGTGCTGGCCCTGATCGGCGTGACCGGTGCGCTGGGCCAGGTCGGGCTGACGCATGCGTTCCGGCTCGGTGAGGCCAGCCAGGTCGCGCCGCTGGAGTACACCGCGCTGCTCTGGGTCGTGCTGCTGGATCTGTTCGTCTGGCAGGTGCTGCCCGACGGCATGACGTGGCTGGGCGCGGGCATCATCGTGGCCAGCGGGCTGTACATGTTCCGCCGGGAAAAGGTGCTGGCGGACGCCGGCACGGTCGACGCCGGAATCAAGCGTCTCGACGGTACGCCGCCGCCGTAAGCGCGCGCCCTTCATCGTGGTCGCGTGCTGGATCGCCGATCATGCGGTCTTCGACACGCCGGGATCCGCGACACCGTCATGCCTCTTCTGTTGCTCGCCGTGGTCCTGCTCACCATCTTCGCGCTGCTGCTCCTGCTGTGGCCGCTGGCGCTGTGGAACCGCTGGCGCGTCGGCACCTCGCGCCGACGCCCGCCGCGCTGGCTGACCCGGCTCAACGCCTGGCTGATTCCCGTCTCGGCGCTGGTGTTCCTCGGTGGCATGGGCATCGCCCAGCTGTTCGTCGCGCACGCGTTTCCGTATGCAGTGATCGGTGTGCTCGCCGGACTGGCGCTCGGTGGTCTGGGCTGGGCGCTGACGCGCGTCGAGCATCGTCCCGGCCAGGTCTGGTACACGCCGAACCGCTGGCTGGTGCTGGCGCTGACGCTGGTCGTCGTCGCGCGCGTGTTCGCCGGCATCTGGCAGGCCTGGGAGCGCATGCGCGGCGATGTCGCGGCACTGGCCGCCTGGGGGCCGCTCGGCGAGCCGGCCGGCCTGTTCGCGGTCGCCGGGCTCGTGGTCGGCTACCACGCGATGTACGCGGTCCTGCTGCAATGGCGGCTGGGGCGCTGGCTGTAACAGGCAGGCGTGCGCACCGTATGCATCGAAACGCCGCATAAAAAAAGACCCGCCGAAGCGGGTCTTCACTGGCACACGACTCTGGGAGAGAGATCAGAAGCGTGCGCCGATACCGACACCCACGGTCCACGGGTCGAGCTTGAGCTCCTGACCGGTGGACACGCCGGCCTGGTGTACGTCGGCGCGGCTGCGCAGGTAACGCGCATCGGCACGGGCGAACCAGGTGGGGGTGATGTTCATGTCGACGCCGACCGTGCCGATCGCGCCCTTCGGCGTGGACAGGCCGACGTGCTCGCCGCCGGGGTTGAGATCTTCACCGCTGATGTTGGAGTGGTGGTAACCCAGACCCACGAACGGGCGGAAGGTGTTGTCGGCCTGGCCGAAGTGGTACTGGCCGCTCAGCGCGATCGGCTGCTGCTCGACGGTGCCGACCTTGCCGGCGTCGTTGCGGACGCGGTGGTCGAACTTGTCGAGCGCGCCCCACAGTTCGGCGCTGATGTTGTCGGTGAAGTTGTACGAGACCGACGCGGTCGGTGCGGGGCCGCCGTCGACTTCGACGCCATCATTGGCGCTACGGTTGGTCGGCTCGAGCAGGGTGGCGCCGCCGACGACCGAGAAGCGCTTGCCGGACGCGGTGTCACCGGCGTCCTGGGCGAACGCGACCGACGAGACGGCGAGGCTGGCCAGAGTGGCGAGGGCAAGAACGCGCTTGTTGGACTTCAGCATGGGGTGTGCTCCTTCTTGTTCTTGAAGGCCGGACCGTGCAGCGGGTCCAGCGTTGCGGCATGTCGTGGCGTGCGGGGGCAGCGCTGCGACCTTCCTCTGCGGGAAGGCGGCGCCATGCTCGCAATGACAAGCTGAATCCGCGATTTGCGCTTCCTGAAGCGTTCGCAACGCTTCACGAAGTCTTCGGGAACCCGTTCGCGTCGTTCATCCGCGAGCGCCTGTCGACGCGAAATTCTCGCAAGACAAGTGCGGAGAAATTCATGTATCGAGAGCGAACGCCACGATTGCGACGGAGCGTTCCGCTGCCGGCAGTTGGCGCGTCTGTGTGTTGCATGCCTCTCGCACAGCCCGCTCCCATGCGCGTCCGTACGCGATGCAACAGTTGGCGCAAACCCGGCTGGGCCGCACAATAGCGGGTCACGAGATGCCCGGAGGGCCGCATGGCCGACCTGAAAGAAGCACGCGTTCCCGACATTGGCGGGTTTGACGATGTCCCGGTGATCGAGGTGCTGGTCGCCGTCGGCGATACGGTGTCGGTCGACCAGGGGCTGGTCACGCTCGAATCGGACAAGGCCACGATGGAAGTGCCGGCGCCGTTCGCGGGCGTGATCAAGGAACTGAAGGTCAAGGTCGGCGACGCGCTGTCGGAAGGCGGCGTGGTCGCCATTATTGAAAGCAGCGGCGCAGCCGCCGCCGATGCACCTCTCCCTCAGGGAGAGGTCGACGCGCGCAGCGCTTCGGGTGAGGGCGCGGGTAGTCCCAAGGCCCCGGCCGAGACGGCTGACAAGGCCGCGCCGGCCGTGAAGGCCGAGGCGCCGAAGGCGCAGTCCGGCGGTGGTGGCGCGCAGGAATCGAAGGTGCCCGACATCGGCGGCTACGACGACGTGCCGGTGATCGAAGTGCTGGTCGCGGTCGGCGACACGGTCGAGCAGGATCAGGGCCTGATCACGCTGGAATCGGACAAGGCCACGATGGAAGTGCCGGCCGCGGTTGCCGGCGTCATCAAGGAACTGAAGGTCAAGGTCGGCGACACCCTGTCGGAAGGCAGCGTGGTCGCGATCATCGAAGCGGCTGGCGGCGGCGCCGAAGCGCCTTCCGAACCGGCCGCCGCGCCGGCCAAGCCGAAGGACGACGTCGCAGTCGAGCCCGTTGCGCCGCAGGCCAAGGCCGATCCGATCGCGCAGGCGTCGATCGAGCAGCGTCCCGCGGGCGGCGGCAATCCGCCGGTGCGGTTCGAGGCCGATGCGATCTTCCCCGACAAGGTGCCGTACGCGAGTCCGGCGGTGCGTCTGTTCGCACGCGAGCTCGGCGTCGATCTGAGCCAGCTCAAGGGCAGCGCCAAGGGCGGCCGCATCATCCGCGAGGACGTGCAGTCCTTCGTCAAGAATGCCTTGCAGGGCGGCGGCGCGAAGGCGGCATCCGGTGCGCCGGCAGCGGCGGGCGGCGGTCTCAACCTGCTGCCGTGGCCGAAGGTCGATTTCGCCAAGTTCGGCGAGGTCGAGGTGCAGGAACTGGGCCGCATCCAGAAGATCTCGGCCGCCAACCTCGCGCGCAACTGGGCGATGATCCCGCACGTCACCCAGCACGACGATGCCGACATCACCGATCTCGAAGCGCTGCGCGTGCAGCTCAACAAGGAAAACGAGAAGGCCGGCGTCAAGCTGACCATGCTCGCCTTCCTGATCAAGGCTTCGGTCGCGGTGCTCAAGCAGTACCCGCGCTTCAACAGCTCGCTCGATGCGTCGGGCGAAAACCTGACGCTCAAGAAGTACTTCCACATCGGCTTCGCCGCCGACACGCCCAACGGTCTGGTCGTCCCGGTAATCCGCGACGCCGACAAGAAGGGCGTGCTGGAGATTTCGCAGGAGATGTCCGCGCTGGCGAAGAAGGCACGTGACGGCAAGCTCGGCCCGGCCGACATGCAGGGCGGCTGCTTCTCGATCAGCTCGCTCGGCGGCATCGGCGGCACCAGCTTCACGCCGATCGTCAACGCACCGGAAGTCGCGATCCTCGGCGTGTCGAAGTCGGCGATGAAGCCGGTCTGGGACGGCAAGGCCTTCCAGCCGCGCCTGACCCTGCCGCTGTCGTTGTCCTACGACCACCGCGTCATCGACGGCGCCGCGGCCGCGCGCTTCACCGCGACGCTGGCGCAGCTGCTCGGCGACATGCGCCGGGTACTGCTGTAACCGGCCCGGGCCCGGCATGAGCGGCACGTCCACGCGCGAGCGGGCGCGACTGACGTTGCGCCATGCCGGCGTCGCCGATATCCCGGCGATCGTCGCGCTCAGCGATCGCATCTACGGTCACGAGAACGGCTACACGGCCGAGATGCTCAACGGCCAGATCGCCCAGTTCCCGCAAGGCGTGTTCGTCGCGTACTACGACGATGTGGCGGTCGGCTACTGCGCGACCTTCCGCATCGACGAGCGCGCGGCGATGGCGCCGCATCGCTGGCAGGAGATCTCCGGCGGCGGCTACGCGTCGCGGCATCTGTCGACCGGCGACTGGCTCTACGGCATGGAGGTCTGCGTCGATCCGGCGCATCGCGGCCTGCGCATCGGTCGGCGCATGTACGAACTGCGCAAGCGGCTGTGCCAGGACCTGGGCCTGAAGGGCATCGTGTTCGGCGGACGTCTGCCGGGTTTCTCGCGCCGCGCACGCCGGTACCAGGGCGATGTGCGCGCCTACGTCGCCGACGTGGTCGCTGGCCGGGTGCGCGACCGCGCGCTGAGCTTCCAGTTGCGCAATGGCTTCGAACTGATCGGCGTGCTGCCCGGCTACCTGCCACAGGATCTCGAATCGGCCGGCTATGCCGCGCATCTGCTCTGGCGCAATCCCAAGATCGACGCGAACGCGCCGACGCGCGGCACGCAGCGCCCGCTGCCCGATTCGGTGCGCGTGGCGACCGTGCAGTACCAGCAGCGCCGCGTGGCCTCGTTCGAGGAGTTCGCCACCCAGGTCGAGTACTTCGTCGACATCGCCGCCGATTACCGCGCCGATTTCGTCGTGTTCCCCGAACTGTTCACGCTGCAGCTGCTGTCGGTCGAGAACAAGCCGCTGTCGCCGGTCGATTCGCTGCTGGCGCTGACCGGCTACACCGAGCGGTTCGCGCAGTTGCTGTGCGAACTGGCGGTGCGCCACAACATCAACATCATCGGCGGCTCGCATCCCACGCGGACCAGTGACGGTGAAGACGGCAAGGTGCGCAACATCTGCTACGTCGCCCTGCGCGACGGCTCGCTGCACACGCGCGACAAGCTGCATCCCACGCCCAACGAGCGCACCTGGTGGGGCATCGGCGGCGGCGACAGCGCGCAGGCGATCATGACCGACTGCGGGCCGATCGGCGTCATGATCTGCTACGACAGCGAGTTCCCCGAACTCGGCCGCCACCTCGTCGACCAGGGTGCGATGATCCTGTTCGTGCCGTTCTGCACCGACACCCGCGAAGGCTATCTGCGCGTGCGTTACTGCTCGCAGGCGCGCGCGGTGGAGAACCAGTGCTACGTCGTGCTGTCGGGCAACGTCGGCAACCTGCCGGGCGTCAACAACTTCGACATCCAGTACGCGCAGAGCTGCATCCTGACGCCCTGCGATTTCCCGTTCGCGCGTGACGGCGTCGCCGCCGACACCACACCGAACGTCGAGCAGGTCGCGTTCGCCGACCTGCGTCTCAACGATCTCGTCGTCGCCCGCAACGACGGCACCGTGCAGAACCTCAACGACCGCCGCCACGATCTCTACGCGCTGACCTGGGCCCGTCGCCCGGCGTCGCGCATGGCGGTGGCAGTCCCCACGCAACAGACTCCGGAGAACCCGTGATGGCCCAGACCCTCGAAGTGAAAGTGCCCGATATCGGCGGCTACGACGATGTGCCGGTGATCGAGGTGCTGGTCGCGGTCGGCGAGACCGTCGCCAAGGACCAGAGCCTGGTTACCCTGGAATCGGACAAGGCAACGATGGAGGTCCCGGCCTCGCATGCCGGTGTCATCAAGGCACTGAAGGTCAAGGTCGGCGACACGCTGTCGGAAGGCAGTGTGGTCGCCGTCATCGAGATCGCCGGCGAAGCCGCCGCCGATGCGTCTCTCCCTCCGGGAGAGACCGGCGCGCGCAGCGCGTCGAGTGAGGGCAAGAGCGCCGAAGCGCCGAAGAAGCGCGAAGCGCCCGGCAGCAATCCGCCGGTCGCACGTTCACATCGCGCGCCGGCCGAGCCCGAAGCGGTCAAGGCCGCGCCCTCGTCGGGCCGCACCGCCGATGTCGAATGCCGCATCGTCGTGCTCGGCTCCGGCCCCGGCGGTTATACCGCCGCGTTCCGCGCGGCCGATCTCGGTCTCGATACCGTACTCATCGAGCGCTACGAGACGCTCGGCGGCGTCTGCCTCAATGTCGGCTGCATTCCGTCGAAGGCGCTGCTGCACGCGGCCGAGGTCATCGACCAGGCCAAACACGCCAGTGATTACGGCGTCGACTTCGGCGCACCGACGATCGCCCTCGACAAGCTGCGCGGCTACAAGGAAAAAGTGGTCGGTCAGCTGACCAAGGGTCTGACCGGCATGGCCAAGCAGCGCAAGGTGCGCGTGGTCACCGGCGAAGGGCTGTTCGTGTCGCCGAACGAGATCGAAGTCACCGGCAGCGACGGCAAGACCCGGCTCGTGCGTTTCGAGCAGTGCATCATCGCCGCCGGCTCGCAGGCGTTGAAGCTGCCCGGTTTCCCATGGGACGACCCGCGCGTGATGGATTCGACCGACGCGCTGGAACTGGCCGAAACGCCGAAGAAGCTGCTCGTCGTCGGCGGCGGCATCATCGGTCTGGAGATGGCGACGGTCTATCACGCGCTCGGTAGTGAGGTGACCGTCGTCGAGCTCGCCGACCAGCTGATGCCCGGCGCCGACAAGGATCTGGTCAAGCCGCTCGCCGATCGTCTGAAGAAGCAGGGCGTGTCCGCGCATCTGAAGACCAGGGTCGTCGAGGCCAAGGCCGCGAAAAACGGTATCGACGTCGTCTTCGAAGGCGAGAGCATTCCGGACACGAAGACCTTCGACCGCGTGCTGGTGGCCGTGGGCCGCACGCCGAACGGCGGCAAGATCGCGGCCGGCAACGCCGGGGTGCGCGTGTCCGATCGCGGCTTCATCGCCGTCGATGCGCAGATGCGCACCAACGTGCCGCACATCTTCGCGATCGGCGATCTGGTCGGTCAGCCGATGCTGGCGCACAAGGCCACCCACGAAGGCAAGCTCGCGGCCGAAGTCGCCGCCGGCGAGAAGAAGGAATGGGTGGCGCGGGTGATTCCGTCGGTCGCCTACACCGATCCGGAAATCGCGTGGGTCGGCATCACCGAGACCGAGGCCAAGGCCAAGGGCCTGAAGGTGGGCGTGGGCAAGTTCCCGTGGGCGGCCAGCGGTCGCGCGATCGGCATCGGCCGCACCGAGGGCTTCACCAAGCTGATCTTCGACGAGGCCACGCACCGCATCGTCGGCGCCGGCATCGTCGGCGTGCACGCGGGTGACCTGATCGCCGAAGCGGGTCTGGCGATCGAGATGGGCGCCGAAGTCGCCGACATCGGCCACACCATCCATCCGCATCCCACGCTCAGCGAATCGGTGGCGATGGCGGCGGAAGTGTTCGACGGCACGATCACCGATCTGTACATCCCGAAGAAGAAATAAGCGCGCGGGGCAGCACGTCCGCGCCAACGAAAAAAGCCCCGGCATGCCGGGGCTTTTTGATGTCCAGGCGCCCGTTTCGGGACGCGCGGATCGGTGCCGCGAATCAGAAGCGGAACGTCACGCCCGCCATCGGGCCGTGGACCTTCAGGTCCCCGGTCACGTTGCCCGAATACGGGAACGGCCCCGCATCGATGCCGTCCGGCGCGCGCGCGGTACCGCGGTACTGGTCCTTGAGCTTCAGGCGGAACCAGTCGTAGCCGACATGGATGCCGACGCGCTCGCTGACCATGTACTCGACCAGCAGGCCGCCGCGCTCGAAGTGGCCGTCCTCGTCGAGGATGTTGCCCCAGGTCGTGTCGAGGTACTGGGCTTCCAGGCCGACGGTCCAGCGCTCGGCCGGCGTCCAGGTCAGGCGGGTATGCAGGCCCGGAGAGAAGCCGTCGCGCTCCCAGCCGACAGTCTCGAATTCCGGGTCCAGCAGATCGGTGCCGGTCGAGGCGCCGTTGGCGGTGGCCTCGATCTTCGCGTAGGTCACGCCCAGACCCAGACCCCATTCGAAGCTGTCGTTCTTGACGACCGCGTACTCGTAATTGAGGTTCGCCAGACGGAACGACAGGCGTCCATCGATGCGCGCGCCGGGGATCTCGATGGCATCGCCGCCGGGGATGATCGTGCCGGTGTCGAGCACGTTGCCGCCGTACTGCCAGGTCTCGTCTCGGCGGTAATCGTAGAAGTTGCCGATCAGCGCCTGCCGGTCGCTGATGCGGAAACCGACCGCGCCACGCGGCCGCCATTCGCGGCCGGTGTCGAAGCTTTCATCGAAGCCGAAGGTCGCGGTCTCGCTGCCATCGGTGACCGAGCCGGTGCCGGAAAAGCCCAGCTCGGCCTCCGGGTTGAAGGCGCTCAGGCGCAGGACGAAGCGGTCGTCGCGGCTCTGTGCCTGGGCAGCGGTGGCGAGTGTGGCGAGGATAGCGGTCGAGAGCAGGGCAAGGACGAGGCGGGGCGCGGGTCGTGACATCGGGGGGGACTTCCTGTGGGGAGGCGTGCGATGTTCGTCAACCGGCAGTCTTTCCGACGTGAAGTCGTCATATGACCGATGTTCGCCGCTCTTCCCGCAGGGGACACCCGCAAGCGCCGCAACGTGCCGGGCGCACGACGCGCAGAAAAGAGCCCCGGCGGGCGGGCCGGGGCTCGAGGTGGCGATCTGCAGACGGGACCGACGAGGAAGGACGGCAGATCGGACACATGCATACGACTGCGCCGGCGCACCGAAGTTCCGGGCGGACGCGATGAAATCCGCAGAAAATTGTGAATACGCCCTGTGAAAGCGCCGGCCGACGCGCCGGGCCCGGCGCCTTCCGGAACAGGACCTTCGCCGGTTGTGGGAGAAATAGCGCCACTGCTATACTTTTGCGGCTCGACGGGGCCGATTGATGCGCCTCGTGTCCTCCAGACAGCGGAATCCTTTGAAGTGTTGACGTCCGTCGCAATGGGTCGGCGGCTGGCACAGCGCGCAATCGCCTGGCAGGCGGTCGCGATCGCAGTGACAGCATTGGCCTTCCTCGCAAAGGGGGCGGGCTGGTCGCTGGCGGCAGGCCTTGGCGGCGCGGCGATCGCACTCGGGGGCTGGCTGTCGAGCGTGATCGCGCTGGGGGGCGGGATCAATCCGTCGACAGGTGCGCTCGCGCGGCTGTTGGCAGGGGTGGCGCTGAAGTGGGTCGTGGTGGTGGCAGTCCTGCTGCTGGGCGTGGGGATGGCGGGCTTGTCGCCGGTTCCGATGCTCGCCGGGGTCATCGTCGCGCTCTTCGCGCAGTTGCTCGCAATGGCCCGGCCTCTGGCCAGGCACTGAACCAAACAACTCTAGGGTTTTCGATCTCATGGCAGCTGATGCGGAACTGACCCCAACCAGCTACATCCAGCACCACCTGCAGAACCTGACCGCGTCGACCGGCGAAGGCGGCTTCTGGACGCTGCACGTGGACACGCTGATCACCGCCCTGCTGATGGGCGGCCTGATGGTGTTCGCATTCTGGATGGCGACCCGCAAGGCCACCGCCGGCGTGCCGGGCAAGTGGCAGGCGTTCGTCGAGATCTGCCTGGAGTTCGTCGACAAGCAGGCCCGTGACACGTACCACGGTTCCAGCAAGCTGGTGACGCCGATCGCGATCACGCTGTTCTTCTGGATCCTGCTGATGAATCTGCTGAAGATGATTCCGGCGGACTTCATCGCCAAGCCGCTCGAACTGCTGGGCGTGCACTACTGGAAGCCGGTGCCCACCGCCGACGTCAACGCGACGCTCGGCCTGTCGATCAGCGTGTTCTTCCTGACGGTGTTCTTCGCGCTGCGCGCCAAGGGCGTCGGCGGCATGACGAAGGAATTCCTGTTCGCGCCGTTCGGCAAGTGGATGGTGCCGTTCAACCTGATCCTCAACATCGTCGAATGGCTGAGCAAGCCGATTTCGCTGGCGATGCGACTGTTCGGCAACATGTTCGGCGGCGAGATCGTGTTCCTGCTGATCTGGGTCCTCGGCGGCGCGAGCCTGCTGGGCGTGCTCGGCGGCGGCGTGCTCGGCCTGGGCTGGATGCTGTTCCACCTGCTGGTCATTCCGCTGCAGGCCTTCATTTTCATGATGCTGTCGATCGTCTACCTCAGCCTGGCTGAAGACGACCACTGATCGCCGGCATCACGCGACACCGCTTTCGCAACACCCCAATCCCTGGTTCCACCCTTACCAAGCAATCCGCTCCGGAGAAAACAATGGAAATCGCACTGACCTCGTTCGCCCAGATCCAGGCTTCGACCGTTCTGGCCATCGGCATCATGATCGGCCTGGCTGCGCTGGGTGCGGGTCTGGGCCTGGCCATCATGGCCGGCAAGTTCCTCGAGTCGGCCGCGCGCCAGCCGGAGCTGATCCCGGTGCTGCAGGTCCGCATGTTCATCACCGCCGGCCTGATCGACGCCGCGTTCATCATCTCGGTCGCCGTCGGCCTGCTGTTCGCGTTCGCTTCGCCGTTCGTCGGTCCGATTGCCGCGCAGCTCGCGGGCTGATCAAGGCTGACGCTTCCGGCGCGGCCGCTGCACTGCACGGCCGCTCCGGTGGATGACAGGGGGCGCGCGTCCGCGCGCCCGACCCTTCACGACAGGCAGTCACACGTCCATGAATATCGGTCTGACCCTCATTGCCCAGGCGATCGCATTCGCCGCCCTGATCTGGATCATCGCGACCAAGATCTGGCCGCCGCTGCTCAATGCGATCGAAGAGCGCCAGAAGAAGATCGCCGAAGGTCTGGCCGCGGCGGACAACAGCCAGCGCGCCCTCGCGCAGGCCCAGGAAACCGCCAACGAAGAACTCAAGGCCGCGCGTGCGAAGGCCAACGAGATCATCGAACAGGCCCATCAGCGTGGCACCCAGATCGTCGAGGCCGCCAAGGCCGAAGCGGTCACCGAGGGCCTGCGCCAGAAGGCGGTGTTCGACGCCGAACTCCAGGCTTCGGCCACGCGCGCCCGTGAGGACCTGCGTCGCCAGGTGTCCGCATTGGCCGTGACCGGCGCCGAGCGTCTGCTCAAGCGCGAGATCGATGCCAACGCCCACAAGGCGCTGCTCGACGAACTCGCCGCGGAGATCTGAGTCCATGTCGATCACGCTCGCCCGCCCGTATGCCCGCGCCGCATTCGCGATCGCGCGTGACGGCGGCCAGTTCGCGTCCTGGTCGGATGCGCTGGCTTTCTCGGCACGCGTTGCCGCCGACCCGCAGGCGTCCGCGCTGCTGGGCCATCCGGCGCTGTCGCACGACGATGCCGTCGCGCTGCTCGCGCCCGACGGCGCGGACGACGCGTTCGCCAGCTTCCTCAACCTGCTCGCGAGCAACGGGCGTCTGCCGCAGTTGCCCGAGATCGCCGGTCTCTACGAAGAACTGCGCGCCGAGGCCGAGCACATCGTGCTGGCCAAGGTGACCTCGGCTGCCGAACTGCCGGCGGATGAAGTGGAGCAGATCCGGGCCGCGCTCAAGCGTCGCTTCGGTCGCGAGGTCCAGGTCGAAACGGCCGTGGACGCTTCGCTGATCGGCGGCGCGGTGATCTCGGCGGGCGATGTGGTGATCGACGGCTCGCTGAAAGGCAAGCTGGCGCGCCTGCAGTCCGCGCTGACGCACTGACACGATTTTCAATTGCAACGTCGGCGGCAACGTCGGCTCAAGGGAACCCCCGATGGCTACCACGCAACTCAATCCTTCCGAAATCAGCGACCTCATCAAGTCCCGCATCGAGAAGGTCAAGCTGAGCGCCGAATCGCGCAACGAAGGCACCGTGACCTCGGTCGCCGACGGCATCGTGCGTCTGCACGGCCTGGCCGACGTGATGCAGGGCGAAATGATCGAGCTGCCGAACAACACGTTCGCACTCGCCCTCAACCTCGAGCGCGACTCGGTCGGCGCCGTGGTGCTGGGTGACTACGAGCACCTGCGCGAAGGCGACGTGGCCAAGACCACCGGCCGCATCCTCGAAGTGCCGGTCGGTCCGGAAATGCTGGGCCGCGTGGTCAACGCACTCGGCGAGCCGATCGACGGCAAGGGCCCGATCGACGCCAAGCTCAGCGCGCCGGTCGAGCGCGTCGCACCGGGCGTGATCTGGCGCAAGTCGGTCGACCAGCCGGTGCAGACCGGCTACAAGTCGGTCGACTCGATGATCCCGATCGGCCGCGGCCAGCGCGAGCTGCTCATCGGCGACCGCCAGACCGGCAAGACCGCGATGGCGATCGACGCCGTGATCAACCAGAAGACCACGGGCATCAAGTGCGTCTACGTGGCGATCGGCCAGAAGGCCTCGACCGTCGCCAACATCGTGCGCAAGCTCGAAGAGAACGGCGCGCTCGCGCACACCGTCGTCGTCGCCGCCACCGCGTCCGAGTCGGCCGCCATGCAGTACATCTCGGCCTACGCCGGTTGCACCATGGGCGAGTACTTCATGGACCGCGGCGAAGACGCACTGATCGTGTACGACGATCTGTCCAAGCAGGCCGTCGCCTACCGCCAGATCTCGCTGCTGCTCAAGCGTCCGCCGGGCCGCGAAGCCTATCCGGGCGACGTGTTCTACCTGCACTCCCGTCTGCTCGAGCGCGCCGCGCGCGTGTCCGAGGAGTACGTCGAGAAGTTCACCAACGGCGACGTGACCGGCAAGACCGGTTCGCTGACCGCGCTGCCGATCATCGAAACGCAGGCCGGTGACGTCTCGGCGTTCGTGCCGACCAACGTGATCTCGATCACCGACGGCCAGATCTTCCTGGAAACCGACCTGTTCAACGCCGGCATCCGCCCGGCCGTGAACGCCGGTATCTCGGTGTCGCGCGTCGGTGGTTCGGCGCAGACCAAGATCATCAAGAAGCTCTCGGGCGGCATCCGCATCTCGCTCGCCCAGTACCGTGAGCTGGCGGCGTTCGCGCAGTTCGCGTCCGATCTGGACGAAGCCACCCGCAAGCAGCTCGAGCGCGGTCAGCGCGTCACCGAGTTGATGAAGCAGAAGCAGTACAAGCCGATGTCGATCGCGCACCAGGCGCTGACGATCTACGCCGTCAACGAGGGTTACCTCGACGATGTGCCGGTCGCCAAGCTGCTCGCGTTCGAAGATGGCCTGCACGCGCACTTCGACAACACCGCGGGCGAACTGGTCGGCAAGATCAACCAGACCGGCGGCTGGAACGACGAGATCGAGGGTGCCTTCAAGCAGGGCATCTCCGACTTCAAGACCACCGGTAGCTGGTAAGCGACAGGCAGTCAGGAGTGAGGTGGTCAGTGGGCGCGGGTTTGCGCACCACTGACATCTGAGCCCGCGCAGCGGGCGCTCCCCTCACCCCCTCACTCAAGCGAGCAAAGCGAGCGGACATGGCAAGCGGCAGAGAAATCAAGACGAAGATCAAGAGCGTGCAGAACACCCGCAAGGTGACGCGCGCGCTCGAGATGGTCTCCGCAGCGAAGATCCGCAAGGCGCAGGATCGGATGAAGGCGTCGCGTCCGTATGCGACCGCGATGAAGCAGCTGATCGGGCATCTCGCCCAGGCCAGCTCCGAGTTCCAGCATCCCTACCTGGTCGAGCGTGAGGTCAAGCGCGTCGGTTACATCGTCGCGTCCTCGGATCGCGGCCTGGCCGGCGGTCTGAACAACAACATGTTCCGCAAGCTGCTGGGCGAGATCCGCGCCTGGCAGGACAAAGGCGTGCAGGTCGACGTGGTGACCATCGGCCAGAAGGCGACGGTGTTCTTCCGTCGCCTGAAGGTGGACATGGTCGGCAGCGTCACCCACATCGGCGACACGCCGGAAGTCGAGCAGCTGGTCGGCATCATCAAGGTGATGCTCGACGGCTACACCGACGGCCGCGTCGACCGGGTGTTCCTGGCCTACAACCACTTCGTCAACACGATGACCCAGAAGGCCAGCTTCGATCAGCTGCTGCCGCTGCCGGCCGCCGAGACGCAGGTGGTCAAGCACGACTGGGACTACATCTACGAGCCGGACGCCGAATCGGTGCTCGGCCACGTGCTGACGCGCTACATCGAGTCGCTCGTGTACCAGGCGGTGATGGAGAACGTGGCGTCCGAACATGCCGCACGCATGGTCGCGATGAAGTCCGCGAGCGACAACGCCACCAAGCTGATCGACACGCTCAAGCTGGTCTACAACAAGGCCCGCCAGGCGGCGATCACCCAGGAAATTTCCGAGATCGTCGGCGGCGCCGCAGCGGTCTGATCCGTACGCGCACCAGAATTCTTCTAGAGGAATGCAGCAATGAGTCAGGGCAAGATCGTTCAGATCATCGGCGCGGTCGTCGACATCGAGTTCGCGCGTAACGAAGTCCCGCGCGTCTACGACGCGCTGAAGGTCGAGGGCACCGAAGTCACGCTGGAAGTGCAGCAGCAGCTCGGCGACGGCATCGTGCGCGCGATCGCGCTCGGTTCCACCGACGGCCTGAAGCGCAACCTGGTCGCGATCAACACCGGCCGCGGCATCTCGGTGCCGGTCGGCGCCGGTACGCTCGGCCGCATCATGGACGTGCTGGGTCGTCCGATCGACGAAGCCGGTCCGGTCGACGCCAGCGACCACTGGGAAATCCATCGCTCGGCACCGAGTTACGAAGACCAGTCGTCGTCCACCGAGCTGCTGGAAACCGGCATCAAGGTCATCGACCTGATGTGCCCGTTCGCCAAGGGCGGCAAGGTCGGCCTGTTCGGCGGCGCCGGCGTCGGCAAGACCGTCAACATGATGGAACTCATCAACAACATCGCCAAGGCGCACGAAGGCCTGTCGGTGTTCGCCGGCGTGGGCGAGCGCACCCGTGAGGGCAACGACTTCTACCACGAGATGAAGGACTCCAACGTCCTCGACAAGGTGGCGATGGTCTACGGCCAGATGAACGAGCCGCCGGGCAACCGCCTGCGCGTCGCGCTGACCGGCCTGACGATGGCCGAGTACTTCCGCGATGAGAAGGACGCATCGGGTCGCGGCAAGGACGTGCTGCTGTTCGTCGACAACATCTACCGCTACACGCTGGCCGGTACCGAAGTGTCGGCGCTGCTCGGCCGCATGCCGTCGGCCGTGGGCTACCAGCCGACGCTCGCCGAGGAAATGGGCGTGCTGCAGGAGCGCATCACCTCGACGAAGTCGGGCTCGATCACCTCGATCCAGGCCGTCTACGTGCCGGCGGACGACCTGACCGACCCGTCGCCGGCGACGACCTTCGCCCATCTCGACTCGACGGTGACGCTGAGCCGCAACATCGCCTCGCTCGGCATCTACCCGGCGGTCGATCCGCTGGACTCGACCAGCCGCCAGATGGACCCCAACGTCATCGGCGCCGAGCACTACGACACCGCCCAGCGCGTGCAGTCGACACTGCAGAAGTACAAGGAACTCAAGGACATCATCGCGATCCTGGGCATGGACGAGCTGTCGGAAGAAGACAAGCAGGCCGTGTCGCGCGCGCGCAAGATCGAGCGCTTCTTCTCGCAGCCCTTCCACGTGGCCGAGGTGTTCACCGGTTCGCCGGGCAAGTACGTCGCGCTTAAGGAAACGATCCGCGGCTTCAAGGGCATCGTCGACGGCGAATACGACCACCTGCCCGAGCAGGCGTTCTACATGGTCGGCGGCATCGACGAAGCGGTCGAGAAGGCGAAGAAGATCGCGGCCTGAAAGCCGTGAGGACGTGAGGGTGTCAGGGCGTCAGCTCCTGACCTCTTACTTCCCGAGCGTGCACAGCACGCGCCCGTCCTCACGCTTCACCCCTTACACGCCGAGCAGAGCGAGACCGCCATGACCACCACCATCCGTTGCGACATCGTCAGCGCCGAAGCCGAAATCTTCCACGGCGAAGCGACCATGGTCGTGGCCACCGGCGAGCTCGGCGAGCTCGGCATTGCGCCGCGCCACGCGCCGCTGATCACACGTCTGAAGCCGGGCAAGGTCGTCGTGACCCAGGCCAACGGCGAAGTGCTCGACTTCGCGATCGGCGGCGGCATTCTCGAAGTGCAGCCGCAGGTCGTGACGATCCTGGCCGACACCGCGATCCGCGCCGACGACATCGACGAAGCCGCAGTAAAAGCGGCCAAGGACGAGGCCGAGCGCATCCTGGCCGGTCGCGGCGAGGCGATGGATGTGGCCGAGGCGCAGCAGAAGCTGGCTGAAGCCGTGGTCCAGCTGCAGGCGCTGGAGCGTCTGCGCAAGAACCTCAAGCACTGATCCATCGCGCCAGGCAGCATTTGGAACGCCGGCCTCGTGCCGGCGTTCTTGTGTCCGGGGGCAAGATCATCGGCGCGTGGAGGTAGAGCCGCTGCCGGGCCGTGCGAGCGGTTCTTCGATCCGCAGGGGCAACCGTCAGCGTCTGTAGATCCAGCAGCGCGACAGCACGAATCCGACGAAGCCCAGGGCGATCTCGATCGCCGGCTTCGCCAGCCAGACCCATCGCAATCCGAGCACATCGTCGATCTGGGTGAGCGCCCAGGTGCTGAGCAGTGTGGTGCCGATCCACATCATCATGAAGCGCTGGAGCTGCGTGCCGCCGAGCGTATAGCGGGCACCGGCGAAGGTGAACCTGCCGTTGAGCCAGAATCCGAGCAGCGCGCCGGTGATGCGACCGGCGACATTGGCCGGCGCCACGGGCATCCCGATATGGGTCAGGCCCACCACCACGCCCCAGTCGACCAGCCACTGCAGCAGGCCGATCGCCAGATAATCGCGTCCCTGTCGGGTCAGGCTCATGCGCAGATGGAGTGAGGGCAGCGGAAGCTCGACGGCATCCTACCCGCGCCGCCGTTAGAATTTCCGCATTCCACGAAGGTTGCCCCCATGACCGCATCGTTGCACGTCGTCATCCTCGCCGCGGGCGAGGGCAAACGCATGAAATCCGCGCTGCCCAAGGTGCTGCAGAAGATCGCCGGCCGGCCGATGCTGTGGCATGTCATCGAAGCCGCACGCGCGCTCCAGCCCGCCGGCATCCATATCGTCTATGGCCATCGCGGCGAGCAGGTCCAGGCCGCATTCGCCGATCAGCCCGACCTGCACTGGTCGGAGCAGCGCGAACAGCTCGGAACCGGGCATGCGGTGCGCCAGGCGATGCCCGGGGTGCCGGACGGCGCGCAGGTGCTGGTGCTCTATGGCGATGTGCCGCTGCTGCGCGCCGAAACGCTGCGCCATCTGGTGTCGGTGGAAGGCCGGCTCGCGGTGCTGGCCGCCCAGCTCGACGACCCGGCTGGCTACGGCCGTATCGTCCGTGACCCCGAGGGCCACGTCGGCGCGATCGTCGAGCACAAGGATGCGAGCGACGAGCAGCGCAGGATCGATCTGGTCAACACCGGTATCCTCGCCGCCGAGGCCACCGCGCTCAAGGCCTGGCTGGGGCGTTTGTCGTCGGACAACGCGCAGGGCGAGTACTACCTGACCGACGTGTTCGCGATGGCGGCTGACGAGTACAGTGCCGCGCAGATCGTCATGGTCGACGATCCGCTGGAAGCAGAGGGCGCGAACGACCCCTGGCAGCTCTCGCAACTGGAGCGCGCGTGGCAACTGCGTGCGGTGCGGGCGCTGTGCGTGGCCGGGGCGCGGTTCGCGGACCCGGCTCGTGTGGATATCCGCGGCGAAGTCGTCGTTGGCAGCGATGTCGTGATCGACGTCGATGTGGTGTTCGAAGGTCGTGTGGTGCTGGGTGACGGTGTGCGCGTCGGTCCCTTCTGCCGTCTGCAGGACGTCGAGCTGGGCGACGGCAGCGAGGTGCGCGCGCACTGCGATCTCCAGGGCATGCGCGCCGAAGGTGCGGTGACCATCGGTCCATTCGCACGCGTGCGGCCGGGCACCGTGCTCGCCGACGGCGTGCACATCGGCAATTTCGTCGAGACCAAGAACACCACAGTGGGCGTCGGCAGCAAGGCCAATCATCTGACCTATCTCGGTGATGCCGAGATCGGCGCCGGCAGCAACATCGGCGCCGGCACGATCACCTGCAACTACGACGGCGTGAACAAGTCGAAGACGGTGATCGGCGACGGTGTCTTCATTGGTTCCAACGCCGCCCTCGTGGCGCCGGTGACGATTGGTGCACAGGCCACCACCGCGGCCGGGTCGACCATCACATCGGACGTGCCACCGGGCACGCTCGCGGTCGCGCGGGCACGTCAGGTCACGGTGCAGGGCTGGAAGCGACCGGTGAAGAAGCCCCGGAATTGACGTCCGCCTGGCGGGGGCGGGTTGTGCGGGGATGCTCTTGCATGCACATGCGCGCGTCCCGTGGGCCATCGGCTGTGGTGCCTGAATGCAGCCCGGCTACGCGCACTCTCCGTGCCCGCGGTCGCCCGTCGATCGATCAACCCTGCGTGTGTGGCTGCGCGGGATGGCGCAATCGGCGTCGCTGTGCAAGATCGCCTGCCGCCTGATCGAAGCCCGATGTCTGCGACCCGATCGCCAGGCCGCATCCGACGGCCTGTGCGCGCCGCGGCGCGTAATGAATCCACTGCATCCACGCATCGCGTGGCTGGGCCGCCATCACGTGGTAGGGGGTACGCGTCTCTCGCACGTTGGAATCTGCGAATCAATTCGGATTCGTGATCCAGCCAAGGGAGCGCGCGCAGCATGCAGACGATCAACGGGAACATGGGGGCAAGTACCGGAAAGGCGACGAGACACCGCCGCAGGGTGGTGGCATCGGGGCTGGCGCTCGCCATCGCCAGCGTCATGTCGATGTCGACAGCGCAGGCCCTGTCCTTTCACGTCAACGGCGACAAGCTCTATGTGTCGGGTGGTTTCGAACTCAACGACGACCAGAAGCTGGCCCGGCTGCTCGATGACGCGGCGGCGCAAGGCAAGACGATTTCTGCGGTCGTCTTCAGAATGTCGCCAGGCGGCAATGCGGCGGCCGCCAAGTCGATCGGTGAGCTGATCCGGACACGCGGACTGAACACGGTCTTCCAGGGCGGATGCTATTCCGCATGTACGGCGGGATTCGTCGGCGGCGAAGAGCGCCGCATCGCCGAGTACGACTTGCCGGACTTCCACCCAAACTACGGGTCGAACATCTTCGGCATTCACGGGTCGGGTTTGGGGAGCGAGGTGTCCGAGGACCAGTCCGACATCGTCGCGCACTATACGCAGTTGCTCGGTGGCGAAATCCCGCCCGAGGCCATGGAGCGGATCGTCTATGCGATTACCCACATGGAGGACACGCAAGCCTTCCTTCGCTACTTCGATCCCACTGACACGGCGCTGCTGACCACCTATTGCAGCACCGGAAACACCGCCAACAGGGACAAGTGCATCCAGTATCCGGGGGTGACGATCGCGTCCGATGGCGTGGTGAACCAGACGGATCGCGTGGACCTGTCGAGCGATTACCTGTGGATTCGCGACACCCGGACCGGCAACGTCAATCCCGACTTCGGCAGCGTGAATGACGCATATGGCGTCATCCGGATCGCCGATGGCGGCATATGGCAACAGACCGATACCACCGGCGCGGACTTGATCGCGGTCGAAGGCGGTGGCGTCTGGGAGTTGCATCCGGGCATGTTGTCCCGCGAGGCCCGCATCGAGCTGGGTGAGATCAAACTGGTGGGCGTTCTGACGCTGCCCAAGGACGAGCTGCTCTATCCGACCGCGAACTGGTCGTATGTGGGAGACGGCGGCCGGATCGCGATGCGAGGAGGACGCCTGTACTCGAACCTGTTGTCGCTGGCGAGAGCCGGCGGCACCGTCGAGGGATACGGTGAGGTTGCTTCGAACCTGTCCTTCGGTGCACAGAGCCGGTTCCGACCCGAGGGGATCGTGGTGAAGCCCTATCTGATGTCGTCATTGGAAGGTCAAGGCGGTATCCGCAGAGGAGACAGCGATGTCGACATTTCTCTCTCGCAGGGCAGCACGGTCGAGTTCGGGGTCACGCCGGGCACACAGCAAGCTGCGCTGACCCTGGTGGAGGCTGAAGTCATGAAAGAGGCACTTGGCGGCTTTATTCTCCCGTTCGGATTTTTTTACGCAGAAGAGAACAGGCGATCGCACCTGAAGATCGCCGATGGGGTCGAGCTGGCATTGGACGTGGATCCTGGCTTCTACGCGTCCGGACACGTCACGCCGCTGGTGGAATCGATCATCGAAGGCGGTGCCGCGGACCCGGATGGGGTGCTCGCAGCAGCCGGGCGTGTACTGGGCCCAGACCTCGCTCCGCTTCTCGGCATCCAACGCAGGGATTCGGATACCGACTTCATCCTCGGGCGTTTCAGCTCGGTGGTGCGTGCTGGCGACGCCGGCGATCGCGTGGATCTGACGGCCGACGATGCCGTGTTCCGCCCCCGGTACAACTCGCTGCTGAGCTTCAAGGTGCATCAGAGTGATGAGGCGATCTGGCTGGAAGCACAGCGGGCCTTCGACGACACCGCGATCTTCGCCAATGCACAATCGGGTGACGGTCTTGGTGTGACGCTTCGCGACGCCTCGGACCGTGAGAACTCGCCGCTGCAGCCGGTGCTGGGGGCGCTGCAGTTCGCCGACCGCGATGTGGCCCGTGCGCAAGCGGGTGTCTTGCGGGGCGACGGCCATGCGAGCCTGCGGATGGCCGATTTCCAGTTGGTCAACAGTTTCGGAAATGCGGTGGGACAGCATCTGGCGAGCGTACGCAGCCGCGGCGAGGATGGCGGGGGCATCGCCGCTTCGGGCGCGTATACAGGCGGTGCCGGTGCGCTGGCCGGCGCGAGCGGTTCGAAGTTGAGCCAGCTGATGATGCATTTCAATGACCCCGGCGTCGCTGCGGATACGCTGCCCGAGGATCGCGAGACCCGGGTCTGGGCACGTGGTTTCGGTCAGGTCGGCCAGCTCGACGCGCAAGGCGGGGTGGCGCGGATGCAGTCGAACATCGGCGGCGTGATGCTGGGCGTGGATCGGCAATGGGCTGACGGCAAGGTTGTGGCGGGCGGCAGCGTGGGCTTCGGTTCGATGAGCACCCGCACCCGCGGACAGCAGTTCAGGGGTGAGGTCGAGGCGATCGATGCCGGCGTCTATCTGGATGCCGACTACGGGCAAGGTTTCCTCAGCGCATCCGCCCGCTACACCAGTCTCGACCACGACACCACGCGCAGCATCGCCGGCATCGAGGGTCTGGAAGGGACGCATGCAGCGGACTATCGCAACGGGGCGTTGTCCGGTCACCTGGAACACGGATTCAATCTGCGCACGGCGGGTGGCACGGTGTGGCAACCGCTGGTGCCGGTGATCGATTACGCGCGTCTGGACGACGTGGATTTCACCGAGGACGGTGTGGCCGCGTTGACCGGGCAACACGGGGAGGCCGAAAGCATCCGCGTCGGCGCGGGCCTGCAGGTGTGGAAGAACATCGAGACCCGGCACGGGAATGAGGTAACGCCACACGCGCGCGTGCTCTGGCAGAAGGAGCTGGGGGACACGCAGGTGCGCTACATGTCGGCATTCGCCGCCGAGCCGACGCTGGTATTCGGCACCGCGAGCCAGGACATCGGTGATCGTTCCTTGAACTGGAACGTCGGCGTCAGCAGCCGCGCGACCGACCGGATGTCGATCCTGTTCGACTACGTGGGCCAGCGTACGGACGGCAGCAGTCAGCACGGGATCGCACTGGGGCTGGGTTACAGGTTCTGAGTTCCATCAGGGAAGGCGTCGGCGTCGGGTCCGGGCTTCGTGCCGGCCCGGCGCCGTAACCTCGTGCAGGGCGGACGGCATCCACACCGCCGCGTGCGTGTGCGCGTCAATCGGGTAGCACCAGTGATACACAAAGCCCGCCGCCCTCTCGATTGAGCAGCGCGATGTGGCCGCCGTGTGCCTCGGCGATCTCACGGGCGAGTGCCAGTCCCAGCCCGGTGCCGTTGCGCTTGGTCGAATAGAACGGCAGCAGTGCGTTCGCGAGCACCGCTTCGTTCATGCCGGGGCCGCGATCGAGGATGTCGATGCGCCAGCCCTCCAGGGTGCGACGCAGTCCGATGGCGACATCTCCCGGATCACCATCGGCCTCGTGGGCGTTGCGCAGCAGATTCAACACGGCCTGTTCAAACTGCGCGGCATCGACGGAACCGGTTGCGGCCTCGTCCAGCGGACCTGCATCGACGAACATCACCTGGGAACGCAACTGGTCGAGGAACGTGCGCCAGCGGATCGGCTCGCGACGCGGCGCCGGCAGCTTCGCGAAATGCGCGTAACCGCGGATGAAGCCTTCCAGATGTCGCGCGCGTTCCTCGATCGTGCGCAGGGCGTCGGGCAGGCGCTCGGTCTTGCCCCGGCGCAGCAACTCGCTGCCCGAATGCGCGAGCGAGGCGATCGGCGCCAGCGAATTGTTGAGTTCGTGGCTGATCACGCGGATGACCTTCTTCCAGGTCTGCACTTCCTGTCGTCGCAGTTCGGTGGTCATCTGGCGCAGCAACAAAAGTTCGTGGCGGCGACCGTTGAGACGGAAGTGCCGGCGCGACAGATGATGGATTTCCTCGGTCTCGCCATCGCCGATGGTGAACAGTCCATCGCCACCACGAGCGAACGCATCGGCCAGTGCCGGGGGCGCATCGGCGAGCAGGGCAGAGAATGCCTGGCCCTCCAGCTTGCGGCCGCCGCCGAGTGCGCGGCGCGCGGCAAGGTTGGCATGGACCACGCGATCGGCCGGATCGAGCAGCAACATCGCCACCGGCGTGTTCTGCACCATCGTGTCGAGCAGCAGTTCGCGCTGCACCAGCGACAGACGCTGCGCGCGCAGGGTTTCGCCCAGTTCGTTGTGGGCGGCGACCAGTTCACCCAGCGCGCCGCCGCCCTGCCACGACACACCGGAGCCGTAGTCGCTGTCGCGATAGCTCGCCACGGTGCCGGCAAGGGCGCGGAACAGCGCGCGCGACGGTGCGAATGCGCGATGCAGCGACCAGACGAGCGACGGCAGCGTACAGGCCACCGCAGCCGCGACCGCCAGCCACGGCGACCACCAGCGCTGCAGCCACATCGCCAGCGCCGCGCCCAGCGTGATATGCGCGATCGCGATCGCGATGACCACACCTGTCAGCGGCAGCCGCTGGTGCCAGCGCATGTCAGTCGCGCCGGATGCCGAGGCGGTCCAGGCGCCGGTACAGCGCCTGGCGTGACAAGCCGAGTTCCGTCGCGGCCTGTGCGAGCACACCGCCGCTGCGTGCGAGCGCGGCTTCGATCTCGGCACGATCGGGTTCGGTGGTGTCGACGTCGGTCGCTACGACCGGCGCGGCCGGCAGCGCGAGATCGCGTGCATCGATCTGCGCCTCGCGCGCGAGCAGTTCGGCGCGCTGGATCACGTTGCGCAGTTCGCGCACATTGCCCGGCCAGCCGTGCTGTAGCAGCGCGCGTTCCGCGCCGGCCGAAAGCGGCTTGCGTGCGTCGAGGAAATGTCGCGCCAGGGGCAGGATGTCGCGCGGGCGTGCGCTGAGCGGCGGCAGCCGCAGCTCGATGCCGTTGAGGCGGTAGTACAGATCCTCACGGAACCGCCCGTCGGCGATCATCGCCGGCAGGTCGGCATTGGTCGCGCTGAGCACGCGCACCGACACACTGCGTTCGCGATTGCCGCCCAGGCGCTCGAAGCGCCCGGTCTCGAGCACGCGCAGCAGCTTGACCTGGCCGGCGGGCGGCAACGTGCCGACCTCGTCGAGGAACAGCGTGCCGCCATCGGCCGCTTCGAACTTGCCTTCGCGGGCGCGGGTCGCGCCGGTGTAGGCGCCGGCTTCGGCGCCGAACAGTTCCGCTTCGACCAGATCGTTGGGAAGCGCGCCGCAGTTCACCGCGACGAAGGGACCGCTGCGCACATTCGAGTTCGCGTGCAGGATCTCGGCGTACTTCTCCTTGCCGCTGCCGTTGGGGCCGGTGATCAGCACCGGCAACATCGAGGCACTGATCTGCAGCGCCAGCGCCAGCGTGGTCTCGCTGGCCGGATCGTCCCAGACCAGACCGCGCAGGTCGCGGCCCCGCGTCAGTGCATCGCGGCGCCGGCGGTCGTCGCGCGTGCGCGCATGGAGTGCCTGGTGCGTCGACGACAGCTCCAGCAGGGTGTTGACCGTGGCCAGCAGCTTGCCGTCGTCCCAGGGTTTGCCGAGGTAATCGGCGGCGCCCGACCGGATCAGATCGACCGCGGATTCGAGGTGCGTCCACGCCGTCAGCAGCACCACCGGCAGATCGGGATCGAAGCGCCGGATCGCATGGAACAACGCGATGCCCTCTTCACCGGACGTGGTGTCGGTGTGGAAGTTCATGTCCTGCACGACCAGATCGATACCGCCCGCCTGGAGGCGGGCGATACCGGCGTCGGGTGTCGCCGCGTGTTCGCAGGCGAGGTCGTGCAGCGAGAACAGCACCTCCAGCGCGGTGGCCACGGCGGGGTTGTCGTCGATGACGAGAATCGTGGGCATCAGGCGCTGGATATCCGGTTGGAACGTGCGTGATCGAAAGGCATGGTCGTCGCCGGCTGCGATGGACGCAACCGGCGATGCGTCGGCGCGCGCGATCAGATGCTGCGCGTCGCCACGGCCGGCGGTACCGATGCCGCGCGCCGCGCCGGCCAGTACACCGCGACCTGTCCGAGCATCCACAGCGCCACGGCGCCGATCGGCAGGTACATCAACGGCAACCGGCCCAGTTCGTAGCGCGACATCAGCAACTGGTTGAGACCGTAGGCCAGCAACATGCCGAGCACGATGCCGATCGTGGCGAGCAGGAAGTTCTCCACCTGGAAGTAGCGCAGGATCTGCCCGCGCGTCGCACCGAGCGCGCGGCGGATACCGATCTGCTTGTTGCGCTGCTGCACCCAGAAGCTGGCCAGGCCCACGATGCCCAGCGCGGTGACGACCAGCAATGCGATGCACACCACGACCAGCAGCATCGCCATGGCGCGGTCCTCGCGGTAGTACTTCTCGCGCAGGTCGGACATCAGATCGGCATTGACCGCGACCCGGTTCGGATCGAGCTGCTTGAGCGCGGCGACCGCGGCGTCGAGTACCTGGCGGCGCTGTGCCGGATCGGTGCGGATCACATAGTTGATGCCGTTGGAATCGTCGCGGACCGGGAACATCATCGTCGCGGTGACGGCGCCGTTGCTGTCGTTGGGCAGTGCCAGCGTCTCGACCACGCCGACGATCGGAATGGGTGAATCGCCCCAGCTGTAGAACTGCTTGCCGATCGCGTCCTCGCCGGGGAACAGACGTTCGGCCATGGCGCGGTTGATGATCGCGGCCGGAATGCGTGCGCCGCCGCCTTCGCGCGAGACGTCGCCCATGTCGATGAACTCGTCGGGGTTGAACCTGCGTCCGGCCACCAGTTGCAGGCCGAAGGTGTCCAGCAGGTCTTCGGTGCCCAGGTAGGGGGAGGCGAGCATGGTGTTGTTGCGCTGGTCGGCATTGAGCCGCACGCCGCTGGTCGAACTGCTGTTGCCGTAGGGGATCTGGGTGACTGCGGCGACGTGACGCACGCCGGGCAGTGCACGCAACGCGGCCAGGTCACGCTGGATACCGGCCTTGCGGTCCACGTCGGCGGTTTCGTCGATGCTGGGCATCTGGATGCGCAGGATCTCGTTCTCCACCGTGCCGCTTGGACGCGACATGTGGTCGATCCGGCGGTCGATCAGATAGATCGCGTTGCAGATGATCGCGCAGGCCAGCGCGATCTCGATCACGATCAGTGCGGCCGCGGTCTTGTGCCGGCGCAGTGTCGAAAGGATGGGGCGGATGTCCATGGAAGTCCTCGAAGAAGTCTGGATCACTGCGACTTGAGCTGGATCGCCGGCGTCACCTGCATCGCGCGCCACGCCGGCAGCAGACCCGCCAGCAGGCTCGCGACGATCGACAGGGCGAACGTGGTCAGCAGCATCGTCAGATCGAGCTTGGCGAGCGCGGCGTAACTGCTCGGGTTCTGGCGCACGGCCCACAAGCCAAGCAGGGCGAGGCCCAGACCGACCACACCGCCGGCCACGCCGATCGCGCCGGCCTCGATCAGGAACTGGGCGAAGATCGCGCGCCGCGACGCACCGAGTGCGCGGCGGACGCCGATCTCCGAGGCACGGCGCAGACTCTTGGCGAGCAGCAGGCCGACCGTGTTGACCAGACACACCAGCAGGAAGCCGATCGCGAGCCACAGCTGCAGCCGCACATCGCTGGGGACGACCTGGTGGTGGTCGAGCAGGGCCGGCACGTCGCGCAGGCGCACATTGTTCGGACGCTCGAAGCGACCCGCCGCACGCTGCTGGTCGGAATAGCTGTCCAGGTAATCACGGTACGCGGCGGCGTCGGCCGGCGATGCCAGTTCCACCCAGTACTGCAGCCAGGTGCAGGGCGCATTGAGTGCATTGGGATCGGTGCCCGAATCGCCCCAACAACTCATGCTGCCCATGCGCGAGAGCTTGAGTTCGATTGCGGTGGAGAAGGGCAGGAATACCGACTCGAGCGCATTGAAGCTCTGCAGCGACAGGTCCCAGAATCGCGGGGTTGGCATCCATGGCTCCAGCACGCCGATCACGCGGAAGTCGGCGCCGTTGATGCGCAGCGTCTTGCCGGTGCTGTCGCCACCGCCGAAGACCTTCTGGTTGGTCTCTGCCGAGATCACCGCAACACGGGCGCGTGCACCGTCGTCCTCCGCGGTCCATGCGCGGCCGTAGGCCAGCGGGGCATCGAACATCGGGAAGAAATCCGCCGAGGTGTAGCGCGCATCGGTGAAGAACGGCGTGCGCGTACCGTCGGGGGCGATGGCGACGAAGCCGCCGCTCATCATCGCCTGACGCGTGCCGCGTGCCTCGCGCAACAGCGTCTCGGCATCGAAGCGCGTCGTCCCCCGGTCGGGCTCTTCGCCAGCGACATAGCCATCCATGCTGGCCGCATCGAGCTGCACATAGAACAGGCGATCGCTCTTGGCGGGAATCGGATCGCCCGACAGCACGTGGAACACGGTCAGTGTGGTCATGCTGGCGCCGATGCCCAGCGCGATCGCCAGCACCATCAGCGCGGTGAGCACCTTGCTGTTGCGGAAGCTGCGCAGCGCGAGCTGCAGGTAGTAACCGAACATGCCGGGTCTCCTCAGGCGTCTGCAGGAACGCGTGACGCGGCTGCGGACGACGGCGACGCATGCAGCGCCTGCAGGTCGGTCGCCATGCCGTCGACGATGTGCACATTGCGGTGCGCGCGCGCGGCGAGTTCCGGATCGTGCGTGACCATCACGATCGTCGTGCCGCGCGCGTTGATGTCCTCGAGCAGCTCGAGCACGCTGCGCGCCATCTGTGAATCTAGGTTGCCGGTGGGTTCGTCGGCGAGCAGCAGGCGCGGACTGCCGGCGAGCGCACGGGCGATCGCCACGCGCTGCTGCTGGCCGCCCGACAGCTCGGCCGGGTAGTGCTTCATGCGCGAGCCCAGCCCCACCAGCGACAACGATTCCTCGATGCGCAGGCGACGGTCGGACGCGGCCATGCCGCGATAGCGCAGCGGCACGTCGACGTTGTCGAACAGGTTGAGATCGGGAATCAGGTTGAAGCCCTGGAAGATGAAGCCGATCTTCTCGTTGCGCAGCTTCGAGCGCGCATCGTCGCCCAGACCACGCACTTCGACACCGTCGATCAGGTATTCGCCACCGGTGAAGGTTTCCAGCAGGCCGGCGATGTTGAGGAAGGTCGTCTTGCCCGAGCCGGACGGTCCGGTGACGGCGACGAACTCGCCTTCGGCGACATGCAGATCGAGCGAGCGCAACGCATGGGTTTCGACGAGTTCGGTGCGGTAGACCTTGGCGACCTGGCGCATGTCGAGCATGGGAATGTGTCCTGTGACGTGAACTGGAAAGAAGGAAGACGCGTCGCGCTCAGCGGACGCGGAACAGGGTCGGCAGGCTGTGGTCGGCAGTGCGCCGGCGTGCGCGCGTGAACGCAGGCAGGCGCGCGCCCGGCGGGATGTCGGAGGGAATGCCGGCCTCGAACGCGGCCGACAGCCGGCGCGGCACGGCGCTGGCGAGTTCGTCGGCGGTCCAGGCAACGGGAAACGGGCAATCGATGCGTGCGTGCATGATCAGAGTCCGGAGATGCGGATGCGTTCCGCGTTGTCGAAGAGATCGGTACCGGCGACGACGACGCGTTCGCCGGGTTGCAGGCCCTCGATGATTTCCACCGCCGACAGGCTGCTGGCGCCGGCCGTGATCGGCCTGCGTACCGCCGTGTTGCCATCCATCACATACGCCGCGCTGCCGCCCTCCTGATCGAGGAACGGACCGCGCGCGACCATCAGCACGTCCTTGCGGGTGTCGAGCAGGATGCGCGCGGTCAGGCGCTGGCTCTGGCGCAGGCCGGGCGGCTGGCTGTTCTCGTCGAAGCGCAGGCGCGCGACGACTTCGCCATTGACCACTTCCGGCGACACCGCCGAGACCTTCGCCGGGTACGTCGTACCGACGCTGCGCAGCTCGGCCGGCATGCCGATTTCGAGATCGCGCGCGAAGCTCTCCGGCACCTTGATCTCGACTTCGAACACCGACAGGTCGACGACCGACAGCACCGGCGCGTTCGCGGCGACGTTGCTGCTCTGCACCGCCTGCACCTGGCCGACGATGCCGTCGAATGGCGCGCGCAGCGTCAGCGCCTCGACCTGGCGACGCACTTCCATCACCACGCTGCGCTGGCGCTCGGCGACCAGTTGCTTGTTGCGCGTGTCCAGGCCCGCGCCGCGGCCCTGCAGGCCGAGATCCTCGGTCGCCGACGCCACGCCGATCTCGGTTTTCTGCAGTGTGTCCTGGGCGCGCGCGAGATCGACCTGCGCCACCGCGCCCCCCTCATACGCGCGCTCGTAGCGCTGCAGATCGCGCTGCGCCGCGGTGCGGTCGATCTGCGCCTGGTCGAGCACCTTGCGCGCCTCGGCGCGGCGCAACTGCGCATCGAGCGCAGCGCGGCCGGCCTCGGCTTCGTATCCGGCCAGCGTGGCTTCTTCCTGCGCCAGCTTGCTGCGCAGCTCCGGGCTGTCGATCTCGGCGAGCGCCTGGCCCTTCTCGACGCGGTCGCCTGCGACCACCTTCAGCGTCAACGTGCCGCCCGAGATCGCATACAGCGTCGGGCTGTTGGCGGCGATGACCCGGCCCTCTGCCGCGATGTCGCGGACCAGATCGCCGCGGGTGACCTCCGCGAAGCGCAGACGCTGCGCATCGACCGACTGCGCGCCCGAGGCCCAGCCTGTGAGCAACCAGGCGACGGCGGCGATCAGCAACACCGCCGCGATGCCGCCGATCAGCCAGGGACGGCGACGCGAGGTGGTCGAGCGCGCATGCACGGTGTCCTGGCCGGCGGTGTCGCGGATGCCGGCAGGGCGGGGCGGTGGATTGGGGACAGCGTTGGACATGCAGGCGATCTCGTTCGGTTGCAGAGGTTCAAGCAGATCTCGTGCCAAATACAAATATTTGATTTTTAAAGGAAATTAAAGGAATCATCGCCGTCCGGGTGGCGTCCGGGTGGCGTCCGGACGTCCGTCGCCGGACGGCGGTCTGGAGTGGGGCGTGGTTGATCGGGGCTGTGCACTTGCCCTGTCGGGGGGCTTGACCTGTCCCGCGCCCTATCGCCGCCACACGAAAGCGGCCTGTTGCGCGGGCGACCTTTGGCGCAGGCGCGTCTGCCCGACCCACTCGCGAGGCATTGGTCGCGCAGGGCGTGACGACGCGAGCACGCACGGTTGGCGGCCGCGTCGATGAGCGTCTCGTGGCCGCATCCGATCGACGCGAACGGGACGTGCTCGACAGCCGGGTGCTGCGCGCGCGCTTCAGGCGCTGAACGCGTGCGCTGCCGTGCGGTGAAGACGCGGGTTCCGGTCGCTAGAATGGGACTTTGAACGTCAGGAGCTGGCCGGATGTGCGGAATCGTCGGTGCGATCGCGGGCCGTGATGTGGTGCCCGTCCTCGTCGAGGGCCTGAAGCGGCTGGAGTATCGCGGCTACGATTCTGCCGGCATCGCGGTGGTGGTCGATGGCGGCGTCCGTCGCGTGCGCCGCACCGGTCGCGTCGTGGAAATGGAGGCGGCCGCGCATGCCGATGCGCTGCAGGCGGATCTGGGGATCGGTCACACCCGGTGGGCCACCCACGGGGGCGTGACCGAAACGAATGCGCATCCGCATATCAGCCACGACAGCCTCGCGCTGGTGCACAACGGCATCATCGAGAACCACGAGATCCAGCGCGAACGGCTGACGCAGCTTGGTTACGTGTTCGAGTCGCAGACCGATACCGAGGTCATCGCGCACCTGATCCACCACCACCAGTCGCAGGGCCTGGATCTGCTGGCCGCACTGCAGGCCTCGGTCCGGGAGCTCGAAGGGGCGTATGCACTGGCGGTGATCGACAAGTCCGACCCCGACCGCATGGTCGTCGCGCGCATGGGCTGCCCGTTGCTTGTGGGCCTGGGTGAGGGCGAGAACTTCGTCGCCTCCGATGTCTCGGCGATCCTGCAGGCCACGCGCCGCGTGATCTTCCTCGAAGAAGGCGATACCGCCGTCCTCAGCCGTGATGGCGTGCAGGTCTTCGATGGCGCGGGCGCGCCCATCGTGCGCGACGAGCATCTGTCCGACGTGTCGCTGGCCTCGCTGGAGCTCGGGCCGTATCGCCACTTCATGCAGAAGGAAATCCACGAGCAGCCGCGCGCGCTGGCCGACACCATCGAGGCGATCATAGACGCGGCCGCGTTCGAGGCCACGCTGTTCGGCAAGGACGCCGGCGACGTGCTGCGCGAGGTCGAGGGCGTGCAGATCCTGGCCTGCGGCACCAGCTTCTACGCGGGCTCGGTCGCGCGTTACTGGATCGAAGCCATCAGTGGTCTGCCGTGCTCGGTCGAGATCGCCAGTGAGTACCGCTACCGCAGCGCGGTGGCCAACCCGAAGCACCTGATCGTCACCATTTCGCAATCGGGCGAAACGCTCGACACGATGGAGGCGCTGAAGTACGCCAAATCGCTGGGCCACACGCGCACGCTGTCGATCTGCAACGTGCCGGAAAGCGCGATTCCACGTGCCAGCGGCCTGGTGTTCTACACGCGCGCCGGCGCCGAGATCGGCGTCGCATCCACCAAGGCGTTCACCACGCAGCTCGTGGGCCTGTTCGCACTTGCGGTCACGCTGGCCAAACTCAATGGCCGCCTGAGCGCAGAGCAGGAGGCCGGCTACATCGAGGACCTGCGCCAGTTGCCCGGCAGCGTCCAGCACGCGCTCAACCTCGAGCCGCAGATCACGTCCTGGGCCGAGAAGTTCACGCCCAGGCACCACGCCTTGTTCCTAGGCCGCGGCGTGCATTACCCGATCGCACTGGAAGGTGCGCTCAAGCTCAAGGAAATCTCCTACATCCACGCCGAGGCCTATCCTGCCGGCGAACTCAAGCACGGCCCGCTCGCGCTGGTGGATGCGGAGATGCCGGTCGTGGTGATCGCGCCGAAGGACGCGCTGCTGGAAAAAGTGAAATCCAATATGCAGGAAGTGCGCGCGCGCGGTGGCGAGTTGTTCGTGTTCACTGATGCCGACAGCAACTTCAGTGCGTCCGAAGGTGTGCACGTGATCCGCACGCCCCGCCACGTCGGCGTACTGAGCCCGATCGTGCATACGATTCCGGTGCAGCTGCTGGCGTACCACACGGCCCTGGCGCGGGGCACGGATGTCGACAAGCCCCGTAATCTGGCCAAGTCGGTCACCGTCGAGTAGCGCGGCGCGGCGGCCTCTGCTGAACAGGAGTGCCCGCTTTGACGGCGCGTACAGAAATTTACGTCAGCCTCTTTTCAAACCGGTTGCATCTATGCATAATTCGCGCCCCGCACGGCGGGCTGCTCTACGGAGCGGCGGGCCAGGCGGGGCGAGGATCGAGACACGCATTCACGCGGTGTTGACAGACTCGGAAGTCGCGGTAAGATGTGCGGCTCGCTTCAACGAAAGGTCTTCGGGCCGGCCGCTGAAGCCGGCGAAAACCAACCCTCACCGAGGTGTTGACG
>Ga0160445_100010_pt1 | contig 302241 bp, 285 predicted proteins | sample HID1972M_E1MG_FD_108215 | JGI IMG/M metagenome (GOLD analysis project Ga0160445, IMG submission 108215) | Enriched pill bug-associated microbial communities from UW Madison campus, WI, USA - HID1972M_E1 MG | ecosystem: Host-associated > Arthropoda: Insects > Digestive system > Unclassified ... | reverse complement strand
CGCACAACCGTTTTAAGATCCGTAATTACCCTAAGCGCATGATTTGATTCAGATTCGCCTTTTTACGACAACTTTTATTCTTTTTAACCCCGCTCGACTCTCGTGCGTTTTTTGCTGCAAAAATGCAACATCGACCTCACTTGAGCATACGAGACGCATGCGCTTTTGTATGCTTTTTTCTAAAAATTGAGGCAAATGTGTTCCGGCCAGCACGCTATCTGACCATGATGACGCTCGCGAGTGTGTGATTTAGCCCAAAAACGACGGTTTTTCAGCTAACGCCACCAGAGAACGCAAGCGCTTTATGCCGACACGCCTGGAAAATGACTCGTTCGGCTTTGATTTGGTTGATCAGCAGGCCATACACTTGACCATCTCACCGGATATAGCCGTCTAATATTAAGGCATCCACTCACAGGACAACCTCACAGGCAGCCAATAGCCAACGGGCTGCGAGAATCCCGCGAAAGGGACTTGTCGTCGTTGTGTTCTTTATATTCAGCTATTTATAGACGTCGATATATAAACATCCTTCCATAAAGATTCTATATATAGAGACGTAACGTAAAGATCTTATATATAGAGAGAGACATAGCGACCCTTATATAGAAGCTATAGAAGAAACCCCTGATTTAACAGTCTCTGATGAGTCGTCTCAAATAGGGAGCATATAAACAAGGGATAGATATTACAAGGGGAGTTTCACCAAACATTAGCCGTGGCGCGTCTCCTCACCGCGCAATCCCCACCCAAGCAGGTTCCCACGAACGTTCCTCTGCATCGCTATATATAGGCATGTCCCTGGCTGACTTGCTCTCTATATAAGAGAGGCCAGCCAGATGTATTAGACAGGTCACACCTAACGCAGGTGCATGACACGCAGGTGTGCCCTGTCCCTGGGCTGCGAACCTGGGCCTGCGTCTTGCTCCCTACCCCCGCCCCCGCACTGGATTGTCACAACACGCCTTCCGGCATCCTTTGCCTGTCACGTGCATTGTTCCCCCGCGGGCTATAATTACCCCCATGAATATTCGATTTCTGGAAACTTTCGTTTTGCTGGCTGAAATGCGCAACTTCCGTATGACCGCGGAACGTTTGCATACCACGCAAGCGGCTATCTCCAGTCGTATTGCTTCTCTGGAACAGGAACTCGGCGTGCGCCTGTTCGACCGCAACGCCCGCGAAGTGTCTCTGACGCCCGATGGCAGCAAAGCCCTTGTTCATGCCGAGCGCATGGTCAAGCTGTTGCGCGACATGAAGGAAGACATGCTGGATAAACATACTTATGCCGGTGTCATCCGTATCGGCGTGATTGAATCCATTGTGCACAGCTGGTTTCCCGAGTTTCTGGCCCGTCTTCATGAAAGCTACCCGCGCCTGCGAATTGAAATTGCCAGCGACACCACCACCCATTTGACCGAACAGCTCAATAAAGGAGGTCTGGATCTCGTATTACAAGGCAACGCCATCCATGTTTCGCAGGTCGATGCCATAGCCCTGGGTCAATTACCCATGCGCTGGGTAGCCAGCCCGAAACTGGAAATCGGCAATGATGTACTCAGCCTGGCAGATCTGGCCGCTTTTCCCATCGTAAGCTTTGCGCGTGAATCCGAGCCCTACGCCGCCATCGAAAGAATGTTTGCTACTGCGGGAGATATATCCCTGCATCTGAACGGTATTTCTTCGGTGGCTACCATGATCAGGCTGGTACGGGACGGTTTCGGCGTCGCTGCCCTGCCGCCGGCAATTATCCAGCAGGAGTTGAATGCGCAAACATTACAACTGCTGCGAGCAGATACCGTCTTGCCGCCGCTTGAGTTGCAGGCCGCATTCCGTCACAACCAGGACAACCCGTTGGCCGAGACCATCGGCCTGATTGCTCAGGATGTCGCCATCGCATTTGCCACCAATCGAGGCCAGAGCATCGCCTGCGCGCCGCTGCAAACCTGAAGGCCGCCATCATATCCTCGTAGACCAGGCCCAATGCATCACGCGCGATCTGCCGTGCTTGCATTCTGGCCTAGTATTTACCCTAGGATCAAATTCTGGCCCTGCAGCCAGATCATTTGTTTCCGGCGCTTAAAACTCGACTAAATATCATCATAACCACATGATATTTATATCTATTTTGCGAAACCCGCAACTTGACGCAGGACACCAATAAGATTTTGCAATCACTACTCCGTATATTTTCTTGTTGGACAGTCAAAAACGCGCTACCTACACTGCCCACATATAAGACCTGACACAACATCACGTTGCGCCACGTTGGCTGCAACAAGCAGTCTTATTCCCGGCCACGCCCATGTAGAGGGCATCATCCCCGGCCACATTCTACCCACCGCTGACCGGCTCCTGGCGCCGGCCGGCCCTATTCAACACGCAACAGTAGTTGGAAAACACGATGAATAAATCAAGCACTGCGACCAGCCCTAGCCTGGGCACCGACGCGAACGAACTGAAGGCAACCTATATCAAAATTGCCTGGCGATTGATCCCTTTTCTGGTCTTTCTATTCATTCTGGCCTGGCTGGACCGCGTTAACGTCGGTTTTGCCAAACTGCACATGCTGCAGGACCTGCAATTTAGCGAAGCCGTGTACGGGCTTGGTGCCGGGATCTTTTTTATTGGCTATTTCCTTTTCGAAGTTCCCAGCAATCTGTTGCTGGAAAAAATCGGCGCCCGCAAAACGCTGGCCCGCATCACCATATTGTGGGGGGCCGCTTCCATCGGTATGGCCTATGTCACCACCCCCACGCAGTTCTACATCATGCGCTTTCTGCTTGGCGTATTTGAAGCCGGGTTCTTCCCGGGCGTAGTGCTTTATCTCACCTATTGGTTTCCGGCGGAATACCGGGCGCGTGTCAACGGGCTGTTCATGACCTCGTTCGCGCTCGCCGGTGTGGTCGGCGGCCCGTTGGCCGGCCTGATTCTGAACGGTATGCAGGGTGTGGGACACCTGGCCAACTGGCAGTGGCTGTTCATTATTGAAGGCATTCCCTCTGTTATTGCGGGGCTGTTCGTGCTTAAGTACCTGCCGGAAAAACCCGTGAACGCCAAATGGCTCACACCACAGGAGCAACAGGCGGTGACGCGGGCCCTGGAGCTTGAAAACAGCCAGACAGGCAATAAGCATCTGTCTTTCAAAGATGCCTATCGCAACTATGGCATCTGGCTGTGCGCTGCAGTTTATTTTTGCATTGTCAGCGGCAACGCCACCATCGCATTCTGGAGCCCGTCCATCATTAAAGATATCGGCATCAAAAACGACCTGATGATCGGTGTGCTCTCGGCCATCCCGTTCATTGCCGGAACCATTGCGATGGTCTGGAATGGTGCCCACTCCGACAAAACCGGCGAACGTCGACTGCATTGCGCCATCGCGACCCTGGTCGCATGCGTGGGCCTGATCGCCACAGGTATGCTGCTGCACAATGCCCTGTTCGCACTGATCGCCCTGACCGTTGCTTCTATTGGTATTCTGGCCGCCTTTCCTGTGTTCTGGTCTATTCCGTCTGCTTTCCTTGCTGGCACCGCTGCAGCTGGCGGTATTGCACTGATCAACTCCATTGGCAATCTGGCCGGATTCGTTGCGCCATACATGATTGGTTCGTTGAAAACCAGCACGGGCTCGCTGTCTTCCGGACTGTATTTCGTCGCAGCGCTGGAAATACTGGCCTCGATTCTGGTTGTCCTGTTCATCAAAAAGCGCTGATCCAGCGCCCCCATCATTTCACAAGCATGTGTGACGCATCACGCATGCTTGTTCCACCATCTGTTTATCAAGAGTATTGCCATGAAACTTGAATTCTCACTTACCCAAGACCCATCAACAACCATTGTTGCAAATATTGACTCCCTGATCATTGCAGGCTGGGCCGGACGCGACATCAAAGCCATAGAACACCATATAGAAGAGCTGGCCGCCATTGGCGTGCCCCGCCCCAGCACGGTGCCGCTGTATTACAGGGTTGCCAACAACCAATTGACCCAGGCAAGCCACATTCAGGCGCTGGGAAGCGAGTCGTCCGGCGAAGTCGAAGTCTTCGTATTCACCGTGGATGGCACCATGTACGTCAGCCTGGCCTCAGACCATACTGATCGTAAACTGGAAGCTTATGGCGTGGCCGAATCCAAGCAGGCTTGCGTCAAACCGGTAGCGACAGAGGCCTGGCGCTTTGACGAGGTGACTGAACACTGGGACCAATTGGTCATCCGCTCCTGGATCGAGGAAGAAGGCAAAAAAGTACTGTATCAGGAAGGCACCCTGGACAGCCTGCGTTTGCCACAGGAACTGATCAAAGGCTATACCGGCAACCAGAGTGCACTGCCCGAAGGACACGGCATGATTTGCGGGACGGTCGGCGCGATTGGCGGCATCCGTCCATCCAATACATTTGTGATGGAGCTGCACGATCCGGTCAAGAACCGCAGCCTGCAACACACATACCATGTCGACACCCTGCCTGTGGTGGCCTGATAATCCTCACCAGCAATTTTCTATCCACTAATTTCATTTGTCGTTAATGGTTGTCCAATGAACTCTTCTGCATTTCCCAGTCTGAGCTGTCTGTCGCAGGCGCTCGATGACGGCTCAATATCTTCGGTCCAGCTGACACAACAGGCCCTGGCGCGCGCAACCAGCGGCGAAGGCCCCAAGGTCTATACCCAGGTCTTCGACGAGCAGGCGCTGGCCGCAGCACAGGCGGCCGACACCCTGCGCCAGGCGGGTATGCGGCGCTCTGCGGTCGACGGTCTGCCCATATCAGTCAAGGATCTGTTTGATATCAAAGGCAAGCCTACACGGGCCGGCTCGGTCGTATTAAATGATGCGCCCGCCGCTTCGGATAATGCCAAGGTCGTACAGCGGTTGATCAACGCCGGCGCCATCATTATCGGCACGACAAATATGACCGAATTTGCCTACTCCGGCCTGGGCGTGAACCCTCATTACGGCACGCCCCGCAACCCGTGGGAACGCACAATCGGCGAAGGACGCATTCCGGGTGGCTCATCTTCCGGCGCCGCGGTATCGGTCACAGACGGGATGGCGGTGGCCGCCATCGGTTCGGATACCGGTGGCTCTGTACGCATCCCCTCTGCCTTGTGCGGGCTGACCGGCTTCAAACCAACTGCAAGCCGGGTGCCACAAGAAGGTGTATTGCCGCTGTCCACGACCCTGGATTCCATCGGCCCGCTGGCCGCCAGCGTAGCGTGTTGCGCCTTGTTGGACGCCCTTATGACAGGCGCGAATCACACACCGATTGTGCCCAAGCCCATCAAGGGCCTGCGTCTGCTGTTTCCCAGCAACGCCGTACTGGACGGCGCTGACGATCATGTCGCGGCAAGCTACGCCCACGTACTGTCGCAACTGTCGGCTGCCGGAGCCATTATTGTGGAACAGGCCGTGCCGCCATTTGACCAGTTGCCCGGCATCAACGCTCAGGGTGGTTTCATTGCTGCCGAGGCCTGGGCATGGCATCGCCAGCTGATCGCGGACAAGGCTGACGCCTACGATCCAAGGGTGGTCTCGCGCATGTTGCGCGGCCAGCAGATCAGCGCTGCCGATTATATCGACCTGCTGCACCGCCGCGCGCGGTGGATACAGCAAGTAAAAATGCAATTGGCGGACTACGACGCCATGATCATGCCTACCGTGCCGGTTATCGCACCTACGATTGCCGAACTGCGGGATGAAGAGGTTTATCACAAAACCAATTTGCTGCTTTTGCGCAATCCCACCTTCATCAACTTCCTGGATGGGTGCGCAGTATCTTTACCCTGCCATGCCCCGGGGACTGCGCCCGTGGGCGTTAGCATAGCCGCTGCAGGCGGACAGGATCGCACTGTCCTGGCAATCGCCAAAGCGGTGGAAACCTTGCTGCACAGCCAGGGTTGACAGGTCGGCAATAGCATCGCAAACTTTATCTATTGCCGACCAGCAAAAACAAGCCAGGTCATCCGTCACCGGAGCTGTGAACATGCACCATACCACCCTTCCCGCCCGTACTGTTCGATGGAAAAGCTGGGACAATACCGGCCTGGAACATTTCTGTCTGCATATGAATGCCGACACGATCCAGGGCGAGGGAGTCGTGATCGGCGCAAGAGGCGGCACACCCTACGGCCTGCACTACCGTGTCACGACTGATATGCAATGGCGCACCCGCGAAGTGTGGGTGCGCATGGCCAGCGGCGTTTACTTGCATGTTTTTTCCGACGGCCAGGGCCACTGGACTGATGACAAGGGTGATACGATGCCTAATCTGGACGGCTGCCAGGATGTCGATATTGCGGCCACGCCCTTTACCAATACCCTGCCGATACGGCGGCTTGCCATGAGCGTAGGAAACACCGTTGAACTGAGTATGGCCTACGTGCCCTTGCCGTCCCTGCAGATGTGCCCCGATGGGCAACGTTACACCCGCATTGCCGACCACCGTTTTCTGTACGAAAGCGGCGACCGGGATTTTTCTGCCAAGCTGGAGGTAGACGCGGATGGGCTTGTGATGGATTATCCGGGGCTGTTCCGGCGCCTGGAATGAACCCGTTATGATCCGAATAAACTCGTCGTCTGTTGAGTCATCCTGGGCGCCACTCTGCCAGGCAACGTGGCCACTAGTGTCGTCCGGTATGTTTGAGCGTGACCTTAAAGGTCTCGCAAGATTTGGGGACGCTGATCGAGCGTATGCTGTAGCGCATGGTATCGCTCGACTCGACAGTCACTTCGCACGATTGTGCCCAGCAAAGAAGCGGATTGGCCGAAAGCAGCACGGCAAATACAAATCGGGATTTCATTCGTGTCTCCTTAAGTAGCATGAAGACATTTTTACACCCGGATGCGCTGCTCAATATCAAAAAACGGCAGCACATGCCCAAGACCACAGCGTTACCGCAACAGGCTACATCAACATCAGGCCAGCCAGCCGCCGCTACGCGTTGCCCATCCGCTGGCAGGCTGCGCCACCGGACCTCGGTAAGTTACACCAGGAGCGCGCCGCTTTCCTTTATTTTTCCCAGGGCAAAACTGGATCTCATATCCACCACTGACGGGTGCTGCATAAGTACGTTCATGGCAAATGCAGAAAACGCGGCCAGATCCTGCACCTGCACGCGCAGCAGGTAATCCATATCACCCGACATGGAATGGCACTCGACCACTTCCGGCCACAGCTGGACATCACGATTGAAATCCTGCATGGGGGCATGGCTGGAGCCACTGTGTTTGTTGAGCCGGATAGAGACAAACGCAATCAGGCCGCGCCCGATTCTGTCGGCGTCGACGCGCGCGGCGTATCCTTTGATATAGCCCTCTTCTTCCAGGCGCTTTACCCGGCGCAGACAGGGGCTTGGGGAGAGCGCTATTTTATCGGCCAGGTCCTGGTTGCTTAGCCGGCCATTTTTCTGCAGAAGGTTAAGAATTTGCCGGTCTGTTTTATCTAGTGTATTTAGTGACATAATCTTTCCTAAAAATAACGAAAAATAAAATAATAATGCAAGATAACTGAATTTTGCAGCATTTTTTGCAATCGCCTGCCTCGCCTTTTTGCTTAGAATAGACGTTTCTCAGAACAAAAAACTTCAGGAGCAATGCTATGTCTACAACAACGTTTACCCCTTGGGATAACCCGATGGGCACAAATGGCTTTGAATTTGTTGAATATACAGCACCCGACCCCGTTGCACTCGGAAAAGTATTTGAAACATTGGGTTTTAAAGCCATCGCCCGCCACCGTCACAAGGACGTGACGCTGTACCGCCAGGGAGAAATCAATTTTCTGATCAATGCCGAAAAAGACTCTTTTGCCCAGCGCTTTGCCCGTCTGCATGGCCCTTCCATCTGCGCCATTGCATTCCGGGTCGATGACGCCACCAAGGCGTACCAGCGCGCGCTCGAGCTGGGTGCCTGGGGCTTTGACTCCGGCAGCGGCCCGATGGAGCTGAATATCCCGGCCATCAAAGGTATCGGAGACTCACTGATCTATCTGGTAGACCGCTGGAAAGGCAAAAATGGTACGGGCGGTATCGGAGACATCAGTATTTATGATGTGGATTTTGTCGCCATCGACCCGTCCACTGCCGAAGAAGACATGAACTACAAGGGTGCCGGGCTGGAAATTATTGACCACCTGACCCACAACGTTCACAAGGGCCGCATGGCCGAGTGGGCCGAGTTCTATGAGCGTCTGTTCAACTTTCGCGAAGTGCGCTACTTTGACATCGAAGGCAAGGTTACGGGAGTCAAGTCCAAGGCCATGACATCGCCCTGCGGCAAGATCCGTATCCCGATCAACGAAGAAGGCACGGAAGAAAAAGGACAGATTCAAGAATATCTTGATATGTATCGCGGTGAAGGAATCCAGCATATTGCCCTGGGCACCAGCACCATTTATGACACCATCGAAAACCTGCGCACGCGCCAGCTGCGTTTTCTGGATACCCCCGACACTTATTACGAGTTGCTGGATACCCGGCTGCCCGATCACGGCGAAGATATCGATCGCCTGAAGAAAAATCGCATTCTGCTCGATGGCGGACCAAACAACGACCTGCTGCTGCAAATCTTTACCGAAAACCAGATCGGCCCGATTTTCTTCGAAATCATTCAGCGCAAGGGCAACGAAGGGTTCGGTGAAGGCAACTTCAAGGCGCTGTTCGAATCCATAGAACTGGACCAGATGCGCCGCGGCGTCGTGCGTGCCGTTGAATAAGATGTCGTTGAATAAGATGTCGTTGAATAAGATATCGGTGGCTAAGTACCGTTGCGTTGACTAAGTACCGTTTTCTACTGCCCGGTGCTGCTGTGTGGTTCACTGCTGCGCCGCTGCCATCTCGCCGTAGCCCATTGCCGGAACAAGAACGAGCGGATTGCTTAAGCGTTTCACTTATCGGGCAAGTAGCCGGCAAGCAGCCTTAAAGCAAATGCGCGTCGTATCCGCCTAAAACCACCCCTACCGCTGTTTTCTGCCAACGTGCACAAGACAGCGGTTTTTATTTGCCCGAAATTCACGCTACGGCAGATTTCTATATGACATATCGCATCCCGGCCCGATCACTGATCGGTCAAGTCCGGCCATGACCAAATGCCATGCCCCTAACTTTTGAGTTTGTCTGAATAACGTTTTTTGAATTTCTCCACTTTGGGTGAAATCACAAATGCGCAATAAGATTGGTTCGGATGCTGAATGAAATAATCGTCGTGATAGCTTTCTGCCGGCCAGAATTGCGCAGCCGGCAGCAGTTTGGTCACGATGGGGTCGGCAAAATCAGCCTGCCGGGCCGCGATAACCTGCGTTGCTATTTGTTTTTGTTCGTCAGACTGCCAGAAAATGGCAGAAGCGTACTGCGGGCCCACGTCATTACCCTGACGGTCGGGCGTGGTTGGGTCGTGTATGTCAAAGAAAATGTCGAGCAGGTCCTGGTAAGCGATGACGGCAGGATCAAATTCAATCCGCACCACTTCTATGTGACCGGTGTCCTTGCCGCAGACCTGTTCGTAACTTGGATTCTGCACATGACCACCGCAATAGCCCGATTGCACCGAAAGTACACCCTGCAATTGCTGGAACACTGCCTCTGAACACCAGAAGCAGCCGCTGCCCAATACCGCGATTTCAGTTTGATTTGTCAAAATACTCACCTTCAAAAAAGCCGTCCGTCAGGTCTGTGCCCTGCCGGTATGGTAGCGGTCAACACAGGACACATGTCCGACGTTCACCCCGAGAAACGCTTAAACAGCCCGCAAGACCTTTCCAACTGCCCTATCCCGTCTGCATATCCGCTCCTGGAACAACCGGTGAATACCGCGATCGCGCCCAGGCAGGGATCAATCACTATTTTGCCGGGCTGGCCAGCGACAGAATCCAGGTGGCCAGTGCCGTAGCCTCTTCTTCGGTTACCTGCGGCTGCGCCGGCATGGGCACGGCCCCCCAGCGACCGCGACCGCCCTTGCGAATGCTGTTTGCCAGATAATTGACCATGGGTTGCCCGCCTGCCACGTAGCGCTCGGCCACAGCCGCAAATGGCGGGCCCACGCGGGTTTTATCGATCTGGTGGCAACCCATGCAGATATTATCCTTTGCCAACTGCGGTCCGTCAGTCAACGTTTGCGCCCTGGCATAGGTTATGTTGAATGCAATAATTGCCAAGCAGGCGACAATCTGTTTTCCTGACACTACGGTAACCTTTTAAATTTTAGCAATTAACTTGCGTTTATTTTACCCGACCACGCACAAAGCGTTGGCCGCACCTTTATACTTTCCATTTCATTGTCGCATTTTGGTTCTTATGATCGCATATCCACAATTTAATCCGATTGCACTTGAAATCGGTCCGCTCAAAATCCATTGGTACGGCCTGATGTATGTGGCGGCGTTCGCCCTCCTCTGGATGCTCGGCAAGTATCGGATCAAAAAAGGAATGGTACGACTTACTGTCTCCGAATTCGAAGATCTGATCTTCTACGGGGTCATGGGTGTGGTGGTGGGCGGACGCCTGGGTTACGTTCTGTTTTACCAGCCCGCCTATTATTTTGCCAATCCACTGCATATCTTCGCTGTCTGGGATGGCGGCATGTCGTTTCATGGCGGACTGATTGGCGTGCTGGTTGTGCTGTATCTTTATGCGCGCAAAAAAGGCATGACATTTTTCGAAGTTGCAGATTTCATCGCCCCGCTGGTGCCGCTGGGTCTGGCCATGGGCCGCATCGGCAATTTCATTAACGGCGAACTGTGGGGACGACCTTCAGATCTGCCCTGGGCCATGATATTTCCCCAAGGCGGGCCGATAGCGCGTCACCCCTCCCAACTTTATGAAATGCTGGCCGAAGGGGTGATCCTGTTTGCAGTCGTGTGGATATTTTCGTCCAAGAAGCGCTGGGTAGGGCAAACCAGTGGCGTATTCATGATCGGTTATGGCCTGGCCCGGTTCCTGGTGGAATATACGCGTGAACCGGACAGTTTCCTGGGTACGCTGAGTCTGGGACTGTCCATGGGGCAGTGGCTGTCACTGCCCATGATCGTAGTGGGTATCGCGATCTTTATTTGGGCAACAAAAAGATCTCTCCCTCCATCGACAGTGTGACTGTTTCCTTGCCGGCCTCAATTGCGGGGCCGGCCTTGGCGGCACTCATTGCCATCATGCGTGGCTGGTAGCTTTCGGGCTGCCCCACATCGCCCAGACGCAATGACTTGATACGATAGCCACCAAATTCCAGTGCGGCCACTGCGTCCTGTGCACGGGTTTTGAAGGCCTTCGTGGTCGCCGCTAGCAAGCGCTTTTCAATGGTCTCGCGTGCTTCGCGAGACAGAGAAAACCGGATGCCGTCCAATGCCATGTCCTCGTCAACATCGGCCGCAAACTGGCTGGCCTTTTCCATATTTTTGGACGTAATGAGCAATTCGCCGCGCGCAACCCAGATACCGCCGGCATCGTCCGCTTTACCGTTATCTTTGGCATCGGCTGTTCGGGTGCCTGCCGCGGCAGGCTGGACGGGTCGATTATTATCACGTTCAAACCATACCTGATAGGAACCGGTGCGAACTTCCAGGTCCTTGTCTGACTTGGCTTTATCACGAACCTTATTCATGGCTTCATTGACACTGCGTGACAGATCGACCTGATTGTCACCCCGCAATTCACGAGTCAGCGTCAGGGTGACGGTGTCCTGAGCCACCGTCTCGGATGCAGAGGCGCTCAGCGCCAGCGTCGGCTCTGTTGACTGTGCGGTAGCCGGGTTCGTGGCCGGCTGGGCACGTACCGCAGTAGCGGGAACGGCCATGGCGCCCAATGTGAACATGGCGATCAAAGTGGCTTTGGATAAAAACGCATGGGAAAAGGTACGCGGCATAGATGACTCCGAAAAAAAAACGAGCCATGACAGCTCGTTTTGTAGGAATAATGGCCCCGCTTGTATCGTCTAGGCTGGCACCTCGAACCTTTCAGTTCAAAGTTGGTTACCTTCAACAGAGCGTCGGGTTCATCTGACTAGAGACGATCACACCAACTCTGTAATCCGGCGACCGTTGCCATAAGCATAGGTAAGAGATGTATAGCCAAGTCACGAATACAGCAGGGACAAACTGGTAGGTTAAACTGTACAGAAAAATCACTATAAGTTAAACCCTAAATTCTTTAAAGTTTTTTCAGATCGTTAAGGCCGGAATCCAGCAATGTATTGAGTTCTTCTATTTTACTCTTGAATTGCCCATATTGCATGCCGCCGAAGCCTTCATCGGCAGATTTAACGGAAAGCAGATCCGAAGCCATCTGAATGCAGGCCATTACGGCGATACGTTCGTTGCTGGCAGAGGTCATGCCGCCCGAACCCTTGATTTTCAACATGAGCTGATCGGCCAGCTTGACTGCAGACAGCAACTTTTGCTTTTCTTCAGGATTACATGCCAGGGAAAAATCGCGCCCCAAAATAGAGACATCTATGCGTTCCATTAGTTTACTCCTTCTGACGCATTGCCCGGCAGATTGGCCAGTACGCGTTCCACTTTCTCACGCGCCGTTCTGGCACTTTCCTTCAGGGCATTGGCCTCGTTCTTGGCGGCCGCCAGTTGCTGCTTGACGCTTTGCAGTTCGGCTGTAGTGCCTTCAAGTGTCTGGCGCAACTGCACGTTCTCGGTCTGGGCCTGTTCCCGGATACCATTGACTTCGGTCTCGTGATTGGCCAGACGTTCGCTGATAGACTTGAACTGGCCTTCCCGCTCTTGCAGCAGACTTTGCAGCTCTGCCCGTCCGCCTTCAGCCTGTTTGAGTCTGGTCGTCAGGGATTCCCGTTCGGAAGCAAGCTGTTTCGTAAGCTGAACCAGCTGCCCGATGCGGACAGCAACTTGATCTAAATCCTGAAGCATAGTGGTATCACGTTCTCAAAATATGCGGGCACGCTTACGATGCAGTGCACACGGATTTAATTAAATGAGATTGAATTTTACCTGTTCTGAGCCATATTTCCAAAAAATAGACACAAACAGGTACTATTTACGTTCTATTACCATTCACTTCCAATTTGTTCAGGTGTATACATGGCTTCAATTACAGACAAACAGTACGACCCGGTTCCGGCAAAAAAAGTCGCCTTTATTGGTTTAGGGGTAATGGGCTTTCCGATGGCCGGGCATCTGGCCCGTGCTGGCCACGATGTCACCGTGTACAACCGTACTGCCAGCAAAAGTGCAGACTGGGTCAGCGAATTCGGCGGCAACAGCGCCCCTACTCCGGCCAAGGCCGCCGAAGGTGCCGAGATTGTTTTTTGCTGCGTGGGCAATGATAACGACCTGCGCAGCGTCACCACCGCTGCCGATGGCGCCTTCCATGGCATGCAGCCAAACGCTGTCTTTGTCGATCACACTACGGCTTCGGCCGATGTGGCTCGCGAACTGGCGGCTGCCGCCCGGCAAGGTAAATTCAGTTTTATTGATGCGCCGGTCTCTGGCGGTCAGGCCGGCGCCGTAGGAGGCGTACTCACCGTCATGTGCGGTGGCGAGCCCGAGGTTTTTGAAAAAATCAAACCCGTAGCCGGTCATTTCGCGCGAGCAGTCACCCTGTTAGGTGAACATGGCGCCGGCCAGCTGGCCAAGATGGTCAACCAGATTTGCATTGCCGGACTGGTGCAGGGGCTATCCGAAGCTATTGCCTTCGGATTGCGCGCTAATCTGGATATGAATGCCGTACTGGACGTCATCAGCAAGGGTGCCGCCCAGAGCTGGCAAATGGAGAACCGTGGCAAAACCATGGTGCAGGGCAAATTCGACTTTGGTTTCGCCGTCGACTGGATGCGCAAGGATCTGGGACTGGTGCTGGATGAGGCTAAACGCAACGGTGCGCTGCTGCCGGTCACTGCCGTGGTGGACCAGTTCTACGCCGAAGTCCAGCAAAATGGCGGCCAGCGCTGGGATACCTCCAGCCTGATCACCCGACTGACACCGCATAAATAACACAAGTAACATTGCATAAATAACGGCACGTCCACCTGCCCTGAGCCGGCCACAAGGCCCCGGCACAGGGCCAGCGCAGCCAGTGTTGTGATTTAAATACTGAGCGGGCTGCGCCTTGTGGCGGGATAAATAGCAACACCCGGTCGCGCCTGGCATCAGGTCAGCACTGCGCGCGTCCTCCCATTGCCCTGATCTGTCTTGCGTTGCCTTGCTTGTACCCGGCAAGATTAACGGGTAGCGTCTAAAGCAGCTATCGGGTTACCGGTAGCGCCTTGGCGCGATGCGCCTGCGTGTTGCCCTCGGATGTGTGCACACGGCCATTGCGCCCGTGCCGCCCCGCCTGCTTTTGCGCCGGCCCCTGCGCTGCGCGCTGGCCATGACCGGCTTCAAAATTGCGTTTGGCGCCTGGCTTGGCATTCTGGCGGCCCGCCATCACAGGCTTGCCCCCTTTGGGCAACTCACTATTGGCGGCAGACGTGTCAGCGCCCGCCGGATTGACGGCTTGACTTTTCCTGCCGGCGGCGTCTTTTACGTGCGCGTTTTTGCGCGGCACTGAGCCTGTGCCGTTACGTTGACGCAAAAAACGCGACTCTCCGTGTCGACGAAACAGGATATCCGACAACTCTTGAAGCGCACGGTGATAGACATCCCGTTTGAATTCAATGACCACATCCAGCGGTACCCAGTACGTATGCCAGCGCCAGGCGTCAAATTCCGGATGATGCGTTGCCCGCAGGCTGACGTCGGCGTCCTTGCCCACCAGGCGCAACAGGAACCAGATCTGTTTCTGTCCCTTATAATGCCCGCGTGAGTCCCGTCTGACAAAATTATCAGGTACGTTGTAGCGTAACCAGTCTCGTGTTCGACCTAATATTCGTACATGCTCGGGTTTAAGACCCACTTCCTCCTGAAGCTCTCGATACATGGCCTGAACAGGCGTTTCGCCATATTTGATACCACCTTGCGGAAACTGCCAGGAATGTTCTCGAATTCTTTTACCCCAAAAGACCTCATTCTTCTGGTTTACGAGGATAATACCAACATTAGGACGGTAGCCTTCGCGATCAAGCATGCGGCCACTCCCATTTTTAAATACAATTGTCTTTGATTATACGTATCAATTGAACCGGTAGCCATGTTAGCCTCAAAATTTCATCTAAATACTTTAAAAGAAGCCCCTGCAGAAGCAGAAATCATCAGTCATCAGCTCATGACACGTGCCGGCATGATCCGCAAGCACGCCGGTGGTATCTACACTTATATGCCGCTGGCCCTCAAAACCCTGCGCAAGGTCGAGAACATCGTGCGGGAAGAAATGAACCGGGCGGGCGCGATCGAACTGCTCATGCCGGTGGTTCAACCCGCCGAGCTCTGGATGGAGTCCGGCCGCTGGGTGCAATATGGCGCCGAACTGCTGCGCATCAAGGACCGCCACCAGCGCGATTTCGTGCTTCAGCCCACCTCCGAGGAAGTGGTCACCGACATCGCCCGCAATGAAATTCACAGCTGGCGTCAGCTGCCCGTGAATTTCTACCACATTCAGACCAAATTCCGCGACGAACGTCGCCCCCGCTTCGGTCTGATGCGCGGACGCGAATTCACCATGAAAGACGCCTATTCGTTCGACCGCGACGAAGTGTCTGCCCAGGCCAGCTACGACGCCATGTACGATGCCTACGTGAAAATCTTTTCGCGCCTTGGCCTCACGTTCCGCGCCGTGGCAGCCGACACCGGTTCCATTGGCGGTGATCGCAGTCATGAATTCCAGGTGATCGCCGACACCGGCGAAGACCTGATCGTCTACAATCCCGACTCCCAGTACGCCGCGAATATCGAACTGGCCGACGCGCCCTGCCTGCTTCCCTCGCGTGCGGCCCCCGCCGAAGCGTTGCGGGAAGTGGCCACACCGAACGCCAGTAAATGCGAAATCGTGGCCGAACAGCTGAATGTCAGCCTGGAAAAGACCGTCAAGGCCGTGGTATTTATGACCACACCCAAGGAAGGCGCTGGCCAGTTGTGGCTGCTGATGGTCCGTGGCGATCATGAAGTCAATGAAATCAAAATCGGCAAGCTGCCTGCATTCAAGGAAGGCTACCGCATGGCAACCGAAGAGGAAATCATGGAGCACTTCGGTTCCAAACCCGGATTTCTCGGACCCGTCAAGCCCATCGGGCAAGTGCATCTGCTGGCCGACCGAACCGTTGCGAATATGGCCGATTTCATCTGCGGCGCCAATCGCGAAGGCTATCATTACGCCGGCGTCAACTGGGGACGCGATCTGCCCGAACCCGAAGTGGCCGACCTGCGTAATGTTGTCGAAGGCGATCCGGCCACTGACGGCCCCGGCAAACTGGCCATCCAGCGCGGCATCGAAGTTGGCCATGTCTTCTTTCTGGGTGACAAGTATTCCGAAAAGCTCAAGGCTACATTCCTGAATGAACAGGGCAAGCCCGAGCCACTGCAAATGGGCTGCTACGGCATCGGTATCAGCCGCATCATGGCTGCCGCCATTGAACAGAACCACGATGCCAAGGGCATCCTCTGGCCCCTGGCCATGGCGCCGTTCGAAGCAGTCATCTGCCCGATCGGCTTGAACAAAAGCGAGGCCGTTGCGCAACAGGCCCGCCAACTCTACGAAACCTTGCGCCAGGACGGGATAGACGTCATTCTGGACGATCGCGACGTGCGACCCGGCGTCATGTTTTCTGAATGGGAACTGATAGGTGTTCCAATTCGTATCACGATTGGCGATCGTGGACTGAAAGATGGTATCGTGGAATTACAATCGCGCAGTTGGCCAGAAGGGAAGAAGGTGCCTGTTGCAGAAATGTTAACAAGCATCAAATCCCTTTATAACGAGCTGAAAAACACGTTATGATTTCGTGATTTTCTTGGGTTTTTACACTTTCCGGTTGTGTTGCAAGGTCTGATTTGTTGGAAAATTCTTTTCATTTTCCCGTTCGCGTTTATTACGAAGATACCGACGCGGGTGGTGTGGTGTTTTATGCCAATTACCTGAAGTTCTTCGAACGCGCCCGCACCGAGTGGCTTCGCCATCTCGGGGTCAGTCAGACTGCGCTGGCAGGCAACGACAGGTTGATATTCATCGTTGTCAATACGCAATTGCGCTATCGGTCACCGGCGCGTCTGGATGACCTGCTGGCCATCAACAGCCGGATTACCAAAATGGGCGCCGCGTCCGTCCATTTTGAACAAGTAGCAGAACGCGATGGCATCCGACTGGTGGAAAGCCAGATTCAGGTATGCTGTGTAAATGCGGACACATTTCGTCCTGCTCCCATTCCAATGCCTATCCGACAACTATTTCCTTTCGTGCAGGACTAGATTTTATGCAACCTACCACCCCCGAAGAGATGTCGATTATCTCGCTGATTATCAACGCGAGCTTACCCGTACAAATCATCATGCTGATTCTGGTGATCATCTCGGTTCTATCATGGACCTATATCATCAGCAAGCGAATTGCGCTCAAGCGCGCGCGCAATCAGACACGGGATTTTGAAGATGCATTCTGGAAAGGCGGCGACCTGACCACTCTGCACCAATCCATCGCCCAGAACAGTGAGCAGGAAGGTCCGCTGGCCCGTATTTTTGAAGCGGGCATGGATGAGTTCCTGAAGGCGCGCCGCAACGGCGTCAAGGAAGCCAATGCCCTGCTCGAAGGCCCTAACCGGGCGATGCGCGCGACTTATCAGCGCGAACTGGATGCCATGGATTCCAATCTGAACTTTCTGGCCTCGGCCGGCTCAGTCAGTCCCTACATTGGCCTGCTGGGCACGGTGTGGGGGATCATGCATTCATTCATCGGTCTGTCCGGCACGGCCCAGGCAACGCTGGCAGCGGTTGCGCCCGGCATTGCCGAAGCCCTGATTGCAACGGCCATCGGCCTGTTCGCCGCGATTCCAGCGGTTCTGGCCTATAACCATTTTTCGAATGACATCGACAAAATGGCCAGCCGTTTCGACAGTTTTATTGATGAATTTCTGAATATTTTGCAACGCCAGGTTCGCTAATGGCCAGAATACAAAACCGCCGCGGTCGCGGGCGCCGCATGAAAAACGAGATGAACGTCGTGCCGTATATCGACGTGATGCTTGTGTTGCTGGTCATTTTCATGGTGACCGCTCCCATGATCACGCCCGGCCTCATCAACCTGCCGTCGGTCGGCCAGGCATCTGCCGTGCCGGCCACCCCGGTGGAAATTGAAATGTCCGAAAACGGCGAAGTCAAAGTGCGCCAGCGTACCGCCGGCAAGAACTTTCAAACGATAGACAAAGCCAATATTGTGGAAGAAGTCAAAGCGCTGGTCGAGCCCGACAGCCCGGTCGTGATTGCTGCCGACGGCAAAGTGCCTTACGAAGAAGTCATGAAGGTTATGGACACGCTGCGCGGTAGCGGGCTGACACGCCTGGGCCTGCTGGTCAACCAGAAATCCACAGACGGCAAAAAGTAAGCCGCCCACACTCATTGTCACCACATCTCAATTTAATGAAGCACTTCGATAATCCTAACGAATTTTATGATGAAGGAGATAATCGCAAAGGCCTGATCGGCGCGATTATCCTTCATGCTTTGTTAGTGATCGCGCTGATCGCCGGGCTGTTCCAGTCCACAGAAGCACCGACCGGCCCAGTGCAGCTTGAATTGTGGACAGAGGGCGAAAACCAGGTGCTGCAACCGCCGGCACAGACGCGCACGCCGGATCCTGCCGAAGAAGACACACAGAACGAAGAAGAGGAAGCAGCCTCGCCACCGCCACCGCCCTCACGGGCCGCTGCGGCAGCCGCTGCAGCTGCGGCGGCGCAACAGGCGCGCGCCCAGCAATCGCAACCTACGGACAGCGAACAGGAAGACCCTGATATCGCGCTGGAAAAGAAACGCAAGGACGAGGCCCGGAAAAAGGCCAAAGAATTAACCGAGGCCAAAGCCCGCGCCCAGGAAGAAGCCAGGGAAGCGGCCAAAGCCCAGGCAGAGGCCAAACGCAAGGCAGAACTGGAAGCCAAGGCTGAGGCGGAAGCACAAGCGAAGGAACAGGCACAGGCCAGGGCCGATGCTCAAGCCAAGGCGGCCGCCCAGGCAAAAGCCCGCGAGCAAGCAAAAGCGAAAGCCGATGCCAAGGCTCGCGCCGAAGCCCAAGCCCGTGAAGAAGCTGAAGCCAAAGAAAAAGCACAAGAAGAAGCGTCTGCCAAGGCAAAAGAAGCCGCAGAGGCAAAAGCCAAGGCGACCGCCGAGGCCAAGGCCAAAGCAGCTGCCGAAGCCAAGGCGAAGGCTGCTGCAAAAGCCAAGGCTGATGCCCGCAAAGCCGCACAGGCCAAGGCAAAAGCCGAGTCCAAAGGCGATGCCCTGCGCGCAGCCATGCGTGGCGACGTCAGCAGCACGGCCGGTATCCGGGGCGGTCAGAGTGATCGCAATCAGGTCGGTGGCGGCGGCGGTAACTCCGGTTACGCACGACGCGTGCAACAGTGCGTGGAGCCACGCCTGCGATTTTCCGGCAATCAGCGCCTGCAGGTGACCTATCGCGTCGACTTCGACAGCAGCTTCACACCAACCGGCGCCAAGATCCTGGTGCGTTCGGGCAATCCGGCATTCGACCGTGCAGTGCAGACAGCCCTCATGGCCTGCAAACCGTTCCCCAAACCCCCTGGCGGCGATTCCTACGTGACCGGCCCGTATCGCTACAACCCGAACTGATGTCAACCGGCACAGCGGGGCCGATCGAAAAAGCGTGAAACAACATTTGCCTGCTCTGCATCGTCAAAGCAGGCTTTATTGATACACTGTCGTTATTACATTCTGTAAGGAGACCGCAGTCATGACTGCCTCAATCAAAAAGGGAAATGCTGCCATTCCCGCCCGTGCTGTGCAGCGTTATATCGGCATCTTGATGACCTGGGCGCTATTTGTTGCCGTCATGTTCTATTCCATTGCCCAGGCCCAGGTAAATGTAGAACTGCGCGGCTCAGGCTCTGCCAATAAGTTCCCTATCGTCGTGGCCAATTTTGAAGGCCCCAATGGTGCGGAAATTGCCAATATCATTCGTGCCGACCTGACCCGTTCCGGCCAATTCGAAGTCAAAAGCACCGGCGACCTGACATTAGGCGCCAACGGTACACCCGATTGGGCGGCGATTTCCCAGGCTGGCGGCACAACCGTTGCTTACGGCACGGTCAACGGCAGCAGCGTCGATTATCGTCTGGCCGATGCAGCCCAGCAGGCTCAACTGGACGCCAAGAACATTTCAGAAGCGCAAATGCGCCGTCTTGCCCATAGGGTAGCCGACGCCATTTACGAAAAAACAACAGGTGTTCGTGGTATTTTTGCAACGCGCATCGCCTACACCACCGGCCGTCAACTCGTTGTCGCTGACGCTGATGGAGAGGGTCGCAAGGTCGTTGCAAGTTCGTCTTCTTCGCTCATTTCTCCGGCATGGTCTCCCGATGGCACGCGCCTGGCTTATGTGAGTTTTGAAGGGGGCAAACCGATAGTTTACGTGCAGAACCTGAGCACCGGCGGACGCACAGTGGCAGCCAACTTCAAGGGCAACAACAGCGCCCCTGCATGGTCTCCGAATGGTAGTCAGCTTGCCGTGGCGCTAAGTCAGGGCGGTATTTCACAGATTTACCTGGTTAGCGCAGGTGGTGGCTCAAGCCAGCAACGCCTGACAAATTCAGCAGAAATCGACACTGAACCGTTCTTTTTCCCTAACGGCAGTGGCATCGTTTTCACCAGTGACCGCGGGGGCAGCGCACAAGTCTATCGCGCCGGTTTGGGAGGGGGTGCAGCCAGCCGTCTGACCTTCAGTGGATCACAAAATGTTTCGCCAAAAATATCACCAGATGGGTCAAAACTGGTATATTCTAGCTTACGAGGTGGGTCATATGTTATTGCTATAAGTAGTCTTGGCTCTGGATCTGATCAGGTACTGACTTCTGGCGGCAATGATCTTTCTCCAAGTTTCGCACCTAACGGAATGCAAGTGCTCTACGCAGCAGGCGGCGGTCTCGGTATCGTCAATGCTGACGGTTCGTTCCAGGCCTCAATACCCTCGTCTGGCAATGTGACTGGTGCGGCTTGGGGGCCGTTTACAAAATAAGTTTATTTTTGACTTTGATAAAGGAAATTACCATGGGTTCTCGCATTGCAAAAACACTTGCCATTGCTAGTTTGGCTGCCACACTGGCAGCGTGTAGCTCTACTCCTGTAGACGGCACTGCTGGAGCTGGAACAGGCACATCCAACGCCGTTATGGATCCATTCAACCCTAACAGCCCATTGGCACAGCAACGCTCTGTTTATTTTGCTTATGACAGCTATGCTGTAGAACAGCAATATCAGCCCGTTGTTCAAATGCACGCTCAATACCTGGCTGCTAACGCCAACCAGCGCGTTCGTATCGAAGGTAACACCGATGCACGCGGCAGCGCCGAGTATAACTTGGCACTGGGTCAGCGTCGTTCTGTTGCAGTTGCCAACCAGCTGACACAACAGGGTGTAAGCCCTAACCAAATCGAAGCAGTCAGCTTCGGTAAAGAGCGTCCAAAAGCAGAAGGTTCTACAGAAGAAGCCTTTGCTGAAAACCGTCGCGCAGACATTAACTATCAGCGTTAATCCTGCTTTGTAGGTTAAGCTCACTGCGCCGCAAACGGTTATGCCGTTGCGGCGTTGCTGTTTTAACGGAGTCCATATGAAATTGAAGAAATCACATTCCCTGCTCATTGCCTCATCTGCCCTAGTACTCAGTCTGAGTGCCAATCAAGCATATGCGTTTGAAGACGAAGATGCTCGGCGTGCCATTCTTGACCTGCGCTCCCAGTTAAGACAAACTCAGCAGAACAACGTCGATCTGAACAATAAAATCAACAATCTGCAACAACAGATCACACAACTGCGCGGCAACATTGAAACGGCCAATCATCAGACTCGCATGGCCCAGCAATCCAGTCAGCAAGCGGCCAATCCCGATGTACCACCATCGCCGCAAGTTGGCGACCCGAACGAACAGCAAAGCTATGACAGCGCCCTTGATCTGTTCCGCCAGGGCAATTACGCGGAAGCCAGCACAGCGCTGAACCGCTTCGCCCAGCAATACCCGAACAGCCCGCTGACACCAAGCGCCCGCTTCTACGAAGGCAGCAGCCGCTACGCCAACAAGGACTTCAATGGTTCCATACAGGGACTGCAAGCCATGGTAGCGGCCTATCCTCGTGACCAGAAAGCCGGGGATGCATTGCTTGTGATTGCCGGCAGTCAGGTAGAATTGAATAACATTGCAGGGGCGAAATCCACCCTGCAACGCGTAGTAAACGAATACCCCAATACCCCTGCTGCCGATACAGCCCGGAACCGCCTGGAGCTGTTCCGCTAAGTTGGGGCCCTGATTCCGTTTTTTACCGAAAGGCATCCGGAAGTCGCAGGATGCTTTTTTTATTTGATGACGATGCAAAACGAATACCCGCAACATACGCTCACACTGGCCAATGCCGCCATTGCCTACCAGGACGCTGGACAATCACCCACCTGTCTGTTGCTGGTTCACGGCTCGCTGTGTGATTTTCGTTTCTGGCGCTGGCAACTGCCGGATTTGTCTGCTGCCGTGCGTGTCATTGCGCCCAGCCTGCCCGGTTATCCGCCAGCTTCACATATGCTAGCGGGCGCTGGCGCGCAATTTTCCATTGACCAGCACACAACGGATCTGTTTGCCTTAATGGACCATTTGGGCATTAATCACTTTGCCGTCCTGGGTCACTCCCGCGGTGGACGCGTCGCAGCTGAAATGGCGTGCCGACGCCCTGATCGCGTGACTCATCTGCTGTTGGCCGACCCCGGGCTGGGGTCCGTACTGCCCGAAGACAGCATGCCCGCGCTGCCCTACCGCGATCTGGCGCTTGCCGCCTATGAACAAGGCAACACCGACAAGGCGCTGGAAATTTTTATTGATGGTGTCAGCGGTGCCGGCACGTGGAAACGCATGGTGTCCTGGTTCAAGGCGATGACCCGCGATCAGGCAGCCACCCTGCCGCTGATCATCCGCGAGCCGCTATACGAATTGAACCCATCACGGGTCAACGAATATGGCATTCCTGTGACACTGATAGGCGGCTCGGACAGCCCACCTCCTTTCCCTGCCATTCTGGACGCGTTGCAACAACAGTTCAGCCATGCGACACGTCATACGTTGACGCCGGCTTCGCATGGCCTGAACCTGGCCCTGCCTCATGCTTTCAACCAGATCATTGTTCAGGAACTCATTCCAAAAACGCCTGCCCAGTAATTGCATGCAATCCCCCGCCCCCAGAATACGCCGTTCCGTCCAGCGAAAAACCAGACAGGCTTTGCGCCTGTCCAAAAAATCTTTACAACTGCTCCTGATGCTTTGCGGAGCAGCACTGGTCGCGCTGGTTTCCATTGGCTTTGCAATGATGGCCGATTACGCGCTGGAGAAAAATCGTGAATGGACCCGCGCCTACCCCTATCTGATCTGGTTGATCATGCCACTGGCCTTTGTTTTGTTGCGCTGGTGTGTCATGCGCTATGCCCCTTATTCGGCTGGCAGCGGCATTCCGCAAGTCATCGCCAGCCTGTCATTGCATCGCGACTCGCCAGGCAAACTGCGTCTGGTTTCGCTGGCTCAGGCGATCTGGAAAATTCCGCTCACCTTCCTGGGCCTGTTGGCAGGCGCCTCCATTGGCCGCGAAGGTCCTTCCGTACAAATCGGCGCGGCAGCCATGCTGGCCTGGGGGCAATGGTGCCAGAAAATAGGCCTGCCCCTTAAGGGATTCAATACACGGGAGTGGATTGCAGCCGGCGCCGCCGGCGGACTGGCCGCTGCATTCAATGCACCGCTTTCCGGTGTGATTTTTGCCATCGAAGAAATCGGCAAAGGGCTGGACCTGCGTTGGCAACGGCTGATATTGCTGGGGGTGCTGGCAGCAGGTTTTATTGTGGTTGCGCTGACTGGCGACAATCCTTATTTCGGCACCTTTCATTCGTCGCCGCTGCACGAAAACATGCTCTTCTGGGCATTGCTTTGCGCCGCTGTCTGCGGTGTCGCCGGCGGTATTTTTGCGCGCCTGCTAAGCAAAGGACTGGCCGGCTGCGTACCGTCGGCCTTGCGGCATCACGTGCACAATCATCCGTTACGGGTGGCCGCACTGATGGGCCTGGTCGTGGCGTTTCTGGGTTATCTGACAGCAGGCGGCGTGTTCGGCACCAGCTACGATGTGGCTAAAAATGCCCTGATGATGTTGCCGCAGGATTCGGAGCATTTCAGCCTTGCCAAGCTGCTGGCCACCGTAGCCTCGTATTGGGCCGGCATTCCCGGAGGGATTTTTACCCCGGCCTTGACAACCGGCGCCGGCATCGGCGTGCAACTGGCACATTCAGTCAACATGCAGGAGGCTCAAAGCGTATTTGTCCTGATTTGCATGGCGGCTTTTCTTGCCGCGTCTACGCAATCGCCCGTCACCGCCTCTGTCATCGTAATGGAGATGTCTGGCAGCCAGGCCATGCTTTTCTGGATGCTGCTGACCAGCCTGGTTGCCACGGTCGTATCAAAGCAGATCTGCCCTCAAGCGTTTTATCATTATTCTGCCGGACGCTTCCGGCAATTGGCGCTCAGCGAAGATGCGCGGCAGGCCGCCGCGCCTGCCAGAACAGGTTACTGATCGCTGAACTTGCGGGCAGATGGCGACTTCAGCGTACACTGCACCGGTATTTTCTTGCCGGTGCCCAGCTCAAAATTGACCGTGATCTGCTGCCCTGCTTTGAGGTCTGCAGTGGGCTTTTCCAGCATTGCATGATAGGAACCAGGTTTGAACTGCAAGGATTGGCCTGGCTCGATCGTGACGTCTGGCACCATCGCCATGGCTGACATACCATTTTTTTCGGTCGTCTCGTGCAGCATGCTCATGACGAAAGCATCGGTTTGAATACTTTTGAGCACAACCGGTTCAGACTTGTCCTCGTTGTGCAGCACAAAGAACCCGCCGGACGGCGCAACCTTGGGAAGCAGGCGGATCCAGCAATCATCAACACGCAAATGATCAGAGCCCTTGACGGTGCTCGGCGCGCGCTCTGAGCTGGCGTGCATGTCATGATTGGCCTGATGGCCGCCGTGATCGCTGCCATCGTGATGGGCCAAGGCCACGGAACTGAGTAAAGTTGCGCCCAGTACGGCACCAGTCAGAACTAATTTTTTCATCATTTTTCCATACAAACAAATAAAAAAGGCAATAGTACGCGGGAAAGCACCCATGGCATAGGGCCCCGTTCGCAGTCATTGCTACCGGCTTGATTAAAATCAATCAAACTAATCAAATTGGTCAATACCGCCAGTCACAATCACTTCTGTCGCTCATCACCAATGATATCACTGTAGCGCGCCACATCCTGCTCATGCGCCTCGTCGATGTCACGCTCCTGCAACGCCTGCGCGTACCATTGCTGCATACCCGGCAAGGCCAGCATGTGCGATACATAATCGGCGGCAGCCCCCTGTATTGGCAAATCATAGGTCTGGATCCGGAATACGACCGGCGCATACATGGCATCGACGGCAGTAAACGCCGCCCCGCCCAGAAATGGTCCGCCAAAGCGCGACAAGCCCTGGTTAAAAAGTGTATTGATTCGCTGAATGTCTGCCTGCAACTGGGGTGTCACCGTTTGCGGCCTGGCGCGCACCGCGCAGTTCATGGTGCAGCGCTCGCGTAAATGGGCAAACCCGGAATGCATCTCGCAGGATGCAGCGCGCGCCCAGACACGCGCCGCACGCTCATCGGGCCAGACACCGGTGTGTTCCTCGGCCAGGTACTCTGCAATGGCCAGGCTATCCCAGATAACCGTTTGCCCATCCTGCAGCACCGGTACCTTTGCGCTGGGAGAAAACGTCAGAAAGTGCTCTCGTTGCGCCTGAACATCAGCCTGGAACGGATGCACCTCTTCATGAAAGGCAATACCAAGCTGGCGCAGCAGAATCCATGGCCGCAGGGACCATGAAGAATAGTTCTTATTGGCAATATGAAGGGTATACATGAAACTCAGACTCCCAGACTAAAAGAACGCCGACGTGTAACCCACGACGCCGACGCACGATACCTGCCTGCAATGCCGGCACACCTATCGCGCTGGCACCACATACAACGAACTTACACGCGGCAAATCAGAGCGTAACGGTCGCACCCAGCGCCTTGATGAACTGGGCCATCCACGCCGGATGCGCAGGCCATGCGGGCGCGGTAATCAAATGCCCGTCCGTCACCGCGCTGTCTACCGCGATATCCTGATAGTGACCGCCGGCCAGTGTCACTTCTGCGGCACATGCCGGATACGCAGAACACTTTTTACCTCTGATCACATCGGCCGCAGCCAGGATCTGGGCCCCGTGACAAACGGCTGCTATCGGTTTTTTTGCAGCATCGAACTCGCGTACGATTTCCAGCACACGCGGCGTATTGCGCAGGTATTCCGGAGCCCGGCCGCCAGGGATCACCAATCCGACATAATCGCTGGTATCCACCTGTGCAAAGTCATGGTTGATGGCAAAATTATGGCCACGCTTTTCCGAGTATGTCTGGTCGCCCTCGAAATCATGGATGGCCGTTGCTATTTTGTCGCCAGCCTTTTTATCGGGGCACACAGCATGTACCTCGTAGCCAACACCCAGCAGAAACTGGAACGGCACCATGGTTTCGTAGTCTTCGGCATAATCACCCACTAGCATCAGAATCTTCCTGGACATCGCAATACTCCTGGTTATGTGAACGAACATTCATCATAGCGTGTTCAATGTAAAAAATTATGATAATTTCATGAACAATCGGTTTAAATATCCGTTCCATATTACTATTAGCTGACTCTTTTCAACGGCTTGCCTGCATTGCGCGGCGGCCTCATTTGCTTAGCACACTATCTATGAATTTTTCCTCGCTGTTTGGCTGGCTCCACGACAATCAGGCCCTGATGGCCATGCTGCACGATCACTGGAGCTGGGGTATCTGCCTGGTTGCCCTCATTCTGTTCCTGGAAACCGGCCTGGTCATCATGCCATTTCTGCCCGGTGACTCCCTGCTCTTTGCGGTCGGCGCCTTCATGGGCATCAGTGGTATCCCGCCTTTCTGGTATATGGTCATGCTGTTTGCCGCCGCTGTGCTTGGCGACTATGTCAACTACACCATTGGTCGGTCGCCCCTGGGGCAAACATTGATCCGCAAGGGTTGGGTCAAGCAGAGCCATATTGATAAAACCCATGCCTATTTTGAAAAGTATGGTGGCTCTACCATTACCCTGGCGCGCTTTATTCCTATCGTACGCACCATCGCCCCCTTTCTGGCCGGACTCTCGGGCATGGATCGACGCCATTTTGCGCTCTATAACGTTTTAGGCGGTTTTTTGTGGATATTCCTGCTGGTGATGGCAGGTTATTTCCTGGGCCGCATTACCTGGGTACAGCAGAACCTGTCACTGTTTACCCTTGGCATCGTGATTATTTCCGTGCTGCCCATGGCCTGGCACATTTTCAAGCTCTGGAAAGAAAGCCGTCAGGAAAAGCAGGCAGGCAAATAATCTTTGGGCGCCGATGCGGAAAGTGGCATGGCGGCAGGCACCGTACTGTAACCCGGTTAATCACGGGTGACGGACCGGTGCCTTTTCTTTTATTACATTCCGTAATAAGATTCAAATAAATGGTTGTTTTCCGATGCATCAAAACCGGTCTATCTTCTTGCTTTGTGCTGTAACCCTAAACTGGAGTCTGCTATGTCTGCCCTATTGAAAGCCTCACTTGCTACGCTCGCGATCGCGGCAACCGTCCCTGGCGTTACCCATGCGGCAACGCTGGATAACGTCAAACAACGCGGTGCTGTCGTGTGTGGTGCCACTACTGGCTTCGCTGGTTTTTCCGCTCCTGATGCCAAAGGCCAGTGGCAGGGCCTGGACGTTGATCTGTGCAAAAGTATTGCCGCCGCCGTTTTTGGCGATGCCAGCAAATACAAGATCGTACCGCTGAACTCCCAGCAGCGCTTTACCGCCCTGCAATCGGGCGAAGTGGACGTCCTTACCCGCAACACCACCGTCACGCAACAGCGTGATACGGCACTGGGCCTGATTGCGGCAGGGGTCAACTTTTATGACGGACAGGGCTTTCTGGTGTCCAAGAAACTGGGCGTGAAAAGCGCCAAGGATCTCAATGGCGCAACTATCTGCCTGCAAACCGGCACGTCAAATGAAAATACGCTGGCAGACTGGGCCCGCGCCAACAAAGTAGAATACAAACCAGTTGTGTTCGATCAGTTCAACGAGGTGGTCAATGCCTTTGCAACCAACCGTTGCGACGTCTTCTCTACCGATGCCTCGGGTCTGGCGTCCATCCGCATTTCCAAACTGTCCTCTCCTGACGATTACGAGGTGCTGCCGGAAATCATTTCCAAAGAGCCGCTAGGCCCCTTTGTGCGCCAGGGCGATGATGCCTGGCTCAATATCGTCAAATGGGTCTTTCAGGCTACCGTCAATGCCGAGGAGCTGGGTGTGACCACAGCCAATGTCGATGACCAGCTCAAAAGCACCAACCCCAATATCCAGCGCCTGCTGGGCGCCACACCAGGGGCGGGCAAAAACCTGGGTCTGGACGAGAAATGGGCCTACAACATCATTAAACAGGTGGGCAACTACGGCGAGAGCTTTGAACGCAATGTCGGCCAGGGCAGCCCGCTGAAAATCAAGCGCGGCTTGAACGCCTTATGGACCGAAGGCGGCCTGCAATACGGATTGCCTATTCGCTGATAGCGCTTTTGCCGATCGCTGCAGTATCCACGAAAGCCCGCCATAGACGCGGGCCTTGTCACACTCTGCGTCCGGTGCTTGGCGCCGGCGTCTGGCCTGCAGCGACGCGTGCCGACAGGACTGCCGCATAAACAGTGGGACCGCCCCGCCCTGGATAATAACGTCAAAAATGGAAAATACACCCGATTAGATATTGAGAATCATTTACAATCACAGCTCTGATCTACTCTTGCCGGATATGCGATGATCCAGATTGAAAACGCTGGTTTTCAGACCTCTTCCAAAACCCTGCTGCATCCGCTCACGACCCAATTCGAACGGGGCAAATTCTACGGACTGATCGGCCATAATGGCTCGGGCAAGTCTACCTTGCTCAAGCTGCTGGCGCGCGAACACACACCATCACAAGGCACTATCCTGCTGGACAATGCCCGTGCGGATACGCTGTCCAATCGCCAGTATGCGCGCAAACTGGCGTATTTGCCGCAATATACCCCGGTTATCCCCGATATGAGCGCCCGCGAACTGGTCGAACTGGGTCGCTATTCATGGAACAGTATCTGGCGCAACACCAACCCCGAGAACGAATCGGCCGTCGCGCGGGCCATCGCGCTGACCGATACCGAGGCCTTCATGCCGGCATTGCTCGATTCCCTGTCGGGCGGCGAGCGCCAACGTGTATGGATTGCCATGCTGCTTGCCCAGAATACGCCCTATATCCTGCTGGACGAACCACTGGCGGCGCTGGACCTTAAGCATCAGCTTGAAGTGATGCAATTGCTGCAACGGTTGGCGAATCAGGAAAATCAGTGCGTGATCGCGGTTATCCACGATATCAACCTGGCCACGCGTTACTGCGATCGACTGCTGGCTCTGCGTGCAGGCAAGCTTATCTACGCCGAGCCGCCCGCTGCCCTGCTCGATCAGCAAAAGCTGCGGCATATCTACGATGTTGACCTGCAGCTGATTGGCCACCCCGTGCATCCTGGTGTGCAACTCGCTTTCAATTGAGCCGGATCATGATCATGCCCATTGTGTTTCGCCGTTGCATGCTCATCTGCGCCTGCCTGCTGGCAAATGCCGCGACGGGTGCCCCGGCAGCAAGCCAGACGAACCCACCCAAGGCAGCAACGCGGCTTGAGTCTGCGCAGCCCCAAAGCCAGAAAGCGGCGCCACAACGCATTGCCGTACTGGACTGGACCATTGCAGAAACAATGGCCGCCATGGGAATCTTTCCCACTGCAATCGCTGAAAAAAACAGCTATCAGGTCTGGAGTCATGCGCCAGCCATGCCTGCGAACACGCTGGATCTGGGCATGCGGGCGCAGCCCAACCCCGACAGAATGATCCGGCTGGCGCCCGAGCTGATTCTGGCCTCGCAAGACTATGCCTTCGTCAAAGGACTACTGGAGAGGATCGGTCCCACGACGCTGCTGGACGTCTACACGCCGGGCCAGGACATCTATCAAAACCTCAGCAAGCTGGCCACCCGGATCGGCGAAATTACAGGCCATCCCGATAAAGCAGCTCGCTATATTGCCGGGGTCGATGCTGAACTCAATGCGATCAGTAACCAACTTGTGCAACACCGTGGCCAGCCGGTAGCGGTCATCCAGTTCATCGATGCACGCAACGTCCGGGTATACGGCAAACCCAGTCTTTTTTCCACTGCACTGGAAAAAATCGGCATCAGCAATGCCTGGACAGCAGCAGTGAACCAGTGGGGTTTCCAGAGCGCAGACCTGACCCACCTTGCCGCTTTGCCCGAGGACACCACGATCTTCATCATCAAGCCCTATCCGGCTGACCTGCCTGGCAAGCTGCAGGAAAATGTGATCTGGCAGGCATTACCGGCAGTGCGCAAAAACCGTGTCATTCTTGCCGAGCCCATCTGGACGCTGGGCGGCTTAACTACCGTCCTGCGCTTTGCACAGACAGTCCGGGACGGTCTGCTGGCGCAGGACGCCAATGCCGGCTCGAACGCTGCTTTCCGTTTCCCCGGATATAACAAATGAGATATACACTTTCAGCACGAACACTTGCACTGGTCAGTTGCGCAATCGCCATTGCCCTGGCGGCGGCGGTCATCCTGCTTAGCGCACCGGGCAGCAACGCTTCACCAGAGGCGCCGATGCAGCAGTTGGTGTTCTGGCATGGCATTCTGCCAAGAATCGCCATGTCGCTGCTTTGCGGCATCTGCCTGGGCCTGGGCGGCTTTATCCTGCAGCAGGTCACGCAGAACACCCTGGCCGCCCCCGATACCCTGGCCATCAGCAGCGGTGCGCAGTTCGCCCTGCTGCTGGGCATGATGTACTTTCCGCAGGCGCAATTGTTTGACTCCACGCTGCTGGCCATGGCCGGCAGCATGGTCAGCAGCCTGATCATTGTGCTTTTTATTCGGCGCGCGGGCAGCGCAGGCAATACCCTGATTCTGATCGGATTAATGCTCACGCTGTTGCTGACCACGCTTAGCAATATGTATCTGATACTCAACCCGGACAGGCTCTATGGGCTCATCATCTGGGGCGCCGGCTCACTCAGCCAGGACTCCTGGCTGCCAACGCTGCGCACCGGCTGGCAAACCCTGTTGTGCCTGCCACTGTCCTGGTTTCTGCTGCCTTCGCTGCGCGCCTTTTCCCTGCAGGGTACGCTAGCCCAAAGTGTTGGCGTTAATGTCCGTCTGGTGCGCGTCACCGGCTTTGTGCTTGTCTCGTTTCTGATTGCAATCGTGGTAAGCAGTGTCGGCGTCATCGCTTTCGTCGGCCTGGCCGCGCCGGTAATCGCCCGCTCTCTGGGCGTGACCGATATACGCAAGCAATGGGGCTACGCAATGCTGTTTGGCGCCTTGCTGCTGTCCATTACCGATTCGGCCCTGCAACTGGCAACCTACCGCTGGCCCAACAGCGTCATGACAGGGACGGTAACGGCACTACTGGGTGTACCAGTGCTGCTGTTTCTGCTCATGAAACAGCGCAGCCACACGCGCCAGGAAGTGGCTCCGCTACATGCAGGCGTGCGCCATCCTGCTTCGCTGCTGCGCAAGCGCATGCTCCTGTTGATTGCACTTGCAATTGGATGTTTTGTGTTCCTGCCGCATATCACGCACGATGTTGCTGGCAACTGGGCGCTGGTCGCGCACATTGATCCGACCATTGCGCTGTTTACCGAAAGCCGCACGCAAACTGCGATTCTGTTTGGCATCGCCATCGCCTGCGCCGGCACACTGATCCAGAACATGACCAACAATAGCATGGCCTCCCCCGAATTTCTGGGCGTCACCTCCGGGACCGGACTGGGCCTGATCGGACTGATGATGCTGGTGCCCGCACCCTCGCCGGTTCTATATCTGGTCTGCGGCATTGGCGGCGCTTTTGCCAGCCTGCTTTTTGTCATGCTGATCAATGCGCGCAACCAGTTTCAGCCCGAAAAAATCCTGCTGACCGGCATGGCGCTCACGCAGCTATTTAGTTCGCTGCTGACCCTGACCCTTGCCAGCGGCATGCAACAAGTCCAACAACTGTTGATATGGATATCGGGTGATACCTACATGAGCCTGCTGCAAAATGATCTGCCGATGCGCTTTGCCATTGTTGCATTGCTGGTCATACTGGCCTGCTTGACACGACGGCCCTTGAGCCTGCTGCGCCTGGGCGACCCTATTGCCCGCGCCACCGGCCAGCGTCCCATGCTCACCCGCACCCTGCTGTTTCTGCTGATCGCAGCACTGACCACGCTGGCATCCATTACCATCGGCCCGACCAGCTTTGTGGGGCTGATTGCACCTCATCTGGCCCGTTCCATGGGCTTTCATGGATTGCGCACACAAATGCTGGCGTCCTCGACCATTGCCATCGTGATCATGCTGTCTGCCGACCTGCTCGGCAGACACATCATGTTCCCCTATGAAGTGCCCACCGGCTTGATCGCCACCTTCATCGGCGCCGTCTATTTTCTATGGCAATTTACTCGAAGGCAGAGGGCGTAATTCCGGTATCATTGCGTGCCATGGACACATTGCCTCCTTTCGTTCTATTTGATGACGCCGTTACCCAGCAGGCCACGCTGCTGCAGGCGTTTGTACGCTCGGACACCATCGCTGCCGCGCAACTGGCTGACCTGGATACTGTGCTGGCGCGCGGCTGGGCGCAGGCGCTGCATCCGGCAATCTTCATACCCTATGAGTTCGGTATGGCCGACACTGGCAAGGCAGCGCAAGACGCAGGCGCAGCCATGCACATCCACTGGTTTTCCCAAGCCACAACACTGTCGGATGCGCAGATTGAGCGCTGGCTGACCCGGCAGGCGCACGCGCATGATCCACGCCGGCAGCCCGCGGGGCTGTGCAATCTGCACTTGCAGCCGGCGTTTGACGATTATCGGCAGCAGTTTGACCGATTGCACCAGGCCATTGCGCGTGGCGATTTCTACCAAATCAATTACACAGCGCGACAATATTTTGAGACCTATGGTTCGCCGCTGGTGCTGTACAGCGCGTTGCGTGCAAAGCAACCCGTGCCATATGGCGTGCTGGCCTGGCTGCCGCATCAACGCTTGGTTCCCTGGACACTATGCCTGTCTCCCGAGCTGTTCATCCGCATTGATGACCATGGTGTGATCGGCGCCGAGCCCATGAAAGGAACCCTGGCCTGTCAGCCGGCAGATGACCCCGAGGTTCTGGCCGGCCTGCTGCGCAATGACAGTAAGAACCGGGCCGAGAACCTGATGATCGTGGACCTGTTGCGCAACGATTTATCTATTCTTGCGCAACCCCACGGTGTACAGGTACAGGAACTATTCAAGGTGACCCGCTTTGGCCAGGTGCTGCAAATGACCACGCCTATTGAATGCCAGGTGCGACCCGGCGTCACCATGGCAGAGGTGATCGGCGCCTTGTTTCCCTGCGGCTCCATTACCGGCGCCCCGAAAAAAATGAGTATGAACTATATCGCGGGAAGTGAAATTGCGCCGCGTGACCTGTACACCGGGAGCATCGGCTACCTGCAACCGTCCGGCAATACAATGGGCGCCAAAGGCTGTTTCAATGTTGCCATCCGCACCCTGACGCTGCAGCCGGCGGGCGACCAGGCCATTGCCTGTACTGGCGTGATGGGTGTCGGCGGCGGCATTGTCTACGACAGCACGGCGCAATCGGAATATGAGGAGATCCACTGGAAGTCTCGTTTTCTGCATGCCATCCCTGCCGGATTCGCGCTATTTGAAACCATGCTGGTCGAGCAAAGCCAGTGTGCATTGCTGAACAGGCACATTGAGCGCCTGCTTGCCTCTGCCAAAAGCCTGGGCTTTACCGCCGATCAGACTGCCTTGACACGGCAGTTGCAGCAATTCATCGCCGCGCAACCGTCGCACGCCAGACTGCGTGCGCGCGCCGTGATGACCCAGGACGGGACATGCGAGATCACTGCCTACTCCCTGGACACCCCTGCACCTGCGTGCGAGGCACGCCTGCCGTCGGTAACCATCGCGCCACGCCAGTTACCAAGATATGACCCCTTGCGTCGTTTTAAAACGACATGGCGTAAACATTATGATGATGATTTAAAACGGGCATCGGTTTCAGGCGATTTCGATGTTCTGTATTTCAATCATGATGGCGATCTACTCGAAGGTGCACGCACTTCGGTATTTATTCACTATCGTGGTGCATGGCTGACGCCGCCCCTGACTCTGGATATTTTGCCCGGTGTCATGCGCGCACAGGTACTGGATACCCCTGCGCAGTATTTGCAGGCCGATCATGTCACCGAGGGGCGCATCAGCCTGGCTATGCTGCAAGCGGCCGATGCCATTGTCCTGACCAATGCCCTGCGCGGGTGCATTCCGGTCAGCCTCAAAGCGGTCTGAAATCGCTGTAACCGTCGCCCTTTTTTCCACCAATACGCGCTTGGCAGCCGCGCTGCAGACATGTACTGCAATGGGTGGCGGGGCAGGAAAATACAACAATTGACAATTTACGTGATATCTTCATACACACATCTTAGTATTTGATGCAAGAACCGCCCCCTGTGCGACCCTCGCCAGGTGAATCCCGGTTGATGCTACTTTACCGTGGGGATACCACATTATGGCTCGCAGCATGAGCTCCATTTTTCTGAAAACCGCCCGCAAAATTGCTCGCCAGCAGAGCAACGCGCTGATCAGGGCCACCCGGTCCAATATGAAGCTGGCGGCTTCGGCCTTCAACCACAACCCACTATTTCCACCCTCGCCTGCCGCCGTGTTGCGTCCGGCAAAAAAACCCATACCACCGCCGTTTCGTCATGGTTCCTGGACAGAGCGGCTATTTAAGGTGCCCGCGACGGTCTCGTTGTTTTTTCAGCGACTGAGCTATTTCCTGTACGTCCCGCCATCCCATGAAATGAAAGGCAGTGCCATGCTGGTCATGCTCCATGGCTGTAAACAGACTGCCACCGAATTTGCACAGGGAACGCGGATGAACCAGCATGCCGCCAAATCGGGCATGGTGGTTGTGTATCCACAGCAATCGCGACAGCGCCAGACCCTGCGTTGCTGGCGCTGGTATCTGCCCGACCCGCAGCATGGCTATGCCGAGGCCGATGCGATTGCCGCGCTGGTGCGCAATTTGATACAGCGCCACAAACTGGACAAGACGCGGATTTACCTGGCAGGCATGTCGGCCGGCGCCGGCATGGGCAGCCTGCTGGCCTTGCGCCATCCTCAGTTGTTTGCTGCCGTGGCCTTGCATTCCGGGCCTGTCATGGGCAATGCGAGCAGTCTGTCCAGTGGTCTGCAGACCATGCGGCGCGGCACCTTGAATGATCCACTAACGGCGCTCAAGGCCGCCAGCGAAACCCTGACTGCCAGCCATGACTACCTGCCTGCCTTGATTCTGCAGGGGCAGCTAGACCGAGTGGTATCGGCCAACAATGGCGAACAGCTGGCGCGTCAGTTTGCCTGGCTCAACGGTTTTGATGACGAGGCACAGCCTATCGAGAAGCCGGTGGGAGAACAGACCTCTCGCGAATACACACAATTTGATTTCAAACGCGCCCGCAAGAGCATTGTTCGTTTATGCCAGATTAGAAAAGTGGGTCATGCATGGAGCGGTGGCGACAGTCGGCTCGATTTCAATACTTCGGATGGCCCGAATGCTTCCAGCCTGATCATGCAATTTTTCCGGATGCATCAACGCGGCAACAAAGCATCCTAGGGCAAAGATCAGCGGGACAGGACCGATCACTGCGGCCTGGCCGATGTTTTCTTGAAGGTAGCCTTTAATATACTCTTGAGTATCCGTGCTGCTGGATGACGCGAAATCAGGCACCGGCGCTGCACCCCGATTTGGGAAAAGACTGTACCTTGGCCCAACCCTGTTGCCGGCAGCCCGGCCGACAATCAGGAAGGCTGCGCCAGGAACACCGGAAAGCGAGCCTGCATGCTGTTGTTGGCAAGTATGACCAGTTCCTCATCGCTCAACCCAAGCGCCTGCGCAACCGCTACATAGTTGTCCAGCAGATAGCCGCCAAAATAGGCGGGATCATCCGAATTGATCGTCACACACAGCCCCTGATCCAACAGGCGCTTCAGATTGTGCTCGCGCATATCGCTGACTACTTTGAGTTTCAGGTTCGACAACGGGCAGACGGTGAGCGGTATTTTCCTGGCAGCCAGCGTTTGCAACAAGAGCGGATCTTCTTCACTGCGCACGCCGTGGTCAATGCGAATCACGTTCAGCCGATCCAGTGCGTTGCTCACATAAGCGGCCGGCCCTTCTTCGCCCGCATGAGCAACCAGATAAAAGCCCAATTGACGGCAACGGGCATACACACGTTCGAATTTTTCCGGCGGATTGCCCTGTTCGCCCGAATCCAGGCCGATTCCCAGCCACAAATCGCGGTATTCTTCGCGCAACGGCAAAGCCTGCTCCAGCGTATCAAAGGCCGCTTGCTCGGACAGATGCCTTAAAAAACTCATGATGAGGCAAGAGGTAATACCCCAGGTCTCGTGACCCTCGCGCAGTGCGCGCGCGATGCCCGCAAACACCGTTGCAATGGGCACACCGCGCTCGGTATGGGTCTGCGGATCGAACATGATTTCTGTATGAACCACACCGTCCTGCGCTATTCGCGCAAGATAAGCCATGGTCATGTCATAGAAATCGGCTTGCGTGATCAGCACAGCAGCACCGGCGTAGTACAGGTCCAGAAACGATTGCAGGTCAGTGAACTGGTATGCGTCGCGCAGCGCCTGTATGGATGGATACGGCAAGGTCACCCCGTTGCGCTGCGCAAGCCGGAAAATCAATTCAGGCTCCAGTGTTCCTTCAATATGCAAATGTAATTCAGCCTTGGGCAGCTTGCGGATAAATTCTAAACGTTCGGCGTTCATCAGGGTGTCTATCGGGTTCGGATGGCAACAGCGCGCCAGATTGCGCTTGTGGTAAGGCGCTATTGTAGCGCGAGCGAGCCGCGCCCACTATTTCAGGAGGTCATGCCTACGGCAGACATAATGCCACGCAGCAGGTAGGCTGCCAGCAGCAATGCCACGGTTCCCGCCAGCCACAAACCGACGAACCATAACCAGCGGCTGCGTTTGCTTGTAGTGGTGCAAGTGCGTTTGGTTTCCTGCTGCGTCATATCGCCCGATTCCAAATGTAATATGCATCTGTCGCTGCACGTGTGGCGACAGATGCGGGCAGCCCGGTACGTATCTGCCCAATGGTCACACCGCTAGTGATATCCCGCATCTGCCGTCACTTTTCCACGGAACACATAATATGCCCAGGCGGTGTACATAAGAATGAATGGAATAATGAAGAGCGCACCAACCAGTGCGAACCCCTGGCTTTCCGGCGGACCGGCAGCGTCCCAGATGGATATATCAGGTGGAATAATATTGGGCCAGACACTGATACCCAGCCCGCTATAACCCAGAAACACCATGCACAGGGTAAAAATAAACGGTTCGGCATGCGGGTTGTGATTGAGGCTGCGAATCAAGCCCCAGCCGACCAGGACCACCAGAATGGGTACCGGTGCAAACCAGAACAGGTTAGGCAAGGTAAACCAGCGCTCGTAAATAAGCGTATTGCTCATTGGCGTCCAGATACTCAGAATACCAATGATCACCAGCAATACCAGGGTAAGCGGCCTGGCCAGCTCAATCATCCGCCGCTGTAACGGTCCATCGGTCTTGAGCACAAGCCAGGTGCACCCCAGCAACGCATACGCAACAATCAGGCCAATGCCGGTAAACACGGAAAACGGTGTGAGCCAGTCCAGCGCCCCGCCGGCATAGGCGCGATTCACGACCGTGATGCCATCGATATACGCCCCCAGGGTCACGCCCTGGAAAAAAGTCGCCAGCACAGACCCACCGATGAAAGCCGCGTCCCACCAGCGGCGACGCGCATCGCTGGCCCGAAAGCGGAACTCAAATGCCACTCCGCGGAAAATCAGCGCAAGCAGCATCAGGATCAGCGGCATGGCGAACGCACTTAGAATTACCGCATAAGCCAACGGGAAAGCGGCCATCAGGCCGGCGCCGCCCAACACCAGCCAGGTCTCGTTGCCATCCCAGACCGGGGCGACAGTGTTCATCATCACATCACGGTCTTCACGGCGAGGCATGAGCGGAAACAGAATCCCGATGCCCAGATCAAAGCCGTCCATAATCACATACATCATGATTCCGAAAAGGATAATCACGGCCCATAAGAGCGAAATATCAATTCCCATGACGGTCTCCTGGTGCTGTTGCGAGTGGCTCTTCACCGGAATCGGTCGCCGCCGACAATGGCCTTGCCGGTGTACGCCCCTCTCCTGGCCCACCACCCTCGATCTCCAGATGCGTAGTGGGTTGTGGTCCCTGAGCCATAATATGAAGCATATAGACAATCCCCGCGCCGAACAGCACGAAGTACACCACGATAAACAAGATCAGCGTAATACCCAGTTCCAGCGGACTGTGCGGCGTGACGGCATCGGCCGTACGCATGACGTTATAGACAACCCACGGCTGGCGGCCGATTTCAGTGGTGTACCAGCCGGCCAGAATGGCGACCAGACCGCTTAGTCCCATACAGACCGAGAAACGGTGCAATACCGGGCTATCGTATAGCCGGTCTTTCCAGCGCGCATACACTGCCCATACACCCAGCAGCAGCATCAGCATGCCAAGCCCCACCATGATCCTGAATGTCCAGAACACGATCGTGGAGTTGGGCCGATCTTCGGGCGCAAATTCCTTGAGTGCCGGAATTTTTCCATCCAGGCTGTGCGTCAGGATCAGACTGCCCAGACGCGGCACTTCCACTTTAAAGCGCGTCTCTTCCCGCTCCATATCGGGCCAGCCAAACAGCACCAATGGCACGCCCTCGCCATCCGGCCCGTTTTCCCAATGCCCTTCCATAGCCGCCAGTTTGGCCGGCTGGTGTTCAAGCGTATTCAGACCATGCAAATCGCCAACCAGAATTTGAATTGGTGCAACCACAAGCAGCATCCACATCGCCATGGAATACATCTTCTTGACTGCCGGCTGCACATTCCTGCGCAACATGTGCCAGGCAGCAACCGCCCCAACGATCAATGCAGTTGCAAGAAACGCCGCAATGACCATATGGATCAGGCGATAGGGGAAAGAGGGATTGAATATGACGGCAAACCAGTCGACAGGCACCACACGGCTGTCGATGATTTCGTATCCCTGCGGGGTCTGCATCCAGCTGTTGGATGCCAGAATCCAGGTAGCGGAAATGAGCGTCCCGATTGCAACAAGAATGGTGGAGCACCAATGCAGCTTTGGTCCCACCTTGTGCCAGCCAAACATCATCACTCCCAGAAAGCCCGCTTCAAGGAAGAATGCAGTCAATACTTCGTAGGTAAGTAACGGTCCGGTCACGCCCCCGGCAAAATCGGAAAAATAACTCCAGTTGGTACCGAACTGGTAAGCCATCACCAGGCCAGACACCACGCCCATGCCGAAGTTAATCGCAAACACGCGCAACCAGAAGTGGTACAGATCCCGATAAACAGTATTGGATGTTTTGAGCCATAAGCCTTCGAGTACCGCCATATAACTGGCCAGCCCGATCGTAATGGCAGGGAAAATAATATGAAAAGAGATCGTGAACCCGAACTGTATTCGGGCCAGAGTCAGAGTGTCCAGCTCCATTTGCTGCTCCTGGAGGATTGAAACATACGCGCACGGCATGGACATCTGCTGTCATGGAAACTTACGCCAGTAACCAGCGAGCCCACATTTGTACTGCATCATATTACAGATGCGTTATTGTACTTTGCTTTGCGGCGGAGCTGAACAAGCCCGCAATATATAGGACAATATGTCCTTAGCGCAACGAGTCTGAAATACAACGTGCAGGCATCTGACTATCGACAGGATCTAACCTGCCCCGCCATAGCCTGCGCCAGCACCGCATTGCCGCCCGGCCCGGGGTGCAGGTGATCACCTGAGTCGTAACGTGCGTCCAGTTTGGTCATGTCCCGCTGATCCTGCAACAGCCTGTCGGCATCGACCACGGCATCAAAAATCCCGGCATTTCGTATCCAGGCATTGACAGCCAGGCGCAGACGATTCTTTTGGTCACTGTAGTAATTGTCCAGCGGCGTACCGGCCAATGCACCACGAAATGGCGCCAGCGTCACGCCAATGACGCGCAACCCCCTGCTTTTGGCGAACGCCGCCAGCTTGCGATATCCCTCCTGCAATGAACTTAAAGCAGGTATAGACTGGCCCGGTGCAAAAGCGGTCCCGGGCCAGCTGATGTCATTGATGCCGATAAAAAGCACCAGGGTGGTCACACCCGGCGCATCAAAGACGTCATGTGAAATACGTGCCATTGCGTGCTCGCCCATTTTGTCGCCAAGCAGACGCGCGCCCGAAATGCCGGCATTGATCACGCCAATCCCGGCAGAACGTAATACATCGGCCATATAGTCTGTCACGCGTGTGTTGGAGTCTATCGGCACACCGTTGCCATCCGTAATGGAGTCGCCCAGCACAGCCACGGCGCAGGCCGGCGATGCGCTTTCAGTGTCGATGCGGGTCAGAAAAAACCGGGCCTGCGTATGGTGCAGGACCTGATCCGCAGCAGACATCGGGCTTTGCGTCCGGTTTCCCTTGCGAAACACAGCCTGCTGGCGACCATCCCAGTGAAAAGTCTCCAATGCTGTTTTCGCTTTCACATAGTGGGCGATTTGCAACTGCTGCAAATCCGCTACCTGCATATCCAGCGGATCAGATATAGCCTGCTGGCCCGGGGCGATAGTTACTGCGACCCTGCCGCTGAACGTGGCCGTTTTCGGGGCATCGGTCAATCCGGCCTCCCCGGTTTTGCGCCTGACCGTCGTCTGTTCCACTACCAGTGGCGCAGTACCGTAGCGATTGGAGATGACCAGCCGCAGGCGCTTGCCGCCACGGCTGATCATCACATTCTGGGTAAATGTCGCGTCCTGTATTGCTTGCGGGATGCCGGTGGGAAAAGCAAAATCCTGTCCCCATACCGGCTGCGGGCTCGCCTGCCAGCTTGCCACCCATTGCTGGGCCTGGGCGGTAAAGGCAATCAGGCTCAAAAAGCCCGTCAGCAGTATATAGCGTGTTGATTTCAATGAAGTCTCCTGTGTATAAACGATGAGTGCAATAGGCAAAGCGCAATAGGTAGCGTTGCTTTGACAACCGTGATTTCTTGCCTGCATTCAGTATGTGGCGACTATGCTTTACAATCCAGACACCAGCAATCACAACATTTGTGAACTAAATTCATATGTCATCTGCACCCAAGGGCAACAAGCTTGTCGAAATGGAACTGTTTGTGGCCACCATCGAGTCGGGCAGTTTCTCCCTGGCTGCCCGCCACTTCTGCATGAGCCCTTCGGCGGTATCCAAGGCTGTTGCCAGACTGGAAGCACGCCTGCGGGTGACGTTGCTGAACCGTTCCACGCGCAAGCTATCGCTTACGCCTGCCGGCGAATCTTTTTTTCACCGCAGCAAGTGCCTGCTCTCGGAGCTGGATGACATTGAAGCGGGCATGACGCAGGATGCCCTGCCCTCGGGGCCGCTGCGTATCAACACCAACGTGCCTTTCGGCGAATTGATCCTGTTGCCTCTGGTTCCTTTATTTCAAACGCAGTTTCCAGATATCACGCTGAATATTGATCTGACCGACGACGTAGTCGATATGTACGATGCGCGCGTTGACGTTGCCATTCGCGCCGGCCAGTTGAAGGACTCTGATCTATACGCTCGCAAGCTGGGGCAATCACCCCGCGTCATCGTTGCAGCCCCCGCATATCTGCAAAAACATGGCACGCCACAGCAACCCGAAGACCTGACCCGATATCACAAGCTTGATTTGAACCTGTCGCGTTCGTTTCGCGGATGGCGCATGGAAAAAGACGGCCAGGCGCTGCAGGTCAGCATAGATGCGCAAATCAAGGTCAACAACGGAATTTCGCTCAAGCATCTGGCAATGCAAGGGGCGGGGTTGGCGCGGCTGACCCGGTTCATGGTAGACAAGGAATTGCAAAGTGGCGCGCTGGTCCAGGTGCTGGATCAGTACAACAGCCAGGAGTTTGAATCGTTCTACGCAGTGTTCATGGGTAAACGCGACCTGATGCCACGGCGGGTCGCCGTTTTTCTGGACTTTCTGACCGAGCATACCGTTCTGCGCTAGAGAACACCCCTGTCGCGCTGCCATAGCCGGCAATTCGTGAATCCTGCGCACAAATCATTTGCCACAGACTGGCTGTTTCTCCCGGTTCGGGCGGGCAATAATAAGTCTGCTTTCATCTACCTATCGGGATTTATCATGCCTATTGCTGTTTATGCATTAATGGCCGGCGCTTTTGGAATCGGCGTAACCGAATTCGTGATCATGGGCTTGTTGCTTGAAGTAGGCAACGACCTGATGATCCCTGTCCAGACTGCCGGCACCTTGATATCAGGCTACGCGCTTGGTGTTGTGGTGGGTGCGCCCATCTTTACCATTGCCACGGGACGACTGCCCCACAAAACCACATTGCTGGTTCTGATGGTCATTTTCATTCTGGGTAACGCTGCCTGCGCCCTTGCTCCCAACTACTGGTTCCTGTTGTTCGCACGGGTGCTCACTTCCTTTGCACATGGCACGTTTTTCGGCGTCGGCTCGGTTGTCGCAACCCGACTGGTAGCCAAGGACAAACAGGCCTCGGCCATCGCTGTCATGTTTACCGGGCTGACTGCCGCCAATATTCTGGGTGTGCCGTTTGGCACGTTCCTGGGTCAGATGTATGGATGGCGCGCCACATTCTGGGCCGTGACGCTTATTGGCATTCTGTCATTCTTTGTCATTCGTCATTATGTTCCGGCCGGTACCCGGGCGCAGGGTTCCGATCACAACTGGCGCGCCAGCGTGCGCAGTCTGGCCAATGGCAGCGTGATTGCAGGCTTGATGACAACCGTGTTCGGATTTGCCGGTGTGTTTGCCGTGTTTACCTATATCGCCCCATTGCTCACGCAAATCAGCGGCTTTGATAAGGCAGCACTCTCGCCTATTCTGGTTGTCTTCGGTGTTGGGCTGGTCATAGGCAATCTGCTGGGAGGCAGACTGGCTGACAAGTATCTCAAAACGACTGTGATCGTGAGCCTGCTTGCCCTGTCTGCGGTGCTCCTGCTCCTGCCGTGGGCCTTCCAGTACCAGATTGCTGCCGTGATTGCAGTCGGGCTGTTTGGAGTGGCCGCTTTCAGCACCGTTGCACCATTGCAAATGTGGGTATTGGGCAAAATTACCAATGCCGACCAGAGTCTGGTATCCAGCCTGAACATTGCCGCCTTCAACCTGGGCAATGCGCTGGGCGCCTGGGCCGGCGGCATGGTCATTGCCCAGGATGGCGGCCTGCCATGGATTCCCTATGTGGCGGCATTGATGCCGATCGCCAGCCTGCTGATTGCAGTGGTCGCCATACGCAGGGAACGGGCACCGGCCATACCGGTTGCCTGCGCCAGTTAAACGGTCCTGGCTGGTGGGCGACGGCCGGCAAGCGCCTGCGGGTAGGCCTCACGACTTCGAACTAGCGGCATCCCCCTGTGTCTGTTAAATGTCGGGCAACCCTGCAATAATGTGATCCGTTGTTTCGCGCAGCCACCGGTTCAATTGCGAATACTCGTTCTTCTCGCTCCATACCATCACCATATTCGCCTGCCTGAGCACCTCGGGCAGGCGAATTTGCGTCAGATCGTAATATTGCTGATACTTGCGGGCGATGCGCTTGGGCATGGTGGTCGCATAGTCTGTTTCCAGAAGAAAATGCGGGGCCAGCCCGAAGTTTGACACATAGGCGGTAAAAGGCATCTCACAGTCAATATCATTGAGCGCCCGGGTAAAGTTTGTCTGCCTGCCATACATATGGGAGAACGCCAGCCATTTGACTTGCGCAAGATCCGCCAAGGTCACTTGGTCACGCCGGGCCAAAGGGTGAGCTGACGAGACCACACAAACCCGCTCATCCTCAAATAGCGTTTTATGTCGAAATCGGGCACCCGGCGTCTGGAACAATCCGATAGCCAGATCCATGCTTTCTGAATCCAGATCGTCCGGCACAAAATCACCGTGTACGGGCTGAAAGCGGACAGTGAGACCCGGCGCTGCCTTCTGCAGGGCAAGGGTCAATGGCGCGGCCAGCAGCAACTCAATATGGGCGGCGGCGCCAATACTGATCACACCGGTCAGAGATGCCGGGCTAAACGGCTGTCCGCTGCCTGCCGCGATTTCCAGTGCGGTCAGGGCCTGATGTGACGCGCGATACAAATCGATTGCGCGCTCGGTCGGCACCAGCCGTTTTTTTACCACCACGAACAGCGGATCATCCAGCAGCGCACGCAGGCGAGCCAATTCGCGACTTATGGCGGGCTGGCTTTTGTGCAGCCTGAGCGCCGACTCGGTCACGCTCAGTGTCTGCATCAGGGAGTCGAATGTGAGCAGAAGACTCAAATTGAGGCGACGCAAAGCCGGGAATGGGTTTTTCAGATGTGATGGGTAATTATCCATATCATTTTTGACATGCAAATCATGATAATAAATCATTATATAAATAATACCCGGATTGTTAGAATGAATTCCGCTAGTAATCTCCGAACACTACCCGACGCATCAGCCTGACAAGGCCGCTTGCTGTCCCGTTCGCCCCCGAGCCCCGCAACAGGGGCATCTGCTGTTCGATTTTAACGATCACAAAGGAACCAGACATGAGACACATTACAGGTAAAAATGCCATCACAATTGCAACTGCGCTTGTTGCGTCGGTGCTTGCCGTCAATCAGGCCCGGGCTGAATCATTTCCTGCGCGCACCATTACCATCATCGTCCCCTTCCCTGCGGGAGGTACGCCCGACATTCTTGCCCGCATCATGGGCGAGAAAGCGTCAGCGCAACTTAAACAGTCCATTGTCGTGGAGAATAAGGCAGGCGCCGGCGGGTCCATAGGTATACAGGCAGCGGCCCGATCAAAAAACGACGGATACACACTTGTGATGTGCGCATATGGCTGTGCGGTTGCGCCCTCGCTGTATAAACCGGCGCCTTATAACATCGAAACGCAATTTGCGCCTGTCGTTATGGTCGGCACCGTTCCCAGCGTGCTGGTGACCAATCCGAAAAACATACCTGCAAAAACCGTGCAGGAGTTCGTGGGCTATGCCAAGGCGCATCCCGGCAAAATCAATGCTGCATCATCGGGTGTTGGCGGCTCTGCCCATATTGGCATAGAGATGCTCAAGCGCGAGGCCGGTATCCAGATCGCTCACATCCCCTATAAGGGAGCGGGCCAGGTAGCCGGCGACCTGTTGGGCGGCCAGGTCGACATGTACTTCGACAACCTGCCCGCCTCACTGGCAAGCATCAAGGCCGGCCGCCTGAATGCACTTGCCGTGGCCAGCAAGGAACGTTCTGCCGCCATCCCTGATGTGCCTACGTTTGCCCAGGCGGGTTACCCAAATATGCTGATTACGCCCTGGTTTGGTCTGCTGGCGCCTGCCGGCACGCCACCGGAAAACATAAGCAAGTTGAATGCCGCCTTCAATGCCGCATTCAAAGATCCCGAAATCCAGAAGAAATTCACCGACCTGGGCGTCGATATTGCCGGCGGAACCTCGCAGGCGCTTGCCGACTTCATCACATCTGAAACCAGCAAGATTGCCACGTTGATCAAAGAAAACAATATCACGGCCAAGTAGGCCTGCTGCCATTCCAGTGCACGGTGCCGGTGAGCATGACAAAGAGAGCTACATGAGCGAAGAGACCCAAAACAACGCAATAGGCCTTAGAGATATGGGTTCGTTTCATATTGGCGGGCGCACCGTGCAACTGCACGATCAACCGGAATATGAACGCGTGATGAGCGCCGGCGGCGAACCGGTCAGAATCAATCTGAATGGCACGTATTCGATTGAACAAATGTACGTCCAGTACTTTCTTGCTGAAAATCCCAACGGCAAGGGGCCGCTTGTATTCTGGCATGGCGGCGGCATGACCGGCGCTGCGTGGGAAACCACACCGGACGGGCGCCAGGGCTGGGTAAATTATTTCGTTCGCCATGGTTGGGATGTTTATGTGTGCGATGCGGTAGAACGAGGCCGGTCGGGGTTTGCCCCCTGGCCGCAAATCTGGCCTGAAAAGCCGGTCTGCCAGACAGTCAATGATATCTACAGCAGATTCCGTATCGGCGATGGGGCTGACAGTTATGATCGCGATCCGACAAGACGAACGGCGTATCCGAATACACGCTTTCCACTGGATGCCTTTGACCAGTTTGCAAAACAGATGGTCCCGCGCTGGACCCACACAAACGAAGCCATCCTGTCCGCCTTCGAAGCACTACTGCGCCGGCTGGGCAGCGCCAGCATCGTGTGCCACTCCCAGGCCGGGCCACTTGCCTTGCAACTTGCAGCAAGGCATCCGGACCTGGTCCGGACATTGGTGGCCATCGAGCCGGCCGGCATACCCGATATCAGCCGAGCAGACTACCGGACGCCCACGCTGATGGTGCTTGGCGACAACATGGATACCGACAGCAGATGGCAACGGCTCAGGGAAAAAATCCTGACGTTTTGCAGTGCCGTCCCTGGCACGACGGTGCTGTCGTTGCCCGAGATCGGGATCAGGGGTAATTCACATGTCATGATGATGGATAACAACAATCAGGACATCGCGCAACTTGTCCATGGATGGTTGGGCCGGCGGATAAGCAAATAATACCGCCCGATGGCGGGCGGCGTTTGCGCTTGATGCGTCGTGTTCTGGCCAGACAAATATTCATGGCGTTTTCTGTCGGCCTGCCGACTGGCGCCTTCGGCCACAAGCGCTTACAGCAAGCGTCGCAGCGATTCAAAGAACAGCGTAGACTGCAGCCGTTCCTGCTGTATCTGGCTGGCCGCCAGTGCTGCCTTGTGTTCCTCCACCGGTTTTAACGGCAAGCCCGATGAATGCGCCAGGACTTCTACGCGCGCAGCACGCTCCAGATAATACAAATCATCGTACGCATAAGCGACGCTTTCGCCACAGACTATCGGTCCATGATTGGTCAAAAATGCAACATCGGCGCCATTCATGGCATGTGCAATGCGTTCACCCTCCGCGTGATCCAGCGCCAGACCGTTATAGGTACGATCGACTGCGATACGGTTATAGAACCGCATCGCATTTTGCGATAGCAGCGGATCCAGTCCCCCGTTCTCGGTCAATGTCAGTGCGGTCGCATAGGGCATATGCGTGTGCAGCACGCATTTTTTGCGTGCAATCCGATGTACGGCTGCGTGAATAAACAATGCGGTGGGTTCAATTTCATGTTTGCCCCACAATTTATTGCCGTCGGCATCGACCATGACAATATCCTCGGCCTGTATCTCTGACCACTGGAAGCCGCGCGGATTCAGCAGAAACCAGTCGGCACAGGCGGGCACCTCGGCGCTAAAGTGATTGCACACGCCCTCCGAAAGATCATGAAAGGCAGCCGCCCGCAAGGCCAGCGCCAGGTCCTGGCGCAACCGGGTTGTCTCGTCCGAGTGATAAACGGCTTCATATTGATTCTGGATGGTGTCCATCCCGCTCTCCCTGATGATGTTATTTTGCCAAACGTCAAATACCCCGCCTGCGAATGAAATACAATTGTTCTCGCAGTATCGCCCACACTAGCCAGACGCGAGGACCATATGCCTAGTCTAGTGCCAATTGGCTCATTTGTGTTAATTTCGATCTGCTTAGCGATTTGCCACATACTCACAGGGTCTGGCCATGAAAATCACACTGCACTATATATATGATCCTCTTTGCGGCTGGTGTTATGCCGCCGAGCCCCTGCTTGAACGCGTTCTTGCTGCTCCCTTGCGCGAGCAGATTGTATTTGAAATGCATGCAGGCGGATTGTTCCAGCGCATGACGCTGCCACAAAGCAAACGCGCCATGATTGCTCAGGCTGATGCGCGTATCGCAAGCATGACCGGCCAGGTTTTTGGCCAGCCCTATCTGGACGGATTGCTCGCACGCGACGATACCGTTTATGACTCCTTGCCGCCCATTGCGGCCATTCTTGCGGCAGGCGCGATCTCTGCCGGCAGCGAGGCGGTCATGTTGCGCGCCATCCAATATGCACACTACCGCGAAGGCCGGGCAATCGTCCAGGAAGATGTACTGGCCGATCTGGCGCAGTCGCTGCAGATTGACCGCGCGTTATTTATCGGGACTTATCACGACATACTGAATGACAACATCCAGGCGCATCTGGATCAGACGCTCACGCTGATGCATTATGCCGGCGCACAAGGCTTCCCGGCCTTTGTGATTCAAAAGGACGATGTGCTCGAAAAACTGGGGCACGAGCGCTACTATGGTGATGCTGCGGGATTTGCTGCCCTGGTCGACGAAAAAGTACGCCCTGACCAAGATGAGCGCTCATCACGATGATTGCCACCTATTTATATCTGGCTGGCGCAATCGTCATGGAAGTGCTTGCCACTTCCTTTCTTAAATCGTCCGCGAGCTTCACACGGCTTGTTCCTTCAATCATCACCATTGTGGGATACGCCGCGGCGTTTTACCTTTTGTCGCTCAGCTTGCGCACGATGCCTACCGGTATTGCGTATGCAATATGGTCGGGAGTCGGCATCGTGCTCATCTCGCTGATCAGCTGGATCTGGTTCGGGCAATCTCTGGATGGAGCAGCACTGCTGGGCATCGGCCTGATTATTGCCGGTGTTATCGTCATCAACGTATTTTCCGGCAGCGTCGCGCATTAAGGGTGTGCAGAGGGTTTTACTTGTCGTTATTGGAACGGCACTGAACGGATAATTCATTCAGGCATCATTTCTGCCGTCTGGTCAACCGTCTGTCATTTTTGAGGTTTATGCTGGTGCTTTTTACCCGACGAGAGAAACCTTCATGCCACTTACTCCCGAAGATATTCAATCGCTGTACGAGCAATACGGCGCCTCATTGTACGACGGCGAGTCGGTCACGCAACTGGAACATGCCCTGCAAGCGGCCTGTCTTGCCGAGGCCGAGCGCGCCCAGGACTCGCTGATTGCCGCAGCCCTGTTGCATGACCTGGGCCACATCCTGGAGGCGCGCAATCAGGAACGTGATAATGCATTCCCGGGCGTCGATCACCGCCATCAATTGGCCGCTGTGCCCTTTTTGCAGCCGGGCTTTCCAGAATCGGTCATCGAACCGGTCAAAATGCACGTCGATGCCAAGCGCTGCCTGTGCGCCCTTGACCCGGATTATTTTGCGACGCTATCGCCCGCTTCGGTGCACAGTCTAAGCTTGCAGGGCGGCAAGTTCAGCCAGGTCCAGGTTGAGCAGTTCCAGCAACGCCCTTACGCCCAGGATGCGCTGCGTCTGCGCCGTTGGGACGATCTGGCCAAGGTGCCGCAACGCGCAACGCCCGATCTTGCGCATTTCATGCACTATGTGAAAAAGGTGTACCAGCCTGCAGCTGTTGCCCTCAGGACGTAACGCCCACTGCGCTCGCCGTTCGGACCAGGGACAGCGCGAGTGCTTCAGCTGCCGAACGCTGCTCTTCGCTTTGCAATTGACCTGTTTCATCAAATGCGTTGGCGGCAAAGGGAATCGCCATGACCGATGGCAATACCACCATGCCCAACCCTGACAACACCGTGCGCAAATGCAGCAGGCCCAGTCGGGTTCCGGACCCGCCGGTGGTTGCGCCACCAATGGCTGCTACCTTGCCAATATAGGGCACTTTGCCAGGCTCATCGCCGTCAGCACGGGAAACCCAGTCCAGCGTATTTTTCAGCAAAGCCGAGATCGAGGAATTTTCTTCCGGAGAGGCAAAGAACACGCCATGATGCGACTTGAACAGCGCTCGCAGTTGCCGCGCAGATTCAGGCAAGCCAAACTGCGCTTCATCATCGCCATGATAGATGGCCATCGGATAGTCAGCCAGACTGATCAATGTTGCTGCGCCCCCGGCCTGCGCTACCACAAGCGCCATATGACGGGCCAGACGGGTATTGTAGGACTGTTTTCGAGTACTGCCCGAGAGCAGCAAAATACGGGGCTTGCCAGTGATTGGTTTATCGTTCTCGATTGGCGTCATGGCATATTTCCTGAAAGTCACTATGGCATTCATCATAACAAAACCAGCCGTCAGTCTGGTTGATTGGCTATGACACCTGACCTTGTCCCAGACAAAAAAGCGCCACCGGCTTGTGTGCAGCGGGCAAGGTCAGTTGCCTGGCTAGTACCTCATCATCTACCCCCATCACCAGCACGCCGCCCAGATACTCGATCTGCGCTGCCAGATACAGGTTCTGTGCCACAGCGCCGGTTTCTACGTCTACATAGCGGGCACCGCGCAAGCCATCGGGCTGCTGGTCAGCAAAATGGCGCAATGCCAGATCATAGTCGGCACTAATGACGATAACCACAGGCGCCGTCTCGAGCCAGAGATCATCGGCAAGAGAGACCGGCAGCAAACTGCCGGAAACTGGGACATGCGCCAGCCGCTCAAGGCGGCTGCGCTGGGGGTCAAACATATAGCTGCCCGCCTCTAACCCCTGTACCCGCCGCAGCAGAACCGTCAAGCCTAGCGGGTACAGGGCATGAGCCGATGGCGCGCCCCGCTTGCCGTCCTTGCTGTTGATCCCCTGCGCGCAGGTCAGGATGCGCATGAGAGCGTGTTCATCAATCGGCGCGTCGGTAAACTGCCGGACAGAGCGACGACGCGCAATCAATGAATACAATAGGTCGCGTTCCTGTTCTGTTTTCATCACCGCCATGCAAAACTCCTGTCAGGTACCAAAGATTGATTCAGTGTAGCAATAAAGCAGTCTGGCCCAGAAGTGCTGGCGCCCCAGCTGATTGTATCGGTATGTAAAGCACGTTGAGCAGTCAATGTCGCGCGCACTGGCCAGGAGCAGGCATGGACGCTTTCTGAACGGCTCAGCAACAGGACGGGGTGGGCCCAGGCATGTGGTCGCTGCGGTTGATGCTGACGTGTAAAGAGCCTTGCTCAAACTAGCCAGCGTGTACAAGAAATAGACCACCTGCGCAATTTCAGTCTGCATTCAGCTTCATTCCCTATAATAGTTAGGTAGCTAACTAATCTAATACCACAACTTATAATTTCAATCCCTATTTGCCATGACTACGAAATCCAATCAGCCGTCAGACGCCACGCGTATGGCCATGAGCCAGGGCATGCTGCATATGGCACGCGCCTATCGCAGCGCGGCCGATCAATTGCTTGCCGAACTTGGCATGTCCCAGGCCACAGCGTGGCCGATTGTGGTCATCCGAAGACTAGGGGAAGGCGTAAGACAAAAGGATATCGCCGAAGAGCTTGGCATCGAAGCCCCTTCTCTGGTTCGCCTGCTCGATCAACTTGAGGCCAGCGGCCTGGCCGTACGCAAGCTGGACCCCGAAGACGGGCGCAGCAAAACGCTGTATCTGACCGATGCAGGCAAACGCATTGCAAATGAAATTGACGAGCGCTTGCTTGGCTTTCGACGCGTGGTCTTCAATGGTGTGTCAAAAGAAGACGCCGATGCCTTTTTGCGTGTGCTCGATACCGTCAGGAATAGCACCTGTGCAACTGGCCGCTCTTCCTCAAAGCACTCAGGCAATCACAAATGAAACTGTTTACCCGCGACGAGACGCTGTTTTCAGTCAAATGTTATATAAGCGCCATGTTGGCGCTTTATATTTCATACAGCATCGGCCTGCGCAACCCTTTCTGGGCGATGATGACCGCCTATGTCGTCACAACCCAGCCATGGGCGGGCAGCATCCGCTCCAAGGCCCTGTACAGACTGGCAGGCACAATACTGGGTTCGGCCGCTGCGATTGCCATTATTCCAAATCTGAATCAAAGCCCCCTGCTCACTACCCTGGCCATGTCACTGTGGGTCGGCGGCTGTCTGTATATTTCGCTGCTGGATCGCACGCCTCGTTCCTATGTGTTCATGCTGGCCGGATACACTGCCGCACTTATCGGCTTTCCCGCCGTCGACGATCCGATCGGTCTCTTTGATAAAGGCATTTCCCGCGTTGAAGAGATCAGCCTGGGTATTATGTGTGCAGCACTGGTGCATACGCTTTTGCTGCCACGCAGTATTGCACCCGTGGTAATGAACGGCGTGGACCAGACCCTGGCTGATGCTCGCACCTGGATTGTCTCTACGTTGCGTTGCGCTGCGCCGGAAGAAGACAGGCAAAATCGTCGCAAGCTGGCCAACGACATTACGCAACTGCGTCTGACCGCTTCGCATATCCCTTTCGATACCAGCAATATCCGCTGGTCATCACACCTGTTGCGCGCGCTACTGAACCGAATCATCAGCCTGACCCCGGTCATTTCCTCTGTGGAAGACAGGATCAATGCATTGCAGCAGGCCGGGCAACCATTGCCGCCTGCAGCCCACGGGGTAATGAAGCACATCAGCGAATGGATAGAGTCGGGCAAGCAGCCCGACCCCGAACAGCTCAAATCGATGCATCGCGCAATTGACACGATTACGCCTGCCATTGAACCCGACATGAAATGGCATGCGCTGTTGTCTGCCAGCCTGGCTACACGCCTGCACGAACTGGTCAACACCTATGCCAAATGTCTTCAGATGCGAATCGATCTGGACACAGGCATCCAGAACGCCAGCGACGAAGCCAGTGCCAATCGTCGCAAGCCCGACCTGCATATCGATCGCGGCATTGCGCTGCAATCGGCGCTGGCTGCCGCAATCGCCATTGGCATTTGCTGTGTCTTCTGGATTATCACGGCATGGCCGCAGGGCGGCACCGCAGCCATGATGGCAGCCGTTTTCAGCAGTTTTTTTTCGACACTGGATAATCCGGCTGCGCCCATGCGTGTATTCCTGCGCTATACGATTTACTCCATTCCCATTTCTGCTTTCTATCTGCTGGTTGCACTGCCATCCGTACACACATTTGAAATGCTGGCAATGGTTATTTTTCCGGTGGTCTTCGTACTGTCGGCGCTGGCCATACGCCCTGCCTACGCGCTCAAGGCAATGGCTTTGCTATTTGGCGTACTGGGAACATTCGCACTAATGGATGTCAACCAGGCAACCCTGGACATCTATTTAAACAGCATCACCGGCCAACTGGCGGGCACTGCCGTGGCTGCGCTGGTAGCAAGCCTGTTTCGCACAATCAGTGCCGAACGCGCCGTCATTCGCATTCAAAATGCCAATCGGCAGGATCTGGCGACCCTGGCTTCGACACGACGGGTGCTGAGCACGCCACACCTGACTTCGCGCATGCTCGACCGCGTTGGCCTGCTGCAGACCCGCCTGCCCGTAGAAAATCGTACAGCAGAGCAGGAAACCCCCGATCCACTGCTGGCCTTGCGAGTCGGCAATGATATCGCCGTATTACAAAGCGCGTTGCAGTCTCTGCCGCGCGCTGGCCAATCGGTGCGCCGACTGCTGGATAACCTGGCTGCCTTTCTGCGCAAGCCAAGACAAGCGCCCGATCAGGAACTGCTGCAGCAACTGGACGATGCGCTGACAAATGTATTGCTGGCGCCGGCTATCGGCCCGTCACACCACCGCGCCGTTGTTGCCATGGTGGGTCTGCGCCGTGGCCTGTTTCCCCAAACAGCGCCTTATCCAATCACCGCAAACATCGAGGAGGCCAGAACATGATCGGAGAAATTGACGTACAGGGCCTGTATATACCTTGGCTGCTGGTACTGGCTCTTGTCACATTTGTGATCGCCAAGGCAGTAAGCACACTGCTCTCCCGCCTGGGGTTTTATCGCCTGGTGTGGCACCCCGCCCTGTTTGATCTGGGGCTGTATGTAATTCTGCTTTTCGCAGTACAGCGTACTTTTCCTTCTATTTTGAAATTGCTAATGGTTTGACAAATGAAATTACCCACTTCCCGACCGCTGGCCGCCATCGGCCGGTTCCTGCTTACCATGTTTGTTCTGGCACTGGCTGTTTGGGCCGGCTGGCTGCTCTGGCTGCACTACGAGGTGGAGCCGTGGACGCGTGACGGCAGGGTCAAGGCCAACGTTGTTCAGGTTGCTCCTGATGTCTCGGGTCTGGTCATGAATGTGCCCGTGCATGACAACCAGGACGTCAAGGCGGGAGATTTACTGTTCGAAATCGACCGTGCGCGCTATCAACTTGCTTACGATCAGGCTCAGGCAGTGGTCCAGGCCGATACCGCAGCCCGGGATCAGGCGCAGCGTGACGTAAAACGCAACCGCTCACTGGGCAAACTGGTGGCCGCCGAAATGGTTGAACAAAGTCGCATGCATCTGCATCAGGCACAGGCGGCGCTGGCCCAGGCAAAAGTACAACTGGCCAGCGCGCAGCTGAACCTGTCTCGCAGCCGCGTGTATGCCGTCACTGATGGCCGGATAACCAATCTGAGCTTGCGCGTCGGCGACTACGTCACAGTCGGCAAACCAGTCCTGGCCCTTATAGACAGCGCATCATTCTATGTTGAAGGCTATTTCGAGGAAGGCAAGCTGGGCAACATTCATATCAATGACCCGGCCACCATCACGTTGATGGGCAACAGCGCCATCATCAGGGGACATGTACAAAGCATTGCCCTGGGTATTGCCGATCGCGAACGCAGCATCGGCAGCGACCTGTTGCCCAACGTCAATCCCACCTTTAACTGGATCCGGCTGGCGCAGCGTGTGCCCGTACGCATTGCCATTGACGACAAGGATGCAGACAGACTGCTGGTCGCAGGGCAGACGGCAACGGTGAATATCGAGCAAACAAGCGGTGATCATCCATGAGCGATCCCGCACAACGCAATCTCAAGCAATGCAGCCCCGACAGAACTGAGCGGATGCGACCGCGCTTGCCTTGAACGCAACCACAGGCGCAAACGTGACGCCATCGCGCCAGACCTTTTTTTTGAAAATCTGATTATGAATTTCCGCTTATCAACCCTCGCTTTTTTTTCCCTGCTGGTAGCCGGATGCTCCGTTGTGGGTCCCGACTACAAGACGCCGGACAATGCCGTCATACAACGACCGTCCGCTCAGGGCGCCTTTGTCGGCGCGCATGCGTCCAAAGTTTATTCGGAGGCCCCATTGCCTGCGCACTGGTGGCGACTCAATCATGATCCGATCCTCGACCAGTTGGTGGGCAAAGCACTGACAGCCAATGCTAATCTGCGTGCCGCCCAGGCAAATCTGGCCCGTGCGCGCGCTGCCGTTGCTGGCGCCCAGGCACAGCAATCGCCTGTCATCGACGTCAATGCCTCGGCCAAATACGGTCACAGCTCAGGACTGCAGCAGCTACAACCCGATCTGCGTCCGCCAGATCGCTGGTCATACAGCAGCGGCCTTAACATTGCTTATCAAGTAGACCTGTTCGGCCAGATCCATCGTGCGATAGAGGCGTCCCAACAGGATGCACAAGCGGCAATGGCTGCCTACGAGGCCGCGCGCGTGACAGTTGCCGCCGAAACAGCCAGGGCCTATGCCACGATCTGTGCTGCCGGCATGCAACTGGCTTCGGCGAAAAAATCAGTGCGTATTCAACAGGAATCAAGCGATATTGCAAGACAGTTGTGGCAGGCAGGACGTGGAACGCAACTGGATGTCACCCGTGCACGCGGTCTGGTTCAGCAACTGAGCGCCGGCATCCCGACCCTGCAAGCGCAACAGCAGGTTGCCTTGTTCCGGCTGGCGACGCTGACCGGCGAGACGCCCTCCTCCATGCCTGCATCACTATTAAAATGCGCCTCGCCACCACGGTTTACTGGTTCGATTCCGGTGGGCAACGGCAAACAGCTATTGCGCCGCCGACCCGATATCCGGGCAGCCGAACGCAAGCTGGCCGCTGCTACCGCAAGAATCGGCGTTGCCATCGGCCAGCTGTATCCGACCATCACACTGGGCCTGGCCAGCGCATCGGCCGGCCCCATGAGCATGCTCGGTGACAAAAGCACCACGAGTCTGAATATCGGCCCACTGATATCCTGGACACTGCCCAATACCGGCGCAGCCCAGGCCGCCATCGCCCAGGCCAGGGCAACGGCAGATGCCGAATACGCCCATTTTGATGCAACAGTACTAAATGCCTTGCAGGAAACCGAGAGTGCGCTGGTCACTTATGCCCGCCAACTGGAGCGCCACGCCACGCTCAAAGCGGCGCGTGATACAGCAGCACAGGCGGCAAGCCAGGCATCGGTCTTGTACCAGGCCGGCAAAACAGATTACCTGCCGGTGCTGGATGCGCAGCGCACCCTGGCCAGTGCCGACAGCGCGCTGGCCACCTCGCTGGCGCAACTGGCCGATATGCAGGTGGATGTATTTCTGGCTCTGGGCGGCGGCTGGGAGTAAGCGAGATGCCGCCTGCCGCATCGCGCACATGGTTTGCATCACAATTGTATTAACGCAGGCAAAAGCCTGGACCGCTTGTTGCCTTTCGGGCAATACCAGGCCGGCGTCGGCTTAGCGGCACGACGGCGCCTGCAGTCACTCAGACAGATCAGGTAGCGACTGCTTGATTCTGGTCAAATCCTGCCAGGGATCGCTTGCAAGCCGGGCCAGGCGTTGCGGCAGATTGCGGATATGGAAGGCATCTGACGATTTTATACGTCCCAACTCTTCCCAGCGCAACGGTGTGGCCACTGCGGCACCGGGCCGGGCACGCAGCGAATACGAACAGACACTGGTGGCGCCACGCCCATTGCGCAGATAGTCAATGAAGATCAGTCCCTTGCGCTGTTTTTTGGAGGCCGTTGCGATATAGATGTCCGGATGCGCCCCGGCCAGCGCCTGGGCAAAAGCGCGTGCAAACTGTCTGGCATCCTCCCAGGGTGCGGGCGGATTCAGCGGCGCCACTACATGCAGCCCTTTGCCTCCGGTGGTGCGTACAAACGATTGCAACTGCAATTGCTCAAGCAGATCGCGCACCTGACGCGCCGCCTTTTTCACATGGGCCCAGGGTACTTCGGCAGAAGGGTCAAGATCAAACACAAGACGGTCGCAATCATCCGGGCTGTCGGCCAGCGCCCCCCATGGATGAAACTCCAGCGAGTTAAACTGCACCAGTTGCATGACATCTGTCTTGTCACGCACCATCAGATAGTCCTGTCTGCCACCCTGCTCTTCTTGCAGGCTGACCGTACTGACATCCATGCCGGCCGTGTGGTGTTTCTGGAAAAAACAGGCTTTTTGCGTGCCATCCGGGCAGCGCAGCACCGATAGCGGCCGTCCGGCAACCCCCGGCAACAGCCAGTCCATCACACGTTCGTAATAGTCGGCCACATCCTGCTTGCTCACCGGCATCTCGGGATACACCATGCGATCCGGGCTACTGATATGAACGGTATCTTTTTTCATAGGCTCCTCTTTTGCCTGACTGCCTCGCAGATCGGCAACAGACTTGTCTTCTCTCAATGTCTTGAATGCCGTATGACGCAACAATCCCTGGCTGCTGTGTCCTCGATAGAATACCTCTACCACCTGCCGCGGCCTGACCCATTTTGCGCGCCGCAAATCTGAATCTATGCCTGCGACCGTCACTGTCGGCTCACCCCCCGCAACTGGTCGCAGCGTGGCAGATAGCTGACGCAACATCGCATCATTCATCCCGGTGCCGACACGCCCTGCAAGCCGCCAACCTGTCTTGCCCTGGGGTGAGGCCAGCAGCAATGAGCCAATACCCGTGCGGCTGCCTTTTGGCTCAATAAAACCGGCAATGGCAAATTCATCACTGAGTTCCATTTTTATTTTTTTCCAGTTTCTGCTGCGACCAGCGTGATACGGAGCATCCACCCGTTTTGAAATAATGCCTTCAAGTTTTTCCGCTGTTACACGCTCGAACACCTGGGGACCGGAACCCACCAGATGCGTGCTGTATCGCAATCGTGATGGTGCATCTTGTAAAACTGTCTCCAGCAATACCTTGCGATTCTGTAGCGGTACATCGCATAGATCAAATCCTTCCAGATGGATCAGGTCGAACAACAGATAACTCAATGGCGCCTGCGTTTGCCCGGACAGCGTGGCCTGCAATGCGGAAAAATTGCTGCGCACGCCGTCGAGCACGACCAGTTCGCCATCGAAGGCGGCCTGCTGCAGACCGAGCGACGCCATATCACGAGCGACATCAGGCAGCCGCTCCGTCCAGTCCAGACCATTGCGCGACCACAAGGCCGGGATCCCATCGACAATCGTGCACAGCAGGCGATAGCCGTCCCATTTGACTTCATGCAGCCAGTCCTCGCCAACCGGCGCCTTGCCTGCGGTCAGACATAATTGCGGCGCAAATGGTTTGTGCAGCAACGGCTGTCGCTTTGCACCCTTGAAGGCATCAAGCTGCGCGCGCCAGGCCGCCGTTGCCAGGTCCCCCTGGCGTTGCGCGCCAGCCGTGCCTTTTTTCGTTCCATCTTTTGACGTTGCGGCTTTCGGCGATACACCTTTTATGGCTTTACCCCTGGTGGTTTTTTTCGTCGCGCTCTTTTTACCTGCACCTGTTTTTTTTGCGACAGCCCTTTTTCTATCCGTGGCAGGCGGTGCCGGCTCGTCGACAAAGTCATCGGCCTCCCTGTCCTGGGCAAAGGCATCGTCTTGTTTGATCAGCAACCACTGTTGCTGGCGACTGCGGCGATGGCTGCGGATCAGATGCCACCCCCCTTGCAAAATGTCGCCAAACAATTCGAATTTCAAATGTCCTTTGGCCAGTTGCGTTTCGGCCTCTTCATTGGTGCTCCAGATGCCACTATCGAATATTCTGACATTGCCTCCCCCGTATTCGCCTTGGGGAATATCACCTTCGAAACTGGCATAGCTGACCGGATGGTCTTCTACCTCCACCGCCAGGCGCTTGACCGACGGATCAAGACTGGGGCCCTTGGGCACCGCCCAACTCTTGAGCACACCGGCAACCTGCAGACGAAAATCATAATGGCGATGGCTGGCATGATGCAGCTGGACGACAAAAATGGGGCGGCCACCGCCGATTGCATCCTCCTGCGGCTCCGGAGTATGGTCAAACCTGCGTTTGCGCTGATAGTCGGCAAGGCTCATAGGTATCCCGGTCTATAGTTTTAAATGTGCTCTAGGCCGCCTTTTTGTTGCTGGCCGCACGCTTGCGTGAACCCGATCCGGATGAACCTGCGCTTTTCTTTGTCGCTGCCTTGGTGGCTTTGCTGGCGGTCCCCGTAGATTTGGCCGCCTTGCCGGCCGTTTTACTACTGGCCGTTTTGGCCTTGCCCTGCGCAGCTTTACCCGCCGATTTGGCCGAGGCCTTTTTGCTCGTCTTGCCTGCCGCGCTATCGCTGCCTTTGGCAGACCCAGAGTTGGCTGCCTTGGGCGGCGTCCGCTTGTTGGTTGCCAGGCTTTGCTTGAGCAGCGACATGAAGTCGACCACATTGGTAGCGGCATTCTCAGGTACCGCGGCGTCTTCCAGTTCGTCGTCCGGACGGTGACTCACTTTGTTGGCTTTCATCCGTTTCTTGATCACATCTGAAAGCCGCTGTCGGAATTCGTCCTTGTACTGGTCCGGTTTCCAGTCGGCCTCCATGGACGCAATCAGTTGGCTGGCCATGTCCATTTCCTGACGGGAAATCCGGTAGTCGCTCAACTTGCCTTCCGGAATCCGATAGTCTTGCACATCGATCAGTTCCTGCGGATATCGCAGCAAAATCAGCATGAGCGCATCGCCCTGTGGCATGACGGCACACAGATATTCGCGCGTACGTATGACGACCCGTGCCAGCCCGATCTTGCCCGCATCGCGCAGCGTTTCGCGCAATAACACGTAACCCTTTTCCGCCTTTTTCCCCGGCACCAGCACATAGGGTTTTTCGAAATAAGCCGGCCCGATAGCGCTGGCGTCGATAAAGGCCTCTACATCTACCGACTCTTTGCTTTGCGGTGCTGCATCGCGAATATCGTCCGGTTCAAGCACCACATAATTGCCTTTGCTAAATTCAAACGCCTTGACGATGTCTTTCCACGGCACCTCTTCGCCCGTGTCGGCATTAACCCGCTCGTATCGCACCGGCGCCTTGTCACGCGAGTCCAGCATCCGAAAATGCAGATCAATACGTCGCTCCCCGGGCATCAGTGCCACAGGTATATTCAATAGTCCAAAAGAAAGCGTACCATTCCAGATCGGGCGTGCCATATCAGGTCCTTATTCAAGGTCATCAATGCGCCAACGCAGCGCGAGTCCTGCAGCAATGTGAGGCGGCACATAGGCCGCTTTAATATCAAATGCAATGAAACGGGGGCTATCTGTAACCGTTCAGGCCTGCGTGACCTTTTGACCCAATGCGTCGATCAGCGGTGTGCCGTCATCACGATTGACTGCGCCTTTTTGCGGCAGCGGCAAAATATCCAGCACCAACTCTGACGGGCGGCACAGGCGCGCGCCTTTAGGCGTGATCACAAAGGGGCGATTGATCAGAATCGGGTATTCAATCATGGCATCCAGCAGTCGGTCATCGCTCACGGCCGGGTCATCCAGTCCGAGTTCCTTGAACAGCGTCTCTTTCTGGCGCACTGCGTCGCGCACGCTGATTCCGGCTTTCTCTATGATTGCCGTCAGCTCTTCGCGGGAAGGCGGATTGTGCAGGTATTCTATGATATTGGGCTCGACACCTGTATTGCGGATGAGCGCCAGCGTCGTGCGTGAAGTACCGCAGCGGGTATTATGATAAATTGTGATATCCATGAAGAGACTCCTGTACCGTAGGTGGTTCAATCATAGCATTTAGCAGTGCAAATGCGTGTAATCATTGGCAGTTGTACCTGGTACAGGATCATGACAATTGCGATGCCCGGCCACCCCAGCAGCGTGACGCGGAGCCCGCAATAACTCGAGCAGCAAAAGCGCCCATTGATGGCGCCTTCGGATTTTCGCCCGGACAACACGAACGCAGGCGATCAGCCCTTGCTTTGCTGCAAGGCCTGTTCCAGGTCCGCAACAATATCGTCGATGTGCTCAATGCCAATGGAAAGCCTGACCATGTCCTGGCTGACCCCGGCCTTCTCCAGCTCCTGCTCGTTAAGCTGGCGGTGGGTGGTCGTGGCCGGGTGGCATGCCAGGGATTTGGCATCGCCAATATTGACCAGGCGCGTGATCAATTGCAGCGCATCAATAAAGCGCGCGCCGGCCTGGGCATCTCCTTTCACGCCAAAGCACAGGATGGCCGATGGTTTACCCCCCATATATTTGCGGGCCAGTTCGTGTTCCGGATGATCGGGCAGACCCGCATATTTCACCCAGCTGACTTGCTCATGCTTCTGCAGAAACTGTGCCACCTTCAGCGCATTTTCACAATGGCGCTCGACGCGCAATGCCAGCGTTTCAATGCCCTGCAGAATCTGAAAGGCAGCCAGCGGCGCCAACGCGGCCCCAGTGTTACGCAGCGGGCCAACGCGGCAACGCCCGATAAAGGCCGCTTCGGCAAATGCATCGGTATAGACCACGCCATGGTAGGCCGGATCTGGCTCATTCAGTACAGCAAACCGCTCTTTATGCTCCGCCCAGGGGAACTTGCCGGAATCGACCACAGCCCCGGCAATGGTCGTGCCATGGCCGCCCATATATTTGGTCAGCGAATGCACCACAATATCGGCGCCGTGTTCAAAGGGACGGCACAGCGCCGGCGTTGCCACGGTGTTGTCCACGATCAGCGGTACCCCATGCCGGTGTGCCGCGTCTGCCAGTGCGCGCAGATCAATCAGGTTGCCTGCCGGGTTGCCAATGGATTCGCAGAACACCGCTTTGGTTTTGTCGTCGATCAACGCCTCCAGTGCCGCAATATCATTGTGCGGAGCCATGCGCACCTCGATCCCCTGGCGTGGAAATGCGTGGGCAAACAGATTATAGGTACCGCCATACAGTTTGCTGACCGATACAATATTGTCGCCAGCCTGGGTAATGGTCTGGATGGCATAGGTGATGGCCGCCATTCCCGAGGCTACTGCCAGCGCTGCGATCCCACCCTCCAGGGCGGCAACGCGCTCTTCCAGCACCGCATTGGTCGGATTCATGATACGCGAGTAGATATTGCCGGCAACTTTCAGGTCGAACAGGTCGGCGCCATGCTGCGTATTATCAAAGGCAAACGAGGACGTCTGATAAATAGGTACAGCCACTGCCTTGGTGGTAGGTTCTGGCGTGTAACCCGCATGAATGGCCAATGTCTCAAGCTTCATTTCTTCTCCTTTCTGAAAATCAAATCTCAAGGTAAATATCAAGTACCCCGAATGACATAATAAATATCTGATCCCGCTTTATACCCGACATCACCGGTTCTGTCAGCCTTCCGGTCGATCTTTACTTATGTGCTGGATATATATGCTGTTGCGCACTGTCCCCCTGCGCAGCATCGTCGCTCGTGCTCTGCCCTGCCGCCAGCCTTGCGCCCTGCGTGCGCCGCCCCTTGCGGTATTCATCGGGCGTGGTTCCCATCAGGCGGCGAAACATGCTGATAAATGCCGACGCGCTGCTGTAACCCAGATCCAGGCCAATTGCTTCCACGGTTTCGCCGCGATCGAGCCGCGCCAGCGAAGCCAGCACCTTGAGCCGCTGCCGCCACTCGACAAATGACATGCCCAGATCACGCTGGCAACGGCGCATTAGCGTTCTCTCGGTTGTATGGCTGATCGCCGCAAACTCGGCGATCGTGCGTGCATCGCCCGGGTTGGCCTGCAGCGCCAGCAACACGGGTTTGAGCAAAGGGTCGTCCGAAGTGGGCAGGTAGGTCCCGGCACAGTCGGCCTGCTCCAGTTGATCCACCAATACCCGTAACAGGCGTTGCTCCTGCAACGTAGCAACAATAGCCGGCTGTTTTCTGGCCAGCTCATCGAGCAACGCCCGCATAAATGGGCTCACCGTCAATGCACAGGTGACGCCGGGCAATGTCTGGCACAGCGCTGCGTCCACATAAAGGGAACAGTGAATGCCCGCATGACGATTGAACGCGATATGCTCGGTACGGGGCGGCAGCCAAAGACCATATTGAGGCGGCGCAAGGTAATGCTGGTGAGCCAGTTCAATTTCCATGATGCCGCTAAAGGAATATACAAACTCTCCCCAGTTGTGAAGATGGCGCGGATAGACCGTGTCTGCCTGCACGCTCACCGCCCGAAAGACAATCGGTGCCGGCAATACCGTCTCAAACGGAGGCCGACGCAAATGCGTCGCGTTGCTGGGGGAAAAGCCGGGTTTTTTCATAAGCGTAACCATATAAAAGCTATATCATTGACATAAAGGCCGATAAAGATGGCGCGCTGATGGCAATACCAACGCAAGACCGACCGCCCCATACCCCTGCACAGTTTGCAATTGCATCTGCAAACCAGCAAATCGTCTCTAAAAGGGACTCACCGTCCGTATACAAGATAACGACTCGATACAGACAATTGACTTAATACCGATATCGATTGTCATATTTACAGTATATGGTGATTATCCGTCAATGAGATAATCCTTTCTCACAATGGGCTTATCTCGAACAGGAACAAAAATGGAACACCGCCGGGCAATTGATCGCAAGGCTACCGGGCTGATGCTGCTTACTTGCGCAATTTGGGGTCTGCAACAGGTCGTACTCAAGGGCGCGGCGCCAGACGTTGCGCCTGTTTTTCAGATTGCTTTGCGCTCCGGTATTTCAGCCATCATGGTATACATCCTGATCTACGCGCGCGGCGACCGCATTGTGCTGTCTGACGGCACCTGGAAACCCGGGATTGCTGCCGGGCTGCTCTTTGCCCTGGAGTTTCTGCTGGTTGCCGAGGGGTTGCACCATACCACGGCCTCTCATATGGTCATATTCCTTTACACCGCCCCGGTATTTGCCGCCCTGGGGCTTTACTGGAAGGTGCCGGACGAACGTCTGAGCCGGGTCCAGTGGCTGGGCATCGCCATCGCTTTTGCCGGCATTGTCGTGACCTTTACCGGTCGTAGCGGCTCGGCTGATACCGGCGGCGCCAACCCGCTGCTGGGCGATTTGCTGGGCATCTGCGCAGCCATCGCCTGGGGTGCGACCACCGTCGTCATACGCACCACCCGCCTGAACAACTGCCCTAGCACGCACACCCTGTTGTATCAGTTGATCAGTGGCTTCGCAGTCCTGATGGTTGCCGCCATCCTGATGGACCAGACTTATTTCAACCCTACGCCACGCGCCTTTGCCGCCATGGCATTTCAAATACTGGTTGTTTCTTTTGGCAGCCTGCTCCTGTGGTTCTGGCTGCTGCGGCAATATCTGGCGTCCCGGCTTGGCGTGCTCTCCTTCATGACCCCGCTTTTCGGCATTGCGTTTGGCGTCTGGCTGCTGGACGAGCCCCTGGAACCCAATTTCGTGGCCGGTGCCGGGATGGTTTTGCTTGGCATATTACTGGTCAGCGGCTATGAATGGATACAGCAAATCATTGCTCGCCGTCGCAAGTTGTCGCATTTATAAGTTGTTTGTCCGGCACAGACTGATATAAGCTAGGCAGACAACCGCGTCTTGCCTGCCTGCAGAACCTTTTACTGGAGCTACAGTATGAGTTTGGAGTTTTTACTGACATCCCTGATCGTAGTGATCTCGCCTGGCACAGGGGTCATTATCACCGTCGCTGCCGGCCTGTCGCGGGGACGCCGCGCCGCCGTCATCTGCGCTTTCGGCTGCACGTTGGGCATTTTGCCGCACATGTTCGCGGCCATTACGGGTCTGGCCGCATTATTGCATACCAGTGCCCTTGCTTTTGAAGTAGTCCGGTATGCCGGCGTCGCCTATCTGCTGTACATGGCATTGACCACCTTGCGCGAGCATGGTGCGCTGAAAATTGAGACCGACGCTACGCCCCGCTCCAATATGGACGTAATTCGTTCCGCTATTGCCGTCAATGTGCTCAATCCCAAGCTGTCTATATTTTTCTTCGCCTTTTTGCCGCAGTTTGTCGGCAACCAGGCCGGCAACCCGCTACCGATCATGCTGCAGTTGTCTGGCGTATTCATGGCAATGACATTTGTCGTTTTTGCCAGCTATGGCCTCTTTGCTGCAGCGGTTCGTCACCACGTCATTTCCCGGCCCTCGGTCATGACCTGGTTGCGCCGCAGCTTTGCCGCCGCCTTCGTTGCATTGGGCGCCAAACTTGCATTAACCGAAAGATAACCGCACGAACACGCTCAGCGTGAGGCTTTCCCGAGTACGCGCCTGCCTGCGTCGCTGCTGTCCGGTCGTGCAGTCCGTTCCACGCCGGATTAAACGGACGTGCCGCATTCGCGGCGTTTCGGTGCAGGCAGTGCGCGCTACAGTTGGCTAAAATACCAATATTACGGAAGGCCATCATTATGCCCCCTAAACCTATGGATACCGCGCCCATTCGCTTCGGCTTTCTGCTGCTTCCGCACTTTACGCTGACCGCATTCTCGGGTCTGCTCGATGTCTTGCGTCTGGCCGGAGACGAAGGCGATTACAGCCAGCCGGTTCGCTGCGCCTGGCATGTGGTGGACGAAACGCTGGCGCCAGTGAGCTCATCCAGTGCAATCCAGGTGATGCCTTCAGAAAAACTCGGTGATCCGGCGCGCTTTGATTATCTGGTCGTGGTGGGTGGTTTGCTGCACACCGGCTTGCCGCTTAGTGCTGCCCAGAAGCTATTTATACAGCAAGCGGCAGACAGGAACGTTAATCTGGTTGGCGTCTGCACCGGCGTTTTTGCGTTGATGCAGGCAGGTGTCATGCAGGATCACCGCATCTGCGTCAGTTGGTTCCATTACTGGGATTTTGTTGAACAATTCCCGCAAGCTGATCCGAATCTGATTGTTGCCGACCGGCTCTACGTCTGTGACCGCCGCCGCATTACCTGCTCCGGCGGGCGCGCATCCATCGATGTGGCCGCAGAAATTCTGAAGCGTCATATGGACCAGGCCATCGTGCAAAAGGCCTTGCGAATCCTGCAGATAGATAATGCCAACCCCCAAACGACGCCCCAGCCGCTGCCACCCGGCATCGCGCCGGATACCCATCCCGTGGTGCGTCGCGCCATGCTGTTGATGGAGCAACATATGGGCAAGGCGCTCACGCTGGATACGCTTGCAGGCAAACTGAATATTTCAGTGCGGCAACTGGAACGGCTGTTTAAGCAATCGTCTGGCATGACCCCACAGGCGTATTCAAGGGGAATTCGCCTGCGCATGGCCGCCTGGATGCTGACTCACTCGACCAAAACCATCGCCACCATTGCCAGCGCTTGCGGTTTTGCCGATGCGTCACACATGGGACGGGAGTTTCGAAGCACTTTTGAAATGCCTCCTGGCCAGTGGCGCAGCCGTGCCCAGTTGCCAGCATCCCTGCTGGCCGCGCAGAACCCCGATCCGGTCGACTATGTCAGCGAAGTATTCCCCGGACGCCAGGATTTTCACTAAAGATTTGCCGAACTCGAACACCGCGCCATGATGGCGTAATTATTCCAATCAATAGACGGAAAAGTTCTATCTGTACAGCGCCCGATTTGCTCTACTTGCAGTCACCGCACCCGCTCCAATCACGGTGCGACAGGATTGCTACGAGGATATCATGCGCAACCGCTATTCGATTTTCAGTCTGATCCGCAACGGGCTGAGCCATAACGAAAAATGGGGACGTGCCTGGCACAGTCCCGAACCCAAGAACGAATACGACGTGGTTATTGTTGGTGCAGGGGGTCATGGCCTGGCAACTGCCTATTATCTGGCCAAGGTCCATGGAGTCCGCAATATTGCGGTTGTGGAAAAGGGCTGGCTGGGTGGTGGCAACACCGCTCGCAATACCACCATTGTGCGCTCCAACTACTTGTGGGACGAATCGGCACAGCTCTATGAAAAAGCCATGAAACTGTGGGAAGGCCTGTCCCAGGAGCTGAACTATAACGTCATGTTCAGCCAGCGTGGCGTGATGAATCTGGCGCATACCCTGCAAGAGGTGCGTGATACCCGGCGACGCATCAATGCCAATCTGTATAACGGTGTTGACGGCCAGTGGCTTGACCGCGAACAGATCAGGCAACTGGAGCCGCTGATCAATCTGGACAGCCGCTACCCGGTGCTGGGCGCCTCATTCCAGCCCCGTGGCGGCGTCGCGCGACATGATGCGGTCGCCTGGGGTTTTGCCCGTGCAGCCGATCAACTGGGCGTGGATATCATTCAGAACTGCCCCGTGACCAATATCCGCAAAAAGGATGGCGTGATCCTGGGTGTTGAAACCGGCAAGGGCTTTATCGGCGCCAGGAAAGTGGCGGTCGTGGCGGCCGGCCATTCAAGTGTGCTTGCCGATATGGCAGGCATCCGCCTGCCGCTGGAAAGCCATCCATTGCAGGCCCTCGTGTCTGAGCCGGTCAAGCCTGCCATCAACACCGTGGTCATGTCTAACGCGGTACATGCGTATATCAGCCAGTCCGATAAAGGCGATCTGGTCATTGGCGCCGGCATTGACCAGTACACCGGCTATGGTCAACGTGGCAGTTTTCAGAGTATCGAACAGACCTTGCAGGCCATTGTGGAGATGTTCCCCAGCTTAAGTCGTGTGCGTATGAACCGACAATGGGCCGGCATTGTCGACATCAGTCCCGATGCCTGCCCCATCATCTCCAAAACGCCAATCAAGGGACTTTATTTCAATTGTGGCTGGGGTACCGGCGGCTTCAAGGCAACCCCGGGCTCGGGCTGGGTTTTTGCCCACACCATCGCCAACGACGAACCTCACCCGCTGAACGCACCGTTTTCCATAGACCGTTTCTATACCGGTCGTCTCATAGACGAGCACGGCGCCGCTGCCGTTGCGCACTAGGATCTCAATCATGCTTGTCATACGATGCCCGTGGTGCGGTGAGCGCGCCGAAAGCGAGTTCAACTTCGGTGGCCAGGCCGGTATTGAACGCCCCATCCATCCAGAACATCTGTCCGATGAACAATGGGGCGACTATTTGTTCATGCGCAAGAATCCTTTGGGTATCCACCGCGAGCAATGGGTGCATACCCATGGCTGTCGACGCTGGTTTATTGCCGAGCGCGACACCCGTCATTATCAATTCAAGTTGGCAGAAAAAATCGGTGCGCCGGGCAAGGAGCAGACATGACCCAGTCCCACCGTCTGGCCGATGGCGGCCGTATTGACAGAAACAAACCGCTGCGGTTCCAATTTAACGGCAAATGGTATCTGGGTTACCAGGGTGACACGCTGGCCTCTGCCCTGCTTGCAAATGGCATACACTTCGTCGCTCGCAGTTTCAAGTACCATCGCCCCCGCGGCATCATGACCGCAGGCGTCGAGGAACCCAATGCCATTGTCCAACTGGAGAACGGCCCATATACCGTTCCCAATGCGCGTGCTACCGAAGTCGAACTGTACGAAGGACTGACTGCCGCCAGCGTCAATGCCCGGCCCGACATTGAACATGACCGGTTTGCGTTCATGCAATATCTGTCGCGCTTTATCCCGGCAGGTTTTTACTATAAAACCTTTATGTGGCCACGCCGCTGGTGGGGAAAATATGAAGAACACATCCGCAATGCTGCTGGCCTGGGCACCGTTCCCACGGAACACGATCCCGATCGCTACGAGAAAACCTATGCCCATTGTGATGTACTGATTGTCGGCGCGGGCCCTGCCGGGCTTGCTGCCGCACACAGTGCCGCCAGTACGGGCGCACGGGTCATTCTGGTTGATAACCAACCTGAACCGGGCGGCAGCCTGTTGCACACGTGTGCCTCTGTCAACGGCGCACCCGCCCGACAGTGGCTCACACAGATCACAGCAGAACTGGCCGGTATGCCCGAAGTCCAGCTATTGTCGCGCGCGACCGCCTTCGGTTATCAGGACCACAACCTGGTCACGGTATGCGAGCGACTGACCGATCATCTGCCGCTGCAGCGGCGCAAGGGCGTGCGCGAACGCCTATGGAAAATCCGCGCGGCGCAGGTGATTCTGGCCACCGGCGCCCATGAACGCCCGGTCGCATTCGGCAACAATGACCTGCCAGGCATTTTGCTGGCCTCGGCGATCAGCACCTATATCTGCCGCTTTGGCGTGCTGCCCGGCCGCCGTGCCGTGGTATTTACCAATAATGACAGCGCCTATCAGACTGCGCTCGACCTGCATCGCAGTGGCGCGCAGGTGACTGTGGTTGATGCTCGTGCCGCCGATGACGCAACCGTACCGTCATTGCTGACAGAAAAAGGCATACAAATCCTGTGGCAGGCAGTTATCAGCCATGCTAATGGCAAACGTCATATCGACAGCGTGGCAGTGCGCAAGTTGGGCAACCCTGCGGACAGTGATATATCAACACACACACTGCCTTGCGATGTGCTTGCTATATCCGGTGGATGGAACCCGGTTGTGCATCTGTATGCACAGTCTGGCGGCAAGCCCCGCTGGCATGAACTTGACGCCTGTTTCGTGCCAGACGGTCAGGTGGCCAGGCAGACAACGATCGGCGCCTGCAACGGTCAATTTGATCTGGCCGGCGCGCTGGACAGCGGCGTACGGGCCGGCCGCCAGGCGGCTGCCGCGCTGGGCTGGCAGTCTGATCACGATATCTCGTGGCAGACCGAGCTGGCGCACCCGGGCCACATTGAACCTCTGTGGTCAACAGCCACGGGTCGGGATATCGCGCGCGGGCCCAAGCAATTTGTTGATTTGCAAAATGACGTTTCTGTGTCCGACATCCACCTTGCCGTGCGCGAAGGCTATCGCAGCATCGAACATGTCAAGCGTTATACCGCCATGGGTTTCGGCACCGACCAGGGCAAGCTGGGCAACATTAACGGCATGGCCGTGCTGGCCCAAGCGCTGGGCCAGACCATACCGGAAACAGGCACGACCACGTTCCGTCCCAACTACACCCCTGTCACCTTCGGCGCCATTGCCGGGCGAGAGCTGGGCGAGTATTTCGATCCAATTCGTAAAAGCTGCCTGCATGAATGGCATGTTGCACACGGCGCCGTTTTTGAAGATGTGGGAAACTGGAAGCGTGCACGTTACTATCCCCGGGACAACGAAACCATGGATGCGGCGGTTGCACGAGAATGCCTGGCCGTGCGCAACAGCGTCGGGCTGCTTGATTACAGCACACTGGGTAAAATCGATGTGCGTGGCCCAGACGCGGCGACATTTTTGAACCGCATCTATACCAATTCCTGGACCAAACTGGAGCCCGGGCGCTGCCGCTATGGTCTGATGCTCGATGAAAACGGCATGATCCTGGACGATGGCGTTAATCTGCGGCTATCGGATCAGCATTTCCTGATTTCAACAACCACCAGTGGCGCCGCCAAAGTAATGAGCTGGATGGAGCGATGGCTGCAAACCGAATGGCCTGAGCTGAAAGTCTATCTTACATCACTGACCGACCAATATGCGACAGCGACGGTTGCCGGCCCTTGTGCCCGCAAGGTTCTGCAGCAGGTATGTCATGACATTGACTTTGACAACCAGGCCTTCCCGTTCATGAGTTTCAGGCACGGCAGTATCGATGGCGTGACGGTGCGTATCCTGCGCGTCAGCTTCTCGGGTGAGCTGTCCTATGAAGTATATATGCCGGCCAATTACGGTCGTCATATATGGGAAATGCTGATGCGCGCCGGGGAACCGTTTGACATTACACCATACGGTACCGAAGCCATGCATGTTCTGCGAGCTGAAAAGGGCTTCATTATTGTCGGGCAGGATACTGATGGCTCGGCCACGCCGATTGACATGGGAATGAGCGGTATGCTGGCCCAGTCCAAAGATTTTCTGGGCAAGCGCTCGCTGTCGCGCAGCGACACAGCCGGCGCCAATCGCAAGCAGTTTGTCGGCCTGCTCTCGCAAGACAAGCAAACCGTGTTGCCTGAAGGCGCGGCCATTCTTAATGAACCGGCTGCGCCGGCAATAGTATCGTTACAGGGGCACGTGACATCAAGCTACCTGAGTCCCACCCTGAAACAGCCGATTGCACTTGCCATGATCAGGAACGGTCTGTCACGCATGCAGCAGAACGTCACTGTGGCGTTGCCAGACGGCACATTTGCCCAGGCGCAGATCTGCAGCCCGGTTTTCTATGATGCCCAAGGAGCACGCCAGCATGTTAAATGACTCCAGGCAACAAACCCCACTGGCAGGATTGACCGGCGGCGCCGATGCATTGGAACATGGATCACCCGATTGCGTGACCCTGCTTGAAGTGCCATTTGCAGAACTGGTTAATCTGCGTGGCGACCCTGAGAATGCGGATTTTACCGCCGCCATACAGAACACAATCGGCATCATCTTGCCCACCGAACCCAATACGACGGCAGAGAGTGACCACTATTGCGTCATGTGGCTCTCGCCTGACGAATGGATGATCCGGGCAAAAGTGCCGCCAGTTGACGATCTGCCAACGCGCCTGAACCTGGCTTTACAGGGCATTTTCTGCGCCGTGACAGATCAGAGTAGCGCCTACAGCGTATTGCAACTGAGCGGCCCGAAATCCCGCTGCGTTCTGGCCAAAGGCTGCCCGCTGGACCTGCACCCTCGCGTATTTGACACAGGGCACTGTGCGCAAAGCCATTATTACAAGACCTCGGTGCTGCTGCGCCGCCCGCGCGGCCGGGCTGACGATTGCTGGGAAGTGATAGTGCGGCGAAGTTTTGCCGACTATGCCGTGCGGATGCTGATGGACGGGATGTGGGAGTATACAGAGGGGCGCAATTGACGAGCGTGCGTGCTGACCATGAGGACGTGCTAAAACAACGGCCATGCGTGCCGCTGGCAGCAAACCCTTGGTTACTTCCCGACGCTATCAATTATTTATGCCAAACAGATTTATCTCTATCTGTTGCAAATGCTCAAGCAACCGTTTCCGGGCCAGTTCGGCATCGCGGTCCGTCAGCGCAGCGACAATTGCCCTGTGTTGAACCTCATAGCAGTTGCGATTTTCAGGGGTGAGAGAATTGCGTTTGAGCCGTCCCCATTCCCCCTGGGCACGCACCTGATTTGTCAGATTCAGAACCTGCACAAAAAAAGAATTATGAGTCGCATGCGCCAGCGCCTTATGCAACTGTTCATCCCAATGTTCAAACTCCTCAATCGTCAGGGCAGCCTCAGAGCGCTCAATACATTCGGCCATGCGCTGGAAATCCACCACAGTGGCGTTCTGAACAATCAGGCCGGGCATCAGCGGTTCGATCAGTTGGCGGGCAACCATGAGTTCCGCAGGACTGGTACTGATCGCTGAAACCTGGTCTTGCGGATCAGGATTGGCCAGCAACGCCGCACGCTCGGTCACGAAAGTGCCGCTGCCGATACTCTGGCTGATCAATTCCTGCTGGCGAAAAAGCGCCAGCACACGTCTTACCGCGCCACGGGAAATATTAAAGCGCTCACTAAGTTCACGCTCCGGCGGCAGTTTCATGCCCGGTTTCAGTTTGCCATCGACGATTTGTCCGGCGAGGTAGTCCGCCAGTTTCTTGCCGCCAAGCAGCCGAATCTGGCCACTGATATTAATTCTGTCTGTCATTGAATCCGTCGAATAAGTGTTATCTGTGCGTGGGAAACAGGGCAAGACAAAGAGACCAATACAAGCCCACTTTGGTATTTTTATTGTGATAGATTAGCATTTTATCTGACCAATTAATTGGAAAAAATGAAATTTGCAACATTGAAATATCAAAAAAACATCGCCCCGTGCCTTGTAAATACGGATAACAACCAATTTTGGCCCATATCCGAGCTTATTGCCGATTTTAGCGGCGATATGAACCAATTGGTATCGCAATATGCGGTGCTGCGAGAGCGTCTGGCGCCGCTAACGCCGGGGCGGGATTTAGCCCAGGCCACCGTCCTTGCCCCGATACCCCGGCCACGCCGTAACCTTTTCTGTGTGGGTCGCAATTATCACGCGCACGCTAGGGAACTGTCCGACACCGTGTTCAGGGACAGCAATAAAAAAGCAGATTCATGGCCCATTGTATTTACCAAAGTTCCCGAGTGCGTGATCGGCCCCCGCGAAACGGTCGTGTTGCCTGGAACTATTTCCAGCCAAATTGACTATGAAGCCGAACTGGCAATCATCATCGGCACGGAAGGCAAAAACATTTCCCGCGAAAACGCCCTGGATCACGTATTTGGCTACACCATTGTGAACGACGTGACCGCACGTGATATTCAAATGCGTCACCAGCAATGGGATCTGGGCAAATCGTTCGATACCTTCTGCCCTATGGGACCGTGGATTGTTACCGCCGATGAACTGGATGCGAACAATACACGTGTACGGTGCTGGGTGAACGAGCAATTGCGTCAGGACGCCTTCACCACAGATCTGATATTCGATTTGCCCACGCTCATCGAAACCTGCTCGCGCGGCATCACGCTTTATCCAGGCGATATTATCGCCACCGGCACGCCGGCCGGTGTTGGCATGGGTATGACGCCGCCTCAGTATCTGCGTAGCGCAGACGTTGTAAGAATACAGATAGACGGCATCGGTGAACTGAGCAACCCCTTTGGCTGAGCATTTCATTGACGCCAGGCAGAAACGGTACAGTCAGACTGCATCACACGAACAACTGGCCGTTTCAGCAGACAACAACATGCAGTGCAGCACACGATAACAAAACAATATTCACAATCGCAATTGGTCACGGCAGGAGACACCACCATGACACTGAAACAAAAACACGCATTGCCTCCAAGTATGACGGCAACCGGCAAGCTCACATCCTTGTTGCTGGTGCTATCGCTCGCAACCGCATCCCAGGCCCTGGCCCGGTACCCTGAAAGACCCGTGACCATGATCGTGCCATTTCCGCCCGGCGGCGTTGCCGATACTGTCGCCCGCCCGGTTGCAGACGCCATGTCCAAAGCACTGGGAAAAGCTGTGGTCATCGAAAACAAGGGGGGTGCGGGCGGCGCTATTGGCATCGGGGCGTCGGCCCACGCAAAGCCCGATGGCTACACCATTCTTTTAAGCCTGTCGTCCATTTCTATCCTGCCCGAAGCAGACAAAATTCTTGGCCGAACGCCTGCCTATCAGCTTGATCAATTCAAGCCGATAGCAAGAATTACGGCGGATCCTACCGTGCTGGTGGTCCGGGCTGATGCGCCATGGAAGAGCGCGGACGAGTTTATTGAAGCGGCCAGGAAAGATCCGAAAGGCATCACTTATGGAAGTTCCGGCCTGTATGGGACCATGCACGTTCCAATGGAAATTCTGTCGCAGGCTGCCGGGATTAGTCTTTCACACATTCCCTATACGGGGGCCGGCCCGGCTGTGGCAGGATTGCTGGGCAACCATGTGCAGGCACTGGCAACCGGTCCGGCCAGCATAGTCCAGCAGGTTAAAGCAGGCAAAGTTCGGGCGCTGGCACACTGGGGAGATAAGCCGATTGCTTCCATGCCGGATGTACCCAGCCTGAAGTCGCTTGGGCACGACGCCACCTTTATCCAGTGGTCCGGGGTTTTTGTACCTGCCGACACGCCAGCCGAGGTCACGGAAACACTGAAAACCAGTCTGGATAAGCTCGCTGCCGATCCTGCTTTTGCCAAAACAATCGGCAACACAGGCAGCCCACTGGACTATCTGCCTGCACAGGCCTTTGCCCAGTACTGGAAACAGGATGCACAAGGCATTGCCGCAACGGTACAGAAAATGGGAAAAATTGAATAATTGATCGCACGGCAGTGGCCTCGCGCGCCACGCCGTGGTACTTTTTTGAGAAACCTGCCGAAGCCGAAAAAAAGGTAACCCGACTCACTTCGAATCGGGTCACCGATTACCCGTCAGATGACACGATCACAGCGTCCACGCCACGATCACAGCGTCCACGCGCAATAGGTCTAAAGTTGGTCGCCACCGCCGTGCGGCCCGTCGCTACCGGCAGCATGCCCACTACATAAAATCGGATACGCTTTCCTTGGTATAAAACTCGATATAGTCCAGCAGTTTGTCTGATGCCTGGGCCGCTTTATCCGCATCCCGCTGACCGATGGCTTCGGCAACATTGGCGTGCAACAGGGCCATGGTTTCCAGGTCATTCGATTTTTTGAAATAAAAATACCAGAATCGACGGGACAACCCATGCGTCAGGCGCATAGCCCCTTCTGCAAATTCATTCCGGGCTGCCTTCAAGGTCAATTCATTGAGCATTCTGTCGGCTTTCAGGAACTGGTCCACATCGGCCTGCCGGGCCGACTCCTTAAATTGCTGATGCAATTGCACAAAGGCAAGCCGCTCCTGGTCCGTGCAGCGCTTTGCTGACATCCGGCAGACCAGACGCTCAACTTCCCGGCGCACTTCAAGCAGTTTCAACTGTTTGCGAATATTGATCTCGGGAATAAACAAGCCGCGCTGAGGCAAAACGATAATCAGGTGCTCGCGCGCCAGTCGCTGCACCGCTTCCCGTACCGGCGTGCGACCTATTTCGGTCAACTCGCACAGTTGCTGTTCCGAAACAGAACAGCCCGGCTCCAGGACCAGCATGGTAATGGCCTGCTCAAGCTTTTGATAGGCAATATCGGTCAGTTTGACTTTGGGTTGAAGCGAAACGGGTTCCGAAACAAGGTCTTGATTATTCTGTAGATTCGATGCGTTATTTGAGGCCATGATGTCACGAAAAGGTTGACCGGAAAAATTCGTTTTTCTTCCGGCTATTGTGAAAAATCACACACGTGAGTATTATACAACTAATATATTTGTTGCTCACAACATTTCAATCGACTTGCTTTTTCTGTTCATACATCACTCACAATACTATGGATACATTGATTCACGGCGCGGGCCCCATCAAAATCATTGCCATACACGGCATACAGGGGACCAACCGCGTCTGGCTGCCGCTGGCCACCCGACTGGCTGACCATTGCACCTTCATTTTGCCGAATCTGCCGGGACGAGGCGCTCGGAAAGACTGCTCTGAACAGGACATGACGCTTGAGTCGTTTGCAAATGTGATTGAAGACACGGTACACAAGTATATCAATGATGACCAGTCTTATTGCCTAGCCGGCTGGAGCATGGGTGTGAGCGTTGCCCTGGCCTTTGCCGGCCGCACGCAGGCAAAACGGCCAGACAAGCTGATGTTGCTCTCTGGCGTACCGGATATCAGCCAGGTCTCCTGGTTTACGCAAACAACACAAGCAAGCTTACTTGACGAGATCCGCGAACGCGAACAACGCCTGAAACTGCAGGACGCGGCCGAGCACCATGCGGTCATGTGGACCTGGCAATCCATTGCCGGGCGCTCACTGCGCGAACAATGCAAGTTGGTGGACGTTCCCTGCCTGATTATGTGCGGCACCCGGGATGAAGATTCGCCCTTGCCGCTGGTGGCCCAGTTGCGCGACCTGCTTGCGAACCCCACTTTTCTCACGATAGAAAATGCGGGGCATTCCATTCTGACTGAGAACACCGCTGCCGTCTCAGCCGGATTTACCGACTTTCTCAATCTGGAGTAATGCATGAGTTTTGACGATCATTTGTTTTTCTGCGCGCCCTCTCGCCTTATCATCAGGGAAGGGGCCCGACATGACCTGCCTGCCCTGCTGGCCAAACTGGGCCATCGCCACGGCATACTCGTTACCGATCGCTATTTCGCAGAACAAACGCCATGGGTCAACGAATATGTGCAAGCCGCCAGCAAATGTGGCATCAGCACTTACGTCTATAGCGACGGCGAACCGGATCCATCCACAACACTGTGTGACCAGGCGACGCAGCACATTCTGACCCAGACACACGGGCAGGCGCCTGATCATGTCATCGCGCTGGGTGGCGGCAGCAATATGGATCTGGCCAAAGCGCTGACACTGACGTTACGCAGTAAAAAACCGGTGGCGCACTACAAGGACGGCATTGGCAACGATGAACCGCTGCCCTTTATCGCCATGCCGACGACCTCGGGCACGGCCTCGGAAGTCACTCCAGGCGCCATTCTGATAGACCCAGACAACGCAACAAAGATTGCCTTGATGGACAATCGCTTACGACCATTTATCGCACTTGTCGATCCACAGTTTACCTATACCTGTCCGCCTCGCGTGACCGCCGACTCGGGCATCGATGCACTGATCCACGCTATGGAATCCTATGTCACCATGGACTCGAAGCAATTTGAGCGCAACCACAACCCGGATCCAGGCTACAGCGGACGCACGCACCTGAGCAAGATGTTCGCTCGCGAGTCCATGATACTTTGCGCCCGGCACCTGAGACAGGCTTACCTGAACGGCGCCGACACGCAGGCACGCATCGGCATGAGTTATGCCAGCGTCTTTGCAGGCCTCTCTTATGGCAGCGCAGGATTGAACGCGGTTCATGGCATCGCGTACAGTATTGCCGGACTGACCCATGAAACGCATGGCCGCACCAACGCAGTGATCCTTCCCTACGTTCTGTACGAGTTACGCGACCAACGCATGCAGGAGCTCAAAGAAATCGCCGCCATTTTTGGCATAACCGGACAGGGGCAGAAGCAGGAGCACGGCCCGGTTTTACAACTGGTGCAAACACTTCAGACGCTGGTCAGCGAGCTGGGCATTCCCAATAACCTGAAAGATTTTGGTATCAAAGAGGCCGATCTGCCGCGTCTGTATGCAGATGCGATGAGCGTAACCCGCTTGCGCAACGCTTTCCCGGTTCCGGACACCTCTGCGTCGTACCTGCGCATTATTGCCAATGCATGGGCTGGCGACTTTTCCGACACGCCAGTTCCTGCTTTGCAGCAAGTACAGGACAGCCAGGTGGCTTACGCCTCCGAATAACCTGCACAAGCACCCGCCAGGGTGCGGCTGCACTGCGCCGCATTGCCCTTTGCAAAAATCAACATACAGAGGCACATCGCATATCGGCCGGCCCGGGCAGACCCAACGCACCTGATTGCACCGATCGAGCCGTCGCCCCCTGCCGGGCCGGCACGGTGCGAACAGCCGGCGCCTTGCAGATGCGCATGAACACCGCTATTGCGACTGTAATTGACCCGGTCTATCTTTTCAGACGAGCGCGCCTGAACCGGATTGTGCATTCAATGCCTGATCCAGCGCCGGCACGCCCTTTGTCCTGGCCCATGCCGCAATGATCAATGCCTATCGTGATATTACATTCATGATATATTTCTATTGCATTTCAGTAATATATCAGTTAAATTCAAGAAAAATATATCTACAAGGAGACAGGCAATGGCATCAATACCTATTACGCCATCGGATATTTCAGGCCGTATGGAACGGCTTCCGATGACAAGCTATCAAACCAAACTATTCTGTATTATTGCGACCGCATGGTTCTTTGATTCGATGGACCTGGGCGTCATGACTTTTATCCTGGGCTCTATCAAAGCCGAATTCGGCCTGAGTATTGCCCAGACCGGGATTGTGGCCAGCGCCAGTTTTCTTGGCATGCTGATCGGCGCCGCTGTCGCCGGCGTACTGGCCGACCGGTTTGGCCGCAAGCCCGTCTTCCAGGTCAGTATGGTGTTCTGGGGCATTGGCAGTCTGTTCTGTGGACTATCGACCGACGTGAACATGCTGATTGCCAGTCGCATCGTGCTGGGCTTCGGTATGGGTATGGAGTTTCCTGTCGGTCTGTCGATCGTATCGGAAATTGTTCCCTCCAACCGTCGTGGCAGATACCTGGCGATCCTGGAGGGCTTCTGGCCTATCGGCTTCATCTGTTCTGGTGTGCTGAGCTATCTGCTGCTGGAGCCCATCGGCTGGCGTGGCATTTTCTTTGTACTCGCAGTCCCTGCTGTATTCGTTTTCTATATCCGTCGTCACGTCCCGGAATCGCCACGCTGGCTGTCTGACTCAGGTCAAAGTGAAAAAGCCGACAGCGTCATGACCACCATGGAGAATCATGTACGCAAAACGCTTAACAATAAGGAGTTGCCTCCCATTGTCTCGCTGCCGACCGCTGCCACACAGTCCAATTCCGGCAATAGCTTCTCTGAGTTGTGGAAGGGCGAATACGGACGCCGCACGCTGATGCTGTGGATACTGTGGTTCTTTGCACTGATGGGCTATTACGGCCTGACCAGCTGGCTTGGTGCATTGCTGCAGCAGGCCGGTTACGAAGTGACCAAATCCGTACAGTACACCGTCACTATTTCACTGGCAGGCATCCCCGGCTTTATCTTCGCTTCCTGGATTATCGAAAAAATCGGCCGCAAGCCCACGTGTGTTCTGTTGCTGCTGGGCAGCGCCGTTTCGGTATACATCTACGGGCACGTGGCAAGCGTCAAGGGTGAACTTCACTACCTGATGATGTCCGGCATGTTCATGCAATTCTGTCTTTTTGGCATGTGGTCCATTCTGTACGCCTACACCCCTGAATTGTATCCGACCCGCATCCGTGCCACCGGCGCCGGCTTCGCCTCATCCATCGGTCGGCTGGGCTCGTTCGTGGGTCCCTTTGCCGTGGGCTTTCTTCTGCCGGTCACCGGACAGACTGGCGTGTTTACGCTGGGCGCCGCCTCATTCGTCATCGCAGCTGCAGTTGTCGTCTTGCTGGGTGTAGAGACGCGTGGCCGGGCCCTTGAAGACATATCCGGATAAGCCCCGGACATTCAATGGCAATTGAGATTTTATTTCAGGAGTAATGATTATGATGACAGAAAGGCAACGAAAATTTCGCGAACAATATAAAAGCGATATCAGCCCCTTGTATAACGGCCTGGTGCACATCGGCGTGATGTATGCGGTTGGCATAGCCGCAGTCATCTATTGCATCTCGCAACTGACCACGGCTACCTGGGAGTATTTATTGATTATTCCCGTCTTCCTGGCGGGTAACTTCGTGGAATGGGCAATGCATACCTACGTGATGCATAAGCGCATCAACGTCTTTGCCCTGCGCGCCATTTACGAGAGGCATACCCGGCAGCATCATCAGTATTTCACTGACAATGACATTACGATAGATTCGAGCCGAGAATTCAGGATTGTCTTTTTCCCATGGCGGGTATTGCTTACGCTTGGCGTCGGCGGCCTGGTCCTGGGCTATCTGGCGTCAGTCATTATCAATCCCAATGCCGGCTATGTCGTTTTCCTGACAATGGTGCTGCAATATCTGGTTTATGAGACCTTCCATTATTGCTGCCACGTCCATGACAACTGGTTCGTCAGGAACGTGCCCTTTATCAATACCATCCGACGTCATCACACGGCCCATCACAATATGGGACTGATGATGCATTACAACATGAATCTGACGTTCCCTATTGCAGACTGGTTCATGAAAACCAGCGATCTTGATCGCGGACTGCTTGGCCACCTGTTCAACGGCTACAGTGAAAAACATATCAAGGAAGAGCTTAAACCGATCATCAGAAAATATCGCAACGATGATGCCAGCGTCAGCCTGGATGGGCCCAACCTTACGTCAGAAGAACAGAACGTACTGAATCGCGCAATGGCACGCTGATCCGCACACCTTGAGCACTGAGCCCCGATCTGCCGGTATCAGTCCCAACGCATCTGATACCGGCAGCACTGTATAAAAATGATCTGCCCGCACCCTGTATCCGACACCGGATTCAGGGTTTTTCTATTGTGTTACCTGAGCCGGCGTGCCTTCACGACGCAGTACCCTGCCCGGGCGCTGTCCACTCGGCTTGCCATCCTCCCACACAACCTTGCCGTTGACCAGTACCGTGCTGATGCCAATGGCAGCGGCCACAGGCTGGGCGAAGGTTGCCGCCTCGTTCACCGTTTGTGCATCAAACAGTGTGACATCGGCAAACGCCCCCTGCCGAATGATGCCACGATCGGTCAGGCCGAACTTGCCCGCAGTTAATCCGGTCATTTTATGCAGCGCCTTCTCCAGCGAAAACAGCCCCAGGCCACGGCTGTAATGCCCCAGCACGCGTGGAAAGCTTCCCCATAGGCGGGGATGGGGTTTTTCATCATGAGGCAGGCCATCGGAGCCGATCATCGTGTCATCAAACTGCAGAATGCGCTGTACGTCGGCATCATCCATCCGATAGTAAATCGCACCGGCGGGTAATAATTTCTCGATGGCCTCTTCGGTGCTTACATTCAATCGGCTTGCGATCTCCGTCAAATCCAGCCCGGCCATCTGCGGCATGCCTTTTGACCACGTCACCGTTACCCGTGTCGAATTGGCCACCAGCTTTGCCGACAAGATAGTAGAGGAGGCATCGTATGGATAGCAATCAAGACAAATAGACTGCCTGGTCATATGATCTGCGATATACGCCAGTGTCTCGGCCGAACGACCGTGATTTTGAACGCCAACCACCTTGTGATGGGAAATAACAACGGGCACGCCAACCTGCCGCCCGATCCGGAAAGATTCTTCCAGCGACTCGATGACTTGATCGCCTTCATCGCGCATATGTGTGCAATAAATACCGCCATAGCACGCCAGGGGGGCGCACACGTCGATCACTTCCTGCGTGGGTGCAGCCACCGCCGGCGGATAGACCAGACCGGTGGACACACCAATGGCGCCAGCCTCCATCGCTTCGACGACCAGTTCCTGCATCGCTGCTATTTCGCTGTCGGTTGCCGCTCTGGTGAGGTCATCCATTGTTGAAACACGAAGGGTCGAATGCCCGACCAGCATGGCGCAATTGGTGGCGGCTGGGCGATCGCTCAGTTCGCTGACGTATTGCGCAAAGTTGCGAAACCGGAACCAGCCGCCTTTTTCATCCAGCAGATTCAGTGGCGGCGTTACCGGATCGGGAATATCCCGCGGCATTGGCGCCAGAGAAATGCCGCAATTGCCGCCAATCACGGTTGTGATTCCCTGACTGACCTTGGGCGCCATATCCCCATCTGACAACATCAATCTGTCATCATGCGTATGCGCATCGATGAACCCCGGGCTGACGATCAGGCCGCTGGCATCAATTACTTTATTTGCCGTCGCCTGCGACAAATCGCCAATGTGAGCGATGCGCTCGCCCAGGATGGCGACATCAGCGGTAAAACGCGCGCTGCCGGTGCCGTCGACCACATCGCCATTTACAATCAAAACATCATAATGTGTACTCATTTCTGACCTCTAAAATTTTGGGGTATCTTTGGAGCATGGGCATCGATCACGCCGGCAATCCTGCCTGATCCCCTGCTTCGGACACGGCACGAAAATTATGAAAATCCCAGTGTCTGCCCGGTGCGGCATCGATCAGCGCTCGGGTATAGGGTTGCGTTGGCGCCGTCAAGACAGTATGGGCCTTGCCCGATTCCACAATTTTTCCCTGTTGCATAACGATGATGGAATCACAAATCTGCGCAGCCACCCGCAAGTCATGTGTAATAAACAACACACCGACACCCGTGCGTTCGCGCACTTCATCCAGCAGCGCAAGCACCTGTGCCTGAACCGACACATCGAGCGCAGACACCGCCTCGTCGGCGACCAGGATATCGGGTTCCAGTGCCAGCGCCCTGGCAATGCAGATACGCTGACGCTGCCCGCCGGAAAATTGATGCGGAAATCGCTGCAATGCGTCTTTAGTCAGGCCCACAAGCTGCATCAGCGCAGCCGCCTTGTCCATCGCGACATCTTTGGCTACGCCGAAATTGAGCAATCCCTCGATAATCGAATCGCCCACGGTCATGCGCGGATTCAGGGAGCGATAGGGATCCTGAAAGACAATCTGGATACGCTGGCGCATGGGCCGCAACTGGCTGCCCGAGAGCTGCGCAATATCCCGATCCTTGATATGGATCTGACCCGAACTCGGCTGCAGCAGCCTGACGATACAGCGTGCAACGGTTGATTTACCCGAGCCGGACTCGCCTACAATTCCGACAATTTCTCCACGGCTGAGGGTCAGGTTGATATTGTTGGCCGCAGTGATATGGCGTCCGGTTCCCCATAACTTTTTCTCAGAATAAGTCTTAACCAGGCCCGAGACGTCCAGCACCTTCTCCCCGTTATTCTGCTCACGCTGCTGGGGCACCAGGCTGGGCACCGAGGACACCAGCATGCGACTGTACGCATGTGCGGGGTTTCTCAGGATAGCGTCACGCGTCCCTGTCTCCATGACCTCGCCCTTGTTCATCACCACAATCCGGTCGGCAATTTCTGCAACCACGCCAAAATCATGCGTGATGAACAGCACGGCCATATTGTTTTTTAGCTGAAGCTCACGAATCAGCAGCAAAATCTGTTTCTGGGTGGTGACATCCAGCGCTGTGGTCGGTTCATCGGCAATCAGCAGCCGGGGCTGCAGAATCAGCGCCATTGAGATGACAACCCGTTGCCGCTGACCGCCAGACAACTGGTGCGGATACGCATCGTAGATCCGCTCAGGATCGGGCATATGAACCGACTCGAGCATAAGCAATACCGCCTGACGGCGTTGCTTTGCAGACATCGTGCTATGGATCCGCAGCACCTCGTCAATCTGCCGCCCTACTTTCTGTACAGGATTGAGCGCAGTCATCGGTTCCTGGAAAATCATCGACATGGTGGTGGCTCGCAACTCGCGCAGGCGCTTCGCACTGGCTTTCAGTACGTCTTCGCCATCGAGCAGGATGCTACCGTTGCACGCCTGCAGGCTGTCTTCGCCCAGCAAACCCATCACGGTATACGACGAGACCGATTTGCCGGACCCCGATTCGCCCACCACACACAGCGTTTCACCCGCAAATACATCAAAGCTGATGTTATTGACGACACGCCTTTGCGTGCCTGCGCCAACGACCCGCACCGACAGATCGCGCACCCGCAGCACCGGTTCCGCTGCATTTTCCACGGTTTTCTTTGTCTCTTGATTCATGATTTTTTCGCCATTCTTGGATCCAGCACATCACGCAATACATCGCCCAGGATATTGACGCAAAGCAATGTCAGTGCGAGCAGGATACCGGGATACAGGATCAGCCCGGGCAGCAGGCGAAAATACATGCGCCCCTCGGACATCATATTGCCCCATGATGGAATCTCTGGCGGCAGCCCGGCCCCCAGGAAACTTAAGGTCGCCTCGGTAAGAATGGCGGCAGCAAAAATATAGGTGCCCTGCACGATCAGCGGTGCAATCGTATTGGGAATCATATGGCGCCATAAAATGGTCCGCACCCGGGTACCCAGCGAGACGGCCGCCTCTACATAGGGTTCGGCGCGCACCGACAGAATCACGCCACGCACCAGCCGCACCACCCGCGGGATTTCGGGAATCGTAATAGCCACAAGGACCGTGACCAGGCTGCCGCCGGTCAGTGACACCAGGGCGATGGCCAGCAGGATGCCCGGAATTGCCATGATGCCGTCCATCACCCGCATGATGATGCCATCGGCAAATCTGAAATAACCGGCAATCACCCCGATGAACAATCCGGCGACCAGGCTCATCACTGTTGCACCAATACCAACGATCAGCGAGACCCGGGCGCCGTACAATGCACGCGAATAGGTATCGCGTCCGAAAGCATCGGTTCCCAGCCAGTGCGCGGACGACATTTTGGCCAGCCTTTCAGCCGGATTGATGGCCACCGGATCTACGGTGCCAAGTAACGGCGCGCATACGGCCACAAAAACGATAAGCACGAATAATACAAATGCAATCAGGACCGGAATACTGCCAAGCGCCGCGCGCAACTGCCCGGGCAACGTCGAATAATGTTGAACAACGGGCTGCCCTGAAGCCGAAGCCGGCAGCGTTTCTGAAGTGAGTGGGACAGTCATGGTGGTCCTTCAATAACGGATTCGTGGATCGAAGACCGTATACAGCAGATCGACAATCAGATTGATCAGGATATACACGATGGAAAAAAGCAGTATCAGCCCCTGGATAACCGGATAATCGCGAGCGAGCACTGCTTCGACGACCAGCCGCCCCAGGCCTGGCAGGTTGAAGACCGATTCGGTGACCACGACCCCGCTGATCAGGGACGCAATGCCTATGCCGATGACAGTGACAATGGGCACAGCTGCGTTACGCAAGGCGTGCCGCATCAGCACCGCTTTTTCTTTCAGGCCCTTGGCGCGCGCCGTGCGAATATAGTCTTCGCCCATGACTTCGATAATGCTGCTGCGTGTGATACGGGCGATCAGTGCCACGTAAATCGCGCTCAGCGCCAGGGTGGGCAGAATCAATCGCTGCGCAAAAGGCAGCAGCCCTGCCGACAGCGGTTTGTAACCTTGTACCGGCAGCCAGTTCAGCTGTATAGCGAAAAAATAGATCAGTAAATAGCCAACCACAAAGGTGGGAATCGAAAACCCTAGCACAGACAGGCTCATGATCAGGCGATCCAGCAGTTTGCCTTGCCGCCATGCCGCAATGACGCCCAAAGGGATGGCAATGAGTACCGTCAGTACGATGGTTGACACGGCTAGCGCCAGCGTTGGCCCCATGCGCCCGGCAATCATCTGCAGCACCGGCGTGCCCGACAATAGCGAGACGCCAAGGTCGCCCTGCAGCAATCGCCCGACCCAGACGATAAATTGCGTATAAATCGGCTGATCCAGGCCCATGGTCTGGCGGATCTGCTCAAGCTGAGCAGCAGTGGCATCGTCTCCCGCAATGATGGCGGCAGGGTCTCCCGGTGTCAGACGAAGAATGGCGAAAATGACAATGGCAACCATCACGATGACCGGTAGTGTGGCCAGAAGCCGACGGGCGATGTAGGTAATCATGGCAGGCTCACTTATCCGATTTTTTCAGGTTCCAGAACACGGTGACCGGCGAAGGCAAGACATCAGATAGCTTGGTACTGTACGCGGCAGGGATGAGAAACTGTCCCAGTGGCGCAACCACGCCTTCGTCTATCACCAGCTTTTGCAGTTGGGCGGTAATCTTCTTGCGCTCGGCATCATCTTTGGCTCGTGCAAATTCAAGCCGCAACGATTCAATTTGTGGCACATCCGGCCAGCCGGCCCAGGCTTTTTTCCCGTTTGAGGCAATCGTCGTATTACCAAACGGGTCACCGCTGGTGGCCAGAATGCTATATGTTGAAAAAATACTCCATCCGCCCTCGGCCGGCGATTTCTGATTGCTTTGCTGGGTGGCGACCGTCTGCCAGTCCATGGTCTTCATATCAACCTTAAAACCAGCCTTGCGCAAGGCGTCGCCAATCACGACCGGTTGCGCGGACAGCATGGCAATATCAGTCGGCTGCAAAATCACAACTGGCGTACCGTCATAATTGGCCTGTTTGAGCAGCGCCTTCGCTTTTTCTATGTTAGCCGGCACAACCATCTCTTTGCCATAGTCATTTTCATATGGGTTGCCACAACCGAAAACAGCCGCGCAAGATTTGTAGTATTCCGGGTTACCGACCAGCGCCTTAAGGACATTTTCCTGCCCTACCGCATACATCGCGGCCTGGCGGATCAGCCGGTTATTGAATGGCGCATGCAGATGATTAAACCGGAAGTACGTCCAGGCGCCCAGCTTGTCCAGCACCTCAACCTTGATATTTTCCTGGTCCTGAACCATGGGCAGCAGATCAAATGGTACTTGCTGGATGAAATCAATTTCGTCATTCATCAAGGCATTGATGGGTGTCATCTGGTCCGGCATAGCGACCCATTGCACCCGCTCAACATTGACCACCTTGCCGCCGGCCGTCCAGCTGGCCGGCTCGCTGCGCGGCACATAGTCATTATTGCGCTCGTATACGACCCGCAGCCCGGGCCTGAACTCGGACTGGACAAACTTGAACGGGCCGGAGCCGATGTATTCGGTAATCGGCTTGGAAGACGGTGTTTCGGCAATGCGTTTGGGCATCATGAATGCGGGACGCGAACTGAGCTTGCCCAGACCTGCTAGCAATAATGTGGTGGGTTCCTTCAGGTTGATTTCAAATACTTTGCTGTCGATCACCTTGATATCGGCCACCATCGTCATCAATACCTGACCGGTAGAGTCTTTTTCGGCCCAGCGCTTGATGGAGGCGACACAGTCCTCTGAAGTCACCGGCGCGCCGTCGTGCCATTTGAGCCCCTCGCGCAAGGTAAAGGTGTAGGTCTTGCCATCGGCAGATGCCTTCCAGTCTGCCATCTGCGGCTGGATCTTGAAGCTGGAATCAGTCCCCAACAATGTGTCGTAAATCATGTAGCCATGGTCGCGTGTCATGAATGCGGTACTGATGACCGGATCCATAACACGCAATCCTGATTGCATCACTGCAGTGACAGTTTGTGCCTGAACGGCCGGCACGCACGACAAGGCGGCAGCCAGTGCCATACCCAGTGCCATATTTTTCAAAGCGGTCAATTGCTTGGCCTTGTGCATCATGGTATTTCTCCTGTACTCGATATAAGGGGCTGGCGCACTTGACGCATGGTCAACTGTAGCCAGTACACGTGCTACTGCGTCCTGCATTAAGGAGCAAAAAGGTTGTCGGCAATAGTTGTGGGTGCGCCTGAAAGCCGGTCCGCAAGCAAGGCTGCGCTGCCTGCGGCAAGCGTAAAGCCAAGCGCGCCCTGGCCTGCATTGATCCAGAGGTTTCGCAGCGGCGCCTGGCCAATCAAGGGCTTGCTGTCCGGGCGCGCCGGGCGCAACCCCGCCCATGCCACGGGTTCATCAGCCGGGTGCAGCGCCGGCAAATAGTGCTCGACCGCCTGCTTGAGACTGGTGATGCGCCGCGGATGAATGCTGATTGAGCCATCGCCTATGTCCACCATGCCGGCAACGCGCAAGCGGTTACCCAGGCGCGCATAGACGACTTTGTTGTGCACGTCGCTGACACTGACGCGGGGCGCCTCGCTTTGTGCAGTCAATTCGTAAGTGAGGCTGTATCCCTTGAGCGGGTAAATATAGGGATTGAAGCCCGCCTGGCGGGCCAATGCCTGCGCGCCGATACCATTGGCAATGACATAGGCGTCTGCCGTCATATCACCAGCCATCGTCTGCAGCCGCGTAACGCGACCATTTTGCCGATGCAGGTGCATGACAGGCGTGTTATAGAGAAATTCAACTTTCTGCGGCCCCTGGCGCAATTTGCGTTCCAGTTCGCGGCACAGCTTCAGGCAATCGCCGGCATCTTCACTACGGGTAAAAATGCCGCCGGCAATCCGCTCCTGGATGCCGCGCAATGCAGGCTCCAGTTCCAGGCAACGCTTGCGGTCCAGCGCTACTTGCGTGGAACCCAACGCTGCCTGATAGTCCATCTGTTTTCTGGCGACGGCATAGGAACCGGCATCCTGATACACCAGCAGCTTTCCGGAACTGCTGAAGTCAAACGACAACATTTCATCTGCAATGAGCTGGTGCATCATTTGCCTGCTGTACAACCCCAGCGACAGCAGTTCTGCGGTCGTCTGCCGGCTTTTTTCAGTACGGCAGGCGGCCAGAAACGCCATGGCCCAGCGCCATTGCTGTGGATCGGCACGCAACCGCAATGACAAGGGTGATCGGGCACTAAGCAGCCATGCTGGCAATTTGGGCAGAACCGCAGGTTCTGCCAGGGGCGCCACGAAGCTGTAGCTCAATTGGGCGCCATTGGCCTGGCTGGTCATCTGCCCCGGGCCTGCGCAGGCATCAACAACCGTGACCTGATGTCCTTTTTTTGCCAGATAATAGGCACTGGTCATGCCGATAATACCGGCGCCGATCACAATAATATGCATGCTGGCTCCCGCGTCATTGGCTTAGCATTGCGCGCTCACGCAATTGATCGATCGTTGCCGACGCAGATATATATTGCAAACTGGTGCGGACCGAAATCACGGCCGGCCCCCCTGCGGCGAGCGCAGTGCGCAGCGCCGCATCAATCTGCGAACTGTCGTCAACGCGAATACCCAGTGCACCGAAATTGCGCGCCACTGCAGCAAAATCCGGATTGCGAAGATCCGTTGCGCTCACCCGTTGCGGAAAATGCTTTTCCTGATGCATGCGGATCGTGCCATAAGCGCCGTTGTCCGAGATCACCAGTATCGGATGCGCACCGTACTGGATGGCAGTGGCCAGTTCGTTGCCCGTCATCAGAAACCCGCCATCGCCTACAAAGCAGACGACCTGTCGGTCCGGATAGCGCAAACTGGCCGCAACGGCAGCCGGCACACCGTAGCCCATGGCGCCCGAAGATGGTGCGACCATTTGCCTGCCACCGCCGAAACGCATCAGGCGCTGGACCCACCCGCCAAAATTGCCGGCATCAATCGTAATAATGGCGTCATCGGCCAGCAAACGATCGGCCGCCTGCACCACACTCGAAAACACGACGCCATCTTCTGCATCGGCGGGCCCGTCCCAGTCTGTCAGCGCTTGCGCCACCTGATGCAGCTGCCGGCTCCACACCTGATGATCGGGATCTATTACCGCCGGAGCAAAATCGCACAGATCCACAAGAAACGATACGGGATCGGCCACCAGCCCCAGGTCTGTCCGACGCAACGCGCCCAATGCGGATGCGTCCGGCCAGACATGAATTAACGGCTGCAGCGGCTGCGGCGCGGCAGGAAAACGGTACCCTTGCGTGGTTACGTCCCCCAGACGGGTACCGACAGCGATAACCAGATCGGCCTGGGCAACCGCCTGGGCCAGTGCTGCCGGTGCGCCATAGGCAAGGTGCCCGGCAAACAGCGGGTGCTCATTGGCAAGCAGATCGGCATGCCTGACCGCTGTTGCTACCGGAACACCAAAGGCCTGGGCAGTGCACTGCAGCGCGGTCTGCCCCGCTTCGTTCTTGAGCAGTCCGCCGGCAATAATCAGTGGCCGGCGCGCCTGTTCAATCATGCTGGCAACACGTTTGAGCGATAGGTCAGACGCCCCGGCTGCCGGCAAAGGAAGTCGATACGCTCTTTCGGTGTCAACCATGTCTTCGAGCATATCCTCTGGCAACGCAACCACCACCGGCCCCGGTGTGCCACTGCACGCATAATGAAACGCCGTGGCAACGCACTCGGCCAACCGTTGCGCATCGTTGACCTCAACAACCCATTTGGTCATGCTGCCGAACACCTGCCCGTAGTCCACCTCCTGGAACGCTGCCATATGACGATGCGCCCGTTCGACCTGGCCGATAAAAAGCACCAGCGGCACGGCATCCTGCTGCGCCGTGTGCACGGCAATGGCCGCGTTCATGGCGCCCGGCCCGCGACTGACCAGCGCGATACCCGGCCGCCCGGTAAGGCGCGCGTCGGCCACGGCCATGAAGCCGGCGCCCCCTTCATGGCGGCAGGTCACCACATCAATCCCCGCGTGATCCGAGAGCGCATCCAGCGCACTCAAATAGCTTTCTCCGGGCACGCAAAAGACCCGTTCGACATCATGTGCACTTAACACTTCAATCAATACATCCGCTGCTCTTCGCTTCATTGTCTGCTTCCGTCAAAATATTCTTCGCCCTTGACCCGCTCAAGATCGGCCAATGCCTGTGTTCGCAGATTTTCAGGAAAACCGGCATCAATGATCTGCTCAAGCGCGGCATACAGCCGCTGCCAGCCGGCATTCGTGCGTAAAGACACACCCAGGAAATGGCTTTCTGTCCTGGATCGCAACATCATGTACAGCACACCCGCCAGCATGATGCTCACCACTGCCGGCACGTCCAGCTCCTGCGTCAACCCGTCTACCCGGTCAATGAACGACCTTGCCGCCTTCTCGCGGCGCTGCGCCAATTGCTCGGTTACTTCGTTCTGTTCAATCAGCTCCCAGCGCCGGATTTCCCGCAGGCTTTCGCTCCCTGCAAGCGCTTCGATCTGGGCATGCAGCATCGACAGAATCAGGACGGCAGGCGTCTGCTGGCTGGACTCTTCATCCCTGATCAGGCCGGCGCGTGCTGTCCAGAAATCCTGTTCCTGCATCCAGGCAAGCAACAATCCCGGCATACCGTCAAAATAACGATAGATAAGCTCCTTGCTCACGCCTGCCCGTTTGGCCACGGCGTTAACGCCTACGCCCACCATCCCGGTTTCATTGATTTGTTCTTCCAGCGCATTCAACAGCTTTCTCTCGGTGTTTTCACGACGCGACATGCTCTGCCTTTCTCATGACGACCATTGCCGAGACCGGGTCCAGGCTGCGCATAACGCAGCCATCCTGCACCTGTCCGATCAGCTCGCTGATCACATGACCGACCAGGCGAGCGCCCTGCCAGACTGGTGTACCGAGATAGACCGCGGTAAAACGGCCTGACATCTGCGACATCTGCGCGGCAGCCGTTTCAATCAGCGCAATGTTTCCATCGATATCAAGCTGGATCCGGTCGCTTTGTGCCGTTCGTAGTTCAACACCCTGCGGCAGCGACAAAAACTGATATGCGCTGGCATTGCCGCCCAGGCATCCCCACGCCAGACTGCCAACGGCGTCTGCTGTATCACGCATGAAATAAATCGAGTTGTGCAATATTGCCAGGCGCCGGTCCCCTTCACTGCGGTGAAAGCTGCCAAGATCCGCTCTTGAGGCGACTCGCTGACTATTGCCCCAGCCGATACGGCCCTGGGCATCAACGGCGATGAGTCCGGCATCGCTTTGGCCATTGCCACGCAAAACCGCGTCTACAGCATGTTGTGGCAGTTCTCCGCTGGCCAGTCGCCGCAACACGGCACGATTCAAGGGCTCGCCGTCGCTTCCCGCGCGATTGGGCAGGCGATGACCAGATACCAGCCCGATACCATCGAAGCCGGGCAAAAACTGCTGCAGCGGCTCGGGCCGGTCTGGCCCGCTGGAAATTGCCGCCGCACGTGTGGCCAGCAACCATTCGTCCGGAATGGCCAGCTTTGCCGCCCCACCCCTCTGGGTCACGCAGTGGCATACTTTGCCATCGTGCAACATGGCAGCAAATACGGCAAAGCCGCCAATGGCGCCTCTTCCCAGCAATTCTGCCGCAAGCACCGCTGCACGTACTGATTCTCCCGCATTGGCGCCACTGGCGGCTATTCCAATTGTCATAAAAAATCCATTGCAAAGTTCATTGAGCGACAAAACAGATGCGTCATGCCAAATGTGACCGGGTGGTCATATTTAAATGCTAACACCATGGCATTCGAAATAACAAGCGTAATTTTCTAGGGAATACCCGCATCAATTGAGCCCATAAGGGCGTGATCAAACCGGGCAAAAAGCGCAACTCAGGCATATTTACTCAAGCATTAATCATGCCAAACAGCCAGTCGTGCCTGGGGAATCCTGCTCTGTTTTTGTGCACAGATGTGCCTGTGCGGGTATGAGCGTGGCACAGTGACCGCAATAGTCAGCAAATGATGTCTATTTACGTCAATATGACGTTAAAGCCTTGCGTCATCGGCAAATGCCAGTTGTAATTAACCGATCAAGCAAACCGCAAGGGTCCGGCCAATGTTACAGCGCATCGTTTTTGTCTTTTTGCTCTTTGTCTCTGCCCCTGCCCTTGCTGCGTGCGACAGCCCCGTCAAGTTCGCCGCGCTGACCTGGGAAAGTGGTCAATTTACCAGCGCTGTATTGCGCCTGATCGCTGAACGCGGCTACCAGTGCAAAACAACCGAGGTTCCCGGCTCCGGCCCTGCCCAGGAAAATGCCCTGTCGCAAAATGACATTCAGGTGATTGGCGAAGTCTGGGTCGGACGCTCCGAAGTCATGAACAAGGCGTTGCAAGAGAACAAGGCCGCCATGGTGGGCGACACGCTCAAAGGCGGGGCCCAGCAGGGCTGGTATGTGCCCGATTATGTCTGGGAACAAAACCCGCAACTTCGTTCCTACAAGGATCTTGAGCGTTTTTCACAGTTGTTTCTGGACTCCGCAAGCGGCCCCAAACCACGCTTCATGAACTGTCCGTCGGGCTGGACATGTGAGATATTCAACACCCGCCTGTTGCGCACGACCGGCCTGGATAAGACATTCGATAATGTTCACCCCGGTACGGGCGCGGCACTGGATGCGGAAATTTCCTCGGCTTATGAACAGAAGAAACCCCTGCTCTTTTATTATTGGCAGCCTACCGGGCTGATGGCCAAGTACACATTCAAGGCGCTGGAATTTCCAAAAAATGAATCGGAATGCTGGAGCAGCCTGCTGGAAAAAGACGGCGACAAGAACTGCGTCACCGGTTTTCCGGTATCCAATTTGTCAATTGCCGTGTCCACGCCCTTCAAGGAACAGCATCCGGATCTCATACAGTTCTTTGAAAAAATCCAGTTCACTGCCGATCAGTTGAACGGCGCCATTTTGCAAATGACCGAAAGCAAACGCGATGGTGCCCTGCAGGCGGAACAGTTCATCAAGGAACATCCAGAAGTCTGGCAGCAATGGGTCAGCCCCGAGGCGGCAGCCAGGCTGCAGGCCTGGACCGGGCAAACAGTAGCGGTAAGCAGCATATTCCCTGACTGGTCCATTCAGGACAAGCTCAATAGCGGCCTCAAGTCGGTAGTGGGCACCTATGGCGAATCGTTTCGGCAGGTCAGTGGATCCCTTACCCGCTATTTGCTAAGTCCGACGGTACAGGCGCTGGCGGCGATTCCGGCATGGCTGATGATTCTGCTCACGGCGGCGTTGGCCTGGCACAGCACACGCTCAATCATTTTTGCGGTGGTGTGTGCTTTCGGGCTTTACGTGATCGGCGCCTTTGGCTTGTGGGCGGCATTGCTGCAGACGCTGGCACTGTTGATTTGCGCAGTCATTATCACCGTGGTCATTGGGATACCCATAGGAATTTTCGTTGCGGCTCGCCCGCGCGTATATCGCGTGCTGCAACCGGTGCTGGATGTGATGCAGACCATGCCAAGCTTTGTCTATCTCATTCCGGTGCTGATGCTTTTTGGCCTGGGGAATGTGCCCGCGCTTTTCGCAACAGTGATTTACGCCATCGCACCGCTGATCCGGCTGACCGCATTGGGCATTTTGCAGATCAGTCGCGAAATGCATGAAACCGGAACGGCATTTGGCACCAACCGCTGGCAAATGCTGCGCTGGGTCATTCTGCCCCTGGCCAAGCCCAGCATCATGGCGGGCATCAACCAGGCAGTCATGATGTCGCTCTCAATGGTTGTGCTGGCCTCCATGATCGGCGCGCCGGGCCTTGGCGAGCGGGTGCTGGAAGCGGTGCAGACACTGAATGTCGGCCAGGGCGTACAGGCGGGCGGCGCGATTGTAATTCTGGCTGTGATTATTGACCGCATCACCCAGGCCTACGGCAACCGCAGGAGAACACGATGAATACAGAGGCCATTGACGCTACCTTGGGCACGGTGCCAACCGGCGCCGGCAGCCCGGGAATAGACAAACATTTCATTCGTCTTCAGAACATCAACAAGGTGTTTGGTGAGCGCCATAGCAAAGCCATGAAGTTACTGCATCAGGGATCGGACAATGAAGAAATTACCGCGGCAACCGGCTGCCATGTTGCCTTGAGAAATATCAATCTGGACATTCCTTCCAATGGTATTTATTGCATCATGGGCTTGTCGGGCTCGGGCAAATCCACCCTGCTGCGTCATATCAATCGCCTGATCGATCCGGATACCGGTACCGTTCAAATCCAGGACGTGGACGTAACTGCCTTGTCGATACCCGATCTGCAGAAGTTTCGCCAGAAGCGCATCGCCATGGTCTTTCAGCACTTTGGTCTGTTGCCGCATTTTACCGTGCAGCAGAATGCCGAATTTGCCCTGCGCGTGCGCGGTGTACCCAAGCGTGAGCGCGCAGAACAGGCGCGCTACTGGCTCAACGAAATGGAGCTGTCAGGCTACGAGGCGCATTATTACGATGAGCTCTCCGGCGGCATGCGACAGCGGGTCGGCCTGGCACGCGCACTGGCGGCTGGCACCGATATCCTGCTGATGGACGAACCGTTTTCCGCACTTGATCCGCTGATCAGGCGCAAATTGCAGGCACTGTTACTGAATTTGCAGGATCGGCTGAACAAGACAATTGTGTTTATTACCCATGATGTGGAGGAAGCCCGGACACTGGGCGGCACGGTGGCCCTGCTCAATCAGGGGCGCCTGATTCAACAAGGTAGTCTGGAGCAGATGACAGCAAATCCGGCAGATGAATATGTGGCCAGTTTTTTGACTTCCACAGTAGAGACATCATGAGCGTTTCCAGAGACTTTCTGGAATATGTGCTGGATCTGCTGGCGCCGCTGGGGCCGATAACCACACGCAGAATGTTCGGCAGTGTCGGACTGTATCTTGACGGACGAATGTTTGCCATTGTCAGCGGCGAGGACCGATTCTATGTCAAGTCCGATAATCAGACCCAGGGGCAGTTCGACGATGCAGACTGTCCTGCGCTGACCTATACCTCGAAAAAACCCAACGGGGAAAGCAAGACCGTCGCGCTTTCATTTCGTGCCCCGCCCGAATCAGTCCTGGATGATCGTCAGCAAATGCTGGACTGGGCGCAGCTTGGCATTCAGGCGGCGGCACGTATGCCGGAGAAAAAACAGCACACGCGTTCTGCAGGCTCGCCGGCCGATGCATACCGGCGTCGCAGATGACCACGTAACATAAGCCTGCGCTGTTCAGGAGCGCTCACCACCCTGAACAGCGACCAGCATCAATACAGCACTTCGGGCAACCACAGCCCGATTTTAGGGAAGATATACAATAGAATCAGTGCCAGTATCTGTATGCCCATGAAGGGCAACATGCCCAGGAATATCTGGTTCAGCGTCACGTGCGGGGGCGCTACGCCTTTCAGATAAAATGCCGACATGGCCACGGGCGGGGAAAGAAATGCGGTCTGCAGATTCAGCGCAACCAGAATGCCGAAGAACAGCGGATCGATATTGTAGTGCGCCAGCAAAGGCAGAAATATCGGCATGAAAATAACGATAATTTCTGTCCATTCCAGCGGCCAGCCCAGCAGAAAAATCACAATCTGCGCAAGTATCATGAACTCAAGTGGCGTCAGGTCCATCGACACGACCCAGCTATTGATGATTTCCTGGCCGCCCAGCAAGGCAAAGGCGGCCGAAAAAATACTGGAGCCGACAAAAAGCCAGCACACCATAGCGCTGGTTCGTGCCGCCAGATACACTGATTCCTTGAGCATCGGCATATTCAGTCGTCGGTAGCACAGGGCCAGCAATATACCGCCAAACGCCCCCATGGCCGCAGCTTCCGAGGGTGTGGCAAAACCAAAAACGATACTGCCGAGCACCGCCAGAATCATAATCGCCAGCGGAAAAAAAGACGCCATCAACATCTTGAAAATTTCCAGCCGGGCAAAGGTAAACCACGCATAAAACGCAATCATCAGCGCCAGCCCAACGGCAAACACAAGCCAGAAGGTTGGCGATACGCCTGGCGCGTCGGCCTCGGGCGGGGTCGACGCGGTGGCTGCATTCTGTTCAGACTGGGCGGGTGTGGCGCCTGGCGGCTCCGCTACAGTGCCAGGGGGTTCGGAAATGCCTGCCGGCGGTTCAGCCAATGTAGTGCCCGGTGGCTCTGCAAGAGACCCGGGTGGCTCTGCCAGCCCTGACCCTGCCGGCTCCTGCAACGAACCGGCATACTGCACCGTTGACGGCGCATTGAGCGATCCCATTTCCGCCAGCGTGCTTATCTGTTGCGTGGTGGGCAGTGAAAGTGTGTAGCTAAGCCCGATCACGCAGGCGAACATGATGGCGGGAATCAGGGCAATGAACAATTGCCTGAGTATCACCGAAGCCGGAATGGCGATATTGCGCTCGCCCTTCAGGGCACGCAGCAAGCCTGGGAGTGCCTTGTTGCTGATGCTGTTTTTGATGCTGGCAGCAAATTCGGGCAACGGAATCCGCCGCTCTTCCTCGGACAAGGGCGGCGCCCAGGCAGGTTTTATTTTTGCCACCACAATGATATACACCACATACATGCCGGCAAGCATGAGGCCCGGAAAAAACGCTGCCGCATATAATTTAACAACAGATACACCCGCCACCGCCCCATACACAATCAACAACACCGAAGGCGGAATCATGATCCCCAGGCAACCACCCGCAGTAATCACACCCGCCGACAGTTTGACGTCATAGCCGGCCTTGAGCATGGCCGGCAAAGCCAGCAGGCCCATCAGCGTGACCACGGCTCCAACAATACCGGTGGCGGTTGCAAACACCGCGCAGGTAATCACGGTTGCCACTGCAAGCGATCCAGGGATTTTAGCCATCACCAGATGCAGGCTTTTGAACAGTTTCTCGATCAGGTTGGCACGTTCAACCAGATAGCCCATGAAGATGAACAGCGGAACGGCAATCAGCACATCGTTGGTCATGACGGCGTAAGTGCGCAACACCATCAGATCCAATGTCTGCTCTATGGCAAGCTTGGGACCCATTGCGCGATAGGCAAACAGCGTAAATATGACGCCCATGCCCATCAACGTGAATGCTGTGGGAAACCCAAGCATGATGGTGACCACAATCAACGCCAGCATCAACAGCCCCAGATGGCCATTGGTAATGTCGGCTGGGGCTGGCATGAAAATAACCAGGGCAGCGACAATCGCAATCAGAATACTGATACCGAACCAGGCCTCTTTTCTCATGCTTTATCCCCTTTTTTTGCGATGTAGCGGTCCGCTTCCTGAATGTCGGCATCGGTCACGTTGACCATGTCTTTCAGTTTATCCACGTCGACTTCTTCAACGTCAATATCCCGGGAGGGCCAGTCGCCATACCGCAGGCACTGCACGCAACGTACAACCTCGACAATGCCCTGCGTGATCAGCGCAAAACCGGCGATGGGAATGATTGCTTTGAATGGATAAATAGGCGGACCATCCGCAGTGATGGTCGAATGCTCATTGATGACAAAAGACTCGGACGCATAGTTATATCCGGCCCACACCAAAGCAATGACGCCGGGGAAGAAAAACAGGATATACAGAATGAGATCGAGCAGCGCCTGCAGGCGCGGCGGAAAAAATCCGTAGAGCACATCACCGCGCACATGACCGTTCTTGCCCAAGGTATAAGCGCCCGCCATCATGAACAAGGCGCCATACAGCATATTCATGACGTCAAATGCCCAGGCATGCGGGTTTTTGAAGGCATAACGGGAGAAGACTTCGTAAGTGACAAACAGCGTGAGAATCAGCGCACACCAGCCGAATAGCTGTCCGATCCAGGTATTGACCTGATCAATACGGTGGAGAACTCTTTTCATTAACAAACTCCTGGGACAGAGCAATAAACAATCCCTTGCGCCGAATGCGGGTTGTCATTCATGAGGCGGCTGGAGCAATACCAGACAATCGCACTGAATCGGCCGTAGAGCAGGCACATCCAGCCATCATCCGGTCATCGCGAACAGTACGCCGACGCGACAGGAACCGGCACCGGCACTCATCGCCGGCGCCATCTGTCGGGTACCTAGCCCGCAGCCTTCTTCACAAAGTAATGGTTATAGGCCATACGACGATTGTTATTGGTATCCATATCCCAGGCCACTGCCCGCTCTGCGAATTTGCGCTGCGACTGTTCAATTTCCTTGAACAGCGCATTGTTTTCCGCTTTCTTGGTGATGATGTCATCCCAGGTGGTCAATTGCTGTTGCAGAATGGCGTCGGGTGTCTTGTAGAACTTGACGTTGTCCTCTGTTTTGAGCTTGATATAGTCCTGGGAATAACGGTCAATCGCTTTCCACGACATATCGGCCGAAGCCGCTTCGACCGCATTCTGAATAATGGCCTTCATTTTGTCGGGCAAGCTGTTGTATTTGTCCTTGTTGAAGGTAATTTCAAATGTCTCGGAAGATTGGTGAAAGCTTTGCAGCATGCAGACCTTCGACACATCCGGGAAGCCCAGCAACCGGTCTGACGACGCGTTATTGAACTCGGCGCCATCGAGCAGGCCGCGATCCAGCGCTGGTACGATTTCGCCACCGGGCAACGCGTTCACCGCCGCCCCCATGGCAGTAAACAAATCAATGGCCAGGCCGTTGGTACGGAATTTCATGCCCTTCAGATCGTCTGCCTTCGCGATGGGTTTCTTGAACCAGCCCAGCGCCTGCGTTGGCATGGGGCCACTCAGAAAGGATACAACATTGCCGCCAATGGACTCATACAGTTTGGCCAGCAGCTCCTTGCCGCCGCCGTATTTGTGCCAGGCCAGCAGCATATTGGCGTCCATGCCGAATGCCGGTCCCGATGAAAACAGGGCCAGCGCGTTCTGCTTGCCGTAGCTGTAACCCAATACACCATGTCCGCCATCCAGCGTGCCTTTGGACACTGCATCCAGCAAGGCAAAAGCCGGCACAACGGCCCCCGCAGGGAGCACTTCAATCTTGAGCTCACCACCGGTCATGTCATTGACTTTTTTCGCAAAGTCATTGGCATATTCGTGGAAAATATCGACAGTTGGCCAGGTACTCTGAAAACGAAAATTGATCGGTGTCTGTGCACTGACAATGGCTGGAAATCCCATCCCCGCCGCGGCGACCGAACCGGCCGCTGCTCCTCCCAGAAACTTGCGACGTGATGATTTTGGTGTTGCTGTCTGACGTTTGTTCGCAATGCGCGTTGTCATAATTGTCTCCTTTGTACCTGTAATCTAATCATTGTTTATCATTTTTCATACATGTTACAAACTGCGACTGCAATGAAGTTTATACGCACAGAATCCGGTGTTGTCAAGAACATTCAGATATCTGTAAGTACGGTTGCCGTTTGCTGAATTTCGATGCAGACCATTGCCGCCGGCTTACCACGCGCGTCACCGGTTCCTGGCGGGCACTGCAGCGCAAGTGCGGCAAAGCAGCACGGCAATTGCAACTGCAATATACCCAGGAAAACCCCCATGCCTGCCGTCTGTATCTGCACAGCGGGCGGCCGATAGCTGCTCCCTTCAAACCGTAACTGAACCGTCACTTGTTGCGCCCCAAAAAGGGGTTGTCGGCGGCAGATGAATTGTTACGGGCGGGCAAGAATTTTCAGTGTCCATTTCAAAAAAGAATGCTAATATTGGATCCAATTTAGGATTCAATATAGTGCTTTCACGGGTGTTGCCCCGTATTTATCAACCAGCCCGTTTGTCGTTCATGAGTGTTCACTGTTGCGGGACAAGTGGTCCCCGATGCAAGTCGAACTGCAGCATCTTACGCGTATAAATTGAAGGACCCCAATGACCAGCCTTGCAACAAATCCCGTTACCCTGTCGGCAGAAACCGTTACAGAGCAGTTGCGCGCGCTTATCCTTGACGGCTCACTGGGCATTGGGGTGCAGTTAAAGCAAGAGGCGCTGGCGCGCAAATTCGGTGTCAGTCGCATTCCCATACGGGAAGCACTCAAGCGACTGGAAGCCGAGGGGCTGGTCGCGCACACTGCGCATCAGGGCTCAGTGGTGGCGTCACGATCCATAGACGATCTGCTGGAAACGCTGGATATCAGAATCGGACTGGAATCGCGCGCGCTTGTGTTGGCCATTCCACATATGACACCTGCCATACTCAGAAAGGCTGAGACTATCCTTGCACGCTACGATGCCAGCGATATGCCTGGCGAATGGTCCGAGCTGAATCTGGCATTTCACTTGTGTTTATATAAACCTTGCGGCAGGCAACGGCTTTTATCCATGATTGAAAGCCTGGTCAGAAGTGTCGACATCCATTTGCGGGCGCATCAATCGGCAGCAATTGGCAGAAAATCGCCACAAAAAGATCACCGCGCCCTGCTTGAGGCCTGCAGGACAGGTAACGCCGAACGGGCGCGAAAGCTGCTTGAACGCCACATCGCCCAGACCCAGGAAGCCCTGCACAACGCCCGGCCACGAGCGTTCTGAATGAGCCTGACAATACGGCCAGACAATCGTCGTAACATACTTTTGCCACCCATTTACTTTTCACTGACCCTTTCCCATGCCAGCACACCAACACCTGTTTGATATTGCCATTATCGGCGGCGGAATTATCGGCTCGGCCACCGCCTACTATCTTGTACAACAGAACCCGCAACTGTCGGTTTGCGTCATTGAACCGGACCCCAGCTACGAACTGGCATCGGCCTTGCGTTCCTCGGGCGGCTGTCGCGTACAGTTCACCGGTACGGAAAATATTGCCATGTCGCTATACAGCATCGACTTCATCAGAAACTTTGAACGCACCATGGCCACCGCACAACATCCGGCACCGGTAGACTGGGTCGAGGGTGGCTACCTTTTTGTCGTTCCACCCGAAGACACCAGAAACCTTGAGAGAAACGCGCGGTTCCAGCAATCCCAGGGTTGCACGCTGGACCTGCTGTCGCCAGCAGAGTTAAAAGACCGATTCCCGGCCATGTATGTAGGCGATCTGGGTGCAGGCGTGCATACGCCCCATGATGGCTGGTGCGACCCGTATGGCTTACTTTGGGGTTTCCGCCGCAAAGCCATGGAACTTGGCGCGCAATACATTGCCGACCGGGTTGTGGCCGCCGATCACGACGCAATCAAGGCAAAGTCAGTCACCTTGAGCAATGGGCAGGTGATTCGCGCCGCAGCATTTGTCAATGCCACGGGCGCCTGGTCGGGCGATGTCGCCCGATTATTCAATATGTCATTACCGATTGCGCCGGTGCGACGCTTCGAACATTACTTCACGCCAGGCAGTCACGTGGGCCATTTGCCCTATGTCAAGGATACGGCCAGACTGGCCTTCCGATCCGAAGGACAGGGCTATTCCGGAGGCCTGGTCGATGGGGATGTGCCACGCGGCTACAATTTTGAGGTTGATCACCATAACTTCGAAAACGTGGTCTGGCCGGCGGTCGCGCATCGCTTCCCAGCCTTTGAAGCCGCCCGTTGCCACCGCAGCTGGGCCGGACTGTACGAAGTAAACGAATTGGACGGCAACCCGGTGATCGGTGCATGGAATGCGCGCCTGCCCAACCTTTATACCGTAGCGGGTTTTTCAGGGCATGGCATGATGCACGCGCCTGCTGCCGGTCGCGGCATTGCAGAGCTGATCGTTCACGGCCGGTTTCAGACCATTGACCTGTCTCGCCTTGGCTATGAACGGGTTGAGCAAAATGCACCCTATCCTGAACAGGGCATCCTGTGACCGCGGCAAAATGGCCCCGACCATGCCCTGATCTGCCGGGTCTGACGCGGTCACCGGGCAACTGAACCCGTGCTCGGATCCTGGGCCCTCTATACGTGTCGCATGAGACCGCCATCTACCCGGATATTCTGTCCTGTAATATAACCAGCCCCTTCGGAGGCCAGGAACGCCACGGTCGAGGCAATTTCATCGGCCTTTCCATAGCGCTTCATGGGCACGCTTTCGCGCCGCTCGTCCACTTGGGGCAGACTGTCAATCCAGCCCGGGAGCACATTGTTCATGCGAATATTGTCGGCCGAATACGCTTCTACAAAGAGTTTGGTATAGGAGGCCAGCGCCGCACGAAACACCGCGGAGGTCGGAAACATGGGCGCGGGCTCAAACGCCCAGGCCGATGAAATATTGATAATTGACCCCCCCTTCTGTTTTTGCATGACGGGACACACCAGGCGGGTGGCGCGAACGACATTCATCAGGTACGTGTCCATGCCTTTATGCCAGTCGTCATCACTAATATCCAGGATCGGGCCCCGCGGCCCGTGCCCCGCGCTGTTTATCAGCACATCGATGCGGCCCCAGGTGGCCACAGCCAGATCCACCAGCTTACCCAGATCATCATTGGACTGGTTCGAGCCGGTAATGCCCACCCCTCCCAGGGTTTTTGCCAGCGCCTCGCCCTTGCCCGACGAAGACAGGATGGCTACTTTAAAACCGTCTTGCGCCAGCCGGCTCGCCGCCTGCGCCCCCATGCCACTGCCACCTGCCGTGATTACTGCGACTTTTTCAACTGTCATTGATTGCTCCTGGTTGTTTTCAGTGAGTTTACTCCAGCCCGCTGTGACAAGGAAACAGATCATGCCCCTGCGTCAATTGTGCGCCCAACCTAGCGGGCACTAGCGCCCGCTCACGACAATTTCTTCGCCGATCGCATAAAACTGGCCGCCGGCGATATAGTGCAGCGTACGCAAGGCAGGGTCTGCGCTGGCAAACTCCCAATGCCCATTCCGGAAAACACGGCTGTCGGCCCAGGCGCCAATGATTTCGGCAATAAAAAGGTCATAGCGCGTCTGATTGTGCGGCTCGGGGATCAACCTGCAGGCCAGCCATGCAGCACATCCGGCGACAAAGGGCAGATCAAATCCGTCCATGCGAAATATCTTCGTGCCTGCGGCTTGCAGCTTGCCGGGCTCATCGGTCAGGCCATGGTTCCCAACATAGTGGGTCATCTGCGCCTGTGCAACCGTCGGTATCTGCACGACAAATGTACCGGCATTCTCTACAAGCCTGCGTGTGCACGTACTTTTATCCAGCACCACAGTCAGTTTCGGAGGGGAAAAATCAAGTCCACAGGCCCACGCTGCAGCCATGACATCCTGCACCCCGTCATGAGCGGCAGACACCAGGGTTGTGGGCCCATGATTGACCAGCCGATAGGATTTTTCCAGGGGAACGGGTTCGATATACTGATTCATGATGCATCCTGCAAATAATAGTGAAACGCTGGCGCGTCTAGCCAGTCTTGACGGCCTTGCGCCTACCGGTTTCACCGAATTGAACACCCCGTTCACTTTTGGTGAAGTCAGCGTTTTTCATTCACAAATAGACTGACCGTCTGCTGATCGATACTATTGCTCATGAAATGTAGACATATACATGACCAATAACATTATAAATTCAAACATAATCAGGACGAGACATGACACACGGCTATTTGATCAAAGGCCTGCTGGCCACTGCCATGATGACACTCACGGCAGGCGCAGCAGCGGCCCCAGCACAGTATCCAGCCAAACCAATTACGATTGTGGTTGGCTTTCCTCCGGGAACATCGACCGATGCAGTTGCCCGTATCCTTGCCAATAAAATGAGCAAAGACCTGGGACAGCCTATCATCGTCGAGAACAAGCCAGGCGTGGGCGGCAGCCTGGGGGCCGGACTGGTTGCCAAGGCCAGGCCCGATGGCTATACGCTAGTGCTATCGGCCACGGCACCCATGAACATTAATCCGCACGTATACAAGTCCCTGACCTATGATGCAACAAAAGATTTCGAACCGATAGGGCAAACGACCTGGCTACCCTATGTACTGGTCACCAACAACAGCAAAGGGTTAAAAACCTTTAAAGACCTGATCGCCTATGCAAAAAACAATCCGGAGAAACTGACCTTTGCCTCTATCGGCAAAGGCACGACCAGCCATCTGTTGATGGAATTACTGATGAAAGAGACCGGCACAAAAATGGTGCACGTGCCCTATTCGGGCAGCACGCAATCCCAGACAGATGTGATAGGCGGCAATGTCGATATGACATTTGACACCGTTGTATCAGCGATGCCCCACGTCAAATCTGGCAAACTGAATGGCCTGGCCGTCAGCGTGGCAAACCGCGCCAAGCTGGCGCCCGACATTCCGACCATTCAGGAACAGGGCTTGCCCAACTTCAACATGGGTGCCTGGCTGGGTGTATTCGCGCCCAAAGGCACGCCACGCGACATTGTGAATCAGTTGCACACCGAATTGAATCGAACGCTCAGCGATAAGTCCACCAATGACAAACTGGTGGCGCTGGGTTCTGAAGTCGTCATGAGCGAGACACCCGAGGCCTTCGGGAAAATGGTCCAGGAAAACTATGACACCTGGGGGAACATTGTGAAAGAAGCAGGAGTAGACCAAAAATGAAATACAGCAATACCGAATGGGAAGCCCGGGTTGACCTGGCAGCATGCTACCGGCTCATGCCGCTTTTCGGCATGAGCGATCTGGTATACAACCATATCACTGCACGCATTCCCGGTACCGACGATGAGATATTAATCAACCCTTATGGCTATATGTATGAAGAAATCACAGCTTCCAGCCTGATCAAAATCAATATAAAAGGCGAGGTACTCGATAATCCGCATGCAGATGGCACCAGCGTCAATCAGGCCGGATACGTCATTCACAGTGCCGTGCACGCGTCGCGCCATGATGTCGGTTGTGTTATTCATACCCATTCCCGGGCGGGAATGGCCGTATCTGCAATGGAATGCGGGTTGCTGCCAATTACGCAGACCTCAATGCGCTTCAAGGACATTGCCTATCATGACTACGAGAGTGTCGCTATCGATATGGATGAGCAGCAACGCCTTGTGGCCGATCTCGGCCAACAGGACGCAATGATTCTGCGCAACCATGGACTGCTGGTGGCCTCGCCATCCATTGCTGAAGCATTCAACGCCATGTACTGGCTGGAGATGGCCTGCCGGGCCCAGGTTGATGCGTTGGCCGGCAACACCAAGTTGATTGTCCCTTCGACAGAAGTCGTGGACAAAACACATCATCTGTACCAACCCAGCGTAAGACGTCCATTCGGGATCATGGAGTGGCCGGCCATGCGTCGTTATCTGGATCGCCGCGATGCGAGCTACAAAGACTGAAACGTATGAGCAAAACCTGTCAGAACACACTGTTCGATTTACGCAATCAGGTGGCGCTTGTCACCGGCTCCACCCGCGGCCTGGGCTATGAAATAGCCCAGGGTTTGGCACAAGCCGGAGCAACAGTCATTGTTCACGGGCGCGATGAAAGCAGCGCACAAGCCGCGTCCCGCAAACTGGAAGCCGAGGGGTTGGCAACGTCCTGGGTGGCATTTGACCTGGACGATCGGGTGGCCCGCCTGCGCGCCTTTGAACAAATAAGAGATAGCCATCAGCGTCTTGATATCCTGGTAAACAATGCGAGCATCAGAATGCGTCGGCGATTGCAGGATATTGACGCCATGGAGCTCGAAGCCATTACGCGCACCAATATTCTGTCGACCATTGAAATCTCACGCGCGGCCGTATCCCTGATGCAGTTGCATCGTTACGGACGCATCATTACGATCAGTTCAATCGCAGGACAAATAGTTCGTTTTGGCGATTTTATCTATCCGGTGACCAAGCAGGCGCTCAATACAGTAACCCGCTCGTTGGCGGTCGAGTTTGGGCGGGACGGCATATTGAGCAATGCTATCGCGCCGGGGACCTTCGCCACTCAATATAATCAGGCGTTGATCGCAAACCCCGACAATATTGCCAAAATGCAGGAGCGCAATCCCCTGCAACGCTGGGGCAACCCGGTAGAAATTGTGGGCCCGGTACTTTTCCTTGCCTCGGCCGCTGCCTCGTATGTAAACGGTCAGGTACTGGCGGTAGACGGCGGATTCTCCATCTCATTCTAGCGGCTGGCAAACGCTTACCGGGCGCTGGCCTGCCAGGACATTGCTCCTGACATGCTGGCCCGACCAACGCGGCAACGCTGCTGAATTCACAATTATTAAGGATTGAACGCATTCGATGGTGCGCCTGTTCAGATGGGTGACATAAATATTCTCTATAATTGCAGCTTACTTCCCACGGAGCACAGCGAGTGTCACTTCTTTACGTTCTGATTCTGGTCGTGCCGGCGCTTGCAACAGCGCTCGCCTTTATGCCCAGCAGCCACTGGACTATCCGCAGCCTGGATTTTCCCAGGATCCAGATCGCTGTCCTGTGTCTTGCAAGCCTGATTATCACTGCCGTGAACCCGCCCACCCTGGGTTGGTCAGTGCTTTTCGTGGTCATGGCAAACCTGATCGCCCTCACCTACCAACTCTATAAAATTTTCCCGTATACCCGCCTGGCAAAAACAGAGGTCCTGAGCAACCATGTGCCCGATGATGACCGGACCATATCGCTGCTTTCCTCCAATGTCCTGACACCCAACCGCCGTAGCGATGCACTGATTGCACTGGTCAGGCAATACAAACCTGATCTGCTGCTGACGCTGGAGTCCGACACTTGGTGGCAAAATGCGCTGACCAGCCTGGAACAAGACTACCCGTACCGCGTGGCGATCCCCCTGGACAACCTGTACGGCATGCATCTGTATTCGCGTCTGGAATTGGAAGAGACGGAAGTATTGTATCGGGTAGAGGAGGATATTCCCTCCATTCGCAGCCAGGTGATATTGCGCTCCGGTGAAAAAATCCGGATTTACTGCCTGCATCCGACGCCGCCGAGCCCGACTGAAAGCGAAACATCAAAACCCAGGGATGCGGAACTGCTGCTGGTGGGCAAACAGATACGGAAACTGAACGAAACCGCATTGGTTTTTGGCGATCTGAATGACGTTGCCTGGTCATACTCCACCCGCCTGTTCAAGAAAGTAAGCGAATTACTTGATGCGCGCATCGGGCGTGGCATGTTCAATACCTTCCATGCACACTATCGCTTTTTGCGCTGGCCGCTGGATCATATTTTCCAGAGTGCCGAGTTCCAGATCAAACACATGGCAAAGTTACCCGATATCGGGTCAGATCATTTTCCCATCTACGCAAAATTTCAGTACTGCCCGGCGCAGGAAGACTTGCATGAAGTAGAAACGGCCGATGCCCAAGAGATGACGCAGGCAGACGAAAAAATTGCCGAAGGACGTCAAGAGACTGAATGACGGCTGTGATCGGACCACAGCCTCTTGACGCCAATGAACCGGTACCGTATGACGAATGCATTGATGCCGTTGCAAGCGCATGAGTGCTGCTCTGCCATACGAGCCATGCATAACCTGGTGTGTAGACCTTTTACCATGCTGCCGTCACGCCAATCAGCTGTGCCTGTCGTCACAGTAATCAGCCGCGTTTCAGACCTCCAATAGAGGCAATAATCGGGCGCCATTTATCAAGTTCAGACTGCACCAGTTGCGCCAACACTTCTGGTGCAGTTCCCGCAGGCGTCGCGCTCAGCTCTTTCAGTTTGGCCTGAACCTCCTGCCGGGCCACGACGGCCTGCAATTGTCGGCTGAGCAGATTGACCACTTCAGGCGGAACGCCCGCTGGCCCAAAAACAGCATTCCAGGTATAGGTCTCAAAACCGGCGACGCCCGCCTCTGCTATGGTGGGGACATTCGGAAACGATGCCGAGCGTTCACTTGTCGTGACGGCAAGCGCCCGTACAGAACCGGCGCGGATATGCGAGGCCGCGCCAGACAGAACGTCAAACAGAATGGGTATCTGCCCGGCAATCAGATCAATCATCGCCGGCCCGCCGCCCTTGTAAGGAATATGCTCCATCTTTACACCGGTCATGGATTTGAACAATTCACCGGACAAATGCGGCGGCGTTCCCACCCCCGATGAACCGTAGTTGAACTTGCCCGGCTGCGTTTTTATCAACGCAATCAATTCCTGCACATTCTGCGCCTGGACCGAAGCGCCGACCAGCAATACATTGGGTACAGTCGCGATTAGCGATACCGGCGTAAAGTCTTTCTGCGGATCGTAAGGTGAATTTTTTGTTGATAAGGGATTGATTGCGTGCGTGGCAACCGTACCCATCAACAAGGTACTGCCGTTGCCCGCGGCTCGCGCCACTCTGGTTGCGCCAATGGCGCCACCACCGCCAGCCGCGTTCTCCACTATAACAGTACGCCCGATACGCTCGGACAGCTTTTGCGCGATGAACCGGGAAACCACATCGGTTGAACCCCCCGCGGCGAACGGCACCACAAGTGTGATCGGCCCAGCAGGCAATGCCTCTTTGCCCCAAGCCGCGGTCAGAGGCAACCCGATGGATGCAGCAATGCCCGCTTTGAGCAGCGCACGCCTTGAAATCGTCGTCATTTTATTTTGTCTCCAGATAATTGCTTTTGTGTGTATGGTATTTATTGCGGCCAAGCCGGAATATCAGAAAACATTAACGAAGCCGCCATCTACTGCGTCAGGCAAATACCTAACGCATGACAAACGGATTGCCGGTTACCGCACCGCTGTTGATCCAGACGCTTTTGGTTTGCAGGTATTCGCCTATGGCGCCGATCCCGTTTTCCCGCCCCAGGCCGGAATCCTTGTAGCCGCCAAAAGGCGCCATGAAGCTGACCGCGCGATAGGTATTGACCCAGACCGTGCCAGCCTTGAGATTTTCGGACATGCGAATGGCGCGCGCCATATCGCTGGTCCAAACGCCCGCCGCCAACCCGAAGCGGATGTCATTTGCAATTGCCAGCGCCTCTTGTTCATTATCAAACCGGATAATGGAAAGCACGGGGCCGAATACTTCTTCCTGGGCAATCCGCATACTGTTGCGCACCTCCCCAAAGATGGTCGGTTCGATAAACCATCCATTACCGCAAGCGGCGTCATCTGCAGGCTTGCCACCCAGCAGCAGTTGGGCCCCCTCGCCCTTTGCCACGTCAATATAGTCTTTGACTTTTTGGTATTGGGCGGGTGTCGTGATCGGCCCGACCTGCGTCTGTGCATCCATGGGGTTGCCCATTTTTGCCGTTTTTGCCAAGGCCAGCAGCCTGGCGACAACCTCGTCATACACCGTGCTTTGCACCAGCAGCCGTGACCCGGCAATGCAGGTTTGACCGGTTGCCGCAAAAATGCCGGACACGGCGCCATTGACGGCCTGCTCCAGATCGGCATCGTCAAATATGATATTGGGCGATTTGCCACCCAACTCAAGGGATGTATGTTTTAGCTGCGCACCGGCCTGCTGGTTGATCACGCGTCCGGTGGCATCGGACCCGGTGAACGTCACCTTGCTCACCAGCGGATGCCCGACAAGCGCGGACCCTACCTCATGACCAAACCCGGTAACCACATTGAAGACGCCCGGCGGAAATCCAGCCTCTTCAAACAACGCCGCAAATTCAAGGGTAGAGGCTGAAGTGAACTCAGATGGCTTTACCACCACCGTACACCCTGCAGCCAGCGCCGGTGCGATTTTCCATGCAAGCAGCAGCAAGGGGCTGTTCCATGGTGTAATCGCAGCGACCACCCCCATGGGCTCGTGCCGCGTGTAGGCAAAATAGCCCTTCTTGTCCAGCGGCAGCGTGGCACCCTGTACTTTATCGGCCAGTCCGCCGTAATAGTAGTACCACTGGGGCACATAGTTCAGTTGCCCCAGCATTTCACTATACAGTTTGCCATTGTCCCTGACCTCGGTCTGGGCCAGTTGCTCGGCCCGCTTCGCGATCACGTCGCCCAGCCGATGCATGAGCAGCCCGCGCTGGCTGGCTGTCATCTGCGACCATGCGCCTTGTGTGAAGGCCTGATGCGCGGCCTGCACCGCACTGTCAACGTCCTGCGCGCTACCACGAGGGATCTGCGCCCAGGCTTGCCCGGTAAACGGGTTTTGCGTTTCAAACCAGGTGTCCGTAGACGGTTTGACCGACTGGCCATTGATATGCAGCTCATAACGTTTCATGCCATTGCTCCTTGGTTCTGTTCAGAACGGCATCAGGCCCAGTTCCGAACGGAAGCGGTTTTTAATATATACACCGTCCCTCGAAGGCAAGGCCCGCGGCGGCTCACCGGTGTCAATCAGAACCCGGACCAGTGTCACACCGTCCCGAGCCTTGATCTGAGCGGCCACTTTTTCGGCCGCTTGCAGGGAATCGACCGTAAAAGCGTTGTTGATGCCAAAGCCTTTTGCCACCGCCACCAGATCGGTTCCCAGGCTGGCATGACTGCGCTGCATACCGGTTTCGCCATAATGACCATTATCCAGAATCACAATCGTCAGATTTGCCGGCTGTCTGGCTCCAATGGTTGCCAGGCTGCCGACACCCATCAATTGCTCGCCATCGCCGGTAACGACAACCACCGATCTGTCAGGCTGGGCCAATGCCAGGCCAAGGCCCATGGAGGTTGAGCCGCCCATGGCTCCCCACAGATAGAAATTGCCGGGACGATCTGCCGCGGCAAACACATCGTAACTGGGAGAGCCCAGCCCGGTGATCACCAGTGAATCGGGGATCTGCTGCATTAATTGGCTCACAAATGCCCGGCGTTCCACTCTCTGGCCTGCTGGTAATGTTTCTTTCATTATTTCACCCATGATTTGCGTCCAATCAGACTTTGTGACAATAGAATGGCTACCTGCTCGCCTGCCTCGAAGGCAGACGCCAGGCCAGCGTTAACCAGCTCGCCCACCTTCTCGGGGTCATCCGCGCGCATGACGGTAATACCCATCAGTTCCAGCGCCTGTTGCGTAACCTTGCCCATGGGCCCCTGCCAGGGATTGAATTCCGCATATTCGCCGCGCATGGTCACCAGCGTGAGAAAGGGAAACCGGCAACTGCTGAGCAATGAAAACATATTGACGCAGTTACCCACGCCGCTGCTTTGCATCAACAGCACGGCTTTGTGTCCACCCAGCCAGGCGCCGCAGTTGAGGGCGACCCCCTCTTCTTCTGTGGTCAGCGCCACGTCCAGAATGTCCGGATCCGCCTGCGCCTTTCTGATCACCAGCGCATGCCCTGCATCCGGCACATACGAAATCTGCCTGACCTGCGCCCGCTTGAGCTCATCAAAAATTGCCGCCTGCCATTGTTGCTGCACATTTACCTCTGCCCCATCCATGATCGTTCCCTCGAGAATGTATTAAGTTTTAATACTAACATTCGATCAATATTGATTTACAATAGAATTTTGCGATTATTCAATCGTAATTTTTGATGGAAAGCGCCGATGGACCTCAAACAATTAAAAGCACTGGTCACGATCGCCGAAACGGCGAATATGACGCGCGCGGCCGACGTGCTCAATATCGTGCAGCCGGCACTCTCCCGGCAGATCAGAATGCTGGAAGACGAATTGGGCGCCATACTGTTTGACCGGGGCCGCCAGGGCATGATCCTGAACGAGGAAGGAAAAACCTTTCTTGAGTATGCCAGACGCATTTTGCACGAAGTCGAAAAGGCAAAGGCGGAGATACGTCCATCGTCCGGGGCAGTCAGCGGCATCGTCAATGTGGGACTGCTGCCCAGCACCAGCGATTTGCTCTCTAGCATGTTGCTGCGTCAGCTTCAGCAACAATATCCGCAAATCAGGATAACCATCACAGCCGGCTATGCCGGCCACTTGCAGGAATGGCTTGAAGTGGGCGAAATTGATGTCGCGTTGCTGTATTCGGCCAAATTGAGCGCGTCCCTGAATGTTCAGCCGCTGGTGGAAGAAAAGCTGTGGTTTGTTGGCCTGCCCGGAAATGGTTTGCGCCCGGGCAAGCCTGTCACGCTCAACAGCATGGCCGACCGGCCCATTATCCTGCCCAGCCGTCCTCATGGCTTGCGCATTCTGGTCGATCAGGTCGGACAGGAAAACAACCTTCGATTGAACGTGGTCGCAGAGACCAACTCCATGAGCGTGCAAAAACGCCTGGTGCTGGACGGACACGGCTACACGATTTTGCCTTCAATTGCCATTGCACAAGAGCTGGCGCAAGGCACCCTGGAAGCGGCGCCACTGACCAATGCTGGATTGACCCGGACCATTGTGATGGCCCGCTCGCGCCAAAGAAATATGACGATGTCGGTCAAATGCGTCATGCAGGCGCTTTCCGGGTGTATCAGCACAAGCATTGAACAGGGCGGCTGGGCACACGCAAAGTGGATCGCGAAACACTGATTATTTCCTACAGCGACTCCGCATCCGTACCGGAAATGACCACCTCTTCCTGTACAACGAATGTTTTTTGACGCCCAATAAAAGAAGCCCCATGGGCAAGCCACCGTTTTCCTTCGGGCGACTCAAACGCCTTGTCTGTCGCTTCCTGACTGTCAAACCAGGTTTCGGCAATACCGTCCACTTCCCCCAAATCCCATTGAACGGGAACATCGGCGCGTTGCGGCTCGCTGATGATATGTGAAAGTACATAACGTCTCAGACCCGGCACGTCATGTGATATCGGTAAGTGATCGTTCCAGTGTGATAAAAATGCTTCTTTGGACATGCCTTCTTTTCGAGTGAGTAGCGAAATTCGCTTGACCATTTTTCTGCGCACTGTCGGTTCGGTTTTGTTGCTCATTTAACTTTCCTTGCTATCGTGGAATGAATTCAATTTGTCGTGACCTGTCCATCGGCAATGGCCTTTTTCCAGACCGCCCCGTCAGAGTCGACACGCCTGGCCAGCTCTTCAGGAGAACTGGGAGTGGCTCGCATGCCCAGTCGGGAAAATTTTTCTATTACCTGGCTGTTGGCAAGTATTTGGTTCACTTCCCTGCTTAATTTGCTCGTTATTTGTACTGGTATGTTCGCAGGACCAAACAGGCCCATGAAGCCAATGACATTGAATCCAGGTACAGTATGGTCGATCGGGGCAACAGCGGGCAACAGCGGATCGGGCTCCTTACTCGAGACGCCAAGTGCACGCAGCTTGCCAGATTCAAGAAATGGCTTGATTTCAGAAATGGTGGCAAACATCCAATCCAGCTCACCCCCCATGACCGCCAGAAGCGCCGGGTTATTACCCTTGTAAGGAACATGCAGGAACTTGAGTTTGGTCGCATTCCCGAACAGTACCCCCGTCATATGATTGCTGGATCCGTTACCTGCTGAGCCATAAGTCAACGCTTGCGGACTCGATTGTGCTTCTTTGATGAATTCGGCTAAAGAATTCGCTTTCATTTTCTTGCCGACCACAAGCACATTGGAGTATTCGGTCAGCATGGATATCGGCGTGAAATCATTGCGCGGGTCATAGGGCACGGTCTGAAGATAGGGGGTCATCGTGAAAGTGCCTGAGTTTCCCAGTCCAATCGTATAACCATCATTCTTTGCTTTTGCAAGACGGCCAACACCAATTGAACCGCTCGCACCACCAATATTCTCAACCACTACCGACTGCTTCATATTCTCCTGAAGCTTGGCCGCAACCTCTCGGCTGATGATATCGGTGGCGCCGCCAGGCGGAAACGAAACGATAAATCTGATTGCGTGCTCAGGCCACAACATTTTCGGCGCATCCTCGGCCCTTACAGCGCCGTGGATGAGTAACGAGCCGGCCACCACCAGGACGGCAAGGCGCCGAATGGATGGCTGCTGAATCCTCAATGGTGTTAAAGCCATGTTGTCTCCTCTGGTATTTATATTATTCAGAAGAGATTAGCGTAACGGCCCTTTTATGTCAATAGTTCGTATTTATGACCTTATTATTTATAGGTCAATGTATGCCTGCCTCAGGTCCTTGTATTTCAATTGTCTTGACGCAAGTTAGCCGGGGAATTTAAAACATATGTAATAATTCTCATTTCAATTTTTCGTATTCCTTTGATCGGATTTTCCTGATGCATAAAAAAATTCTATTTGCTGTCACTGCAGTATGTACCGTCACATCGGTAAAAGCTCAGGAAACACCGCAAGTCTTAGCCCCCATTGTGGCCACCGCGTCCCGGTCTGATATTGACCCCGAAAATGCGCCGCAAAAGATCGTCATTATTGATTCGGAGCAAATCCAACAGCAATTGGCCATTTCAACCAATTCATCGACGGTCCTGAGCAACTTGCTGCCGGCCTATACGCCGAGCCGGGACAAAATGAACGGCAGTGGCGAGACCCTGCGTGGCAGAACACCACTGATCATGATTGATGGCGTGCCGCAATCGAACCCGCTGCGCCCTACCGGGCGTGAGGTGCATACGATTGATTATTCAATGGTCGATCATATTGAGGTGATCAACGGCGCCACTGCATCCAACGGCATTGGCGGCACCGGCGGGGTGATCAATATCGTGACCAAGAGCCCGGAGCCGGGTACGGTCAACCAGCATTTTGGTATTCAGGCCACCTCCCCCACATCGCGACTAAACTCTGAGACCATGGGATACAAGACCACATACGGCATCAACGGTCGCAGTGGAAACTTTGAATATCTGCTCTCGGGCAGCTATGAAAGCCAGGGACTGGCGCTGGACGGCTGGAACAATATGATCGCCGCCGACAATACCCAGGGCGACCTGATGAGCTCGCGCTCCTATAACATTCTGGCCAAACTCGGATACTGGATCGATGATGATCAGAAGCTGCAACTGAGCATGAACCATTACCGGATCAAGGGGCGCATGGACTATATCGGTGTCGAGGGCGACCGCGAGGCCGGCATCCCGTCTACCTCGGAGCGTGGCACGCCAGAGGGGATTGCACCGAGCAATACAGTGTGGACCACGGCCCTGAGCTACGAAAACCTTAACCTGGGCAATGCCGGAATCAAACTGAATGCCATGGTATTCAACCAGCGCTTCGAAGGGCTTTTTGGCGCCGCCAATTCCGGCACATTCCAGGACGCGAGCATTGCTCCCGTCGGCACGCTGTATGACCAATCCCGTTCCAAGGCCAATAAATGGGGAACCAAACTTTCCCTGACCAAAGACGATCTGCTGGACGGAAAACTCAAATTGACCGGTGGCTTTGACACACTGATCGACAAAGGTGACCAGGGCCTGTATCTGACCGGCCGCACCTATGTGCCTGAGTCCAAATACACCAGCTACGCACCGTTTGTGCTGGCCGAGTACAAATTGCTGGACAACCTGACCGTCTCTGCCGGCTATCGCTATGAAATGGGCCAGCTTGATGTGGAATCGTATCGCACCCTGGCTGCCTATAAAAACGTATCCGTGCAAGGTGGAAAACTCAAATTCAATGAAGGGCTGTTCAGCACAGGTATCGTCTATAAACCGACGGATAACCTGACCTTGTTCGGCAGTTTTTCACAAGGATTCGATATGCCGGATGTGGGACGTGCCCTGCGTTCGATTAACACACCCGGACAGTCTATTGACAACTTCCAGGCGCTCAAACCCATACTGACGGATAACTACGAGGTGGGTCTGCGCTACAAAAACGACCGCTTTGATTTTGACCTGAGCTATTACCAATCGAATTCGAAATACGGCGCACGGGTCGTCCCGGTCGACGGTCAGTTCCAGCTGGCACGGGAAAAAACCCGCATCCAGGGTATCGAGACCGGCCTGGGAGTTCACCTGAATGACCGGCACTATGCAAAAATCGGCTACTCCTATATGCACGGCAAGTATGACAGCGATGATAACGGCAGCCTGGATGCCAAACTGGGTGCATTGAATGTGGCCCCCAACCGCATCGTGGCAAGCTGGTCTGCCAAATGGACCGACAAACTGAGCTCCTTCCTGCAAGTCAATTATGCGTTCAGCCAGAAATTCGACGAAAAGGACTCGGACTTCACCGGTTATGCCCTGGTTGACTTGTCTTTGGACTATAAACTGCCAAAAGGCACGATCAGCGTATCGGCAGCCAACCTGTTGAACAAGAAATACCTGACCTATTATTCGCAAAGTGGTCTGGTTGATCCGCTGCGATATTTCGCAGGTCGTGGTCGCACTATCACGGTAGGATATTCGGTTAACTTCTGATGAACGCCCTATCACAACTGTGGACCAGGCAAACGGCGTCAAATCCAGGCCGCGTACGCACAACAGTGCTTGCGGCTGCGCGCGCCGGTTCAGCCGGCTGGCGATCATACCGCATGCGCATCTGGTTCCTGTTGTCCGTCCTGGCCTGTACAAATGCCATTGCCGCACCGTTCACTGTGCAGCATGCACTGGGTGTAACCACGATTCCCGATACTCCTGAACGGGTCATCACGCTGTTTCAAGGAGCCACGGATATCACGGTTGCGCTTGGAGTAAAACCACTGGCCACCGTGGAGTCGTGGACCGAAAAACCGGTTTACCGCTATCTGCGAAAAGACCTGGAAGGCGTGCCCATGGTGGGACTGGAGACCCAGCCCAGCCTGGAAGATATTGCCAGGCTCAAGCCTGATTTGATTATTGCTTCCAAATTCAGAAATGAAAAAATCTACGACCTGCTTTCCTATATTGCCCCCACCGTCGCAGTGGACGAAGTGTACCAATTCAGGGAGAACACCCGACTGATCGGGCAGGCATTGAATCGGCAATCCCAGGCCCAGGTGTTGCTGGACAAATGGGATGCACGTCTGGCGCAGACCAAAAGGCGTCTTCAGGACAAATTCGGCGCGGCCTGGCCATTATCCGTTTCGATCCTGGATTTTCGCAGCGACCATGTCAGGATCTATCTGGCAAACAGCTTTGCCGGCTCGGTTCTGGCTGATCTGGGCTTCGTCTGGAGCGAACCGTTCAGAAAATCCGGCTGGCCGCTGATGAAACTGACCAGCAAGGAAAGCATCCCGGTCATGGATGCCGACGTGTTCTTCATCCAGATGCGCTCGGACAGCCGGGTCGTGCAAAACCGCTATGAGGACTGGTCCCGGCATTTGCTGTGGCAGCAACTGGCCGCGGTAAGAAACAAGCAGGTTTATCAGGTCGACAACGTCTACTGGAGCCTGGCCGGCGGCATTCTGAGTGCCAATCTGATGCTCGATGAACTAGAGCAGCTTCTTGGTTCCCCCGCAGGTCTGCAAGAATGACGGCGCTGCGTACACGCTCGGTCGCTTTGGCCACGCTTGCAATCGGAGCCGGTTTACTGGTCCTGCTGGCGGTCCTTAGCCTGTCTATCGGCAAAACCTATATTGCACCGGGCGTTGTGCTCGATGCCCTGTTCAAGCCTGATCCGCTCAATATCGATCACATCCTGGTGAACACCACCAGGCTTTCCCGTATGACCGTTGCCATTGCCGTGGGCGCCTGCCTGGCGGTGGCCGGCGGTCTGATGCAGGCAGTGACTCGAAACCCGCTGGCCTCTCCCGGCCTGTTTGGCATCAATGCCGGCGCTGTTTTTTCCATTGTCCTGCTGGCGCCATTATTCGGATCGACTTCGCTGACCCAGTTCATGGTGCTGGCCTTTGCCGGCGCGGCTGTTGCCGGCACGCTGGTCTATTGCATCGGCATGCTCGGCAGCCGCAGCCCCTTTCGCATTGTGCTGGCAGGGGCCGCCGTTACTGCACTATTTGCGTCGTTCACGCAGGCGCTGCTGGTGATCAGTCAGGAAGGCCTGGACAGCATTTTGTTCTGGATGGCCGGCTCGGTTGCCGGGCGTGAAATGCAGGCCGTACTCACTATCTACCCTTATCTGCTCATCGGCTTTGCCGCCAGTTTGGTGCTGGCTCGACATATCAATATTCTGGTTACTGGCGACGATATCGCGCGAGGCCTTGGGCAAAACACATTCGTCATTCGCTCGCTGCTGAGCATCATTGTCATCCTGCTGGCTGGCGGCGCGGTGTCGCTGGCTGGCAATATCGGCTTTATCGGACTGATCGTTCCGCATATCGTTCGCCGTATTCTGCCGGGGGACTTTCGTTGGCTGCTTCCCGGCTATGCTGTTTTCGGGGCATTGTTGCTGCTGCTTGCAGATATTGTGGCCCGGGTTGTACTGATTCCCCAGGAAGTGCCAATCGGCGTGGTCACTGCATTGCTTGGTGCACCATTTTTTATCCATATGGCCAGAAAGGGGATGCGCAATGGATAAATGGCTGACCGTGCGTAACAACTGGTATTCACGCCAAATCAATACCAGCACGTGCACAACAATTGCAATATTGCTGATGATCACGCTGGCGGTTGCCCTGCTGTCTCTGTCTTCAGGCAAGTACATGCTATCTCTGCCGGAGGTCATTGACGCTTTGCGCAGCCAGACTATCGCCGATAATGCCTTTATCGTCTCCATCTTGCGCGCGCCCAGAATGCTGATGGCGCTGCTGGCCGGTGGCGCACTGGCAGTATCCGGCCTGTTGTTGCAAACCATTATTCGCAATCCGCTGGCCTCGCCCGATATTATCGGTGTCACCAGCGGCGCATCGGCAACAGCGGTATTTTTCCTGTCGTTCATGACGTCCTGGCTCAGTGTGCAATGGCTGCCCCTGGCGGCGATGGCCGGCGGTTTTGCCGGCGCTGCGCTGGTCTACCTGCTGGCCTGGAAAAGCGGCGTCTCCCCCACCCGTCTGATCCTTGTGGGCGTGGGGATCTCTGCGGTGATGGTCGCCTGTACCACCATGTTGCTGGTCTTCAGTCCGCTCTCCTCTACCCTGAGCGCCTATGTGTGGCTGACGGGCAGTGTCTATGGTGCGCGCTGGCATGACGTCACGACCCTGTGCCTGTGGCTGCTGCCGGCCGCCATACTGCTGGTCGCACTGGCCAGGACGCTGGCAGTCAATGAGCTGGACGATACACTGATTATCGGCCTTGGCATTTCCATGGAACGGGCACGGCTGGCCCTGCTGGCGTTAAGCGTCTATTTGGCGGGCGCAGCGATTGCCTATACCGGCGCTCTGGGATTTGTCGGCCTGGTTGCACCACATATTGCCAGACGGATCGGCGGCAAATCAGGCACCAGCCTGATTATCGTGACCATGCTGGTCGGCGCCAATATGGTCATGATCGCCGATCTGATCGGCCGCACGCAGTTTTTGCCGCTGGATCTGCCCGCAGGTATTTTCGTGTCGGCCATTGGGGCCCCGTTCTTTATCTATTTGCTGTTGCGTGCACGTTCCTAGCACGAATGTCATTATTTTTTATGAAAGATCAATCCGAATGGATCCTATAGAAAGCCAAGACCTTACGCTGAAGTACGATACACAGATCGTTATTGACGGGCTGAATCTGACCATTCCCAAGGCACAGATTACGGTGCTGGTAGGCAGCAATGGCTGTGGCAAAAGCACTCTGCTCAAATCGTTTGCACGGCTGATCCGGCCGTCACAGGGCACGGTCCTGCTCAACGGCAAGGATATCCACCGCCGGTCCACGGCAGCAGTGGCACGCGAGTTGGCCATTTTGCCGCAAAGCCCCACAGCGCCTGAAGGCCTGTCCGTTTATCAGTTGGTGCGCCTGGGAAGATATCCGCACCAGACCTGGCTGCAGCAGTGGTCAAAGGAAGACGAAACGATCGTGACACAGGCGCTGGCGCAAACAGAACTGACCGAATTTCAGGACAGGCCGGTCGATGCACTGTCCGGCGGACAGCGCCAGCGTGCCTGGATTGCAATGACGCTGGCGCAAAATACCGACACGTTGTTGCTGGACGAGCCCACCACTTATCTGGATCTGGCGCACCAGATCGAAGTGCTGGACCTGTTGTTCGAGCTGAATGCGACCAGACAGAAAACCATTGTCATGGTCCTGCATGATCTGAATCTGGCCTGCCGGTATGCACACAACATGATTGCCATTGCCAACAGGCAGGTCTACGCACAAGGCGATCCGGCACAGGTGCTCAATGCAACCATGGTCCAGGATGTATTTCATCTGCAAAGCAAAATTGTAAAGGATCCGCTTTACGGCACCCCTATGTGCATACCCATTGGCAAAGGAATTCAGAGTGCAGGCATTGACGCTTCCTAGGGCAGCCGGCTTTGATGCGGACCAGTGGCAGGTATTGACCACAAGGTTCATGTTGATTGATGCCAGCGAACGCCACCCCAAGTATTGCCTGCCAACGGCAGATCTGCTGGACCCGGTGCGCTGCACCAAGCTGCTGCGTGAAATCGGTCCGGTGATTGGATCGCCCACACTCAAGGTAACCGCGTCTTTGCTTGGCAAAAGAATCGCGTTCCTGAGCTCTGCCGCAGCCCTCTATGCCATGACCGTGTTCGACAAAGGGCTTGATCTGTCCCTGGGCAATACGATTCTGGAGTACCAGCACGACGGCAAGTGGCAATCGCGCATGCCATTGATTGATCTGACCGCCACCCCCCCGCCAGCGGGTAAACGGCCACAATGGCGCGAGCAGATTGTGCGACAGCTGTTTGCTGAAAACCTGGCGCCGCTGTGGGCAGCACTGAGCGCAGCCTCTGGCGTATCACCAAAAATTTTATGGGAAAACACAGCCGTACGGATCTATTCGCAATACGAACGCCATATGATCGCCAGCGCAGGGCAAGACAAACAGGCCCGTATCCAGGAAGATTTTGACTATTTGCTGCATGCGCCCGCCTCTGTTTTCGGCGTTAAGAACAACCCCCTAGCCCAATATCATTTTGCGCACACACAGTGTGACGGCAAGCTGATCAGGATCCGCAAAACCTGCTGCTTTTATCTTCGGGCAACCACGCCCCCAGAGTACTGCTCGGTATGCCCGTTGACGTACAACAGAAAAGCGAAAATCTGAATCCCCCCCGCCGGGCTCGTCACCGCAGACTGCCTTATCCCGGTTTCAATCGCAAGTAGCGGATTGTCGGATCGCAAAGCGCTGTCTACACTTTATTTATTGTCATCACTGCCAATAAAATAACTCATATGTCATTGAATATCTGGACCTTGTTCTGCTCACATGCAAACGGTCTGCTCGCACGGGTACCGGCACGCCTATCGGGAGCCCGGATCTCCTCTGGCAGCGCACAGGTCTGCACGCAGCGGGAGAACCCACTGTGTCCGCGCGTTGGAGCAACAAATGAATAAGGGCGAACTGGATCAATGCGAAAGGGATAAGTACAAAAAGGATAAAGGTGAATCGGCTAAACCTGACGCCGCCTATGCCGCCACCATCAATAACGCAGACTGGCAGGCACTCGAGTGCTCGCTCAATGACTACGGCAATGCAATCGTGCCTGGCCTGTTGAGCCCGGCGCAATGTGAAGCGCTGGCGGCGGGCTATGATCGGGAGCAAGACTATCGCAGCCGCATCGTCATGGCCCGTCATGGATTTGGCCGCGGAGAATACAAGTACTTCGCCTATCCTCTACCAGCATTGCCGGATCAGCTGCGTCATCTGCTCTATCCGCATCTGGCGCCGATCGCCAATCGCTGGAGCCGCCAACTGAATATGCATGTACATTATCCACCCGCACTGGATACCTTCCTGGACCAATGCCATGCTGCCGGTCAGATGCGCCCCACCCCGCTGATACTGCAGTATGGCCCGGGCGACTATAACTGCCTGCACCAGGATCTGTATGGCGACCATGTTTTTCCTTTGCAGGTGGCAATTCTGCTGTCAGCACCAGATCGCGATTTTACAGGCGGCCAATTCGTCATGACGCAAACTGCCGCAGCAGGCCAGCGCGCCGAAGTCATTCCGCTACAGCAAGGTGATGCGCTTATCTTTACAGTCAACCACCGACCGGCAACTGGCAAACGCCGTGGCACACGCAAAGTCGCCATGCGCCACGGAGTGAGCGTCGTGCATAGCGGCAGACGCCACACCCTGGGGATCATTTTTCATGACGCCCGTTAAGCGAATTTCCAGGGAGGTGCCCATGACCACGCTCAAAAACCAAATAGATCAATTGAACTGGACACGCATCGCGACCGACCTGGACAGCGAAGGCTATGCCCTGCTTCCCGGCGTGTTGTCTGCGGCGCAGGCTGATGCCCTGACCAGCCAGTTAAGCGACCAATTGAGTCAGATAAAGGAGCTGACTGTATGCAACATGTCGTTAGCACGGTGTGAACGGGACCACGGCCGCTTGCACTTTTTCGAGGATCAACTGCCCGAGGTGCTTGCTATTTTACGCAAGCAGTTCTATTGCCATCTGGCGCCCATCGCCAATCGCTGGAACAAAATCCTGCAGCTGGACTACCGCTATCCCGAGACCCTGGATCGCTTTCTTCAGGCTAATCACGATGCCGGGCAGCACCGAAAACTGTCGCATCTGCATCGATTGCAGGAAACGGACTATATCGCCCTGCATCAGCGCAACGACGGCCAGCTGGTATTTCCGTTACAGGCAGTGCTGCTGCTCAGCGAGCCGGGGCAGGATTTTCGCGGCGGTGAACTGGTCATGACAGAACAGCGACCGCGCATGCAATCGCGCCCTATTGTCCTGTCGATGCGGCAGGTTGATGTCGCCATCCTGAGCACAGGCCAGCGTCCCTTCAAGGGAAGCCACGGCTTTTACCGGGTCAATATGAAACATGCCATCAGCCGCGTACGCAGCGGCCAGCGCATCGGGCTGGAACTCTTTTTCCACCATGCACCCGGAGACAATCAAAGGAATACACATGAACAGGGCTCGCTACTGGACACTGACCGGACCTGATGGCAAACCGTGGCACAGCACGCGTCCCGCCACCCTGGGCGGGCACAGACGCAGCAAAATCTATGGCTGCCTGGATTGCCGCGCCGCCCTGCAGGCCATCGCGCGTGGGGGTTATGTGAAACATCGCGTGTTTTTTGCCGATGAAGCAACGGCCATCGCTGCCGGGTACCGGCCCTGCGCAGTATGCCTTCCAATACAGTACGCCAGATGGAAGGCTGCGCAGGGGTAATAAGCCGACTGCAAATAATCGCGTATCCTATTGATCCTATTGCATTTGCAGATTCGCAGCACGAACCGTATCGGCCCACAAATGCTGCTGGTCATTGATAAAATCCCCAAACTCCGCTGGCGTATTGCCGCCAGGGGTACCACCGAGCGATTTGAAGCGGGAAACGATATCATCGCTGCGCAGCGCTTGCTTGGCGGCCTGTTGGATTTTACTGATGACATCATCGGGCGTGCCGGCTGGCGCAATCAATCCAAACCATGCATTGACGACCATATTATCAACACCCGCTTCTTTCATGGTGGGCACATCCGGCAACTGTTCCGAGCGTTTATCACCCGTGACGGCCAGGGCCCTGAATTTACCTGACTGGATAGATGCCATAGAGCTGGGCAGGTTATCAATCATGAACGTATATTGATTGCCGAGCAGACCGGATACCGCCGGCCCAGCACCTTTATAAGGAATGTGCTGGGCCGTCTGTTTGATCCGTTGCAGGAACATCTCTGCAGAAAGATGCGGAGATTGCCCCTTGCCCGAAGATCCGAATGTTCTTCGCGCTTCATCAGCAGCAAGATAATCAACCAGTTCAGATACCGATTTGACTGGCGTCTCGCTGTTTACAACCAGTACATTCGGCACCGAAATGACAAGTGTAATGGCCTTGAAGTCTTCCTTTTTATAAGGCAGCGTTTTGTACAGGCTATAGTTGATTGCATTGGGCCCCACATTACCCATGCCCAGCGTGTAGCCATCAGGCTTGCTGCGCGCCAGGGCCTGTGAACCGATAATGCCCGCCGCGCCGGCCTTGTTTTCGACCACCACTGTCTGGCCCAGTGTTTTGCTCATTTTTTCGCCCACCAGCCTGGCCGAAATGTCTGTTGTCCCGCCGGGCGCAGCGGGCACAATAATCGTGATGGGTTTTTCCGGCCAGGCCGCGCTGGCAGTACCAGCCAATAGCAAGGTAGCCAGTATCCCACCTGGAATGGATTGTAAAAATGTCATTCGTGTCTCCCGACTGTAGGTTCGATTTATACAATCAGCGTAGCGGCTGACGACAAGAATTGCCATCTGTGTTTGGCGAAGGCGTGCTTCAGGCCTGTTTAATACCTGTTTACCCGTAGACGCCGAAAGATGAATCTGTATCTGCAGCTCGCCAAAATCATGCATCTCACCTGGGCACAGGGCTGCTTACCTTTTCTTCTGCGCGCTTTGACCACCCTGTCGAGTCAGGACCAGCACATCACTTTCGCCGTCCTGTACTACTTCGTTACGTTGATTGATCAATTGGAAACGACGGACGATTTTCCCGCTGTTGCCGCTTTTACCCAGTTCGACAGACAGGATGGTCAGTTTCAGATGAATGGTGTCATTCACCAGTAATGGCCCCAGAAAATTCCAATTGCGATAGCCAAGCATGGCAATCACCGAATCATGAAATATCCCCATTTCATGCATCATGCCGGTGCTGACCGCCATCCCCAGCACGCCATGTACAACGCGCTGGCCAAACCGGGTCGATTTGGCAAACTCCATGTCAGCATGGATCGGATTCCAGTCGCCGGAAATCATGGAGAACATGGTCAGATCCGTCTCGGTAATCGTTCTGCCACCGCTCACAAAGGCCTGGCCTTCGTTGAAATCTTCAAAGTAATATCCGCTCATCGACTTATCCTAATGTTTCCTGTGCCATTTCTCTTAATTTGCGGCGCTGAATCTTGACCCCGTTTGAACTCATGGTTGTAGGAAAAGCGTCTATTTCCCAAATGCGAACCGGCAACTTGAAGGCAGCGATCGACTGCCCAAGACTGGTGCGCAACGCATTTTCGTCGAATGCACACCCTTTGCTGGTAATGACAAACGCAACACAGCGATTCTGGCCTTCCACTTCTACGCCCACGACCTGGGCATCATCCACACCGGGCTGTAATTTGAGCACGTCTTCGATTTCAGCCGGATTGACCAGGAAACCTGCCAGACGAATCGCATCTCCCTGGCGGGTTTGATAGACAAGACTTCCGTCTTCCCGTAAGTAGCCCAGATCCCCGGTGGAGAAATACCCGTCGGTATCAACTACCTGATCAGTTGCCGCCTGATTGTTCAGGTAACCAACAAAATTGGTATCGGCATAGATCTCGATGACCCCGCTTTTGCCTGCACCCAGCAATTGACCTGTTTGCGGATCACGAATCCGCAGACGCGCCTGCGGATTGGCAGGAATGCCACCCGGCTGAAGTCTTTCATTCAAGGGCATATCGGGCGACTGCAGTGAAAACAATGCCTGGACCTCGCTGGACCCATACAGGCCGTACATCGGCATTTTTCTATCCCACGCCTTTTTACCGAAACGATCGAACCCCGCATGAAACGCAGCAAAACCGAACACGCGCGCCGACGGAAACGGTATCGGGCTATGCGTATGATCCAGCATCCGGATAAACATTTCATCACTGCCGAATAAATGAGTAACCCGATGTTCATTAATCAATATGTTCGCCTGTGCTGCATCAAACGTGTCCATCAGCACAACCGGCTGTCCTGCTGCGAAGCAGCCGAACACGGCATTAAAACCGAATACACCACAAAACGGCAGCGCAGCCAGCAATATCACATCTGCTTGCTCGAAACGGTAGGCCCGGGCAACGTATTGGCTATGCGCCGATATGGTGCGTTGTGTATGCATGACAAGCTTGGGCGCACTGGTGGTTCCGGATGTGGTAAACAGAATACACAGTGCGTGCGCTGCATCATTGCGCGGGGCTGAAAACTTATCCGGTAACGCCTCTAGCGCCAGGGTAGATACCGGTTTATTCAACAAACAATCGGTCGCCTGGCCTGAAGGATTCACAAATACAATCGACTTCAAGTGCTTCAGGCTCTCTTCATTCACCTGCATGAGGATGGACATAAAGTCGATCTTTCTGAAGTCGGGCTCCAGAATCAGCATGCTGGCTTCGGATTGTTCCAAGATGTGAGACACCTCATGCGAGCGATACCGGGTATTGACCGTTACCAGCGTCGCGCCCAGCGCGCTCAACCCGAACAGCAGCGCCAGCCACTCAATGCGGTTTACCAGCCATACAGCTACCCGGTCGCCCTGTCCGATACCTTGCTGTTGCAACCAGTAGGCAGCGCGATCACACAGATCAGCAAATTGCGCATAGGTATATCTTTGGTCTGCGTCGATAAAAGCGATCCGATCCGGATACGCTTGTCGGTGATGCTCCAGCAGATCAACAATCGTACGCGCTTGCATCTCAATAGAGCTCCATCAGTTTTGCGTTATCAGATAGATCTTGCGGCAATGACTCCTGGATAATGGCTCCTGCCTTCATTACCAGTACCCGATCGGATATTTTCAGCGCTTCTCTGACATTTTGCTCAACGAGCAAAATGGACATGCCGGTTGAAAGCTGCAGTTCGCGGATCGGTTGCAGCAAATCCTGAAACAGCTTGGGGGCAAGCCCGATTGAGGGTTCATCCATCAGCAGGCAATGGGGTCGGGAAAGCATTGCCCTGCCAATGGATACGATCTGCTGTTGCCCGCCAGACAAGGTGCCCGCCCTTTGATGGTAAAAGCTTTTTAGCGCTGGCAAAATCGACATGACCCACTCAAGACGGTCGGCGCGTTGCCCCTTGGCGATACCGGCAGCCCACATGCCCATTTTCATGATTTCCTGGACCGTGAGACCGGGAAAGATCCCGCGGCCTTCCGGCACCAGAGAAATACCTTTGTCCGTCAACAACCTGGGGTCGATACGATCGGATTTTTCTTCACCGATGAAAATCTCTCCATGTTGTCGCGGTATCAGTCCGTACAGCGATTTGATCAATGTGGATTTTCCGGCACCATTATGCCCAATCAGGCAAAGGACCTCGTTCTTGCGCAGTTCAAAGTTAAAATGTTCAAGAACCGGTCGACCGCCGTAGCCTACGGTCAAGTCAATCGTCTTTATCATCGTCCCTGTCACTCTGCTCTGTCTCCGAAGTAAATGGCTGTCAGATGGGGGTCTTTCAGAACCGCCTCTGGTTCTCCATCTGCCATCAGCTTGCCCTGATCCAGAAAGGCAATGCGATCAGAAATACCGTAAACAATATCCAGATTGTGCTCGATAATGCAAACGGTGACGCCGCCTTTGACTTCACTACGCAGCAGGTCAAGGAAATGAGAGTAGGACCCCCGATCCAGGCCCGAAGCGGGTTCATCGAGCAGCCATATTTTTGCATCTGCGGCCATAATCCTGGCCATACTCAAAAACTTTCTTTCTGCGTAAGACAGATCCAGCGCCCGAACACCAGACTTGTGGGATAGACGTGTTTTTTCCAGAATATCCTTTACTTTCCGTTTTCGATGCTGGAGCCCGGATCGCCCTCCCGGCTGCCATAACCAGGCGATTGGCTCCATCACAGACAACACGTTTTCCTCAACCGTCATTCGGTCAAACAGACGCAGATCCTGAAACGTTCTTGCAATCCCTTTGCGGGCTATTTTCCAGTGAGCGAGCCCCACAAGGGACTCTCCCTGCCACAGGATATCGCCGCCAGTCGGAGCAAGATGCCCCGTGATCAGATTAAATAACGTCGTTTTTCCAGCGCCGTTGGGTCCTACCAGGGTAGTCACAATACCTGCCCGCATATCAAGCGACACATTCTGCGTCACCTTCAAGCCACCGAAATTTTTTTGAAGGTTTGAAATACGCAAGAGCACTGGATTTTCAGTCATGATTTAGCCTGTTTGCCGGACGATCCGATAAGGCCGCCCGGGCGAAAAATCATCAACAGCACCATGGCAGTGCCATATGCAATTTGCTGGATCGCGCCAATTTCTGTCTGCGGCAGAAACCACATATAGCTGAACACGCTGGGAAGAACCATCAGGATAACGGCCCCTGCCAAAGGTCCCACCAGGGTTCCGGTGCCGCCGATAATCACCATTGCCATCAGCAGCACCGACGTATCAAGAGTAAAGCTCTCTACATTGATAAAACCGTTGTAGAAAGCGTAAAGCGCCCCGGCAATGGCAGATAATGCAGACGAAATCACCACTGATAGTGTTTTTATGACGGCAACATTCTTACCCATCGCATAGGCAGCAGACTCGCTATCGCGAATTGCCTGAAGATTGCGGCCAAAGCTGGAACGCGACAGAATAGTAATAATTGTGGCAACAACAATAAGCGAAACGAATGCCAGCAGCAGAAATTGTGCCGGGTCGATCACATCAAAACCAAAAACGCTGGCGGCCGGAATGCCAATTACACCACCAATGCCGCCGGTAAAAAACTTCCATTCTGAGAAAACAGTCACGCCAATGACCTGCAGGCCAAGCGAGGCCGCTACAAAATATTCACCACGTACACGCAATGCAGGCAAGGCCAGAACAAGCGACACCAGTGCGCAGACGCACATTGCGATTGGAATAGTGAGGAAAATGGACACGCTCAGGTGCATAGCAACGTATGCCGCCGTATAGGCCCCCAATCCGAAGAAAATCGCATGTGCCATGGAAAAAATCCCCGCGTAACCCATGATGAAGTTCAGAGTCAGCGCGAGCACGGCATTAATGCAAATGAGCGTGGCAAGGTTCAGAATATAGGCAAGCATAATTGAATCGCACCTAGTTGGCTATCGCACGGCCGAAAAAACCCGATGGCCGCAACAGAATGAACAGGAACAACACCACAAACGTTACTGCTTCACTCCACTGGGGCCCAAGATAGATCAGGGCAAAATTTTCTGTTATGCCCAGCAGCATTCCGGCAAGCGCAGCGCCCTTCATACTCCCGACACCTCCCACAATGGTTGCCGCCAGACTGATGAGCATGACATGGTGCGCAATGGCGGGGTTCAGGCCCGAGCCTGCTCCAGTCAGGATGGCCGCAGGAACCACCAGAACAGAGCCGATGGCAAAAACCATGGTAGAAAGGTGCCGGGGATTAAGTCCGTAAATGCGGACCAGAGCCGGATTCTCTGACAGCGCCCGCATGGCAATGCCAATATGCGTTCTGTTAAGGAATACCTGGAGGGCAAAGAAAAACACCAGCATACAAATGATGGCCAGTCCCGAAAGCGGCGCGACGAACAATCCGGGCATGAGCTCCACACTTTCGGAAAGCGGTGTTGCAACGGACACAAACCCCCTTCCAAAGATCATTCCAATCAGATTCTGGACAATAATACCGATGCCAAGCGAGGCTACAAATACCGTAAAAAATGAACCTTCGTGCCTCTGTATGGGTGCATAGATCCACCTATCGAGCACAACCCCAAAGATGATCGCTCCGATTGTTGATGCCAGCACAGCCAATACCCAATGAAATTGGGCCATTGAATATAGGTAATAGAAGATGTAGGCAGCAATGGTAAAGGTTGCACCGTGGGCAAAATGGAATATCCTGGTACACCCGAAGATCAGCGAAAATCCTACCGCGATAAGGGCATATAAAGCACCACTTTGTATTCCATTGATCAATAGCTGAACGACCAGCATGAGCATGCTTCCCGTCTATTTTCCGGTCACCGATACAACTTTTCCGCCAGCCCCGTCTATTTCATTTACCTGCATGGGACTGATCACTGTGCCGTTCTCAGCAAAGGTAACCTTGCCGCCCACAAGATCGAAGGATTTGGTTTCGTTACGCTGACGCAATAGATTTTCGCCGGTAATGGCCTCGCCTTTTTTCTTCAGTTCACTGGCCAGCAGACCAAACAGACGCACAGCGTTGTAATAGTTGGCTATGTACGCTGACGGCAATTTTTTGTACTTGGACTGATAATCATCCACAAAACGTTTCGTTACCGGATCTGCGGACTTCCAGTCGATATTTTGCGTGGTATATACCGCCCCCTTGGCTTGCGGCAAGGCATTGGTCTCGGGAATGGAAAAAGCGCTGTAGCTGGCAATCTGCTGCTTGATGCCATTGTCTCTGAATTGCTTGATCATCTGAGACTGTTGGGATCCGTAAGAAGCAATATAGATAACATCAGGATTGGCAGCGCGTACGCGGGCAGCAATACCGGCAAACTGTTGCATTGTTGCCGGCACAGACAGCGATTCTGCCAGTTCGCCACCCGCCTTCGGCAGGCTGGTCTCCAGTTCTTTTCTGATGCCTTCTCCCAAGGGATCATCGACATAGACCAGAACAAATTTTTTCAGATTTTTTTCTTTGATCAGATAAGGCAGAATGGCCTTGACTTCGTCTGTAGCCAACGGGATCACGTTCCAGAAATAGGCGCCAAGACTGGCCAGATCCGGCCCGACGCCACCACCATTGACTGCAACCGTTTTGGTTCGTGCCGCTGCAGTGGAAATCGCTTTGGAAACACCGGTAAACGCTGACAACACATAGGGTACCCGTGCCACGTTGACCAATTTGTTCATACTGATCACGCCCTGCTGGGGCAATGCCTGCGTGTCCTCGTACTGAATCCGCAGCTTGTCCCCCAGCAGATTATCCTCGTTGATATGATCCCGGGCCAGATTCGCCCCGGACCCGAAGATATCGCCATAGCTGGCGTTAGGGCCGCTTAGGGGAAACGCTGCGCCAATTGTGATATCTGCCGCCAGAACCGCCGTTGCAACCGAAATACCGGCCGCGCCGAGCACCAGCCGCGGAACCAATTTTAAGATCCATGCCATTGTTGTCTCCTGATCGTTTTTATACTCTTCTCAGTTGCATCCTGACGGCTGCTCCGGGAGTCTATTACTGATATTCGCACGGTATAGATTCACGGGACAATTAGTCTTTTTGGAAGATACCCTTTGATCTCGGTTAACGAGCGTTTACCCTAGCGGCCCATTTTCTGGCGTCAACATTGATGGACAGCAGACCCAAACCCAGCCACTTATTCTTTTGTGTGGTCGGCCCAGCAATTGGATCAAGTCCGCCCGGCGTACAAGGCTTCGATACCTTTTTGGTATACCTATGAACAAATTCCATATTAGACCGGACGCCGCCTCACTTATATACTCGGAACACGAATATAAATCCGCTATCACAGGAAATGGATATGGATGCAACCATAGTAGAAGTAAGTACGCAAATTCTTGATATCCCTACCATTCGCCCGCACAAAATGTCCGTGGCTACCATGCATAATCAATGCCTGGTGCTGGTGCGTATCAAAACCTCCGATGGCATTGAAGGCATCGGCGAGGCGACCACCATTGGCGGACTCAATTACGGTGGCGAAAGCCCCGAAAGCATGAAGACCAACATCGATCGCTATTTCGCGCCATTGCTCATCGGGCAGCCGGCGTCAGGGCTGGCCGCCATGCGTCAGCGCATCGACAAGGCCATCAAGGACAATCGATTTGCCAAATGCGCAATCGAGACTGCGCTCTACGATGCCTATGCAAAACGCCTGGGGGTGCCCCTGAATGCGCTTTTCGGCGGTGCCGTTCATGATCGGATCAGTGTCGCCTGGACCCTGGCCAGTGGCGATACCCAGAAAGATATCGACGAGGCACAGCAGATGCTCGATACACGCCGTCACCGACTTTTCAAGCTCAAGGTCGGCATGCGCACGCCCAAAGAGGATCTGAAACACATTCGTGCCATCCGGCAGGCGCTGAGCGAGGCGGCCAGCATTCGCATCGACGTGAACCAGGGGTGGTCGGAAACCGAGGCAACACAGCATCTGCGCGCGCTGGCTGATGCCGGAGTCGAACTGGTGGAGCAACCCATCCACGAAAAGAACCTGGCTGGCCTGCAACGCCTGACGGCGCTGGGCATTGTGCCGATCATGGCCGATGAATCCCTCAAAGGTCCGCAGGACGGGTTTGCACTGGCAAGTGCGCATTGCGCCAACGTATTTGCGATCAAGATTGAACAGGCTGGTGGCCTGCAAAACGCGCGGGACCTCATCGGCATTGCGCAGGCGGCCGATATTGCCCTGTATGGCGGCACCATGCTGGAAGGCTCTATCGCCACCATTGCAGCCGCGCATCTGTTCTCTACACTGAACCGGCTTGAGTGGGGCACCGAAATGTTCGGCCCGCTGCTACTCAAGGATGAGATTCTGGCCACGCCGCTGGACTACAGCGACTACACCCTGCAGATCCCTCAGGGACCCGGCCTGGGCATCACGCTGGACGAAGACAAGATTTCGTTCTATACACGCAAATAGAGTGCGGCCGGCTCAAGTACAAAGAGTGCCGCCGGCTCAAATAGAAAGAATACAGCCGGCACGATGCGGAACCGTTGTGCCGGATACAGCAGCGTCAGATTGCAGAGGGGTGCCGGCACAATGCCGTTACCTGAATATCCATATAAGGAAACAACGGCAAGCCGGATAGCAGATTGTGCAACTCTTCATTGTCCTGCACATCGAAAATACTGACATTGCGATACTGGCCCACAACGCGCCAGATATGCGGCCATTTGCCGGCACGCTGCAAATCCTGCGAATATTGCTTCTCCCTGGCCTTGATGTCCGCAGCCACTTCTGCGGGCATGTCATGAGGAATATTTACTGCCATTTCTACCATGAATAACATATTTGATCCTTGATATTATTGGGACAAATGCAACGGCTTAATATGACCATTAAACGCAACAGCTCGTGTCATCGTACTCACTCGTGCCGTCACGCTCACTGCGCCGAAATACCCGTCTCGGACAGGATTTTTTTCCATTTTTCGGTTTCGGACTGCAGGTACGTCTTGAGCTCTTGCGGCGTGCTGCCGATTTTTTCGGCGCCGATGGTCTTGAACGTAGCTTTCACCTTATCAGTTTCCATCGCCTTGATCATGGCTTTTTGCAGCGTCTGAATAACCTCGACAGGGGTGCCGGCGGGTGCAAACGTCGCAAACCAGGGTCGCAACTCATACCCGGGCAGGCCGCTTTCGGCGATGGTCGGGACATCGGGCAACGAGGCCGAGCGTTTGGTGGTGGTAATCGCCAGCGCTTTCAGCTTGCCCGCGTCAATATGCGGCTTGGAGGATGTGATGCTGTCAAACATATAGTCCACCTGTCCGCCCAGCAGATCCGACACTGCCGGGCCACTGCCTTTATAGGGCACATGCAGCATATCCAGTTTTCCCAGATAGGTAAACAGCGCCCCGGCCAGGTGAATAGAGGTGCCCACGCCGGCGGATGCATACGTGTATTTACCGGGATTGGCTTTGGCCTGTTCGATAACGTCTTTAACCGAATTGACATCCTTGCGTGTGGCCTGCGTTACCAGAATATTGGGCACGTCTGCCAGCAGCGAGATCGGTTCGAAGTCTGCGATCGGATCGTAGCTCAGTTTCTTGTAAAGCGATGGATTGACGGCCATGCCATTGGCCACGATCATGATCGTGTAACCGTCTGGCTTGGCATTGGCCACCTGGGCCGCGCCAATATTGCCACCGGCGCCCGGCTTGTTTTCCACGACAATCGGCTGGCCCAGGTCTTTGGCAAGCGACTCACCCAGCGTGCGCGCGATCACATCCATTGCGCCCCCTGGCGGGAACGGCACGATCCAGGTAATGGGACGTTCCGGATAGGCAGCAGCCGCGGCGCCCGCGGCAAACAGACCAGCAACGGCGGTGGCTGCGCAAACCGCTTTGATGCCAAGGGATCGACGAGTTTTTTGTTTCAATTGCATCTCCATACGCGATGAGTGGCTGTGCTAGTGTCGCAAGGCCGCTTTGAGGCGCCCGGCGCAGCTGGCCGTTATATCGTTTTCTTTATTATCCGTATTGTTTTTGTTCGTGTCTAAGACTATATTTGGCGTAATCGATACTTTTAAGGTATGAATATGGAGTTAAGACAAATCCGCTATTTCCAGTGCGTAGCCCGGGAACTGAGCTTTACAAAGGCAGCGCGGATTCTGCATATTGCCCAGCCGCCCCTGAGTCGGCAAATAAAAATGCTTGAAGAAGAACTGGGGGTGACGGTATTCGAGCGCCTGGGTCGCGGTATCGTGCTGACCGATGCCGGTCGCTATTTCCTGGATCAGACCGAAAAAATCACGCAACGGCTAGAGGAAACAGTCAACGCCACGCGCCGGATCGGCAAGAACGACCGCATCTGGTTTGGTGTCGGCTTTGTGCCCTCTACGTTGTATGGACACATGCCGGCCCTCATCCGCCAATTGCGCCAACTGAACACCCAAGTGGAGATCGGGCTGGTGGAAATGACTACCTTACAGCAATTTGAAGCGCTCAAATCGGGCCGGATCGATATCGGTGTCGGACGAATTCTGCTCACAGACGACGAAATAGAGCGACTGGTGTTGACCGACGAACCGCTGGTTGTGGCACTTCCCATCACGCACCGCCTGGCCGGTAAAACATCGGTCAGGCTTGCGGATATTATGGATGAACCACTCATTCTGTACCCGGCCAGGCCACGGCCAAGCTATGCGGACCACGTACTGCATCTGTTCAGGCAGAAAGGATATTCACCACAAGTTATTCAGGAAGTCAATGAATTACAAACGGCCATAGGCCTGGTGACCGCGACGATCGGCATTTCGATTGTGCCCGAATCGGTGCGTCGCCTGCATCGTGATGATGTGGTGTATGTGAACCTGGACGAACCGGAGTTCACCTCGCCCATTATGCTCAGTTGGCGCAAAAACGATCACTCGGCATTCCTTGAGCAAACAATAGGCCTGTTCAAGCGCACCGCCATATGAACATGACTCATGTGGTTCAGTGTTACAAGGTATCACGATCGCTATCTCCGTTACTCCGGCAAACGCAGTAACCGACCGCCCTGGCACCGGCTGTCGGCCAATAGCGGTGTGCGTTCATAGTTCAAGCCGGTAGCCGACGCCTGTTTCGGTCAGAATAAACCGGGGCCGGGCCGGATCCTGCTCCAGCTTGTGGCGCAGATGGCCCATGTAAATGCGCAGATAGTGTGTCTGGTCCAGAAAAGCCGGCCCCCATATCTCAACCATCATTCTGCGTTGTGTGACGACCTTACCGGCATTGACCAGCAACAGGCTCAGCAGGTCGAACTCTTTGGGCGTCAGGTGCAGCAACTGGCCACCGCGGCTGACCCGGCGCGCCTGCAGGTCCACATCAATATCGCCAAACTGATAATGGCTGGGCGCCTGCTGTGACGCTGCCGCGCTGCGGCGAAGATGGGCACGTATGCGTGCCTGCAATTCGACCACGCTGAACGGTTTGGTCAGATAATCATCGGCGCCGGCATCCAGGGCAAATACTTTTTCCTGTTCCTGGCCACGTGCGGTCAGCACCATGACCGTTGCATTGGAGCCGGCTCGAAAGCTGCGCAGAAATTTCTTGCCATCGCCATCGGGCAGGCCCAGGTCCATAATGACCAGATCAGGTTCGAACGCCGCTGCCACCGCAATCGCCTCTGCCACCGTGACCACCTCGGCGATTTCCCATTCCTGGTCCGGCAGGCACTGGCGAATCATTTTCCTGATATGTGCATCGTCTTCGAGCAGCAGCAGTTTTCTTTTCAGTTGCATGTTTACTCCAGCACGGGCGGCATGGGCAGCGCAGGCAGTTGCACCGCAAATACGCTGCCCCCGCCAGGACGATTGGCCGCCGTGAGGGTTCCGCCATGCAACTGCACCAACTGCCGGGCAATGGCCAGGCCCAGTCCGGCACCCGTGGTGTCGGACTCGGGATGGGCTCGCACAAACTTGTCAAACAATCGTTCACGCTGCTCTTCTGTGTCAGGCAGGCCGACACCTCTGTCAGCGACCATCAACTGAATCGAATCGTCCTGATGATGGGCCGATATATCTATTTGCGTACCCTGCGGGCTATATCGCAGCGCATTCTCAACCAGATTGGCAATGACCCGTTCGATCAGCACCGGGTCGCACTCGACCAGTGGCAGCGTGGGCGCAATGCGGATATCCAGCACATGGCCCCTGGCGGACACATCCAGGTACCGGATGGCACCTCCCACCAATTCTTCGATGGACTGCCAGCTTTTGCTGATGGGCTGCTGGCCTGAGTCTATCTTTGCCATATCCAGTAACTTGCTCATCATGTCGTGCATACAGCGGGCACGATCCAGAATAATCGCGGCCTTTTGCCTGACATGATTGTCGCGCGATTCTCCGGCCAGCACCTCGGCCTCGCCGATAAGCACTGTCAGGGGCGTGCGCAGATCATGCGAAATGACATTGAGCATGGTCACGCGCAGTTTCTCCGATTCGACCTGCCGCAGGAATTCATTGGCCACCTCCACGAAATGGATCCGCTCCAATGCGATGGCGATCACATGGGCGTAGATCTCCAGTTGCTGTTGCCATTCCGGCGACAGCAACTGCGGCGCGCCTTGCATGCGTACGGCCAGCACGCCACGAATCCGCACCGGCGCATGCAGGGGAAAATATCGAAAAGCGTTCGCAGACAGCGTATCGGCCCCAAAACCGGCTTTTTCTTCATTGTCGAATGCCCATTGCGCCGCCACCATATCCAGCCCGGCCACCTCATGGCCGGCACCCGCGTCAGGCGACAACAGCGACTCATGCGCGTCTGGCAGAATGACAAAGACATCTTCGCCCAGGTCGCTGAACAACAATTTCTGGCTTTCCTGTACGATCTGTTCCTTCTGCAGGGATCCCGACAGTCGCTTGGCCAGTTCGAACAGGCTGTGTACCCGCTGCGTCTGCTGCAATGCCAACCTGCCCTGGAATCGTTGCTGCGCAGCCAGTTGGCTGATCAACGTACTGACGGCAAGCATGACCAGCAGCGTGATCAAATATTGAATATCCGCAACTGAAAATGACCACAGCGGTGGTATGAAAGAGAAGTCAAACAGCGCAACGCTGCTCACTGCACAGACCAGCCCTGGCCAGCGTCCCAGGCGCAGGGCGACCACCATGGTCAGCGCCAGATACAGCATCGCGATATTGGTGATCGCCAGCGTCGATGAAAACGGCCACAACAAAGCAGTGGTTGCGCAGGCAAACATCAGCGCAAGCCCCACCTTGCCCCAATCAACCGGTTCGCGCCGGGCAAAGGCATGATCCTGAGCGCGCGCCGCTGCCTGCCGATGCCGACCAGAAACGCCCCCGTAAATAATAATATCGATATCCGGTCCCAGTTGCCCAACCCGCACCAGCGGTGAAGGACGCCACCAATATCTGCGCAAAACCGATCGATCCAGCAACAGGCGGGACAAATTCTGACTGCGGCAATAGGCAACGATATCGGGCATCACATCACCATTGCAATAATGCTCGGTGGTTATGGCCTGCAGTTGCTCGGCCTGCTGCAACAACAGTTGCCAGTCGCCATTGGAGCGGGCCGGTGCCCTGCTGTTTGCTGCCTCTCGCAGGAACATCACATGCATCGGACAGGACATCTGGCCCGACAGGCGGCTGCCATGCCGGATCAGGGCCTGGGCTGCGTTCGGTGTGAGGGCCGTGTCCACCACCACAAGAATACCCTCGGCGGTGCGCCAGATTGCCTCTACATAGGTTTCATGACGATACTGCCTGACATCCTTGTGGATGCGTTCGGCAGTCCTGCGCAAGGCGATTTCGCGCAATGCAATCAGGTTCCCCTTGCGGAAAAAATGCTGTCTTGCCAACGGCACCTGTTCCGACAGGTAGACTTTGCCGGCCTGCAGCCGGGCCAGCAGCGCTTCGGTCGTGATGTCCACCAGAATCACTTCGTCTGCGTCATCAAAGACCTGGTCCGGCACGGTCTCGGTCACCCGGATGCCTGTAATACCGCTGATGATATCGTTCAGGCTTTCCAGATGCTGCACGTTCAGCGTCGTCCATACATCGATCCCGGCGCCCAGCAATTCATCAATATCCTGCCAGCGTTTGCTGTGTCGCAGCCCCGGCGCATTGGTATGGGCAAGTTCGTCGATAAGCGCAATCTGCGGCACCCGGGCCAGCATGGCGTCCAGATCAAGCTCGCGGATATCACGGTCGCGATAATGGATGGTAGCAAGGGGGATGGCCGGCACGGACAAGACCAATTGCCGGGTATCTTCCCTGTCGTGTGTCTCAATAACACCGATAACGACGTCGTGACCGGCTGCCAATTCCTGATGGGCTGCCGTCAGCATGGAAAAAGTCTTGCCCACGCCGGCACTGGCCCCGAAATAAATACGCAATTTTCCCCGGGCCCGCCGGGACTCTTCGCGGGCAAGCTCCTCAAGCAATTGATCGGGGTCTTTGCGGTATGGGGTCACCATAGTTCATGGTTATTGAATGAAATGAATCGGCTATGACATCTGTATTGTATGCAAATACCGGTAGCGAACGGTGCCGTTTGCCCGGCGATGGCATGATCGTTGCACATCACGCCAGGCCAGCGCTTGATCTGCCCGCCACTCATGGATACTGGCGATCGAGCGCCAGGTTCAATGCCAGCACGTTGACACGAGGCTCACCGAAGAACAGCATGACCGGCTTACGCTGAACTTTCCCGATCACCTCCCGGACCTGTTGCTGTGTCAGGGACCTGGCGCCGGCCACTCTGGCCACCTGATAGTTTGCCGCGGCAATACTGATGTCCGGATCCAGCCCACTACCTGAACTGGTGACAAGATCAATCGGAACCGGCGCATCGCCATGCGAGGCACGCCATTGCTGGACACGGACAGCCAGTTGTTGCCGGTAGGCCTGTCCCGACACCGCCAGATTACTGGCGCCGGATGACGCGGCGTTATAGGGATGCTCAGCCGTGGCCGATGGCCGTCCCCAGAAGTAGCGCTGGCTCGTGAAGGTCTGGCCGATCAGGGTAGAGCCTATCGCTTTACCCTCTTTTTCGATCAGGCTGCCACGCGCCTGCCAGGGGAAAAAGGCGTAAGACAGACCGCTAACGACCAGGGGATAGACAAAGCCGGTGATAACGGTCAATAGTAAAAACAGGACAAGCGTTGAACGTAATATTTTCATCATGAAATTTCCTGGTGTCAAAGCACCGATAGCATCAAATCAATAAGCTTGATGCCCGCAAAAGGCACCAGCAGCCCGCCGGCGGCATAGATCAGCAGATTTCTGCGCAGCAGCGCCGCGGCGCTTTGCGCACGAAAGGTGACACCGCGCAAGGCCAGCGGGATCAGCCCGATAATGATCAGAGCATTGAAGATCACCGCCGACAGCACGGCCGATTCGGGCGAGTGCAATTGCATAACGTTAAGCACGCCCAACTGGGGATAAACAGAAACAAACGCGGCAGGGATAATGGCAAAGTACTTTGCCACATCATTGGCGATGGAAAACGTGGTCAGCGCGCCGCGCGTCATCAACATCTGCTTGCCGGTTTTGACGACCTCGAGCAATTTGGTGGGATCCGAATCCAGGTCTACCATATTGCTGGCTTCGCGCGCCGCCTGCGTGCCGCAATTCATGGCCACAGCCACATCCGCCTGGGCCAGGGCCGGCGCATCGTTGGTTCCGTCGCCCGTCATAGCAACCAAATGGCCTTTTTGCTGGTAATCCCGAATGATATCCAGCTTGGTCTGCGGCGTAGCCTGTGCGACATAATCATCCACCCCGGCTTCGGCAGCAATCGCCGCCGCCGTCAGGGGGTTATCGCCGGTGATCATCACCGTCTTGATTCCCATGGTGCGCAGTTGGGCAAACCGCTCGCGGATGTCCGGCTTGACTACGTCCTTCAATTCGATGCACCCCACAATCTTGGCGTTTTCCGCAATGGCCAGCGGGGTAGAACCGCGTTGCGCAATTTGCCTGACCTGTTCGGCAATATCCTGAGGGATGGCGTTGCCCTGGGCCAGGCAATACTGTTCGATCGCCTGCACGGCCCCCTTGCGGATTTGCAACACGGCGCCGTTGTTCGCGATATCCACGCCGCTCATGCGTGTCTGTGCAGTAAAAGGAATAATCTGCAGCTGGCCGGCAGGATCGGCAAGCGATACCTGCATATCGCGAGCCAGCGCCACGATACTTCTGCCTTCAGGCGTTTCGTCTGCGGATGACGCCTCATGCGCCAGCCATGCCAGATGCGGCAGCGGCACGCCCTGGCTCGGGATAAAGGCGCTGGCCTGCCGATTGCCGTAAGTAATCGTGCCTGTCTTGTCCAGCAGCAATACGTCGATATCACCTGCGGCCTCCACCGCCTTGCCAGAGCGTGCAATCACATTTTCCTTCATCATGCGGCTCATGCCAGCCACACCGATGGCCGACAGCAGGCCGCTGATCGTGGTCGGGATCAGGCAAACCAGAAGCGCGATCAGTACGATGACGCTGATCGGCTGGCCTGCGCCCGAGGCGGCAACGCTATAGACCGACATCGGGTACAGGGTCGTCACGCACAGCAGGAAAATCAGGGTCAGCGACACCAGCAGAATCGTCAGGGCAATTTCATTGGGGGTCTTCTGGCGCTTGGCGCCCTCTACCATGCGGATCATCTGATCCAGAAACGACTCTCCCGGATCACTCACTACCCGGATGATCAGATAGTCTGACAATACTTTGGTACTGCCAGTCACAGAGCACAGATCGCCGCCCGACTCACGTAGCACCGGCGCGGACTCACCGGTAATGGCCGACTCGTCCACGGTGGCCACGCCCTCGATTACTTCGCCGTCGGCCGCAATCAACTGACCCGCGTCAGTGCGAATGACATCACCCTTGCGCAACGTCTCCGAAGGCACTTCGATGATCGTATCGCGACGTACCGGATCAACATATTTGCGTGCCATCATGCTTTTTTTCAGCCCCTTGAGGCTTTGCGCCTGCGCCCTGCTGCGCCCTTCTGCCAATGCTTCGGCAAAATTGGCGAAAATGACCGTAAACCACAACCATAATGTAATGGCAAGCGTAAACCCGTGGCTGCTCCGGTCGCTGAACCAGAACCCGGCGATACTGTAGAGCGCCGTCAGCAGACTGCCGACATAAACGACAAACATGACCGGGTTACGCATCTGGACTCGCGGGTCCAGCTTCAGAAACGTGTCGCGCAATACCTGCGCTGGTTTGATGCCGTCTGTCATTGATAAGACTTTACTCATGCGTTACTCCGCTGACTGAACTGAAAACAACTGCACATGCTCGGCTATGGGACCCAGGGCCAGCGATGGAATATAGGTCAGCGCCCCCATGATCAACACAACGCCAATAAGCAGAACGCCAAACAGGATGCCGTGGGTGGGCATGGTGCCCGCATTGACAGGCACCCGCTGTTTTGCTGCCAGATAGCCGGCGACGGCAAGCACGGCGCCGATGACCGCGAAGCGCCCTGCAAACATCGCCAACGCCAGCATCAGGTTGTAAAAGAGATTGTTGGCAGACAGGCCGGCGAACGCGCTGCCATTGTTATTGGCAGCAGAGGTGAAGGCATACAGTACCTCTGACAGGCCGTGTGCACCCGGGTTGCCCAACGAGGCTACGCCGACGTCAAGCACAACAGACAGAGCGGTGCCGGCCAGAATCAGAAACGGCGGCACCAGCAGCGCCAGGGCAATCATTTTCATTTCCTGCATTTCAATCTTCTTGCCCAGATATTCCGGTGTGCGCCCGGTCATCAATCCGGCAATGAACACAGCCAGGATGACGAATATCAACATGCCATACAGCCCAGAGCCGACCCCGCCGAACACGACCTCGCCCAACTGCATCAACAGCAGTGGCACCATGCCGCCCAGCGGCATGAACGAATCGTGCATCGCCACCACTGCACCGCAAGAGGCTGCCGTTGTTACTGAGGCAAACAGGGCCGAGCCTACGATCCCGAAGCGCACTTCCTTGCCTTCCATATTGCCGCCCGACTGCAACAAGGCATGCGATGCCTGGTCAAGAGAAAGGCCTGACAAAGCAGGATTGGCCTGCTGCTCTGCAAGCAACACGCCCACGGTGAGCACCACAAAAATCACCGACATCGCCGCGTAGATTGTCCAGCCTTGCCGGCGATCGCCGACCATGCGCCCAAAACAGAAACACAGGCCGGCAGGAATCAGCAGGATCGCGATCATTTGTGCGAAATTGCTGAATGCGCCCGGATTTTCAAAGGGGTGGGCAGAATTGACGTTAAAAAAGCCGCCGCCATTGGTTCCCAGCAACTTGATCGCTTCCTGCGAGGCCACCGGCCCCATTGCAATGGTCTGCTGCCCGCCGTCGAGCGTATCAATGGCCAGCGACGGCGAAAAATTCTGGATCACGCCCTGGCTGACAAACACCAGCGCCAGAATGATTGACAGCGGTATCAGCGCATATAACGTTACTCTAGTTATATCCACCCAGAAATTGCCGATATGTTGCTGGCTTTTGCTTGCGAAGCCGCGGATCAATGCAAAAACCACGGCAATCCCTGTGGCGGCTGACAGGAAATTTTGTACAGCCAATCCGGCCATCTGAACCAGGTAGCTCATGGTGGTTTCTCCGCCATAGCCTTGCCAGTTGGTATTGGTCACAAAACTGACCGCCGTGTTGAAAGCTGAATCTGCCGACACTGCGCCCATGTGCTGCGGGTTCAGCGGCAACCACTGTTGAACCATTTGCAAGACAAAGACAGCGAGCACGCCGGCAATATTAAATAGCATCAGTGATAGCAGATAGCGCTTCCATCCCATCTGCTGGGTGGGGTCCACGCCGGAGAGTTGATAAACACCGCGTTCCAGCCGATTAAACAGTTGCGGGCGCAGCGTCGCTGCAGGGCGCGCTATCCGGGCCAGCAGCCGGCCCGTCGGCGGCGCCAACGCGGTCAGGACAGCTATAAAAAGGACGAGATTAAGCCAGGCCTGGGTACTCATATCAAAATTTCTCCGCATTCAACAGTGCGTAGACTAGATAGACAAGCACCAGCAGAGCAACAAATAAGCACAGAAAGAGAAGCATTGTTTCCATCATGAACGATCAATCCGAAAGTAAGGGATACGGCAGATCGTACGAACATTCTTGTAAAAATAAGGTAAAAATTATTTTTATCCGCAGAATCAATCTATTAGGTCGAAACTGCGCCGCGGCAGGCTGTACTTCCCCTGTCAATTGCAACTGTATTGACTCGACGCCGGTGGCAAACCACGGTTTGCTTGTTTTTGACAGAGCCGATATAAAAAACCTTTCAGGACAATGCTTATGACAGACGCAATTGGATGCGCCAAGGCGACCCGCAACCGGGACCGGGTTCATTCGGCGTGGCGCAATTTTGCAGATATCAACATGCTGCAGCACCGCCAGATGAGCCATTTCCAATGGGTCAGTCAACGCTGCGGGTCGCCGACAGCAAGCTTGGTGATCAAATATGGTTTATAAAGGAGCATGTGAGCACTGCAGACGCAGTCTCTTGCGCATGAGCGCTGCCGTTGCAGTATCTTGTCATGAGCGTCGCAAAGCCTGGGCCGCTTTGCGACGGACATGATCTGTGCTCATTCCGACGCTCAGAACGTTATGAACGAATATTGATGAGACATGAAAAAACACGGTGTATTTGAATCTGACTGCCTGGGATGGGTAACAAGAACATTTTGGATTGTCGGCCTGGCGCTGCTCATCGGCCTGTTTCCTGGGGCAGGTCAGGCACAAGACCAAGGTGCACCATCCAGGCAGGTGACAGTCGGCGTCTATGAAAGCCCGCCTTTTGTCATACGGGAGAACGGGCAATATGCCGGTATGGCAATCGAGCTTTGGGAATCCCTGGAGGATAAGCTGGGGCTCACTTCTACCTACCGCAGTTACGCCTCCTACCGGAAATTGATAGAAGCGGTTGGCAGCGGCGAGATAGATGCGGCAGTAACGAACCTGACCATTACCAGGCAACGAGCGCAATCGATCGCGTTTACGCAGCCATGGTATGACTCAGGCCTGAGAATCATGACACCAAGCAAGGGGTCGGGCTCATTTGAGAATATTATCGACGGGCTGTCTGACAGTGGGCATTTGACCACCTTTGCGTGGCTGCTGATTCTCGCCCTGTTTGCGACAGTCATCATTACGTTGCTGGATCGCAGGCTGGACAACGAATTCCCGCGCAAATGGCGCGAAGGCCTGGCTGATAATTTTTTCCATACCATGTCAATCCTGACCACAGGCAAGACGACGCACAAAAACCTGTTTGGCTGGGTTGGCCGCATATGGTCGGCATTATGGATGGTGCTGGGCGTGGCCATCATTGCCTATGTCACCTCATCGATCACAAGTGTCATGACGACCACATCGCTGACCAGCCAGATCCATTCTCTGTCGGATCTGTCCGGCAAGACCGTTGGGGTCCTGGGAGGCAGCGTGGGCGAAGATTATGTTCAGAACCTGGGAATCCAGACAAGGAATTATGCCAGCCTGGATGCATCGATCCAGGGACTGACAGCCGGCGAGGTTGATGCGCTTGTAGGGGATGCGCCCGTCCTGGAATATTTTGCCCATTCCCAGCCCGGGCAACCCGTTCGTCTGGTCGGCGCCGTGTTCCATCCGGACAAGTATGGGTTTGGGTTCCCCCTGCAAAGCGACCTGTTGCGGCCCGTCACTCTGGAATTGCTTGGCTTGCACGAGCACGGCGACATACGCAAGCTGCGCGTAAAGTATTTCGGCAATACGCGCTAATCGGCAGATGCGCTTGCGCGCAGGTTTGCGCTGCCTTGTGCTTATTCCGAATACGCCTTGAACTGGCCCGATTGCTCGTCGCGGACAAACAGCACGCCGGTGGCCACACCAAAATAGGCGCCATGCAGTTTGAGCAGGCCCGCTTCCACGCGTTCGCGGACGGCAGGAAAGGTCATCAGATTGGCCAGGCTGTATTCGACAACGGCCCATTCCAGTTGCCTGATCCAGCTCTGGCGATCTTGCGTTGGCGGCCCAAGACGCTCGACAACAGGCGCGATCTGCGACATCCATTTACCAATGAAATCCCGCTTGGATAACGGCGCGGCATTGTTGGCAAACGCCGCCACGCCACCGCAACTGGCATGCCCCAACACCACAATGTGCTTGACCTGCAGGGCATTGACACCGAACTCGATGGCGGCACTGGTGCCGTGATACGATGAATCGACATCCGGTTCACAGGGAGGCACCAGGTTTGCGATGTTGCGCACCACAAACATTTCGCCTGGTCCTGCATCAAAGATGGCCTCGGGCGCAACGCGAGAATCGCCGCAGCCAATGACCATGATTTCCGGGTGCTGACCACTTTTACCGAGTTGTTCATAGCGCGCACGCTCGCGTTCAAGCCTGCCATGAAGAAAAGAAGCGTAGCCATCGGTCAAACGTTGGGGGAACATATTCGGGTCCTGGATTAAAAATTTAAGCCGTTTATTTTACTCTTATTTTTTTTCTACCCGGCCGCAGGACCGGCCACAAGCGATCCTGCACGTAAAACACCGTCATTTGCGGTGAAAATTACATGAAAAATCGCAAAATTCGCCAAAAATATCTTGACAGCGCGCCAATCATCGCTATACTTCAACCATCAAGGGGAGTAGCTTTCTTCCGCCGCATCGTCATTACGGCTGTCATGCAGTTATCTGCAGACGCCCGGTGCCCGGGCAACACATCCATGTTGCAGCAAGACCTTGCCACCAAGGGCAAGGTTCATCCTCAGATAATTGATGGCCTGTGTCCTTGCGGATCAGGCCGTTTTGTTTTGTCTGATGCTCCTCTCAGACTCTTGGTGCGCCCTTTCAGGGTTCACGAGCCAGACAGGCGTCCCGATCCGTTTCATTCCAACACTCAATTAGACGGATTCATGGTGAATTATGCTTGAACTTTTACAGACACTAAGCTGGGCAGCGGTATTTCAAATTATCCTGATTGATATTCTGCTGGGCGGCGACAATGCGGTTGTCATTGCGCTGGCCTGCCGCAACCTGCCGAAAAAGCAGCGGATGCAGGGCATTCTATGGGGCACCGCCGGTGCCATTATCCTGCGGGTTGCATTGATCGCTTTTGCGCTGACTCTGCTGACCGTGCCTTTCCTCAAGATCGTGGGCGCACTGCTGCTGCTTTGGATCGGTATAAAATTGTTGATTCCTGAAGATGACGCGCATGGCAACATACAGGGCGGAACAACGGTTTTCTCGGCGTTTAAAACCATTCTCATTGCTGACTTTGTCATGAGCCTGGATAACGTGATTGCCATCGCCGGTGCAGCCCAGGGCGCAAATCCAGAACACCAGCTTGGTCTTGTGATCTTCGGCCTGGTCGTCAGCGTTCCGATCATTATCTGGGGCAGTACGCTTGTGCTCAAGCTGATCGACCGCTTCCCGAGCGTCGTGTTGTTTGGCGCCGCACTGCTGGGCTGGATCGCCGGCGGTATGCTGATCACGGACATCTTCATTGTGGAAAGATTTGGCGAGCCCTCTACCATGATGAAGCTGGCTGCTGAGATTATCGGCGCCCTGCTGATCGTCGTGGTTGGACGCACGATCGCACAGCGTAAAAAAAACGCGGCCCTGAGCAACACGTAATGGAACGTCGTGCGCGCACCGGTCTGACTGATGCAGGCGCACGACACAACGGGACGTCATACATCAGCCGCGATTGAACACCGGAGCGCCAACAGGCGAGAACCCGGCCAATCGCGGCCATTTCCTGAAAATTACATATGCGCTAATGCATGTGTAATTTTTTTTTGCCTGAAACTGTGTAAATAGCAGTTCCTTGCGGGCCGGCAATGATTGAACAACTGCCAGGATTATTGGCGCATACCGATTGCCAGGCGATTGAATGCGCTCATCAGGGCAATGGCAAAGGTCAGGTCGGCAACTTCCGCATCGCTAAAATGCAGCTTGAGCGGCTCAAAGTCTTCATCCGGTGCATTGGTCTTGTCCACATGGGTGAGCGCTTCGGTCCAGGCCAGTGCGGCGCGTTCGCGCTCGTCAAAGCGTTCACTGGCACGCCATCCGGCCAGCGCGTCCAGCTTGGCAGTGGCAATATCGCCGGCACGCAGTTCCCTGGTATGCATTTCCAGGCAGAAAGCGCAGCCGTTAATCTGCGACATGCGCAACCATACCAATCCGATCAATTGCTTGCCAAGACTGCTCTTTTCCAGCGCCTTCTTGGTTGCGCCCAATCCCTGATAGGCCTCGGGCGACAAGGTCCAGTAAGGTAAGCGAAGGTTACTCATATAAAAAATCTCCAGTTAAAGATGGGTTGGATTGCGCGACCACCACAAGGAACTCAAGAGCAAAGAAGGGATCTGTTCTTTGTCCCGCCGGCAAATCATGTAAGCAATAGTAGAGCAATAATGGCCCAGCGCATAGGTGCAAGAAGCGGCCAATGATATGGTCCATAAAGCCACCAAAGATATCTAATTTTTACGGTAATTATGCCTTTGGTTGCATATTCACTTGAAAGCATATATTATTGAGCCCATAAAATGCAGATCAGATTCATCTTTTGACGCTGTCACCGGTGTACGGCTGTCAACATGACAGACCTGTTAAGCAAGCGAATTCGCATCCAATTTACGCATTTCATTCACGCAGAGGCCAGAATCATGCCCAAAAAATCCAGCAAAGAGACGACGCCCCGTACTGATCGTGATACCGACAAAAGCGGCAAGCGCGCACGCTCCGCAGCCGGCCAGGTATTGAAAGTGGCAACGCTCAAAGATCTGCGCAAGGCCACCGGCCACACCCAGGAAGATCTGGCCATTGCGCTGGATATTGGCCAGGGCACCATCTCACGCATAGAAAAGCGCAACGACATGCTGGTGTCTACGTTGCAGCATTACATTGAAAGCCTGGGCGGCAAGTTGCAAATCGTTGCTGCATTTAGCGACCGTCCATCCATTGTGGTGGAGCGCCTGGGCAAGAAAATACCGCCTCATCAAAAAAACACTTCCATGAGTTCTCCACAAGCTATGACATCTGTTGACACCTGATATACCATGCAAACGCCTTCAACCCCTTATTACCTGATCGATAAATCTGCGCTGCTGCGCAACCTACACGTCATCGACTACATCCGCCAGCAGTCTGGCGCCAAAGTATTACTGGCGCTCAAGTGCTTTGCGACCTGGTCGGTTTTTGATCTGATGCGCCAGCATATGGATGGCACAACCTCTTCTTCCCTGTATGAAGTCAAGCTCGGATTCCAGAAATTCGGCGGTGAAACGCATGCATACAGCGTGGCCTTCGCCGACCATGAAATCGACGAAGTGATTGCCAACTGCGACAAGATCATCTTCAACTCCATCAGTCAGCTCACGCGCTTTGCGGGCGCAGCAGGCGACAAACCGGTAGGCCTGCGCCTCAACCCGGGCATCAGTTGTGCCGGCTTTGACCTGGCCGATCCTGCCCGCCAGTACAGCAGGCTGGGCGAAAGCGATCCGGCACGCATTCTGTCTGTACTGGACAAGCTCGATGGCGTCATGATTCATAACAATTGCGAGAATGGCGATTTTGCGCGTTTTGACCAGTTGCTTACGCAGGTTGAGAAAGACTACGGCGCGATTCTGCCTCATCTTAAGTGGGTCAGCCTGGGCGGCGGCATCAGCTTTACCGCACAAGACTATCCATTGGACGCTTTTTGCGAGCGCCTGCGGCGATTCGCAAGGCAATACAACGTGCAGGTGTATCTGGAGCCGGGAGAGGCTGCCGTACGCCACAGTACCACGCTGCAGGTCAGCGTCCTGGATATTGTCGTCAACGAGAAGCAGTTGGCGATTGTAGACAGCTCCACCGAAGCCCATATGCTGGACCTGTTGATTTACCGTGAAACCGCACCGGTCGGCGAGGACACCGGCGAGCACGCCTATATGGTTTGCGGCAAAACCTGTCTAGCAGGCGATATTTTCGGCGAAGGCCGCTTTTCCCGGCCGCTGCAAATCGGTGACCAGATTGCCATTGGCGATGCCGGCGGCTACACCATGGTGAAGAAAAACTGGTTCAACGGCATTCATATGCCCTCCATCGCCATCAAAGACGAGGATGGCTCCGTGCGCGTCGTGCGCGACTTTTCCTTTGACGACTACGTCAACAGCCTGTCCTAGGACCGGGGCTGCTTGTATTTAATATTTTGGGGGATTATCCAATGAAACGCAACGTTCTGATCATCGGCGCCGGCGGCGTCGCACACGTGGCAGCACACAAATGCGCACAGAACAATATTTTGCTTGGCGACATACATATTGCATCACGCACCGTCGCCAAATGCGAGGCCATTATTGCCTCTATCAAGGACAAAGGCAATAAACACGGCCCCGGCCGCCTGCAGGCACACGAGCTGGATGCGCTTGATATTGAGGCCACCAAAGCGCTGATCCGTGAAACCGACAGCCAGATCGTCATCAATGTGGGCTCACCCTTTCTGAATATGGCAGTCATGACGGCCTGCATAGAAACCGGCGCGGCCTATCTGGATACCGCCATTCATGAAGATCCGGACAAGGTATGTGAGCCGCCGCCCTGGTACGGCAACCATGAATGGAAACGACGCGATGACTGCAAAAAAGCCGGCGTGACCGCCTTGCTGGGCGTTGGATTCGATCCTGGCGTGGTCAATGCCTATGGCCGTTTTGCTCTGGATACCTATTTTGACCAGGTCAACTCCATTGACATCATCGACATCAATGCCGGCAGCCATGGCCGCTACTTTGCCACCAACTTCGATCCTGAAATCAACTTCCGTGAGTTCACCTCTACTGTATGGTCCTGGGAGCAGAACTGCTGGAAGGCCAGCAAGATGTTCGAGCATCGCCAGCAATGGGAAATGCCCGTAGTCGGCAATCACACGACATACCTGACCGGCCATGACGAGCTGCATTCCATGTCGAAAAACCTGGGTGTTCCCAACATCCGGTTCTGGATGGGGTTTGGCGACCACTACATCAATGTATTCAATGTCCTGAACAGTCTGGGCCTGCTCTCTGAAAAACCCGTGCGTACAGCTGAAGGCGACGAAATTGTGCCGCTCAAGGTTGTCAAGGCGGTGCTGCCCGATCCGGCGTCACTTGCCCCGGGATACACCGGCAAAACCTGCATTGGCGACCTGGTGAAGGGCACCAGGAATGGCGTGCCGCAGGAAGTGCTTATCTATAACATTTGTGATCATGAAGAGAGCTACGAAGAAGTGGGCAGCCAGGCCATTTCGTACACTGCCGGCGTACCCGTTGTCGCAGCAGCCATGTTGATTGCCGATGGCACATGGGATGTGGGCCATATGGTCAATGTAGAAGAACTGGATCCCGCACCGTTTATCGAACAAATGAACCGGATGGGACTGGTCACGCGCGTACGCGACAGCAAAGGCGATCGAGTGCTGGAGCCGCAACATGAACTGTTGAGTCAGACCTCTGACGAGGAACCAGGCAGCACGGTGGCATTCGACTATTTCTCTCATGAGCAGGCCGTGCTTGCAAAAAGCCCGCCGTCCCGTCAACACGACATGATGGCAGCGCAACAACGCCTGACCGGCTGATTAGCTGGATTAATTGCCGCAAGCAGTGAAAGCGTCAGCCCCTGCCGCACTTGCCGGGGTTGACACCGCCATGCGACGGCACCATTGCCCCCTCGCTTAAAGCGCGAGTTCGGCCTTCAGCTCTTCGTATTGGGCAGTATGCGATTGCTGCACGAGCGCCAATTGAAGCTCGATAGACTCCAGTTCCTTTTGAGCCGATTCCAAATACCCGTTCCGCTTTAGCCTTTTGTAGATGTCAATCTGATTTCTCAGCACATCGCGATCGAATGACAGTTCAGTGTTCACCAGTTTACTCTCCGCCACATATATTGATGCCGAGTTCAGAGTCTATTGCATAGACAAGTCATATTTATTACAAGGCCAGCGCTTTGTGTATCTGTAGACAACGAGTTGCCAGAAACAACTGCCTCTAGTCTGGAAAATATATTAATCATCAAAAAAACCATACTTTGCAACGCTGAGCCTGCCAGGAAAATCACGTTATTGAATCTGGTATTTCCGTTTTGATATTCGATCTTTGATACGTTTTCCTTTTACCGGAAGGACAGATCAAGGCTGCTCATTCACCGGTAAGTGCGCTCTGATGTATTTTCGGCTGCATGGACACAGCTCCCGGCAGTTGATCCCACCAGTCGCCCAGCGCATCAATCAGCGGAACAAGCCCGCGCCCGCCCGCCGTAAGGGAATATTCCACACGCAATGGATAGCCCTCAAATACCTTGCGCTGGACAATGCCGGCGTGTTCGAGTTTGCGCAATTCAAACGTCAGCATCTTATGCGAGACTGTTGGATTATCCCGCTTCAGATCGCTGAATCGCTTGACGCCATCTTTAAGATAATAGACCAGCAGCGTCGGCCAGCGCCCGCTCAATACCTGCATGACTTCCTCTATGGGACAGTAAGAGACCAGATCTTTCATGATGCTTCCGATGATGGTTACCAAAAAGTGCGTAATTTACTTGAAGCTGAATATGCCTCGATAATGCATGCGCAGGCCACACTGGCTATCACACATGAATTATGGAGAATATTTTGATGGAACCGATTTTACTCTATGGCGTTCCCGCCGGCAGCTCCATGGGACTGATTGCAGCCCTGGAATGGCTGGGCAAGCCATATCGTCTGTGCAGGGTAGACATGCTGGATGAAATGCTTGAACCGTCCTATCTGCGCATCAATCCCAGGCGGGAAACGCCGGTCCTGATTACCGATCAGGGTCAAGTCCTGACCGAAACAATGGCGATTGCCAACTGGTTGCAGGACCGGGACACTGAAAAGCGTATCAGCTTTGCGCCAACCTCACCTGAGACGGACCGCATGCATCAGCTCATGGCCTTTATTAACACTGGTTTCACCGGCGCCTTTGTCCCGCTATGGCAGGCATGGGAGATGGAAAACCCCGACCCGCAGGTAAAGAAGATCTTGCAGCAGATGGGCAATGCCAGCGTTATTAATCGTCATGACAAACTGGAGCAGATGATTGGTGACAACCCCTTCCTGCTGGGCGCGCAACCCTGCCTGGCCGATGCTATTTTTATAGGCGTAGCCCGATGGCTGGATATACATGAGGTGGCCGATTCCACACGGTGGGCAAAAGTTGCCGCCATGCGCGAACGTATTTCCAACACCCCCGCTGTCGTCTTTGCCACGGCAATAGAAAACGGCGTAACACCGGCGGGTTCAGGCGCATTCATGGGGCACGTGGCGCTGAATGAAGTGATTGAACGGTTTGGTTCGTAAGGAGCAATGAAGGAGCATGATGCGCAAGTACGCTTCGCGCTCCTGCTCAGATCAGCGACTCTGGGCAGAGTACCTGAAATGACGATACCAACATAATGTCGCTCACAAGGCTGAACGGATCGTAGACCCCGTGCGTCGCAATGGCCCCAGATATTTTTCGACAGCCTGTTCCTGGGTAATCTGACCCGCGGGAAGGCTTATATTGATCGCGGCCAGCGCCTTCCCTTCCAGATCTTTCACGGTAATAGCCAAACCGCAAATGGCTTCATCCAGCTCTGCGTCTACCCACGCATATCCCTGCTCTCTGGTTCGTTCGATTTCAGTGCGCAACTTTTCACGATCGGTAATAGTCTGGTTCGTCAGTCGCTTAAGTGGTGCGGTTGCAAGAAAACTCTCGATGACTTCCTGCTCCGATTCGGCCAGCAGTGCCCGCCCCATGGAAACGGCATTGGCCGGCAGGCGGCTGCCTAGCGTCGGGCTAGATCGAAGAATTTTATAGGTGGGGATTCTTACTACATAAACAATCTCGTTTCCATCCAGGATGGACATTGCACATGATTGCTGAATGGATTGAGACAGTTCTTCCAGCTCCAATTGCGCCTGACGCCAAAACGGCAGAGAGTAAAAATATGAAAGCCCAAGATTGAGCGCTTTGGGAGTAAGCGCATACCCGCGCCCTGTGGTATTTGTATAGCCAAGATCAGTCAGCGTAAGCAAGTAGCGTTTGACGACCGACCGGCTCAATCCGGTATCTTCGGCAACACCCGCGATATTCATACCCAGTTTGCTGCGACCCAACGACTCAATAACCTGCAATCCCCGTGCAAAGGTACGCACAAATGACTCACTGTCCGGACTCGCCATATTTAACTCTCCTGCCTGTTTAGATAAAGCCTTCTAGCATACCCGACGGCCCCGCCCAATAGAAGCGAATACCTTCACATGTATTGCCTATCGGGCTCCATATTGCCCATTTTATTGTCCATTTGTTTCTTCAAACACGAACAAATGTGTATTTATACCATTGACACGTCCGATAAAGCTATCTAGAATAGTTCGTAGAGCGGTTATTAACAACCGCTTAGCGGTTATTTTAAATATCAGTAAATTTCGTTTATTTATATCGGAGGCATATATGGAATATAAGTACGACACCGACTTCTGGGCAGGCAATACCGCCCGGAAAATTTGGGACGATATCGTCCCCGGTGCCCCACGCGAGACAATCCCCTACACCCTGACCAAGGACGCAATCTACAAGTTATGCAAAGAAACGGGCGACATGAACCCGCTGTACGTGGATGAGGAATTCGCCAAAACGACCAAATGGGGTGGCCTTATCGCACCTCCCTCTATACATGTATTGCTCATGTTTTCGTGCACGCCCAACGACGATTGGATGCGTAGCCCGGGAACGATCAACGCCGGCCAGTCCTGGAGTTACAACCTGCCGGCTCGCCCGGGAGACGTCATTACGTTGCAGGCGCGCGCGCTGGACAAGTTCATCAAAGGCAATCGTCTATTTGCCGTTCATGACAACGTTTTCTTCAACCAAAACAACGAAGTTATTTGCTCTGGCCGTGGCTGGACAATCCGGCCGGTGTAAGGAATAAGACATGGAAAATATATTCGACATCAAAGAAGGCCTGCAAATCACAGGGACATCCTTTCAACCAACCCGTGAAACGATCTGGGAATTTTGCGAAGCGTCTCTTGATTACAACCCGCTGCACTGGGACGACAAGTACATGGAGTCAGACTTTGGCAAGACAAATTTCGGCGGAATCATCATGCATGGCATGTCCAACTTCAGCCTGATTACCAAAATGATGACCGATTGGGCCTTACCACTCGGAGGGACTCATCGACGTTTGGAAACCCGCTGGAAGTCTCCGGTGAAACCTGGCGACACGATCACCCCGACTGGCATAGTCAAGATCGTCAAGAAAACGGAAAAAGCCCACTGGGTTGTTGTTTCAGTTGCAGTAACGAACCAGCAGAATACGCTCGTGGCTGAAGGAGAAGCCATGGTGGAATTTTCTGACGCCTAGAAGTGTAAAACCTGTGCCGTCTACACCGACGGCCCTATTCTTATTCAGGAGACAAGTCATGAAACATATAATTCGTGCAGTTGCCGGGGTACTTGCTGCGTTAGCCTGCACCGCCGCAGTGGCCGCCAGCTATCCCGATAGAGCGGTAACCATCGTTGTTCCGTTTCCTGCCGGTGGCACCACAGACGTGCTCGCTCGGCATCTGGGCAAGGCGTTGTCCGAAAAATGGGGCCAGCCCGTCGTCATTGAAAACAAAAGTGGCGCAAGCGGCACGATCGGCTCTGCGGATGTCGCCCGTAGCACGCCAAATGGATATAGGTTATTAGTTACGGCTACACACCATATCATTAACCCCACTTTGCTCAAGGATACGATTCCTTATGACACCAAAGCGGCATTTAGCAATATAGCCCTGGTTGCCTCTGTGCCTAACGTTTTAGTCGTCAATAAAAACTTCGAGGCAAAAACCGTACGGGACCTGATCAAAATGGCCAAAGAAAAGCCTGGATCGATCAATTTTGGTTCCGCCGGGATAGGTGGCGCCAATCATTTATCCGGTGAGCTTTTTGCGCACATGGCGGGAATTAAATTGACCCATATCCCGTACCGCGGCGCAGCCCCGTCCCTGAACGATCTGCTGGCCGGCCAGATACCGATGATGTTCGATTCGGTACCGGGTGTTCTAGCCCATATCCAATCCGGTTCCTTGCATGCACTTGGCGTCACATCAAAAGAGAGGGTCCCTCAACTTAAGGATACACCCACGATTGCCGAGGCTGGCGTAAAAGATTTCGAGGCCATCTCAATATTCGGCTTATACGGACAAAAAAACATTCCTGGCAGTGTATTGGAAAAAATCTCAGACGATGTCAGAAATGTTCTTCAATCTGCGGACATCAAAGAGAAATTTGCCGCACTGGGCGCAACACCCGGAAACCTGCCTCAGCCACAATTCGATGCTTATGTAAATAAGGAAATCGATAAATGGTCTGAAGTCATCCAGCAGGCCAACATCACCCTTCCTAAGTAACAAAATAGTCAGCATTAACAGGATAAAACACCATGTTGGAGAATATCTTTAATCAGTCTGGACAAGGCAGCGATGATAAGGCGCTATCAAATATCCGTGTGCTCGATCTGACGCGTATCCTTGCCGGACCTTGGTGTACACAGAATCTGGCCGACCTGGGCGCCGAGATAATCAAAATCGAACGACCTGGAAACGGCGACGATACTCGAGCCTGGGGGCCGCCCTGGTTACCTGGTCAGCAAACAGATCTGCCCGCAGACTCTTCTTACTATTCTGCTGCCAACCGTGGAAAGCGCTCAGTGACGATTGATATCACCACTGAGCAAGGCCAGGCATTGATCAAAAGGCTGGCCAGAATAAGCGATGTGTTTATAGAAAACTTCAAAGTCGGGAATTTAAAAAAATATGGGCTGGATTACGAATCCATACGTAAAGAAAACCCCCAGATCATCTATTGCTCTATAACAGGCTTTGGCCAGGACGGTCCCTATTCGCATCGCCCTGGTTACGATTTCGTATTCCAGGGAATGGGCGGAATGATGAGCATTACCGGTGAAAAAGACAGCCTTCCCGGCGGGGGTCCTCAGAAAGTGGGTATCGCGCTGGCCGATATCATGACCGGTATGTATTCCACTATAGCGCTGCTGGCGGCTATCAATCACCGAAATAAATCGGGTCAGGGTCAATATATCGATATGTCACTGCTCGATTGCATTGTGGCCTTGGGCAGCAATCAGATTACGGGTTATTTTTCCAGCGGGAACGTTCCTGCCAGAATGGGAAACGCCCACATGAGCCTGGTTCCGTATGGCGTTTATCCCACACTTGACGGCCACATTATCATCGCTATCGGCAATGACGAACAGTGGCAACGCTACTGCTCTGTCATCAATCGTCATGATCTTGCCAGCGACGAGGATTTCACCAAGGTCACGGGTCGGATCGTCAATCGAGAGCGCCTTGACGCCAATTTGAATCAAACCATGCAAACCCGTAGCTCGGCCGACTGGCTGGAGGTGCTCGAGAAAAATGGTGTCCCTTGCGGTCCCATCAATAACTATGAGCAGGTATTTCAGAACGAGCAGGTCATCCATCGCAAGTTAAAAGTCGATCTGGAGCGCGAAGACGGCGCTCGTATCAGTGCAGCAGCCTCCCCGCTGCGATTGACAAGCACACCGCCCACATACGACCTACCTCCTCCTATCGTCGGCCAGCATACCGATGAAATATTGCAACAGCTGTTGAACGTTGATGATGGTGAACTGGCTCAATTACGTAAATCATGCGTGATATGAGTATCGTGTAAATCAAATTTTAGTAAAGAGAGTATCTATGAACAATCTGATGCAAGACGCCTTTATTTGCGACGCTATTCGCACACCGTTTGGGCGGTATGGTGGTGCGCTGTCCACGATCCGCACCGATGACTTGGCAGCAATGCCCATTTCGGCCCTGATGAAAAAAAATGAGCAGGTTGATTGGTCAGCAATCGACGATGTCATCTTAGGTTGCGCCAATCAGGCCGGCGAAGACAATCGCAATGTCGCCCGCATGGCCACATTATTGGCAGGTCTTCCTGTGCAGGTACCCGCATCTACGGTGAATCGCTTATGTGCTTCCGGGCTGGATGCCATCGGCACTGTAGCGCGTGCGATTAGAAGCGGTGACGCACAAATGATGATTGCCGGTGGAGTGGAGAGCATGTCGCGTTCACCGTATGTCGTTGGCAAGGCGTCCGCGCCCTTTTCCCGTCAGCAACAAATGTTCGACACCACACTAGGCTGGCGTTTTGTCAATCCGCTTATGAAACAGCACTTTGGCATAGACTCGATGCCTGAAACTGCCGAAAATGTTGCAACTCAATTTGACATCTCCCGTCAGGACCAGGACGCGTTTGCCTATCGCAGTCAACAGCGAGCAACGCAAGCGATCACCACCGGCTTGTTCGACAACGAGATTATGCCCGTTACCATTGCCAACAAAAAATATGGACAAACCATTGTCGCTCGAGATGAACACCCGCGGCAAACAAGTTTGGAAAAACTTGCACAACTCAAACCGATTGTCAGGAGCGATGGCACCATCACCGCCGGAAATGCATCTGGAGTGAATGACGGCGCATGCGCCGTGCTGCTTGCCTCTGGCGATGCGGCAAAAAAATATGGCCTTGAGCCCAAAGCCCGTATCGTTGGCATGGCTTTCGCAGGTGTCGAACCCAGAATCATGGGCTTTGGTCCTGCGCCTGCAGTGCGAAAGGTGCTCGCCCTGACCGGACTGCGTATCCAGGATATGGACGTGATCGAACTCAATGAAGCATTTGCCGCACAGGCACTGGCCGTGACACGTGATCTGGGCCTGGCTGATGATGCAGCACATGTCAATCCAAACGGAGGCGCTATTGCCCTGGGTCATCCGCTAGGTGCGTCCGGCGCCAGATTGGCAATGACAGCAGTCAACCACCTGCATCGGACCCGCGGACGCTATGCCCTGTGCACCATGTGCATCGGCGTCGGACAAGGTATTGCACTCGTGCTGGAACGGGTTTGAGCAATCGCAGCGATATAGGAGCTGGCCATGATTAACAAAATATGCGACAGCGCGATTGATGCGGTTAATGACATTCCCGATGGGGCGACGATCTTAGTTGGTGGATTCAGTGGCGCAGGCGTACCGGACGTGCTCATCGGCGCGTTGCTCGAGCATGGCGCGAAAGATCTTACACTGGTCCACAACAATGCTGGCAATGCCCTGTTGGGGGTAGCCAGGCTCCTGGCTGCAGGGCGGGTCAGAAAAATGATATGTTCGTTCCCTCGCTCCTGGGAATCTCACGTTTTCGAAGGTCTGTATCGTGAGGGAAAAGTTGAGCTGGAGTGTGTTCCACAAGGCACGCTGGCTGAACGGCTTCGAGCGGGCGGTTCAGGCCTTGGTGGAATATTTACACCAACTGGCTACGGTACTGATTTAGCACGCGGCAAAGAGAGTCGTCTGATCGGCAACCGTGGCTACATTTTTGAACACGCATTAACTGGCGATTTTTCTTTGATCAAGGCGCGTCATGCCGACCGATGGGGCAATCTCCAATACCGTATGACAGCACGCAATTTTGGCCCGGTCATGTGCATGGCAGCTAAAACCACCATCGTAGAAGTAGACGATGTAGTTCCCTTGGGCATGTTGGATCCCGAGACCATTGTGACATCGGGCGTTTTTGTTCAAAGAGTCATCAATCTTAAAAAGGAAACAAAATGAGCCAGTGGCAACCTGTTCCTCGAGAACATATGGCAAGACGCGTCGCGCAGGATGTTTTCCCTGGAGCGGTGGTCAATCTCGGCATTGGAATGCCTGAACTGGTGGGAAACTATTTTGATGCTCAGGACGAGATCATCGTCCATACGGAAAACGGCATTGTCGGATCGGGCCCAATTGTTAATGGCAGCCTGCAGGATTTTGATCTGATCAATGCCGGACGCAAGACAGTCAGTCTCGCATCCGGCGGACATTTTGTAGATCATGCAGATTCATTTGCCTTGGTGCGCGGTGGACACCTTGACATCACAATACTCGGTGCCTTTGAGGTGTCCGCTTCAGGAGATCTGGCAAACTGGTCCACTGGAGCAGACGCAAATTTGCCGTCCCCGGGCGGGGCGATGGATCTGGTTGTGGGCGCGCGTAGTGTATTTGTCATGATGAATCTTTTTGGAAAGAATCAGCAACCGAGGCTCGTTGAGCAATGCTCACTGCCATTAACAGGTGCTCGCGTTGTAAAACGCCTTTACACCGATCTTGCCGTCTTTGAGCTTTCAGGTGCTGCTCCTATTGTGCTGGAACTGGCTCCAGGAACAAACCTGGCCGAGTTATCGAGCCGATTGGGTCTTGCATTGCAGCCGGCCCCCGCTGGCATCAGAAATTATAGTTGCTGAAACCCGGCATCGCGGCAGACCGGCCTGCCCCGGCTATTTTGTGGTTGCCCGCAATTGTGATGCGATCAGTTTCATGAGTGGCAAAAATTTTTCAACTGCGGCCTGCTCGGTAAACTCGCCGGCCAGCAGACGCGACCCATGGAAACCGGATAGGCAGGTAGGCGACTGCCGATGCCGGGACTGAGCGCCAAAATGGAAAGGTATACAGGTATGCCATTCCCAATTTGAGCACACTGGGTGTTAGCCAGTAACTACCCTCTTCAACCTGCACAAATCCGAGTTCGATCAACGTCATCAGCAAGCGACGCACAACGGTCCTGGGCAGTTCAGATGTTTCGCTAATCTGCGCAATATTACTGCGCACCGGGAAATCGCCCATAGCCTCAATAACCCGAAGACCACGTGCGAAGGTTCGAACGAAACCATCGTTTTCTGGAGTTGTCATCCTGCGCCCTCGATTCAAATAGTTGCGGTTTTGATTAATCGTTGACAATGGAGAAGACTATTTACCAGAGGATGAAAAGTTTTCAAAACTATATGGGCAGAATGGCGGGGAACCCGTATTGGTGCGTCCGGACGGATTTATCGCCGCTCAACTCAGTACCTCTGCGTCTTCAAGTTATGAAGTCGTGCTTGAGCAAGCTCTGACCAAAGCCTTTCACATCCGGGCGCTCAATGCCTCTCACATGCTAAAAACAGAGCCGGCAACGGCCGACTCTTAAACAGCGCAAGCAAGAGGGTCGCTGTACAAGATACGGCCACCCTGCGTTTTCGTCGGAGCAATCCAAGAGTACGCACGGCAAATATTTTGATGTCCCGTCCTTGACCAAATTTATGCAGGGCATCAGAACACAAACGGTTGAGCAACTATTCACGCAACTGGCCCGCTTTCAGGCCAAATGCGTCGCGCAAAAAGAGAAAGGCTGATGATCAGCCTTTCTCCTTACGACATGGCAAAACTAGATATAACCCTTAATGCCGCTGGCGCCCTAGCCAAGGCCTAGCAAGCGCATCGCTTGCTCGCGCTCGACCACTGTCGCATACTTCTGCTTCATATCAAACAGGTTTGCCTCGTGCGGCGCCTGTGCCCTGTCGCCGACACAATCGGCAACGACCAACGGACGAAAGCCCAGTTGCATGGCATCGACCACCGAGGCGCGTACGCAACCGCTCGTGACGGCGCCGGCGACCAGCAGGGTTTTGACGCCGCGCTGAGTCAGCCAGGCTGCCAGGGACGTACCGAAAAAGGCCGATGGCACATTCTTGCGTACGATCAGCTCACCCTGGACCGGCGTCAGTTGCGGCACAATCTGGCTGTTGGGTTCGTTTTCCAGCAAGCCCAGCATGCCGGGAACTTTGATACTGAAAATGTTGTTGTCGGCACCATCGTCTGCATACACAATGCGTGTGTGCGCCACGGGCCAGCCCTGTTCGCGTGCGGTTTGCAGCAGTTTTTCCGTATTGTCTATCGCCTGGGCAATATTGCCCCCACCAAAGACCTTGGGATCGGCAAAGCCATTGACCAGGTCGATAATCAACAGGCCATAGGGCGCCACCGGTTCCAGCTCGGCGCCAAAACCCTGCTGCTCGTAGACTGCATCTGCCTTACTCATTTGCACCCCCGTCCAGAACCTTGCCGTTACGCACGACATCCACGCCATCGAGCTTGACCGTGCAGTGACGCAAGGGAATATCAATATGGCATGCCGTGGTTCGGCTGCCGCCTGCTTCGTTATTGGGTCCCAGAGAGAACAGGAAATTGCCTTCGAACGCGCGTGCGTCCATGCCTATTGTGTTTTCCCTGTCATACAGGCCCAGCGTAGACCAATGGGCGCGCGGTTGCAGCCCCCAACCGATATGGGAAATGGCATAGCCTTCCGGGTCGTTAAATGATTTCATGTACTCGTCCAGCAACTGGGCATCAATGCCGCCTTCGATACGGGTGGCATAACCATTTTCGACGGTCAGGGTAATGGGGTCGGCAACGTATTTTTTCTGTGGCAATAAGATATCGCCCTTATCAATCACGATCTGTCCGGTCGCGCCGCCTTCGTTCGGCCAGGTCAGGGTAAAGCCGCTGGGCCAGTGGTCCCAGCGCCCCGGCTCGTCAACATAACCATACTCGCTGATGGCCGGAAACTCACCCAGGGGGCAACGCAAATCGGTGCCGGCCTCGGAAGTGATATGCATTTGTTTTGATTGGGCAATTAGCGCAGAGGCCGCTTTAACGCGCTTGCGGTCCGCTTCGATAGGCACTGTGCGAACCAGAATTTCGGGTGGCTCCACGGCCAGCAGGATTTTGGTGCCGCTTTCGAGAATTTCATGTTGTTCCGGTGAAAACAGCAATGTCATCAGATCCAGCACAAGATCACTGGCCTTGAGCGCGGCAATGGCCGCCTTGTTCCCGGTCAGTGGTGTGGTGCCCAGATACGCCAATGCATCCCGGCTTAATGCTTTTTCAGCATTGACCGGCGGCAGATCCAGCCGATTGACAATGGCGCCTTTGGATTGCGCTGCGATGGTCGCGCATGACAGCGTTTGCGGATGCGTTGACATACTGGTCAGGATCGTGACGGTCTGCCCGGCTTCAAGGTTGGACAGGGTCAATACCTTCTGCCATGCCTCGATAAGTTGATAATCGCTTACAGCCATAATAGTCCTCATGAAAGTGCTCTGCTGCGGGCAGCAACCCGCAGCACCGGTGCGACAGCCTTAATCGAGCCGGGCGCCAAGAAAGTCGCCAAAGGCGGCATAGAATCCGGCTTCGTTATCCCAGGGGATCATGTGTCCCGCATCGCTGACCCTGGTCACGGTCAGGCCGGGAATCAGGGTAGTGATTTCCTGAACGTCCTGATCAAGCACCACATCACCGCGCTCGGCCGTCATCAACATGACGGGCACCTTGATTTGCGCAAAGCTGGCGTGGACATCATCGTTCTGAAAATCGTTGAAACTCTGGACGATGGCGCGTTCATCGCAGGTATGCAGCCACTGCGCACGAAGCTGCAGTTGCTCCTGCGTCCAGGTCGGGCAAAAGGCGCGCATCGCTTGGGCATCGCACCCCTTGCGCGCCATGGCCATGGAATCAACATACCAGGGCAGTTTGGCGGGATAGGCGCGGCGGCCCGGACCCGATACTGGCGGATCTACCATGACCAGCGCTTCAAGGCCTGCAGGAGCGCTGCTCGCCGCACGTGCGCCGATACGCCCGCCCATGGAGTGACCGACCAGGATATATCGGCTCAAGCCCAGGGCTTTGGCAAACTCAACCACATCGGCAGCCTGGGCGTCCAGACCATAATCCAGCGTATCGGACGCCTCGCTCAGGCCCCGGCCCCGGACATCCAGGATGTATGTATCAAACTGGCGTGCGAAGCGCTCGCCGACAAACCCCCAGGTCACCGCCGGACTGGTGATGCCCGGAATAATGATGACCGCAGGACGATTTGCCCGTTCACCTTCGTTGCCGCCATAGCGCAGATAATGCTGCCGAATGCCATTGGCCGATATATTGGCGCCATATAGATAGTGACTCATTCAATCTCCCTTAAATAAAAGTTACGTTCCGGCCAGCGCAGGCATTGCGCCATTGATGCTGGCCAGTTGCAGCGCCTCGCGCACTGTCTGCGGTGTAAACGGCGCCTGATAAAAGCGCAAGCCGCAGGCATCAAACAAGGCATTGGCCACGGCCGATGCGCATGGCACCGAGGCCGATTCGCCTGCGCCCATGGGCGGCTCATCCTGCCTGTCCATCAAGACGACATCAATAGGTGGAACAGCAGTAAAGTCAATAATCTTGTATGCGCCCCACTCTGCCTGTACCGTGCCGTTGGCATCGAAACTGACCTGTTCATACAGGGCGCGGCTGAGCGCCTGGATCACATTGCCATGCAGTTGGTGACGTACCCCTGCAGGATTGACCATTTGCCCGGTGTCCTGGCCAACCACGATATGGTTCAGCCGGATCTCACCGGTACGGGCATTGACGCTGAGATCTGCAATCCATGCGGACCAGGCCGCACCAAAGCCGGGAAACCTGGAATGAATATAGCGGGCGTAAGATACGCCTCGTCCGTGCAGCCACCCGTCAGCATCGGGCACCCCGCGACTACCGGCCCTGCCGGGTTGCCAGTGCGCCCGCTCGCCCACGGCCAGCAGCAATTGCTGGGCTCGCTCGTCGGCCGCCAGGTTTTTTACCCGAAATGCCAGCGGATCGGCCTGTGCCGCGAGCGCCAGCTCATCAATAAAACAGTCATGAGCAAATGAATTGGGCAATGCCGAGACTCCGCGAAGCCAGGAGGCGCGCACAATGGTCGCCATATCGTTGCAGACAATTTTCTGGCTTGGATAGCCATAAGGCGGCACCGCAGTGCGATCGCCCATTTGCAGGCTGCGCGGCAACGCCGGCTCTTTGCCGGTAAGCAACAACGCCAGCAGCGGCCCATCGTTTGACGGGTAATGTGTACTGAACTCGTAATGCCGCAAATTGCCCTGTGCATCAATCGAGCCCTGCACGTCCATCAACTGCGCAGCACCCTTGGGTTCCCAGCCATGTTCCTGCTCGCGGCTCAATTGCACACGAACCGGCACGCCGGCGTGCTGTGAAAGAAGGAGCGCGTCGGCACAAACATCATCGGCGCAATTGCGGCCATAGCAGCCGGCCGCCTGCAGACGGATAATTTCTATGTGCGCTTCATCAAGGCCACTGAGCTGGCTAAGATGCACGCGCAACATATGCGGGTTTTGCGAACCGGACCAGACTCTGACATGCTGGGGCTGGTAATCAGCGAGCGCGCATGAAGGCCCGATGGAGGCATGCATCTGGTACGGCCAGACATAAGTTCGTTTGATATCGACCCTGGCCGGGGGCAGATCGGGATGGTCGCTACGATTATCCTGCAGGACACGTTCGCTCATGGGCTGACGTCGTATGGCCGCTTCCAGATCCTGGAGATCTTCCAGCGGAGCAACAGGTTTCCAGGTTAGCTTAAGCTCACGGGCTGCGCGGATCGCATGCTCTTCGCGGCGGGCCACCACACCGACAAAATCCCCCTGCACGATTACTTTGATGTCAGGACAGATATGATCTACGCTAGCGGTATCCACTGAAACCAGACTGTGGCCGATGAAGGCGCCCGTATCACGTCCGACATAAGGAGGCCGTACAACCCGGCCATGCCACATGCCTGGCACCCGCATATCATGAACATAGACAAACTGGCCCAGCGCCTTGGCGGGAATATCCACGCGGGGCTGGGAGTGTCCGACAATTTTCAGGTCTTTGGCTGCCTTGGTCTGTACCTCGTCCTGCAGGTATTGGCGATATTGCTTTCCCGCCAGCAGCGTCCAGTAGTCAATGGCGTGCCCATGCGCAGAAGATATCCGGCCGTCCTGAACAGACAAGTGCGCCGCATCGACATTCCACATGCCGGCAGCCAAATCCACTAGAATATGGCGGGCCTGCGCGGCAGCCTTGCGCAACGGCTGGGCTGTAATCTGGATTGATGCACTGGCAATGGTGGGGCCCTGATTGGGCGAAGCATCGGTATGACCCAGCACCATCTGCACGGCAGAGATCGGCACATCCAGCTCATCGGCAACGATTTGCGCCAGCGCGGTCTGAATGCCGGTACCCAGATCAACGTGGCCGCAAAAGGCCCGGACCCAGCCCTGCTCGGATACCGCTACGAATACGTCGTCATAATCCTGCAGGTACACAGACACCACCCCAGGCTGCCCCGCTGCGGGCGCAGGCGGCACCACCGGCGCACGCAGCACCAGCAGAGTGCCGGTAGACTCCAATAGCGATTGTTGCTCGGTGCGAGGTGCCATATACGTCATTAACGGGTATCCGGTTCAGGCGTGTGTTGGACAGGAAGATTAACTACAGTGTACACGCTATATTAAAATGATCAAACATCAAAAGTGCATCTTCGAAAAAATGAAAATAAATCTGCAATTTGCAGTGTAATCTCTGGTTATGCTAAGAAAAAACTAGTAGAAACCCGCAGATATGACGAGTTGATACACTCTTGTTCATTTTCATGAAATTCTTTGTTTGCTCAAAAAATTAAAGTGTGTAAACTTATTATTAGTTGACACACTTTACGCCCTGAACATGAATCCTATTGCCCCTCGCCCAATCGCCCTATCGGTCAATAACGAGCGCCACAACGTGACCGCAGAGCCCGATACGCCGCTGCTTTACGTATTGCGCAATGACCTGGCCTTAAATGGCCCGAAGTTCGGTTGCGGACTCGGCGAATGCGGCGCCTGTACGGTATTGGTGGATGGCGTAGCGGCACGCGCATGCGTCATACCGGTCAGCGTTGTAGAAAACCGCTCGATCACCACCCTTGAAGGACTCAGCGAAAACGGCCAGCCCAATAAGGTCCAGCAGGCATTTATTGATAATCAGGCTGCGCAATGCGGCTATTGCCTCAATGGCATGATCATGACAGTACAGGCCCTATTGAACCGCAATCCCAATCCCTCGGAAGCACAAATTCGTAACGAACTGCGTCACAACCTGTGCCGTTGCGGGACCCATGTGGAAATCATGGCGGCCGCAATCTCAGCAGCCAGGGGGCGACCATGACCATGGACCTGACCACGCCCGGCGCTACCGGCATAAGCCACACGCCGGATGACAGCGCCGGCATGGACCTGTCCGTACCGACGGACAGCCTGTTGCTGCATGGCGTTGTATTGCGTCCACCACATTGGGAACTGGGCCTACAAACAAACAAGATTGCGCAATTGCAGTCGCTCGACAGCGATCGGGCAGCCAAAGTGCCAGGCGTAGTCAGTTGCATCACCCGCGGCAGCTTTATCGGGGTTGTCGCCGTGCAGCGCGCGCAGGCGCAGCAGGCTTGTGCCTTGCTGAACGCCTCCTGGCTGACGCCGGTTGCTGCCAGCACCGATGTGCAACACTCAGCAAACCAGACAACAACGCCAGGCACGATCCATTCGGCAACCCGGTATGAATGGAATAACCATCTGGCCGCCGACGCACCGGATTGGGCGATCGCATGGCAGCGGGACAAGCACCTTACGGTGTGGGTTAACACCACTCGCCAGGCAGCCCTCAGGCGGGAACTGTGCGCACTGCTGGGGCTGGCGCCCGAAGCGGTCCGGATTGTGCAACATGGCCAGCACACGCAGGACGGGCTGGAGACAGCAGTCGAAGCTGCGCTTCTGGCCTGGGATTTACACCAACCGGTACGCGTACAATCGGCCTACGCACCTGCCGCATTGGCGGTCAAGGTCGAGCAGAACCATCAGGCCGCGAACCAGCACCTGGCAGACCGGGCGCAATGGAGCATCAACGCGCTTGACCCGCGTCGTTCGTCCATTGCGGGCCGCTTATGCGGACTGGACTCAACCTCGACCGCTGGGATGGCACTGCTTACCGAGTATGCCAGCGCCCCCGTTCAAAAAAGCGGCAGCAGCCTGGTGGCCACAGACCCCTACAGCTATACAGCAGCCACGGTGTTTGCACAGGAATCACACTTTGATGAATATTGCGAAAACCATCAACTGGATCCGGTACAGACCCGTCTGGCACAAATCAACAGCGAGCGCGGACAGCAACTGTTAAGAAGCGTTGCGCAACAAAGCGGCTGGGACCAGGCAGCCTCCGGAGCGACGGCCAAGGCTGCCGGGCTTGGGCGTGGCATCGCCTATAGTCATATTATTGATAACGACCGAAATCCTCCACAGGAAGTCTGGTCGGTCTGGTCGGTCGAGCTGGCCGTGGATGCGCGCAGCGGCGGCCTGGCCGTTAGCAAGCTGACAGTGGGACATGATGCAAGCCAAGCCGAGAGCGCACCGCCCAGCACACCGGAAACTCAGCGCCAGCTGAAAGATCGGCTGGGCAAGTGGACGCAATCCCTTCTGGGACAACAGACCCAACCGGGCGCCAACAGCCCTTCGGAACAAGACAAACAGCGCCCGTTGGCGCTGCCCGAAGTGCAGGTCATCAATAGCGCACGCTCGCTGGATCAGCCACTGGCCTGGGGTCCGGGCGTTGAGCTGCCCGCTGCGGCTGCCATTGCCAATGCGATATACAGCGCAACCGGACTGCGTATCCGTGAAACGCCATTTGCATTGCCGACGCTATCGCTGGATTCGCCCCCGACGGCAAAACGCAGCCGACGCTGGCGCAACAGCTGGCTGGGCGGGTTGATGGCCGCCGCGGCCGGCGCCGTGGTGGTTGCCGCCCCCTGGCGCACCAGCATTCCACCCGTCGCCCGGGTTGATACATCGATTTTTTCCGCGCAGGCGATTGAACGCGGCCGGCTAGTCGCGCTTACCGGCGATTGCATGGTGTGCCACACGGCGCCGGGCGGCCAGACCAATGCCGGCGGTCTGGGGCTGGATACGCCTTTTGGTACCATCTTCACCACCAACATTACCCCCGACCGGGAAACCGGCATTGGCGCCTGGTCATATAAAGCGTTCGAACGCGCCATGCGCGAAGGCATCCATCGCGACGGCAGGCATTTGTACCCAGCATTTCCCTACACTGCCTACGCAAAAATGTCCGACGAGGATTTGCAATCGCTTTATGCCTACCTGATGACCCGCCCTGCTGTCTCGGCGCCTAATCAGGAAACCCGCCTGCCCTTTCCCATGAATTTGCGCCCGCTGGTAGCGGGATGGAATGCTCTGTTTCATCGGGACCGGCAAGCCTACGCACCGAATCCGGAAAAGAGTCCGCTCTGGAACCGTGGCGCCTACCTGGTCAACAGTAGCGGACACTGCGCTGCCTGTCATTCACCTCGCAATGCACTGGGCGCCGAAAAATCCGGAGAAAACCACTTTCTGGCTGGCGGTTTCGCCGACAACTGGGAAGCCCCGGCGCTCAACAAACTCTCGTCCTCGCCCATTGCCTGGACCGAGCAGGAGCTGTTCCAGTATTTGCGCACGGGTTACTCTCCCTTGCATGGCGTTGCCGCCGGCCCGATGGGGCCCGTTGTTGCAGGGCTGGCGCAGTTGCCCGAGGCCGATGTCCAGGCCATGGCTCATTACCTGGCCAGCCTGAACCCAGCGGCAACCGAGTCGGCACGCAATCCGGCCGTGCAGGCGGCCAGACTGGAGGCAGACAGCCAGGCGAACCAGGAAGCGCGACTGCTGCCCGGCGAGACCTTGTTTAACGGCGCCTGTGCGGTGTGCCACGATTCGGGCAGCGGCCCGGTTCTGTTCGGTGCACGCCCATCGCTGGCACTCAATAGCAATCTGCACAGCGACCATCCCGATAATGTCATTCAGGTTTTGATGCACGGCATAACCCGCCCGGCCCAGGCAAACCTGAGCACCATGCCTGGCTTCAAAAACAGCATGAATGACGCGCAAATGGAGTCGCTATTGCAGTACATGCGCACGCGCTTTGCACCGGACAAGCCGGCCTGGAACAATCTGCGTAAAAAAATCGCCGAGATCAGGCAGCAACCGGGCCATCCGTGACTGCCGACAGGGCCCTTGCAGCGGTCAGGCAAATCTATTGTGGCCTATTCGCCCTGAAGACCGCTGGCGTTCATTTTTTGCAATAGATACAAAATGGCCACCTGTTCGGCCGGGTTAAGTTGTCCCATGGTGAGCCGGCTGATTTCCTGCGCGCGCGGGATAGTGCGAGACAGCAGCGCCTGCCCTTCGGTCGTCAGACTGGCAATCACCTTGCGCTTGTCCAGCTTTCCTGGCGAGAGCGCGATCAGGCCGCGCGCCTTCAAACGATTGATAATGCCGCGAATGGTTGCCTGATCGATCGCCGTCGCCTCTACCAACTCGGCCTGGGAACTGCGCCCGCGATCGCGCAAGGCGCACAAGGTAACAAACTGAATGGCCGTCAACTGGTCATCGCCCACGTTCTGCTGAAAAATGGCCGTATGACGCTGCACTGCCTTGCGCAGTAAGTGTCCAACCTGCTGGGTGACATCATACGGCGCACTGGAACGCCCTGCTTCTGTTTCAGGTTGCTCGTGTTTTCTGGACATAGTTAGGCTGCTCGTTTTTTTGACGTGATTAAGCTGTAATGATGACGCATCTATAACTTTTACCCGATATTTTGGCTATAAGTATACCCGCTGGCAATGCGCAATTCTTGCAGCACTTGTGCTGGCGTATGAAGCAATGGCGCTGAAAATCTCCCCGCTTGTGGCATGCAGCCAACGCACATTTATAGCCTACACACTATTTAATAGTATATAACAATCATCATTAATCAGGCATAAACAACTTTAATAATGACATTATTTGGTGCGCCATTGCCAATTCACACCCTTCTGGTGCAGGCACAGCAGTTGTCACCTGAAAGCCAGTAATACCACCGATTACGGCTCCAGCCATCACAACAACTCCTTTGATAATAATCAGAAAATTTCACTCATGAACCAAATTGGAGCATCACTGTAAAAAGCGGGCGGTCGACGTGAATCACAATTGACATTATCTGTTTATTTTTCTTACATCAAAATCACTCGCCTGCTCGTAAACCCCAATTCGTTTTTATTTTAAATCACAAAATAAGTGTGTACACTCTTATTTAATTGAAACGCACTTGGATTGAATAGTCAGGAGATAAGTTATGAAAGATACAGTCAAAATCGCGATCGTCGGCGCCGGCCTGGGCGGTGCTGCTGCGGCGACCCTGCTGCAGAAAGCGGGCTTTGAAGTCGAAGTATACGAACAGGCGCCAGAGTTTTCACGACTGGGCGCCGGCATCCATGTCGGCCCTAATGCCATGAAAGTTTTCCGCCGCATGGGGCTGGAAAAAGAGCTGGAACAAATGGGCTCGCATCCGGACTTCTGGTTCAGCCGGGACGGCAATTCAGGCGAATATTTGTCCCGCATTCCCCTGGGCGCATGGGCAAAAAAAGAATACGGCGCATCCTATATCACCATCCATCGTGGCGATATGCATGCCCTGCAGATGTCCAGCATCAAACCAGGGACCGTTCACTTTGGCAAGAAACTGGAAACGCTTGAGGACGATGGCGACAAAGTTCAACTGGGCTTTGCTGACGGCACGCGCGTTACCGCCGATATTGTGATTGGCGCCGACGGCATTTATTCAAAAATCCGCGAAACCCTGCTTGGCGTCGAAGCGCCCACGTATAGTGGCTGGGTCGCACATCGCGCACTGATTCGCGGCGAAAATCTTGTCAAGTTTGCGGATGAATTTGAAGACTGCGTCAAGTGGTGGACCGAAGATCGACACATGATGGTTTATTACACCACCGGCAAGCGTGACGAATACTACTTCGTGACCGGCGTCCCGCACGAAGCATGGGACTTCCAGGGTTCATTCATGGACAGTTCCCAGGAAGAAATGCTCGCTGCATTCGATGGCTATAACTCGACCGTACAAAACCTGATTCGCTCTACAGAAAACATTACCAAATGGCCCTTGCTTAATCGCAACCCACTGCCCATTTGGAGCCGGGGCCGTCTGGTCATGCTTGGCGACGCCTGCCATCCCATGAAACCACACATGGCTCAGGGCGCCTGCATGGCAATTGAAGATGCCGCCATGCTGACCCGCTGCCTTGAAGAAACCGGGCTGGGCGACTATCGGACAGCCTTCGAGCTCTATGAAGCCAATCGCAAAGAGCGCGCCTCCAAAGTCCAGTCGGTGTCAAACGCGAACACCTTCCTGCTCAAGCAGGAAGACCCCGGCTGGGTTTACGGCTACGACCTTTATGAGCAGGACCTGACGACACAAAACGCCAGCGCCAACCCATAACACACTCCCCGGAACCGGATGACCGGCGTTGACCAGGTCATCCGGCTCTATTGTCCCTCGTGCGGACCCCTTCCTCCAGGAGAGATTTGACGTGAACTCGACCACTTCAAACCCACCATTGCTCCAAACCGGCGAAACAAACCGGGATCTCTATACAAAAATTACCTGGCGCCTTATTCCCTTTCTGTGTTTTTGTTATCTGGCCGCGTACCTGGACAGGATCAACGTTGGTTTTGCCAAATTGCAAATGGTGGAAGATCTGCAGTTTAGCGTCACCGCCTACGGTCTGGGCGCGGGTCTGTTTTTTGTCGGCTACATTATTTTCGAAGTGCCCAGCAACCTGATCCTGGAAAAAGTCGGTGCACGAATGTGGATCGCTCGGATCATGATCACCTGGGGCATTCTATCCGGCCTGACCATGTTCGTTACAACGCCCACACAGTTTTACGTGCTGCGCTTTATCCTTGGCGCTGCCGAGGCGGGTTTTCTGCCTGGCGTCCTGTACTACCTGACAACTTGGTATCCCACCTACCGCCGCGGCAAAATCATTGCCCTGTTCATGATCGGCCTGCCGCTATCGAGCGTGATTGGCGGCCCCATCTCAGGCTGGATCATGAACCACTTTGACCAGTTGCATGGCTTGCGCGGCTGGCAGTGGCTGTTCCTGCTCGAATCCATTCCAAGTGTATTGCTGGGCATTCTGACGTTCTGGGCATTGCCTGACAATCATCACAAGGCCAAATGGCTGAACAATGAAGAGCGAGCGCTGCTGCAGCGTGATCTGGATCACGACAATGCTGAAGGAAAACACAGCAAGCATTCCTTCAAGGACGGTTTTTTCAATCTCAAAGTGTGGATGCTGGGCAGCATTGATTTTTCGATTTTGCTGGGCGCCTATGCCATCGGCTTCTGGATGCCGTCGTTCATCCGCAATGCCGGGGTCGCAGATACCTTTGATATCGGTTTACTCACGGCCATTCCCAGTATTGCAGGTGTGATTGGCATGCTGGCCATCGGTGCAAGCTCCGATCACTATCGCGAGCGTCGCTGGCATTTATCGATCCCGCTTACCGTAGGCGCGATCGCCCTGACCTGCAGCACATTTGTTTCCAGCAACCTGATCCTGACCGTTGTGACCTTTACCGTTGCCTCCTGCGCGTTGCTGGGTGCAGTGCCGGTCTTTTTCAGCCTGCCTGCAACTTTCCTTAAAGGGACCGCAGCGGCCACCGGCTTTGCCCTGGCCTGCTCGATTGCCAATATTGCCGGTCTGGTCAGCAACTCACTGATTGGCTGGGCGACCGATTTGACCGGCACCGCACATGCCGCCTTATGGTTCTTTGCCGTGTGCCTGTTGCTCAACGCCGTGCTCGTCTTGGCGGCCTTTCCTGCCAAACTGGTCAATCGCTGATCCAACGATAAACCTGTGGTGCTGTAATGACAGCCTCTGCGATCCGGATACGATCGCAGAGGCTTTTTGCATAATACCGGCACCCGTTCGCACTCCCGGGAATCGTGGTCCTATTATCGAGCACCCTGTCCTGCACTATCCGGAATAATCAGGAACAAGGTGCAAGCCCCTGCCGCATTCAACCCAGTTTAAAAGGAAGATTGCGCAATGGCTTTCCGGTAAGACTGGCAATGGCGTTGGCAAAGGCAGGCGCCAAAGCCGGCAGGCCCGGCTCTCCCATACCGGTTGGCGGTTCGGCACTGGGCACAATATGCACGGCGATTTCTGGCGCATCGGTAATGCGCGGTACGCTGAAGTCGCCAAAATTACTCTGTTGCACCTGGCCGTCCTTGAGGGTGATGGCAGCGCCCGGCAGACACATCGACAGCCCCATGATGGCAGCCCCCTGCACCTGAGCTTCTACGCTGCGCGGGTTGACGGCAAGATTACAATGCACTCCTGCGGTCGCACGGTGCAGCACGGGCTTTCCATCTTGCACCGAAGCCTCGACCACGTATGCCACCACTGAGCTGAAGGACTCATGCACCGCCACCCCCCAGGCATGACCCTCGGGCAAGGTGGTCTTGCCATAGCCGCTGCGCTCTACCGCCAATTGCAGGGCAGCCTTGTGGCGCGGGCTTTTATCGCCGAAAAGCGCCATGCGGTAAGCAACCGGGTCCTGCTTGGTCGCACGCGCGATCTCGTCAATCAGCGTTTCCATGACGAAGGCCGTGTGGGTGGAACCGACACTGCGCCACCATAATACCGGGACATTCACTTTGGGGTGATGTACCGTCAATTGCATCGGCAACGGGTATGGGTCACGCATCCCTTCGGTTGCGGTGGCGTCGATGCCGTTTTTGATCATCGACTCAAGCGGCGTACCGGCGACAATGGATTGCCCCACCAGCGCGTGGTCCCAGGCCAGCACCTTGCCCTTTTCATCAAAGCCAATACGCGCGCGGTGCAAATGCACGGGTCGGTAGTAGCCGCCCTTGATATCGTCCTCACGGCTCCATAGTGTGCGGATTGGTGCATTCACGCCAGCCGTTTTTGCTGCCTTGGCCACCTCGCAAGCGAGCACCACAAAATCACTGGTGCCTACGCCGCGTCGGCCGAATCCGCCGCCGGCAGTTTGCACATTCACCTGAATCTGCTCTGGCTTGAAGCCCAGCACACGGGCCGCTGCCACAGCATCAAAGCCCGGCATTTGCGTGCCAACCCACAACTGCGCGCCGCTGTCTGTCACCTGAACGGTACAGTTCAAGGGCTCCATGGGTGCGTGGGCCAGATACGGGAAGAAAAATTCAGCATCCAGCTTGTGGGGTGCCGAGGCCAGCGGCGACATATCTGCTTCGTACAGACGAGGACCGGGCTTTTCTGCCAGTTCCCTGTACTGTGCCAATTGCTTTTCACTGTCTACTTTCTCCACGCTGGCCGTATCCCATTGCAGCTTGAGTGCATCGCGCCCCTGCTTGGCTTGCCAATAGCCATCGGCAATAACCGTTACGCCCTGTCCACCGCCGTCGACGGGGACCCGCAGCACGGCCTTGACTCCTTTGACGGCGCGCGCGGCAGCGTCATCCATTGAAGCGAGCTTGCCGCCGAATACGGGCGGATGCGCCACCACCGCAGTCAATTGGCCCGGCAGATTCATATCGATTCCGAAATCCTGCTTCCCGCTGCTTTTGGCTTTGGCATCGATGCGTGTCGTGGCCTGCCCGATAATGCGAAACGCTTTCGGGTCCTTGAGCTCCACCTTCTCGGGAACGGGAAGCGCCATGGCAGCCTCAGCCAACTCACCATAAGTTGCCTTGCGGCCCTCGGGGCCCAGTACGGTACCCGCTTGCGTACGCACACTGGCGACATCCACTTTCCAGCGCTCAGCCGCGGCGGACATCAGCATGGCCCGCGCACGGGCGCCAAGTTCGCGGTATTGGGTATAGCTGTGCTTGATTGACGTTGATCCACCGGTCAGGTGCATGCCGAACACCGGATCCTGGTATGCAACATCGTTGCTACCGTTGCCGCTGCGCACAAGGCTCCAGTCGGCATCCAGCTCCTCTGCCAGAATCATTGGCAGGCCCGTTTGTACACCCTGGCCAAATTCCAGGCGGTTGATCGTCACCGTCACCTCGCCACTGGGGGCAATGTGCACGAATGCGGATGGCTGCTGGCCCGGCTTGAGCGCTGGCGCTGCAGCCCCTTTTGCGTCCTGCGCCATGAGCACGTGAGGGAATGCGCCTATAGCCAGGCCGCCTGCGCCCACCATCTTCAGAAAAGCGCGACGGGCGAGCGGGGGTGGGCTACCGACCTGCCCTTGCTCAAGAATGTTTTGCAGTGCGCGGGGCAATTCACTATAAAAAGTATTGTTCGACATGCAGGACTCCGTTCAGGCAAGGGTTTGGGCAGCATCGGCAATGGCAGCGCGAATGCGGGTATAGGTGCCGCAGCGGCAGATATTGCCGGCCATGGCTGCGTCAATTTCATCAGCAGTAGGCTGGCTGCCCTTTTGCCTGCTTTTAAGAAAGGCGGTCGCGCTCATGATCTGACCACTTTGGCAATAGCCGCATTGCGCCACATCATGCTTGACCCACGCGGCATGGACTGCGGCGCCAACCGGGTCGCTGCCGTCTGTCACCGCTTCGATGGTCGTGATTTTTTTTCCCTGAACGGCCGAGATCGGCGTGACACAGGAACGAATAGCCTGACCGTCCAGATGCACGGTACAGGCGCCGCACAGCGCAGCGCCACAGCCGAATTTCGTTCCGGTCATATCCAGCGCATCGCGCAACGCCCAAAGAACCGGCGTACCAGGATCGACATCAACTGTATGGTCACTGCCATTGATATTGAGGATACTCATGATGAGATAGCTCTCCGTAATTAAACTGCATCAGGAATTCGCAACGACTTGCATCGAAGGAGGAAGAATTGAGAAGGGAATACAACAGGATTGGGCATATCGCTGATCTTCGGGCGCCGAACAGAGCGTCCTTGCCCTGTCGCACTTGCCCCTGGACCGGCGTAACAGGCGACGCGACAGGCATTGGCTGTCACCCGGATCTGGTATCAAAGCAGGCAGGCTGCCTATGATGTCAGGCCATTATAGGTTCGGAAGAACCCGGCAAATTGCCCAATTCTCCGTAATGTTTGCCTAATCCGCTGAGCCGGGCTGGCATGGTTAGTTAGCGGCCCCTTGCAATGTTGCGCTGCAAACGCATGGCGAGTGTCGTGGATATTGTCTTTATTGCCTTTATCGCCCGAAGTTGAATACAGGACATTTGGCAATCGCATATGGCACATTCCATATGGCATACAACGCTGACGTCGCCTGCAATGACAAATGCCATCTGAGGCCCCGAGCCGGACGCACGCTGGCTCTTACTGTGCTGACTGGCTTGTGCTTACTCTCATGCGCCTGATGTCGCGCTGGGGTGGCGCGCCAAAAAGGCGACTGTATTCCCGATTAAATTGCGATGCGCTTTCGTATCCGACCAGTCCGCCTACGTGGCCGGCATCCAGATTCTGGTTGAGCATCAATTGCCGGGCTTGCTGCAGGCGCAATTGCTTTTGATATTGCAACGGGCTCATGCCTGTAATGGCGCGAAAATGGTGGCGGAATGTAGAAGAACTCATTCCTGCAAGGGCCGCCAGCTCATCGGCATGCATCGGTTGCGTGTAATTCTGTTTGAGCCAGGCCACGGCTTTGGCAATTTTCTGGCTGGGCGAACCGGCCGCAACCAGATGCAGCAACTGCGGGCCATGCGGGCCGGTCAGCAGGCGGATCGTGATTTCCTGTTGAATCAAAGGCGCCAGGCGCGGCGCCAGTGCAGGCTCATTCAACAGATTGACCATGCGCATCAGGGCATCGGCCAGTGCGTTGTCCAGCTTTTGTACCGTCACCGGCTGACAGGCAGTGTCTTTGGCCGGCCGCAGCAACTGCATTTCAGCTGCAATTTGCACAATTGAATGGGCATCCAGCGCCAGCATCAAACCAAGATATGGCTCTCGCATGCTGGCCTGGGTCACGCGTGACAGCACCGGCAGATCAATGGTAGCCAGCAGGCACTGGCTGGGCCCATACTCAACTACCCTGTCTACAAGCGTGACCTGCTTGGCGCCTTGCGCGACCACACCCAGGCCTAAGCCATAGATGCAATGCAGCGGCTCAGTAGGCGAATGGCGGCGATGGAATGTGAGCGAAGGGATAGGCGTAACGTGATCCCCATCCGTGGGGGCAAAAGCATTGATCGCATGTGCCAGGGCACTCATGATGTGACCTCTGAAATTGTTGACGTCTTGGAAGTGTACACGAGGAAAATGTATTCACACGAATGCTCAATATACACCCGTTGACCGTGCAAGCATAAGGCAGCACGATCCTGATGCAGGACCGAAGCCTGGCTACAGGCGGGTTGGCTACAGATGCTTTGCTACAGAGGTCTTGCTACAGAGGTCTTACTACAGATGCCTTGCCGCTGCCCGACCACATTGGCCACTCCCGTCCAACAGCCCAAAATCGCCACGACAAACCAGCCAGGATCGTAAACCCTGGCTGGCAAACTCAGCAGATGCTCAGAACTTGTCCAGCACCGCGCCTGTGCTTGCGGGCGACGCATTGAACGCAAACTTGGCCTGAACGCCTCGCAGGTAACGGGGTTTGGGCGCCGTCCACTTATCCCGGCGAGCATCAATATCTGCCTCGGGTACATTCAACTGCAATAACAATTGGTGCGCGTCGATCGTGATGGAGTCGCCTTCCTGAACCAGGGCAATGGTCCCGCCGACGGCAGCTTCAGGCGTCACGTGACCCACCACCATCCCCCAGGTCCCGCCAGAGAATCGGCCGTCGGTGATCAGGCCGACCGAATCGCCCAGGCCTGCACCAATCAATGCACCCGTGGGAGCCAGCATTTCCGGCATACCCGGGCCGCCCTTGGGGCCAAGATAGCGCAGCACCATTACGTCGCCCGCCTTGATCTTGCCGTCCAGAATGGCTTGCAGCGCAGATTGTTCGTCATCGAACACGCGTGCCGGGCCGGTAATGACCGGATTCTTCAGGCCGGTTATTTTGGCCACTGCACCATCAGGCGAAAGATTACCTTTGAGGATGGCCAGATGTCCCTGCTTGTACAAAGCCTGGTCGATGGTCTTGATCACCTGTTGGTCTGCCGGCGGTGTGTCCGGTACATTTTCCAGCGTCTGTGCAATCGTCTGACCGGTAATCGTAATGCAGTCGCCGTTGATCAGCCCTGCATTGAGCAGAATCTTCATGACCTGCTGCACCCCGCCCGCCTTGTGAAAATCCACTGCCAGAAAGTGCCCGCTGGGCTTCAGATCGCAAATGACGGGAACCCGCTGACGCACGCGTTCGAAGTCGTCGATGGTCCAGTCGACATCGGCGGCATGGGCAATGGCCAGCATATGCAGTACCGCATTGGTGGACCCGCCGGTCGCCATGATGACGCTGACTGCATTCTCGATCGATTGGCGGGTCACGATATCGCGCGGCTTCAGATCCTGCTCGATCGCCTTAAGCAGAACACGGGCCGATTCGCTGGCCGAATTGGTTTTTTCATCGTGCACATTGGCCATGGTTGACGAATACGGCAGGCTCATGCCCATGGCTTCAAACGCAGAACTCATGGTATTGGCGGTGTACATGCCGCCGCAAGACCCGGGGCCCGGAATGGCATGCAGCTCGATCTGTCGCAGTTGTTCATCGCTCATGCGACCCGCTGCGTTCTCGCCCACGGCCTCAAAAACGCTAACGATATTCAGATCTTTATTATCCAGGCGCCCTGGCAAGATCGTACCGCCATACACATAGATAGAGGGCACGTTAGCACGCAGCATGCCCATCATGCCGCCGGGCATGTTCTTGTCGCAACCGCCGATCACCACGACCCCGTCCATCCACTGACCCTGTACGCAAGTTTCCACGCAGTCGGCAATCACTTCGCGCGACACCAGCGAATACTTCATGCCTTCGGTCCCCATGGCCATCCCATCGGAAATGGTGGGCGTGCCAAATATCTGGGCATTGCCCCCAGAGGATTCAATGGCAGCAATTGCCGCATCGGCCAGTTTCTGCAAGCCGCTGTTACAGGGCGTGATGGTGCTATAGCCATTGGCCACGCCGACCATGGGCTTGACGAAGTCTTCTTCCTTGTATCCCAGCGCGTAATACATGGAGCGGTTCGGCGCACGCGCCGGGCCTTGTGTGATGTTTGCAGAGCGCAAACGTTTGGACGAGTTCATAGCCTTCCTTGAATCGGACGAGTTGGACAGAGACCGGCATAACCGGCACAAATCAGTAGCGTGGGGTCAAGTTTACATCCTTACCGGCTTGGCGTGGTCCCAGCGCTTCGGTCCGCCGAGCGTCGGCAAGGGATTGCGACTGAAATTTTTGTGATTCTCGTCAGATAGACGCGGCAAAAACCAAGGGAATAGGCAAAAGGGGCATGTACAAACCAGAAACAGCGCCTAACAGCGATGCGGCCAGCGACAGGCAGGCAATGGCATCGGCACAATGGCCGTAAATAGCTAAAAGTAAGGAACAATGAGCACAACGCCCTTTTGCCGGAGCCGATGGCCCGGTGCCGGCTGATGATTATTTTGCGTTGGACGATGCGTATTGGTCAGTTGCGCTGACAGACTGGACCGAGACTGAACCGAGTACTGGGCTGTCTTGAGCGCTTACCTGAAACGGACATTCGGGGGTCACGGGATATGGCAGAAAATGCCATATCCCGATCCCAGGTCAGGCGCAATAACGCGTTGAGAACTAACGGATATAACTCTCGTTAGACGCGGCTATTGGCCTTGTACGGGACCTTCAGGGCTGTGCTGTCGGCGCAGGTGCCATGGGTGTGGACTGAGTTGTTGGCGCTGGCGCAGTTTGCATGGAATCCGTTGCAGGCGAGCTGGATGTCATGGGTGCTTGCGCACTGTCCGCTGCGGCTGAAGCTCCGGAATCATAGCCGCTGCCTGTGCAGCCAGCCAGTGCGGCTACGCCGGCAAAAGTGGCAACCATAAACAGCGAGCGAGTCAATCTTTTCGTCATATACCTTCCTTTGAAGATGGGTTTACAAGTCTAGCGCTTTCATTCTTCGCGCTTTCAAAGAGAAGGTCATTACAGAGCATCATTAAATACGTGATTTTGTAATCGCAGAGCGCACCTGTTTTGGCCACTATTGTTTTCTACATGGGTGATTCGCAACGAAAAAAGCCGGCAACAGGCCTGAACCCGGGTGTCTTACTCTTTAACGATTTAAGAAAGAATATGCGTAACATTAAGCGTCTAGCGTGCCGGTTGGGTGTGCAAATGATCATATTGCCCGACCGCCACCCGTTGTTTTGGCAAGGCCTTTTCGTCAGGACTTGAAACATGAACACCGAAACCGGCTTCCCCCTGCGCCAGCTCCGGGCGCAGCGTCAATTGCGGGATGTGATAGTCCCCGGCGTTCTGCCTGCGAAACGCAATGGGCGGTGTCGTCCAAAGCGTATCCAGCCGCTGTCCGAGTTCCTCGCACACATTGGCAAATGCCGCTGCATCAATCTTGCCCGTGCGGTAGATCACATGCGGTGGCAGCACATCAAAGCCGGGATAAAACAAGATGCCATGCTGGATGGGGAACAGGATGTCATTGATCGGGCCGTTGATACCGCGCGGCTCATAGTGCGACGCCCAACCACCCGCGGTTACCACCAGCATGGCGCGTTTGCCAGCCAGCACCCCTTCTCCGAAGCGGTCACCCCAATGGGTGTCCGAGTGCTCCCCCACGCCGTAGGCAAAACCGTAGGCATAAACGCGATCGACCCAGCCCTTGAGAATCGCCGGCATGGAATACCACCAAAGCGGAAATTGCAGGATAACCGCATCGGCCCACAACAACTTGTTTTGCTCCTGTTCAATGTCGATGCTCTGCGTACCGTTCTCGAACGCCTGCTTGGAATCTAAAGAAGGATCAAAGCGCGCGCCCGGTGTTGGTGAGCGATTGTCCTGAAGATCCAATGCGCTCTTCCACTGCATGGCATACAGATCCGAAACCTGAACCGTATGGCCTGCATGCTCCAGCCGCTGGACAATGAAATTTTTTATCGACCCGTTCAGCGAACGGGGCTCGGGGTGTGCATAAACGACAAGCACATTCATGATGCGGTCCTTTTTGATAAATGAATACGCATACGATACGTTTTTCTAAGGTATATTAGAAATGAATTTCTACTATTTCAGGTATTTCCATGGACAATTCCTTGCGACGGCTGGACCTTAATCTACTGGTTACGCTGGACGCCCTGCTGGCCGAGCATAATGTCACCCGGGCCGCCGAACGCCTGCACCTGGCCCAGCCCACTGTCAGCCTGCAGCTGGCCCGATTGCGGGAAACATTTGGCGACCCGTTGTTATTGCCCGGACCACGAGGCATGCGACCCACCGCCCGCGCCGACGAACTGCGACAGCCGCTAAGACAGGCGCTCGAAGCCTTGACGCAGGCGGTGACCCCGTCGGGACCATTTGACCCGGCCCAGAGCCATCAAACCTGGCGTGTCGCAGCATCAGACTATGGCGAAACCAGCATTTTGCTCCCTGCGCTGGCAGGGTTACGTACAGAAGCGCCTAATGCGCGCATGGCGATCCTGGCACTCAACCCTCCGGCGCTGGCCAGTCAGGCAGAACAGGCGCACATTGATCTGGCGTTTCACATCAGTTCGGAAGCGCCGTTGCAATTGCGACGCCGTTCATTGTTTAATGAAAGCTATGTACTGGCAGCGCGCACAGGCCATCCCGCATTGCAACGCACACTCACCGTAGCGCAGTTCTGCAAGCTGGACCATGTGATTGTGTCGCCTGACAATGGCGGTTTTCATGGCGTAACCGATACGGCCCTGGCAGCAAGGGGCCTTGCCCGGCGCGTGGCGCTGTCGGTGCCGCACTTTCTGTTTCTTGAGGCAGTCCTGGCCAACACCGATCTGGTGGCGATGGTCCCATCGCGGCTGATCAGGCACAATAGCGCGCTGCAGGTGGTTGCGCCTCCGCTGGAAATACCGGGCTTTGAAATGCTCATGCTCTGGCACGACCGCGTCCATCGCGATCCTTCCCATCAATGGCTGCGCGAACATATCGTCCGTTCTTTGTAAACCGTGCGGGGCCAGGCAGGAATTGGCCTGGCCCTGACACACACCGCAGCGGCGTCATTTGCTGTCATTCTGAAAATATATAATTTACAGACCTACTTTTCCCCAGAGGATTTATGTTCAATATCTATCTTATTCTTGCCATCTCGATCTGTGCCGAGACCCTTGCCACCACAATGATGAAAGCCTCTCACGGATTTACCCGGCTGGGCCCGAGCATGGTTGTGGTTATCGGCTATGCCATTTCCTTTTATGGCCTGTCGCAGGTCGTAAAAACCATGAATATCGGCATCGCCTATGCAATATGGGGCGGTATGGGCATCTTTCTTGTATCGATCATGTCATTCCTTTTTTACAAACAGCGGCTTGATCTGCCGGCAATTGTGGGCATGCTGTTTATTGCACTTGGCATTGTGATCATTCAGCTTTTTTCCAAGTCTGTCACTCATTGATATTTGGTGGACAGGGCCGGTTCGAACGCTCGCGTGGCACGAGGTCATGTGCCCTGTCCTGTATTACTCCTGATTCGTCGATTTTATCTCTGGTGCGTTTTTTTGCGCTGGTGAAGCAGTAATGCACGTTTTAGACGGGTAAAGAGCTCATTCGCATGTGCTATTACGCAGCTGATGATGGTCCTGATTCAGTCCGATATTTGCACGAAATGAACACGCAAACGGCACCAGCCTGCGATTCGCATCTCAGCCAAAATATGAGAATCGATTCTCCAATTGGGTGCTCTGCATCATGCTTTTCGCTGTAAGGTGTGATATCCAAGCGTCGCCCTGGCTTCGCCGATGGTTTTTCCTTCTGCGATGAGCTTCCTGATGTTCGACTCCGTCTCTTCAATTTTTCTGGCAACTTTTGCCACATCTTCTGCTCGCCTGCGCGGCACAATGACCACGCCATTGGCATCTGCTACGACGATATCCCGGGATGCCACCCGTACCGTTCCAATGCTTACAGTGGCATTGACTGCCTCAACCTGAACTCGATCTTTACCTGTCCTCATAAACCGTCCGGCAGTAAACAACGGATAGTTGTCTCCCAGGGCTTTATTGACATCACGGCAAACGCCATCAATAACGGTCGCAGCGATGCCACGCATGCCCGCATACTGAGTCATGATATCTCCCCAGACAGTGCAATCGAGGCGACCGTCATTGTCGATGACGACAATATCCCCTTGGCCAACATCATCGATAAAATCCCCCACCGTTCCAGGAGGATTACTGGCCGGTACATACTTGACGGTGAAGGCGGGCCCCACGACAACGTTCGCATAATTTGCCAGTGGAGCAATACCCAGAACTTGTCCGTGCAGGCCTAATTTGTCCATCGCATCAGACACGCCAGGTGTATCCAGGCCGTCGAAAAGCGCAATCAGCGCCTGATCGTCACTGCTGATTTTACGAGGATTTGTCATACTTACATTCTCCAGATTCAAAATGGATTATTGGCCACGAATTGCATCGAATTCTTTATCGTGCATCACTTGAGCCACTGAACGACCGGCACGAACGGCTGCTACCATGCCGTCTTGCCGACGGGCAATGCGCTCGCCCAAGTTCATGACTTCCGTAATATGCGTTGCTGGAACAAACACTGTTCCACAGCGGTCGGCAATGACATAATCCCCCTCTGATACGGTTACCCCCGCTACTAGAACGGGCCTTCCTGAATTGAGTTGAATGACACGATTACGTGCGCTGATCATCGTGACACCGCGCCCGTACACAGGATATCCAATCGCCTCACTGCCTTCGATATCCCGACTCACCCCGTCAATGACGGAGCCACGGATTTTTTTCTCTTTTGCGGCATTTGCCAAAATATCGCCCCAGCAGGAAATCCCCTCTACCCCTCCTGCTATTACCAGAATCCGGTCATCTGTATTGACCGCATCGATCACGGGAGAAATCAAATGAACGGTCGGCTGGGCCCCGGTTTTAGGTCCGAGCTCGATCGTGCTTGCTCGCCCAACGATCTTTGGGCAGTCCCAGAGTGGCCTTAAACCATAGGTTGCGCCAGCGATTCCAAGAAAATCAAGGGCATCGGAAACCGTATTGGTGTCGAGCGAGGCCAATCGCTCAAGTATGGTGTTCTCAGTCATTTATCTATTCCTGTTATAAAACAATTTCTGCATATCAAATTCCAAACATGATGGGCGGGTGCGCATCAACATCGTTTGACGCGCAGCCTTGAGGAGTGGACACTTTGAACTGACGTTACTCAACTCGTGCGCCTGACAGCTTCACAAGCGTTCCCCATTTCTCTATTTCCTGATCCACAAGCTTTTTAAACTCGGCTGGCGTGTTTCCTGCTGGGGTAGATCCTTGTTCAGCCAGCGTTTTAAGAACAGTTTCATCCTTAAGGACATTCTGGATGCCTTTGTTTAGCTTTTCCACAACATCCGCAGGAGTCGCGGCGGGTGCAAACACCCCGTTCCAAAGCGTCACTTCAAACCCTGGCAATGCTTCATTTACCGCAGGAAGGTCTGGCATGCGCGTCGAGCGCTCTTTCGTAGTGACAGCGAGCGCACGCAGCTTTCCGCTATCGATATAAGGCAAAACCTCTACCATTGGTGAGAAAACTGCCTGGACCTGACCACCCATTAAATCCGTATTGGCTGGTGCGCCGCCCTTATAGGGCACATGCAGCATTTCCCCTTTTGCCAGGCTATTGAACAATGCCCCGGATAAATGAGAGGCAGTGCCGTTGCCTGCCGAGCCGTAATTGATTGGCGATTTTTTGTCATGCACGTAGGCAGCGAATTCTTTTAATGTTTTTGCCGGAATGTTCTTGTTGATAGTCAAGACATTCGGAATCCGTGCTACCTCGGACACAGGAACAAGGTCGTTACGCAAATCGAACCCCATATTCTTGTACAGTGTGACATTGGTGGTGATCGTGCTGGTGGCCATAAGCAACGTATACCCATCCGGCTTGGCCCTGGCGACCAAGGCCGAACCAATATTGCCACCCGCTCCGGGTCTGTTGTCAACGATAATTTGCTGGCCTAGCTCTTTACCAAGCTTTTCTGCCAGAAGGCGGGCTGTGTTGTCGGTACTGCCACCAGCGGCAAGAGGCACTACCAGCGTAATTGGCTTTTCAGCAGGCCAGTCTGCTGCATATGTTGCGGCACCTGATACAGCCAAGCCAAGCGCAACTATCGTTCGGAAAAAAGTGTTTCGATTCATGGTTGTCTCCCAAATAATGTCGGTAACGCCAGTGAAGGATGCGCGTGCAATCCTTCCTGTCGGAATTCTTTGTTTATTGATGGTTCGGGTAAAGGATCCTATGCGGAACAGCACAGTAGAATCAGGAACCGCTTATGAAAAGATGCTTTTTCAAATGACCTGGACGATCACCTGAAACTGCCTCGATCTACATCTTGCGTGTGACTGATACGATTCCCGCATCAGCATCCAGCTCAATAAAATCACCATTTAAAATCGCGACGGTCGGGTCCTGCTCAAAGCCGGAGACAACCGGGATGTTGCCGATAATGGCGCCAATGGTGGTAATCGCCTCTGGAGTCGCTTGTATGAACGCCACGGGTGCCGTCCCGCGCGAGACCATGTCATAGATTTTGTATGAGCCTCCGGTCGAGCCCTTGCCAGTCGAAAACACCAACACCTTGCCGGATATATTCTGCCCTTCCAGCTCATGGCCGGGTTCGGTCACAACCCCCGTCATGTTGTCCACACCACCATTGAAACTGATGGCTTCCCGAGTAACGATGGCCTGGCCGGAAGCCTTGCCCTTGACGATCTTGCGTCCCGTGAGGATGAAATTGTCTGCTGTCATGATTATCTCCATACCCCATCGATCGCCGCCTGCATCACCCGATCAAGATTGCCGTAGTGCGTCGGCAAGCCAAACTGGCCGGGAGCATAGAATGCCATCTTGGCCGAGTTGGTTGTCAGGGTCTTGAATCCCTTGTTCGGGGCAATCACACGGCTGCGGGCCAGAAAAGGACAGGTTTCGCGAACAATAACGCCGCCCGCATCTTCAATAGTTTTGATATACCCCATCCGTTCTGCCATGGCATACATGCCGCCTGCTGTTGTTACCCATAAGGTGATGTCCGGGTGTATTTTTTTGCCCTCAAGTGCTTGTGCAACTTCGCGAATTTCCTGTACCGAGGCATTCGGGCATCCAATCTGAATCCAATCCACGCGATCAGAGGTTTCTTTATTCAAAAACGCCTCTACTTTCTGTTTTTCCGCCAGATCAAACACCACTACTTTTTCCGGTTCCTTACCACCGAAGGCCGCTTCCAGGCTGGGGGCCTCGGGCGTCACGCCAACAGCGTGAAACATGCTCACGGCCCCGGACGACGCCAACGCCGCGCTAAGCGCCTTGACCTGTTCCAGCGTTGGGCTGGCTGGCACGCCAGTAAAGACAGGTGTATCCTGACCGGCAATCTTTCCGGCAAAGCAGCCGAGCGTTCCATAATCGGTCATGTCGTTAAGCGGCGTCTCTACCTTGATCAGGAATTTTCCATGGCGATTTTCACTCAGATGAAAGCCATACTCGGGTGTACGGCCAGTCAGGGCAGAAGCCAAACCGCTGGGCCCCCCTTCCCTGTTTGTTCTGGCTCCGCATACCGAATTGGCATAAACAACGGCCGATGACTCTCCCCAGGCCATATGCTCCCCAAAGCGCGGGGTATTGCCAACCAGGTAAGGAATACAGGTATTACAGGTATTGGCGCCCATGCCGGCGTAAGCGTCGGTCAGGCGCGTTTGCAGGATACTGTCCGACTCGGGAATGCCGATCTTCTGCCATTGCGTCGGATCCACTGCCGTTGGATTGGTCGTGACGTTGGTCACGAAAGTGCCGCCCTGGGTGCGAATGTCCTCAACAAACCGCGTCCCTGCTTCCTCGGCCACGAGAACAGATGACCCTGCCATATGGACATTGTTGATTGGCACCAGGCGTTTGGCGCCAAAACTCTCGCCCAGCGCTACCAGAATCTCCATCGCTTTTTTTACGGCATCGCCTCGATCGCCATTGAGCATCCGGGTTTCTTCTTCTGTTAAATACATATGCAATTTTCCATATAAGATTTATTTTCGGCAGCACGCCTGATGAGTATTTTCCGACCAGATAAGTCATAACCCGGCGCATGCGCATCAGGCACGTCCCCATACGCAATCACCTGGGTCTGGATGGCGGGTGGAGCGCGAATGGGTAAATTCTGCTATTTTCAATAGAAAAATAAAAGCGATAAATTGGAATGCTGATATATTCCTATTTAAGATCTATACGATGCGAGAGGCGATCGACGATGGTGACATTCAAACAACTGGAAGCAATTTTCTGGGTGGTGCAGCTTGGCGGGTTTTCGCTGGCAGCCAACAAGCTGCACACGACCCAGTCGGCAGTGTCCAAGCGTGTGCAGGAACTAGAGGCACTGTTCGAGACGCCCTTATTTGACCGTAGTTTGCGCGCCGCCAGATTGACGGAAAAAGGCGAAGAAATGTACCTGCTGGCCAAGCGGTTGCTTGAGCAGCGCGACGCCGCCGTTGAACAGTTTCAGCATCCGGAAGTGGTGGAGCGCCACGTTCGAATCGGTGTGACAGAGCTAACGGCAATGACCTGGCTGCCTCGCCTGATCAGCGCGATTCAGACTAAATATCCCAAAGTGATCCTGGAGCCTCATGTTGATGCCAGTGCCATGTTAAGAGACAAGCTGCTGGCTGATGAGGTTGACTTGGTTATCATGCCGGACCTGTTTTGCGATGCGCGTTTTTTTTCTAAACCAGTAGGTGATGCTGAACATACCTGGATGTGCAAACCCGGCATCGTGAAACGAGGACGCAAGTTGCATATGCATGAGCTTGCAAAGCATCGTCTGCTAATGCAGGATAACCGCTCTGGAACCGGCCTGCTTTATGATCGCTGGCTGCGTTCGGTGGGAGTGCAGGCGCATAACACACTGATCAGCAGCAGCCTGGTCGCGCTTATCGGACTTACCGTCTCGGGCATGGGAGTCAGCTATTTGCCGCGAAAATGTCTTGCGCCCATGGTCGAATCGGGCGCACTTGAATTGCTGTCGGTGACACCGACCCTGCCGCTCACCACCTACGCGGCGATCAGCAAGGTCGACAGACCCAGCAACCTGATTTCATCCATAGCCGATCTGGCCCAGGTGCATTGTGATTTCGGGAAAATATTTCAAACATGATGACTCGTTGAATCTCGAAACCATGCGGTAATGAAATTCAATCGATGCGAATGTTATTTTCTTGAATAATTTCCTTCCATCGAATCCTCTCTTTTTCCTGGAACGCCTTGAATTTCTCGCCTGTATAGGAAATTAGTACACCACCTAATGCATTAACCCTGTTGATGACTTCGGGATCTTTCAGGGCCTCGGACATAGCCTGTTCCAGTTTATGTATAACATTCTCGGACGTTCCTGCTGGTGCATAAAGACCAAACCAGCCATTGGCTTCAAAATCAGGAATGCCACTTTCTGACACGGTAGGCACCTTGGGTATCAAAGCGGAACGCTTGCTGCCTGTGACTGCAAGTGGCTTTAGCTTGCCACCCTGTATCATCGGCAAAAGCGTATTGATATCGCCAGACATAAATTGCACGGTACCACCGGCAACGTCATTCATTGCGGGTGCAGCGCCCTTATACGGGATGTGCACCATATCAAGGTGAGCCTTGCTTTTCAACATCTCGCCCACCAGATGATTGGTACTGCCAGTACCCGTTGACGCAAAATTCACCACGCCTGGCTTTGCTTTTGCTATTTGAATAAGTTCCTGAATATTGTTTGCTGCAAATTCGTTATTTGCCACCAGCAAAAACGGAACTGATGCAATCGTAGAAACTGGTGTCAAATCCCGTACCGGATTGTATGGCAGCTTTTTATCCAAACTGGGATTGATTGAGATCGTACCGTTGCTGCCCAACAAGAGCGTATAGCCATCTGGTTTGGCACGGACAACTTGCAATGTTCCCAACGCGCCCGTCGCCCCAGGCCGATTTTCTACAATAACAGGCTGACCAAGACTCTTGGCCATTGCCTGAGCAACCGCACGACCAATACTGTCCGTGCCGCCACCACCAGGAAACGGCACAACCAAGGTAATTGGTGCTGACGGGTACTCTTTTGCATTTGCAAATGCCGGCATCAGTACTAACGACGCAAGAAAATAAGCCAATGCCCGGCGTAAAGAATGTATTAGTGCTCTCAATTGGTTCTCCTTATTAGATATTATTTTTATTCAAGCACCGGTGCCCGGTGCTTGAACTTCTTAGTCGTATCGCTTACGGAATAATGGCCGCAATTCTGAAATGGGGGCTTTCGACTTGATCAAGTCACGCATATTATCCTCAGCATCTCCAATACTTTCTGCCTCGTCAATGAGTTTTTCTATCAGTTCCGCCGGAACGACGCAAATACCGGAATCATCCGCAACAATCAAATCGCCAGGGTACACAACAACATCGTGTATTCGTACCGGACCATTTATTTCCATCGCCTCCATTCTGAATTTGCCGGTGATTGGCGTAACGCCTGCTGCCCATACGGGGTAGTCAATTTCACGAATCGCCGGCAAATCGCGGACTGCGCCATTAACAATTGAACCTGCGAACCCGTGCGTCTTTGCAACCAGGGCAGATTGTCCGCCCATGTTAGAAACATTCAAATTACCCGCAAAGTCTGCAACCAATATATCGCCCGGCTCAGACAAATAATAAATTTCACGTGTTGACATCTTGATCGGTTCTTTATCGATATAGCCCTGGGTCGATGTCTTGCGCTCTGGAATGGACCGCAATGTAACAGCGTTCCCTACAATCTTCTTGCCCTCGACCAACGGACGTATATGTGAAGCGGCGACCACGCCGAAAATGCCAAAGCCATCCAATAAATCTGACACGGTCGTTGTCATGTCCGGCAGATTCAGATAGCGGTCGATGATTGCCTTTGGAGTGCGGTCAAATTTAATTTTGGTAATCCGATCTGCAGGCACCTGCCCCCAGATTCGCCCTTGGCTTTTGTACTCTTCGTAGTCCTTCATCACTTCTGCGTTGCTCATGATATGCTCCAGTTGTTGTTAAAAATCCGATATTATAGGAATTAATACATTTTCAATATACGGGATAATACTTATTATCATTATTTAACAAGACTGACTTCCGTCCTGCAAAAGAGTATGAGATCATTAGCGCAATTGAAATAACTTCGACAACTCCATGCCCAGCAGCAAAAATCCGCCTCAACCCCATCTGAAAGAATCCGCAGTTTCCGAAAGCCAGCAATCATCTGCGGGCAACAACCGGAGTTCAGTGGCCCGTATGCTTGATATTTTGGACTTGTTTACACCCACCACCACAAAGGTGCAGGTTGATGAAGTAGGCCAACTGCTCGGGGTCGGGCGATCAACGTCCTACAGATACTTCCAGGAACTTTGCGACAGTGGTTTGTTGGTACAACAAGGCAAAGGGTGGTATACGCTGGGATCGCGGGTTATCGAACTTGAACAGCTATTGCAGCTGTCTGACCCCTTATTGAACGCCGGCAAGACAGTCATGGAGGACCTGCTGGATATCTGTCAAAACCGGACACTGCTGCTGTGCACCTTGTTCAAAGATAGAGTGCTGTGTATACACCAGGTTGGTCCAGATCACATAACGCATAATAAAGAGAAGATGCCTATCTATAGAGGCCGCGGTTCCGCCCTTCCGTTGTTCCAGGGCGCCGGATCGCAGATCATCCTCGCGCACCTGGTCCCGCATCAGATTCGATCTATGTATTTATCAAGGCAGCATGAGATTACAGCAGCAGGATTGGGCACTTCCTGGAAAGAGTTTCGAACAAACTTAACCATGATTCGCAAGCAGGGATTTGTTACTACCGTTGGAAAACTCAACCCCCGGGTTCTTGCACTTGCAGTGCCAATCAATAACTATGCCGGGCAAATTACCGGTAGCTTATTACTTCTTTGCGAGAACACAAATGCCGAAAGGGAACATGTATTGGCTTTAATCCCCAGGCTCAAAGACGAATGCCAGCGCATTTCAGATCTCGAACTGGATTTTATTCGTCGCCAGGATTTAGCGGTTGATAATAAGTTGTACTAGCTAAACAGAAGCTAACTTGCAGCTTTTCCACTATATCCGCAGTTGTGATTGGACTCACATCGTTCGAGTATTCGAAGCAGCCAAGATGACGGTAGGAGCAAATGCGTGGTATCGGCCAGTTAACCTATAATACCGGGTCATGCATGGAGCAATGACTTGATAGAAACCGATAAAAACGTAAAACTACTCCAGATCCCGGGTGTTGCCTCGCTGCTGCTGGTCGTGGGGCTGGGAATCGGCAGTTTCAGTCTCCTGCTGCCACTGTCGCCAGACTGGGCGATCAGGGGCGGCGCCAGCGAAGCCGCTGCAGGCAGTGTGACGGCCATTCTGATGGCCTTTACCATCCTGACCCAACTGTCCGTTAACCGCGCGCTCAAGCGATTCGGCTGGGGACCAGTATTGGCCACTGGCCTGCTATCACTGGGCGCCCCCGCCATATTGCAAGCGGCATCCGCTGAGCTGCCTGTCATTCTGCTTTCAAGCGCGGTGCGTGGCATCGGTTTTGGCATATTGACCGTGGGAGGCGCAACCGCCATCGCACTGCTTGTGCCTGCAGCACGCCGTGGCGCTGCCGTTGGCATCTATGGCCTGGCGGTGGCGGGGCCACAACTTGTACTTGTCTCGTCGGCGCCTATACTTGAGCAGCATTTGGGCAAACTCGTGGTTACGCTGTTCGCTACCCTGCCCGTACTGGGCCTGTACTGGACGTATTCCCTTGGCCGTCTGCTCAATGAACACACCAGGCCGCACAATTCATCCGCCGCGCAAGCGGGCACACACAGCAAATCCACCCTCCGGGTCATCTCACCTGTCTTGTTATCGCTCGTGATTGTGACCAGTAGCGGCGGCGCCATCCTGACGTTCGCCAGTCAGATTACCGCTGACGCAGCCTCGGCCACGATTGCGCTGCTCTGCCTGACCGGTTTTGCCACCCCTACTCGCTGGGCCTTTGGCTCGTTAAGTGATCGCTACCCGGCCCGGTACCTGATCTTCGGTCTGGCTACGGCATGTTGCCTGGGCATGGCGGCGCTCAGCGCTTCGGTACTGGCATCAAACGCGGCCTGGGGCCTGACATGCTTGTATCTTGGCAGCGCACTGCTAGGTATTTCCTACGGAGGCATGCAAAGCGCAACCCTGGTATGCGCCTACCGGCTCGCCGGAAACAGCCGGTTGGCCCAGGTCTCTGTCCTGTGGAATGTAACCTTCGATTTGGGAACTGGGGTCGGCGCAATGTTAACCGGCATTATTGCAGCAACGACAGGGTTTGCAGCTGCATTTGGCTTTCTGAGCATCGCAGCGGTGCTCAGTGCAATCATTATCCTCATAAGCCTTCGCTCGGCGAAGGTGTAAGCGCCACAGCATCGCACAAAGAACTATCGCCACGAACCCGACAATATACCTCGCCCTCTACCAACGCAGCAGCCTGGGAGCAAGCAACGCGCCAATGATGGTCGGAATCAGCATACCGGCGATGTACCAGACAGCCCAGAAAGCCACTTCCATTTCCGGGCAATGAAGACAATAGATCAGCGTTGCCACTGCACCCGATAGTAGCCCGGCAGCAGCGCCCGCAGTACGCAGCCGGGTGGGCGCCATGCCTTTCATGGCCCAGAAGGTGGCAATAAAGCCAGGAACGGCCAGATAGGCGATGTTAAATGGGCAACTGCGCCAGGACACGCCCAGCACCATCGCCAGGCGTTCCGAGGCCGGCGCAAACCCCAGCGTCAGCACAGCGGCGACCACCACGGCCGCAACAGGTATGGCCATGGCCGTCCAGCGCCGACCAACGTGTGCGCCCGGCCGTGCAAGACGCGCCACCACCAGGAATGCCCCCACCGCCATCAAGGCCGGAAATGCCAGCTTGGCCCAGAACAGCGGTGTACCCAGCATGACCGACAGGTCCGGCCTGATCCCGAAGCCGACCAACAGCAGCACAACTGCGCCGACAGCGCTGATCATCATCGCCCAGCTGTAGCGGCGAGCCACCATGGTTTGGTCCGCGGGTTCCGCGTTATTGGTTAACAGCGCGACCAGATCGTCTGTTTTCATGTTGTACCTCGTATTATGGCGGCCAATGCTTTAAGGCCCCTGTGGATTCCGACTTTAACCGCCGATTCGGACAGGCCGGTCACTTGTGCGGTCTCTGCCACGGTCAGGCCGTTTAGCTTGACATGCAGGATAGGCAGGCGATAGCGATCCGGCAATTGAGACAACAGCTTGTTCACGTCGCGTCGCGCTTGCGCCGCCTCCTGATCAGACTCTGCAAAGAGTTCCTGTTGCTGACTGTCCAGCGGCTCGTTCCATGCCTCGTAGCGATAGCGACCGCGCAGATAGTCGGCCATTTTGTAGCGGGCGATAGCATACGTCCAGGCTGTCAGCGGCTGATCGGGCAAATAAGTATGTCGCGCATTGTGCACCGCGATCAGAATTTCCTGAACGATATCTTCAATTTCGTCAGGGATATCGCTCAGTCGCCTGCGCAGGAAAGCGCGCAGATTCCCTCCCAGGGCTTGCAGGAAGGCGTGATAGCACTGCGTATCCCCGTCGAGCCCGGACAGAAACAACGCCTTGAGTTGGCGCTCTGTTTCTTGCGCTTTCGTGCTTTGGGCGGCGCCGGCTGCGCTTTGCACGTCGGGCCTCACCATCTTATGCAGATCGGGCCGAGTATAGCGCCGATGGCTGTTGTCATAAACATGGCCGCGATCTGCAAAGCGCTCCAGTATGGCACAGGCATGTCCGGGCAATACAATGCATAGATGAGTACGCCCTGCGCACCGGCCAGCAAACCCGCGGCAGCACCGGTCAGTGCAAGGCGGGTCGGCGCAAGCCCTTTCATGGCATGGATCATGGCAATAAAGGAGGCTAGGGAAAGTAACATAGTATTGCCTATTGTGGTGCTCCACAAGCTTGTGCTGGAAACCAGTTTCAATCGGAATTCCGGCGGCGCCGTCAGAATGAACAGAATCGTACCCATCATCATTGTGACGATGGGCAACATCGTCATCAGCCACGCCCAGGCCACTGCCACGCCAGGCCGTACCAGGCGCTCGACCAACTTGACGGCTGCCGCGATAACGGCCAGAGGAAACGCCAGCCGCAGCCAGAACCCGGGCGTCAGTATTTGTTCCGGCATATCACTGCTGACGCCGAACACCCCGACCAGCACGACTGTGCCTGCGGTCAGCCCCTGCAGTTGCGCCCGGCTCAAGCGCTTGCCTACCGCATTTGCCTGTACTGGCGAGAGATTCTGCACCAGCACCGCGATCAGATCATGGGTTCTCATGCTCGCAACATGGTTATCGCAGCCGGGGATTACGGTCGCCCAGCCAATAATCGATGGCAACTCGCCCAGGCCCCCAGGCCGCAATGGCCAGGGCGATTGCCACCCAGGTCAGGTGAACAGGCCAGCCGTCCGGCACGGTGAACTGAATCACGAATGTCATCAGTACAATACCCAGCGCGGCCAATCGGGTGCCAAGGCCCAGGATCAGCAATACTGGCAACAGAACTTCGCCACACGCGGCCAGGAATGCAACTGAAGCCGGTGCCGGAAACGGATATGGTCCGCCAGGCAGATGCAGTCGAAACTCATCGGTGAACAGATAAACAGCAGTCTCGTTCAGCTGCAAAAACCCTTGCCACTTGAGCAGTCCGGACTTCAGAAACGGCACGGCAATGGCCAGGCGCAGCAGCAGTTGAACCAGCCATGGTTGCGCGAGCCACTGCACCGGCCGGATGGCCCTGGCGAGCAAACTTGCACGCAGCATCGGCAAAGCGACAGGCTCATGTTGATGTTCTGACATTGCGATCAAATCTCCGTTTCAATGGTGGTGAACACACCGGTGGTGATCAATTGAGCCAGACTGGCCTGCAGATCAAAATCATGGGCATGCTCAAATGCGGTGTCTGCGGCCGTACCCAGCGGGAGGCCTTCGAGCAATGCCAGGAGAAATACAGCTCCCCCGGCGGGCAGGCGCGAGACCATGACTTCCTGTTCGGGACGCGTGATCAACGCATCTTCGGCGGCACCCGATTTCAATGAAGACACCGGTCCATCGCGCTTGTTCATTACAAAAATTGCCACCGCCGGATATATCGAACGCACGACCCGGGTAGCTGGATGCGCGCAAAAGCGCAACTGCGCCAGTGCAGCAGCAGGCACAGCGGCCAGATCCCTTGCGGTCAGTACCGACTTGTCGGCGGCGTGATAGGCATCGAGCCAGGCGCGTTCGATACGTGCCGTATCGGCCAGCCAAGGCATGCCCTGGGCATACTCATAGGATTCGATAAAGACAGGAAAATCGTGCCCATACTCGAACAACAAGGGTGATGCAGGCGGCGTAGCCCGCACATAGAAGCGCGCCATCGCCCGGAAAAACTCAATGCCGGTGATGCGCTGCACCGCCGGGTAAATGGCCGCCAGTGCCTCAATCAAGCTCACTGTCACATTGTTGCGGTAAACGTTGTAACGCTTCTGCACGCCCTTGCCTGCCCCTGCCGTGACATTTTCGGGTACGGGATAATCTGGCTTGATCAAGCCAGGGCTGAATGCTTTTGCATATTCAAACACCATGTCCGACTCCTTCGCGGGGCTCAGGCGAAGCATCTGCAACCCGTGCAGCGCACCCGATCAGGAACTCCCTGACCCGCAGCCCTTGCGCTTTCAGGACAGGCCAGGCCGGCAACTTGCTGTCCCACTCGATAAGCGTGGGAATGGGTCCTGTCCTGGCAATCAAATTCGCATACAGGTCCCATACCGCGGGGCTGACTTCACTGTCATGGCTATCAATAAGCAACAGCTGCCCTTCGTCATCCTCCTGTACGCTATGGCCGGCCAGATGAATTTGCCCTATCCGATCTAGCGGAAAATCAGCAAGATACGCCTGTGCACTAAAGCCGTGGTTGGTCGCAGAAACATAGACGTTGTTGATATCGAGCAGCAGACCACAGCCGGTGCGGCGCGCAACCTCCAGTAAAAAGCCGGTCTCGCTCATATCTGAGCAGGCAAACTGAATATACGTCGCCGGGTTCTCGATCAACAACGGACGTTTAATCGCGCTCTGGACCTGATCGACATGCGCGCATACAGTCTGCAAAGTCTGCGTTGTGTAAGGTAGAGGCAGCAGATCGTTGTAAAACGTATTGCCATAAGAAGACCAGGCCAGATGCTCTGACACCAGCGCCGGTTCACAGCGTCGTACAAGGTCGGCGAACCTGCGCAGATGCAGAGGGTCTAGCGCTTGCGGCCCGCCAATTGACATGCAAACGCCATGAATGGACAACAGATAATCACGGCGAATGGCCTCCAGTGCCCGCTGCGGCAGTCCGCCCGCCCCCATATAGTTTTCCGCGTGAACTTCGAAGAATGCATCGACCAGGCCATCGTCCTGTATCGCGCCAAGATGTTCGTGCTTGAAACTGACACCGGCCAGCAGGCGCGCCGCGCCAGTAGAAAAGGAGCGGCAGTGCACGCCGTCCGGTGTGACTATCGGGGAGTGGTACACGGTCACCCTCTCTGGCCGCAAAAATCAGGCCTTGCCGGGCATAGTCGAACCCTGTCCACCGCCTGGGATTTGAATGCTACTGCAGGTACCTGCCTGAACAAACTTCCAGGCGTTGCCCTGGAAATCCTTGGTAGAGGTGCCCTGGCAGGTGGTACCAGGACCGGCGGCGCAGTCATTCTGGCCCTTAAGGGCAACACCATAGCATTTCTCCTTTTTCGCAGCAACAGCGGCATCGGCTTCAGCTTTACTCAGCGGCGCGGCATGGGCAGTGGAAGCGAGGATGCCGGCAACAGCGCTGGCCAGCAAGGTGGAAGTAACCGTAAATTTGGCGGACATGAATTTCTCCTGTGGTTGAAATAAGATGCATCCTGAGCGGACACATAAGTTAGTTCGGCCGCTTTGATGATTCGGTTACACCGCAGGAAAAATATTTTTTCAATCAGATATTAGTCTCTGACTCGTGGCAAGCAGGTTTCGTACCCAACAAGAACGAGTCGCGCCATGCCTTCAGGAATGCCGGGAGTCTGCTAAAACGCGACTAGACTATTGAGTAATTATTGGGAAAAAATGGATCCCTTTCGGGATCCACACCTACCGCGCATCGTCACTACAGGGAGAGAATACTGGTTTTGTCTATACAGCGTATGCGTACCCTTTACTAAAGGGATCTGCGGCTGCCTCCACACGACCATCTGCGGTTCTTATCGCGATATTTGGCCTGGCTAGTTCATAACCAAAACCCTCATGTTGTTCCGAAACAAACCTGATTTTCTCAACAAACTCTGGTAGCTCACTTTGTATGGGTGTAAATCGCTCGGAAAGCAAAAGTGTAGAACCGCTGGCGTCATATCGTGGCGCTTGCGTAGCTTGTTCCGCATTCATTTGTCGCTCTACCAGATTGATAGCGATTTGAGATACGGCCGCAATAATCCGGCGTCCTCCTGGTGCACCTAACGCCGCCATGCCAATACCATTACTCGTGAGTAACATGGGTGCCATATTTGCCAGAGGACGCTTTCCGGGTGCAATACTGTTGGCGGCACCTGGAACTGCATTGAACCATCCCATTGCTGCATCCAGCAGAAATCCGGTTCGAGGACACACCACCTTCGAGCCGAAATGGTTAGCTGCGGTATGGGTAATGGCAACTGCCATGCCATCGGCGTCTATCACCGAGACATGTGTCGTTCCGGCAGGTGGCGCTGTGCTACCGGCAGGCGCCCATTGATTTTGTTTCTTTGTATCGGCATCGTAAGCCCACGGATCATGTGCAGCATGCTTCGCATAGAACTCCCACGGGAGCTCATTGGACTTATCCGGTTCTAATAAAGTGGCCCCATTGCGTATCTGCTGGGCGATGAAGGCAGCGTAATCTATTGAGGTCAAACCTGCCTCAGGAACCGCAACAAAATCAGGATCACCAAGCCAATGGTAACGATCAGCGAAAGCGTGCCAACAGGCATGCGCAAAATCCCGTATTCGATCCGGGGTGTCCATTTGCGGACCACCCTCCGGATAGAGCACTTGCCAGATAGCGAGTATTTGTAACTGCGTAATTGCACCACAAGGTGCGTTGGGCACCCAAATGTCCGTATCGCGAAAACGCAAACTCCGTGCTGGAGAAATTTTGGTTTCACACTGGGCCAAGTCAGCCGCAGTCAGAATACCCCCTAGATCAGACACCGTCTGCAGGAAAGCCCGACCAAGCTCGCCGTTATAAAAAACATCAACGCCTTTGGCGGCGATGTGTTCCAGGGACTTTCCAAGAGCGGCCTGGCGCAGGAATTTTTTTTCGCCTAAAGTCGCACCGCCCAGGTGCGGAGCGCATGGCGGCAATCCATTTTCTAAAAATACGGCAGATGCACCTGGGTCTATTCGTAACGCTTCGAGATTAGCCAGCGTCTCCAGTGAATAATAATTATCTATTTCAAACCCATCATAAGCGGCTCTGATAGCAGGCTGCATGACCTGAGAAAGAGTCAGCCGCCCATATTTTTCTTGTGCGTCGGCCAGCCCACGGATTGTCGCCGGAACCCCTGCTGCTCGGGCCCCCTGTACGTTCGCATCATTTTTCACGACAGATACACCGAGCCCTCGGTCAATTTTGCGATCATTGTCAAGTTCAAACATATCTGGTGTTGCTGCAAGCGGAGCACGTGGCCCGAACTCTACGGAGACCGCCTCACTTTGACCCGGTATTTGTATCAACATAAACCCGGATCCGGCCAGCGTCGTTTCCATGGGCTCTATCACGCCAGCGACAAACGCTGCGGCAATTGCAGCATCTACCGCGTTGCCTCCGATATCAATCATTTTGATTGCCGCATCACAGCTTAAGCTGCGAGCGCAGGCGACAGCTATTTTTCCACCTTGTGCCGATGACTTGGTGATTTGTTGTCTTGAGCGCATTCTTCATCCTCCTGCTGAAATATTTTCGGGCTGTGGTATACCTACACGCCGCAGATCTGCCTTATAAGTCTCACGCATCGTCGCCAGAGAGACTAAACTTAGTAGCGCCGCGACAGCGACAAATGCAGAAACAGCATAAATAGATCCTGTTCGAGTAAACAACCAAACCGCCACAAAGCTGGAGGGAGCGCTCCAAAGAACAGAAGCCATTTGGTAGCTGATGGATATCGCTGTATAGCGGATTTCAGTAGGAAAGGACTCCGACAAATAGCTGGATTGCACCGCATACGTACCGGCATGACCAAATCCCCAGGCCAAGGCGCTGGCAAGAATCACGCCCCAAATGGTGCCGGTATTGATCAACCAATAAAATGGAAAGGCAACCAGCAACCAGGAGCAGATGCCAATGACATACACGCCTCGCCGTCCTATCCGATCCGATAGACGAGCAAAGTAGAAATAAAATGGAAGGGAAACAATAGCACCTGCCATACCTGAAATCAGTACCCAACTGGATGGCATACCTAGCGTGCGTTGTGTATAGGCCCCATAGAAGGAAATCAGGGCATAGGAGCCGACAGAAAATGCCGCCTGCAAGCAGACAGTCCGCAATAAAATACCCCAATGATCGCGAAAGAGTGCCGCAACAGGAATGCGCCTTACAGCAGGTTCAATGGCTTTGGCTTCAGTAAATACGGGTGCGTCGGTAATATTAAGCCGTACATACAGGCCTATAATAACCAGTACGGAACTCATCAAGAAACCGATTCGCCAGCCCCATGACAGAAAAGCCTCTTCAGAAGTGCAGAAAATGACCACCTGAAGAACCGCATTGCACAAGAAGAATCCGATCGGATTGCCAATCTGACTGAACACGCCATATAACCCGCGCTTTCCGGAAGGCGAATGTTCAATTGCCATCAAGGCAGCCCCACCCCATTCACCGCCAATCGCAAAACCCTGGCAAAGTCGAAGTACGACGAGCAACACAGGCCCCCAGAAACCAGCCGTCTCATATCCAGGCACAACGCCAATCAAGCATGTGGCGATTCCCATTAGCAGCAGTGTTGTTACCAGCGCGCTCTTTCGTCCAATCGTGTCACCCAGGTGTCCGAAAAACACCGCACCCAAAGGGCGCGCAATAAACGCAACGCCAAACGTAGCGAATGATGCAAGCAATGCAGTCGCGGCATCAGTCTCTGGAAAAAAAACTTTTGGAAAGACAAGCGCAGCACAAATGCCAAAAAGAAAAAAATCGTACCACTCAACGGCCGTACCAATAAGACTAGCCATGGCCACTCGCTGCGGACTGGGTCGTACAACGCCTGAATGCGAAGTTTGCATCTTGTTTTGTCCCTAAAAATGAATGTTTTCGATATGATGAATATCTTTGAATTTTTAATATGATAAATCGATTTATCATTGATGGTAAACCGATTTATCATAGGGATATCCCTTATGAACAACACCAATTCCGGAATTCCGCCCATTCGTGCGACCATCAGCGACGTAGCTCGCGCAGCTGGCGTATCGAAGACAACGGTTTCGCAGATTTTGAATGGGAAAGGTAGAGCATCGGAACAAACCCGTGCTCTGGTACTTGAGGTTGCGGCACGCATAGGTTACGGCGCCAACCCCATAGCACGTAGCTTGAGAACGGGCCGCACTGGCGTACTGGGTATAGTTTTTCGTCCAACAGATGCGGTTAGCGGCTCTCTGGTCGGGACAGAATTCCATATTCGTGTGGCCGGAGGCGCTGCAGCAAGTGCACTAAGTCTGGGTTATGGCTTACTACATCTACCTGATCCACTAAGGGCCAATGATAGTGGCTACCCCATGGACGGATGCATCGTCGTTGCGCCCTATGGCACTGATCAGGTTATTGATGAATTGGGCCGTCGTGGCATACCAGTCGTGTCTGTTGACCCCGATCCCGATCGAACGGAACAAAGCATGTATGTCGGACGTGATGAAAGTGGCGCCGCTCAAGAACTTTTCTCTCATATTTCGAGAATGGGCGCGCAATCGTCAGTGCTATTGTCCATCACTGATGACAATGCCTGGAAACGCGGCTTCGAAGCAAGCTATCATGCTTGGTGTAATAGCACTGGCCAGCCAGTCAGAGTCATTGAAACCCCGGGAATCAGTGGCAGCGAAGGAGCTTATAAAGTAATTGCACAATTGCTCACTACAGAATCGAAACCAGACGTGATTATTGCCGCAACAAGCCGATTCGCCGTTGGCGCGGCACAGGCTGTGTCAAACGCTAACTTGCGAATACCACAAGACATCATGATCGCAGCTCTTTCTGATAGCGAATTGGCACGAAGTCATCAACCACCCATTTCGGCGTTGGATCTGCATGGCGATGTCGTAGGCAAAGAGGCTATTTTGAAATTGGTTCAATTTCTAGAGGGACACCGACCTGCCCGCTTTTCACAAATCCGTCCGACAGTTCGCCTGCGAGAATCCACTGAAAGAGACATCGATCGTTGACGTCATTTTGTGGCTGGTAAAGTTTCTTCTACACACCAACAGGAACCGGCTCGACCACACTCATTATCACAGTTGTCATTCGAACCAATTTTCACCATGTGAATCAATAAAAAGAGGCGTTATAACTTTATTTGTTGTCGATCCCGCTCCTCTCGGTAGCAGATACATTTGAGTAGACAGGTATAGGTCTTTTTCCAAATCAGAGGCATTATCGAGATCGGAGCTGACTGCCGAAAGTTCACAATTGAACGAAATGCAACAGCCCGTCCAATTGAACAAATTCGATTAAATCGAGTAAATACCTCATAACACGGACAGAAAAAAAGGTAGAATTCTGCTCCCTGGGAAGTTCGGTATTACAACTGTTTCGTCGGTCCTCAATGTTGATTGCCTTCGCATCATTGCTTAACCTGCTGACACCGAAAATTCAATAGCGGATCAGGCGCCAGGCGCGCTCTCATCTTTACTTAGGATGCTCAAAATGACAAAAATACTCCAACTTATTATTGTTGTCCTCGTCGGGGCCGTCGTTATGTTTGGCGGACGCTGGTACATGTATGTCGCCTATAGCGACACCCCCTATGACGAGGTCGGTATCGCGTTAAATGGCTATATGCCAGCACCCTTGCGCAGCTGGGGCTGTCACAAAATGCAATCGCGGTTTGCCGGCCAGTTGCCACCTTATGGATGTGGCGCACCTGATGGGCGCAGCTGGAAATAGTTCCCAGCCCCAAAAAGAGCAAGTTCAGGCTTCAGTTGGTGGCATCGCAAATGAAAACAAGCGATGCCGCCACAGCAAAGAAAGGAGAGCCATATTGAAAATATCCCAACTGCGCATTCTTTTGAGTAGCTGCTATTTGGCAGCTTTTTTTACGAGTCCGCTTTACGCCCAGGACAGTGAGCACGTTCTCAAAAGTGTCATTGCCACACAAAAGCAGCAACTACCCATCATGCTGGACCCAGCCACCCGGATAGACGACATCAGTTACGCGGATCACAATATCCTCTATGAAATAACACTCGCCGGCTATCAAGGGCAGCCAGGTGAACAAGTGTATTACGAAAGCTATCTGCGCCAGCAAATCGACAAGACCTTGTGCAGCCAAACGGCCTATTTATTCCTGCTGGGGCTTGGCAACAAGATCACTTACCGGTACGTCAGCGCCGATGCTACACCTATTACTGAAATTACCCTGGCGCCCGGCCACTGTAAAAGTTAGATATATATAGCAAAGGCCCGGGTACGCAAGGCGTAACCCGGGCCTATTACTATCGCAAATACCAGACAATCAATACCAAACCTACTGGCTGGCCGCCGTAACGCGCCACACGGTATTGCCCACGTCGTCTGCAAAGAGAAGTGCGCCGTCTTTCGCCTGGGTCAGACCCACGGGAGCACCATAAAGACTTTCTTCATCTTCGGACACGAAGCCCGAGACAACAGCCTCTGCCTTTCCTGCCGGCTTGCCATCGCTGAATGGGATATAGCTGATGCGATAGCCATTGAGCGGCGATCGATTCCAGCTGCCATGTTCACTGACAAACGCGCCGCCGCGGTATTTCTCCGGCAGATTCTGGCCGGTATAAAAGTGCACACCAAGGGGCGCCACATGCGAGCCCAGGGAGTAGTCGGGAACAATTGCCTTGCTGACAAGATCCGGGCGTTGCGGCTTGACACGGGTATCAATATGCTGGCCATAGTAGCTATAAGGCCATCCGTAAAAGCCCCCATCCTTGACCGACGTGATGTAATCCGGCACGAGGTCTGGCCCGATCTCATCGCGTTCATTGACAATTGCCCAGAGCGTTTTGGATTGTGGCTCCCAGTCCAGACCGGTAGGATTGCGCAGGCCGGACGCGAAAATCCTGCTGGCGCCACTCTTGGCATCGACTTCAAGAACTGTCGCGCGACGGTACTCGACCGCCAACCCGTTCTCGGTAATATTACTGTTGGAACCTACCCCAACATACAGTTTTGTGCCATCAGGACTTGCCAGCAGCGCCTTTGTCCAGTGATGATTGATGGTGTCGGGTAAATCGGTAAACTGCGTGCCGGGATCCGACAGACGCGTCTCGCCGGACACATAACGGTACTTCATGATATTACCGGTATTGGCAACGTACAAAGTGTCACCAATGAGCTGGACACCGAAAGGCGAGTCAAGGTTCTCCAGAAACGTATGCTTTTCCCATTCGCCCGACTGGCCGTTCTGTCGCAAGAGCGTGATCCGGTTTCCGCCTTTACCACTCTTGCCCGAACGTCCCATCACCTGGCCAGCGAAAAGCTTTTTCGGGGCTGTGACAGGCGCGGTACCCGGTGAGTTTGTCTCTACGACCAGGACATCACCGTTGGGCAACGTATAGAGCTGTCGCGGATGAAGCAGGCCGCTGGCGATCTTTTCGATCTGCAATCCGCTGGCGGCGACAGGTTTTTTGTCTGCCGGCCAGCCGACGCCTTGCGGCACTTGCATGGGCGGCGAAAAAAAGTTTTGCGGTTCGGGCAGCGAAGGATTGGCTCCGAGTTGATCGTCCGGACCCATCTGCGCTTTATTATCGCACGCGGTCAGCAATACACTGAGCGCCACAGCAAGGGGTATGCCCCATTTGACGTTAGACATGATTCGCCCTCCGGGGTGCATAAAACGTGGATGCGATGAGAAGCGATAGCGCGATGCACGCCACGGTAATAGCAGACAGAATCATGCCGGAAGGCATTACTGCATAGGCGTCCCGGCTATGGATAAACGCGTTGGCAATGGCCGCCACGATGCCAATGAAATTGAGGCCGAAATCGATTTTTTCTGCTGCCAGGACGGACCTGCCTCGCGGGATCCACACATGAACCAGGTTGATCAGGCGCGGAATGATGGCAAAGAACAGACCGATAGTAATGAGCCACGCTGCGCTCTTGCTCCACATCATCTCCGCCGTCTGGTAATACACTACGTCAAAGATCAATGCCGCAACGAAAAATCCGAAAGGAATGGGATTGAACAACTGATAGATGGAATTAGCCAATGATGACTGTAGCCGCTGTGTAGGGGCAGTCATAAACACCTCCTCTTTGCAGGTAATAGCCGCCAATGATCCAGCGGCAAACAGAAACAGGAACCGGTGCGACCATACTTCGTGATCACAGTTGTCATTCGAACACATTTACCCGAGTTAATCAATAAAAGCGGCGTTGAATATATTTGGTTACCGAAACCAACCTGTATCACCATGGCTGCATCCACTGACATCGGTCCTGGAATTGAGACCCGTCCTCGCATTCAGCCTTGATTCAGCCATCTGAATCAACAACTTGCAGTTATATGCCGCAGCTTGATCGCCGCCAACACAGCCAGGCAGGCAATGCCGACAGCGCTCGCTGTTGCAGACACATTGAACCCCGCCATGAATGCCGCCTGCGCCTGTTCCAGCAGGCCTGCCGGCAATTGGCGCGAGACAGCGACACTTCCGGCAAGACTATCAGACACTGCGTGCCGAGTACCACTGGACAACATTTCAGGCACTTGATCGGCCATTCGGGTTCGATAGACGGCAGTCGTCATGCTGCCTAATATGGCAATGCCCACAGCCAGGCCAAGTTCCTGTACCGTTTCGGACATGGCCGATGCCGAGCCTGCTTTTTCAATCGGTGCCGCACCCACCACCATTTCTGTTCCCAGCGCAGCAATCGTACCCAGACCCAGATAGACCAGCGAGAATGCCGCAGTGACCATCGCAACCCCTTGCGGGGACCGATCCAGTTGCGTCAGCATGATGTAGCCAATGACCGACAATCCGAGCGCCGCGGCAATCACATACCCCGGGCGAATCCGCCTTGCCAACAAGGGTGCGGCAATCCCTGCCGCCAGCATGGCAAGCGCCGGGGGCCCCATCCATAGCCCGGCCGACAACGGAGACAAGCCGACAACCAGTTGCAAGTACTGGGTAACCAGCAGCATCGTCCCGCCGACACCGATCAAACCAACAAGGAGCACGACCAAGGCGACATTGAATGCCTGGCTGGAGAACAAACCAAGGTCAAGTAACGGACTGGCCAATCGACGCTGCCGCCGGACAAAGACTGCCACGAAGACCAGACCACTTGCCATCGCTGACATGGCAATGCTGTCGACCCCGTCCTTGGACATATGCTTAATACCGTAAACAATGGGCAACAAGGCGAGCAAAGACAAAATCACGCTGAGTATGTCCAGACGCCCCTGTTGCGGGGAACGGTACTCAGGAAGGAGAAACGGAGCAGCGATGAGCAAAAGCCCGACAAACGGGAGTGCAACCAGAAAGGCGGCTCCCCATCCGTAGTGCTCCAGCAGCACGCCACCGACGACAGGGCCGGCCGCCATGCCCAGCGCAAACATGGTCGCCCACACCCCTATGGCCAGGGCGCGCTGCTGTGGATGAAAAAACATATTGCTGATAAGCGCCAGTGTTGACGGCATCAAGGTCGCACCTGCAACGCCAAGCAATACGCGAGCAGCGATCAGCATAGCGGCGCTGGTTGAACAGGCTGCCATCACGGATGCCGCAGCGAAGCCGGCGGCGCCGATCATCAGAAGCTTACGCCTTCCGATGCGATCACCCAGCGTTCCCATTGAAACCAGCAGGCCTGCGATCATGAAACCATAGGCATCGATGATCCAAAGTGCCTGTGTACTTGTCGGGCGCAGGTCTAGCGCCAGCGCCGGCAGCACCAAATGCAATAGCGTCAGGTCAAGGCCGAGCAGGATGGTCGGAAGGGCCAGCAACGCGAGTCCGACCCACTCACGAACGCCGGCCCGTCTTTCAGAAAAGGAAGATGAATCATTCAATGCCATTACAAGTCGCTCCAGGTTTACTGCGTTTGTTGCAGAAGCCACATTTTCAGCGCAAAATGATCCCATTACAATTTAAGTAGTTATCCTATTACTACTGACAATAGCCATGATCGAACGAAGCCTGCATCGCACCAAAACCGAATTATCCGAGTTTCTGATCCGCCACCGCAATAAACTGACACCGGCGGACGTGGGCCTGCCCGCAAGCGGACGACGCCGCACGCCGGGTCTGCGACGAGAAGAAGTTGCCGCATTGGCCGGCGTAGGACTCACCTGGTACACCTGGTTTGAACAGGGACGGGACATCCAGGTATCGGAGAAATTCCTGCTGAATGTTGCCTATACCCTCAAGCTTGACGACACCGAATGCAGCCATCTGTTCCTTTTGGCTCACAAGCGACCACCGCCACCAGAGGCGCATTATTGGTTAACGGTCTCACCCCTCGTCCAGCAATTAATGGATGATCTGGTCACAAGACCCGCTTATGTAGTGAATTTACGTTGGGATGTCATTGCCTGGAACGCCGCAGCCGATGAGTTGTTTGGTTTCAGCTCGCAAGAGCAGGAGCAGCGGAACATATTGCGTATCGTGTTCGCCGACCCCGATATGCGATGGCGCTTTTGCGCCTGGCGTGAAGACGCGCCAAAGCTGCTGGCGCAATTTCGCTACGATTTTGCCTTGGCGCCAGACGATCCGGCCATGCTCGCTTTGGTCGAGACACTAACGGCGCTGTCGCCGGATTTTCGGCGCTGGTGGAAAACGCCTGATGACAAGCCGGCCAGTGCCATGCGATCGATCATGAAGACCAATAACACACGCCTGGATTTCCGTCATGAAACGCTTGTGGTAGATGAACACCGGCATCTCAAAATGGTAGTGTATTTTGCTGAGCAAACGCAGCAGTAAAGGAAAGAAAATCTATCACACCGATACTGAATAATAGCACTAGACGCCCTGTGACAAGAGCATGCTGCGCGATACTGCAATAGCAAACGCCCGGATAGGCGTGGCGCTACCCGGGCCAATTGATCAAGCACGTTTTTGTGTTGCGCCCCCGATATCGGCCAGGGGCGTCAACCCGAGAGTGCGCCGCAGCTTTGAAACAACATAGAGCAAATCAATACCTACTGGCTGATTCAGCTGTAGCGACTTTCCAGTTCGTCCCATTCAGGCTTGCCAACCAGCCGTTGGCGTTCTGCAAAAGAGGCCACCAGCCCGCTGGATTCTTGCACTTCTTTTTCATCGCGCAGCACCGTCAGGGTTTTCTGCATGCCCGCTACCGCGCCCTGCAGGGCAGCATTCGCATACAGTACGATGCCGTAACCCAGTTCGGCAAGTTGATCAGCATTGAAAATGGGCGTACGACCACCAATCACCATGTTCATGAGTTGGGGTTTGGCAAGACGCTGGGGCAGCGCACGCACCTGCTCGGCCTCTGTTACTGCTTCCACAAACAGAATATCGGCGCCGGCCTCGGCGAACTTCTGCGCGCGCTCAATGGCCGCCTCAAACCCGAGCGTGGCTGCCGCATCGGTACGTGCCATGATCAAAAAGTCAGGATCCTGGCGAGCATCGACTGCAGCCTTGATCTTGCTGACTGCTTCTTCGGTGGATATCACCTCTTTGCCTGAAAAATGACCACAGCGCTTGGGCGCAACTTGATCTTCCAGCTGGATACAATCGGCGCCGGCACGTTCCAGAACCCGCACGGTATGGCGAACGTTCAATGCGTTGCCAAAGCCCGTATCGGCATCAACGATCAATGGCACGTCTACCGCGTCACGGATCCTTGCTGTGTGATCGGCGATCTCGTGCAAACCCATGAACCCCTGGTCCGGCATGCCAAACCACATGTTGGTAACGCCTGCACCAGTCACGTAGATGGCTTCAAAGCCAAGGTCGGCGATCACTTTGGCCGACAAGGCATTAAATGCGCCCGGAACAATAATGCCACGGCGCGCTTCGACGAGTGACCTGAGTTGCTTTCTTGTCGACATGCAGTAAATCCTTTTTTATTTGAGGGTATTAAAAGTGAAATTTCTCGTACTCTTTTCAGAGTATATCCGCAGGAATCCGTACATGGCCTTCCATCAATACGCGGGCGCTTCGGCTCATGAGCACTTTTTTCACAGCCCACTGCCCGCCTTGCTCAATGGCTTGCGCACCGACCCGCAGCGTACCCGAAGGATGCCCGAAAGTCACGGACTGGCGCTCGCTGCCCCCGGCAGCGCGATTGACCAGGGTGCCGGGGATGGCCGCAGCCGTGCCGATGGCCACTGCTGCGGTGCCCATCATCGCATGATGCAATTTACCCATGGACAGCGCCCGTACGACCAGATCGATGTCGCCGGCTGAAACCTGCTTGCCGCTGGATGCCGTGTAGTCGGCTGGCCCGCCCACAAAAGCCACCTTGGGCGTGTGCTGACGCCGTTCTGCTTCCTCGATGTTTTTGATCAGTCCCATGCGCAGTGCGCCATGAGCGCGTATGGTTTCAAACATGGCCAGCACCTTGGCATCGCTGTTGATCGCATCCTGCAGCTCAGTGCCGGTAAAGCCGATATCCTGGGCATTCACAAAAACGGTAGGAATACCGGCGTTGATCATGGTGGCTTGCAACTTGCCGACGCCGGGCACATCCAGGTCGTCGATCAGATTGCCGGTTGGAAACATGGCGCCTGCCGCCCCGTCTTCTTCTGCGGCCGGATCCACGAATTCGAGCTGCACTTCGGCTGCGGGGAAGGTCACCCCGTCCAACTCAAAGTCGCCAGTCTCCTGCACCGCACCGTTGGTAATAGGCACGTGTGAGACGATAGTCTTGCCGATATTGGCCTGCCATATGTGCACAGTGGCAACGCCATTTTGCGGGATGCGCTCAGCGTCGATCAATCCGTTGCTGATGGCATACGGCGCCACGGCAGCAGAAAGGTTACCGCAGTTGCCGCTCCAGTCGATGAAGGGCTTGTCAATGGAAACCTGGCCGAACAGGTAGTCTACATCGTGTCCTTCGCGCTCGCTTTTGGACAGGATGACCACCTTGCTGGTGCTGGATGTGGCGCCGCCCATGCCGTCGGTGTGCTTGCCGTAAGGATCCGGGCTGCCGATAACACGCAACAAGAGTGCGTCGCGAGCGGTGCCCGGTGTCTGTGCTGCTTCGGGCAGATCATTCAACCGAAAGAAAACCCCTTTGCTGGTGCCGCCGCGCATATAGGTTGCGGCAATTTTCATCTGTGGTGCGTGAGTCATTGGCTGTTCCATGTCTGTCATATTGCCTGGCTGGCGGCCGGCGATTCAATAAAGTCCTGCGCAAAGCGTTGCAAGACGCCACCGGCCTCATAGATGGACACTTCTTCGGCCGTGTCCAGGCGGCAGGTAACCGGCACTTCCAGGCGTTCACCGTTTTTACGAACGATCACCAGCGTGAGCGTGGATCGCGGTTGGGGCGTTCCAACCACATCGTAGGTTTCCGTACCATCAATGTTAAGCGTCTGGCGATTGACCCCGGGCTCAAATTCTAGCGGCAATACGCCCATACCGACAAGATTGGTACGGTGGATGCGCTCAAAACCTTCTGCAACAATGGCCTCTACTCCGGCAAGACGTACACCCTTGGCCGCCCAGTCTCGCGAAGAGCCCTGGCCATAATCTGCCCCCGCCACGATAATCAGCGGCTGCTTGCGTTGCATATAGGTTTCGATGGCCTCCCACATACGCACGACCTTGCCTTCCGGCTCAATGCGAGCCAGGGAGCCTTGTTTGATAGCGCCGTTTTCCTGCACCATTTCGTTAAGCAGCTTGGGATTGGCGAACGTGGCCCGTTGCGCCGTCAGATGATCGCCCCGATGCGTCGCGTAAGAGTTGAAGTCTTCTTGCGGCAGGCCCATCTTATCCAGGTACTCCCCCGCCGCGCTGTTGAGCAGGATGGCGTTAGACGGCGACAGGTGGTCGGTGGTGATGTTGTCCCCCAGCACGGCAAGCGGACGCATGCCCGACAGCGTTCGCTCGCCTGCCAGCGCACCTTCCCAGTATGGCGGGCAGCGAATGTAGGTACTTTGCGCTCGCCAGTCATACAAAGGATTGACCGCTTCGCCATCACCCACGCTAACCGCAAACATCGGTTCGTACACGCTGCGAAATTGCTCGGGTTTAACGCTGCTGGCGACAATGGCATCGATTTCCTCGTCACTGGGCCAGATATCTTTAAGCGTAACGGGCTGACCGTTCTGGTCGGTCCCTAACACGTCTTTCTCTATGTCAAAGCGTATGGTGCCGGCAATGGCGTAAGCCACCACCAGCGGGGGTGATGCCAGGAAAGCCTGCTTAGCGTATGGGTGAATACGACCGTCGAAATTGCGGTTGCCCGATAGAACAGCAGTCGCGTACAGATCGCGGTCGATAATTTCCTGCTGTATGACAGGATCCAGGGCACCACTCATACCATTACAGGTGGTACAGGCAAAGCCTACAATGCCAAAACCCAGCGTCTCCAGTTCGGGCAGCAGATTCGCCTCTTCCAGGTATAACTGCACCGCCTTGGAACCCGGTGCCAGCGATGATTTGACCCACGGCTTGCGCACCAGGCCTCGCGCATTGGCGTTGCGTGCCAGCAGCCCGGCCGCGATTACGTTCCGTGGGTTACTCGTGTTGGTGCAACTGGTGATCGCCGCAATAATGACCGCCCCATCGGGCATGAGGCCAGGCTCATTTTCAACCACACCTGAAATACCAGCGCTGGCCAGCTCAGAAGTGGACACGCGACGGTGCGGGTTGGATGGGCCGGCAATATTGCGCACCACAGATGACAAGTCGAATGTCAGTACGCGCTCGTACTGGGCTGTTTTCAAACTGTCGGCCCACAGACCGGCCTGTTTGGCGTACGTTTCCACCAGCTTGACCTGTGCATCGTCGCGTCCGGTCAGCTTCAGGTAATCAATCGTTTGCTGGTCGATGTAAAACAGCGCCGCAGTGGCGCCATACTCTGGTGTCATATTCGAAATCGTGGCGCGATCGCCCAGCGTCAGGCGGGCCGCACCTTCGCCGTAAAACTCCAGGTACGACGATACCACTTTCTGGCTGCGCAGAAACTCGGTCAACGCCAACACCAGGTCAGTGGCGGTAATGCCAGGCTGCAATTGCCCGGTGAGTTCGACGCCGATAATGTCCGGCAAACGCATCCACGAAGCGCGACCCAGCATCACGCTTTCGGCCTCCAGGCCGCCTACGCCGATGGCGATGACGCCCAGCGCATCTACGTGCGGCGTATGGCTGTCGGTACCTACAAGCGTATCGGGGAAAGCAATGCCATCACGACTGTGAATGACCGGCGACATCCGCTCCAGATTGATCTGGTGCATGATGCCGTTGCCCGGCGGAATGACGTCGACATTCTTGAATGCTTTCTTGGTCCAATTGATAAAATGAAAGCGGTCATCATTGCGGCGATCTTCGACGGCCCGATTTTTGTCAAATGCGTCCTTCTCAAAACCGGCATATTCAACAGCCAATGAATGGTCCACGATCAACTGCGTGGGGACCACCGGGTTGATCTGGGCTGGATCTCCCCCTTGCTTGGCAATGGCCTCGCGCAATCCGGCCAGGTCCACGAGCGCGGTCTGCCCCAGTATATCGTGGCACACCACGCGCGCGGGAAACCACGGAAAATCCAGATCACGCTTTCGTTCAATAAGTTGCCTGAGCGAGTCTGTCAGCGTCGCAGGATCGCAACGACGCACCAGGTTTTCGGCAAATACGCGGGAGGTATACGGTAAGGTATCGTAGGCATTGGGCTCGATCGCATCGACCGCAGAACGCGCGTCGAAGTAATCCAGGCCGGTGCCGGGCAGTGGCTTGCGATTTTCAGTATTCATAGGAATTAGCGTTTGTCCAGCGGGATAAATGTCTGATCTTCCGGACCATTATAATTGGCCGTAGGACGAATAATCTTGTTGTCGATGCGTTGTTCAATAATGTGAGCCGCCCAGCCCGCCGTGCGTGCAATAACAAACAGCGGCGTGAACATGGCGGTAGGCACACCCATCATGTGATACGACACGGCCGAGAACCAGTCCAGGTTAGGGAACATTTTCTTGCTATCCCACATAACACTTTCCAGGCGCTCGGCAATGTCGAACATCTTCATGTTCTGCTGGGTTGCCGACAGCTTGCGTGCGACTTCCTTGATCACCTTGTTGCGCGGGTCCGAAACAGTATACACGGGGTGTCCAAAGCCGATGACCACCTCTTTGTTTTCTACGCGGCGACGGATATCGGCTTCGGCTTCATCCGGTGTTTCATAGCGTTTTTGCACTTCAAAAGCGACTTCATTCGCACCACCGTGCTTGGGACCCCGCAGCGCACCAATCCCGCCGGTAATCGCCGAATACATATCCGAACCCGTACCGGCAATGACCCGACATGTGAAAGTGGACGCATTAAATTCATGTTCAGCATACAAGTTCAGCGAGGTGTGCATGGCATGCACCCACTCATCGGAGGGTTTCTCGCCATGCAGCAAGTGCAGGAAATGCCCGCCAATACTGTCATCGCTGGTCTCTACGTCTATGCACCTGCCGTTATGACTGTAGTGATACCAGTACAGCAGGGCCGAGCCCAGGCTGGCCATCAGGCGGTCTGCAATATCGCGGGCATCCGGCAGGTTGTGGTCGTCTTTTTCAGGCAGTACGCACCCCAATACTGATACCGCCGTGCGCATGACATCCATTGGATGACTGGACGCCGGCAAGGCCTCAAGCGCATGTTGCAATTGAACAGGCAGGCCGCGCAAACGGCGCAGCTTCTGCTTATAGGATGCCAGTTCTGCCTTGTTGGGCAGTTTTCCGTGGATGAGCAGGTGGGCCACTTCCTCGAATTCACAGGTTTGCGCAATATCCAGAATATCGTAACCGCGGTAGTGCAGATCGTTACCGCTGCGGCCCACGGTACATAGGGCGGTGTTGCCCGCCACCACGCCGGACAGCGCGACTGATTTCTTTGGTTTAAAGCTCTTTACTTCGGATGCCTGTGTCATGTAGTCCACCTCTTCTATGCAATACAAATATCGCGTAACAATCAAGATTTGCAGTTTACGCAAAACCACCGTTTAATGCATCAATAAGAAGGCGAATCTTGGTAAACTCCTGATTGTGTATTTGCGAATTTTGCGAATATCATAAGAATCCGGCTTTTCTGGAATGGGTCACGATGCGAAAAATATTCATGGGTGTACGGCTGCGCCGCTTGCGCGAAGAGCGAAAACTAACCCAGATAGGGCTGGCTCGCATGTTGGGGCTGTCAGCCAGCTACCTGAATCAGATCGAACAGAACCAGCGACCACTGACGATGTCGGTCCTGTTACGTCTGAGCGAAGTGTTTAATATGGACGTAAACACTTTTTCAGACGACGAGCAGACGCGTATGGTGGCTGCACTGCATGAGGTTGCCGCCACCTTGCCGGCATCTGCGCTTGGCGGACACGAAGTGGCGCGAATATCGCATGCTGAAATGCAGGAGATCGCAACGAACATGCCCGCGGTGGGCCGGGTTTTGATCGATCTGCATCGCCGTCACCGCGAAGCGGTGGACCGGCTCGAAGCCATGGCGGAAAAGATGACGTACATGGATCCCGAAGATCCTGCTGACGCGCTGATGATACAGACACAACCCTACGAGGAAGCGCGCGATTTTTTCTTTACCCATCATAACCATTTCTCGGAACTGGATGCTCACGCTGAGCAATGCCATGCCTCCTGGGGGCTTGCCAACGACTCCCCGTCAGGCCTGGCGCAGCGGCTGGCGCAACGTTTGCACGAACAGCATGGCGTCATTGTAGACACGCTGCCCGCAGAAAAGGGTTTGCAGCGTGCTTACAACCCGGTGCTTCGACGCCTTAGCCTGCCCCCACATATCACCCACGGACAGCGGGCCTTTCAAATGGGAACACAATTGGCATTTCTGGAACTTGACAGCATGCTGGAGCGCATGGTGGACGCGCCCCGATTTTCCAGCCAGGCTGTACGCAAATTGGTACGCCTGGGTCTGGCCAACTATTTTGCGGCCGCGCTCATCCTGCCCTACAGGCGGTTCCTGGAGTCCGCCGAACAATTGCAATATGACATTGACCTGTTAGGACAACGCTTTGGCGTCAGCTTCGAGACCATCTGCCACCGCTTGAGCACCATGCAACGGCCCGAAGCAACAGGCGTGCCGTTTTTCTTCATCCGGGTAGACCGCGCGGGCAACATTTCAAAACGCCAGTCTGCGGCCCACTTCCATTTCTCTCGGGTCGGCGGGGCCTGTCCTTTATGGAATGTATACGAGGCCTTCTCGAGTCCCGGCCGGATTCTCAGACAGTTGGCCCGCATGCCGGATGGGCGCGTTTACCTATGGATTGCGCGTACGGTATGTCGTCAAGTCGGCGGATTCGGACAACCGACAAAAGATTTCGCTGTCGCGCTGGGGTGCGATGTGAAGCATGCACATCGACTTGTTTACGCAAAAGGACTGGACTTCAGCAATCCGGATATCCCGACACCCATCGGCATGGGGTGCCGGGTGTGCGAGCGGCCGCAATGCGCGCAACGTGCGTTTCCCTATATTGGTAGGGAACTGGACGTCAATGAAAACATCAGCAGTATGTCGCCCTACCCCATGAACAACTAAAAAATTCCGGTACGCAGAACGCATATAAGCCCGTTATGTGTTTGAAATTATTACGTTTATAATTGCCAATCTACCAGCACCCGCAGGCAGCATCTGCCGGCGTTAATGACTAAGGGCAACGAATGAAGAACACGTTCAATCCGATAAAATTTATAAACATCGCACTTCTGGCAGTCGCGCCATGCCTTGCTCATGCAGCCAGTAATTATCCCGACAAACCCATTAGCATTGTGGTCCCTTATGCAGCAGGCGGCTCTACGGATCTGATCGGACGCGCACTGGGCGAAAGCATGGGACGATATCTGAAACAAACAATCGTCATCGAAAACAAGCCAGGGGCTGCTGGCTCCATGGGCGCACAGGAAATGGTCCGGACCCGACCCGATGGCTACAAATTGACACTGGCGCCACATGGCATTTTCAGGCAACCCTATCTGCAAAAGACCCGCTATGATCCAATTAAAGACCTGACCTATATTGCATCATTTTCAACCTATGACTTTGCCCTGGTGGTGGACGCCAAATCACCCTTGAAAACCGTCAAGGAATTTGTCGACTATGCCAAGCAGCATCCCGACGAGATCAGTGTCGGCACACCCGGGCGCTTTACCGGCAACCAGATGGTCATGGTAGAGCTGGGCAATGCCACCGGCGCCAAATTAACGCACGTTCCATACAAGGGCGATGCCGAAGCGATCACGGCACTGCTGGGTGGCCATATCAAAGCGGCCATCACCACCAATAGCATCCTGCCCTATATGGAAGCGGGAACCGTGCGCGTCCTGGGGGTCGCTTCGAAGGAGCGGCTCAAAGCATTCGAGGGCGTACCCACATTCACTGAAGCCGGCTATCCTGTCATCATTCCCTCCCCTCTGGGGCTGGCTGGGCCAAAAGGCTTGCCCGCCGAGATCGTGGAAAAACTGGATGCCGCGGTTCAGGCAGCAGTCAAGGATCCGGTATTTTTGAAAGCCATCGGCGCCTACGGGATTCAGACGTATTACATGGATCACAAGCAGTATGCCGAGTTTGCTGTAAAAACGTTCGCCGAGGAAAAGGACATTGTGGGCAAAATGAACGAGGACAACAAGTGAACGCCATTGACCTGATTGACGTTCGGCTTTGACGCCTCGTTCGATCAGTATCCGTTGTATCGCCCTGGCTTTGCCGGGGCTTTTTTGCCGGAGTATAGCGGCGCGACCTAAAACCAGAGTCTCGATTTCGCTAGAAACCGCAGCGGCGAATCTGGCTGTCAGTGTGAATGCCGATGCTGATCAATTGATTCCTGATGTCGCTATGATGCCGCGTGACTGGACAATCAACCTGCGACAAACGAGCTCACCGGCGCTGATCAGGCCATAAACAGGCCAAGGTGTTCTGCTGTGCAAACGTCTCGTGTATTCTGCCTTGCCCATTTTCAGATGAATGTTGCGTTTGACTCAGAATCGCCTGCTTTTCTAGTGAAATCCCTCGTTATCTTTTATTGAATTTTTGTTTGTTATTCTTAAAGTGATCCCAAAACGGACATGTTACGGTTCGCCAAGGCGGTGGCGCCAGACATATCCGTTACATGCGCGCTCAGAGAATCCAAATGGCTCTGGATGGGACTTGCATGAACCCGGCAGGATTATGAATATGACCGGCCACCTTATGGACGTATAATCGCCTACCATTTATAACGCAGCGATGCATGCACCTTTCGTCCCTGGCCATAAAAGCACTGAATGGAATTCAGGCAATAACCAATATATTCCTTGTTGAACAGATTAGAGGCGGTCAGTTGCAGCGTCATGCCCTTGAGGCTTGGAGATAAATGCTCGGCATCATAACGGACAGATGCGTCAACCAGCGTTCTTGCCGGCAGCGCCAGTGTATTATCAGCATCGCCGAAGTTTGATCCCTGATAGCGCAAACCAGCCGCCAGATGCAATGCTGATAATGGACTGTACTCTATCCACAACGCCGCCTGATGCCGGGGCACCCGCTCCAGTGATTTACCCTGAAGCGTGCGGCCAGCCGCATCCGTGTTTGCGTTGACCATCTTAGAATTCAGATAGGCATACGAAGCGATCATGTCCAGTGACTCATTGAGATGGGCTTTGATTTCGACCTCGATTCCGCGAACACGTGCCTCGCCAGACTGCACCAGGAAACCGGTGTGTGTCGGGTCAGGATCGGGCGTAGTCATATTGCGCTGCCTGATCTCAAATGCCGACAGGGTCATAAAGCTCTTGCGCCCCGCCGGTTGATACTTGACCCCCGCTTCGAACTGCTTGCCGCGCATGGCTTTGAATTGCGCGCCGGTAAAGTCGGTGCCATCTTCAGGCTCAAAAGAAGTACTGTAGCTCACGTAAGGCGCCATACCGTTATCGAACAGGTAAGCCAGCCCTGCCCTTGCGGTCCAGGCCGTTTCCTGCTGTTTGCCCCGAACATTGGCCGGTATCTGGTTTAACGTCCGCGAATGCGCGGAATCATAACGGGCGCCCAGGGTAACAACCCAACGATTCCACCGGATCTGATCCTGAAGGTACAAACCCAGTTGTTCTCGGATCTGCCGGTAATCAATACGCGACACCAGTTCGGGAGACGCCACGTTATAGTCGGGGTTCAGTATATCCAGAGGTCGATCATAAAGACCGGAGGCAAATTTGTAAGCGTCGTCCAGTTTCATGTAGTCCACGCCAGCCAGGACCGTATGTCGCGCCGCGCCCGTATAAAAATCGGCCTGCAGATGCGTATCTACCGATAGCACATTTGCCCGGGCTTGCCCACGCGTTCCCACCCGGCTCAAATAACGCGATGTCGGATCCAGCATATAGCCCGGGCTGGCCTGCGTTGTCACATCGACCCTGTTGTACTGAAGATTCTGACGGAGCGTGAAAATATCATTGATCACATGCTCGAATTCATAGCCCACGGCCATTTGCCTGCGTTCGTACCCATCAAAGTCCGGCTGCCCCAGGTTCGTTGCCGGCGAGATCCTGCCGTAAGGGCTGTCATAAAGTGTACCCACCGCCGGCAGCGCCATATAGTCGGTCAGCGTCTTGTCGTGCTGATAATGTGAAAACACCGTCAGACTGGTACGCTCGCCCAGCTTCCACTTCAGCGATGGAGCAATGAAGATGCGCCGATCGAACCCCTTGTCTACCTGACCGTTGCTATCTCGCGCCAGTCCGGTCAGACGATAGGAAAACCGGCCTTCTTCGTCGATCGGACCGGTGAAGTCAAAAGCGCCCTGCTTGCGGTCATGACTGCCACCACCCACAATCACTTCGTGCATGGGCGTATCCAGCGGCTGTTTGGTCATCATATTCACAATACCGCCGGGTGTGTTCTGTCCATACATCACAGAAGCCGGGCCCTTGAGGATATCAATCCGTTCCAGCCCATAAGGCTCAATACGCAGCATCGCAGCACTGTATGCACCGAAAGGTAGCTTCGATCCATTCAGATTCTGCTTCAGATAAAAGCCACGGCTATGGAGTACATCATTACGTGTATCGCTATCACCAAAGGAAGGAAGCACGCCAGGCGTATAGCGTACGGCATCGGTCACGCTTTGCGCCCCCTGGGCGGCTATCTGATCTCTGGTGACGACGTTGACGGTTTGCGGCGTCTCAAGCAAAGATACGGGGGTTTTCATGGCGGTCGCATCGTTCACAGCAACATAGCCGTCCACCGAGCGACTGTATGCTTCATCCATGGCGTAGACCAAATCCAATGTGGCCACAGCAGGGTCTGTATCAACGGGTTTGTGCAGTGGGGCGGCGGCAATCAGACTGTAGATATTGCCCTCTTGCCGAATCGCCCGTAGCCCGGAACCCTGTAGCAAACGACTGAACCCCTCTTGCACGGTATAGCGGCCATTGAGCGCCTGCCCCTGCCTGTTTGTCGTCAATGAGGAGGGGAAAACCAGAACCACGCCAGACTGCAAGGCAAACTGGTTGATTGACTGGGTAAGCGGGCCTGCCGCAATCCGGTATAGCCGGGCGATGTCTGCCGACCGGTTTTGTGCTGAAACCACATGTGTGCTCAGACACATGCACACTAAAGCACCGGTGCAACTGCCCATCCACCGAAAACTACCGTTCCTGAAACTCATAGACCCCTCTCTGTTTTTGCGTGTATATGAGTTATGACGGATCACAAACGCAAAGTAACAGGCAAAACCGGCATTATTTTTTCTTTTTTATTGCCACGGCCCATGGCGTATATTGGCGAACCTCAATCGGCAGCGTGCGACCCAGAATGTAGAAAGCCTGCTCGCTATCATCTATCGGGATGACTCCTGAGACCCGGACACTTTCCAACTCGCTTTCGTCATACCACATCACCCCACTGTGGTACGCCTTGAGCACCTGCAGCACCCGGCTTAGCGACTGATTATCCAGAGCCAGATAACCCTGTGACCACGATGCCGGATCGCTATACCCCGACGTTTCCATTCTGGATACGAAGTTCGCCTCGACGTTGGCGGTCTGTCCCTGCTTCAAATCTGCGCAGGCCGCGGGGCTGTTGCGTCCAGGACATACTCTGACATTGGATTCGAGCACGCTCACCTGCGTACTATTGCCCAGCAACGACACGGTATAGCGGGTCCCCAGTGCAGTTGCCGTGCCTTGCTCTGTTTGAATGACAAAAGGCCGGTTATCACGATCATGATTGACCTGCGCCAGAATCTGACCTTCCCGCAACACGACCCTGCGTTCCGTGCTGCTATATCGAATATCTACGGCACTGCGAGCATCAAGCGTCAGTTCACTGCCGTCGGAGAGCGTCACCGTCTCACGCTGAGCCAGACCTGTGTAATGGTCTGCCAGCAAATGCCGATGCATCACTTCAGATAGCAGTACTGCCACGCCAATGCAGCAAATAGTCGCACCAACGGTACGCTTTACCCGACGTTTGCCACGCTTTCGCGCATCCAGCTTTGCCAGGGCAGCCTGAGCGGGTTGGGCAGCTTTTCCTTCCAGGTCATCGAAATTGCGCCACAATGCCTCCAGGCGTCGCCAGGCCAGGTCGTGCGTTACGTTGGCCTGGCGCCATCGCAGGCACTGCGCGCGCTCCTGATCGCTCACATCTTCTTCCTGTAGCCGCACAAACCATTGCGCTGCTGCTGCAACAACGTCAGCGGGCGGCTCACACTCTCCAGGCAACGATTCAACAATAGTATGTCCCATGTTACGCAACACCAGCATCACTAAAAGCCAGTTTGTAACATTGCACAAGACTGGCAGACAGATACTGGCGCACGCGGCTGACAGACACGCCCAGATGCGCGGCAACCTGGGCGTGTGTCTGCCCTTCGAGGCGGACCATGAGAAAGGCCATTCGCGCTCTGGGAGGTAATGCCTCCAGCCACCGGCTGACCAGCGCCAAAGTCTGCGCAGCCTGCGCCACCGTTTCGGCCGACGGCGCAGTATCGTTCCCATGTACATGTACCCAGGACTCGCAAAACAGCCGCGCGACCATGCGGCTGCGTGAATCATCGATTATTAGGCGGGTGGCGGTGGTAGTCAGCCAGGCTCGAGGCTCGCGAAGAACAGGAGCCTGGCTGCCCAGCAAGCGGCAAAACGTATCCTGGGCAAAGTCTGCGGCATCGTGAGAACTGCCCAGTTTGCGATGCAGCCAACGCACCAGCCAGGGATAGTGCTGTGCATAAAGCAGACCGATATCATCGGTTGAAAGTGAGTTAGACATTGAGAATCGGCTGCACAATGGCGTAGGCAATGCCCACTTAAATAATAATGATTCTCATTATAGTGTTTATTTTCGTATTACATGAAATTATTTCCATCATTGTTATTGGGCATGTGTTGCGCTGCACCAATGAGCGCGGCCAACGCTCAGGACAAACCTATTGTTCAATTTATTGCGACTGGCGGCACCATCGCCATGAAAGTAGACCCGGTAACCAAAGGGGTTGTGCCTGCCATTACCGGCGATGATTTGTTGCAGACCGTTCCGGATGTGTCCAAGTACGCCCGGATTGAAGTCAATAATTTTTCCAAGATGTCGGCCAACTATATTACGGTAGATTGGTGGATTCGATTAACCCAGGCTGTTGATACTGCACTGGCACGCCCAGACGTAGCCGGTGTCGTGGTAGCACAGGGTACTGACACCATGGACGAAACCGCCTACTGGCTTGATTTGACGGTCAAATCGAATAAGCCGGTAGTGATGATTGGCGCTCAGCGCAACGCATCTTCGCCTGACTTTGATGGACCCCGCAATTTGCTGAACGCGGTTCGCATTGCAGTTGATGAGCAAGCCAAAGACAAAGGCGTCATGGTTGCGATGAACAATCAGATCAACGCGGCTCGGCATGTCACAAAAACGCACACGGCCAATGTGGAAACCTTCAAATCGGGTGATTTTGGTTTTCTTGGCGAAGTCTGGGATGATCGGGTTATTTTTTCGAATGCACCATTACGCCGGCAACATATTGATATCAGCGCCAAGGCAGAAGATTTCCCCAAAGTCGATATTTTCCAGATGTACGCCGAAGCGGATGGAAAATACATTAAATATGCCGTGGACACCGGGGCAAAAGGAATCGTGATCCAGGCGGTCGGCATGGGAAACATGAATGTTTCCATGTTTGAAGGCGTCAAGTATGCGCTGGCAAAGCAGGTTCCCGTTGTCATTGCCACACGCGTTCCCAACGGCCGAACCTTGCCCGTCTATGGATTTGATGGCGGAGGCAAAACGACCTATGATGCGGGCGCCGTCATGGCCGGTGGCCGCAGCCCTCAAAAAGCGCGCATTCTGTTGATGCTTGCTATCCAGGACGGTAAAACCTCAACGGAGGAATTACGCACGCTCTTTGATCAATAGGAAGCCAATGCGTCCGTCACTTTCGGTACTGTATTTTTTTGCTCGAAAGCGGGAGCGTGATCGAGAAAAAAATGGGGCCCACCCGGATATCAACAGCTTAACAGGATTGTTATTTAACATAACCTCTCTTCGGTCCGCCACGCTTCGGTCCGGCGGCCGGACCGAACCGATGGCTATCGCTGCCAATATTTGTTTTTCATCTGTTTGACAAGCGGCTGGTTTTGAACGATCGTCCTCCCAAATCGCATCCTGTTTAAGATAAAAACATGCAGGCTATTCGGCTTTCACGTTCGCTTTTCCGATCACCTCGCCCCATTTCTTTTTTTCAGCCTGCACAAATGCGCGCCCCTGTTCGCGGCTTTGGGCCATCACGAATGTACCAAGGCCGGCCAGGCGATCCTGCACGTCTGAGTCTTTCAGAACCTGGTTGATTGACGTATGGAGGCGCTCAAGGACTGCATCTGGCGTATTCTTCGGTGCAAACACAGCAAACCAGCCAGACGTCACGACCCCAGGAACGGTGTCTTTGATCAAAGGGACATTTTCAAATCCAGGAAGTTGTTTGTCTGCACTGATTCCCAGGGCGACCAGTTTGCCGGAACGAACCAACGGCACTAGCGGAGCAACACCGTCAATATAGACGGGAATATCTCCCTTTATCAGAGTCTGCAGCGCTTGTGACGTACCACTGAAACTTATTTGCCGAATGTCTCGTTGCGCCAGTTGTCCCATTAAATACACAGACAAACTGGGAATAGATCCCCGTGTAGGGCTGCCAACCACCAGCTCGGATGCGTCTCCCGTTTTGGCCGCATTCAACACATCCGCAATTGATTTGTAGGCAGTATTTGGCGTTGTCACAAGCAACATCGGCGTATACGCTAATGTCGCAACGAACTCAGTATCGCGTTCGATATCAAATTTGGCGGCCTCGTACAAATACGGTGTGGTTACGGCAGCCGCAGCATGATACATGGCCAATGTATATCCGTCGGGTTTGGAGCGCGTCAAATAATTCATGCCGATGATGCCATTGCCGCCCGGTCTGTTTTCGGTAATGACCGGCTGCCCCCAAAGTTGCCCAAGTTTATCGGCTACCAGCCGAGTGATAATATCAGGAGCGCTACCAGGTGCAGTTGGCGCAATGAAATGTACAGGCTTATCCGGGTAGTTTTGAGCCTGGCTAATGCAGGGCAATGCGATTGCCAAGGCGATCGTCGCCAACCATGAATATGCCTTCATAATGTCTCCTTATAAATGGGTCTCGCAAGAGGTGGAATTCGGCGCGGCCCATATTAATTAATATCCTATCAATTAAATTGTATATTTAATTGATAGGATGTCAAATAAGGGTTTACACTACGCAAGAAGGCATGCAACGGTATAGGCGAAGGAGGGTTGTCTATGGCGTGACGGCGTTAGCGAACTCTTTTTTTCGCCGGGCCATCGGTCGGCGCACGCCATAATTCGATGCCATTTAGCAGAATATTCAGTCCTGCTTCAAACGCAACCTCGGTGCTAAGGCCTGAAAAAGCGTCGCTGACATAATGTGCGCCCTGGTACTGCTCTGCGGGCATGGCATTTAATCTGTTCCGGATGAATTCGCGATGATAAATAGGTAGTTGGCCCGCTGCTTCTGCTCGACTGCTGGCGACAAGAAACTGAGCCAGCAAGTGATAAGCCAATGCAACCTGCTCGGCAGTAAACCCGCCCTGCATAATCGCAGAGGTGGTGTGGTTGAAGAACGCAGCACCAAAATCGGTTTCCCCCTCTTCAACATCCTGAAATAGTCTGAACCTGTTATGAGAAGCCACGTATGTGCTGACTCCTGGATTTTCAACGGCAACTTCAAGGCTGATCCGGGCAATTTTTTCCACATCTTTGCGCCAATTCCCGGTAAATTTTGGCATGCGAGAAAGGCGTTCCCGGTAATAGTTATTGAGCACGCCCGAAATTAGTTTATCCCTGCCTCCCAGATAATAATGGATCAACCCTGGCGCCACCCCAAAGTCCTTGGCCAACTGCACCATGGAGATTTGGTCTAAAGGCGTTTTACGCGCAAGCGCTATGGCGCGGGAAAGAATGGTGGCTCTACTTAAGTTCGCCTCGCCATTGATGGGCGACTCCACTCGTGGCGGTCTGCCCCGCTTTCGAGGAACGCCGTCATGCTTAGTCTTTTGTGCTGTAGCTCTTTCTTTAGTGGGCATGAATAAATCAATAATTGATTAACAGATGCGTGTATGTTAATCAATTATTGACTGGCTAGCAATTAATGTTCATCTTTATTCTTTAACGCTTCACGTGCAAGCACCTCGCGCAGCGTATCAGGGATCTGTGTCCCCTGGCGCCTGTCCTGAAATACGCAAATGGGCGAAAACACCCCCTTGAACACATCACTTGCGTCGGGGCGTCGTGCAAATATATGTATATCGAATGATTTCGTTCTTATCTCTCCAATACTGCATTTAATGTCTATGATGTCACCCGGCCATAACGTGCCAAGAAACTCAAACGACATTGCCTTGCATGGGGTTCCCACCCCATGCACCTCGCCTAGCCGCCGTCCCTGGCCCAGGAATTCGGTATAAAGTGCAACAGCGCCCAGCAGGTAATCTGTATATTTTCCAGTGTATACGACTCCTGCTGGATCACAATCACCCCATCTTACTTCTCGACGAACCACAAATGGTTCTTCACTAAGGACTCGTTCTGTCGCTCTCACAGTTGTACCTTTTGTTTTCTTGGAACGACACCAGCCGATTCAAACCCCTGAACCAGACTGGGATATTGCTTTCTCAGGCGATCGATGTCGACGCGACCCGTACGGGTCATGAATCGATATACAAACTCTTGCGCGTCATAGTTATCCATCCATTGTCTTATATTTTCATACCATGTAAATGAAGCCTCCGATGCCTTGATCAGCTTTTGTTTTTGAGGCTTGCGGATACAAACATAATGTTCCAGCGCTTGTTGACCGTCATGCGGGTACAGCACGAGCGCATCGGCAAGCGAAATGGCATCTTCCATTGCAATACGAGTGCCTGAGCCGATGGAAAAATGCGCGCTATTGAGTGCATCGCCGATAAGCACACGGTTTCCTGAAAACCACTTATGCGCGCGAATAACCGGAAACTGTCTCCATGAAGAATTATTCGAAATCAGGGGGCAGTCTCCAAGCTCTGATGAAAACACCAGCTCGAATATCGCTTTTCGCTCTGATTGACTCATTTTCTCCATTCCGAAATCAATCCAGGTCTGATGATCGCATTCGGCGACAAAGGTACTCATGTCGTCAGAATATGGGTAATAGTGGGCAACGAAATATCCTGTCTTGTATTTCCGAAAAACCAGCGAGGGATTGGGAAATGCCTTAGCGACGCCATACCATGCAAAATGATTTGTCAAATGTCGGCGTTCGGTGTCGAAGGCTGATTCATCCCTATCGCGTAATCGTGAGTTGACCCCGTCGGCACCGACAATAATGTCAGCATCCAAACGATCAAAATCCAGTAATTGGTGTTCGAAATGAATATGTACTCCTGCCCTGGATGCATGATCGCCAAGAATCTCCAATAGACGGATCCTGGGGATGGCGCCACCACTGCCGGGCCGCTGCACCGTAATGGGCGTTTCATTTGCCACAATCACTTGTCTATCGTTAAAGCGCATTGCCGCAATGAGATCAGTGCATACCTCAGGACTGGCCCTTTGCAAATGAGCCAGTCCTGTATCTGCCATCACGACCCCAAAGCCAAAGGTCGCGTTAGCCGCGTTTTGCTCAAAAACAATAACTTCAGCGGCAGGTATTTTCTTTTTTATCAATATTGATAAGAATAAGCCAGACGGCCCCCCTCCAACAATTGCGACTTTCATGGTTACTCCAGTGGCTTTATTACCAGTTCGTTCATATTGAACTGTTCTATTTTTCCTACCATTCCTCCTGTCAGTGCCCCGTACCACACTGCTGGTTTGAACCCAAGTTCCTTACGTCGAAATTGAAGTTCTGGAGAACCCTGAATACGCACATAACCATTCTCTATTGCCTGGACTTCATAGGCATGGTTGCGCCTGGCGATGTCTATTAATGGTCGAAACTCATCAACATCCAGCACGAATACCGTTGCTTTTTCCGGGTTCCCGGTATTGATCTGCTCGCCTTTGGCCTGCCAGACCGACTCTATGGAATTCAAAGAGGTACTTTCCAGTTTCATCGCTGCTTCAAGCGTATTATCGGCGTCCTTTGCATCTTCCAGGCTAAAGGGACGTACTTGCCAGGTGATCTCAATGGGATAGCCGTTAGGATCGTTGAAGTAGATGGATTCAATCACTTCGTGTCGAATCTGATATCGCAGCGGAATCCCCACTGCTTCGACACGAGCACGCCATCTGAGCAGCTCTGCTTCGTTCTCTACTCGCCAGGCGGTATGAGTGGCGCGATCCTGATAATGGTCAGACTGAATATATCGCTCGGATTGTTGGGTACCGATGTAATAAAAAAATGCGATCGTGCTGCCATTGCCACTATCAAAGAAAAAATGTAGAAAATCCGGATGATTTTCCGGGCCCCATCCTTTTGCGGAAATTGCGTGCACCAGTGGCAGACCTAAAAGGTCACGATAAAAATGTACTGTCTCTGTCAGCCTCCATGTCGGCCTGGCAGTGTGATGAACCCCATGCAGTTGCAACTGTAGTGATTTATTCAGTTCATTGGAAAAGTCATTCATTCTGAGAATCCTCTTTATTAGATGCTGCTGCGTTCTTTTTCAACAATGGCAGCAATCTGTTGCCGTAGAATCTTCTTACTCAACTTGCCGGAGGCGGAAAGCGGAAATTCATCAACTATTTCCAGGCGTTCCGGCCATTTAAATTTGGCCAATCCGGTTTCGTGTAAAAAAGCACAGGCTTGGGAAAGCGTTAATGGTGATTCTGAATTACGCAGAATCAAGTAGGCGCAAACGCGCTCGCCATATACGGGATCTGGCATGGCCACGACCGCTGATGTAAGCACTGCGGGATGTCTGTTTAATACATTCTCAACTTCTTCTGCGTTGATTTTTTCCCCACCGCGATCTACCACGTCTTTAATACGGCCGCAAAAAAAATAGTACCGACTGCCATCGATGGTTTTGTATTTCATCAGATCGCCAGAGCGATAGAAACCGTCTGCAGTAAAGCGTGTTGCGTCCTCTTTTTCCGATTTATAGTAGCCACGGATGGTATAAGGTCCCCGAAAGAGCGCCTCTCCGACGTCTCCTTCAGCAACTTCACTTTCTGTTCCAGATTCGACAATCTTTACTTCATCGTGCGCAGAAATGGGGCGACCTATCGAATGCGCCAGGACTTCCGGGCTATCGCCTTCGCGCGCAAACATAATGACGCCTTCGGTCATACCGAAAATATGAAATACCGACGAACCGGTTGTTTTGCGCATGCCTGCGGCATTACGTGGGCTAATGAAATTTCGTCTTTCCTTCTCTACCGAATCTGCCATATTTAATTCGGGAAGTATCCGAGTCAGAATAGGTCCGGCAACGCCAAACCAGGTCGGACGATATTCTCTTACCAGACCTTGAAGCGTCGCCTCATCCAAGGTACGGCAAACAGTAATCGTCGCGCCAATTAACAGAAAAGGTCCGAAAAAGCAGCCCATATTCAAATTGTGCATATATGGGGTTGGAAAAAACAACACATCATCTTGCGTGTACTTATTCCAGGCAGCGACCGCGCGCATGTTGTATAAGTATTCAGCCTGGAAGCGAGGAATAATTTTGGGGAACCCTGTGGTGCCTCCGGAAAGCTGGAACACGGCGACCTGAAAAGGGTCGTGCGCAACCCGCTGCAGTTTTTCACGAGCGTCGTCAAGTGAAACAGAGGCGATGAGCTGATCAATCGATACTGATTTTCCGCGACTTTCTCCACGGGCCTGTACTATATATTCCAAGGTCGGAACGAATTTTTGCATTTCCTCGGCAAAGGCCACATCGTCGAACTTCGGATCATCCCCTTGGACCAGATGCAGCCGTGCCTGCGCCAAATTGGCCAGGTACTCGATTTCCAGTTTGCGAAATGCCTGCAGCGAACAAATCGGAATGATGCCAGCGATTAAGCAACCAAAAAAGGATACCAACAGCTCATGGCTGTTGCCGCATTGGAACATTGCGCGATCCAGTGGCCTCATACCCAGGTTTAACAAAGCAGCGGCCAGTTTTTCACTACGCTCAAGAAATTCTTTATAGGTGTAATGCGCGTCCGGACCAACCAAGGCCAGGCGGTCTGGAAATCTTTCGCATGCGTCTCTAAAACCGCCCACCAGCGTTTCTCGCGTTAAAACGCCATTTTCAATATAACGATTCAGCCTGTCTTCATCAGGATAACGAACGCCATCTAAACGGTTACTTGGCAATATCATTTGTCTTGTGTCCATTTATATTTCCAGCATACTCATGAAAGGTGTCTCCTGGTATCGCTTGATTTAAGTGTGATTCAAAATTGGTTTTGCAGCCATTCGATAATGTGCTTTGCAGCAACGGCCCTTCCTGATGACTCATCACGACTTAGCGCCAAACCATGATGATTGCCCCGGACGCGGACGTGCCTTTTTTTATTGGTGCCGATGCTATTGAAAATCTCGGCGATATCACTCGGAAATGTGCATTGGTCCCCGGTATATTCGACCAGCAAGGTTGGCTGCTTCACTGACGATAAAGTTTTATCCAGGGCTGCATTCGATTGCAGACCGGACCAAGTGGACAGCCATGATTCAGGAGTGACAAGGCGTGCAAAACCCACGCTCCCCCAGTTTGAAGCAAACGGATTTTTTCCCCACAACGACCCAGGCTTTCTATCGGATGGATCCAAGGATATGTCCCATGCGCGCGGGTCCGCATCCGTGCGCCAGACATGAAAAATTGGCGAGTACGCGGCGAGCATTCGAGTGGCTTGATCAACGGCCCCTGATTTGAATTGCTTGCGCGCTGTATGTTTCTTTGAAATCATTTCTTTGGCGCGCAAATCAATGCGTCGAACCCGCTCGATCTGAGCCAAACGGTAACGCTTCAGAAAATTCGCATCATAATGGGCCTGCCCGGTGTCAACATCAAAGCCGTTCTCGAATGAAAACGGATCAAGGCTGGCGTCCGTTACCATTGGATCGTTTTCGTCCACGACAGACGCGTCCACGCCGGCCATCAGTAGCTTGCCTTGCCCCGGATGCGGCGATAAGAGAATCAGTCCGTCTGCAACAGGCATATCCAGCTCGGTAAGCCTGGTCGGCCGTCCTGCAGGCGTATTTTGTATACGTTCTTCTGGTGCAAGCAGCGATTGTTGGTTGTACAACGTGTATAACCCTGCGCCACCTGAATTTCCCAATAGGACGATATTCTCGTAACCTTGGGCACGTAAATGTTTCATTCCTGCCGCTACATCGAATAGCGCGATTTCGTGCTCCAGCCGCAAATCGTTCCCGATAGACCGGGGCCCCTGCACCCAGCAAGCACAACCTGCATCCAGCACGGCCGGCACCATATAATGTGTAACCGACATTTCCCGCGGATGCATGAGTGAGACGACGGTGCGCTCTTTACCGGTAGCAGTAAAAAGAAATCCAAGGGTTCGTTGTCCGTCTTCTGTCCCTAACGCATAAGGAACAACGGTATAAGGGCGATCCATCAGATGGTTGTCCCAGGATGCCCCTCTCATTCCCGCAGTCACAATATCCTTTTGCTGCGCATTCATATTGGTATCTCCACCATTAATTATTACCATATCAAATAATTTACGACATATTTGATATAGTGTCAATTAAATTGACGACTTCCAAAGAAGAAACAACAAGAACTTCGGTAACCCTGGTTTTTAAAAACTTTGACAAATGACAATTGATGTCGAAGTTTCGGGATATCGATATTGGACTCTCTTAAAAATCAACTAAGTAAGATACTGATTTCCTTATATCGATATTCTGTTTTTCTCTATATTGATAATTTACGAGTTCTGGTCTCCATAGATTGATATGGAACAAACCGTTGTTCCCCCAAGCCCTGTTTCTACTCTGTATCCGTCCCTTCTACGAGCGTTGCATTGTATTGAGCACCCAAAAACCGGTGCTGTGCCGCTTTTTGGTAGGCATCGCTGTAGTACCACTCCTTTGCTGCAACCATACTGGTAAATTTAAGAATCACCGTACCCTCTGTTTCCACACCCTCTAGTGTTTCCTGTTTGCCATACGCCGCAAGAAAATCAACCAGCGTCTCTTTGAAACTGTCGCCAACCTCTTGCGAATACTGTGCCAGGCTGGCCTTGTTTATCGTCATGACTCTTTGAAAAACGATGTAAGCGCTCATTTGTTTTACTTTATTAATAATCGTTCTGTTGTTAAATTGCGTGCTTCTTTAGGGCAGCGGTTGCAGGATTGACGCTTCGGGGGAGCCGCTCAAAAGCGGCTTTAGCACATTCAGGAAACTTTGCGACTCTGGCAGCTTCTCGAAGGCTGTAAACGCATCCTTATTTCGAAAATTTTCGAATGCGACGAAGACATTTGTGTCAGGAGTGGCAAGGACTCGAAAGTCCACAACCTCGGAACGCTGGCGGCTCGCTGCGACACGACCCTTAATGAGCCGCAGGAACTCAGCACGGCTTTCCGGCCGAATTGGAAGCTTCACGAGCAGGCTGTAGCTGGCCGCATCAAGAGCGGTGGAAACAGTTTCCGGCGACTGGGCGCCAGCGGTGGACGACAGGACCATGGGCGCAACGACGACGAGCGACAGTGCACATAAGCGCGTTTTTTTCATTTGTTTATCCATGCAGATGAACAGACTATTTATCTATAAATAGCCTGCATTTTTCGTAAAATTTGCCTTATTACAGAAGGCCTGCATTGCGCAGCGCTTCCTCTGCAGCTTCGTGGTCCTGGACAGAGGTGCCGCCAGAGATACCGATACCGCCCACCAGGCGCTCATCATGAATGATGGGCACGCCACCGCCTACCGGTGTCATGCGCGGATGATGGGCCAGCCCAGCCACGGTAGGGTCTGCCATGTACTGGTTCCATTGATGCGTGGACATGCCAAACGAGGCAGCGGTCCAGGCCTTGTCAGTGGCAACTCCGACGGTAAGAAATGGGGCCGTATCTGCGCGCTCAAAAGCACGCAGATGACCTCCTGCATCGGTGATGGCGATGGTCGCAGCGAATCCCCGCGCTGCACAGGCGCGGCGCGCTTCGGCCAGCAATGCTTGTGCAGCTTCCAGGCTGATCGTTGCCGTATCGATCATTTTCTGTGTCATATGCGTGCTTCCTTTTTTCAGTCAGGTTCAGGCGTTGGCAATCACGACTTTGCCGATCATGTTTCCGGCCTCGACCAGAGCATGTGCGTGTCTCAGGCTGGCCGCACTGATGACGTCGATACGCTGGGTCAGGGTGTGCTTGATATCCCCCCGATCAACCAGTTCGGCCACGCGGCGCAGCAAGGCATGTTGGCGGCCGATGGTGTCGGTGGAGAACATGGCTCGGGTGAACATCAGTTCCCAGTGGATAGAAATGGACTTGCCCTTGAATGGTCCGATATCCAGATCCACCGGGTCGTCGATAAGCGCGAACTGGCCCTCGGGACGCAACACGGCGGCGATCTGCGGAACATAGACGGCGCTTTGATTCAGGCCGACGACATGAGTGACCTGCTGGATGCCGAGTTCGGCCAATTGCGACGCCCAGGGCTGGCGGTGATCAATCACGTGATGCGCGCCATGCTCCAGAACCCACTGACGGGTCTCTGCCCGCGAAGCGGTGCCGATAACGGTCAAGCCGGTTAACGTGCGTGCCAATTGGGTCAGGATGGAGCCAACGCCGCCTGCCGCGCCGATGATCAGCAGGACGTTATTGTCGGTCGGATCGGCCGCCTGCACTTGCAGACGGTCAAACAACAATTCCCAGGCGGTGATGGCCGTCAGTGGCAGCGATGCGGCTTCGGCGAAATCCAGTGAGGTTGGCATCGGCCCGACGATGCGCTCGTCCACGGCCTGCAGTTCGCTATTGCTGCCCGGTCGCGTGATGTCCCCGGCGTACCACACGCGATCACCCTGCTTGAAGCGTGTCACCAGCGGCCCCGTGGCACGAACGATGCCCGCCGCGTCCCATCCGAGTATGCGAGCGCCACTCTCTGGAACATCGCCACCGAGCCGGACCTTGGTATCAACCGGATTGACTGATACCGCTTTGACTTCGACCAGCAGATCATAGTCACGCAATTCGGGGGTGGGCACCTCGATGTCCTGCAGAGCTTGCGGGTTGCTGATTGGATGATTTTGAGAAAAGCCTATTGCCTTCATGAGAAAACTCCTTTGATAATCGGAAGAAAACGAGATCCCGTAAGGCCATTCGCTGTCGGGGATGGAAGAGCTTCATGTTATTCTTCTTCAATTTGCAGATAAACCCACAAAAAACCAAAACACTTTCTGTGATTCAATGAAAATCATTCGACTTGATGACGTTCAGATCTTTGTGCGTACAGCAGACGCCGGTAGTTTCTCGGAAGCGGCACGCCAGTTGAACATCGCGCCCGGGCAAGCGAGTGCTTGCGTACAAAGGCTTGAGAAGGCCCTGGAGACCCGCTTGTTCACGCGCTCCACGCGCAGCATGCAACTATCGGAGGCCGGTGAGCGCTATTTGCCGCATGCGCGGCTTATGATGGACGCGCAGGAGCGAGGCGAATTGGCCTTGGCTGATGGCAGATCGGCGCTGACCGGTACGCTGCGGTTGTCTGCGCCGTCCGACTTCGGGCGCAACCTGCTCCTGCCGTGGCTGGACGACTTCCAGCATCAGCATCCAGGCCTGTCGCTGCAACTGAAAATAAGCGATCGCGCCGCCGACCTCATCCGCCAGCCACTGGATGCCGTCATACGCTATGGCACGCTGCCCGATTCTTCACTTCTGGCCATGACCCTGGCCGGCGACAACCGACGGGCGTTGTGTGCAGCACCGGCATACATTGAACGGCATGGCGCACCAACCAAGCCCGACGACCTGCGCCAACACAACTGCCTTCGGTACGTATGGAGCGAGCAAGTGCATGAACGTTGGCGCTTTACCCTGCCGGGCGGTGAGCGTACCGTAGCGATTATGGGCAACCGGATGAGCGACGATGCCGATGCCGTACGCCGCTGGGCTATCGCCGGTGAAGGCCTGGTCTACAAATCAAGACTGGATCTCATCGACGATCTGAAGGCCGGGCGGCTGGTGGAATTGTTTCCGGCAGCGCATTGCGAGCCTGCGCCGTTGAGCCTGATCTGTGCCGATCGTTCGAGACTGACGCCCGCCATCAACGCATTACATCTTTTCCTGAAGGATCGTTGTGCTGCCTTGCTGGCCAGCCATCCACCACAAGACGACATTGGCTGAATTGACCAGGCGGCAAGACGTACGGCCGATGTAGAACATCATGGATGAAACGCAGATACAAGTTATTGACGTCCACAGCTAGCGCAACGTCATTTGGCCGCTTCGGCCAATAGCAACGCGAGCAGATCTTCCGGCCGATCCAGCATGATCGCGTGCCCAGCATGCAATGTCATGGACTGCCCGGGATCACCTTTCAAGCGGGCATGCGTTTGCACAAACCAACCCCCGCCGTTCTTCGTAAACTGACAAGGCACATTCAGCAGTGCTTTATTTCCAACAATCAGAATTGTGCATCGCTAAATGAATTCAGATGCCCGCATACCATTCGTAGCCGCGGTCCTCCCAGTAGCCGCCCCGCCCTCCCCATAATGAGTCGAAGGTGGATACGACCTCAATACGCATCAGGTACTTTGCGTGCTTGTAGCCGAGCTGCCTTTCAACCCGAAGCCGCAATGGCGCACCATGCGCCACCGGCAGAGCCTTGCCATTCATGCCATAGGCAAGAATGGTTTGAGGGTGATACGCATCCATAAGATCGATGCTCTCGTAGTAGCGGCCGCTGCCGTCAAACGTGACCTCAAGTTCGTCCGCGCAATGGAAAACCACATAACGTGCACCCGGTTTCAGCCGCGCCAGATCTAGAATCTGTCCAAGCGGAACGCCCTGCCATTGCCCAATCGCGCTCCATCCCTCAACGCAATCGTGTCGGGTGATCTGCGTGCGTGCCGGCAGGCGCTTGAGGTCTTCAAGCGACAAGCTAAGCGGTTGATTTACCAGGCCGTCCACCTGCAGGCGCCAATCGGCAAAGCCATGTTCAAGCAGGCGCGCGTACTCCTCGGAGTCGGGCGATTGTGTACCATTGGCGCGGAACACCGGCGACAGATCGGACGCACTATATTCTCGCGCCAGTGTCTTTCTGTCCAGCAGCAGTCGCTGGCTGCCCATGGTCAGTTTCTCGGTCTGGCGTAACACTTGTCCAAAACCGGCGCTTTGCGTCAGGCGATCACATCCTGCCATCATGGAGAGGCCAACGCCAGACAACAGACCGGTCAGAATCCGGCGACGAGAGAACCTCTGCGTCATTTTGCATCTCCTGAATGATCGATAACATAACGCCCGCTAATCATCGAACGAAGGTTATTCCAGAAACCTGACAGGACAACCATCAGTACGTGAACCACTACAAACAGGACAAGCGAGAACGCAGTCAGAAAATGCAGTGTTCGCGCAGAGGGGCGCCCGCCAAACAGATCAGGCAGAAACGGAAAAACCGCGTTTAAGCCAGGCGACATCGTCAGTCCTGTCAGGACCATCAACGGCAGCAATACCAGTGCCACCAGCAGATAGGTCATCTTCTGCAGACTGTTGTAACGCCGCGCGTGCTCACCTTTGGCGAAACGAAGGCGCGCATGGTCTACCACTTCACGCCATACGTGCCGCCATCCCAGCTGATCCCTGCTCGGCAACAGATCCCGGCGAATATGACCTCGCCACAATCCGTGTGCCAGGTAGACGAAACCATTGATGACCAGCAACCAGGCGAACAGGAAGTGCCAATTTCTGCCCGCCCCCAGATCGTGGTACGACGGAATCGTGAGCCAGGCGGGAAATGCCTTTTCGGTAACTGCATCACCCTCTCGGGAGACGCCAAGAACTCCCGTCGTCTCGATGTTCAGCGGGCCAATCTGAAAAAAACCTATCAGTCTGTCGCCATGCTGTTTGGATCCTATGGCAATGAATGCCTGGTCCGCATCAGCACCGTATTGCCCCCAATACAGCCTGGGGTGTGCATTGAAAATCTGTAGCCCACTCATCAGCAGGACAGAAAAGCACAGCACATTTACCCAATGGGTCATACGGACGACCCCCGAATGCCGCAGCATAGACTGGCGGGAACCTGCAGGTGTATGTGATGCTGGCAGGTGTTCCAATTTAGGTGTATCCATATGAGCACTCGTCCCCATTACATAGGAGGGACGACTCCATCTTTACCCACGATCAGCTGGCCAGCTGAAAGGGTACCGTCCATACCCTTCTGAGCAGGGATGAAAACGACGGTGCCGGGTTTGACATCATCGTGCGTTGCTGGCGCAAGCGTCACAACCGGGGTACCGTGGGGAACAGAAATTTTCTTCTCTTTGCCATGATAGTTAAGCGTGAGAACGCTGCCGTCTACTGATTTGACCGAATCGCCCACGGTGGCGTTGGTCATCGTGCTGTTGGGTTTCAGGTCCCAACCGTAGCTGCCCTCTCCCGTGCCTTTGAGCGCAGGTGGGAAAATCAAGACCTCCAGGGCGCCATCACCGCCTTCAGACTTGGGAAGCGACGCGATCCCGACAAAATCACCTGACTTGATATCGCTGAAACTGGCTTTTTTCACTGCCGAGGCCATCCAGCCGTCCTTGAGCTTGACATCGATAGCCTGGCCATCACGCGATTTCACTTGCAACTGATCACCCGCCAGCGCGACGACGGTGCCCCGCACGCGAACCCCCTGTTCAGCCGCACTGGCGGCAGAAGAGGCGGCCAAACCGCCGGTCGCAAGTACTGCCGTTGTCAGGCCGGTGGCGAAAAAATTGCGAAGTCGTAAAACAGACATGGTAAATCTCCTTGGCGATAGGAATATCGCACTGTGAATAAAGGGCGCATAAGGGAAAAAAGTAGCGAAAGCTGCGCCTTAGAAACTTTCGAAAATAAATAATGAAAACGATTCCTGACTAAGCGGAAGCGGTGCTCCTGCGCTGCTTATGCGTCCACCAGCTCTGCAAGGCGAATCCCACGACAAACAGAAGGGTCCAGGCCGCCAGTGCGCCGCGCACCGCCGGGGAATCGGGTCCCGCAGCCAAGGGATGTGCAACAGGCAGACGCGTCAGGGTTTCATTTATTCCTGGCACCATCAGCAGAAAGAAACTGAATGTGAGACCAAACTGCGATAGATAGGGCCGCACGCGTCCCAGAAAAGACACCCGCGGCACGTAGAGCGCGCCGCCTGCGGCCAACAGTGTCAGGATGCCCAGCGCATGACCGGCATTAAAGCCACCGGTGCTCGACAGCCCGAACGACGTCAACACTGCCAGCACCAGGCCGATGAAATAGATTTTTCCGGCAGGCACTGCGCTGTCAATTTTGCGGTAGCGGGCAAAGCTGTAGACGCCGGCGATGAGCGGAATGAGGCTGATAATCGTATGGCCTGCGCCCAAGGCGGAAATAGGATGAGGCATGAAATGAAAACTCCTGGAAAATATTGCTTGGGCCTGGTCGCTTACCACCAACGATGCCCGCAAGATAAATAAACAGATGCGCCTGTCAGGCTGCGCGCCGACTTACTTTTGGATCAACCCACTAATAACAATTGACTAACAGCAACCTTTCATCAACCAACTAGTTGATAGGTTATATAGATAAAAAAATGATACGCGAATCAATTTTCAATACGAACAGATCAGCTCGATCGGGTCAGTTGGCTGAGCGCCGTTCGCGAAATTGCCTCGAATGCCTCGGGACTATTCAAGGCCCGTGCCGTCAGCATCGCGCCGTGTACGATGGACATAAAGGTCTGCGCCTCAACAAAAGCGCTATCACGCAAATGAAACTTTCCCTGCGCCACGCCGGTCTCCAGTACGGCCTGCAGCCAGGCGGTCAGGTCTTCAAAATATCGCTGAACCTCGTTGGCAACCTCTTGCGGGAGCATGGGCAATTCTGCGCCCAGCATGGCGCAGATGCAAATAGGCAATTGACCGTCACGAATACAACCGGCCCAGTAATCGGTATAGGCCTTCAGGCGCGCCGGCGCATCACTGATGTGCTGATCAAGTGCGGCAAGGCCCTCCCGCGACTGTTCGCGGTGCCGCTGGACAACGGCATGCACCAGATCTGCCTTGCTCGGGAAATGATGATGAATGCTGGCTTTACCGATATGTACCCGTTCGGAGATATCAGCATAGCTAAAGCCGTTGTAGCCACCTGCGGCGATCAACTGCTTCGTATGCTCGGCAATTTCAATTGCCCTGGGGGAAAGTTCTACACTCATAATGAATTCTATTAAGTTGGCGTCCAGACATATACTGACTGCAAGACACTAAAATCGTTTCTCAGCGATGACAATGAAACCATTCTACTAGTTGGTTGGTTTTATGTCAAGGGCGCTGCCAGTCAATTGGAAGCCAGCGGGGCCCGGCGTTGGCCGGGCCCTTTTCATCCCTGCCTTAAAGCTCAAAGGCGCGAACGCGCATCGCTGTGACGGCAATGGAACGCGGAGCGTCCACCATCGCCGCTGGCTCTTCCTGAGAAGAGAGGGCTACTCCGATCGCTGCGGGGTCGCAGAAGATACATTCACAAGGGGCGCTCTGATACCCCATCGACAATGCGAAAATGCCGGCTCAAGCATGCGCTCCAGCCGGCTTCGGTGAGCAGACAACACGGGAAAGTTACGCGTCTGCCGTGGCGAGCGCAGGATAGTCGATGTAACCCTTCGCACCGCCACCATATAGCGTGGCCTGATCCAGGTCTGCCAGTGGAGCGCCTGTTTTCAGGCGCTCGACCAGATCAGGGTTGGCGATGAATGGGCGGCCGAAGGCAAACAGATCGGCTTTGCCCTCTTCGAGCCGGGCGTTCGCCAGTTCCAGATCGTAGCCGTTGTTAGCGATGTAGGTGTTCCTGAACTGTCGGCGCAAAGCGTCGAAGTCGAACGGCGCCACGTCTCGCGCGCCTCCCGTCGCCCCTTCGACGACGTGCAGATACACCAACCCCAGCGCGTCCAGCTGTGCCACGAGGTAGTCAAACTGCGCCTGCGGGTCGCTGCTGGAAATACCGTTGGCTGGCGAGATCGGAGAGATGCGAATGCCGGTGCGCTCAGCGCCGACTTCATTCACCACGGCCGCCGCAACCTCCAGGGTCAAACGCGCACGATTATCGACGGAACCGCCGTAGGCGTCGTCACGCACATTGGAACCGTCCTTGAGGAACTGATCCAGCAGATAGCCGTTGGCGGCGTGGATCTCTACGCCATCGAAGCCGGCGGCAATCGCGTTGGCCGCAGCCTTGCGGAAGTCCTCAACAATACCCGGCAGTTCGTCGAGACTCAGCGCACGTGGTTCAGAGACAGGCAAAAATTCGTTGTTCACGAAGGTCTTTGTCTCGGCGCGAATGGCAGAGGGCGCGACCGGCGCGGTGCCGTTTTCCTGAAGTGCCACGTGCGATACCCGTCCAACGTGCCACAGTTGCAGGAAGATGCGACCGCCCTTGGCATGAACCGCATCAGTGACCTGCCGCCAGCCGTCAATCTGCGCCTGTGTGTAAATGCCAGGAGTGTCCTGATATCCCTGGCCCTGCTGCGAGATTTGCGTGGCTTCGGCAATCAGCAAGCCAGCCGAAGCACGCTGACTATAATAGGTGGGAGCCAGTTCGCTGGGCACGAATCCCGCTCGCGCGCGGTTGCGTGTCAGCGGCGCCAGGACGATTCGGTTTGAGAGTGTCAGCGAGCCCAGAGCATAGGGTTCGAACAAAGATTTCTGAGTCATGTTTTCGATTTTCCAATTGGGTTGATGGAATTCTCAAATGTCTGGAGGCCAAGGTGATGGTGGCTGCCAGGTATTCAATGTCGTTGCGATGTATACCGCCGGGCCAACCGATGGGTCGTGCTCATCGTCCAGGCATCAGGAGAATATCAAGGTAATTTATGATGATATCCATCATCTATTTTGTCAAATCTTTGGTTATAACTGAAATGTATGTAGGAATCAAAACAGCATCCAAGACCCGTGAAAATCGGGCCCTACCAGGCTCCTGTTGAAAAAGACTTAAAGTACCAGGAGATCATGCACAAGTATGTCACCTATATTCCGTCCCAGGCTTTGGGCAGGATAGAAGCACATCAACACCTTGCTCTGGGCATGATCCTGATAACGTGATACGTTTCGGAACGAGCCTCTTTAAACTCCTATGCTTTACTTAATGTGTAATGAAGAAAAATCCATTTTTTAGATGAATTGTGCCATTTAAACTTCATTCATTGATCTAAATAAATGTCGATTGTCATTCCGTTCTGAATTCCCATATCAAAAACTTACATGGAATAAAAAACAATCAATCAAACAAGAACCACGCGCGGTTTAAAGTAGCCAGACTCAGGCTCTATGAAAACTTCGAGGCGACAACAGCACCAATTGTCGATTGTCATCCAGTCTGGAATTCCCAGGATATTAAAATCAACAACTTGCAAAAAATTCGCCATTCCATTTTGAACACATCCGTGATTCAGTTTTGAATTTTCCGTACTGTTTGTCATTGAGTTTTGAACTCTCGGGTGTTCACCCTGCTACTTAGATTACACAACAGCCTTTTACTTCGCTACAAGTCTTATAGTTATTGCGCAGTTGAAAAACACGGGATGCGTGCGAATATAGTATCCGTAAGAATATCAAACGAACTGTGCCCTTCCCTCGCGACGGACGCCTTCATTCATTTCGCTTTGTTTATCAATCGTGCACTATCCTTGGATGGCGGAAATCCGAATTGGCGTGAATACTCGCGGCTAAATTGGTTGGGACTTTCATAGCCCACCCTGAACGCAATGGAAGTGGCATTGCCTTCGCCAGCCAGAAGAAGCGAGCGGGCATGCAACAACCGCACATGCTTTTGATATTGCAAAGGGCTAAGCGCAGTCACTGCCTTGAAGTGACGATGGAAGGCCGAGACGCTTAGCGCTGCCATCTCTGCCAACATCTCTATCCGCAGCGGCAGGCTATGATTCTCTCTGATCCACCGAATAACAACCCCAATGCGCGATAGCGCAGTATCGGGCGTGGCAATATCGCGCAACATCCACCCCAGCGGCCCCTGAAGCGTGCGAAATAGAATTTCCCGCTCATAAACGGATGCCAGTGCGGCAATGTCATCCGGCTGTCCCATTAACCGTAGCATGCGAACCCAGGCATCAAGCAGGTCAGGCGTCACCGGCGCTACCGAGAATCCTGGGCTGTAGCCCCCGCTGCCTGCAGGTTTAGGCAGATCCGCAATCAAATTGGCGACAATAGTCGGCTCCAGTGTGAGACTGACAGCCAAATACGGTTCTCCGGCTTCCGATGGATGGATTGAACCGACAGCCGGCAGATCAACGGACATCACGAAATAGGTTGCGGGGTCATAGCGCAGCGTTTGATCCCCCACGGTCATGGTCTTTGATCCAGTAAGGATCAAATTGATCATTGGATCATAGACCGCAGCCAGCAGATGATCCGGGATCTTGCCCCGCACCATCGCCACGCGCGGTATTCCCGTTTCTGTTCGACGATTTTCTGCTCCGGCAGCCAGGCGCCGAAGTTCCTGAAGTTGCGTTTCCATGAAAAGCATTCTTTCATGCCAATGCCTCAAGGTCAACAAAAAAGCATAAATAGGCAAGTTTTCGGGAGAATCGTGAGCGTGCCGGATCGAAGCAACCGCTACAATTTGCTTGTCCCATCCGGCTTTAACCAATGAAGATGGTAAGAAATGCTGATGGTGGCCACCGACTGGGCGCAGGTATAGTTGGCCCGGTCGTCTAAAAAAGAAATAAGCAATATTGTTGTTTTAACTGCAATCCGGACGCCACCGCAAAAGTCGGACGAAGAAGCGTCGTTGCAGGCGCCAACGTCATATAAACCAGGAAATCATCATGCTCGATCATATCTTTCTTACCGTAAGCAATACCGACAGCTCCATTGCTTTTTACACAAAAGTGCTGCCAATTCTTGGCATTACCAACCGGCATGATTATGAAGGCAAGGATGGTCCCGCAGGACATCCCGACCTCATGGGTTTTGGCGCCAAAGGACGGATATTTTTCTGGTTAAGACAAGGGCAGCCGGCGCCCGAGGCGGTGCATGTGGGTTTTGTGGCAGACTCTGAAGACATCGTAAACGCTGCCAATGCTGCTGCACTTGCTGCCGGTGCGGCGCAGATCCATAAGCCAGGACCTCAACTTCATTATGACCCCCGCTATTATGCCGCTCAGGTCAGGGACCCCGACGGCTACAGTCTGGAGTTCGTTTACAAAAGCTGGCAGCACGATGATGTCACTCAATAACAGAACCGTCGTAAACCAGCTGATTGCGGCCACCAATGCGTTCGATATCGATGCAGCCCTTGCATTGTTCTCACCGGATGCGGTCATCCATGATGTGTCGGTCGGCGAGCAGTTCATCGGACATGCCGGTATCGGTGTTTACCTGAAGCGATATTTCGTCGACTATCACACGCAGACCCGTTTTCTGTCAGGTGAATTCAAAGATCAGGACCAGGCACAGGTGCGCGTTGATTTTAAGGGCGACTTCGGCCACGAGATCGGCTTGTTGTCGTTCTCGTTCCATACAAGCGGGCGCATTCTTCGTATTGACGCGGATCTGGAATAAGCCAGTCAAATCGTGATTAACCGCTTTTTCGGAAAGCAATAGTTGGAAATGACATGAAGAAATTATTGATCTACGGGGCAACAGGTTATACCGGCCGCATGACCTCTGAACTTGCGCACACCGCAGGCCTTGCGCTGGTTCTGGCAGGTCGCCATACTGAACCGTTATCTGCATTGGCTACTCAGACCCAAACTGAGTATCGCGTATTTGGTCTTGACGATGACGCTGCCATCGATAAAGCGCTCTCAGACGTATCAGTTGTCCTCAATTGCGCCGGCCCCTACATGCATACCGCTGGCCCACTCATGCGCGCCGCTATACGTCATGGTGTGCATTACCTTGATATCGCCGCAGAGCTCGACAGCTACCATTTGGCGGAGAAACTGGATACAGAGGCAAAAGCAGCGGGTGTCATGCTGTTGCCGGGTAGCGGCGGTAGTGTAGCAATGCTCGGTTGCCTTGCTGCTCATGCAATAGAGCGCGTCAGCGAGCCGTGCAAGATCAGCATTGCGCTGCATGTGTCGGGTTCAATGTCGCGCGGTTCCGCGATCAGTGCCAGCGCAAATCTGACGACGCATACACTCATTCGCGCAGGTGATCAGTTGATTACCAGAAGCACCACGGCGCAACGTTTCTTTGACTTTGGCGCCGGCCCGGTCTCGTGTTTTCCTGTGACACTTCCCGACCTCATCACAATCGGCATAGCGACCGGTGTTCCGGACATTGAGACTTTCGTGTACGTATCCGGCAATGCCTTTCCCACAGGTGACCTGAGCGCCCTGCCCGCCGGGCCGACGATACAAGAGCGCAACGCCAATCGCTATCAGGCGGCGGTTCAGGTCACTGGGGCGGATGGGATGCAAGTGTGTTCTGTTCTGGATACGGTCAATGGCTACACCTTTACACCGATAGCGGCGGCTGAAGCAGCACGGCGCGTGCTTGCCGGAGAGTACCGGTCTGGCTTTCAGACACCTGCCGGCCTGTTTGGCAAAGGCTTTGCGCAGACGATTGCCGATACACATATATCCGATTACAGCTAATGCGTGAGTGACTGGTTAACCGAATATCAAAGATGCGATTTGGCTTACAGCTTACAACGACACTTTAGCTGATTTAGCCCAGCGCATCTATTGTGCCGATCTTAACCGGTACAACAGCGGAAGGTTGTCTGAACCTGGCTGCATCCCGCCCCGGTGGCATGCCAAAGAGACGTGCATATTCACGACTAAATTGTGACGCGCTTTCATAGCCGACGGTAAAAGCAATCGTTGCGGCATCTGCCGGATCGAAAATAAGCAGCCAGCGCGCCCGAAGCGACTCGGACCTACTAGAAAGATATGCCTGTGCAAATATTGGCACCACGTTTCATCCTTGCGGTACATGCCGCATGGGCGATGAGATGGACTTGTACAGTGTGGTTACCCCAACAGGGAAGGTCATTGGTGTGAGCGGTCTTTATATTGCCGACGCCTGTGTGATGTCCGAGATCACGAACACGAACACGAATATTCCCACGATCATGATTGGCGAGAAGGTGGCAGATCTGATCTTGAACTCCCTGCCACAGTAAACGCGCGCAACGTGGGGCATGCCGGAAAGATGCTTCACAGAATATCCAACGCACGCGCAGCCGTACTGATGCACGTTGTTTTCCCGCCGCCTGGCACAAGGTGGCGCTCGGTTACCGCTGGCGCCGCTTGTCGCACAGGCCGCCCGTCGTGAACAAGAAGCGTTATGAGATATTACGTCAATTGGATAACTGCATTATTACAATGAGCAGGAAGATACGAGTTTCCAAAAAGACAGATACTGGACTACCCAGAGAATTAAGCGCACTTGTGGCCTATGATTTGAGCATAAGAGGTCGCCCATTAAGAAAAGTTAACAAATGACTTAATGCGCCGGGAAGCTTTAAAGCCATAGTTTTACTCATATAGTTCTTCTCAATCCAGATTTATCGATAATCCAACGAAAATAACCTTCTTATCTTGATATTTTCCGAATTGCTACTTTCATAGCAAGAGATTTTTTCGGGGGATGCCTCTTTCAGCACCCAAGTTTTACTTTCTCTGCAAGAGAAGAAAAACCCACGTTTTAGAGAAAATTGGCCATTTTCACGTAAGCTATTGATTTAAATAAACAAGCAAATAATCGAATAATAATCGCTCTGATTTTAAAGCTACCTAAATCTGATGCTATGAAAACTTCGACAGATGTCGATTGTCGAAGTTTTCGAATATCGATACTGAGTTTAATTAAAAATCAATCACTTACAAGAAAATGGTTTTCTTATATTGATAAGTCAATGTTTCTCTAAAATGAGATTTTACAAGTTTTGGTCTTCTTAAAATGATATTCAACAAAGTACCATTTTTCCAAGCCTTATCCTAACTATTAGTTCAAACTTGAACTAGTAGTTATCGGCGCGTCCCGCAGTGTCTATTAGATTAGACTTGGTTCAAAGTTTTCAATTCCTAAATCGCCTTACTTCCGAGCAAGATCTACCTTTTCAATCTATTTAGACTGTTCTCCCGAATATCGTACGCTCCAGAAACGATCAATGGTATATAAATCCATCTAATTTTTGAATATAATTCGAGCTTCGAGCTGTGCGTGTTCTCGTAAAAGATAAAGTAACCCTTGACCATCAATGAGTTCTATTGGTTTATCTTTAGAAAACCGATATGCATCATTACCGTATTTACTAGTGCATACCAGAATCCCTTTGTTGGCACCTTCATTGTGCATAGTTCCAAATAAATCACGAACGGCACTTACCCCCACCGTGTTGCTATAACGTTTGGCTTGAATTACAACCTTTCCTCCAAGAATGGGGCGTACATCAAAAGCAATCGCATCTACGCCACCATCACGTGTGCTGCGCGTCAGTTTAGTATCCAGTCCCATTCTTCCAAACAGATTAGCGACTAATACTTCGAATTCAGTGGGATTTAGATCCATAAGATTGGGCCTGTTATCTATTTCTCCGAGCAAGTTAGTCTGGTCAACAAACCGCCTATCAACCATATCAAAATGAACGATAGGTTTAACTGCAAGTAATTCTTCTGGGTGAGGAGAGATTTGCGCACCTAATTTACGAAGGCATAACGTCATATTAACTTTTTTCAGATTTAGACTTCCAAACTCTTCTCTTGTTGCACGTACGGATATTATCGGCACACGTTTAACTTTGCCTGTCGCCCTATCATGAGTATTTAAAATACCGTTAAAAGTGATAAGCTTCAGAACGCCCACTACATCAGCCTGGAAAAGTACATAAAGTATGCTAAGCGTCAATGAAGAAATCAAATCCGCATAAACCCCCTTAATTTGCGCAGGCTTTCGAATTTTTGATTCTATAGCATCACGCATTTTGATATAGCGGTAATCAGTGACGTCTGGCACAATATCTATTGTTGGCAACTCATGTTCAACTATCAAATGTGCAGTGTCTGATAGGATGACCAATCGGAAACGCAAAGTTCCAATATCTAAATTTTTACCAAACAGTTTTAGTACGTGCTTACAATAGAAAAGTACTGCCGACGACTCGCCGTTTGCATAGTCCGATTTAATTTTCTCAAGAGCATCGTTATAGCGTTTTGCTTTTAGTTCATATGACTCCTTCTTTGATTGAAAAGCCAAATACATTTGGTCCAATTTTTGTTTCTTCTCAGCCTCCTGAATTTCAAACTCGTGCATTGAGTGTTTATACCTCTCATCTACTTGTTTGATAAGATTTTGATGTTTTTTGTTTCGTCCTGGGATTAGCTTTTCTATCAACGGTAATGGTTGAATAGACGGACGATTAGGAGTTTCGCCTCTTGCTAGTGACTTTGGGGGTGTAAAGGATTTATATGCGACTGTTTTTCTTAAACTCTCTAGATCTAAACCATGATCTTTCTTCAGAGTTTCGACTAGGATATTACTAAACAGATTAAGCCTATCTTGTAGATAGGAATTTAAATCTTCAGCTTCCTTTTGGCGAGATTCAAGATATGCCTTTTGCCGTGCTTTTTCGTCTTCTCGACTTTGTTTATCCGAGCGAACACGTTCCCGCTCCGCTTGCCGCTCTTGTCGTTCCAGATCACGAAGCTCGCGCTGAGTTTGTTGCCAATGTAGCCGCTCTTCTCGATCCTGCTCACGTTGTTCAAAGCGAACCCTCGCAATTTCTTGTCTGATACGCCTTTGTCGATCACGCTCCGCAGCTTTTGCCGCTCGAGTAAATGCCCTTACAACTGTGCCAAGAGAGTTACGCGCCATGAATACGATTCCTGATTTTTCAAAAAAAAACCTATTTATCCCAATGAATTAATTCAAAAGCTCTCAATAAACTCGAAACCTTTGGCATATCGTATTAACTTTCTCGTCTTGTCGATTGCCGACTGCATTCGATTCGTCAAAACCCAACGGAAAACAACACATTCCGATGTGAGGTGACCTACATCATGTGATTCCCTCTGCTTTGTACTTGACACGGGATGTATGCATATTTGACTCAAACCAATTAAAGTTACAAATTATCAAATTAAATACATATTTGGTCGAATACAGATATATTACTTAACATAATACATATTTTATAACATAATTTAAGTAGACAACAGATTATCTCAATATTTGAGGGTCGGCCTAAATAACGAGGATTAAATCATCTGATTATTGAAAGGATCAGAGAATCGTCGTTGACTCAGACAATAGTCAAACACTTAATTACCTTATATTTAATTTGTCGCTCAGATAAATAACTAGGCAGAAAAACAAGGAAGATTGAAATGGCAGGTGGATTTGAAAAGGCAATTACGATTCGTCAAGCAATTCGTAATATCGATGATAGGACGTTCTTATTACCGGCCATTCAGCGGAATTTTGTATGGACTACAGAGCAAATCTGCGTTTTATTCGATTCCCTAATGCGAGATTACCCAATCAATACGTTCATGATGTGGGATGTAACCAGTTCAGACATCAAAAATAAATATCGGTTTTACAGTTTTTTGACGGATTATTGCCAACGCTTTAAGGAGTCCAATGACCATGTTCCGACTCAGGGAGAGTTCAAAGATTTTAAAGCCGTCATTGACGGCCAACAACGCCTGACTTCTATTTACATTGGACTGAAAGGTACCTACGCCTACAAGCAGCCCCGCGTCTGGTGGCCAAATACTCGCAATGATCAAGCCTTCCCCCCACGCAAACTCTATCTCAACCTAGCAAACGGAGTGGAGGGAGAAGACAACGAGTCGATGGCCCACTATCAATTCCGATTTCTGACCAAAATACAGGTAGATACTTATAATAGTAATCCAGAGACACACTGGTTTGAAGTTGGTAAAGTGCTCAATCTCCCAGAAGTTGACTCTGTAGACGAGATTCCCTTCGAAGTTGTTCTGCCCTACCTCGAGCTACATAATTTAGCGTCCAATAGCTTCGCACGCAAGGCACTAACTCGCCTCTACTACCTAGTTAGGCATGAAGAGGTAATCCACTACTACAACGAACAAAGTCAAGACATTGATCATGTATTAGATGTTTTCATTAGAACCAATAGCGGTGGCACTCCACTTGCATTTTCTGACCTTTTAATGTCCATTGCCATTGCTAACTGGCGAGGCGATGCGCGCAAAGACATTGATGAACTTATCACCGAGGTTCGGCAAAGTTCAGAAATGCAGTTCTCAATTGGTAGAGATTGGGTGCTTAAAACCTGCTTGATGTTAGCCGGTGCCGACGTGAAATTTCGAGTTAAGAATTTCGATGCTGAACAAGTCTATTTAATCCAGCAACAATGGGAAAACATCAGGGAGTGTATAGTTGCTACATTCAAACTATTAAAAAATTTCGGAATGAATGATCATTCTCTGAGAGCCAAGAATGCTGTAATCCCTCTGGCGTTTTACCTATACAAGAAATCGTTCCAAGACGAACCGCTATATCAAGCAATAAATAACCTCAATATTTTGCGTGACGAGCGTTTGGTACTATCAAAGTGGCTACATATGGTGTTGTTGCGTGGAGTGTTTGGTGGGCAATCTGATGGAATTTTGTCCAGAATGCAAAAGATTCTTGCGTCTCACTTAAGTGAGGAGCTATTTCCACTCAAAGCAATAATTGACGCATTTACAGGTACCAATAAAGATCTTCGTTTCGACGAAGCTTATTTGAAAGGATTACTCGAACTTCAATACGGTGACCCACGTTGCCGCTCTGTCTTGAGTTTGCTATTCCCTGAAGTTAACGAAAACCTGCAACTCGATATAGATCATCTACATCCACAAAGTGCTTTTACCAAAGCGGCTCTTGTTGGAGAAAATTTTCTGAAAGATGATCCTGAGCTATTGAAATACTATCTTAATCCTTCCAACTGGAACTCAGTTGCTAACCTTCATCTACTAAACACATCTCAAAATCGCGCAAAGCAAAACCAACCATTGGTCGAATGGATATTAAAGAAAAACATAGGCATTAAGCCAGCGGATTTGTTGTTAGACGAAGACGATCTCCTTTTGTTTTCTAATTTTAAATTGTTCTGTGAAAAACGTAGAGAAGCACTGCTACTACGCCTACGCGACAATATATTCATGAGCGACCGATCGATTGCCACTGAAGCAGTAATAGATGAAGAGTCTGAAATAGAGGAACCTGATCAAACGGAACGCTATCCAAATGACGTGGTTTCGGAAGCACGTAAAACTGAACCATTACACGAACAACTATAATCATGGAGAAAACCCGTGCATTACGAGAATAGTGACGATGAATTCAAACACAATTCCGACAATTATGAGTGGCGGTCCCGTCGAGAGTACCTCGAAATATTTGCAGAGAACAGAGGAGATCCACCTCAACATGGGCGGCTCTGGAAAATCGAAGTAAAAGGATTTCCTGATGGAATAAAAATGCCTGGCCGGATTGTCGATCAATCTAAATTATCCCTGCTCATCAATCCGTCAACAGGAGGCTTTTTGGAAATTATTTGTTTCGATGACCATCCATTTCGATTAAAGAAAATTGAAATTCTTCATCGTAGCAAGACTGTACGCCTTCATATTTTATCTAGATGGAATAGTTAATACGCAATCAGAGTTAGATTAACAAATAGAAAGGTTATCTATGAGTCAAAAGATTTGGAAAGAGCGCCGCCTTAGGGATCCTCAGCGTCCCAATGATGTTCGTACCGAATGGGAGCGCGATTACGCTCGTTTAGTTCATTCATCTGCTTTTCGACGGTTGCAATCGAAAACCCAAGTATTAGGTCTCGGCGAAAGCGACTTTTACCGCACTCGTCTCACACACTCCATGGAAGTAGCTCAAATTGGTGTTGGAATCGTCCGTTGGCTTCAAAACCATCATGAACAAGATTCTGAAATTTTGAACGCACTTCCTAAACCGTCGCTGATGAATTCAATATGTTTAGCCCACGATATTGGTCACCCGCCTTTTGGTCATGGTGGCGAGGTAGCCTTGAATCTCTGTATGCGTGACTACGGCGGTTTTGAAGGAAATGGTCAAACACTTCGAATACTATCAAAGTTAGATAAGTACACTGACGGCTATGGGATGAACCCAACCCGCCGCTTACTACTAGGCATTCTGAAGTACCCTGCCTCATATTCCGATACAGTTCTGGCTGATGCTTATGGAGAGGTCAACATCCCTCGCTGGTTGAGCAAAGCAAACAAACAGAAACCACCAAAATGCTATTTGGATGATGAGATCAGTGTTGTTGACTGGGTGCTAGCCCCTCTAACTAAGGCTGAAAGAAAAGAATTTACTAGAACAGAGCCACTGTTTGATGCTGATACCGACATTCAAAAACACAATAAGCCAAAATATAAAGCATTAGACACCTCTATTATGGAATTAGCAGATGATATTTCATATAGCCTGCACGATCTAGAAGACGCTATCTCTCTGAGAATGGTAACTTCAACCGATTGGAAAAAGCACAATGAGTTATCCTCCTCATTGTTTGCCGCATGTAGTTTGAACATAAAGAACTTAACCACCAGACTGTTTTCTGATAACAGTTTCGAACGAAAAAAAGCAATTGGTGATCTAGTGCATAAGTTTATTGTTAACACACACGTCGCGGGATCCAAAGTTACGCCTGCTAACAATCCTCTCATCAAGTGGAATGCCGTCTTGGACGACAACTATCAAGAACTACGAAAGCATCTCTTTGAGCTTGTTAACAAAAAGGTCATCAAAAGTCCTAATGTGCAACAACTAGAATTCAAAGGCCAAAAACTCGTTGTGGAATTATTTGACGCGCTAAATTCAGACCCTGAGCGACTTCTACCGCCGTCAACTCTACGCCGATTTGAACATGTAACAACTGATAAAGAACAAAAGAGAGTCATCTGTGACTATATATCAGGCATGACGGACGAATATGCGACACGTCTCTATGAAAAAATATATTATCCACATAAGGGGTCAATTTTTGACCGACTTTAAGATCTACGCATTGCACGATCTCGCGAATCGTCATGCCCTTGGCATACAGACTCAGAATCTTGTCGTCCATAGAGGTAAAGCGCCGCTAGCTCTTTTTAACTAACCGAGGCTCGAAGCTGCCCTCACGATCGCGAGGCGTGTTCAGCTCGAACTGCCCATCTTCAGTTTTAACTGTCTTGGAGGTGCAACCGTTTCGGCTGTTGGAATTATCTGAGACCGGGTATTGCTCATAGCCAAGATGATCGTCAAGCTCCACATTGAACGCTGCCGACGACAATTGATACCATAATTACGGTGGTAAAATCATATTCACTTCGCAATTTTCGCAAAACCGCATCAATAGGTGCATATCAAGAACTGCGTTCCCTGCGAGCAATATATGCAGGGGGACAGGGTTCATGACAAATGGCAGGGCACAAGATTATAGCCACGTATGCTTGCCATTATTTTTTCTGCAGGGGCAATATCCTACGTAATTAATCCAGCGGTGGAGTTAATCGCAGTGGCCTCGGTAGTTGCGTTCTGCGCCTCATCGTTAGCGGACGCAATTGTGTATCAACGACTTCAGAGTCGCCCTTAGGCTGAGCGCGCAAATGGATCCAATCTTGCAGGGGCTGTGGTCGATAGCGCCGTATTTCCTTTACTTGCGTTCGGTACATTTATGCCAGAAATTACCATCCTACAATTTCTCGCAAAGGTTGCCGGAGGAGCACTCTGGTCTCTCGCTCTGAAATGCCTAGCGAAAGGCGAAGCAGAAGCGGCCGAGTAACCAACCGCAACAAAAGAAGTCGCCTGTGAGTACAACATCTACGAACCATATCAACCAGCATAAGCACCCGTTCATGATAATTCTGACGAAGCACCTAGTATATCGTTTACCCTGGCCGACCAACCGTCCCCACAGGCACCGCACATTTTCAGAATGTCAACATCAAAACCCAGATTGACCGTTTCATTTCTGGAGATTCCCATTGGCTTTCCACTTGTTCCTTACAAGCATTCCCATTATCTAGTATTCCCATATATTACCTTGCAAAATGAGTTCTGCACTACTGTCCATTTTCCCCCGGACTCCAATCGACACATAAGTAACCCTTTCTCGTCCTGATAGGCCGTTGACACTTTCAACTCTTCTTCGAAACTTTCATCTTCAGCATTAAATGTAGCTTTGATGTTAACTGTGGAAAAGGCAGCTGTAGTATCTTCCACTCCGATGATCTGAAACGAAATTACCTGATAGCCTCCGAAATCCCGCTTTGCTTCGGCAGCCTTCTTTCCCTTCGCCATATCGTATGTGTGACAGAGCGCATTAGCAAGGGGAGCAAATCTTCCTAGTTTCCAATTTTCCATGAACTCAGCCACCGCTCGTTCTGGAGAATTATCTGGCAATAATGGCGAAAATCCATTACAAGGAAGATGGGCAAAATCTTCCTTCGCTCTTGGCGTCCAGATATCAAGAAGGCGCTTCGTTTCCTGTGTTCTTTTGAGTGATTTCAGCACCTCGCTCCAAGTTGGTTCTTGTTTAGGTGTTGCAGTCTTCTTGCCCTCGATAAGCGCCTCTGCCCAATCTCGTAATGCGAAAAACGCTGCCCAAGTCTTCGCAGCCACAATACGGTTATCGAATGCCAGCTCTCGCCCGTGAAGAATACCATGGCGGTATGGAAAAAAAATAGGTTCCTCATTTGTTTTATTCCTGCCTTTGGTCAACAAAGCTACCAAAGCCTGAAGCCCTGATTCGTGCGCTGCTATGCAATCCCATGCAACAAGATCTGCATTTTCTGCAAAAAGCCCTACATGTCGGGAAATATCATTAGCCAAGCCATCCATCAAGCTTAGCAACAATGGCGTGCAGGCATGGTAACGCTCCGCAAGATAATCCTCTTTTGCAAGCTCGATCAAACGCATTCTTTTTCTGAACTCAGGATGTCCATTGAATCGCATAATACCTCGATTCAAAGTGGTCGCATCGTATGTGCTGACAAGATAATTTTCCGCCACATCCTGGCCATGCATCTCGAAAGTATTGATGGCCTCCTTCATCACCGCCATACTCATGGATTCAAAAGCAATCCATCCTGAAGAAGCAAATAATTTGTTGAAACGATCAGGAAGCAGGAAAATTTTGGACTGCTCGTTCAATTCCGCAAGCTGGTCTGAGTTCTCGCTTAATTGTGGAAAGGCTTGCTGAAATAGCGGGGAATCCTCCCACAGTTTTTCTATAACATTAGCCCCTTTAATAAGCCTAAACATTTTAGCGATTGACTCGTTATCAGAAATGCGTTTTTTGTTCACCACAGCCTACCTCTAAAGATTTCCACCCGACCAAATTTTTCACGATAAATCACACGCTTTTATTAATCTGCTTAGAAGCATTCATTTTTTACATATAGTCTCATTACGATACGTATGTTAATATTATCTCAGAACACTAATGGATTACCTGAGCAAAATAATAATCTACGTTTTGCCCCATAATAATATTTTGAATTGAATTAAATGATGAATACGAGTTTGCTGCTTCCACTAAAGCCAACTGAGAAACGAATGATAATAGACCTCGTTTCAGAGTGTGGTATCGACGTAAGCCAATGGTCCTTCAAAAAAAATGGCAGTAAAGCTAAATATCCGCAAAGTAATTCAAGATTTTGCTATGAATGGGCTTTTGGCGGAGACACAGAACCCTACTTATTCTGTATTTGGTATAAATCGCTTAAGAGCATTAACGAATCGGTTTGCTTTCGCGTAAATTTAAGAAAAAAAGCAAGTGAACTTGATAAAATTCCATCACCTGTTAATAAACAGCACGCTAAGAAATCACGGCGCTTTGATAAACTTTTAGAGACTGCATTCAAAACAGCAAGTCCTGTACGAGTTGTTATAGTCCATAATGAACATCACCCATCAAAAAATCTCCCAAAAGAGCGTACCGTTCAATATCGAATGCTGGATGAGGCCAATTGGTATGTCCGCTCATATGATAGTAATAATGGGGATGTAAATTTGGAGCGTAGCCAGGAGTTCGCAAATAAGAGTTAGCGCATATGATATGACAATTACTCGCTTGCAATGTATGCGTTTGGGCAACACATATTGACATGGCCGCGTTAGCGGCCATTATCTTTAGTGGGTAGATTCAGGTGTCCGAGTTGTGCAGTAACAGTTCGTCTATTCGACTGGCCGGATGCGTAGACGGGCGGGGCGTGTCCGTTCAAGCGGACTGACTGCACAAGTGTCATAATGGCCATCGCCCGTTTACCTGCATGCAGCGACCCAGCAAACAGCCAATTGTCCTTTTTACTTTTATGTTGATCATGACACAAGCGCAATTATGTTCGGCCATCGACAGTATTCGTGTCAAAAATGTAACAAGCCGACTTTCCCTCTTGAAACTGGGCCATTCGTCCCTATAATTAGCACTCAGTAGGGTCGAGTGCTAACAGCCGGCCTGACTAACTCAATTTACCAACCTATTTTATATTTTCAGGAGTTTCTCCATGGCATTGCGTCCTTTGCAAGACCGCGTGATCATCAAGCGCCTCGATAACGAACGTAAAACTTCGTCCGGTATCGTTATCCCTGACAGTGCAGCAGAAAAGCCAGATCAGGGTGAAGTTGTTGCTGTTGGTCCAGGCAAAAAAACAGACGACGGAAAAGTTATCGCCGTTGACCTGAAAGTAGGCGACAAAGTCCTTTTTGGTAAGTATGCCGGTCAATCCGTCAAAGTTGACGGCGAAGAACTGCTGGTTATCCGCGAAGAAGAGATCCTCGCTGTAGTCGGCTGATCCGCCCGCAAAAACTAACCTGCCCGCCCTGCTTTTAGCACGGCATAAAAGGGCTATCGAGACAATCAATCAAGGAATTAAACATGGCTGCTAAGCAAGTACTATTCGGTGACGACGCACGCGTGCGCATCGTCCGTGGTGTAAACATTCTGGCAAACGCTGTTAAGACAACACTGGGCCCTAAAGGTCGTAACGTTGTTCTGGAGCGCTCATTCGGCGCCCCTACCGTAACAAAAGACGGTGTATCTGTTGCCAAAGAAATCGAACTGAAAGACAAATTCGAAAACATCGGCGCCCAACTGGTTAAAGAAGTTGCTTCAAAAACTTCTGACAACGCCGGTGACGGTACCACAACGGCTACCGTGCTGGCCCAGTCTGTAGTTGAAGAAGGCCTCAAATACGTGGCTGCCGGCATCAACCCAATGGATCTGAAACGTGGTATCGACAAGGCTGTAGCTGCTGCTGTTGCAGAACTGCAATCACTGTCACGCCCATGCACAACCAGCAAGGAAATTGCTCAGGTTGGTTCCATCTCTGCCAACAGCGACAGCTCTATTGGTGACATCATCGCCAATGCCATGGACAAAGTAGGCAAAGAAGGCGTGATTACTGTTGAAGACGGCAAATCACTGGACAACGAGCTGGACGTCGTTGAAGGTATGCAATTTGACCGCGGTTACCTGTCTCCTTACTTCATCAACAACCAGGACAAACAGGTTTCTGCTCTGGAAGATCCATACGTTCTGATTTTCGACAAAAAAATCAGCAACATCCGTGATCTGCTGCCTATCCTGGAACAAGTTGCCAAATCAAGCCGTCCTCTGCTGATCATCGCTGAAGACGTTGAAGGCGAAGCCCTGGCAACGCTGGTTGTGAACAACATCCGCGGCATCCTGAAAACCACTGCAGTCAAAGCGCCTGGCTTTGGCGACCGTCGCAAAGCCATGCTGGAAGACATCGCCATCCTGACTGGCGGTACCGTGATCTCTGAAGAAACCGGTATGTCTCTGGAAAAAGCCACGATCGAAGATCTGGGCCAGGCCAAACGCATCGAAGTAGGCAAAGAAAACACCATCATCATTGACGGTGCAGGCGTTAGCGCAAACATCGAATCTCGTGTTAAACAAATCCGTACACAGATCGAAGAAGCCACTTCAGACTACGATCGCGAAAAACTGCAAGAGCGCGTTGCCAAACTGGCAGGCGGTGTTGCCGTGATCCGTGTTGGTGCTGCTACCGAAGTTGAAATGAAAGAGAAAAAAGCCCGCGTTGAAGATGCTCTGCATGCAACACGCGCTGCTGTTGAAGAAGGTATCGTTCCTGGCGGTGGCGTAGCGCTGATTCGTGCCAAGAAAGCCATTGAAAAAATCAAGGGCGACAATGCTGATCAGGACGCAGGTATCAAACTGATTCTGCGCGCTGTTGAAGCGCCTCTGCGCACGATCGTTGCTAACGCTGGCGACGAGCCAAGCGTTGTTGTAGCCAAAGTCGCTGCCGGTGAAGGCAACTACGGTTACAACGCAGCAACAGGCGAGTACGGCGATCTGGTTGAACAAGGTGTTCTGGACCCAACCAAAGTAACCCGTACAGCACTGCAAAACGCTGCCTCTGTTGCCAGCCTGCTGCTGACAACTGAAGCTGCTGTTTGCGAAATCGTTGAAGACAAACCAGCTCCTGCCATGCCTGACATGGGTGGTATGGGCGGTATGGGTGGCATGGGCGGATTCTAATCCAGCCAGATACACCCCGGGCCTGCCTTGCGCAGGTCCACAGCAAACAAACCCCGAACGGTTCACCGTTTCGGGGTTTTTCTTTGGGCGCCTTTCTTTGAGTACCTTTCTTTGGATTGCGCCCCCCCAGCGTTAGCGCTAACCACCGTACAAAAAATTTGATTTACAACTCTGCATGCGATCTTGCACTCTGTTTGCAAAGTGCGGCGCAGCGGCAGATACGAAACCGAGACGCATCTCCCACGGCAAAGAAAATGCCAGGCCCGCCCGTTTGAATGCGCCGGCACAGCGCCGTTTAATCAAGCCGTAGCGTTTTGTGAACTACAATATCGTTCATGAATCGACCAAGCCACCCGCACGTCCGCAAAAATCGCGGCGCACTGCGTTTTATCCAGTCAACTGTGTACTCGGCACAGGGCTTTCGTGCGGCCTTTTCCAGCGAGGAAGCCTTCCGCCAGGAACTGATTGTCTGCATCACGCTCACCCCCTTTGCCTTCCTGCTGGGACGCAATTTTGCAGAGATCATTGTATTGCTGGGCGTCCTGGTCAGCGTCCTGACGGTAGAGCTCATCAATTCGGCCATCGAAGTGCTGGCCGATACAGTCAGCGCAGAAACGCACCCCCTGATCGGCCAGACCAAGGATATCGCCAGCGCTGCGGTCATGATGGTGATTACTTTCGCCGGCCTGGTCTGGTTTGGTCTGCTCTTTGTTCGTCTGTTTTCACATTAATTATTCATGACATTTATCGAAAAACTGGAATCCGCCTGGCAAAGCCAGAACTCCCTTCTCATGGTCGGCCTTGACCCTGACCCCGAAAGACTACCGGTTAGCATGAAACAGAACCGCGAATCCACATTCGAGTTCTGCAAGGGCATCGTAGATGCATCAGCACCCTACGCCTGCGGTTTCAAACCGCAAATTGCCTATTTTGCTTCACAGGGCGCAGAAGAACAGTTGTCACAACTGTGCGCCTATATTCACGAGACCTATCCGCATCTGCCCATTGTGCTGGACGCCAAGCGCGGTGACATCGGCACGACGGCAGAGCACTACGCCCGCGAAGCCTACGAACGGTACAAGGCCGATGCTGTTACCGTTAGCCCATATATGGGATTCGATTCCATCGAGCCGTATCTGGCATGGAAAGACAGGGGCATAATTATTCTGTGCCGCACTTCAAATCCAGGCGGCTCCGACTTGCAATTTGTTGAGTCTGCCAGCGGCGAACCGTTATACCTGCATGTTGCCAGCATGGTTGCGGAAAAATGGAACACGCACGGCCAGTGCGGTCTGGTGGTTGGCGCCACCTTCCCTGAAGAGTTGAGCAAGGTTCGCGCCCGGGTAGGCGACGCCATGCCGCTGCTGGTGCCAGGCATCGGCGCCCAGGGCGGAGATATCGAGGAAACAGTAACGGCCGGCCGCAATATCGCCGGCACCGGCATGATGATCAATTCGTCACGCGCCATTTTGTATGCCAGCTCGGATGAGAACTGGAAAGAAGAAGCAGCTCGGGTAGCACAGGATACGCGCGACCAGATCAATCAGGCACGCAACCTGTAGCAGCATTATTTGGGTAAGCGGGGGTTCGGCAGGATCACCGCCCCCTGCCGGTGGCACTAGGCCACCCTGTTGCCGTTAGTTTTCCTGGACGATGCGTCGGGTAATTTCCATGGCGTAGATCACCGCCTGGACACGCACCTGATGACGATCTCCGACGAAATTCTGTGAGAATGGCAACGTGACGATGCCGTCAGCCTTGCGATAGGAAACCGCAAAGCACACCAGGCCTACCGGTTTGTGTGCGGTGCCGCCGTCGGGCCCCGCGATGCCGGTCGTGCTGACCGCGCAGGTCGATAGGGGCGCATTGTTCAGCACACCTTCGGCCATTTCGATGGCCACTTCTTCGCTGACGGCCCCAAATTTATCCAGCGCCGCCTGGTTGACATCCAGCATATCCATCTTGGCTTCATTGGTATAAGTAACGAAACCCCGATCAAACCACTGGCTGGATCCAGCAATGGCGGTAATGGCGCCGGCCAGCAGACCTCCGGTGCAGGATTCTGCGGTACCCAGCAACCAGCTCTTTTTCTTGAGCGCCTCTCCCAACTGGGCAGCGACCTGCCATTGTTCACTCAACAACTCTGACATACTCACCCCAACATTCTGGTGGCAATCGCCATGATGAACAGCGTATAGGCCGCTGCCACCACGTCATCCCACATGACGCCGAACCCGTTTTTGAGCGTACGATCAAAGTAGCCGATGGGTGGCGGTTTGACGATATCGAAAAAGCGAAAAAGGATAAAGGCGACCAGTTGCCAGCCCAGGTTCATGGGCGCAACCAGCAACAGGACCGCCCAGAAGGCGACCATTTCGTCCCAGACAATGCCGCCGTGGTCATCCACGTGCATTTCCTGAGCGACGCGATGGCAGCAATAGACACCGTAAGCGAAGCCGACCAGAATAAACAGCGCCATGTAAAAATCGGTGCCCAGCACAAAACTGAGCGGCCACCAAAGCACCCAGGCCAGCAGGGTGCCCCAGGTTCCGGGTCCCGGTCTGAGCAGCCCGGCGCCAAGCCCGAAGGCAAAGAAGCGGTGGACATTAGCCCGGATCCAGCCGAAAGTAGGCCATTGCGCGTTCACGGTCGTTTTGGTGCCAGCGGCATTATGTATCGTTTGCGTTTGAATGTCTTCTATCATGCAATTAATTCTGTGTTTACGGCTTGCGCCGACGAGCTGGCCGGAAATGGTCGAACCCCGCTGGAAGTGCGGAGATATCCTGTTGCGCAGCATCAAGTACCCGCAAACCCTGCCCGACGTGAACCTCTCCAATGCGCGTAAGCGTCACAGGCAGGCTGGCAGCAATGGCTTGCAGTGCCGCTCTGGCGGTCTGCGGCGCCGTAAAACACAACTCGTAGACGTCACCCCCGCCCAACACGGACTGGCGCAATTGCTGCGGGTCATCGTCTGGCAGGCTAAGATTAACAGGCATTAAAGATTCATACAATACGGCAGCGACACCGCTGGCATGCAAAATATGTTTCAAGTCCTGCACCAGGCCGTCGGACAGGTCTATGACAGCATGCGCCAGTGGCCGCAGGGCAAGCCCCAGGGCCACGCGTGGCTCGGGCCATTCCAGGGCATGCCGGGTGGCCTGCAGCGTCTGGATTTCGCGTTCGTTCAGGATTTCGCCCGCCTTCTGGCGCAGCAGCAGACTCAGGGCCCAGTCGGCGGCGCCCAGAGTGCCAGAGACCCAGATATCATCGCCGGGCTGGGCCCGGCTGCGCAGCAAAAACGGCTGGGTCACTTCGCCCAGCACGGTAACGCTGATGACAATATCGTGTTCGCTGCGGGTGGTATCGCCACCGATCAGCGGGCATTGGTATTTGTCGGCCAGGCGGTTAAAGCCCCTGGAAAACGCCGCCAGCCAGTCGGCATCGTAACGCGGCAGCGCAATACCCAGCAGGCAGCCGCGCGGCGTCGCCCCCATCGCAGCCAGATCGGACAGGTTAACTGCCAGCGATTTGTGGCCCAGCGATTCGGGATCCACGTCGGAAAAGAAATGGCGCTCTTCGAGCAGCAGATCCTTGCTGACGGCCAGCGATGTGCCGGCGGTGGGCGTCAGGATGGCGCAATCGTCCCCCACCGCAATGTCAACAGAGGCTGCGGGGCGGGTAAAAAATTGACGGATCAGATCAAATTCGCCGGACATAGGAACCGCTCTTCAAGTGCGTGAGCATCGCATCGCAAAAGCACCCGGCTAGCGCCGGGCGCTATCTGCAGCGCATGTGCCCGCCAACCCCGGGTCAGCGTCCGGCATTGACTTCAAGCGAACGCACACGCGCCGCCAGTTTGTCCAGTACGCCATTGACAAATTTGAAGCCGTCAGTGCCGCCAAACTCCTTGGCCAGCTCTACCGCTTCGTTAATGGCAACTTTGTACGGCACATCCACATGGTGGATGAGTTCGTAACTGCCGATAAGCAGAATGCCGTGCTCGATGGGCGAAAGTTCGTCCAGCGGCCGGTCGATATAGGGCACGAATGCTTCACGCAGCGCCGGTGCCTCGGCAAAAACGCCATGCAACAGCGTCTTGAACCAGACCGGATCCGCGTTGTCGAATTCCGGGCTGTCCTGGATGTGAGCGTCGATGGCGCCTGCCTCGCGCAGGTCAGTGTCGCCACTGACCAGCCAGGCATAAATACCCTGGAGGGCAAATTCGCGCGCCCGGCGACGCGCACTGCGATGCATTGTTTTATTATCCTGAGCCACTCGTTGTCCTATCGCCTTGGGGTATCTGCTACTTCTTCGGTTTCATCATCTTCGTCGTCCTGATCGTCGTCATCGTCCAGATCTTCGAAGTCATCATCTTCGTCTTCCGACTCGGGCACCAGTGCAGCCGACAGATTGGCCATTTCCACGGCAACCTGGGCGCAATCCTTGCCTTTCTGTTCGGCGCGGGCCTTGGCCTGTTCTTCGTCTTCTGTGGTCAGAATACCATTGGCCACCGGCACATTGGTATCCATGGACACCCGGGTAATGGCCGCAGCACTTTCATTGCTGACAATTTCGAAGTGATAGGTTTCGCCACGAATGACGGCCCCCAGGGCAATCAGTGCATCAAATTCGTAGGTTTCAGCCATTTGCGCCAGCGTCAGGCCCACTTCAAGCGCGCCGGGCACTGTCACGACCATAATGTCGCGCTCGTCGACACCCAGCTCGCCAAGTTCGGCCAGGCAGGCTTCGAGTTCGGCAAAACCAATTTCCTCGTTAAATCGTGCGCACACGATACCGATATGCAGGCCTTCGCCATTCAGATCAGGGGCGAGTGTATAGGGTTTCATAGCCATTCCTTTAAAATCAGCGGGGGTCAGAAGAAGTTTCGTAACCTGTCACGGTAAGTGCATAACCAGTCATGCTTGGCATTTTACGTGGAAGTGCGAGCAGGCGCATCTTTCCGACGTTCAGTTCACGTAATATTTGCGCGCCGATGCCATACGTGCGCAGATCGTAGCGATCATCCTTACGCGCGGTGCTCTCGGTTTCTCCCCATTTTTCCAGCGCCTCGATCAGGCCCTTTTGCGATCCCTGGCAGTTAAGCAGCACCAGAACACCGGCCGGACTGGCGGAAATGGCTTGCAGCGCCTGTGCGATGCCCCAGCTGTGCGCATTGCGCTCCAGGTCCAGCAGATCCAGTACCGATACCGGCTCATGGACGCGTACCAGCGCTTCCTGCTCGGGATCAATGGTGCCATGCACCAGCGCAATATGCCCCGCGCCCGACATGCTGTCCTGATAGGATACCGCTTGGAACTGACCGAAAGGCGTTTTCAGGGTCTTGCTGCCCAGGCGACGAATCATGGATTCATTTTCGCTGCGATACTGGATCAGATCGGCGATCGTGCCGATTTTCAGATTGTGTTCACGGGCGAAGGTAACCAGATCGGGCAGGCGCGCCATGCTGCCATCGGGCTTGAGAATTTCACAGATGACCGCGGCGGGTGTAAGGCCTGCCATGGCGGTCAGGTCGCAGCCCGCTTCAGTGTGTCCGGCGCGGATCAGCACACCGCCGGAAACAGCCTGGACCGGAAAAATATGTCCCGGATTGACCAGATCCTGGGGCTTGGCGTTTTTGGCAACGGCCGCCTGGATGGTACGAGCCCGGTCAGCGGCGGAAATACCGGTAGTGACCCCTTCGGCCGCTTCGATGGACACGGTAAAGTTGGTGCCAAAGGAGGTGCCGTTGCGCGAGGCCATGAGCGGCAGCTCCAGCTGGCGGCAACGCGCTTCGGTCAGTGTCAGGCATACCAGGCCACGGGCGTGGGTCACCATGAAGTTAATGGCTTCAGGCGTGACAAAGTCTGCCGCCATGACCAGATCGCCTTCATTTTCGCGATCCTCTTCGTCGACCAGGATGACAATACGCCCCGCCTTGAGCTCTTCGACAATTTCAGAGACGGGAGAGATGGTGCAGTCGGGCACCAGAGAAACAGGGGCGGCAGAAGTCATGATCGTGCTTGAATCCGGAAAGGCTGGGCTGGCGCGACGCACCAACAGTGGGCAAAAGCGTTATTTTACCCCTTTCGCCCCTGTAAAAGGCGGCGATGCCCCCATTCAGTCCGAGGATTGTTGGGGGCCGCGCACCACTGCGGTCACCTCGATTTCCACTTTAGCCCGGTCTTCCACCAGACCGGCCACCTGTACCGCCGTCATGGCAGGAAAATGCCGGCCGATGAGATTGCGATAATGCTCGCCGATCGCCGGATAGGCGGCCACATATTCGCGCTTGTCGGTCACATACCAGTTCATGCGGACAATATCCGATGGCACTGCCCCGCCCTCGCTGAGGACGGCCACGATATTTTCCAGGGTCTGGCGCACCTGTTCGCCCAGGTCATCGGACTCAAACTGCTGCTGCCCGTTCCAGCCGATCTGCCCGCCGACAAACAGCAGGCGGCTGCCCGCCTCGACGGTGATCATCGTGCCGTTGGCGTAGCCGCGGGGTTTGGTCCAGTCTGACGGTTGCAGTATTTCCATGTTTCAGTTCCCCATTCCATTACCGGGTTTCGGTCATTTTTCTCAGGACAAAGCGCTGCAGCTTACCGGTTTCGGTGCGCGGCAACTGCTCAACAAATTCAATTTCGCGTGGATACTTGTAGGGCGCCGCTTCCTGCTTCACATAGTCTTGCAGTTCGGCGACCAGTTCGGCGCCGGGCGTAAAGCCGTCGTTCAGAACAATATAGGCCTTGACGATTGCACCACGCTCGGCGTCGCTGCGGCCCACCACCCCGCAATCGTTCACCGCGGCGTGGGTCATGAGTACGCTTTCGACTTCCGGACCGGCAATGTTGTAGCCGGCCGAGACAATCATGTCGTCGTCGCGTGCGCGATAATAAAAGTAGCCGTCGGCGTCCATCACAAAAGCGTCGCCGGGCAGGTTCCATTGCTGCTGCACGTAGCGGGACTGGCGTTCATCGTCCAGATAACGACAGCCGGTAGGGCCGCGCACCGCCAGCCGACCAAGCGTGCCGGGTGGCACCTCGTTCATATCGGCATCGACCACCCGGGCCTGGTAGCCGGGCACCACACGCCCGATTGCGCCGTCACGGATATCGCTCCCGGTACTGGAAATATACACATGCATCATTTCCGTCCCGCCAATACCATCTGTCATATTGATGCCGCTGGCCTTTTTCCATATCTGGCGCGTGTCATCGGGCAGCGCCTCGCCGGCCGAGACGCAGACCCGCAGGGAATCGAGCGAATAGCCGTCGGCCAGGCCAGCCATCTTGCGATAGAAGGTGGGCGCCGTAAAGGTCATGGTCACCTTGTGGTCCTGAATAATCTGCAAAAAAGCGTCGGGGGTCAGCTTTTCTACCAACAGAGTCGAGCCGCCGACGCGCAACGGAAAGCACAGCAGCCCGCCCAGCCCGAAAGTAAAGGCCAGCGGCGGCGTGCCGCAGGCAATATCGGTCGCCCGGGTTTGCAGAATCTGGTTGGAAAAGGTATCGCACATGGCAAGCACATCACGATGAAAATGAATACACCCCTTGGGTTTGCCGGTCGTGCCGCTGGTAAAGGCGATCATGCAGGGATCATCGCGCAGCGTCTGTGCATCATAAGGTGCGTCGCTTTTGGTGTCGGCCCGCGCCTGCATGCTGTCTGGCGTCTGCATGCCGAACGCCATGATCTGCTGCAGCGTCGGGCAGTAGTTCGGATTATCGGGGTTGCGGCAGTGTTCCAGTTCCTGCAACAACCGCTCATCGCACAGCGCTGCCTGCGCCTGTGATATTTTCAGAATGGCGCTCAGCTCCCGGGCGCGCAACAGCGGCATGGTGGGCACAGCGACAATGCCCGCCTTCAGGCACGCCAGCAGCGCGCCAGCCATGCCCACGTTGTTGGGCCCGCGCAGCAACAACCGGTTGCCCGATACCAATCCAAGATCTTCGGTCAGCACCCGCGCCAGCTGGTTGGTCCAAAGCGCCAGCGCCTGATAGGTCATCTGCTTCTGCGTGCCGTCGTCGTGCAGCCAGCGCAATGCAATATTCTGGCCACGCCCCTGCTGCACGTGGCGATCAATCAGTTCCACCGCACTATTGAGTTTCTCTGGATAGTGCAATTGCGGCAGGTCGAACAGATACTGCGGCTGCTGCCCGTTCCCGGGCAAATGTTCAATGACAAAGCGGTCTTGCAATCCGGTCTGTGCTGTCATGGCTTGTCTCCTGTGTTGTCGGCTCAACCGGCGGCGCGGATGAGTCAGGAAGTCTTTGCTCCCGTTTCGGTTCAGTCCCGCAGTAATTCACGTGCAATAATCAGTTTCTGCACTTCGGTAGCGCCTTCGTAAATGCGCAGGGCGCGAATATCCCGGTACAACCCTTCCACACACTCGCCAGCCACCACGCCCTGTCCGCCAAACAGCTGAACGGCCTTGTCAATGACCTGTTGCGCCGACTCGGTCGCAAACATCTTGGCCATGGCTGCTTCCTTGGTGGTTCTGGCCTGGTACACGTCACGCCGCCAGGCGGCGCGATAGGTCAGCAGGCGACTGGCATCCAGCGCCGTTGCCATATCGCCCAGCGCAGCCTGGGTCAGTTGCAGATCGGCCAATACGCCGCCGAACATCTGGCGTGTCTTGCTGCGTGCCAGGGCCTCGTCTAGCGCCCTGGCGGCAAACCCGTTGGCCGCCGCCGCAACCGACGCGCGAAAAATATCCAGCACCTGCATCGCCAGCTTGAAGCCCTCGCCCTTGTTCCCCAACAGGGCCTCGGCAGGCAGACGGCATTGCTTCAGTTTAAGCACCGCCATCGGATGCGGCGCCATGACGTGAATGCGCTCGGACGTATCCAGCCCCTTCACATTGCTGTCCACGATAAACGCGCTGATACCCCGCGCACCCGGCAGAAATTCGGTGCGCGCAAAGACACAGTAAAAATCGGCAATGCCTCCATTGGAGATCCAGGTTTTGACCCCATCAAGAACATATTCGGATCCCTGCTGCGTGGCTTTACAGGACATGGCAGCCACATCGGACCCGGCATCGGGCTCGGACAGGGCGAAGGCGGCAATCAGCTCGCCCCGCGCCACGCGCGGCAGATAGGCTTTCTTCTGCGCCTCGGAGCCGCCCAGCACAATGGCGCCGCTACCCAGGCCCTGCATGGCAAAGGCAAAGTCAGCCAGGCCGTGATAGCGCGCGAAGGTTTCGCGAATCAGGCAGATCATGCGCGAATCAATTTGCTCCAGCGCACCGCCCCAGCTTCCATTGGGACCTGCAGGAACCGCATAGCGCAGCCAGCCGCCTTCTCCCATCCGACGCACCAGTTCGCGACAGGTATCATCGGTATTGCCATGCGGCACAGTGCGCAAATTCTCTTTTGCCCAGCGATCCAGTTCGACAGCAACATGGCGATGCTGCTCCTGGAAAAAAGGCCAGTCCAGAAACTCGTGATCAGGCATGCTCAGTCTCCCTCGAACACGGGTTTGTTTTTTGCCACGAAGGCATGATAGGCCCGATGAAAATCCCGGGTCTGCATGCAGATGGCCTGGGCATGGGCTTCGGCATCAATGGCGTCGTCCACACCCATATTCCATTCGTGATGCAGGCAATGCTTGGTCACGCCATTGGCAAAGGTCGGGCCCGCTGCAATCTGCGCCGCCATCGTCTGTGCGGCCGTCAGCACCTGGTCCGGCTCATGCAACTGGTTGTAGAAACCCCAGTGATGCCCTTCCTGGCCAGACATGGACCGACCGGTGTAGAGCAGTTCGCTGGCACGACCCTGGCCGATAATGCGCGGCAAAATCGCACACGCGCCCATGTCCGCACCCGCCAGGCCAACGCGGGTGAACAGAAAGGCGGTTTTGCTATCGGCCGTGCCCAGGCGAATATCGGACGCCATGGCCAGAATGGCGCCAGCGCCCGCACACACCCCTGCCACTGCCGCGATCACCGGCTGCGGGCACCCGCGCATGGCCTTGACCAGATCGCCCGTCATCTGGGTGAAGGCAAGCAATTGGGGCATCGACATCCGGGTCAGCGGTCCGATGATTTCATGCACATCGCCACCGGAACAGAAATTGCCGCCGGCGCCGGCGATCACCACAACCTTGATGTCACTGGCGTAAGACAAGGCGCGAAACAGGTCACGCAGTTCGGCATACGACTCGAAGGTCAGCGGGTTTTTTCTTTCCGGGCGGTTCAGCGTAATAGTTGCCACCTTGTGGTCAGCGCTGACCTGCCAGTCAAAATGCGTGGTCCGATAGCCTGCCAGCGGTTTGTGCTGATCCTGCATGGGGTTGATGTCATCCGAAATAGTCATCGTATATCTCCTGTTTTCCTTCTGGTGAATGCATGGATTCTTCGGCATTCACATCTGTCATCGCTGCTTTGCCTGCCGCATCAACACCTGGTGTTCCCATCTACCCGCAGGCAACTGGCCGGAGCGCGCCTTCATCCGGCCATTTTCTCGCCGCCATCGACCGGGATAGCCTGTCCGTTGATACTGGCCGACTGCGGCAGACACAGCCAGAGCACGGCATGCGCCACTTCCTCGGGTTGCACCAACCTGCCCTGCGGATTGTTGCTGGCCAATGCAGCCTTTGCCTTGTCTGCGGTCATGCCGGTTTTGGCGACCATATTGGCCACGGCACCATCGAGCAGCGACGTTTCGGTATAACCGGGGCACACGGCATTGACGGTAATATTCTTTGCTGCCAGTTCCACAGCAAGGGCACGAGTCAGACCCACCACCCCATGCTTGGCTGCACAATAAGCGGCCACATAGCCATAGCCCTTTAGCCCGGCAACACTAGCCACATTCACAATCCGCCCCCAGCCCTGCTCCAGCATGTCGGGCAGTGCGGCGGCAATGCATTGATAGGTCCCGGTCAGATTGACCTGCAGCATCCGGTTCCAGAATTCGGTGTTCATGCGGTCAAAGCGCTCGCTTTGCGCTTGCCCGGCATTGTTGACCAGAATACTGATCGGACCAAAGCGCGCCCGCGCCGCGTCAAAGACGCTGTCGATTGCCTTTTCATCTGTGATATCGGCCTGTACCGTGTGTACCCGCTGCGCGTCTGCTGAAAGGCTTGCCGCAGCCACGGCCAGGCGCTCGCCATTACGGGCCAGCAGCGTCACGCGGGCGCCGGCATCCAGCGCCAGGCGGGCCACTTCAAGCCCGATGCCCTGGCTGGCGCCGGTAATCAGCACGTGGCGATTCTCCAGGGCGGATGTAGCGGTCTGCGTCATGATGGTTTATCCGTTCTGCATTGATTGGGCCCGTTCAAACAGGGTTTCGATTTGCCGTTTGCCGGCGCTGTACTGCCGGGGCCAGTGCACTTGCGTATAACCGATCCGGGCCGTTTCGCTCAGCGTCCAGGCCGGGTTGGCCAGATGGGGGCGGCCAATGGCGCACAAATCGGCACGACCCGACGCAATAATACTGTTGACCTGATCGGCCTCTGTGATGGCGCCGACCGCCATGGTCGCAATCCCTTCCTGATTGCGGATTTCGTCTGCAAAAGGCGTCTGGTACATGCGCCCATACACCGGCTTCTGTTCGGGGCTGACCTGGCCTGACGAGCAGTCAATCAGATCGGCACCCGCCGCCTTGAAGGCGCGAGCAATAAGCACCGCATCGTCTGCCGTAATACCGCCCTCGACCCAGTCGCTGGCCGAGATACGCACATTGAGCGGCCGATCTTCAGGCCACTGTGCACGCATCGCCATAAATACTTCCAGAGGAAAACGCAAGCGGTTTTCCAACGTGCCCCCGTAGGCATCCGCGCGCTGATTGGTCAGCGGTGAAATAAAGCACGACAACAGATAGCCATGCGCGCAATGCAGTTCAAGCACGTCAAACCCCGCCTGGGCGGCAAGCCGGGTAGACTGTACAAACTGCTCGGTAATGTGCTGCATGTCGGCGGCATCCAGCGCCTTGGGCACTTGCGAGATGTCTGGCAAATACGGCAGGGACGAGGCCGAGACCAGCGGCCAGTTGCCCGATTCCAGCGGCATATCGATGCCATCCCAGGCCGCTTTGGTTGACCCCTTACGACCGGCATGGCCCAGTTGAATGCCGATTTTTGCATCCGATTGCGTGTGAACCGCCTGCACAATGCGTTGCCACGCCTGCAACTGAGTGTTGTTCCACAGGCCCGGGCAATGCGGCGTGATTCGTGCCTGAGGCGACACGCAGGTCATTTCAACCATGACCAGGCCAGCGCCGCCCAGGGCGCGCGCCAGCAAATGCTGGAAATGAAAGTCGCCGGGCACCCCGTCCACGCACGAATACATGGCCATGGGCGAGACCACGATCCGGTTTTTCAATACCACAGAGCGCAGACTGAACGGCGTCCACATGGGTGGGATCGCAGCGGTGCCGTTGTCGGTGCCTGCCGCCCTCTCAGGAGCCCTGGTCTGGCCGGCCTGACGGCTGAACCAGCTTTCAAAATGATGCATCCACTGCGGATCGCGCAGCCGCAGGTTTTCATGTGAAATACGCTGCGAGCGTGTCAGCAGCGAATAGGCAAACTGTTCCGGCGCCAGCCGGCTATAGCGCTGAACATTCTCGAACCATTCGGTGGAATTGCGCGCTGCATTCTGGATTTTCAGCACTTCGATGCTGCGTTGCGCTTCGTAGTGCGTCAGCGCCGCGCCGGTATCAGTGTGAGTGCGAAAACTGCCGGCCAGCTCGATGGCGTCTTCCAGCGCCAGCTTGGTACCCGAACCGATGGAAAAATGCGCAGTATGCGCGGCATCGCCCATCAGCACCACGGGTACAGTTTTACCGTCAGGCAGGCGCTGCTGATGCACCCACTGCTCGCATATGACGCGAGGAAACTGAATCCAGATGGCCGATCCGCGCAAATGCTTGGCATTGGATAACAGCTTGTGACCGTCCAGCCACGGTGCAAAGAGGGCCTCGCAATAGGCAATGCCCTCCTCCTGCGACATAGTATCGATCCCGGCAGCGCGCCACGTTTCGTCCCTGGTTTCCACGATGAAGGTGGACATGCCCTCTTCATATTGATAAGCGTGCGCCTGAAACCAGCCGTGTTCTGTATTGACAAAGGCAAAGGTAAACGCATCAAACGTCTTTTGCGTGCCCAGCCAGACAAAACGGCAGCGCCGGGTGTCGATATCCGGTTTGAATGTATCGGCATAGCGCGTGCGGATGCGACTATTGATGCCGTCGGACGCAATCACCAGGTCCGCATCGTAGTCCATTGCCACGGCCTGATCATCTTCGGCCACGGTCTCGAACACCAGTTCCACGCCAAGATCCAGGCAGCGCTGCTGCAGGATATTGAGCATCTTCTTGCGGCCGATGCCGATAAACCCGTGTCCGCCGCTACGAATCGTGGTCTGGCCGATATGAATATCGATATCGTCCCAGTGATTGAATTGGCGGATGATTTGTTCCGCCGTAGGCAGATCGGCCTTTTTCAGGTTTTCCAGCGTCGCGTCAGAAAACACCACCCCCCAGCCGAAAGTATCAAACGGACGGTTGCGCTCAATGATCACTACCCGATCCTGGGGATTGCGTTTTTTCAACAGCAGCCCGGCATATAAACCAGCCGGGCCGCCACCGATACATACAATATTCATGACAGATCCTTTGAATACGGTCTGTGGCCGTTGCCTGCCCCGCCGCTGTATTGCTGGCGCCGCCGGACAGACACAAGAGTGCAGCACTATGGCTTTGCCTCTTTCACAATTGTGATTTATTTTAAGTTTAAACTAATTTATAATGCACTACAAACTTTTTTTAAACAGGCGACAATGGCTGCCTCATGCCAGGCGTGAGCACCCGAACGAACCGGACTGCGTTTACAATTGGGCCGGCCCCACATGAACGGCTATGTCGTTTTATTTACGTTTATTTCAGCAGGAGCAGTTATGCAACACGATCTGGAAACCCGCGCCGCAACCATTGATCACTCTGAATTGCGTCTGTGGCTGCGCCTGCTTACCTGCACCAGCCTGATCGAAAATCGCATCCGCAATTATCTGCGCGTGCAATTCGATTGCACCCTGCCGCGCTTTGACCTGATGGCGCAACTGGCCAAGGAGCCGCAAGGCATGCGGATGGGAGATCTGTCCGCAAGACTGATGGTCAGCAACGGCAACGTGACTACCATTGCCAATCAGCTGGAAAAAGAAGGGCTGATCCTGCGCAAGGTCAGCAGTGAAGATCGCCGCAGTACCTTTTTACGACTCAGTGCAAAGGGACGCCGGCAATTTGACCAAATGGCCTCGGCTCACGAAGCCTGGCTCCAGGACATGTTCAGCGATATGCCCAAGAGCAATCAGAAGGATCTGTACACGCTGCTGGCTGATCTGAAACAGGCAGCGCTTGCATCGCAACAGTGACATAACTGTTGCCGGGACGCCGTTCCCGGCGGGCTTGGGACATGATCTGGCCGGCCCCCGGCGGCATGATATGGTTTGCCCTGCGTGCGCCCCATTGGATGGCATACTTGCCATGCCGATGCCAGGTCGAGAACGCATGGCCTGAAGACAGTTGCAGTCGTGCCCGCGTTCAGCCACGACACGACGTTGCAACTTTGCAGCTATCGGCATTTTCACCACCGCTGCCGCCGGCGGCAATCGGGTAAAATAGTCTTTTTGACGATACCGCCCTGGCATCAACTGGCGATATCTTTTTTTGGAGCAGTCCGGATGAATGCCGCAACGATTCAGCAGAACGATCACTCAGTCCACCAGACAGATCTGTTGGTGATCGGTGGCGGGATTAACGGGACCGGCATTGCGCGCGATGCTGCAGGACGCGGCCTGTCCGTATTGCTCTGTGAACAGGATGATCTGGCCAGCGCCACCTCGTCGGCCAGCAGCAAACTGATTCATGGCGGCCTGCGCTATCTGGAACAATACGAATTTCGCCTGGTGCGCGAAGCGCTTGCCGAGCGCGAAGTATTGTTGAATATTGCCCCTCATATCGTGCGCCCCCTGCGCTTCGTGCTGCCGCACGATCACACCCTGCGTCCCGTATGGATGATCCGTGCCGGGCTCTTTCTCTATGATCATCTGGCCCGGCGCTCGGCGCGCCTGCCTGGCTCTCGTCATATCCGCCTGGACGATGACTCGCCATTTGCCCGGCCAATGAGCGAACGTCTCAAACAGGGTTTTATATACTCCGATTGCCAGGTGGACGATTCCAGGCTGGTCGTGCTCAACGCCATGGATGCGCAGGCGCGTGGCGCGCAGATTCTGACAGGAACTACCTGCACCGGCGCACGCATTGAAGACGGTCGCTGGCTGGTGACGCTGCAGGATGCCACGGGCCGCCACTCGCAAGTGAGCGCCAAAGTGCTGGTCAACGCCGCCGGTCCCTGGGTTGAAAACGTACTCAAGACAGTACACGACCCCGATGCGCAGCCACGCAATCACCTGCGCCTGATCAAAGGCAGCCACCTGGTTACGCACAAGTTATACGAAGGCGATCATGCCTACATCCTGCAAAATGATGACAAGCGGATCGTTTTTATCACTCCGCATCGCGATGCCTATTCCATGATCGGCACCACCGATGTAGATTTCAACGGCGATGCGCGCACTGCGCATATTTCCGAAGAAGAAACCGAGTACCTGCTGTCGGTGGTCAATCGGTATCTGCAACAACCGGTGCAGCGCGACGATATTGTCTCAAGCTGGGCCGGCGTGCGGCCATTGTATGATGACGCCCAAGGCAAAGCGGCTGCCGTCACCCGCGATTATGTCTTTGATGTGAGTGGCGGCAAAGACGGCGAACCCGCCATGCTATCGATCTTTGGCGGCAAAATCACCACCTATCGCAAACTGGCCGAACATGCACTGGAAAAACTGCAGCCTTTTCTGCAACAGGGACCGGCCTGGACTGCCACGGCACCGCTGCCGGGCGGCCAATTGCCCGACCTGGACCCGCAGCGCTATACCCAGCACTTGCAGACGCGCTACCCTTGGCTGGATGCCGCGCTGCTCGCCCGTCTGGTGGCGGCCTATGGCTCTATGACAACTGAAATTATCGGCGATGCCGATTCCGTTGCCGGCCTGGGCATGCATTTCGGACACGGCCTGTACGAGGCCGAAGCGCGCTGGCTGATCAATCGTGAATGGGCGCAAAGCACCCAGGATATCCTGTGGCGCCGCACCCGGCTGGGCCTCAAGTTCAGCGTCGGGCAACAACAAACGCTGGAACACTGGCTCACCGGCAGAACCCTGGCGGCGGCAACGGCGCGCAACGCGTTTTTTGAAGCCGCCCCGTCACGCTAGGCCGATCCCTCCAGACTAATCACGCTAACCCGGCACCCTGACCTTGTCCCGCCCTTCAGCCACGCCCGCCCGGCCACCGGAGGCGACCGGCATCCAGCTGTTTACATAACATATCGTGCATGGCATGAAGGGACCGCATGCAAAACCCCTGGTGGCGGGACAGGCATTGTATTTCTTATTTATGACATGTCATCAAATATGCATGGCCACAGTGTTATGATCCTTGCTATAAATCCCACCCTCTTTGCAGTATAACTACATCAATAATGACTATGTCTGAACAGGAACTCAAGCTACATGTGCCTGCCGTTGCGGCTGCGCAAGTAGAAAAGGCGCTGAAAAATGCGAAGTGCGAAACCATTTCACTGCGCGCCATGTATTTTGATACAGCAGATCGCGAACTGGCCAAATCAAAAATCGCCATCAGGCTGCGCCTGGAAGGCGACAATTGGGTACAAACGCTGAAAATGCCCGGCAGCAACGCGTTGACCAAACTGGAACTGAATCACAGCCGCCCCAGCCCGGTGCTGGATTTGAGCTTGTACGCAGGCACGCCGGCAGAAGCCGCCCTGCTCAAACTGGCCAAGCCGCTGGAACTGCGTTACGAAACTGATATCACCCGGTTGTATCGCCGCCAGCGTACGCGCAAGGGCACCATAGAAATCGCCTTCGATACCGGTGTCATCCGTGCAGCGGAGCTGGAATTGCCGGTATCCGAAGTGGAGTTCGAATTGGTTTCGGGCTCGCCTGAAGCAATTTTTGAGATCGGAAAAAAATGGCTGTCGCAATATAAACTGATTCTGGACTTGCGCAGCAAGTCACAGCGTGGTGATGCCCTGGCTCAGTCCGCGGCAAATATCAGGCGCACAGACACCGCTACCGTGAAGAACGCGGTGCGCGACAGCGAAGTGCTGCGTTTCTGGGCACCTCGCAAGGCGCGCGCTTACGAGATAGACAAACAGGACAGCGCCACGCAGGCATTGGTCTCGGTCACGACTGAGTGCCTGGAACAAATCTGCGCCAATGCCGGCGCCCTGGCCGAAATTGATACGCTGGGCATTGTTGAAGTAGGCCGCCCCGAGCATGTGCATCAATTGCGTATCGGCATGCGGCGCCTGACCAGCAACTGGAAGTTGTTTACCGGCCTGGCCTGGCTGCCGGAACAGCAAGTGCGTGATGAACTTCGCGTGCACCTGAGTCGCTTCGGCGCCACGCGTGATCTGGACGTGATGCTCGCGACCGTGGTGCCGGTCCTGAATGACGCCGGCATGCCTGCCATGCAGTTCAGTTCGCACGCAGACGGCGCCACGCCACACGACATCGCCAAAGACCCGTTATTTCAGCAATGGCTGCTGCGGTTGCTGCAATGGACGGTACTGACGCCTACAACCGATCCGGTGGCTGCCATCGAGGATGACGCCGAACAGCTTCAAATGGACGAGGTTGAAGACGCGCAATCGGCCGATCAGGCGCAGGATGAGCCGACAACCGTCGAACAGAGCACACAGACAGCAGCGGCGTCCGCAACCGCCGGTGCCGCAAGCCAGATTGAACCGATCATTATCCCCCTGACGCCACTGCCCCACGGTCGCCCCATTCTGCGCAGATTGCTGGAACAGCGCCTGAACAAATGGAACAGGCAAATCGTGCGTCATTGGAAAACCGAAGATAAATCGGATATAGAGGCCTATCACGATCTGCGCAAGCGCATTAAACGCATGCGTTACGCCCTGAATGTGTATGAGGGCTTGCGCCCCAATTGCAATCTGAGCGGGTATGTAAAAAAGCTGGCAGCAGCGCAGGAAGTATTCGGCCATCTGAACGATATGTCTACTGCGCTCACGTTCTTCAGTGCTCATACGCAAACCCATCCCGGCGCCTGGTTCGCCGTGGGCTGGCTTACCGCTACGCTTGAATCGCTGAAACACCAGGCCGATGACGCGCTGACACATATCCCCGCAAAAATCCGCTACGACTAACGCACCACCCGATCGTGCTCATGGTCAGCACCCATACGACAAAAGCACCCTGCAAGTGCGGATGATTTATCCGGACTTGCAGGGTGTCTTTTTGTACTGAATCGTTTTTGTACTAAAGGATTACTCGAGGGATCTTAAGGAGATAACGGCCATGGATCGCTTCAGTCGCACTGCAAGCTCATGACCGTTATCACGGCTATCTGAAGGAAACAAGCCTGCCCCCACACAAGAAACGCTTGCCCTGCGACAGGCAGGCTGCGTGTACAGGGCGCGTCAGGTTGAGCGATAAGCCTGTGGCTTGATTCATATGACGCCGAACATGCCCCCTTGGATGAGGGCGCTCCCCTTTGGGCGATTAATCGCCCAGCAGCGCACCGGCAAATTCGGATGCCACAAAGGGTTGCAGATCCTGCAATGACTCGCCCACGCCAATCCAGTAAACAGGCACGGGCCGTACCCCCTGACTGCCCGCAGCCACGGCGGCCAGCGTACCGCCTTTGGCCGTACCGTCCAGCTTGGTCACGACCAGCCCGGTCAGCGTCAAGGCCGCATCAAAAGCCTTGATCTGGGAAATGGCGTTCTGGCCGGTATTGCCGTCCACCACCAGCAGAATCTCATGAGGGGCGTCGCCATCGGCCTTGCCGATCACGCGCTTGATTTTCTTGAGCTCTTCCATCAAATGCAACTGCGTGGGCAACCGGCCGGCGGTATCGACCATGACAATCGACGCCTTGCGGGCCCGTCCGGCATTGACCGCATCGAATGCCACCGCAGCCGGGTCACCGCCATCCTGCGCGATCACCGCTACATTGTTGCGCGAACCCCATTCAATCAGTTGTTCGCGCGCCGCGGCACGGAAAGTGTCACCAGCGGCCAGCAACACACTGTGCCCCTGCGCCTGAAAATGGTGGGCAAGTTTGCCGATGGAGGTCGTTTTGCCTGCGCCGTTCACGCCCGCAATCATCACAACACGCGTCTGCCCGGTGCCTGCATCAAACGGCTTTTGCAGCGGGGCCAAATGCTCGGCCAGTAGATCTCGCAATGCGTGCTTGACGGTTTGCGCGTCTTCAATGCGTTCCTTTTTCACCTTGTTGCGCAGTTTTCCCAACAGCGATTCGGTCGCTTCCATCCCCGCATCGGCCATGATCAGCGCGGTTTCCAGCTCTTCAAACAGATTTTCATCAACTTTGACGCCCACAAACAGCGAACTGATATTCGAACCGGTTCTGGACAGCCCATCCTTCAGGCGCGCCAGCCAGGACTTGCGGTCAGATTTGGGACGCTGTGCCGTGCTGGACGCTCCCGGCGCTTGCTCGGCCGTCGCAATAGCGTCGGGTGTGGCGGATATTACCGGTGTTGCTGGTGTTGCTGGTGTTGCTGGTGTTGCTGGTGTTGCTGGTGTTGCTGGTGTTGCCGGTGTCGCTGGTGTTGCCGATGTCGCTGGTGTTGCCGATGTCGCTGGTGTTGCTGGTGTCGCTGGTGTTGCCGGTGTCGCTGGCACCGGGCGAGCCTCGGACTTTGCCGCAATTGCGGAGCCCTCGGACGCGGGTGCTTGTGCTGCAGCCGGTGCAATAGAGGGTTGCTGCACATGCTCTGCTGCCGAAACGTTTTTTTGTTCGCCTTGTACCGCGGTGTTGGCCACAGCGCCGGACGCCTGGCCCGCAGGCGGCGACAAAACGGCCTCCATGGGCTTTTTCAAGGTGGCCGCCTTTTCGGTCAGATTCACATGAACCGGCGGAGTCGAAGGCGCAGACTGCACTTTGCGCTGCGCTTGCGGCGGCAGGGAAGATGGCGAAGGCGTGGACGCAGCAGTCGGGGCCACTGAAGCAGCCGGCACTGACGGTGTTTCGGCCGATGCAGTCGCGCCCGTCTCGTGCGCGGGCGGTTCCTGAACGGGTGGCTCTTTGGACGGCGGCTCCTGCGGGGGTGGCTCAACGGGCGTCGGCGGCTCTTTGGCCGGCGGGTCGGGTAAAGTGGGCTCCCTGACGGGCGGCTCCTGTGCGGGCGGTATGTCCTGGCCCGCTTGCTCAGCCTCTACTGGCTCCGGGGCAATAGTATGCTCAGGCACCGGCATAAGGGCCGCGCCTTCTTCAAGCGTCTCGGGCTGACGGGTCTCAAGCACCGGTTCAACGGGCTTTTCAACAAGCTCGCTGGATTTCTTTTTACGTTTGAAAAAACTGAACATAGGTTGTCGCAGGAAAGTGAATACTACAATAACAATAGGATTTCCTATTTTAACAGTGTACGTCGCAACAATGATGAAACCAGCAAACCGCCCCGCAGGCACATCCGGCAAACGCCAGACCATCCGAATTATCGGCGGTCAATATCGTCGCTCGCAGATCCCGGTGGTTGATGCCGACGGCTTGCGACCAACCTCGGACCGCATCCGGGAAACGCTGTTTAACTGGCTGCATTATCTGTGGGATGGCAGGTTCGACGATAAATCGGTGCTGGACCTGTTCGCCGGCACGGGTGCGCTGGGCTTTGAGGCCGCCTCACGTGGCGCCGCGCATGTTCAAATGGCCGAAACCAGTCCGGCGGCACTGGCCACATTGCGCGCCACGCGCGACAAATTGCAGGCCAGCCAGGTGCGCATCAACAGCGCAGACGCGTTTCTGATGCTAAAACGCATGGATGCCTCCAAGTTCGACCTGGTGATGCTTGATCCGCCCTTTGCCGGCAAGCTGTTTGACCGCATCTTTCCCTTTCTGCCGGCCATTGTCAAACCGGGCGGCCTGGTCTACATCGAATCGGACCAGCCCGAAGACCCGGGCCCCGACTTTCCGGCCATCCGGCAGGGCAAGGCCGGGCAGGTGTATTATCAGTTACACGAACGCCTTATTGCACCGCACAAAAGCGAGTAAATACCTTATAATCGACGTTCCTTTAAACGCTCGGGCCGGTTTTCGGCCTCTTTCCCGGCATCGATCGGGAGCAAACGGAGCTCATGATGATCACTGCTGTATACCCAGGGACATTTGATCCTCTCACCCGCGGACACGAGGATCTGGTCCGACGCGCAGCCGGGCTGTTTGATCATGTTGTGGTTGGCGTCGCCGTCAGCGCAGGCAAGAATCCGCTGTTTACTATCGAAGAGCGCTTGCAGATTGCCGAAGAGGTTCTGGGCCACTATCCTAATGTCTCTGTCAAAAGCTTTGGCGGACTGCTCAAGGATTTTGTACGCAAGGAAGACGCCCGCATCATCGTGCGTGGCCTGCGCGCCGTATCCGACTTCGAATATGAGTTCCAGATGGCCGGCATGAATCGCCACCTGCTGCCCGACGTGGAAACGCTGTTCATGACCCCGTCCGACCAGTACCAGTTTATTTCCGGCACATTTGTCCGTGAAATTGCCCTGCTCGGTGGCGAGGTGGGTAAATTTGTATTCCCGTCGGTCGAGCGCTGGCTGCAGGAAAAATCCCAGGCCCGCCTGGCTGCCAGAAACGAGCAGGCGCCCGAGGGCGAATAGGCAAACCACGCCAGAGCGAACGTCGGCAACCGCACCCGAATGGGTCGCCGGCACCCCGCGGCCCATTAACCCTGACAGGCTTGCCTGTTTTCAGGTATTTATCCAACCATTGGCGTACACTGTCATTGTGTATAAACTAAAGCGCCGGAAAGATTATGGCCCTGCTGATTACCGATGAATGCATCAACTGCGACGTCTGCGAACCGCAGTGTCCCAATGAAGCCATCTATATGGGTGTGGATTTCTATGAAATCGACCCTGCCAAGTGCACCGAATGCGTCGGGCACCATGGCGAGCCGCAATGTCAGGTCGTCTGCCCTGTCGAGTGTATTGAGATCAATCCGGAATGGAAAGAATCCCAGGATATGCTCATGGCCAAATTCTACAAGCTGACAGCGGTAGCCTGACAACCCGCCTCGCAACGGCCCGCGGCTTATGCGGGCGTGCCGCCTAACCTATCACCCCTGATTGTGCACCCGCCGCCAAGAATGACGACGGCAGAAATGTAACGACCGTCGACAAGGCGTCAAGCGTTCAGGTCTTCATCGGGGTGCAGCTTGACCAGCCGAATCGGCCGCTCCAGCAGCTTACTGAACCACGCATCGGCCAACTGCCCTTCGCTGACCACACGCAAGGCACGCCCGTCAAGCTGCGCCTCTTCAAAAGCATCCTCATCATCTTCCAGCACATCTACCGGGATATCCAGCCGCAGCATGCCTGGTGCGCGGATGACCAGGTAGTCGAAGCGGATGGAAAGTTCGATTTGTTTCAATGCCGGGTCGTCCCGGCCAAGCGCCTGCGACTGCTCGTCAACAAGCAGCCAGCGCAGTTGCGCTGCAGGCTTGACCGGCCCCGCTATGGGCGGGCATTGATAAATAGGCTGAAAATCGGATGTTGTCATAATGCAGAGTCGAAAAGGAAAAAGGCCCGCTTAAACAGAGAAATAGAGGAAAAACCCGCCTATTTGGCCGGAGCCGGAGCAGGAGCGGGCTTGGGCTCGGCCGGGGTTGCCGGCGCAGTTGCTGCCGGTTTATCACCCGCCGCTGGTGTGTCGGGTGCGGCCTGGCCTGCGGGCGCAGACTGCGCGGGCGGCGGATTACTACTATCTGTTCCCGCTTCAGGCTTGGTCGGCGTCGGCGCAGGCTGGCCCTCTGTCGCAGCGCCAGGCTGCGCCTGTGGCTCGGGCACTGCGGCTTTCTGAGCCGCTGCCTGCTCGGCCGCCTGCTTTTGAGCCTCTGCTTCTTTATCCTTGCGCTGCTTGACGAACTGACCCAGCGGCGAATTATTCAACCGCTGCCATTTAACCTTCAACTGCGCACTCTCAGGCGTTCCGCTCAACTCGAACGGCAAGGTCACCTGTTTGATGCTCACCCGCAGCCCATCCTGGTTCAACGTGACCGGTTGGCGCGTGACAAATTTGCCAGGGAACGAAAACTGGTTATTGATCAGGTTGTATACCGCCAGATTGTCATCGGCCTGAATCAGCAAGGGATCGGTCAGCAGGCTGAAATGCGTAAAATGCAATTCGCCGTTATCGAGCACCAGCTTGGTTTTTAGCGTTTTATACGGCGTCTTGGCTGCCGGATCAAATTTCCAGGTGCCTGCCTGCTCAATGTTGTTGGCGTATGCGGCAGGATCGGCAAGCATCGGCGCCAGATCAAAGCCACTGATCGCGCCGTCACTGGCCTGGCCTTCGAGTGAACCAGTGGCATTGGTGAGCCAGTTGGCGCCTTCGGGCGCGTTTCTGGAGGCAAAGACCAGCGCGAAGGTGCCCGTGCCTGTCATGACCGGATTCATGCCCAGTCCCTTGAGCAGCGGTTCAAGGGATACGTCCTGGAAATTGAGTTTGGTCGTGACCTCGTCGTCCTTCATATTGATCAGCGCATCACCCTGTACCTGTCCGTCGAAAATACTGGATTTGATATCGGTGATACCCAACTGGTCTTTGGTGAAGTTCAGGGCCGCCGTCACATCGTTATACACCACGCCATGATAGGTAATCTGCTTGAGACTGGCAGTACCGGACCCGATGAGTGAACCCATCAGGTCGCTGACCAGATTGCGCACGGCCGTGGTGGCAGGCTTGGCTTGGGCCGCTTGGGGCGCAGCGGGCGCCTTGGTGTTGCCGGGAGCAGCGGCGGGCGCGGCAGCGTCCGACACGTTGTCGATCAGCTCGTCCAGATTCACCGAATCGGCGCCCACGGCAAAACGCACGTAAGGCTCATCAAACCTGGAAATATTGCCGTCAAAACTGAATTTGCCGGAGTTGATGACGGCATCGGCCTTGAAGCTGGCGACACTTTTGAGGAAATCGGCGCTGAAGGTGCCGATAACGGGAATGTTCTGCTCACGCGTTTCCACATCCTTGAGCACCACATTGCCGCTCATGGCCGACAGCGCAACCAGACGACGCGCCAGGTCCATTTTGGCCGGCGAAGAAACATTGAAATTGACCGCGCGTTTATTGCCACGGGCGTACGCGCCATCCAGCTTGATCTGGGCCACATTCAGCGCCTCGGATGTGCCGCTGATGCCCTCCATGCGGAAGTTGACGCCGAACTGTTCCTTGCCCTTTATCCGGACAGACCCGGTCAGCGGCTTGCCACCGGCACCGGTAGGCGAAATATCCAGCGCCGGCGAATTGAGCACCCATTCATAGCTCTCGTCATCTTCATCAGAGGCGGTGCCCTTGACGGCGAAATTGGTCATCTGCAATAGCGGCGCAGTGGAGTCAAAATTCAGCTTGGGCGCAGCCAGGCTCATATCCAGATTACGCAACCCGGTGCCCTTGGCCCCCTTGCCCGAAATGGTCAGATCAATACCCGATCCGGTGAGCGCGTGCGCAAAACTGTCCACTTCAAAATCGCCGGTCAGCGTGCCGGTTTGCACATCCACAGCACCCACAACGCCCTTGATATTGGCTTCCAGATTGCGCGCCGTATACAGCTTGGTGACCGGATCCAGCTTGACCAGACCCTGGATATTCACGCTGGCATTGGCAACCGGTCTTGCGCCTTCCAGATTGCCCGTCACCGACACATCGAACGGCTGATCAAACGTGACCCGGCCGGTATTGACCGTCATCCGGTTCAGGCGCATATCCAGATTGTTCAGCCGGTCCTTGTAGAAAATGGCGCCATTTTGCACTTCAAGCCCGGCAATATCGATTTTGAAATCGGTTTTTTTGGGTTGTGGCAAAACGCTATTGCTCTCGGCAGCCGAGGCGGGGGCCGGACGGATTTCATCGCTTTTGAAGCGCGGATCGGCCGTCTCTAAGGATGGCGGACTCTGGGTCAGCAGGTCCTCGAAGTTGAAATTGCCTTTTTCATCGCGCACGATCCAGCCCTTTAAGCCAGACACGGCAACATGATCGACCACCAGCCGGTTCGAGATGAGCGGCCAGATGGCCACGGCAAAACGGGCGCTATCGATAGAAGCAAAGGTGGTGGTGGAATTGGGCTCGGACAGCGAAATTTTTCGAACCGACAGGCCGATACGCGGGAACAGGGACAGTTCCAGGTCGCCCTCGATAACCATGGTGCGGTTGTATCGTTCCTGCACGATGCTTTCGATCTTGTGTTTATAGGCGTTCGGATCGAACGTCAATAAAAAGACGGCTGCACCGACAAAGGCAAACAGCATCAGCACCACAAGGCCGATCAAAATTCTTTTAAGCCAGGCTTTCATGGGCGGCTTGATCTCTCATTCATAATAAGTGGGAACAGCCCGCTCAAGGACCGTCTGTCATTCCGATAAACGCAGCCGCCTGAGGCAATGCCACCACGAGTGTAACGTGGACATAAGCGGGGAACATGCGCGCAGGAAGTTGCCAAACCGCATTACCCATGCCAGTGGTTACCACACAAAAATGCGCGGAATCCCACCGTCATGGCCGCACTGTAGATTGGCCATCGAGACGCGCAGCGCCGGTGACATGCCTGCCGTGACATTTGCTCATGCGCTTCATGCAATGCATATCGCAAGCGGCGCTGCTTTTCATATAAAGAAAAGCGTGCACCGCCTGCCGGTTGAGCTCACGATCGTGCCGTGCCTGCCGGATCTGCCTGTCTGGATTTATCGGGCTGTTATTTTGATTATGCTAACAGATATGGCACTCGAATGCAGGCAGAACAGGACTATTTGAACAGCGAGGAAAGCGAATTGAGTACTTCGTTCTCGCCACGCGCCTGCCCATCGGCCGGAATCTGGCCCTCCGGTGTGGATTTGTCGACCACTTGCGGCAAAATACCCGACAAGGTTCCCAGAATATCTTCACGGGGCTGGCCCGATTGCTGGGCGATGCTATCGACTGTATCGGCCCCCAGTGCAGTATCAACCTGCTGTGGGGAAATTTCACGGTTTTCGCCCTGGTTGACCCAGGAATTGAAAATATCGCCCAGACCACCGCGCTGGAATTTTTCGGCCAGACCACCCAGGCCGCCCTGCTGGTTGTTGATCACGGACAAAATCACAGGCAACAACGCACTTAACGCGCCCAGATTGATGCCATTGCCCAGGCCACCCAGGCCACCCAAGCCACCCAGACCACCCATGTCTTCCTGCTGCGCAGCGGGCGCCTGATCTGCCGGGGCCTGCCCGGATGCTACCTGGCCTTCCTGTGTTTGTTCACTTTGTGGCTGCTCTGCAGGCTTTTTACCGCCGCCCAGTACAGCATTGACTGCATCCAGAATTCCCATGATCTTTCCTTGATTGAGTAAGAAGAGGAATTTTGACTATAACACCGGAATAGGACCGCATCATGAATGTTATTTATCTGATAAACATTTGATACAGATGAAATTATTGTTATTGCAAGTCAGTCAGCTGGCTCAGCCCGCCCAAAAGACAGCCCGCAGGCCGACCGGCCAGAAACAGTAAAGCCGCGAACAGGCGCGGCTTTACTGGGTTTGAGAAAGCATGATAAGCCTTCCCAGGACAATACGAACTTATACGTTGAACAGGAAGTTCAGCACATCGCCGTCCTTGACGATATACTCCTTGCCCTCGGCCCGCATTTTGCCGGCTTCCTTGGCGCCCTGCTCGCCTTTATGCGTAATAAAGTCTTCATAGGCAATGGTCTGGGCGCGAATAAAGCCGCGTTCGAAGTCTGTATGGATGGCAGCGGCGGCACGCGGGGCGGTATCGCCTACATGAATCGTCCAGGCGCGCACTTCCTTGACGCCAGCGGTGAAGTAGGTCTGCAGGCCCAGCAGGCGAAAGGCAGCGCGGATCACACGGTTCAAACCCGGCTCCTCCATGCCCATGTCTTCCAGAAAGACGTTTTTGTCCTCATCGTCCAGGTCGGCGATTTCGGCCTCGATTGCCGCGCAAACGGCCACCACCGGCGCATTTTCCCTGGCGGCAAATTCCTGTACCGCAGCCAGATGCGGATTGTCGGTAAAACCGTCTTCCTTCACATTAGCCACGTACATGGCAGGCTTGGCGGTAATGAAACAGTACGGCTTAATCAGATCCAGATCATCTTTATCCAGATTCATGGAGCGGATAGAGCGGGCCTCATTCAGGACGGCAATGATCTTTTCCAGCAGGCCAGCCAGGCGTTGCGCTTCTTTGTCGCCCGCGCGACCGGTCTTCTGGGCGCGCAGCATCGCCTTTTCGGCGGTGCTCATGTCGGCCAGCGCCAGCTCGGTGTTGATCACTTCGATATCGGAAATCGGATTGACCTGACCGGCCACGTGAATCACGTTTTCGTCCTCAAAACAGCGCACGACGTGGACAGTCGCATCCGTCTCGCGGATGTTGGCCAGAAACTGATTGCCCAGGCCCTCGCCCTTGGAGGCGCCCGCCACCAGACCGGCAATGTCCACAAACTCGACCGTGGCCGGCAGAATGCGCTCTGGCTTGACCACTTCGGCCAGTTTATTCAGGCGCTCATCGGGCACTTCCACGATCCCGACATTGGGTTCGATGGTGCAGAACGGATAGTTTTCCGCCGCGATGCCCGCTTTGGTCAGGGCGTTAAAGAGCGTGGATTTGCCCACGTTGGGCAGTCCGACAATCCCACATTGAAGAGCCATTGAATTTCCTTAGATAACAAGCATATACGAACCCCGCATCGGCACCGTAAAGGGGTCCGATGAGCGAATTTGCGTATGTTTAGCATGGGTCGCAGTTTATAGACAAAACCTGAAAATCAGCACGTTATTCAACGATTTTGTGCGAGTTTTGTAAAAAAATGATTGTAACCCTGTCCGACACTTTCCTTCTCCGAATGACCCCTTCGACGACAAGAATGGTCAGAGCCAGAGATTTTTTGAACGCGCACCTAATTATCAAGCAGGCTTGGTGTCTTATATTTGCCCCGGGTAAGTAGTTGCAGCAGCGAGTGAGTCTTCTTAATATTTAAAAGTTTTTAGCTATTATTCATTGTGCTTAATAAGAAGCCCATGACAGTTAAACCATATATATCTAAATATGCCGTTATAGAAGGTCCATGCGACGACGCCAGTTTCGGCATATTTCCTCACCTGAAAGGTCGTGGCTATCACTATTGCGAAGCACCTATCTTTCTATACTATGGCGAGCACAAAAGCACCCATCACGGCTTCGGCTTGTATCACATTTGGGAACAACGTCTCAGGATTGAATTTAACCTGTCAATGAAAACTGCAGCGCCATTCCTTATGGGTGAAATAAAGACCATCCTGTCAAAGGCCAACATTCATTGTGAATTTGAACATCCTGGCGGCAATCACCGTGCTGTCGTGATCGCGCATGCAACCTACAACACGGTCGTCATGTAATATCTTGACCGAAAGCAAGTGTATTCCATAGTGACATGGTTTTCACGGAATTTCAGAAAACCCAAAAAACCTCGCATAGGGAGCATTGCTATTGACTATGGAACATGACAAGACCGGTTAGCACAAACAAAAGGCCCTCAAATGATGAGGGCCTCAATTCTGTATTAGTTAAGATAGCCGAGCAACCTTCTTAGTCTGTATATGCAAGCCGCCTTGCATAGTGCTGTCGTCGGCGCACGAACCAAACCTGCGTTCATGCTGCTATCATCAGGCTTACCGATTTCGCCTGCTGTCAGGGGATACGCTGGACCAGTGATCGGGGTCAAATTCCAGCTTCCAAACTTCCTACAGTAATACGGAACAATACGATTATTAATCCATGTTATACGAAAATTTTATCAAAAAACACAATTCTGGACAATGAGAGACTCACGTAGCTCAGTCATACAGGAACAACACAGGCATTCACAGTTACCATTCCAGGCATCAAATCTGCAAGACGCTCGCAACCGTCTGAACGGGCAAAACGCACCTCAAAATACCCTTGCGGGCGCCTGGAAATTATATTCAGAACGAAAGCGTCGAACAAACGACCCATGTCACTGCGGCGCGTCAACCATCTGAATGATCTGGATCAAATTACCGCAGGTATCGTCAAACACCGCCATCCGCACCGGCCCTGCATCCATGGGCTGCACCGTAAAGCGCACGCCGCGCCGGGTTAACCGGTCAACCTCGGCGTCCAGATCGTCCACTGCAAAGGATGCGGCAGGTATGCCGTCCCGGACCAGGGCCGCTTTGTATGGCGCCACTGCCGGGTGCGCGCCTGGCTCAAGCAACAGTTCCACGCCCTTGGGCTGCTCTCTGGATACGACTGTCAGCCAGCGATAGTCGCCTGCGGGTACGTCATGCTTTAGCTGGAAGCCCAGAATATTAGTGTAAAAATCCAATGCCCTGGACTGATCATCAACAAACACGCTCGTTACATAAATTCGCATGCGCTGCTCCTGTTCATGGATTGCGATTGATTGAATATGCTCCTACTGCCAGCGGCCACGTGCACATGGCCAGATAAAGCAAATGCCAACGGCACCGCAACCCGACGTCTCTCGCAAGTTCTACCGGCCCTGCAGCATCAGCCAGATCAGCAACAGCGGCCCGCCATTGAACATCATATGCATCAGGATCGATGTGCCGATTCCGGAACGCACGCGCATCCAGGCCAGGACCACTCCGGTCATCCATTGCGGCATGACCATGACCGGATACATCCACCACGGCGTATCGTTCAGCTTGAAATTATTCAGATGCACAAAGGCAAAAGCCAGCACCGACAGATGAAAGATCCAGGGAAACCATTGTACATACAGTTTGCGTATGTGCCACGGCAGCGCCTGGTCATGACCGACGAAGCCTCTGAACTTGAGGGCCGCAAGCAGCGCCAGCACCAGGATAAATGCGCCGGCACTCAGCCATGACGGGCCCGAAAAGACCACCATCATCATCACCGGCAATACCCACAGAATCGCTCGGGGATAACGCAAGCTGTAGCGAAACAGCATCTCTTCGACCAGCGGCGCCCATAGCACCGCCATCAGCCAGGGGATATTATCCGGATCCAGCCGGTGCTGGGCGCCACCACTTTCTGCTGCGCTCAGGGCCAAGGGCGCCAGAACGAACAGATTAACAAACCATAACAGGGCCACCCATGACAGCATGCGGGCGAAACGCACATTCGGATACCAGTCGCGCCACCAACCCGAGCCGCCGCCCCGCTGGGCAATGCGTGGGGTAAAGCGCGGCCTGCGCACAAAGCGCAGAAACACTTTAAGGTCGGCGCCGAAAGTAGCGGTGGTCATGACCGCGCCTCGCGCGCAGCGGCAAGACGGCGCGAAGCCGCGGCAAAGTCGCCATCAAGCAGGGGCCCGAGCACCAGCCTGGCGCAGTCGATTTCGTTGTCGATCAGCGGCATATCTTCCTTGGCTGGCATGGACAGCACGTAATCGGCCACGCCCTGGGCCAGACCACGGCTGCGCGGATGGCCAATGCCCAAACGCATGCGCCAGTAGTCGCTGGTACCCAGTGCGGCCTGAATATCGCGCAGCCCGTTATGGCCGGCGTGACCGCCCCCTTTTTTCAACTTGATCTCGCCCGGTGCCAGGTCCAGTTCGTCATGCAGCACCAGCACCTGTTCGGGCTCGATCTTGAAGAACCGCGCCACCGCGCCCACAGACTGGCCTGAGCGGTTCATGTACGTGACCGGCTTGAGCAGATAAACGGCCTCGCCGTCGTGACGCGCACGCGCCAGTTGTCCGAAAAAGCCGGTTTCCAGGGTGAACTGGGTCTTCAGATCGTCAGCGTAGTGGTCGGCAAGCCAGAACCCGGCATTGTGGCGCGTGGATTCATACTGCTGACCGGGATTTCCCAGACCGACAATCAGACGGATAGGCAACGAAGCCATGTACAAAATTCCCTGCAGTTTACGAAACAAACCCCCGAAATGCGAACGCACTGCGGGGGTGTACCAACATAATGGCCTGACCGGCAAGGCCGGCCCGCGTTACCCTGCCTTCAGGCAAAGTAACACATTCGAGACTTACTTGGCGTCGTCTTCGGCAGGCTTGTCAGATTTTTCTGCGTCGGCAGCGCTAACATCAGCTGCAGTTGGCGGATCCTCGTCAGGACTTTCTGCAATCACAGTTGCAGTTGCCAGTACGGGGCTTTCTTCGCCAATACCCAGAAATTCAACACCGGCTGGAACTTTGACGTCTGACAGGTGCACAACTTCATTAACTTGCAAGTTGCCCAAATCTACTTCGATGAACTGAGGCAGGTCTTTAGGCAGGCAGGTGATCTCGATGTCGTTCAGAACGTGCGAAATTGTTGCACCTTGCTGTTTGACGGCAGGAGATTCGTCACCGTTGATAAAGTGGAAAGGAACACGTGTTGTAAGCGCTTCGTTGGCGTTGACACGTTGAAAATCCACATGCAGCACCAGTTGCTTGTACGAGTGCCATTGCACGGCGCGCAGCAGAACGCTTTGCGCTTTACCGTCAAGAATCATGTCCAGAACGGACGTGTGGAATGGCTCTTTGCGCAGTGCGTGGAAAATTTCATTGTGGTCAAGTTCGATGCTTTGCGCTTCGCCTTTTCCACCATAAACAATGGCCGGTACACGGCCGGCGCGACGCAGGCGGCGGCTCGCACTCGATCCCTGAACGCTACGCGTGGTGGCTTCAAATTTCATGGAGAACTCCAAATAAACAATACCGTTTACGGTATTTTCAAAAAGGCTGAACCGGTTGGCTCAGCCACCCGACCCGCTGCCGCGACCAGCAACGGATCAAATTCTTATTCTACAAACAGTGAGCTGACTGACTCTGCATGGGAAATGCGCAGAATGGTCTCGCCCAGCAATGATGCACTGGAAAGCTGGCGGATGCGCGCGCAATCGGCGGCTTCCTGGGACAGCGGAATGGTGTCTGTCACAACCAGCTCGTCCAGTTCGGACTCTGCTATGCGGCCAACAGCGCCTCCGGAGAGCACCGCATGCGTACAATAGGCGTAGACAGCGCCGGCGCCGCGCTCTTTAAGCGCAGAAGCCGCCTTGCACAACGTGCCGGCGGTGTCGACCATGTCGTCCATAATGATGCAGGTGCGGCCATCGACCTCACCGATAATATTCATGACCTCGGATACATTGGCGCGCGGGCGACGCTTGTCGATAATCGCCAGGTCTGCTTCCAGCTGTTTGGCCAGTGCACGGGCACGGACCACACCACCAATGTCGGGAGAAACAACCACCAGGTCCTTGAAATTGCGCTGACCGATATCGGCCAGCAGCACGGGTCCGGCGTAGATGTTGTCTACCGGAATATCAAAAAAGCCCTGGATCTGATCTGCGTGCAGGTCCATGGTCAGCAGGCGATCAACGCCCACGCTTTGCAGCATGTTGGCAACCACTTTTGCCGTGATGGCCACGCGAGCCGAACGCGGCCGGCGATCCTGCCGGGCATAGCCAAAGTACGGGATGGCGGCGGTAATACGGCCGGCCGAAGCGCGGCGCAGTGCATCGACCATCGTCATGATTTCCATGAGATTGTCGTTGGTAGGCGCGCAGGTGGGCTGCAGCACGAATACATCGCGGCCCCGTACGTTTTCCAGGATTTCCACCATGACTTCACCGTCAGAAAAACGACCAACGGTCATTTTGCCCAGCGACATGTCCAAATGATTAACGACGTCTACGGCAAGCCTGGGATTGGCTGTGCCGGTAAAAATCATGAAATTAGTGTTGGTCATGATGACTGGAATCGGTGAAGTGAATAAAAAAACCGTGATAAGCACATACCGGTTTATAGCGGCTTATTCACGGTTTCCGCACATGCAGTACGAATTTGGCTGGGGCGGAAGGATTCGAACCTTCGCATGCTGGAATCAAAATCCAGTGCCTTAACCAGCTTGGCGACGCCCCAAATTCTATATCCAATTATACAGCGGATGCCGGTTGATGCCTTGACAGACAACGACCTGTTTTATCCACTGGCTTGCCTCTGGATGAGAAGCAAGCGCAGATTCTACACGCTGCCTGCATGCCTGGGCCTGATCGGCAGTATCGAACGACGCAAAAAAACACGCTCCCGATCCTGTCATTCTGGCCTGTATACCCAGGGATTCAAGCCAGCCGACAATAAGCGAAAGCGGTTTGAAAAGGGCACATGCTGCTGCCTGTAGATCATTTCTGCCAAACTGATGAATATCATGTCCAGCAAAGTCGTGCATTATGAAGGATTTTGTGTCTCGTGTCAAATCAGGATAAGCAAAAACTGTTGCAGTTGCGACACTGATTGCCGGCACAAACACGACATACGAAGCCTGGGGTACCGGACAGGCGCTTAGCGCCTCGCCCACGCCCTGGGCGAAAGCCGATTCACCGAAAACAAAAACCGGCACATCGGCGCCCAGCGTCAGGCCCAGGGCCTGCAGGGCTTCCCGGGAAAAACCGCAACCCCACAGGCGGTTGAGCGCGATCAGGGTGCTGGCCGCATCGCTGGAGCCGCCACCCAGGCCGCCGCCGGCGGGAATCTGTTTTTCAACGGCAATGGTCACCCCAGCGGCCGCGCCGCTCTGAGCGGCGGCATGTTGCTGAAGCAGGCGTGCCGCCCGCACGATCAGATCCTCATCATGCGGCACACCGGGGATATCGGTGGCCCGCACAATCTGCCCATCGTCGCGCAAGGTGAAATGCAGCCGGTCGGCCAGGTCAACAAAGGTAAAAACCGTTTGCAGCAGATGGTAGCCATCGGCACGCCTGCCGTTGACATGCAGAAACAGGTTCAGCTTGGCCGGCGCCGGAACGTCAAGCAAAGACTTCATTCGCTCTCGGTTACCACGCGAACGGTAATGCGATCGCCCGCCATGGTGCGCTCGAAGTTCAGGCGTGTGGGGCCTTTGCTATCGAAATCGGACATATTGACCCGCCAGCCTGCTTCATCAAAGGTCTGGGCGCCCTGGGCTGCGCCAGCCTGCCCTGCCGTACGCTGGTCATTTCCCAGGCTATTGCGCTGCCCCTTGAGCCAGTTGCGCATGCCGCTGACCGGGATCGGGCTGCCCAGCACCTCTGCCACCAGCGCATCGGGATCGCTGGCGACCGTGCGCTGACCGTTAGAGCGCGTCAGCACCGCCTGATTATCGGCCACGACCACCCGGGCCAGGGTCGAGCCCAGCGGATTGGTCAGGTCCAGCGTCAGCACCGCCCCCGTGTCCAGCCAGGTAAAACCGCCCTGCACCGAGTCGCGATTGCGCTCTGCGCTGCGATCATAAACGGTCAGGGCAAAGCGTCCGGAACGCTCGAACGTGCCGTCGGCATGGGCGGCCTGCGAGGCCGAGGGATGGGTGGGCACGGTCGAACAGGCGGCCAGTGTTGCAGCCACCAGGCAGATTGCGGTTAATCGGGTATAGCGATGTAAAGCGCGTACATTCATTTGAGGCGGACTCCCAGTCGTTTGAGGGTTTCTTTAAGCGTCGGGTTTTCCTTGTCCAGCTGCCAGCCCTGTTTGAGCAGCGCCCGGGCCCGTTTTTTGTCGCCATTGGACCAGTAGATTTCAGCAAGATGCGCGGCAATATCGGCTTGCGGCGACAACTCGAAGGCATTTTCCAGATACTGGCTGGCCAGCGCGTCATTGCCCAGCCGGAACTGCAGCCAGCCCATGCTGTCAAGAATAAAGGGATTGCCCGGCGCCAGATGCACCGCCTTGTCCAGCAGCGTTTGCGCCTGCTCCAGATTGATGTTCTGGTCGGCAAAGACATAACCCAGTGCATTGTAGGCGTCCGGCGAGTCCGGCTTGAGCGCGATCACCTGCCGCAGCAGGGTTTCCATTTCAACGATTTTGCCCTGGCGCTCGTACAGCATGGCCAGGTCATATTTGATGGCCGGGCTGTCAGGCAGGGCCTTGTCGGCCTCAACCAGACGGGCGACCGCCCTGTCGGTGCGTCCGGCGGCGGCCAGCACCTGCGCGCCCGCCAGTTCAACAATGATTTTGTCGTCGGGGGTCTCGGTGCGAATCCCGGCGATCAACGCCATGGCTTTGCTCAACTCGCCCAGCTTGCCGTAAAGCGCGGCCTGCTTCATGCGAATTTGCGGCAAGGCAGCCGATTCATCGATTTTTTCCAGCTGGGCGATCGCATCGCGATACTTGCCTTCATCTTCGTCAATCTGGGCAAACAGCAGGCGCGCGTCGGTAGACTGCCCCTGGGCGTTGGTTTCAGCATCTGGCAATGCCTCGCGCCGCTGTCCCTGCACCTCCAGAAATTCAGTCAGGCGCGCACGCGCCGTTTTATAGTGCTTAGCCTGATAATTGACCTGGGCCTCCAGGTAAAGCAGGTCGAAGTCCTCGGGAAAGGTCTTGCGCATACGCGTCAGATCGGCCAGGGCAGCCGTAAATTGCTTGTCTTCGACCAACTGGCTGATATACAGAAGGCGGACCCGGCGGATATTCGGGTGGGCGGTGATGAACTTGCGCCCCAGCGACATGGCCAGGTCGTGATTGATTTTGACACCGTATTGCAATACGCGCTCGGCGGCGGCATCGGAGTCCGGATCAAGCGCGAGTGATTTGCGCGCCGCTTCCCAGGCCAGCACCGGATTGGCCGCCTGGGCAGCCAGGTCTGCCAGCAACAGATGCGCGACCGAAAAATTGTCGCCATTCTTGTAAATAACCTCTGTAAAGACCTTGAGGGCTTCCTGCTTGTCTTTCATGCGCGCCACCACGGCGGCCGCCTGGTACAGTGCACGATCCTTGTTGCCGGCCTTGGCGATGCGTTCGCGCAGCGCCTTGACGATGCCAGCCGTATCACCGTTGCTGGCCGACAGCGCCAGCGTGGCTGCCACGGCTTCTTCATCTCCGGGCGCCAGCTGGCTCCACAGGCGCGCTGCTTCGGCTGCCTGCCGGGGTTGGGACGTGGCCATATACAAATGCATGGCACGTTTGGCCAGGCGGGGCATTTTCCGCTCGCGCGCCAATGCCATCGCCGTTTCTGCCGCCAGATCGGTTTTGCCTTCCTGGGCAGCAATTTCCATGATGAGCAGACGGTAAATATCGTCAGCTTCGGTATGGTTGACCAGCGTCACGGGCCTGGCCTGCTCGTTCGACAGAAAATCCAGCATGGCACGCCGGTCTACCGGCTGGTCGAACTGGGCATGCGCGAGCGCAGTCCACATGAGCGGAGCAACAAGGGCTGCGGCGCGAATAACGCTTTTCATCGGAATCACAGGCAAGCGAGGCAGTGGCTAATAACAAAAAACAAATGTTATCATCCCTGCTTAGTTATTATTAATAAATCCTTAAAACATAAGCATTTTATCTGCGCCGGCGTGCCTGTGCACGCGCCATGGACACCCCCCATTTCCTATGCCTGAATTACCTGAAGTTGAAACCACCCGCCGTGGCCTGGACATGATCATTACCGGCAAGCGGCTGCTTGCGGTCCACGTGCACGAAGCGCGGATGCGCTGGCCGGTTAGCCCCGAGCTGAATCTCATTTTGCAGGGGAAACAATTGCTGGCCTGCGAGCGGAGGGGCAAATACCTGCTGTTGCGTTTCGAACACGGCACCCTGCTTGTGCATCTGGGCATGTCAGGATCGCTGCGCCATGTCCAGGCGGGTGAGTTTTTGCGCAAGCACGATCATGTGGAGTGGTGTTTCGATGGCGTCACAGTCCGGCTGAACGATCCGCGGCGTTTCGGCGCAGTCCTGTGGCACGCCAATGACGCCGGCCCCGTCGCGACCCACCCCTTGCTGGCGGGGCTGGGCATAGAGCCCTTTGATCCGGCCTTCACCCCGCAAATGCTCCATGCCGGACTACAGGCGCGCAGCGTGGCCATCAAGCAGGCGCTGCTGGCCGGCCAGATTGTGGTGGGGGTAGGCAATATTTACGCGTCCGAAAGCCTGTTCGCCGCCCGCATTCATCCGCGCACGCCGGCAAACCGCATTTCGCTGGCAAGAGCGCAGCGCCTGCATGCGGCTATTTTAAGTACGCTGGAAAAAGCGCTGGATTCAGGCGGCAGCACCCTACGCAACTACACCGGCACGCAGGGCGAGCCAGGCGCCTATTTTGAGATTCACGCGGCCGTTTATGACCGCGAGAATCAACCCTGCCGCAGCTGTGGCACGCCGATACGCAAAATCGTGCAGGGCCAGCGCGCCACTTTTTTCTGCCCTAAATGTCAGCGCTATTGATGACCTTGCCCGGATTCATCAGAATGTGAGGATCCAGCGCACGCTTGATCTTGCGCATCAGCGCCAGCTCCACTTCAGATTTGTATAGCGGCAGCAGGTCTTTTTTCAACTGCCCTACCCCATGCTCGGCGCTGATCGAGCCGCCAAAGGCGTGCACGCTGTCGTGCACCAGCCGATACACTTGCGGCTGCAGTTCCAGGAAAGCGGTCTCGTCAGAGCCTGCCGGCGCCGCCACGTTGTAATGCAGATTGCCGTCGCCCAGATGTCCGAAAACAATATGGCGCACGCCGGCAAAAGCCGCCTGCAACCGGGCATTGGTCTGCTCGACAAAATCGGCCATGCGCGAGACCGGAATCGACACATCATGCTTGATGTTTTTGCCCATCTGCTTTTCGGCCAGCGGGATACTTTCACGCAAATGCCACAATTCGTTGCTCTGGGCAATAGAGGCTGCGATCACAGCGTCCACCACATCCTCATCTTCGATGGCCTGGCCCACCACCGCTTCAAAGCGTTCGCGCGCATGGTCGGCGCTTTCGCTATCGGAGATTTCCAGCAGTGCATACCACGGACACTGCCTGCCGGAAACATCAAACGGCCATTTCTGCTGGTCAAACTGCAGCGTGACCGAATCCAGGCAATAGTGGGAAATGAGCTCGAAACCGGTCAGGGCCGCGCCGAACCCCTTGCGGGCGCGCGCCAGCATCCGCACGGCCGCCGGCAGGTCATTGAAGGCGAGCATGGCCGTGCACCGCGCCACCGGTTGTGGGTACAGCTTGAGCGTGGCCGCGGTAATGATCCCCAGCGTGCCTTCGCTGCCGATATACAGGTCGCGCAAATCATAACCGGTGTTGTCCTTGCGCAGGCCGCGCAAGCCATGCCAGATCTCGCCGTCTGCCGTGACCACTTCCAGGCCCAGCGTGAGGTCACGGGTATTGCCATAGCGAAGCACCTGCGTGCCCCCCGCGTTGGTGGCCAGATTACCGCCAATGGTGCAACTGCCTTCGGCAGCCAGGCTCAGCGGAAACAAACGATCTGCCTCGATGGCAGCCTGCTGCACCTCGCGCAGGGTGCAGCCGGCCTGCACGGTAATCGTATCGTCGGCCGTATCCACCTGCAGGACGCGATTAAGGCGAGCAAGAGCAATCACGACACTATTGCCCTGTCCGTCGGGCGTAGCGCCGCCACAAAGACCGGTGTTGCCACCCTGCGGCACCATGGGCACCTGGTGCTCCACGCAGGTGCGCACCACCTGCGCTACCTGCTCGGCGGAGGCAGGCCGCACCACAGCCAGCGCCTGACCGGTGTAGCGGCCGCGCCAGTCGGTCAGATACGGCTGCGCCGCAGCCCCGATCAATACATGATCTGCGCCGACGATGTCCTGCAATGTTGCCAATAGATTCATTTTTTTCTGCCCGTTTCAATTTGACCGCTGTCGCAATGGGCAGGCGGACAGATTCCCACCAGCCCGCTTTGGCAACAGACGTATAATACAGTTCACATTCTACCGAAATTCGTGGCGGGTGCCCGTCGCGTGCGTAACGCAACGGCTGCAACCGCATTCACCAGGACAACCTATGACCCCAGCGCTTCCCCACTCCGTATTCAAGGCTTATGACATTCGTGGTATTGTGCCTGAACAGCTCAATGCCTCGTTTGCCTACCTGCTCGGGCGCGCGCTGGCACGGCGTGCCCGCGCCTGCGGCACGGACCGGATCGTGGTGGGCTACGATGGTCGCCTGTCCAGCCCGCATCTTTCCGCAGCCCTGCAAAAGGGTATTCTGGATGAAGGCATTGATACGGTAGACATCGGCATGGTACCCACGCCGCTGGTGTACTTCGAATCCTACTCCGAAAATATCGGCGCCGCCGTTGCCATTACCGGCAGCCATAACCCGCCAAAATATAATGGCTTCAAAATGATGATCGGCGGCAAGGCCCTGTACGGCGACGACGTACTGGCCCTGCGCGAGCAGATGCAGGCGCTGCAATCAGAACCGGTCGCTGCCGCAAAAGGCGTTGCGCATCGCAAGGATATCGTCCAGACCTATATCGAGCGGATTGTGTCCGACATCAAGCTGGCCCGCCCGATGAAAATTGCCATCGATTGCGGCAACGGCGTGGGTGGCGTGGCGGCGGCCAAACTGTTTCGTGCGCTCGGCTGCGAAGTTATCGAGCTGTTTTGCGATGTGGATGGCACCTTTCCCAACCACCACCCGGACCCGGCCGACCCCCATAACCTGGAAGACCTGCAACGTACCCTGCAGGAAACCGATTGCGAAATCGGCCTGGCCTTCGATGGCGACGGCGATCGTCTGGGCGTTGTCACCCGTAGCGGCAGCATCATCTGGCCGGACCGTCAGTTGATACTTTTTGCCCGCGATATTCTTGCTCGCCAGCCCGGCGCCACCATTATCTATGACGTCAAATGCAGCCGTCATGTCACCGCCTCTGTCAAGGCTGCCGGCGGCGTGCCGCTCATGTGGCGCACCGGACATTCGCTGATCAAGGCCAAGCTGGCGGAAACCGGCGCCCCTATTGCGGGTGAAATGAGTGGTCATATGTTCTTCAAAGAGCGCTGGTTCGGTTTTGATGACGGCCTGTATACCGGTGCGCGCCTGCTGGAAATACTCTCGCGCGATACCAACCCCACAGCCGTGCTTGACGCCCTGCCCGAAGGCATTTCCACGCCGGAACTCAAGCTGGACATGGAGGAAGGCCAGCAATATTCGCTGATCAAGACCCTGCAGGAAAAGGCGCAATTTCCTGGCGCCACCAGCGTGAACACCATCGACGGCGTGCGTGCCGAATATGAAGACGGCTTTGGCCTGGCGCGTGCGTCCAATACCACACCTGTGATTGTGTTGCGGTTTGAAGGTGAGTCGCAGCAGGCAATTGATCGCATCCGCGCAGAATTCAAGGCGGTGTTCGCCGAGTTTGCGCCCGGCGCGGCTCTGCCATTCTGATTGTTTTACAAGTTGGGTTGCCGTCGGGCAAGAAGCCTTGCCCGATCCTTGGCTGGTTTGGGCGACCTAGCGGCTGAGCGCCTGATAAATATCCAGATGCGCCTGCACCACTTTGCGGATATCGAAGGCCTCCTGCGCCAGCGCCCGTCCTGCCTGGCCCATGGCCTGACGCTTTTGCGTATGCTCTGCCAAATCACAGACTGCCTCATAAATGGCGCGTGCGTCCCGGACCGGCACCAGCACGCCGGTCTGACCGGCCTCTATCGCATCCCGGCATCCCGGTACGTCGGTCGTAATCACTGCACGTCCGCAGGCGGCGGCTTCAACCAGTGACTTGGGCAACCCCTCCCGGTATGACGGCAGCACCACAATATGCGAATCTGCATACAGCGCAGCAATGTCGCTGCGCTCGCCCAACCATTGCACGCGATCGCCCCATGCCTTGGCCTCTTCCTGCGTTACCGACGCCGGATTACCCGGATCGGGATTGCCCACCACGAGCCAGCGATAAGGCTTGCCATCGCGCCGCGACATGTCGGCCGCTTCCACATATTCCAGCACGCCCTTGTCGCGCAACAGTCGCGCTACAAAAATAATCCGGACCGGCAGCGGTGGTTCCGGCGCCGCGGCATAGTGCTCAAGATCCACGCCAGAGCCACGGATCATCACAACCTGTTCGTTCCTGACCGCGCCAATGCCGCTCAGGATATCGCGATCATTGCCGTTCTGGAAAATGACCCGGCTGTTGCGGTGTCCCAGCGCAAAGCGATAGAGCTGCTGGGTCACCAATCGGATCCAGTCAATGCCCTTGTGCTCTCGGGTAAAAATAAAGCCCAGGCCCGAGATTGCAGAGACCACGCCCTTCACACCCGCAAGCCTTGCGGCAATGCCGCCATACAGCACGGGTTTGATGGTGACCAGATGCACAATATCGGGCCGCACCCGCCGCAACAATTGATAGATGGCATAAAGCGTTTTGAGTTCGGCCAGCGGATTCATGCCGCTGCGCGACATCGGCAACACATGGTGCGTCAACCCGTGCGATTTGATGGCCTGTACGGCAGCGCCGTCCATGGTCGCCACGCTCACTTCATAGCCCTGTTCCTTTGCCGCCAAAGCGATAGGCAAACGATGCGACAGAAAAAAAGCAGGATTATTCACCACAAACATCAGGGAGCGGGGCAAGTTCTGCTGCGTCATAGTACGGGGTCCCTCTTTGTTGAATCAGCGTGCATCGGCAACCATCGCCAGCCAGGTCTGTTCATATCGTTCAATCATCTTGGGCAGACTGAACTCCTGCAGCACCCGGGCGCGCACCCTTGCGGCGATCGCGTCACGGCCTTGCGCATCGATGGCGCCAAACGCCTGACCGATCGCGTCAGCCAGCGCTGCCGGGTTCTGCGGCGGCACCACCCAGCCGGTATCACCCACGATCACGGCGGCATCGCCAACATCGGTCACCACGCCGGGAACGCCGCAAGCCATCGCTTCGGCGACCACATTCGGAAAGCCCTCTGCCAGGCTGGAGAGCACGTGCACATCAAGCGCATTCATGACAGCGGGCACATCATCGCGCATGCCCAGCAGGATGACCTGATCGGTCACATCGGCCTCGCGCAGCCATTGCATCAATTGGCCGTTGTCTGTATCCAGGCCTTTGCCGACCAGCACGCAATGCAGGGCCAGCCCCTTTTTCTTGCACTGCGCCAGCGCGGCAATCAGGCTGCGATGGTCCTTGAGCGGATTAAAGCGCGCCACAAAACCGATCACCGGCGCATCGGGTGCCAGTTGCCACTGCTGCCGCAGGCGCTCGCGGGCCTGCGCATCCGGTTGCCAGCGCGTCAGATCATAGCCGTTCTGTATCACCACCATTTTGTCTGCATCGTAACCCCATTGCTCATGGCGCGCCCGCGCGCCCTGCGCGCAGCAAACAATGGTTTGCGGCAGCCAGCCTGACACCAGCCCGCAAAAGCGCGCCAGCAGCCAGGCAGACTTGCTGCTGCTCTTGAGATTTTCGCCGGAATTGCGTATGCCCCAGGCAATATGCCGGATCCCGGCCATCCTTGCCGCCAGTCCGGCAATCGCATCGGCGTGATACATCCAGGTCTGCACCACGTCAGGCCGCAGCCTGATCAGTTCACGGCGCAGCGCCAGAAAATCGCGCGGCGTGATCTTGCCGGGTTTCATGCCAAGTGTGATAACGTTGATGCCCGCATCGCGCAGGCCTGCGCCGTACAGCCCGTCGTCGGTAAAGCTGACCAGAGTGTGCTCAATTGTGTTTGAGGGCGCCATCAACAAGCGGTTGAGCACCGCTTCGGCGCCGCCCTGGCCCAGGCCGCTGATCACGTGCACCACATGCAGCTTACGCGCAGGCGCTGTTGTGGATTCTGCCGCTGCGTTGACGCCATCTATCGGCGCTGCGGGGACCGGCGCCGATACGGATGAACCCGGTCCGCCAGATTGGCTCATGGCGCCAGCCGCGCCTGCGGGCTGCGACAATGCGACCATTATTGCGACTCCGTCGGCGTTGCCGGCTTTACCCGCGACTTGCCCAGCACCGCATCAAACAGGAACTGCCATTGCTCCAACACCGCTGTCAGGCTGTAGCGATCACGTACCGAGATCGTGGCGCGATGGCCCAGCTCGCGCCGCAGTATTTCATCTGTCATAACCTGATACAGCGCTTCCTGCAGGGCGTCCACATCCGAGAGCCCGACCAGAATGGCGTCACGCCCGTCTCTGGACAGTTCAGCAGGCCCGCTGGGGCAATCCATGGTCACGCAGGGCAGGCCCAGCGCCATGGATTCGAGCAATACGTTGGGAAACCCTTCGACTTCAGAGGTCATCACAAACGCATCGGCGCTGCTGATCGCCTCCCACGGCTGGTCGGTTTTACCCGGCAGGTGAATGCGATCCTGCAAACCCAGTTTGCGCACTTTTTCCTGCAGCAGACTCAGCAGCGGTCCTTCACCCCAGATCGTCAGATCCCAGTCGGGCACCTGAGGCGCCAGCCGGGCAAAGACATCAATCAGCATTTCAAAGCGCTTGGTGGCCACAAAGCGGCCCATGGCGCACAATTGCTTGCGCGAACCTGCTTGTGCTTGCCGATCAGACGGCGTTGCTGCGGCAGCGGTGTCCGCATCGGGCGTCGTGCCGGCGGACTCGGACACATACGTGACCCTGCCGGTATCGTCCACCGCCCGGGCGGCCGACTCCAGTGCCGGCGGCAGCGGATTGGGAATCACCGCCACATGCTGCAAGCCGGGCACAACACGGGCAAACACCTCGGCGGCCTGCTGGGTCTGCAGCATGACGGCATCGGCCTGCGGATACAGCAGGCGTCGCGCGCGCGCCAGGACATTGCTGATATTTTTACTGGCGGCCGGGTTGGTTCTTTCGCACACGATGACCGGAATCCCCAGCCCCTTGGTGGCCGCCAGCACCATGACATTCACATTCGTCAAAAACGATACGATCACATCGGGCGCTTCGTCCTGAATCAGGCGCCGCAGGATCAGCGGCTTGGCCAGCGTACGGAACATGCCCGGGCCGCTCAGATGCCGGGCCACCCAGACCTGGCGCACACCAGGATCCAGCGGATAGAACGACTGGCCCGTACCCCGTGAAAAAGTGGGCATCAGGCACACATCATGGCCTTCCCTGACCCAGGCGTTGACCAGCGATGCGGCTACCCGCTCGGCGCCACCGGCATTCATGGAACTGACAAGTAACAGGATTCGCACGGGCTACTCCTTACCGCTGCAGTTAATGATGTTCATGGTTTGATTCCGTATTCGTCCAGCCAGGCCTGCAGCATCAGGATACCCCACAAGCGCGCACTGTTGTCCACCTGCCCGCTTTGATGCTGCATCCAGACCTCGCGCACACGTTGCGCATCCAGCAGGTTCTGTTCCTCAAGGCGCGGTAATGCCAGCAACTGCTCGCCCCACTGGCGCAACGGCCCCCTGAGCCACTGCCCCATGGGCACGGAAAACCCTTTCTTGGGGCGATCCAGCATCTGCGGCGGCACGTGACGGTAGAGCAATTGCTTGAGAATCCACTTGCTGTCGTTGCCGCGCAGCTTGTATTTTTCGTCCAGGCTCCAGGCAAACTCATATACCCGGTGATCCAGCAACGGCACACGGGTTTCCAGGGAAACGGCCATGGCCGCCCGGTCCACCTTGACCAGAATATCATCCGGCAGATACGACACGGTATCGATGGCCATCATCGTGTCCAGCAGGCTATCCAAAGGGGCTTGTGAAAAGGCGCTGGCCGGTTCAGTCGCGCCCTTGAGCACGCTGGCCGGATCCTGCCAGTACGAAACAAACTGCCGGTAGAACGCGACCATATTGTCCGCCCCCAGCACTTGTTCGAGCTTGCCGAATTTTTCTGCACGCGGCCCAGACAGCAGACTGGCCGCAACCCGCGCGCCAGCACGCAGGGGCGCCTGCAGAGCCGCTGGCACACGCTCGCGCTTGCCCCACCACTGCTGCACCCGTTTATAACGGGAGTAGCCGCCAAAGAGCTCGTCACCAGCATCGCCCGAGAGCGCCACCGTCACCTGCTGCCGCGCCATACGCATCACCAGCGCGGTCGGAATCTGCGACGAGTCGGCAAACGGCTCGTCATACATCTGCGGCAGCGTGGGAATCAGATCCAGGCTGTCCTGGGCGCTGACATACAGTTCGGTATGGTCTGTGCCCAGATGACGTGCCACCTCGGCGGCGTATTCGGCTTCGTTGTATTCCGGTTCGGCAAAGCCAATGGAAAAGGTCTTGAGCGTGCCGGCCGCTTCTTCCCGCGTCAAACTGGCAATCAGGGAAGAATCAATGCCACCGGATAAAAACGCCCCCAGCGGCACATCCGACAGCAACTGCCCGCGAATCGCCTGGCGCAGCACGCGGTCCAGGCCATCGACCGCCTCATCATCGCGTGCAAATTGCACACGCGGCTGCGAACGGGCCACCTCCAACGCAGACCAGTAGGACTGCGGTTCGGGCCAGGTACCTGCATCTATCTGTTCCGGCGACAAACTGACCCAGGTTCCTGGCAACAGCTTGCGCACTTGTGTGAAAACACTATAGGGCGCGGGAATGTAGTTATGCCGCAGAAACAGCGCAATCGCATCACGATTCAAATGCGCATCAAAACCCGGCAAAGGCATCAGCGCCTTGAGTTCGGAGGCAAACATCAGGCCATCTGGCGCATAACCGTAATACAGCGGCTTTTCCCCGAAGCGGTCACGGGCCAGCACAAGGCTGCGCGTCTGCCTGTCCCACACGGCGATGGCAAACATGCCGACCATCCGCTTTAAGGTTTCCTGCACGCCCCAGACCATCAGTCCGGCCAGAATGGTTTCCGTATCGGAGTGCCCGCGCCAGGCATGGGCATAGCCATCCTGCTGCAGCGCCTGGCGCAATTGCGGATGGTTATAGATTTCGCCGTTGAACACCAGCATGAAGCGCTGATCGGCGCTGGCCATGGGCTGATGCCCCTGCTCGGACAGATCCTGGATGGCCAGCCGAACGTGGCCAAAGGCCACGCCACTGTCGGCATCTTCCCAGAAACCCTGGCTGTCCGGCCCGCGGTGGGCAATACGGCCACAGCTTTGCGCAAGCAATGTTTCCTTGTGTTCGAACCGGCCTACAAGCCCGACAATCCCGCACATAAGCGATGCCTATCCCTTTTTATCCTGATGCTGTATGTCGTTGAATACCTCTTGCCATAAGGACAACACGCGCCGCATCGAAAAACGGTCACGTACATCCACGGCGCGACTGGCCAGCGTTTTACGAGCCTGTTTGTCCTGCATCAGCCCCGACAGCGCGGCCGCCAGTGCCTGCGGATCTTCTACCGGCGTGACCAGCAGCCCGTCAATATCGGGGCGGATGATCTCGCGCGGCCCGGTTTCACAATCGAATGCCACACTGGGCATGCCACAGGCCATCGCCTCCAGCAGGCTGTTGGACAGGCCTTCCACCCGCGAACTCAGCACATAGATATCACAAGCCTGGTACCACTGCTGCATGTTGCCTACCCTGCCAGGCATACTGATACGTCCGGCCAGCCCAGCCACATCAATCTGCCCCTGCAGGCGATCGCGCTCGGGCCCCTCACCCAGAATGACCAGATCCCAATCGGGAAACACAGCAGCCAGATCCCTGAATGAGTCAATCAGTATATCGAAACCCTTGTCAGTGTGCAGGCGTCCCACGGCCAGCAGGCGGCAACGCCCGTTGCGCAGGGGCGGCACCACCTGCGGCTCGCCATTGGCCAGCGGCCAGTGAACGGCATTCGGTATCACCGCCATATTCGATCCGGGCACGTGATTGACGATCCAGCTGGCCGTATCGCGGGTCAGCGCCACCACCCGGGCTGCATGCGGATAGGTGCGCCGCCGCAGCTTGAGCCAGAAGGACGACAGATTCTGCGATGGCGGATGGGTATGTTCGGTGGCAATGACCCGGCACTGCAGGCCGGTGGACGCCAGTATCGACAGGATCGACGCCGTTGTCATCATGCCCAGCACGATATCGGGTCTGTAGCGCTGCATGGTTTTTCGCAAGGAATACAGGCGCCGCAGATTAGCCATCACACCGCGCAAGCCCGCCGTATTGAGCGCCACGCGTTCCACATGCCGGTTCAATTCATAGACGTCGCCACGGGCATCGGTCTGGGTCACCACCATGACGTCGTGCCCGTGAATATGCCACTGGTTGGCCAGGTCGACGGCCACCCTCTCCGCCCCGCCGGCATGCAGCGAGTGGATAAAGATCATGATTCGCAGAGGGACTGGCGCTGCGGTCGTCGAATTCAAAGACATATCAATCGGTTGTTTTTTCAGAAGAAGATTGTTTGGACACATCATGTGTCAGCGTCACAAAGACATAGCAAATATAAGACAGCAGGTACATGCAGCTGGTGGCCAGCATAATGCCTTCGGCGCCCATCAGGGGCGCCAGAATCTGGTTGAGCACCGCCTTGAGCGCAAAATTGGCCACGGCAATGGCGGCCATCAGCTTATAGCGATTCTGGCTGGCCATCAATTGCACCAGGATCAGCACGCCGAAATAGAATGGCAACTGCAATATTCCCCAGCGCAGCACGCTGGCTACGGCAATCGTGTCATCAGCCGTGAACGCGCCTTTTTCAAACAAAATCTTCACAAT